>PPYF01000011.1_pt1 | contig 680777 bp, 584 predicted proteins | sample 1559871 | NCBI WGS metagenome assembly PPYF01 (sample SAMN08240021, study PRJNA423297) | Human gut metagenome, whole genome shotgun sequencing project. | reverse complement strand
GGGAACGTTATGATATTTGGTGAGTTTTTGAGGCGGATGGCAACGTGGGAAAAGGGAGGGGATTCTTCTCCGGTGGCACGTATTTCTTTGCCATATTTTCAAAATTTACCCATTGCCAGCTTAAAAGGCAGCGTGCTAGCGTCCATCAATGAATTCGTTCAACATCTAACTCCATTATTTCATGAGCACCACATTGAAAAAGATCTATGTCAACGGGTTCCCCAGTCTCTACGGGGGCGCGGGAACCGAACTCCACCACCAGATTCTGGTCTGGCTCCACATGGGTATTGACGTGCATATCATCCCCACCAACGGCGGATTTGAAAATGAAGCCCTTTATTTGGAAATGATCCGTCTGGGCGTCCATATCCACGCTCCCAATGACTGGACAGTCCTGCAGGAAGGGGATGCCATCATCGGATTTTGCAACGGAGAATTTCTGGAAAACATGCCCGCCATTCGCCAGCGCACCAAACGCACCATCTTTGTCAACTGCATGACCTGGCTTTTCAACAAGGAAAAGGAACTCATGAAGCAGGGGCTCATTGCCATGTTCCTTTACCAGAACGAGGAAGTCAGGCAGAAGAACATGCCCCTGCTCAAGCGCTGCAACGACGACCCTACCATTGCTTTCATGACGTTCAAGCCTTACTTCCACAACGAATCCTTCCCTTTCATTGAGGAGAGGACGCAGGAATACTTCGGCTGCGGGCGCATCTCGCGCCAGGACGCGGACAAATTTGCGGCCAATACGCTCCATATTTATGAATATTTCGTGGCGCCTGTCTTCAAGCGTGGCCTTTTTCTGGGGTTTGACCAGAGGAGCCGGGAGAAAATCGGAGAGCCTTACAGTTGGATACGCACGGCCCGCGACCAGAGGGAGGTGAGCCAGCAGGACTTTTACAAGCACTGCCAAATCGTGCTCCAACCGACGGACACGACGGAGAACTGGCCGCGTGTCGGTTTTGAATCCATGGCCAGCGGAAGCGTGCTTGTGGTGGACAACCGTGGAGGCTGGAGGCAGATGGTGGAGCATGGCAAGACCGGATGGCTGTGCGACCATGAAAGGGATTTTATCTACTACGCCAGCAAGATGGCCTACGAACCCAACCTGAGGTCCGACATGGCCCACGCGGCGCGGGAGCGTGGACTGGAGCTTGGAGGGCTGGAAGCGTCTGTAGCCAGCTGGGAGGAAGTCTTTGACGCGGTGGAAAAACTGCCGGCTTAGAAATGGGAGGAAAAACCATGAAAAAGAAAACAAATATTGTCGTAGGCATTTGTTCATGCCATGGAACGGGAGATAAACGGAAAGCGGTAAGGTCTACCTGGCTGGCCCATCCCGCGCAGAACGTTGAATGCATGTTCTTTGTAGGAGGAAACCGGGTTCCGGAGGGGGAAGAAGAAGATACGGTGGGGCTTGATGCGCCCGATGGCTACAACGAGCTCCCCGCAAAAGTGAAATCCTTCTTTCGTTACGCGCTGGAGAATTACGAATTTGAATGGCTCTTTAAATGTGATGACGATACGTATTTGGAATTGAGCCGGTTGACCTCCTTGATAGATGAAGATTATGATCTGATTGGGGATGCGATGGTTGCGCTTCGCAATTCACCGAGCGGAGGGGCGGGCTACCTGCTGAAGCGCAGCATGGTGGAAAAGCTGGTGAATGCGCCGGGTTTTGCGGAATGCGGGGCAGAGGATGTGATCGTAGGTGAACTGGCAGGCAGGCTCGAAGGCCGCTTGAAATCCACGAAACGGCTTTACATGTCCAATGTTTATTACCCGGAACGGGATAATGACATGGTAACGGCCCACTGGTGTTCTCCCGACATCATGCAGGCCCTGTATTCGTTTAATTACAAAATTCCCTCCGCTGTGTGCGATGTTGTTCATCTTCATTGGAAAGGGGAAATGCTGTTTTATTCCAACGGGGCGTTCAGGAGACGGGATACTTCCTGCTATGGCTGGTGGAGCATTGGCTCCAAGGGTGAACTGAAGCTGAGATGGCAGATGTGGCCTATGGAGCAGCTCCTTTTGGAGGGAGAACGGTTTATCGGATCTGAAACGGAGATATTCCAGCGGCCGGACATGCCGTCCCTGGCCCGGTTATGGGCTGAACGCCGCCTTTCTTCCGGCAACGTGGAAATCATGGACCAATCTCCTCTGCTGTATATCCATTTGGGGTGCGGCACCCGGAGGTTGAATGGCTGGTTGAATCTGGACGCTCCCAATTATGATATTACCAGGCCGCTCCCGTGGAAGGACGATTCCGTAGACGCTTTTTATCTGGAGCATGTCATTGGAACAGTAACGCCTGCAGAGGCCTGCCGATTTTTCACGGAAGCCTTCCGTGCTCTAAAACCCGGAGGAATCTTACGATTAAGTTTCCGGGACGTGCGCCTGATGCGCGGGGTGATGACGCCCGCGTTCAGGCAATACATGAAGAAACAGGGGAAAGGAAATCACACTCCGGAGAATGATTTGTGTGCATTTATGGAAGTCTACAAGCAACAATCCCTGTGGTCTGCCGATTTCCTGAGTTATGTTTTGGAAGAGCTGGGGTTCCAGGTTTCCCAGCATGCTCCGGGTAATTCCCGCCATTTGCACCTTCAGTGTCTTGAAAGGCGATCCGACAGGGATGAACATCCTTTTGACCTGCTGGGCACGGTTTGCCTGGATGCCCGGAAACCGCAGAAGACTGTTACCGGTAAATTTTTATCCTTGCGTCCCGCTTCTGTTCCGGCATCTCCCGGTTACGTCACGACGCAGTTTATGCCCGGCTCGCGTACGTGCAATCATCTGTTCCAGATAGCTGCTGCCTATGCGCATGCTCTCCGGCTGGGTGTGGGATGCCGTATTCCCTGGAGATACAGTTCCGAGACCTGGGAGCTGATGACTTATCTGGGTGAGGCCTGTTCGCTGTGCCCGGACGGCGGTTATAACGATCCCGTGACATACAGGGAACCCGGATTTTCCTACCATCCCATTCCTGAAACGGTTCGCTACGGCGCCTTGAGAGGGTATTTCCAGAGTGAGCGGTATTTCAAGGATGTTGCGGAAGAAATCCGTTCCCTGTTTGCTCCTCTTATTGCTCCCGTCCAGGAGGGCGTGGCCGGCGTTCATATAAGGATGGGGGACTATCTTGACCGTACAGACATGTACCATACGCCGGATGTTCCCTTTCTTAATGAAGCTTTACGGAGGCTTTCCGGCAACATCAGTAAGCTGGTCGTCTTTTCCGATTCTCCGGAATTGGCCCGGAAATTGATGGAGGGCGTTCCGGAAGCAACGCGTTTTGAAATAGTCATGGATGAGCATGGGACGCTGGACGCCCTCCGGGAATTGACGTCCATGCAGGAACTCGTCCTTTCCTGTTCCTCCTTTTCCTGGTGGGGGGCATGGCTTGGAGACCAGCAGAGGGTTTTTATTCAAAAACAGTGGTTTACCGGAAAGATTGAGGACGAGCAGGACATTTTCTGCCCGCAATGGATTAAACTTTAACAGGTACATTTTATGAAATGTGTTTTGATTGTGTCTTCTGGGGAAAAGTCGGAGGGAGCTTCGGAATTGCACCGGATGGGTTATGAGCTGGAGCTCTATCCCTCTACCGCGGATCTTTCCCCCCTCAGGGATGCGCGGGAAGAGGAAAGTGCATCCTACCTGGGACGGTCCCCGGCGTCTGCGGAACGTTCGCACGTCCGTTCTCTGAGGGCATCTTTCATACGTCTGCTGGAGGACAGAAATTATGCTGGGAGTGACCTGATTATTTTCGGAGAAAGCGATGCCGTGCCGATGGTGGCTTCTTCCCGCTTGGAAACGGCTCTCAGGAAGGAAATGAAGGAGCATCCGGAGACGGATATTTTCCGGCTGTTCCATCATGCAGTATGGTCTCCGCAAGGGGCTCCGGGGGAATCTGATGAAATCTTGTTTGAAGATTTCAAAACGGGAAAGACGGATGCCAATACCTCCTACGTATGGGGAACGCATGCTCTCGTCATCCCTGCTGCCCGACGCCCCAGGGTGGCCCGGGTTTTTGCCGATTACCGGTTGCCGACTGATATTGCCCTGGAGGCTGCCAACAGCCATGGAGACCTCAAAATCCGTGTGGCCCGCCACAATCTGTTTTACCAGCACGAACGGACTAAGCAGAGACCCGATTGCAAAATTGCTGTTTGTCTCTCATCCTATAAGCGTCTGACGGATTTGCAGAGGCAGATTTGGTGCATGATGGATCAGAGCTATCCGAATCTTCATGTGTTCGCAGCTGTCAAGGGGATACCGGAAGGCACGTACCGCAGAACAGTGCTCCCTCTCTTTGAACATTTTATTCACGAAGGCCGTTTGACGATGCGGCTTTTCCCCAACAAGAACCAGCTATCCAATTTCTTGGACACGATAAGGGATTTGAACGTTTCCGATTACGATCTTTTCGCCAAAATTGACGACGATGATTTGTACGGAAGGGATTATTTCAAGTCAGTCAATAAATTCCATCTGCATCTTCCGCCGGAATTCAGCAGCTTTTATTGCGGGCCGGGCGAATATCTAAGCGTGCGTGGAGGGTATCCCTTCTCCGGAAACGGATTTTTCGGCTGCTTTGGCCCCACCTTGGTATTGAGCCGGGATGTGCTGGAAAAATTAATAATTTGTGAGACCAATCCTCACATGATATCCCAGATCTCGCCCAGGCTCCGTCATGCCGGGTATGGATTTACGGAAGACAACTTCATGCACATGATGATGCTGGATACCGGAAGCAGCAACCGCACCCGGTATGTACAGGAAATGGCCCTGCCAATGCATCTGGCGATTCAGACCGGCAATGCTTCCGTGATGCGCGGAGGGCTGGTTCCGGGAGATTTCCGGGGCAGAAACTGGAACATTTCTACGAATCAGGTTAATGAGGAGCGTCTCATGGAAGTGCATCATCCGCAATGGCATGATATTGTCCGTGTCTTTGGGAACAGGGCGCGCCGTTTTGAACGGGACGACGAAGCGGACGTCCTCTCCGTCACTGATGAGAAAATAACTCTCAAGTGGGATTGCTGGGGCGTGGAGGCGTTTAAAAAGATGGAGGATGGAACCTTCTATTTGTCGAGCGGCGGCAGACAGGAGGAACCTTTTTCTCCCCGGAAAAAAGTGGCTGTCCTGTTTATAGCCACGGGGCGTTATATGACGTTCTGGGAGGAGTTTTATGCGGCCTCCAAACAATATTTCCTGACAGGGCATGATGTGCATTATTTTCTGTTCACGGATCATCCGGAAGTGGAAACCGGCGATGACGTGACTCTTGTCCGCAAGCCGTTTTATCCGTGGCCCATGGAAACCTTGAGAAGGTTTGAGACTTTTTTAACCGTTCGGGAGGAATTGCAGCAATATGACTACATTTATTTCATGAATGGAACTTTGCTTCCCGTAGGGCCTGTCGGTCAGGAAATTTTCCCGATGAACCGGCAGGGTCTCATGGTGACGCTTCATCCGGGGTACTACCAACGCCCCCGTTCCACTTACCCCTACGAAAAAAATGGAATGTCCCGGGCGCGGGTGCTCCATTCCGAAGGAGAATATTATGTCGCCGGAGGCTTTAACGGGGGAAGGGCTGAAGACTATCTCCGCATGTGCCGGGAGTTGGCGGATGCCGTCAGGCGGGATCTTGAGGACGGTGTCATTGCCGTTTGGCACGATGAAAGCCACCTCAATAAATATGTGATTGGCCGGCATCCCCTTGTTTTATCTCCTGAATATTTATTCCCTGAAACATTGGACTTTAATCAAAAAAATCTCATGGCGATCAAACCGAAAGTAAAAATGATCGTAAAGGATAAATCTCTTCAAAAACACGGAGGTCACGCATGGTTGAGGCAACAGATATAAATTCCCGGCAGGTCAAACGTGCCGCTTTTGCGGACTTCTGGCCGGGATTTGATCCACATGATAATATTCTGTCCGCGGTTTTGACGGAAAGACTGGGCATGACCGTTGTGGATGACCAGGATCAGGCGGATTTTTTAATCTACTCCGTTTTTGGAGAAAAACATCAGAACTTTAAGGGGATTCGAGTTTTTTATACGGGGGAATCCGTCAAACCGCGTTGGGATGAGTGCGATTATGCCATTTCATTCATGAAGGGAGATATTCCTTATCCCGAATGTCATTTGAGGATGCCCTGCTGGATGAACAATGGCCCTGTCAGAAGAACGGGAAAAATAGAACAATACTCCAAAGACAGAAAATCCCTTCTGTCCAGGCATACCCGATTTTGCAGCTTTGTGTATTCCAATGGGAATGCTCCGGAAAGAATTCATTTCCTGCGCCTGCTTTCCCGGTACAAGCATGTAGATTGCGGCGGGATGGTCATGAACAACATGGGCTCCTGCGTTCGGGATAAAATAGCTTTCTGCTCCTCCTGCAAATTCACGATTGCCTTTGAAAACTATCCGGCTGCTGGTTACGTGACTGAAAAACTGTTTGATTCTCTTGCCGCTCTTTCCCTTCCCATTTATTGGGGAGCCCCCGATGCAGGGATGGAGGCCAATCCATCCCGGTTCGTCAATGCCGCGGACTTTTCCACCCCGGAGGCCCTGGCTGAATATGTGATTCGTCTTGATCAGGATGAAGACCTTTACCTCAGTTATATGGACGGTCCCGTTTTTGTACCGGGCCAGCCGGACATCGGAGAATATATGAACCGTCTGGCAGAATTCTTTTCCATGATTTCATGCAGCGGGAATATATGCCGGACTGGCAGGCCGCGTACGGAGGCTTGCCGTCTGCATCACGGCTATCCCGTCATGTCCCGTCATGATGACGGAAAACAATGGACGGGAAAGGCGGAACTTCTGCTGCCCCAATCGCTGGCGGCAACTCCGTTTCCCGTGTTCTGTCCGGAAGGGAAGGACACGGCTTCCCAATTCATCCGCAAGCTGGCCATTATTCCGGCTAAAAAACATTCGGAGCGCTGTCCGGATAAAAACAGGCGCTTGTTGAATGGAAGGCCCCTGTTCCTGTATTCCGTTTCCTATGCCCTCCAGGAAGGATTTGTTCCGGTTGTCAGTACGGACAGTGAAGAAGTTCTGGAACGCTGCCGTCGGGAAGGCATCCGGTGCTTCCGGGAGACGGTGGACGACCGCCGAATGGAAAATTGCGTACGCCAGGTATTGACCCGTTTCTCCTGTGACATATTCGCCGTACTTCAGCCGACTTCTCCCTTCCGTCGTCGGGGCCTGTTGCGCCAAATGGCGGAAGACATGGAAAAAGGGAAAATTCAATCCGCCTACACGGCCCGCAAAACCAAAATGATTGGTCACATGGAGGGACATTTCCATCTGGCGCATCGGGAACAGGACGCCAAGAAATTTTTCTATTTTTTTGACGGAAATATTAATGTTGTTACCCGGAAAAAATTTCTGGAATCGGGTACGATGTTTGATGACGGCTCCTGCCCTTACCCGAATGATTTTCCCTGTTGTCTGCAAATTGATACGGAAGAAGAGTGGAAAGCCTTGTCACGGTTAGGTGAATTTAAAGACTGGCAATGTTTTCTGGCTTCAGAAGGGCATAAAAAACGCATTTGCATCGTCTCAAATAAACGTGATTTGAAACGCAACTATTCCTCTTTTGTCGACTCTTGCGACAAAGTAATGAGAATCAGCAAAATGGATAACTTGAATTCCGGTCTGGCGGGAAAAAGGACGGATATTGTTCTTGTTTCCTGCTTCGCCGGATACCTGGCTTTTTCCCCTGAGGAAAGGCATATGGAAATTTTACGCGGAGTCCCGGAAATTTACTTCAACAATGAAGAATTGGGCTATTCCAATGAATTTGCTTGTAGGGAAGGGCTGGAAAACTGGAAATTCATGCCGGGGGAAGTTCACCGCAGCACGGGCAATTTTACCACGTTGAGCAAGGCGCTTTGTCTGGCGGACTATTTATTCCCTGAAGCCCAGCTTTACTATTTGGGAGATACGGATATGAACCTGAGGGCTGCGGGTTCTTCAAAGCATCATGCGCCAACGGAAAATGCCTACATGCAGTCCCTCATTGACAGCGGAAGAGTCATTCCCATTCTGGAAGATGCCGCCGGTGAATTTCATTACTCCGCCCCGGCGCCGCCGGTTTCTTCCCAGGGGAATGTTCCCGCACCGGACTTGCTTCCTGTGGACACCATTCTCATCAGCCATCCTCAGTGGACAGACCAATTTCAGATGAATGAAAAACGGGGACGCCGGCTTCACCGCAATGACCACGCAACCATACTTCAACATGATGAAAACAAACTCGTTCTTAAATGGGATAACTGGGGGACTGAAGAATTTCTGAGGATGGAAGAGGGTAAATATCAGTACCTTGACTATCATTATTCTTCTACCATCAATGAAGTGAACAAATACGCGCGGGAATTGCTCATCAACCCGTATGACGGCTATAACTCCGTGTTCCGGCATTCCAGCCGTCCTTTTATCGGCATGAGGTATCATCAATGGGAGGGGTTGCTGCTGCTGGAACGCATGTATCGTGATGTTGAAAAAGGAATACGAAAGATGCCCCGGCTTCAATCCGTCCTGCTGATGGGGATTTGCAAGGATGCGTTTGCAGCCCTTATTCTGGCGCAGCGATTGAAAAAGGATTTCCCGCATCTTCATATTGGCGTGTGGGGATGCCCATGGCCGGTGGATTTAAGTGGACAGTCTCCTGTATACCGGGGAATAAAAGTTTCCCCATCTCATGAACAGATAAGGAAAAAAAGACCGTTTAAAAATCTTTTGGAGCGTTATGGAGATCCACTCAAACTGCTTCAGCAGCCGGAATCCTCCGGACTTTGTTTGTTTGCTTTTTACAGTACCAGTCAACATTGGACTCTTGATGAAGAAGCGACGAACAGATTGGCTCCTTACCTTCTGAAAACATATGCCTATCAGGCTGGCAGCAAGGAACATCATACTGTTGTTCACGGAAAAATCGTACATCTGGTAAAGGAAAAGCCGGCATTGGTTCAATCCTGGATTGAAGAAATGTTCCGGATGATGGAAACGGAAAGCGGGAACCATGGGGAGGTGAGAAATCTGCGTATATCCGCCTAGGCGTTTCGCAAAATCCCTCAATAATGAAAAATCCCTAATCAAAAAATGGAATGCCAATCACAAAAAACAAAATTGGCCGAAAACATGAAACGGATAGGTTTTCTCCGTATTCTCAATGAAGAAAACGCAGTTATCCCATGTTTGTTGAGCGTAGCTCCCGTTCTGGACCACGTTGTGGTGCTCTGGGCGGATATGGATGACCGCAGCATTGACCTGGTCAAGGAATGGGAACATCACCTTTGCCACGCTTGTCAATGCCGGGTCAGCTTTCTTCATTATCCGCATCATGTCGTTCCTCCTCATTCCGTGGATGACTTGAGGAGCCTTCCCCGGGAAAACAGAATTGACACCTACTTGAATTTCGGCATGGAATTCATTCGCCGTCTTTATGAAGGGCAGCTGTTTTGCGTTTCTAAAATAGACGCTGACCAAATTTATTTTACCCGGGAACTGGAAGCGGCCTTTCAAATGATATCCGGTCCGGAGGATTGCGTCTCCATCCGGGGGCACAATACCCTGGTTCATCAGCAAAGATTGATGATTTATGGTCCTCGGCCTGTAAATGGCGGTGGCGACTCCCTCATCTGCGGCATGAACAACTTGCCCCGCTTTGGAATTGCGGCGCCTTACGAAGTGGATATAACCGCTCATCCGCAGGTGACCCCTTATCCTGATGCCTGCTGGATGCACTTCATGAAAACGGCTAAATACAAAAATGTCATCCGGGAATTTCATGACGATGAAGTCATCCCTCTTTCCCAAAAGCCGGCTCTGCAGGAGTGCTTTCTCTCTCGTATTCTGCCGTTATTGCAGGAGGCAAAAAGCCCGTATGCGCATCTCCGCCTGGACTAGTTCCGTTTGATGCCGGTTGGACAGGAAATCGCATGTTTTCTCGGAAAAACTCTTATCTCACGTCACTCGGATGGACTCTCCCGTTTGCATAGCTTTTACCGACTTTGAATCCGGGTTCAAACCGCAAAACCACATTCTGGGCCTGATCTTGAAAGAACGTTTGGGCGCTGTTTTTGTGGATGACCTGGCCCGTGCCGACTTGCTGATTTATTCAATCTTTGGAAATGCCGCACGTTCCTTTAAAGGTCCTCGTCTGTTTTATACGGAAGAACCTGTTTTGCCGCGCTGGAAGGAAGGATGCTATTCCCTGACAAGCCTGAGAGATGGAACGCTTTCCGGGGACCGTCATTTTCGTTTTCCTGCGTGGTTAAACGCCGACTATATCCGCAGGACGGGTCACATTGAACAATACTCCTCCGTTCCAGGGGATATTCTCAACCGGCATGAAAAATTCTGTAATTTCGTCTATTCCGGGGGAGAATTCCGGGAGGCCATCCGTTTTTTGGAAACTCTTTCCCAATACAAATACGTAGACAGTTCCGGCCAGCTTCTGAACAACACGGGCATGATCGTTAAAGACAAAGTCGAATTCTGCTCCCGGTACAAATTCACCATAGCGTTTGAAAACTATGCTTCCCCCGGTTACATAACGCAAAAACTGACGGATGCTTTTGCTGCCGGAAGCCTGCCCGTCTACTGGGGAGCACCGGATGCCTGCCGCGAATTCAACCCCGGGCGGTTCATCAATGCTCGTGATTTTCGCAATCATGCGGAACTGGTCCGGTATGTGGAGCACCTGGACAGGAATGTTGACGAATACCTCTCCTACTTCAAGGGCCCCTTGTTTGACGAGGGACAGATCGGCGTGGATGGCCTGCTGGATGAAGCAGCCTTGTTTTTCAAGAAAATTTTCAGGGAGGGAAATGCCGGGCGGCAGCCTGCCTCCATGGAGGGAAAGGACGAACCGTTGCTTCACGGGGGAGTTTTTATGCCGCGGTATGACGATGGGAAACCATGGACGGTTTCGGAAACAGTTTCTCCTTCTCAGAAACGGCCACTTGGACGGCCATTCAATATGGCGGCATGCATTGCATCATACAAGCGGGTGGAAGACCTCCTTCGCCAGATTCTCTGCATGATGAACCAGAGCTATCCACATCTGCATGTATTTGCAGCAGTTAAGGGAGTTTCGGCTGAAACGGCCCGCAGGATTCTGCTTCCCCATGTGCAGCCGTTCATCGATGCCGGAAGAGTGACGCTGCGCCTCTGCCCTAACAGAAACCAGCTTACCAACTTTATGGATACCGTCCGTGGCCTGGATATTTCATCCTATGACCTTTTTGCCAAGATTGACGATGATGACTTCTATGACCCGGACTACTTCCGGCATGTTGCCGATTTTCATGCCTTGTTGCCCGATGGTTATTCAAGCTGCCACCGTGGGGAGGGCCTGTGGCTGAAACGGCATGAAGGATACCCTTATCTGGAAAAGTCCTTCCTGCTGGCCCTGGGGCCGGCTCAAATCATGTCACGGCGGGTCATGGAGGATCTGCTGGCTTGGGAAACCGACCGCGCGGCTATGAAGGAAGCCATGTACCGTTGTTTAAGGCAAACGGGATTCTATCAATTTGGCTTTGCGGAAGACCAGCTATTCCAGACCGTCATGCTGGAACACGGGTGTGCTGACATAGCTCCCTATCTGAAAAAGCGGGGAATTCACAGCCATCTGATTATGCAAAAAAGCAATGCTTCCATCATGCGGGGAGGTACTGTTTCCGAGGAATTCCGGAAAATGCAGAACGGTGCTTCTACAGATGCCGGGAATGATGAACACCTCGTGGACATCATCCATTCTGACTGGAAAGGATGCATGAAAATCAGCAATGGACGGGCCATTCGCCTGGACGGCCCTCGGGATGAAGCCGACGTGCTGTCTCTGACCGGAGTGGAAATCACATTGAAATGGGATAAATGGGGCGTGGAAACCTTTACGAAAATGGAAGAAGGCGCCTACCGTTTACGGAAGAAGGAAGAAGCCGCCTTCCTTCAATCTCCTCCCCATGCCTCCTCCCTTATTCATTTGCGCCAGCAGGATTGGACGGATGGCTTGTGCATCACGGGAAACAGGGGAAAGCGTTTAAATTGCAACGATGGAGGCGAAATCCTTGAATACTCGGACAAAAAACTCGTCATAGGCTGGGATTACTGGGGAAAGGAAACCTTTCTTCGCAGAGAAGACGGTAATTACTGGTTCTCTTCCTATTCATTCATGGCGCCGGACTCTTCTATTGCGGATGAATATGTCATTGCTCTCTGCGGCGCCCCGGAAAAACCGTGGCTGCATTCAACGGGGCGTCCCGTCATTCGTATCCGTTATTCTTCCTGGAACCTGGAAGACCATTTGGACAACATGAAACGGGATATCCTTGAATTTCTCGCCGCCACCCCGCATGCGAAGCGCATTCTCCTGGCAGGGAGGGCGGAAGAAGCCGTTGCCTGCCTTCTTCTCGCTTCATGCATTAAAAAACGCTATCCTTCCGTCCGGACCGGAATTCTCGGAATGCCGTGGAATGTCGGCCCGGAAAGCCGGCATACAGAGGAAAACTGTCCTCAAGAAAAACGTCTCCGGGTCAATCCGTCGTTGCTGCTTAAGGAAAACCGGGCGCAAGGAATCGATACTTGCGCGTACGCTTTCCATGTAAGCAACAGTAACCCGGAACAAGTGGAAAACAATCTCCGGAATCTCCTTGATTCTCTCCAGATCATTTACAATTTCTCGCCCCCCTGCGGTTGGGGGGAAAAAGATGAATGCAAGGGTGCAAAAAACTTCATTCAGCAATATCCGGAAATATTCAAGCGCATGGCGGATTGCTGTTTTGACGACTTGAAAGGAAAATCCGCCCCACCGGAATATATCGATCTGAACGCATGGATCATGGAAGATAGATAAAAATTAGAGTTATTTACTTGTTACTAAGTATATAGGTCCCTTTTGAAAAGATGTACAGGAGATTCATGCCACAGCACAGAACACTACAGCCTGGAAACGAAAAACCTTGAGAAACCGAGGGTTTTACTCATCTTAAAATCTGAAAACTGGCGGAGAGAGTGGGATTCGAACCCACGGTGGGTTGCCCCACGGCGGTTTTCAAGACCGCTGCATTAAACCGCTCTGCCATCTCTCCATGCAACAAGCGCGGGCATAAGCTACCGTGAGGAGGGCGGTTCTGTAAAGTCCTATTCACGTCTGCCCGCAGGTTTGTGGAGATGGCATGAGTGCCTGTGCTTCATGAAATTTTGTGCTGCCGGTGGAGATGTTTTATCCCTGACCAGCAGGGGAATGCGGAGACCGGTAGTGCATTTTACGCCGGGAATCAAGGGGAATTTGGGTTGGGTATTACTCTCAGGGGCTGTATAATGCCGGGCATGAAAGGCTCCCGCATTCTTGTCCTGACCGGGCCCGGCAAGGGAAAGACGACTTCCGCCTTCGGCATGGCCCTGCGCGCGTTGGGGCATGGCGGGAAAGTGGCCGTAATTCAGTTTATCAAGCACGACGGTTCCTATGGGGAGGTGGTGGCTCTCCGGCAGTTTCCGAATGCGGAGGTGGTCTGTTCCGGGGCCGGATTTACGGGCCGCGCCAGGGATGAAGAGTCCCGTGAACGCCACGCTTCCGCCGCCCGTGACGGCTGGCGGCTGGCCCGGCAGAGGCTGGAGGACGAATCCTTGAAAACCGTGATTCTGGACGAGATTTTTTACCCCCTGAATTACGGTTTCATTTCCGTTGTGGAAGTCGTGGATGCTTTGAAAAAAATTACCCCCGGAAAGGTCGTTGTCCTGACAGGCCGGGATGCTCCGGAGGAAATGATCGCCGTGGCCGATACCGTGAGCCGGATTGAATGTGTCAGGCATGCCTTTCAGCAGGGAATCAAGGCTCAGAGGAATGTTGAGTTTTAAGATATTCTCTTCTGAAAACTCTCAGGTAAACCTGTTCTCCGCCGTAGGCCATTCCTCTCTTCATTCCTGCGTCGCCCTGAATTCCGGTGGAAGCTGTTCCATGAGTTTCTGGGCGCATTCCCGGGGCGTCGCTTCCGATGTGTCTATGGAGAAGTCATGCGGGAAATTCTGGTGAATGCTTCCGTATTGGCGCTCCGCATGGGCCGGGTCCGGAGTCCGGTCGGTACGGTTCCGCTCGCGTTCCAGCAGGATGTCCTCCCGGCAGTCCACTTTGATGAGGGCGCGGGGAATGCCGCTCAGGCGGTTCAGGAGGTCTTGAACCCAGGCGCGGGATTCGCCGATGACGTGGTCCACGATGACCAGGGCGCCTTTCCGCGCGGCCTCCGCAATGGCGGCGTGGAAGGACTCGATGAAGGGGAGCCCGGTTTCCCGGACGGCGTCCAGGGCGTTTTCATGCCTTCCCCGGCTCATGGCCAGATAATCGTCCATGGAGAAGATCATGGCATTCCCCTTCATCAGGCGCTGCATGGACCGGGCCAGCGTGCTCTTTCCCGCGCTGGAGGCTCCGTTGAGCAGGATGACGCGCCCCAGCCCCGGCTGAGGCTCCTGCGGGTGGTCCGGGGTTTCCGTTCCCCAGTACAGGTGGATGTAGCCGGCCTTCACGTTCCCATCCGCCACTCCTTCCCGGCTCTTGTTTCCATTCTTGTCCGTCACTGTGTAAAGGGGCGGGTAGGGCCGGTTCAGTTCAATTCGGGACCAATGGAATTCATGGCCGCGGATGCGGGTGAAAGGCAGCCCGAACGGGGCTCCCGTTTCCATCATGGCTTCCCGGTATCCCAGGGAACGGAGTTTTTCCCCCATCCGCGCCGTCCCGTCAATGACTCCGCACATGTTCCTGCTTGTCCCGTCCGGAAGCGCCAGTTCCTTGCATAGGTACATGTAACCGCCGCATTCGGCAAAGATTTCCCCTCCGTTCCGGGCAAATTCCAGGATGGCCTTCCGCATGGCCTCATTGCTTTCCAGGCGGCTTGCGAAGGTTTCCGGATAGCCGCCCCCCAGGTAGAGGGCCTGGGTTCCTTCCGGAAGGGCGGTGTCTTCCAGCGGAGAAAAGCAGGTGATGTCCCAGCCCGTTTGCTTCAGCCGTTCCAGGTTGTCCCCGTAGTAAAAACAGAAGGCATTATCCCGGGCTACGGCCAGAATCCCGTGGGGAGGGGCGGGCGGCAGGGGAACTTTCAGCGGTTCCGGACGTCTGCGTTCCGTGATGTTCATCAGCAGTTCCCAGTTGACGCGCTTTTCTGCCTCTGCCGCCAGCCGGAGGAACCAGGATTGCTGCCGGGCTTCCTCTTCCGCGGGAACCAGGCCCAGCTGCCGTTCCGGGAGCGTCCATTCCGCGTTTTTGGGGAACGCCGCCACCAGCGGCGGCATCCTGTGGTGGTCCAGCGCCCGGCGCAGAAGGTCTGCGTGCGCGGCGCTTCCCACGCCGTTGGCAATAACTCCCGCTATGTTCAGGCCGGGATGGTGCTGGGAGAAGCCGCGGACGACGGCGGCAATGGATCCCGCCATGCCCCGCGCCTGAACCACCAGCAGGACGGGCAATCCGAGCGTAAGGGCGCAGTCCGCCGTGCTTCCTTCCAGGCTTTCCGGCGTTCTGGCGTCAAAGAGGCCCATGACCCCTTCGCAAATAGCGATGTCCGCGCAGGAGGCGTGCCGTGCCCATTGGGAACGGACTCCGTTTTTCCCCATCATCCACGTATCCAGATTGAAGGAAGGCAATCCCGTCGCCTGCCGGTGGAAGGAGGGGTCAATGTAGTCCGGGCCGCACTTGAAGGCCTGCACGCGTAATCCCCGGGCGGAGAGCGCCGCCATCAGGGCGAGGGATACCGTGGTCTTGCCTCCCCCGGACTGGGTGGAGGCGATGCAGAAGGCGTGAAAAGGCTTATTCATGGGAAACAGGCAAATTCTGCGGATGCTGTCTTTCCGGATCAGGTCAGGATATTCCGTATTTGTCGGCGTAGCCTCTCCGTTCAAAAAGGACGTCTCCGTCCCTGATGGTCCTGGGGCCTCCCAGAAGCACCAGCGTGGACATGTCCACGTCCTCCAGCGGGAATTCGTCCAGCGTCCCCACCCATTTCCGTTGGGCCGGGCGCCCCGCGTGCTTCACGTAGGCGCAGAGGTTTTTCCCCCCGCGTTGGTTCCGGAAGATGCGCAGGGCCTCCTCCAGCAGATGGCGGCGTTTGCGTCCGGCGGGGTTGTAAAGGACCACGGGCAGCGCCGTTCCGGCGCTTTGCTCCAGGTTGGCACGGATTTCCTCCGCAGGGACCAGCAGGTCGGACAGGCTCAACAGGCAGAAGCCGTTCTGGAGGGGCGCCCCCAGCGCGGAGGCGGAAATGCTGGCCGCCGTAATTCCCGGGAGCACTTCAATGCGGACCGGGGAAAAGCGTTCGTTTTCCTTCCTCATTTCGTAGAGCAGCCCGGCCATGGCCAGGATGCCCGGGTCACCGGAGCAGACCATGCAGACATTTTCCCCGTTCAGAGCCGCTTCCAGCGCGGCCGTGCACCGCGGCACTTCCCCCATCATCCCGGTCTGGATCATCTTTTTCCCGTGGATGCGTTCCCGGATGAAATCCAGGTATTTGGTGTAGCCGGCTATGCAGGTGCATTGCTCCATGGCTGCCGCCGCTTCCGGCGTAAGCTGGCCCGGAGACCCGGACCCCAGCCCGATGACGATGACATTTCCGGCTCCTTGACGGGCCTTGTTCCGGCTGCCGTGCGGGCACGTTGCCAGGGCCAGCGTGACGTTCCCGCCGCAAACGGTTTTAGGAGTGCTGATTTTACCCCCGGAGGCCAGAATGGCGGAAGCCTCGGAAACGGAATGAGTCCCCGTTTTTTCAAAAACGGCGTCTGACGGCGTGGGGATTTCCACGCTGTCCAGCTGCGCGGGCGTAAAAACCTGGAACGGCACTCCCCATTGTTCAGCCAGGGCCAGGATGGCCGACTCCTGCTCCTTGAGCGTGCAGGAGGCAAGGGCTTTCAACTGGGTACGGGAGATTCCCTCCCGGTGCAGAAATTCCTCCGCGCTTTGTTTCAACAGGTCGGGGTCCGTCCCTTTTTTACAGCCTATTCCAAGCACGAAGGAGGCGGACCGGATGGACAGTACAGGCGTTTCCCCCCCGGTTTCTGGCGGAACCGCATCCCAGTACACGGCGGGAGTATCCGGCGTTTCCGTGGTATCCTTACCGCCCGTTTCCGCCGGAATGACCTTGGGGCAGTCCTTCCAGTAACGTTCGTAAATCTCCTGCGGACCGTGGAAGAGGATGGTGTCTCCGGCCAGCAGGGCGGCGTTCAGGGTTTTAATGGCGTCCGGATTGAGAACACAGGCCTTTTCCCTGGCCGCCGCTTCGTCAAAGGCGGTCATTCCCCGCGTATCCGTGGCGGTGGTGATGACGGCTTCCCCTCCGCTGATGCGGGCCAGCCTGCGCGCCAGGCGGTTGCCGCCGCCCAGGTGCCCGGAGAGCAGGGGAATAAGGTGGGAACCGGATTCGGAGCAGGAAAGCACCGCCGGGTCCGTGGCCTTGTCCCGGAGCAGGGGAGCGGTTTTCCTGATGGCGATGCCCGTGGCCCCCACAAAGACGTGGGCGTCAAACTGGTTCCACTGCCGGGCCAGAAGCTGGTCAAAATCTTCCGGCTTCACCCGGTTCACTCCTTCTTCCTCCTCATTCCTGCATACGGAGTAAATAACGGTTTTTCCCAGGGACTGGGATATTTCAGCCGCCTTCCGGGCGCCCTTGGCCGTGAAGGCGTAAAAGGCGCAGCTTCCGTTGAACCGTTCGTCTTCCTTCTCATTCCGGTAGCCGTGGCTGAATTGGCCGTGATAGAGCAGGGACTGCCCGCAGTCGTGCGCGCCGATGGCGTCACCCACCAGGATGAGGGCCTGCCTGCCGATGCCCGCCCGCGCCGTTTCCGCCGCGATGGTGGACAGCGTGCCGCGGATGATCTTTTCATCCGGCCAGGTGGCGCGGTACACTACCGCCGCCGCCGTATCGGGGGATTTCCCGGCGGAGATAAGCCGTGCGGCCAGTTCATCCAGCTTCCCCGCGCTGAGGAAGAATGCCAGCGTGGCGCCCGTTTTGGCAAAGGCCTCGCAGGCTTCCCCGGAGGGCATGGGCGTTCTTCCCGGGGTGCGCGTCAGCACCAGGCTCTGGGCAATTCCGGGATAGGTCAGCTCCGTGCGCAAGGCCGCGGCGGCGGCAAAAACGCTGCTGACTCCCGGCACCACAATGGATTCAATGCCCTTTTTGTCAAGCAGGTCGAATTGCTCCGCGATGGCTCCGTACATGGACGGGTCCCCCGTGTGGAGGCGCACCACCTTCTTTCCTTCCAGCACCCCCCGTGCCATGACTTCCACCTGTTCCTCCAGGTTCATTCTGGCGCTGTCATGAAGTTCCGCCTCCGGGCGGCAGCGCTTGAGGTGCCCCGGGTTGACCAGGGACCCGGCATACACGACTACGTCGGCCTCCTTCAGGAGGGCGGCGCCTCGTTCGGTAATCAGGTCTTCGGCCCCGGGGCCGGCTCCTATGAAATGGATGGGAAAACGGGCGGTATTCATGCGCGGGAATAGGTGAAAAGGGTGATGCGGTTGCCGTGCCGCAGATGGTGGTAGGTTCCGGCAATGGGAGATTCGGAGGCGATGTCCAGGGAGAACATCCCCGTGCGTGCGGCGGCGTTCCAGCCGTAAAGCAGGTGCTCGCTTTCCGTGGTTACGGCGGAGGCTACCAGAAGGCCGCCGGGGTTCAGGGCGTCAAAACAGGCCTGCATGATGGATTCCAGCCCGGCGCCCCCTCCTCCCGTGAAAATGCGGTCGGGCTTGGGCAACGCGTCCAGGGCCTCCGGCGCTTCTCCCTGCATGCAGGCGTAATTCACGCACCCCAGCTTCCGGCAGTTCCGGCGGATCAGTTCCAGGCGGCCAGCCTGCCGTTCCAGCCCGTACACGGAAAGTCCGGGGCGCAGGGCGGCGGCTTCCAGGCCGATGGAGCCGCTTCCGGCTCCCACGTCCCACAGCACGCCCCAGGCAGGTAGGCGCAGCTTGGACAGGATGACCGCCCTCACTTCCTCCGCCGTAATCAGGTTGTTCTCCTTTTCATAAAAGTCCGCCGGCAGTCCCAGCGGCAGGACGGGCGCGGCTCCGGGGCGGTTGTCCGGCAGCAGCAGGAGCATGGAAGTAGGGGAGCATTCCTCCCGGGCCAGCTCCGCCAGGGTTCCTTGCAGAATGCGCTCGTCAGCCATTCCCAGGCATTGGGCCGCCACGGCGGAACGCCCCGCCGCTGACGGATGGAACTCCATGGCCGCCGCGGCCAGGCGGCAGGCGGTGAAGGGATGGCCACCGTAGATGACGGCGAGCGGCTGGGCCAGAATTTCCCCCCACGGAATATATTCCGTGCTGTGCGCGCTGAAGCACCGGGCGCGGTCCCACGGCATGCCCAGGCGGTGGAACAGGGCCTGGAACGCGGTGGGGGCCGGGATGAATTCCAGCCTGTCCCCGTCACAGGCCAGGGACCGGAGCGTGCCTCCCATCCCGTGAAACAGGGCGTCTCCGGAAGCCAGCACCACCACGTTTCCGCCCTGCCGGGCTTCTTCCAGCGCCTCCCGCGCCTGTTCCCGCGCGTTCCTGCCGATGGGGACGCGCCGTGCGTTGCAGGGCGGGCACTCCTTCAGCAGGGCGGCGGAAGCGTACAGGCTCTGCGCCTCTGCCAGTTTGTCCAGCAGGGCCGGGGAGGGGTGAAGCGGGCCTATGCCGCAGGAAAAAACGGTCAGGGGAGGCATGGAGGTATGTCGAGAAGAAGGTTGCCGGAAAAACCGGAGATCAGGAAACGGACGGGCAGGCCGGGCACGTGGCGCTGAAACTGGCGCCGGGCTTCCGCGGCCAGGTCCCGGTACAGGGAAAGGTGGGCCTCTTCCGGAACCAGCGCCAGCGCCTGGCGTACGGAGGAACAGGCCAGAATGCTCCGCCGCGCTTCATCCGCCAGCGCGGCATGGCGTTCCGCCGTGCGGAGAAAAAGCTGCATATCCTGCGCCACCTTGTGGGCGTGGGTATTGGCAAATCCGGCGGCGTACTTGCAGAGCTTGCCCGGCATGCAGGCCACTACGGCTTCCGCCATGCCCTGTTCTCCTGCGCTCTGAAGGCTTTCCGCAATGAAATCCCCAATGCAGATGAAGGAGATGGAGGGGTATCCCGGCAGAAGGGACTTGGCCAGCGCGGCCGTCCTCCCCCCCGTGCAGAAGACCGCCTTGTCAAAGCCGGAGAGCCGGGTGGAGCGCACGCAGATGCGGATGGTGGCAATATAGGCTTCATGGCTGTACGGGCGCACGATGCCGCTGGTGCCTAAAATGGAGATTCCCCCCACCACGCCAAGCAGGGGATTGAGCGTTTTCCCGGCAAGCCGTTCCCCGTCCCGGACGCGGATTTCTGCCAGCCAGCAGCCTTCCCGCATCCCGGAGCGGGCCAGGTTGTCCGCAATCATGCGCCGCGGTCCCTGGTTGATGGCCCATTTGTGCTGTTCGCAGTCCAGTCCCGGAAGCGTGCACAGGCCTATGCCCCCGGCAGAGCGCAGGATAAGGGTGGCCCCATGGATGGATAGAAGGTAATCCTCCGGGGCGGCTTCTTCCGGAACAGCCGCCCGGACGCGCGCCTCCATCACGGCTCCGTGGGTGCAGTCCGGGTCATCCCCTCCGTCCTTGATGATTCTGGAAAATCCCGGCTCACTGGCCGCCAGCGGGAGCGTTCTCGTTTCTCCGTCCGGAAAAAGCAGGGGAATGGATTCGCTGATGTTCTCGCCGTTCAGCGTCCTCCACGCGGCCGTGATGGCGGCGGCGGCATTGGCCCCGGTGGAAAATCCTTTCCGGAGCGGCTGGGGGAAGGGGGAGGACATGGGACGGAATACGGCGGATGGGGAGGAATGCGGAAAAATCAGGCGGCAGGCAGGTTCTCCAGAATGGCGTGCAGGGTAGTGACGGCCAGGGCGCTTCCGCCGCGCCGCCCGTCCAGAACAATCTGGGGCGCGGGGCAGGTCCCCGTCAGCAATTTGGATTCCACCACGTTGACGAAGCCCACAGGCATGCCGACGATCAGGGCGGGCCTGATGCCCTCTTCCAGCACATACCGGGAGATGCGGGCCAGGGAAAGGGGGGCGTTCCCGATGAGGACGATGGCCCCGTCCAGGATGGGGCGCGCCTTTTCCGCGGCGCAGATGGCGCGCGTCCTCCCGGTGGCTTTGGCCTGCGCGGCGATGTCCGCATCAGCAATGTAGCAATGGATATCCTCCTTGCTGTAACCGGGGTGGGCGCGCCGCAGGCGTTCCACGGAAAGCCCGGCCCGGATCATGTTGGAATCACAGAAAATGGGGCAGTGGTTGCGGAGGGCCGCCAGGGCGGAGGGTATGGGGTCATGGCGGAAAGCCAGCCCCGCGGCAATGGAAAGGTCCGCCGTGGTGTGGATAAGCCTGCGCATGACCTTCCATTCGGCCGGCGGCAGTTCTTCCCAGCCCTGGAACTCCCGTTCAATGGTGGCGAAGCTTTCCACCTCAATGGCGGCGGGGGACATGTCCCAGCGTATTTCAGGTGCGGCGGTCATGAGGCGTCAGTGAGTATAATGAATGAAAAGGCCCGTCAGGGCAATCAGAAGAATGGCCCCGATCATGCGGGAAAGCTGCATGACGAGCACGATGGTCAGGGCGTCCCGCGCGGGGAAAATGCCCATGGCGGAGGGAAGGTTGCGCCGCAGGGCGCGGATGGGGTTGCCGATGGCGCTGGCTACCAGCATGGCCAGCAGAATCTGGGAGGAGGTGACCATGCCGTGGCTGCGTAGGTTGGCGGCCACCCCCGCGGCCTGGACCAGGCCGCCCATCTGCGCGGCCACAATGCTCATGAGCTCCGCGGGGAAAATGCGGTTGACCCAGTCCGGCACGTGCTCCTCCCACCAGGAAAACAGGCCGTTTTTCATCAGCCACTCCACGCCAATCATCAGGGGAACCGTCAGGCAGAGCATGCGGAAAACGAGCGCGAGCACCCGCAGGCACGTCTGCCGCAGGGATTTGCGCCACTCCGGGGAGGGGCGCCCGGCGGCGGGAGCCTCCCCGGAAGCCGCCGCCTGCGGAACGGCAGCGGGGCTTTTCCTGCGGTGGAGGAACAGCACGCCCGCAATGAACAGGAAGCCGAAGCCCATCTGCCAGCCGAAGTAGCAGATGGCGGGCAGCCCCACCGCGCCAATGACGGGGTACGCCACCCGCAGAGAATGGGAGACAAAGGACAGGTAGCTGTTCATCATGCCTCCCGCAATCAGGTTGGAATGGGTGATTTTGCCTTCCGCGTGGCTGCTCACCAGCATGCCGTTGGCCGCGGCGTTGGAATAAAGGGCCGTTGGGATGGACAGGCTGATGATTTCCGGCAGGTGGGCCCAGCGCGCCAGTCCGCCGAACAGCTTGCCCAGGGCAAAATGAAAGCGGAAGATTTCTGCAATTCCGCCGATGAAGGCCGCCAGGGCCACCAGGCCGATCAGGCTGCCTATCTGGGGCAGGCGCGCCAGGATTTTCTCCGCGCCTGTTTCCGGAGCCTGCGCGCTCCGGGAATGATGGCGTTTTCTGGGCGCCGGGGCCGGGCTGGCAGCGGGGGCTTCTTCCTTTCCTTTTGCTTCCCCGCGCGTCTCCGCGGGAGTCTCCCCCGCGGGCTTCATGGACATGCGGGGCCTTCCGGATGCGGAGGCGTCCATGCCCGCGGGCATCTTCACCACCATGACTCCGGAGGCCGCCAGGGCCAGCACCAGCCAGAGCCAGCGGAAAGGCTGGCGCCAGGGATAGGTGCGGGAGTGCCTGGTGCCGTTCATGCCTTCTTGACGAACATCAGGGAAAGGTATTCTTCCGGCCTGGCGGCGATGACGTCAATATCGTCCGTAATAAACTCGTCGGGCATGCCCAGTCTTTCCCCGTAAATAACGCGGATATCCTTCTCCCGCCGGATGCGCTCCATCAGGCGCGCGCGGCTGCGGTAGGTCTTCATGAGAACGGTGGTGGTTCCGAGCGGGAACTCCAGGGAATCCGCCATCTCCGGCCTGAAGGCGGGAACAACCCGCAGCCTTTCCCCGTTTTCCACCAGGATCTGGCGGCTGTGGGCCGCCAGGGTGCAGTAGGAGGTGATCCCCGGCACCACTTCCGTGTGCAGGTCCGGATTCCGGCTGAGCAGGAGGCTCAGGATATAGCCCAGGGTGCTGTAAGTCATGGCGTCTCCCAGCGTGGCAAAGGCGCAGTCCTGGCCGCGGGAAAGGGCCTCCTCAATAACGGCCGTATTCCTCTCAATCTGTTCCTGCCGGGTTCTGGCGTCGCGGGACATGCTGAAAACCAGCTTGTGGAACTCCGCCTTCACGCCGCCCACGGACCGCACCACTGCTTCGGAAATGCTGAAATCACTGTTGGGGCCCGTCACGGTAAACACCACGTCCACGGACCGGAACACGTTGACGGCCCTGAGCGTGAGGTATTCCGGATTGCCGGGGCCTATGCCCACTCCGTAAAATTTTCCGGGGGAGGACATGTCAATGCGCTTGTTTGGGAGTCATGAGGTCGTCCGCCGTGGTCCGGGCATGGCGGGAGAAAACGGCGCGGATGCCCGGGTTTTCCCCCAGGCCCTTCAGGTGTGTTTTAACGGTGAACCCCTCCTTCCTGAGCATGGAGGCCCAGGAATCCTCCTCGTCCCCGCCCAGGTCATTCTTGGCGTGGTCTCCGGCCACCAGCATGAAAGGGGCCAGCCAGACGGTTTTTGCGCCGGATTTCTTGAGCTGTTCCAGAATGGGGGCCACGCCGCGCGTGCCTTCCACGGTGGCGAAAAACGCCAGGTTGTCGCGGTTGTTCAGCTCTCGGGCAAAATCGGAAAGCACCATGTCGCAGCGGCCTTCCTGCTGGCCGTGGCCCATGAGCAGGATGGCTTCATCCTTCTTCCGTTCCGCGGGGAAATGCTGTAAAAAGGCCGTAACCGCCTCGTCCCTGTCCCGTTCGCTTTCCAGCAGGGGACGGCCGATGAACACGTGGTCGAAGCTGTCCGGATGGCGTGCCAGGAAGCTGACGATCTGCCTCTCCATCCGGGAGAATTCCTCTCCGGGGGCGATGTGGAGGGACTGGACGCGCAGCGTGCGGATGCCTTCGCGGGCCATGCGGTCCAGATTCTCCTCCACGGAGGGAACCGGGGTTCCGCGTCCGGCAAGCTTCCTGCGGATGATGCTTGAGGTGTAGCTCCACTTCAGGCGGTCCGGGGCATAATGGGCCAGAAGGTCCTTTTCCAGCTCCTTGTAGGAGACGGTGGCGTCCTGGTGGCTGGTCCCGAAGGCGACGAGAAGAAGCCCTTCCTGCTGTGACGGAGCCGCCTGTTCCGCCGGGGCGGGGGAGGCCTCCGCCCCGCATGGGGCGGCGGAAAGCACGGGCAGGGAAAACAGGGTGAGCCCGGCAAGAAAAACGGAGGAAAAGGGCAGGAACGCCCCCGGCAGGTAAGAGGATGTTTCAATCATGCGTTGATAAGGTATGGTGAACCAAAGCAAGGATATTCGGACTCCGGGTCTCCAACCTCCCCCTCGCCTTCACCCTCCGGAATGGGAGGACTGGCTGATAGAACGCCTGGTGAAAAACGTTCCCTGAGGGTTTGTAACCCGATACCGCAGCGCGACTGTTTCCGGTTCTCACGGAATTCCCCGTTGCTTCGGCGTGTTTAATGGCGTTTTTAGCCGTCAGTGTCAATGTTTATTAGAACCGCCGCCGGATTTCCGGCGAGCGGTGGAAAAGGTGCGTGAACGGGTAAAAGCCGCCTCTCCGCCCGCCCCGGAAAAAGGCGCAGGGTTCCGGCTCCGGGAGACGCGGATTTCCAGCCCGGCAGTCCGCAGGCAGGCGTTTGCTGCTTGCCGTGGGCGGGACCGGTGTGAGAGCATGGGGTATGGCCTCTTCTCCGGATGTAGTAGAATATATATGTTTCCAGCTCCGGCATGCCGGGGATATTTCCTTCAAAAAAATGTTCGGGGAATACGGCCTGTACTGTGACCGGAAGTTTTTCGGCCTGGTATGTGACAACCAATTATTTGTCAAAATCACGGAGCCGGGCCTGAAGCTGCTCCCGCAGCAGGAGCAGGGCAGCCCCTATCCCGGCGCCAGGCCGCATTTCCTGATGACGGAGCTGGATGATGACCGGGCTCTTTCCTCCTTTGTCCGTGAAACGTGTTCCGTCCTCTCCGCTCCGGATGTCTTATCCGGGAAGAAGAAAAAAGCTTCCGGAGAAAAAAGAAACAGGCGTCCGTAAACGCCTGTTAGTGCCGGATGAAATGCCGTTCGGCTGAAAGGCTTATTTATCTTCCGGAGACTCCTGCACGGCCAGGGAAGACAGGCTTCTTTTCAGGTTGTCCGCCACGGTCTGCGTGGCTTCATTGTCAGACTCCGCGAATTTGTCCACGGCCTGCGCCAGGGACTTAAGGTCGGATTCCGAAACCTTGCGGCCTTTCGCCTTCCGCTGTTCCAGGGCGGAAATCTTCTTGTTGAGGTCGGCCAGTTTCGGCAGGTCCTTGTTGGCTTTCAGAGCCGCCAGCGGTTCGTCAAACTCCTTGACGGAGGGCACCGCCGTCTTCAGGCGCGTGATGGCCGTCACCGCTTCCAGCGGGTTGGACTGGATCTGGGCCTGCACCATGTCCTTGGCGTCTCCCAGCCATTCGTCAAAAGCGCCGCACACGGCCTGCGCCTCCTCGTCGTCCGTTTTCTTCCGCAGGGGAGTGATCTTGGACTCGATGTTGCTGCCGTTGGAAACGACCGTCTTGGCCAGGGACTTGTACTTGTCCAGCTCCACGCCTTCCAGGATGGGAAGGCCGCGTTCCGCCTTCATCACCTCCTTCTTCACCAGGTCGTAAAGCTGGGTGGGGTGCCCCTTGGCCACTACTTTGCCGTTGGCGCCGATCAGTACGGCATGCGGCAGGCCGCCCGGGCAGGAGGCCGCCGGAATATCCAGCCCCTGGTAAACGGGGAAGGTAATCTTCTTTTCCTCCAGGAACTGCTTGATCCTGGGGCTCGGCCCCTGGCGGTGGCTGCCTACCACGGTAAAGCCCTTGGACTGGAACTTATCCTGCAATTCCTGCAAATGCGGCATGCTGGCGATGCAGGGCGGGCAGTTGATGCCCCAGTACTCAAAAAACACCACCTTCCCCTTCAGGTCGGAAGCCTTGATTTTTGGTCCGTGGAGGTGGCTGCTGTCGTCAAAGGAAGGGTAGGTGACTTTGGCTCCGGCGCCATTATCCGCCGCATGGATGAAAGCCGGGGCCGTCATGGCGGCGATGCTCCCGGACAGAAGAAGGGCAGTAAAGGTTTTCATAGGATGGATGATGCAGAATCCCTCATTGAGTGTCAAGAAGGAAGCCCGCTCCCCGCGCCGGGCTCCCCGGCTGCCCGTTCCTGTGGGGAAAGCGTCTCAGGCAATATCCAGCCCCATGATGTAATCCGTCATGTAATAGCCGTGGCCTATGTGGAAATCCCCGCGTTCCAGTTCCCGCATGCCCATGCGCTGGTAAAACTCCACCGCGCGGGTGTTGTAGCGGTTGACGTTCAGGCGCATCAGGCACGGTTCCGGATGAATGCTCCTGATGTAGCTGACGGCCTGGCGGAACAGGTAGCTGCCGATGTGCAGGCCCTGGAAACCGGGCAGAACATAAATCTTCTGCAAGTGGAAAACGCCGGGGCCCTCCGGCTGGACGGACAGGTAGCCGCAGTGCTCCCCGTCATGGGAGGCGATGAAATACACGTGCCCCTCCTCCATCTGCTGCTTCAGGTTGGCGGGGGAATACATCCAGTCCATCATGAACTCCATCTGCTCCGGGGAAAGGAGGTCCCGGTAGGTGGCGGGGAAAGCCTGCCCGGCCAGTTCATGAATAAGCATGATGTCGTCTTTGGTGGCTTGGCGGAGTGTAGGCATGGCGGAAATACTACACGGAAAAAGGCCGGATGAAAAGGGCCTCTTCCCGGTTTCCGGTGGAATTTGCGGGCATGGCCTACTTTCCCCTCCCTATTCCGGCGGGGGCGTTTTATGCTGGATGGCACAGGCTTTTTTAACGGAAACCGGGGTAAAACCTGTCTGTATGGTGTACCCCGCATGCGCGCCAGACCATGAAAGAACCCATTCCCATACAACAATGGCTCCCTGCCGGGCCGCTCAGGGACATGGGGGAAAAATACGTAAGCCAGCTTCCGGATGTGGCGCAGAACCCCATCAGTCCGGAATCCTTCATTCATCACTCCGACCATTCCTGGACGGAATACCTGGTGGCCTACTGCCTGCTGTACCCGTGGGTGGTGATCGCCCTGGGGCTGCTGGGCGGCCTGGCCCTGGGAGCCTACTACCTTTTTTGCCGCCGCCGGGAATACGACCACCGCATTTTCTGCTCCAAATGCGGCACCATGATGTACCCGTGCGGCCTGCACTGCCCCAAGTGCGGCACGCCCAATCCCAAACCCCGCGCCCTGAACTGGATCGGTTATTCCAGGCTGCGCACCGTCATTCCGTCCACCGGATGGAAAAGGCATGAGGAAGTGCTTCGCAGCTACCGGCGGTGTTTTTACTGCGGGCAGCCGCTCCATGAACCTACGCTGGAACAGAACTGCCCTGCCTGCGGAAAAGCGGTGCTCCAGGGGGAGCAATCCGTGGACCGTTATGATGATTACATTGCCCGGCGCAGGGGGTGGACCTTTGCGGCCGTGGTGGTGCTGGGCATCATCCCCATTCTCGGCCCTCTGCTGGCCTCCTCCCTGTACAAGAGAACGCTCGTCAACCCGTACTCCCTGTACATGACCGTATTCAGGGAAAGCTTCCTGATGGTGGTGCTCTACCTGTGCCGCCACCTCTTCCGCCTTCTGCCCTTCATCGGAACCATCGGCATGCCCATCCTCTGCGTGACGGAATACCACCTCTACCGCCGCATGTTCCTCTGGAAAACGGAGAAATATGACTTTGGCGGAAAAGGGAAGGCCTGAAGAGCGCTTACCCCCGGTCCGGATATTTCCGGCGCGTGCGGGGAATGGTGGGCTGCGGGATTGACTTGAAGCCCCGGCAACGTACCTTTTCGCCATGCAGATGCGTTACGTCCTGTTTGCCTCCATGGCCGCCCTTTGTCTGGCGCTGGCCGCCTGTTCCGTCACATACGGCAACAAATCCGTGGCGTCCCCGGAAGTATACGGCAGGCTGGCGCCGGGAAAATCCTCCAAGGCGGACGTTTACGACGCGCTGGGCCAGCCCTCCGACGTGGTGACCATGAAAAACGGCGTCTTGTGGACCTACCGCTACCGCAAGGCTAAAAACGACTTCCTGGGCAATATTCCCCTCTTTGGCGTCGGCCTGATTGCCGGAGGGAAAAACGGGGACGTTTATACGGTGCTGGCCCTGTTTGATCGGCGTGGCGTGCTGGCCTCCCGCACGGCGGCGCGGCAGAAGCTGTACACCTCCAATCTGGCCTCCCTGAAACGCTCCCTGGACGTCATGATGGAGGGCGAATCGTCACACCGGCGGGTGGAAACGGAGATGAAAAAAATAGGCAGGCCCTTTGATCCGTCTGCGGCCAAGGATGCGGACCTGCTGGAAAAGTCTCTTGATTAACGGCCTGCGGGCTTTCTCTTCCTTATTGTATCAAGTATGACAAGGAATCGTTTTTTTTCTAATGGACTAAACTTACTGCATACAGTAAGTAGGCGGCGTTCCCCGAAGGGATACGGCAGGGATTCTTCCTGAATTCCTCCGCTCCCGGTGGAGCAAACCCTATAGAAAAATAGAATGAAAATGAAAAGAAAACTGGCATTGGTTCTGGCGAAGGCTTTCTCCGGAAAGTCCGTGCCGGAAAAGAAACGGGAAAAAGAGGTAAAGGCCTCCAGGAAACTGGAAGCATGGCTGAAGGCTTCCAGAATGCGGTCCTTCTAGAAAAGGCCTGCTGACGGAAAAGGCGGATTCGGGCGCTGGCCGCCCGGTTCGCGGGGAGGGACGGGGAGAAAAAATTGAGTCTCCCTTTTTTTCATCGTACCATAAAACGATGAAGTGCGTGAATGGGACGATGGGGACGGCTGGGTCCTTTGGGACGGAGAGGGAAGGGAGGACAGATGGATGACGGGCGTTTACTGCCTAAGGGAGGCGGCTACAGACGGCTTCTTTCATTCCGCAAGGCCCAAATCATTTACGATTTGACGGTAGCTTTCTGCGACGCTACTTGAGTCGTGATGCGCGTACTACTGACCAGATGGTGCAGGCGGCGCGTTCCGGCAAGCAGAATATTGCGGAGGGGAGCATGGCTTCCGTTACTTCCCGTGAAACGGAAATCAAGCTGACCAATGTAGCCCGGGCCAGCTTGGAAGAGCTTCTGCTGGACTATGAAGATTATTTGCGTACGCGCGGGTTGAGGCTATGGGATAAGGATTCTCCCGAATCTCTGTTTATGCGGAAGGCCTCCCTGCGGCATGACCATTCGGAATGGTTTTTAAATCTGGCTCATTCCAGAAACGATGAAGTGTTCGCGAATATGGCGGTTTGTCTGATTCATCAGGCCGCTTTTCTCTTGAAAAAACAAATGAATGTACTGGAAGAACGGTTTTTGCAGAAGGGAGGCTTAAGGGAGAGAATGACCCGGCTGCGGAAGCAGAGGAGAAAGTCGGGAAGCTCGTAAAAGCAATTGTCTCACCGGTCTCATTCGTCCCAATGGTCCTCCCGGGCAATTTCCGGGCTGGGTTGCGGGTCAAAAGATATGTCTTCATGACAGTTGCGCCTTGACTACGGCGTTGGAATGTCCGTTCATCTGGGCAGACATGACCATACCCGGAATTCTTGAAGAAAAGTTGTCCGCCGCATTGAAAGCGGTGTTGGGGGAGGAGCTTCCCGCTGATTTTTGCGCCAGTGTGACGCCGTCCGCGGATTTGCGGTTCGGGGACTATCAGAGCAACGCCGCCATGGTGCTTGCCAAGCGGTGCCGCACGAATCCCCGCGCTCTGGCCCAGCAGGTGGTGGACCGGATGGGGCAGGACGGCGTCTGCTCCCTGGAAATCGCCGGGCCCGGCTTCATCAACTTCCGCATCAAGCCGGAATTTTACGCCGCGCGCCTGCTGGCCATGCTGGCGGACGACCGTCTGGGGGTGGAGAAGGTGCAGGACCCCAAAACCATCGTCATTGACTTCTCCGCGCCCAACGTCGCCAAGCCCATGCATGTGGGCCATATCCGCTCCACCATCATCGGTGACGCCCTCTCCCGCGTGGCCCGCTTTGTGGGGCACAACGTGATTACGGACAACCACATCGGGGACTGGGGCACCCAGTTCGGCATGATCCTGTGGGGCTGGAAGAACATTCTGGACGAGCAGGCCCTGGCCGCCAACCCCATTGACGAACTGCTGCGGGTGTACAAGGACGTGAACCTGATGTGCAAGGAAAAGCCGGAACTGCTGGACACCTGCAAGGCGGAGCTGGTGAAGCTCCAGGCCGGGGACGGGGAAAACCTGGCGATCTGGAAGCGCTGCGTGGAAGTCTCCAAATCCGGCCTTTCCAAAATCTACGGCCAGCTTGACATCCACTTTGACTACTGGCTGGGGGAAAGCTTTTACAATGACGCCCTGGCCCCGCTGGTGGACGGCATGATCGCCGCCGGAATGGCCCGTGAGAGCGACGGCGCCATCTGCGTGTTTTCCGACGGCTCCGTGCCGCCCAATGAAGACCCCTTCCTGGTGCAGGACAAGGGGGAATGGCGCGCCAACCCCTGCATCATCCGCAAGGCGGACGGCGGCTTCCTGTACGCCACCACGGACCTCGCGACGCTGGACCACCGCATCAGGACGTGGGGGGCGGATTCCATCTGGTACGTGGTGGGCGCCCCCCAGGCCCTGCATTTCCGGCAGATTTTCTCCACGCAGCGCCGCCGCGGCATGGACGGGGACTACCGCCACATCGCCTTCGGCTCCATCCTGGGGGACGACCGCAAGCCTTTTAAAACCCGCTCCGGGGATACCGTCTCCCTCCAGGACGTGCTGGATGAAGCCATTGAACGCGCCGCCCGCGTGGTGGAGGAAAAGAGCCCGGACATGCCGGAGGAGGAAAAAAAGCGCGTGGCGGAAGTCGTGGGCATAGGAGCCGTAAAATTTGCGGAGCTCTCCCAGAACCGAATGACGGATTACGTCTTCAACTGGGACAAAATGCTGGCCCTCCAGGGGGACACGGCCCCGTACCTCCAGAACTCCTATGTGCGCGTCCGTTCCATCTTCCGCAAGCTGGACGGCAGCCCGCTGGACTGGTCCGCCCCCATTCAGCTTTCAGAAGATGCGGAAATGCATCTGGCGCGGCTCCTGGCCCGGTACGGGGAAGTGGTGCCGCAGGTTCTGGACGACTGCCGCCCGAACGTGCTGGCCGCCTACCTCTTTGACCTGGCCCGGGCCTTCCACTCCTTCTATGAGGCGTGCCCGGTCCTGAAATCGGAAGGGGCTGTGCGGCACTCCCGCCTGGCCCTGTGCGAGCTGACGGCCCGCACCCTCAAGCACGGGCTGGGCCTGCTGGGCATCCAGCTTCCGGACAGAATGTAACCGTTTCTTCCTTATGAACGCCTCTTTCCGCCATGTCCTGCTGGCCGCCGCCATGGCGGGATTCTGTTCCGCTGCTGGGGGCGGGGAACACGGGTACTGGATGAGCAGCCCGTCCCTGAACGGCTGGCGGGAGGCCGTCTTCCGCGCCGGCGTTCCGGCACAGCCTGCCGTGCTGCCGCCCGGCGTGGAGCCGATGATGGTGGGCTCCTCCTCTCCTGCCGCGCAAATGCTGGTGCTGGAAGGAATGACGCATCTGCTCACCTTCGGGGACATGCGTGCTTTCCGGAAATTTGACGCCGCGCTCCGGCTGGACCCGGACTGCCTCATGGCCCACTGGGGCAGGTGCATGAGCCTGATGGGCGCCGGACCCGCTTTTCAGGACCAGCGCGTCCATTCCATGAAGCGCATGAAGGAGCTGGCGCTGCGTCCGGACTGTCCGGAACAGGAACGCGCTTATGCGGACGCCCTGGCCGTGCTGCTGATGAACGGCCCCGTAAAGGCGCAGGAAGCGTGGAAAACCATCTGCTCCACCTGGAAGCGCGACCCTTACGCACCCCTCTTTTACGCCATGCTCCTGCGGGACGGCTTTGACGGGCACGGCAACCCCGGAGAGGGGCAGAAAGAGGCCGTCCGCGTGGTGGACGCCGTCCTGAAAGAACGCCCCGGCTCCCAGGCCGCCCTGTTCATGCGCGCTCTGCTGGAGGAAGTGGCTCCCGTCATTTCCCCGGAAACGGTGGAAACCGCCCGCAAGGCCGTGGCCGCCAACCCCTTCTCCGCGTCCGCCCATCATCTGCTGGGCCATTGCCTGTTCCGCACGGGGGACTATGAAGGGGCATGCGCCGCCTTCAAGGACTCTGAAAACCTGTGCCTGGCCTGGGAAAAGGCGGAAAACGTTCCCCCCGCGCTGGATGACGCCTGGTTCCGCTCCATCCTTTACCGGGCCGTTTCCGAATTCTGCGCCGGACATTACAGGCAGGCGAATGCCGTCGCCGCCCGCGCCGCTTCCGTTCCCCTGGACAAAAAGCATCCGCTGGCCCCCGGCACCCTCCTGCAAATATGGGAGGCCAGGACACTGCCCGCGCGCCTGATGCTGGCCCGGCCTGACCTGCCCGCGCAGGCTCTTGTGCTCAAGGCTTCTCCGGGACCGCTGCCCAAGGGATTTCCGGACTTGAGCAACGGCATGGCGGCAGTGGTCACCCAATACATGGGCGCCTGTTACTCTGCCAGGCAGGGCAGGCCGGGCGCCGTGGCGTCCGCCTTTGACAAACTGTCCGGCGTTCTGCGCCTGCTCATGGACGGCGCGGACGCCGCCCGGCGGCAGATGAGCGTCTCCTACTGGGCTCGCTGCCTCCAGATGGGAAGCCTGTATTCCTCTGAAATCCGCTCCCTCATGTTCCCGGACTCCGCCAGCGTCTGGATGTCCGAGGCCATCGGGAGCCAGCGCTTCTCCTCCCTGCTGCTGCCCCCCGTGGTGCCGTACCCCGCGGAATGGAAGCTGGCCCGCGCCTATCTGAAGGCCGGGAAATACCGGGAATGCGCGGACATGTGCGAACAGGCGCTCAAACGCTTCCCGAACCATGCCGGAGTGCTGGACACGCTGAAACAAGCCCGCGCCGCCGGAAAATAATCCATCCTGCCATCCTGCCGTTTCTCATGGAACGGACTGGAGACTCCGTCCCCGGCAGACGGGAAAGGGACTGGGATGAATAAAAACTTTGGAAAGGCGAACAACATGGATATTTACGAAAGACTGAAAAACGGAGAACCGATCAACACCCGGGAATCCAGGGAATTCAAGGAAATACTGTGGCCGGAAACGGTGAGAAGCCGCACGCTTTGCCAGAAAATCAATTCGCTCCCACCGTTTGACGGGGAAGTGCGGGCGCTCGTGAATGAACTCTTTGAGGGCAGGTTCCCGGAATCCTCCAACATCTCTCCCCCCTTCCAGATTGACCGCGGACACTGCGTCTCGGTGGGCGAGCGCGTATTCATCAATGAAGGCCTGGACGTGATGGCCGCGGGAAGCGTCACGATAGAAGATGACGTGCTGATCGGGCCGCAGGTCTCCATACTGACGTCCAATCATGATGCCGGCAACTTGTTCATCTTGAAAAATAAGCCTGTAGTGATAAAAAAAGGGGCGTGGATCTGTTCCAGGGCGGTTCTCTGTCCCGGCGTCACGGTGGGTGAAGGGGCTGTCGTAGGCGCCGGCTCCGTCGTAACGAAGGATGTCGGTCCGCATACCCTGGTAGGCGGGAACCCCGCAGCATTCATTAAAAATATTTAACAGGCAAACGCCGCTCCTCCGGATTCTCCTAAAACATGGTAAACTTCATCTTTTCATGGCCGCCGCAGGGAAGGCCGGAGCTCCCATGAACTCCTGTATTCCCGGAATAAGGCCATCTTCATTTTCAATAACAAATACATCAAGCAACATGAACCATCCCTATCTGGACCCCTCCTTCCTCGTTTCCTGGTCACGGCTCACGCCGGACGCCATCAAGCCGGACGTTACGGAAGCCATCGCCCGCGCCAGGGCGAACATCCAGGCCATCTGCGACCAGCCGCTGGACTCCCTGACCTATGAAAGCACCTTCGGCGCTCTGGAAAAAGCCTCTGAGGAACTGCACCTCGGCTGGGGCCGCATCATGCATCTGGACTCCGTCAATGACGAACCCGCCCAGCGGGAAGCCATCGGGGAAATGCTGCCGGAAGTGGTCGCCTTCTCCTCCTCCGTTCCGCTGAACCCGTGCCTGTGGACGGTCCTGAAAGCAGCCGCGGCCTGTGACTGGGTGAAAAACCTCTCCCCCGTCAGGCAGCGCTTCATTCAGGAAACGCTGGCGGACTTCCGTGAAAGCGGGGCGGACCTGCCGGACGAGGTAAAGCCGGAATATGCGGAAATAGAAGCCCGGCTCTCCCTGAAGACCAAGAAATTCGCGGAAAACGTGCTGGACTCCACCAACGCCTGGGAACTCATCGTGGAAAATGAAGCGGAACTCTCCGGCCTGCCGGACTCCGCGAAGGAAGCCGCCCGGCTGGACGCCCTGGCCAACGGCCACGGCACGGAAGAAGCCCCCCGCTGGCGTTTCACGCAGAAATTCACCTCCCTCCAGCCCGTCATGCAATTTGCGGACTCGGACGGACTGCGCCGTAAAATGTGGGAAGGCTCCTGCTCCATAGGGAAGGACGGGGAATATGACAACGAGGCCCTCATTGCGGAAATCCTGGAACTGCGGGATAAAAAGGCCCATCTGCTGGGGTATGGCTGCTTTGCGGACTACGCCACCTCCCGCCGCATGGCCGGGAGCGGAGCCAACGCCTTGAATTTTATTAATGACCTCCATGACAAGGTGAAGCCCTCCTTCCTGAAAGACATGGAAGCCGTACGGCGGTACAAGGAGGAAAAAACCGGAAAACCCGTGGAAAAGCTCTCCCCGTGGGAAACCGCCTACTGGTCTGAAAAACGCCGCCGCGAGCTCTACTCCTTTGACGAGGAAGATTTGCGCCCGTACTACTCTGTGGAAAAGGTGATGGACGGCCTCTTCTCCATCTACTCCGGCCTGTACGGCATCACGGTAACGCCGCGCCCCACGGTGGCGTTCAAGCCCGGTGAATCCGGGGAAGTGCCGGAAGGCGCGGTGGAAGTATGGCACCCGGACGTCCTGTTCTATGAACTGCATGATGCGGAAAGCGGGGAACATCTCGGTTCCTTTTATGCGGACTGGCATCCGCGGGACTCCAAGCGCGCCGGAGCGTGGATGAACTACCTCAGCGTGGGGGAACCCCCGCGCGGCGGCAAGCCCCGCGTGCCCCATCTGGGCCTCATGGTCGGCAACATGACCAAGCCCGTTGGGGACAAGCCCGCGCTGCTGTCCCACCGGGAGGTGGAAACCATCTTCCATGAATTCGGCCACCTGCTGCACCAGCTCCTCTCTGATGTGGAGGTGAAATCCCTGGCTGGCACCAACGTGGCCTGGGACTTTGTGGAACTGCCCTCCCAGATCAATGAAAACTGGTGCTGGGAGCGGGAATCCGTGGACCTCTTCGCCGCGCACTATGAAACGGGTGCAACAATCCCGGACGAACTGTTCTCCAAAATGCGCGCCGCCCGCAACTACATGAGCGGCACGGACTTCATGCGCCAGCTCTGCTTCGGCAAGCTGGACCTGGAGCTTCACGTGAACTGGCCGCAGTACAAGGGCGCTCCGCTGGAGGAAACGGATGAACGCATCCTGGCGGACTACCGGGTGCCCATGACCCACCGCGGTCCCTCCGTGGCGCGCCGCCTGACCCACATCTTCGCGGACCCCACGGGTTATGCCTCCGGCTACTACTCCTACAAATGGGCGGAAGTGCTGGAAGCGGACGCCTTCAGCCGCTTCCTGAAGGAAGGGGTGCTGAACCCGCAGACCGGGCGCGACTTCCGCCGCTGCATCCTCAGCAAGGGCAACAGCAAGCCTGCCGCGGAACTCTACCGCGACTTCATGGGCCGTGATCCGGACGCGGAAGCTCTGCTTGTCAAATCCGGCGTCCTTTAAATCAATCTCTAATATAACCCTCATGCCTGAACAAAAAAGACTCTCTCTCGCCGGCATCGGGTGCGGCTCCCGCACGCGCACCTACATGAAGCTGGCCATGGAACAAAAAGACCGCTACCGCATCGCCGCCGCGGCGGACCCCGTGAAGCAGCGCACGGAAGCCGTGCGTGACTTTGCCCCGGAGGAAGAGCGGGACTCCATCCGCCTGTTCAAGGACGCCACCTCCCTGCTGGAGGAACCGCGCCTGGCGGACGTAGCCATCATCGGCACGCAGGACGACTACCACTACGCCCCGTGCAAAAAGGCCATGGAGCTGGGCTACCACGTCCTGCTGGAAAAACCCATCGCCAAGACGCTGAGAGAAACGCTGGAACTGCGTGACTTGGCGCGCCAGCTGAAACGCCGCGTGGCCGTGTGCCACGTGCTGCGCTACACCCAGTTCTACCGCACCCTGAAAAAAATCATCGCCAGCGGGGAAATAGGGGACGTCATCACCTTCAACGCCAATGAAGGCGTGGGGGCGTGGCACTTCGCCCACTCCTTCGTGCGCGGCCACTGGGGCAACAGCAAAACCTCCACCCCCATGATCGTGGCCAAATGCTGCCATGACATGGACATCCTCTACTGGCTCATGGGGCGGCGCAAGTGCCTCTCCGTAGCCAGCTTCGGGGAGCTCACCTTCTTCACGAAAAAAACGCTCTCCTCCCCCCGGCCGGAACGCTGCACGGACTGGACCACCCCGGTGGGGGAAGACCCCTGGGACGCCCGCAAATACGCCACGGACGACGAATGCAAGCGCTGGCTGGGCATGGTTTACGACCGCGCGCAGGAAGCCACCGCGGAGGAAATCTGCGAATGGCTTGAAACCTCCCCGTGGGGCAGGGACTACCTCCAGTGCGACAATGACCAGCCGGACCACCAGGTTTCCATCATGCGCTTTGAAGGCGGCCTGACCGGCACCTTCACGATGACGGCCTTTGAACAGGGCCGCCATATTGAAGTATACGGCACCAAAGGCAAAATCCGCGCCGGAGCCTTCTACAAGGAAAACGGCCCCGGTGAAATCACCGTCACGCCCCACTTTGGCGGAAAAACCCGCGTGGTGGAGCTGGAGGAACTGGCTGGCGGCTACCAGGGCCACGGCGGCGGTGACTGGGGGCTGGTGGAAGCCCTTTACGATGACATGCTGACGGTTCCCTCTCCGGCGGACATGACCACCTCCATTGAAGAATCCGCCCACTCCCATGTCATGGCCTTTGCCACGGAACACGCCCGGCTGACCGGCCAGGTGGTGGACGTGGCCGAATTCGAGCGCCGGGTCATGAGAGGTGAACTGGACTACTGATCCGGTAGTTCAACACTTCAATTTCCAGAAAACGGACGGGAAACCGTCCGTTTTTTATTGCTGGTTCCGGATGTGGAACCGTAGATGGCTGCAACCATCTTCCTCCATGAAAAACGGAATAATTAATGGAATTCGTGGAAATGTAGAAAAAGAATATTTGGTCAAGTCTGGAAATCATAAATATTCCGGTTTTAAATGATAAAAAATAACTTATTGGTCAGGACAGGGTTATAAAACGGACGGATTTGGAATCCGGAGTCAAGCCTACAAAATTGAAAGAAAAACGTTTTAAGGAAATTTGGCTTGGCAATATCCTGGAAATTGCCGTAGGGATTTCCTGATATAACAGGCTTTCTTTTTGTTCCGGCGATCATTACTGACCGTCTCTGCATGTTGGCGGCGGTAGCCGTCAGGGCCGGCGGTATAAGGCTGTGAAAAGGGGGATGGGGAAATGTTGCAGAGCATCAGGAAGAACAATTTTTCACGGCTGTAACATCCATACCGGATTCCAAATCCGGCATATATCTTGTGAATTGGCTAAAACCATGAAGAAATCATTCATTCTGCTATTATTGGCAGGCGCCGTCTCCGCGGCTTCTGCGGCTTCCCTGAAAATTAATCTGGGTTCTTCCTCTGCGGGGGATCCGGATTGGATCAGTGTGGCTACCCAGGCTTCCTCCATCACGGGAGGAAAAGCCGCCTCCTACGCCTCCATTGCTTCCTTGAGCAAAAACGGGGGAAACGTTTCCCCGTCCGTGGTTCTCGGCAATCTGGGCGGTCAGGACGTCACGCTCACCATGGCGTACAAAAGCACCGCCGCCATGAATGCGGGTTACCTGGACGCGACAGGCACGTCCCCCTCCATCAACTCCCTCTTCCCGGACAGCATGGCGCAATCTTCCATTTCCGGCAAGTGCAACGGGGTGAAGGGACAGACCGTCGGCCTGCAATTCACGTTGAGCGGCCTGGCGGCCAATACCACCTATTATCTGTACGTTCTGGGCAACAACGGTTTCTCAACCAATAAAACCAGCATGGCCCTCTCGGGCGGTGTCAGCAATGTCACCGGCAGCCTGATGGACGGCTATGAAGGAGCGGGAACGGTGACCGGTTCAACTTTCCAGGGGACGACGGATTCTTCCGGCGTGGGGATGGAATGGGCATTCACCACAAACAATTCGGGCCAGGTGACGCTCACTTATGAACGCTCCGCCGGAGCGGCCGCGGATGTGGTAAATGCAGATGTCAGCTTGAACGGATTCATGCTGGCAACCGAGCCCATTCCCGAACCGGCCACGGCATCCCTGGGGTTGCTCGGACTGGCGGCGCTGCTGTTGCGGCGGCGCAAAAACTAAGGAGCATTCAGCATTATCTTTGACGAGATGTCCGGAAAGAAGGGATGGACCGCCCATGTTGTTCATCCCTCCTTTCCGGCATTTTTTATTTGCAGAAGTCTATCTGTTAGATTATTTAATAACCTTATATCTATGAAAAAGAAATCTCTCTTCGGCGTCCTTGTGGCGGTGGCTCTCTCCGTTCTGGGGAATCCGGGGCAGGGTGCGGGAACGGTGGAATCCTTTGGCGTGGACTTCGGCAATGCGGCTTCTGCGGCACAGCCGGGCTGGACGAATATGGGGGTGGTGACCACCACGCCATCCTCCACGCTGAAAAGCGTGCCCCTGCGGAGGAATAACCTGGAAGCCTCTTCCTCCCCCGTGCTGGCTGGAACGCTGTTTGGCCGCTCCGTTTATCTGGCGGTAACGGCCAAATCGGAAGCGAGCGTGGGAAACATGTGCTATAACAACGCCAATTCAACGTGGCGGGAAAAGGGGGAAACCCGCGGAGGGCAGCCGGGCGGCGTGCTGCAGGCGGAAAGCGCCTTCTCCTTTCCGAATCATGGGGAAGCCCTGAATACGAGTTTGCAATTGTTTACCAACGGCATGGCGGTCCGGGCCGGCACGGTGCGCGTTTCCCTCTCCGGACTGGCGCCCGGCAAGGAATATGCCGTTTCTTTTTTCCTGGGCAGCGGCAAGCCCGCGTACCAGTCCGTTTCCCTGGTATCCGGCGCTCATGTGGACGTAAAGGCGCTTCAGACCTCCACCGGTTCCCGCACGGAAGACACGTGGAAAGGGGGCGTCAACACGGCGGACGCGGATACCTATATGGCGGTGGAATGGACCGCGGCAGCGGATGAGGCCGGGACGCTCGTTTTTGACGTGGTGAAGGAAGGCAGCTCCGCCGGAACCGGAACCCTGAATCTGAATGCGCTGACTGTCCGCACGGATGATACCCCGGCCCCTCCCGCTCCGGAGCCGAAGCCCGTCAGCGTGCTCCACAACAGGGCGCTGACCGTTCTTTCCTCCCCGGTGGCGCTTCCCGTGCCTGCGGATGCCTGGACCGGAACGGGGGAAATGACTTGCGAACTTTGGGTCAGGCCGGATGGGGACGCCGTCTCCGGCGCTATTCTTTCCCTGGGGGCTTCCACGCTCTCCCTGAACGGAGGCCGTCTGCATCTGGAATCCGGGAATGCGGAAACTCCCGCCTCCGTGGAGGCTTCCGGCCAGCCCTTCGCCGCCGGAACCTGGCACCATGTGGCCGTGGCCCTGGGAACGGAAAACGTCAGCCTGTATGTGGACGGAACATTGGCGGGAACCGCTCCTGCCGCGCCTTACCTGGCCTCCATGAAAAACGGCTGGACAGGCCTGGTGCTGGCTGCGCAGTTCAAGGGAGCCCGGGACGAACTGCGGTTCTGGAATGCGGAGCTGGGGACCGGAGCGGACGACTTTTTCCTGACGGGGCCGCTGCCCATGGCCCACCCCAGGTATGGCCGCCTGGTGGGGCTGTGGCGGCTGGACGGAGACTTCCGGGACGCCAAGTGGACGGAATTCGCGGACAAAACGGGCAGCTCCTTCACCCGCCCGTACCAGGCGGTGACGCCGTCCGGCACGGAATTCTCCATCGTCATGGACAACAACACCTTCCGCTACATGCTGGTGACCGGGTACGTCCGCGAAAGCCATATCATGTGGAACTGGCCGTCCCGTCCCCACATGATCAATAACTCGGATATCATTTACATCGGCGCCGCTTCCGCCGCCGCCAATGGGGACATCAGCTTTTCCTACCCGGACAACGACGTGACGGAAAGCCGGGGCGTGCAGCTTCTCCCCGCTGACGGCGCGCGGACGAACGTTCTGGAATTCACCGGAGAAGACGCTTATATGAACGTGGGCAACGGACTGCTGGCGGGCAGCAATGCCAACGCGTTCACGATTGAAGTGAACCTGGCTCTATCCGCCGGGGAGCAGAACGTCACTCTGTTTGAAAACGACAGCGTGTCCATGACGCTGGCGTGGGCGGATGGCCATTACAAAGCGCGCCTGCAGGCGGGCTCCACGGCTGCCTGGGAGGCGGACCTGCCCGCCGTAGCCCTTCATGAATACTTCTGGCTGGCCTTCATCCGCAATTCCACGGCGGGAACGGGCGTCTTTTACCTGAACGGCGCCCCCCTGCAAACGGCGGCGGTTGCCGCCGGGGAGATGAACGGCACGCCGAATGCCGTCGTGGGCCGGAACCTGAAGGGGAAAATAGACGACATGCGCGTGTGGCATCTGGCCCGGCCCGTCAACCGTTTGGGCACGGAAGTACAGCCCAACTGGAATGACCGTCTCATCGTGGCTCACTGGGGGAACAGCGACGTCTTTGGCCGTGATACCGCCTCCTGGGCGGAACATGTCCGCACGCTGCGCGGCATGACGGAAGGGGTGGGAGGCATGCGCATCCGCCTGGGTATTGCCGGAGGCGCGTGGAGCGCCATGCTGCCGGATGCCGCCGCCCGCCAGAGGTTTGCGGACGGCATCAGGGACCTGTTGAAAAAATATCCGCTGGACGGCGTGGACCTGGACTTTGAATGGCTGTACCAGGGGGACGGAAAATGGACCAGTTACGGCCAGTTGGCCCAGGCCATCCGGGAGACCAATCCGGACATGTTCTTTTCCATCTCCCTGCATACCGTCGCCTACTGGTTCCCCGCCGCGTACATGCAGTATGTGGACTACTTCACCTTCCAGAACTACGGGCCGGCCATTGACGTGAATACCTATAACAGCATGGTTTCCGCCTGCGGAAAATTCAGGAATCAAGGCTTTCCGGATAAAAAGATCATCCTGAGCGCCCCATTCCAGGGAACGCCCGGAACCGCCGGGCTGCCTGACGGCAAAAAGCCGGGAGACTACATCAAGGGCTACAGGGACATTGCCGCCAATTGCCCGGAAGCGGACAACCCGGACAATGACACGGCCGTCTATTCCTATTCCGGCCTCAACCTGACGCTCCACTACAACGGCGTCACCACTGTCAAAAAGAAAGCCAAATACATCAGCGACCAGAAGCTGGCCGGCTTCATGTACTGGGACATGGGGCTGGACGCGGCGGATGCCGCCGGGAGCAACAACTACTTTGACCGCCGCTCCCTGCTGCGGGCCGCCAACCGCTACGTCTCCTCCACGTCCTTTCCTATGACGGCTTCACCGTTCGGCTTGTCCCGGGTGGGGGCGTCCGTTCCCGCCGCAGGAGGGGCGGTGGATGTGGAAATTCAAATGGAAGAGGAAGCCCTGGGCTGGGTGGTGGCGGACTCCCCGGAATGGATTTCCGTTTCCGCCGCTTCCGGCATCGGCCGGACCACGGTCATCCTGACGGCGTTGGAAAACAAATCCGCCGCCGGACGGTCCGGAACGGTGGTGTTCCGCGCTTCCGACAAGCAGGAATGCGCCGTCACCGTGACGCAGGCCGGGGCAGGCCTGGCGGGCTATGACAAGTGGGTGCAGGACACCTTCCCGCCGGACGCCACGGCGGACCGGACGGCGGCTGATGCCTCCCCCGCCGGGGACGGCGTCACCAACCTGATGAAATACGCCACGGGCCTGGACCCGCTGAAACCCTGCGGAAGCGTGACGAAGGTATCCGTGGAAGAAGGCGTTGAAGGAAGCAGGCATCTGGTGTTGCGGTGGCCGGTAAATCCTCAGGCGGCGGAGGTAAAGCATGAAGTGGAAGTCTCCCCGGACCTGGTCAACTGGACTTCCCTGGGGGAAGTGGAAACCGCCGGAAGAACGTCTGCCGAATTCCGGGATGCGGAGCCCGTGCAGGACAGCGCCATGAAGCGGCGCTTCCTGCGCCTGAAAGTGACACGGGAATAACTTCAGCCGCCCTCCTTGTGGAGGTGCCTTTCCGCCCCTGCCGCCTTGGAAAGCAAAATCCGTCCCGGCACGGCATGGCCGGAACAGGGAGCGCCATATACCCATGCGGGCGGCCCGAACAGCCACGCATGGCAGAATGCACGAACCTTGAATGGGCCTCCTCATCTTAAAAACAGGGAATGTCCCGTTGAAGAATCGCGCTCGCTTTCCTCACCTCATTCCCAGCCGGCCGCAGAGGCCTGCGGCGCTCCCTGCTCCCGCAAACCCATTCCGGGGCATTCACCGGGCAAAGGCGCAGCCTATTTCCCCGCCTTCTTCTTAATCTTTTCCTTCACCCGCTCCACATTGGCGCGGGCGTCTTCATTCCCCAGCTCCGCCGCCTGTTCATACCACTTCCTGGCTTCCGCCAGGTCCTTGGCCACGCCCGTTCCGCGTTCGTACATGGAGCCCAGGTTGTTCATGGACTTGGCGTCGTCCTGTTCCGCTCCCTTAATGTAAAACTGGTAGGCCAGAGCCATATCCTGCGGAGTGCCGAGCCCTTCCTCATGCAGGTAGCCGAGCAGGAAATACATGCCGGGCACGGCATGCGTCTGGTTCTGTTCCAGCTTGGTCAGGATGTCCATCGCCGTTTTCGGGTCCGGCTCCATATCCTCTCCCTTGATGAGCAGGCGCGCCTTTTCCACCAGGGCTTCCGGGTCTTTGGTTGCGGCGGCTTTCAGCACATAATCCTTGTGAAGCTCCTTGTTCGGCTGCACGCCGATCCCCTGCTCGTAATACCGGGCCAGCCTCTTGAGGCCGCGCACGTCCTCCTTCTTCACCAGCGCGGTGGCCGCCGTCATGGCGGAGGCCAGCAGCTGCTGCCGTTCCGCAGGGTCCTGCACGTTCCCGGCCACGGTTTCATAATAATTGGCCAATTCGTCCAGGGCGGTCAGGCTGCCGAGTTCCACGGCCTGTTCCCAGAACTTCACGGCTTCCGGATTGATGGTTTTCGGGGCAGGGGCCTGGCGTTCCCTGCCGGACGGCGTCATCCAGGGGGGGACGGCTCCGGCGTCCGTCAGCGTATCTTCCGCGTTATCCTTCTGCCCCGGCTTGCGGAGCCACGGCGGGGTGTTTCCTTCCTCGCTATTCAAGCTCAGCTTGACCTGCTGGTAGGCGGAATGGGAGGTATTCCGGCTGGCGTTCTGCGCCGCCGTTTCCGCCGTATCCTGGGGATAGGCCGCCTGGTTGGCGAGGAAGAGCAGGGAGGGAATGTGGCCCCGTGCCGCCAGGCCGTGCATCATGGCGCTGTAAGGCTGAAGGTTTTCATTATTGGAGCTCCACATGTCCGCCGCGTCCACATGGCCCTTCAGGGCCCCCCGGAACATCCAGGAATCCCCTTCCGCCATGCGTTTTTCCAAGCCGAATTCGTAAATAAGGGCGCGGCCCAGCACGTACATGCCGCAGGGATCCCCCTGTCCGGCGGAAAGCCGGGCCCAGGCCAGGGCTTCCGGATAGCCGGATTCCTCGCTCCTGTAGCTGAACAGCATCAGGTAGGCCAGGTCCGCCTGGCTGCGGGCGTCCCCTTCCTGAGCTTTTTTGCGGAGGCTGGCGGTCAGCTCCTCCCACTGTTCCGGCGTGACGTATTCGGAAATGCCTCTCAGCGTAATGAAGTCCCCGGATGCGGCTTTCGCCAGGCAGTCGTTCAGCAGCGTTCTGGCGGGTTCCGCGGCCGGCTTGTCCATCAAATCCGGGTTTTCCATCTGGGCCAGGCGCAGCTTGGCCAGGGGATGTCCTTCTTCCGCCGCCTGCTTGTACCACGTGCGCATGTTCTCCTGCGCTTCATGGGCTTTGCCTATGGAATCCATGGTATTGGCCAGTTCCTCCTTCCACAGCTCGCCCAGCTGGACGCTGGAATCCGCGTCTCCAAGCTGGGAGGCCAGCTCCAGCTCCTTGTGCGTTTTGGCATAGGGGGGAAGCTGGTTGAGCTTTTTCTGGGGAAGGGAAAGAGGTTCCTTCAGGAAGGGCATGCCCCGTTCGTCATGAAGGGCCAGCAGGTCCAGGGCGGCCTTGCGCAGCTCCTGCTCCTGTGGTGGCTTCGCTTCGGAAACCAACTGGGCGTACCAGGCGTAGGCATTATTGCTGCCCAGCTTGCGGGCCTGGTCAAACAGGGTCTGGAGCAGGTAGCCGTCCACGGTTCCCCTTTTCTCCTTCATGCAGCCGGAGAGGTCGCCCAGCAGGGTTTCCAAATCTCCCCTGGAGCGCAATTCCGCCAGAAGCTTTCCGGACTGCTCCGCGGCAGTACCCTTCGTCATCTCCGCCAGCAGGCGCATGGCTGCCGCGTGTCCCTTCTCCGCGGCCTGGGAAAGGGGCTGGACGGCCATGTTCCGCCACTCCCTGCCGTCCGGATCGTTGCCGGAGGGCCCCCCGCCCAGGGAAAGGGCCAGTTCCCCCATCCGGGCCAGAAGAACCGGTTTGGCGTTTTTCCGGTGCTTCTCCAGGGACTCAAGCACCTTGCCGGGGTCTTCCTTCAGCCAGTCCACCCTGATAAAGGCAAGCTGGGCAAGCGCGTCCTGGTCGCCGGAGGCGGCTTTCTTTTCCAGAGGGGCGAGGTAGCGCTTCAACTCGGCTTCCGGCAGGTCCGTAACGGTGTACAGCGCCGTGACGGCGTCCAGGTCTCCCTTCTCGGCCAGCTTGCGGCAGGCGTCCAGCCATTCCGCGTGCTCCGGCTGCATGGACTGCGCCTTGAAAATCCCGAAAATCCCGTAGGGGTCCGTCATCATGAGCTTGGGAGCCGGATGACCGGATTTGGCGGCCGCTTCACGGAAGAAATGCTGCATGTGCTCCAGGCAGGCCAGCGGCAGGTCCCCCCGGTTCAGGTAATAAAGCCCCATCCAGTACTCCCCGGCCAGCATGTTGGCCCGGAAGTCTCCCGCGGCAGCCTTGCCGAGCAATTCCCCGTACGTCCAGCCGCCGTCCATGGGCAGCTGGGAAAGGTCCCGGACCGGGACTTGCTCCACCTGCACGGGTGGATTTGCCCCTGCCTGGGACGGAACGTCCTGGGCATGAACCGGAACGGAAAAAATAAAGGGAATAAGCAGAAGACGGGCACGCATGGATCAACTCTTTTCTAACAGGAAAAACCTCTGCCCTACAAGCGTTTTTCACGTGCCTGAATGTTTAATTATTGATGATGTCACGTTCTTTTTTTAAAGAAGACAAATGAAGCTGTGACGGGAGGCTCCGGGCACGTGTGCGGCAGCTCCCAAGGCAAAGGATAATGATAGCCGGGAAAGGCGGAATGGACAAAGTAAACAAGGGATATTAAGCCTCCCCTGTGCCCCTTCCGTCCATCCAGTCCATCCGGTCCATCCAGTCCGGATTATTTAAAAAAGAGCCCCGGGAGGATGCGCCTCACTAAACCTCCCGCAGTTTTTCCGGGCATTCCTCCAGCAGCGCGCGCAGCCGGCGGCGGTCCAGTTTTCCCATCACCGTCAGGGGAATGGGCGTTTCCATGACGGCCCGGATGCGCTGGGGGCCGGGAGCAGCTGCATTCCATTCGCGGCACGCTCGTTCCAGCGGCACAGAGGCGGGACCGCAGGCGACCAGCTCCATTCCGGCCCGCGGGTGCGGAACGGCCTCCACTACCGCCTCCGGAACACGGCGGCGCAGCGCGTCCTGGACGGCGTCCGGGTCCACCAGTTCCCCCAGGACTTTGACGAGCCTGTCCGCCCGGCGCAGGAAGGTCAGCAGACGCCCCTCCAGGCGCACCAGGTCGCGGGTGCTCCACCACTCCTGCGGCTCCACCCGTTCCAGCAGAAAACCTCCAAGAGGCTGCGTCAGCAGGCAGCCGCACAGCTTGCCTTCCCCCTGGAAGCGCAGGAGGCCGTCCTCGTCCGTCTTTGCCTCCCAGTGGGGCAGCAGGGAAAGGCGGTCCGTGTGGTACGGATCGCCGGGGAGAGCCGTGGCGAGCTGGGAGCCGGACTCCGTCATGCCGTAGCTCTGCACCACGGGCCAGCCGAGGGCGCGGGCTTTCCTGCCCGTCTCCATGTCCAGCGCCCCCCCTCCTACGATGATGCATCCGGCGGTGGAAGGCGCGCGGAGGCGCAGATTGACCAGGTCCACCACCTGCGTGGGAACCAGGGAGGACCAGCAGGCCCCGGAGCTTTTCATCAGGTCCGCATAGGCCTGGGGATTCCACCTGCCGTGAAGCGCATGGACGGCGGTCCCGGCCAGGGCCGCGCGCAGGTAAATCATGGCGCCCCCCACGTGCCAGACGGGCAGGGGGCAGCACCAGTCCCCGCATTCCGCGTGCAGGTGTTCCAGGGCTCCGCGCGCGCAGACGTCCAGGGCGCGCCGGGTGAATAAAATGGCTTTGGGCGGCGAACCGGAAGAACCGGACGTGGCAAAGGCCGTGACCCCATCCATGCCCCGGCGGGAAAGGAAGGCGGCGGCCTCTTCCGCCCAATCCCTCAAATGGGGGGGCGCCATCACGCAGGGGCCGTTGTCCCGGTCCCAGGGCAGGGGTGTTCCGGAGGCGGACATGGCGGCGGCAGGCTACCGGAGGGCTTTTCTGCGCAGGGTGTGCCAGCGTTCCTCCATGCGGGGCTTCAAATGATGCTCAATCCAGGCATAGGCCGCTTCCAGGCCTCCTGCCTTGAAGGTGCGGCCTATTTCCGCTTCCACGCCTGTGGCGTTGCCGGTGCGGCGCAGGAAATCATTGCTGGTGAATTCGATGAAAAGCTTTCCGTTGATCGCTCCTTCCTCCGCCAGAATCCATTCCCTGACGTACAGCGCCAGAATGGCGTCCCCTACCCATGCCTCCACGCGGAGGCGTTCTTCTGTGGCCTTGTCCATATGATGGTTCATGAAAATCTGGCAATGGCGGTTTTCCCTCCCAGCGGATCCTTGATGGGCGGCGGGGGCACACCGGGAGCCTGGTTCCCGGCGGGGGAGGCCGGCTGGCGGTTTTCCCGCGGAAGCTCCGGCAGGTTGTCCGTGGGGGTGGATGCGGGCGCGCCGGGCGCCGGGGGATTCTCCTTGCGGTCCTGCGGCGCGGGGGCGGCTCCCGGCGTAAGGGGCACGTCCAGCACCCTGTCCTGGGCCGCGCGGCGGTTGACCGCATCCTTGGCCTCCAGGGATTTGCGGAGCGCCGTCTCCGATTCCGAATTCCAGTACCCGGAATCCAGTTCAATGTAAATGTTGGAATAGGGGAGGGACGTCTTGGTCTTGATGACCAGCACGTTGAACTGCTTGGCGGCGTCTTCGATCAGGGAATTGATCGTGCGGCTCATCAATTCAAAATGCTGGCGTCCCGGAAGCATTTTATTGATATTATTGCGGTAGCGCTTGATGCCGGGGGCGTAATCCTCCGTAACGCTGCGCAATTCCGAGCTGATCATGATGCGGGGCACCACGTGGGCTTCCTCCTCCAGCATGTTCAGCACGTCCAGAAGCACTTCATCGGACGTCTTGTCGGAGACCATGGTCTTGATGCCGGCTCCCGTATAGGCCGGGAAGGAGGACTCCGCAATGACAATCCAGTTTCTGGCTCCCACGATCGCCAGGTTTTTATATAACTGGTCCTTCCATTCCCGCTCTGCCGGGTTGGCGTCCTGGCAGCCGCTGAGCAGGCTGATGATACATACGGGCAGGATGAGGGGGAGTCGGGTCATGGGAGGGACCCCGCCTTGCGGGGCTGGAAAATGGGCTAGAATTTATGGGACCGGGGTTCGCGGCAGGCGCTGGGGCAGCGGCCCTGTTCCGTGGCGAACGGCGCTCCCTGGGTGGGGGCCGCCTCCGTAAAGGCGACGCCCGGCAGTTCAGTAGGTACGCCCTGAACGGGGAAATCCTTTCGCAGGGGGAAATAAGGATAGCCTTCCCACATCAAAATGCGGCGCAAATCCGGGTGGCCGGAGAACTTGATGCCCATCAGGTCCCATACTTCACGCTCGTGCCAGTTGGCGGACTGGAAGATTTCCGTGACGCTGGGCACTTCCTCTCCGTCGTCCACCTTCGTCTTGAGGCTCAGGTTCACGCCCGTTTCCGCCTGCGTCAGCGTATAATTGACTTCAAAGCGGGGGCTTTCCCCCATGTTGTCCACGGAGCAGAGGTTCACCATCATGTCAAACCCGGCGGAATCCCGCAGCCAGCGGACTACGTCCGCCACGGCATGGCGCGCGACGGTCAGCGTGATGTCGCCCCGGAACTCGTAGCGGTCCGTGATGACGTCTTTCCCAAAGCGGTTCTGGGCGTTGTCTGCGGCGGTCTTGATCTGTGATTCTAGAGAAGGCATGGAGAAGAAATGGTAAAAGATGGAACGGAGTAAAACGGTCGGAAAAGGTTTATTCGAGAGGCATTTCCGTCTCGACCGGCACGGGGGCATTGGCTTCGCGCGGTTCCTCCTTCTTGAAGAACGTGCGTGCGGGCTGCTGGGTATCCAGCTTCTTGCGGAGGGTAAGCAGGGCTTCCAGGATGGCCTCCGGGCGGGGAGGGCAGCCGGAAATGTAAACGTCCACGGGAATAATCTTGTCCACGCCCTGGAGCACGGAATAGGAGCGGAACATGCCGCCGGTGGAGGCGCACGCGCCCATGGCGATGCACCACTTGGGCTCCGGCATCTGGTCCCAGATGCGGCGGACGGCCAGGGCCATCTTGTAGGTGACGGTGCCGGCCACGATCATCACGTCCGCCTGGCGGGGGGAAAAGCGCGTTACTTCCGAACCGAAGCGGGAAAGGTCATACCGGGAGCAGGCCACGGCCATGAACTCGATGGCGCAGCAGGAAAGCCCCATCGGCATGGGCCAGAGGGAATTTTTACGAATCCAGTTGATGGCGGCGTCCAGGGTGGTGTAGACAAAATTGCCTTCCGCGTTGGAGTCCAGTACTCCTGTTTCGTAAACATTCGGTTCGTTCGTGGTGACCATGATAACAGATGATTCTTGCTGAAGCCAGATTAGCGAGATGCCTTCAACTCTCAAGCCTTAATTTGGTTCAGCCATGATTTTCTGCGGCCTGTTCCGGCCCTGTTTTCCGGGTGCCCCGGAGCGGGGATGAATAAACCCGCACAGGGTTTCCCCCGTGCGGGTTTTTATCCAACTATATTACCTATGAAACTCAGAACTCCCCATAATGGGTGGCGGTCTCTCTACCTCCCGCCGCCCGGTTTGTTACTGATGCAGGTTAGAGTCCCGGGTGGGGGCTTGCGTTCAAAAAGGAGAAAATTTTTATGACAGGCCCATGGAAGGAAATACAGGATGCTTTGAGAATGAATGCATCATGTTTTTACTGCCCTGAAAGTGGAAATAGGGGGTAGACCCGGTTTCCCTGCAATGTTGGCGTGCAGGGTGCTTTTGGGAAGGAGGGAGGATGCTTTATCCTCGGTTATCCCTGTGCCGGGAGGAGCGGATGACAAGGTGCGCGACTAGCCAGAGGCTGAGGGCAATAGTGGCTAAAAGAGCCGGCATGCTTTCCGTGATCTCTCCTAACAACAGCACGGCCAGGTCCGCTCCCAGAAGAAGGATGCCCATGAAACGCCAGTACGGGGATTCCCCGTCATGTCTGGCGCGCGGGGAAAACTCTGCTCGAAGGGACGGGATATCCAGCAGAAAGGAAAGAAGGTCAAACATGGTTTTGTGAAAGGAGTTGGAAGGAGGAAGTTGGTGGATGAGCTTTGTTATCGGAAGGCCGGGATGTTATGGACTAACTTATTTACAAGGGCCGGGAGGCCCTTGTTCCCAAAAGCGCGGTCATGATAGGAAATCCGGGATGGGACAATTCCAATGACATGCATGAGAAGCGGTCGCCTGGGAACGAAGGCCTCCCGGCCTTCGTATCTAAACTTCCCCTAGGCATAACCACGGCAATTTTATTTATAGTCATGATTCCGGAGGGATTGGACAATAATATAAGCGATCAGCCAAAAGGCAAAGACCATGCCGAGAACAAGAGCCGCCATGCTGTTCATATGTATCCATAAGAGCAGAGATCCCATGACGATTGCCAGGAGAATAATACCCGTCCATTGACGCCTCCGGGATTGTTCGTCATCCCTGCCACTCCCGGGAGGTCCAATCAATGAGGATAAAATATCTTTCAAAAAATCGGAAAGATCGAACATAGGGGCACACAGGAAGTTTAACGATGCAAATTCGGGAAAGGAATGACGAACATTACAGCCGTTCCTGGATCAGCACGTGGAAATGGCCTCCTGCGCCGTGTTCGTCCGTCAGGAAGGCGTCCTGCGGCGTGTTCTCCGCGTAGGGGAGCAGGTAATCCCGCTGGGTCATCAGGGTGACCGTATCCCCCAGGCAGTTGCGGGAAAGCTCCAGCAGGTCCGTAAAATTCACGTCGCAGGTCAGGTCCGTGAGGCCGGGGTGCCGGTACAGTTCCTCCCCGGTCAGCACCTGGTGGCTTTTATACCCGCGCAGGGAACCCTGGGGGCGGCGGTAGTAAAGCCGCTCCATTTCGTCCCCGTAGTCGATGACCGTCATGACGCCCATGTTCCAGAGGGGCAGCCAGCCGGTGAACCAGCGTGCGTAGGAATCGTGAATCTCCAGACGCTGCCCCGGCTGGGAATCATATTCCAGCATGTGGGAGAAAAGCGGCTGTTGGCGGACGGGGCGCAGTTCCTCCCGCACGGCTCCGTCCTTTACGGTAAGCCCCACTTCCCGCCAGCCCTCTTCCGTGTACTCAAACACGCGGGCCGGGAAGGCGTCCACCAGCTCGTTGGAAAAAATGAAGGCTTTGCCGCCGCAGTGCTTCAGCGCCTTTTCCATGGTAGCATAAATTTTGGCCTGGCTTCCCAGCAGAAGGTGCTGGAATTCGCGCAGCCGGGGGGAGGACTCCACAATCACGTAATCCGTATTCAGGCGGTTCCAGAACCCCAGTTGTTCCAGAACCTTGACGGCCAGGGCTCCGGAGCCGGCGCCTATCTCCAGCAGGGGCAGCCGCCTGCCGCAGCGGGCGCAGGCCTCCTTCCAGCGTGCGGCGACGGCCTTTGCCAGAATGGGGGACAGCGTGGGAGTGGTGGAAAAATCCCCGCGGCTCCCGATGTTTTCAATGGAGGAGGAATAATACCCCTCCTGCGGGTGGTGCAGGGCCAGCTGCATGAAGGCTTCCAGGGAAAGCCAGCCGCCGGCGGCCGCGATGTGGTCGGAAAGGCGTATCATGCGGGGGAAAAATGGGTCAGGATTTGGACTGCTCCAGCATGCGCAGCAGCGGGGCTTCCGCCCTCTTGCGCAGGTCTTCCGGCAGCTCCAGGGCGGGGGAAAGGTCCCGGAGAGCCAAGTACAGTTTTTCCAGCGTATTCATCTTCATGTACGGGCAGGTGCTGCAGGAGCACTGCTCCGTGGGGGCGGGAATGAACTCCTTGCCCGGCACCAGCTTGCGCAGGCGGTGCAGGATGCCGGATTCCGTGACGATGATGAAGGATGAAGCCGGGCTTTCCGTGCAGTAGGGAATCATCTTCTCCGTGGAGCAGATGTGGTCAGCCAGCAGGCGCACGGCCTCCGTGCATTCCGGGTGCGCCACCACCAGTGCGCCGGGGTGCTTCTCCTTCAGGGCCAGAATCTGGTTCCGCGTAAATTCCATGTGCACGTGGCAGGCCCCGTTCCACAACTCCATGGGGCGTCCCAGCTGGCGGCCTACCCAGGCGCCCAGGTTCTGGTCCGGCACGAACAGGATGGGACGGTCCTCCGGAGCCTGGGAGACAATCTTCACGGCGTTCCCGGAGGTGACGATCACGTCCGCCAGAGCCTTCACGCCGATGGAGCAGTTCACATACGCCACCACGTAATAATTCCTGTCGGCGTTCTCTTTCAGGAAGGCTTCCAGTTCCCCGGCGTCGCAGGAGGCTTCCAGGGAGCAGCCGGCGTCCGCGTCCGGCAGGATGACGGTTTTGTCCGGATTGAGGATCTTGGCGGTCTCCGCCATGAAATGGACGCCGCAGAAGGCGATCACGTCGCAATCCGTATGCTGCGCCTTGTAGGCCAGCCCCAGGGAATCGCCCACGTAGTCGGCCATGTCCTGGATGTCCCCGGTCTGGTAGCTGTGCGCCAGAATGATGGCGTTGCGTTCTTTTTTCAGGCGTAAAATTTCCTCTTTCAGGTCAAAAGGTGCCATGCGGGAAAAGATGGGGGGAAGCCCCCGGCAAGTCAAGCATCATGTCCCATGCAGGGCGCACTTGTTGACGGGGGGCGGGAAATGTGGCACAGTCTGGCGCATCATACGATTATGTTTTCACTTTTAGCTGATAAACTGGATAACACGTTCCGGAAGCTGCGGGGCCTGGGCAAGATTTCTGAAAAGAACATTGCGGACGCCCTGCGGGACATCCGGCTGGCCTTGCTGGAAGCGGACGTGGAATTTGGCGTGGCCCGGGAATTCATCGGCCGCGTGAAGGAGCGGGCCATGGGGCAGGAAGTGCTCAAATCCATCAAGCCCGGGGAACAGATCGTCAAAATCTTCCGGGATGAAATCGCCGCCCTGCTGGGCGGAGACGCCGTGGGACTGGACCTGACGGACCCCGCCAGAATCATGGTAGTGGGCCTGAACGGCGCGGGCAAAACCACCACCAGCGCGAAGCTGGCCCTGCGCCTGAAAAACGAAGGGCGCCGCCCCCTGCTGGTGGCCTGCGACCTGGTGCGCCCCGCCGCCGTGGACCAGCTGGCCACGCTGGCGGCACAGATAGAAGTGCCCGTGTACAAGCCCGCTCCCGGCAGCCGGGACGTGGTGGCCGTGGCGCGTGAGGCCCTGGAATGGGCCCGGACCCAGAACGGGACCGTGATGATTTTTGACACGGCGGGCCGCCAGGAAGTGGACGAAGCCCTGATTGACGAGCTGCGCCACCTGCACGCCTTCCTCTCTCCGCGTGAAACCCTCCTGGTGGTGGACGCCGCCACGGGCCAGCAGGCCGTGAACGTGGCCCAGACCTTTGACCGGGCCGTGAACGTCACGGGCATTGTCCTGACCAAGTTGGACGGTGACGCCCGCGGGGGCGCGGCCCTCTCCATGCGCTCCGTGACGGGCAAGCCCATCAAATTCTCCGGCGAGGGGGAAAAGCTGGACCAGTTCGGCCCCTTCGTCCCCGGCCGCATGGCGGACCGCATCCTGGGCATGGGTGACATCGTGGGGCTGGTGGAGCATGCCGCCGCCCGCATTGACGAGGAACAGGCGGCCAAATCCATGGACCGCATGATGTCCGGCAAATTTGACTTTAACGACTTCCTGGACCAGATGAAGATGATGCAGAACCTGGGGCCGCTGGAAGGCCTGCTGGGCCTGCTCCCCGGCTTCGGCAAAATCAAGAAGCAGCTTCCGGACGGCGCGCTGGACCCCAAGAGGATGAAGCACATGGAAGCCATCGTGCTCTCCATGACGGCGAAGGAAAGGAGCAATCCCAACCTGCTGAACCCGTCCCGCCGCCGCCGCATTGCCGCCGGCTGCGGCCGCTCCCTGATGGAGGTGAACAAGCTCATCAAGAACTTTTCCGAAATGCGCAAGATGATGTCCGGCAAGGGCAAGATGGGCGCCATGATGAAACAGATGGGCGCCATGAAGGGGAAAGGGGGCAAGATGCCCGGCCTTCCCGGCATGGGCGGCGGTCTTGGCGGCCTGAAAGGCCTTGGTGGGCTTGGAGGAGGCCTGGGCGGTCTCTTTGGCGGACGCAAATAGGCGGAAACGGATTTAACCCGGGGCGCGGCGAACATGGCCGCGCCTTTTTTAAAGAAAGGGCGGGGAGCGCCGCAAACCCTTGCGCCGGCTGAAATGAATACATCCGTCAGGACGTCCTGTTCTTGGGAAAAAGAATTCACCGCCGCCCGCCTTTATCTTCCGTTCCCGCAGGGGCCTGCGGCGCTCCTCTTTTATTGAAAGAACGGAATGCTGCTCCCCGTACTCCCGGAATGATGAATAAGGGGCGTTTTTACCGGATGGCGGCGTGGCTGGCTCTGGCCGGGTTCCTGAACGCCGGCATGGCGGAAATGCTCCCGGCGGAGGATGTGCTGCTCCCCGCTCCTTCCGCATGCACGTCCGACCGGTCCGCCGTGGCGCATCTTCCGCTGCGGCTGGCGGTCTATGCTCCTGAAAAGGATGCTCCCGCAGTGGAAGCCATCCTGAATGTGCTCAACGCCCAGGGCGTCCTGTCCGGCCTCTCCATGACCCGTGACAGGGATTCGGCGGACGTGGTGTGTTCGGTGGAAGGAAACCCCGCGGGAACCGGAGAAGGATATGAGGCGCGTCTGGAAGGAGGCCGGGAAGGACGGGGTGTGCTGCATCTGAAAGCGGGGGCGCCCGCAGGCCTCTTCTACGCGTGGCAGAGCATGGTCCAGGTCCTGAACGCCAACCGGACCGGGGAAGGCTTCTCCGTGCCCGTCTTCTCCATCAGGGACGTCCCCCGTTTTGAATGGCGGGGCATCATGCTGGACGTATCCCGCCACTTTTTCACCATGGCGGAGGTCAAGCGCATGATTGACACCATGTCCCTCTTCAAGCTCAACCGGCTTCACCTGCACCTGACGGACGGCCCCGGCTGGCGGATGGAAATCAGGAAATACCCCCTTCTCACCTCCATGAGCGCGTGGCGCGTGCCGCTGGCCAATGGAGAATGGAACTGGCAGGAAGTGAAGCTGGCCATTCAGGAGCATGACCCGGAGGCCACCTACGGAGGTTTTTACACCCGGGAGCAGATGAGGGAAATCATTGCCTATGCCCGCAGCCGCCAGGTTACCATTGTGCCGGAAATAGACCTTCCCGGCCATTCCTATGCGGCCATGCATGCCTACGGGGACTTGATCTGCGACGGGGTGGACTTTCCCGTGGAAGGGAAAAAAGGCCGGGACGCCGTCTGCATGGGGCGTCCGGAAACGCTCCGCTTCGTAAAAGACGTGGTGGATGAACTCAAGGCCGTCTTCCCGCCCGGCTCCCCCATTCATCTGGGCCATGACGAGGTATCCGCGGAAGCATGGAAAAAATGCAGGTACTGCCAGAACCGTTTGAAAGACCTGAACGAGACGGATCTCAAGGCCCTGAGCCGGGACTTCCTGCAGCAAATTGCGGACTACGTGCGGAAAGACGGTTATGACGCCATCGTCTGGGATGAGGCAGGGGAACTGGAGGCGGACAAACACATCTTCGTCATGGCATGGCGCGGCAATGACTTTGCCGCGGCGGCGGTCAGAAAGGGGCATCCCGTCATCCTGGCCCCGTGCTCCCACTTCTACTTTGACTACTACCAGTCTTCTGCCCCCACGGAACCGAAGGCCATCGGGGGCCTCATACCGCTCAGGCAGGTGTACGGCTATGAACTGCCGGAGCTGTCCCCGGAGGAAGCCTCCAAGGTGCGCGGCCTCCAGGCCAATATCTGGACGGAATACCTGTACGACATGGGGCTGGTGGAATACATGGCGTGGCCCCGCGCCCTGGCGCTGGCCGAACGGGCCTGGAGCGACTGCGACCCGCGGGACTATAAATCCTTCCGCAGCCGTGCCGCCCTGGCTCTGAAGCTTCTGGAAAAACTGGCCGTGAAATACCGTCCCATGGATGAAGAGGATTAAGGCCCCTCCCGGGTGGCCGTTCCTTTAAAAGGGTTTTCATGGACCTGCCGCGCCTTTTCCTTTTGGCATTCCCGGACGGCTCCGTTCTCGCGAACGGTAACAGGGAAAACAGGCCGGAGGCCCCTGTCTCCTCCCGTGCGCTTCTGATAAAAAGTTCCCACCCTTGTCAACATCCCTGCCGGGATATTTCCGGATGCAGGGAGGGGAATTTCCTTCCGTTTCCGTTCTTCCTGACCGGGGGGATGCCGGAAATCTGCGTTCCCTCTCCTGCCGCCTCAACGAGGAAGGCGCCGGTTTCCGCTCTTGAGCGGTTTGTTTCCTGGGTTTTATTGACAGCGGATGCCGGGTCATGTATGAAATGACTCTAGCTGATTGCCTGTTTATGAAGAAACACCGGTTCCTGTTCCTCGCTTCCCTGATGGCGCTCGTGCTGCTTGGCGGCATGGCGGTAGTGGCTTGTTCCAATAACTTCAAGCATGTGCCCCGGACGGGCTTCGTGACTCATCAGGTAAAAAATTGCGACTCCCATATCCCGTTTGATGCCTACTGGAATGCTGATGATAAAAAAATCTGGAATGACAAGGTAAACGGCGTGGACGGCAAAAAAGTCCTGATGGCCGTCGTTCCGGTGGATACGGTGCACATGGATGTGAGGCCGGATACCGCGGAAGGATTTGATGCCCTGCACCGTCTGGCGGAATACTTCCGGAAGAGCGTCACGGCCAGCATGGAAAAGGAAGTTGCGGAAAATCCGCACTTTGAGATGGTGCCTCCGGGAACCAGGGGGGCCTATACGCTGGAGCTCGCCATCATCTCCATCACGCCCACGAACGCCAAAGCCGGCATTTTTGTCACGGCGTTGAGCGGCATCAAGGGGGGCGGCCTGGTCAAGCGGTTCATCAAAAAGGGCCACATCGCCATGGCGGGACGCCTGCGGGATGAGGACGGACGCATCGTTTCCGAATTTGCGGACTACGAGGAAGACCACAGCGCCCTGCTGGGCGTGGATACCAAGGATTTTAAAAAATACGCCCACCACCAGCGCACCATTGACGAATGGGCCCGTGAAATTACGGATGTGTATTCCTCTACGTACGGGCACTGGACGCAGAAGCGCATGATCTCATTCAACCCCTTTTAAGGGATAAGCCTCCGCAGACCGTATGCGGGGGAATTGCCCGGCAACCGGGTAACCGTCCTGAAAGGAGAACCGTGAAATGCGGTTGAAACGGCATTCCCGGCGGAACGCGTGGCGGAAGGAATAGCCCGCGCTTCTATTCTCCGTATTCCGCCCAGGAACTGCTGGTCTCCCACACGCGCACGCGTTCCAGGGTGACGCAGTCCCGCACGGGGTATTCGCCGGAACCTTCCCTGGCCTTTTCCAGCGCATGCCGGGCGAAGTTGAAAATGGTGCGGGCCATTACCTCGCTGGTGGGGTCCTCCCGGTCAAACGGAATGATGCGCTCCCCGTACGCGGCCACGAAGGCGGCGTAATTGGGGTCATCCGTATTCACGCACAGGGAATGGTCAAACTGCTGTAGAAAATCCCCCATCATCTGCTTGATGGCCTTGAAATCCACCACCATGTCGTTGGCGTCCAGCGTATCCGCCCGGAACACCATCTCCACGGAACGCGTATGGCCATGGGGGAATTTGCAGTTGCCGGGGTGCTTGGACAGAAGGTGCCCGCTTTCCAGTTCAATGGATTTGCAGATTCGGTAGGCCATGAAGGCAGGATAGCGTGGGAAGGGGCGGGGGGCAATCCCAATCAGAGTCTGCCTGCGGTCCGGTTCTCTGTGTGCGGAACGGGGTTCGTAACGGATTCTGCCGGCCGTGGGCGGCTTTTCCTTGCGGGCGGCTGTGATTTCTGGCAACCTTCGGAAAACCAGACTCTTGCCCTATGGCCTATCTTTCATGGTCCTTCCTGAAAATGGGAGAAAAATCGGATCGCAGGACAAGCCTCCTTTTCCTGCTCATGGCGGGCATTCCCATCATTTTTACCGCCTTCTTCGTCTTCATGCTGGGGGCGGCCACGGTCTGGTACGCCTGGCCTGTTCTGCTGCCGATGCTTCTCCTCCTCTATCTCCCCTTCGCCCTGCGGAAGGAAAAGGTGCAGAGCGTCCATTCCAGGAATATCCTCTTTGGCCGGGACCCGCTGACAGTCGTCTTCAGGCCGGTGGTGAGGAACTGGGTATATGCCGTTTATGCCGTGCTTCCGGCGTTGCCCCTCCTGTTTTCTGGTTGGAAAATGCCCCTGGACAGTCTCGGGAACGGAAGGAATCTGGCGGAATTCTTCCTGATGTGGATATCCCTGTATGCCGTCTTCACGGTGCTGACGGTTTTCCTGGGAAAGGCACGGTATTTGAAGCCGGGCAGGCTGCTGCTGGCCGCTGGCGCCAATCTGGCGCTGATGCTGCTTTATTCCCTGCTTGCGTGAAGCGGGCGCACTGTGTATCCGGCGTGTTCTCCGGCCTTCCCGTGGACGGGGGCTTTTCCGTGGCGCTTGCTGCAATGGGGGAACCGCGTTGCCCTGCCAGCCTGGCGGCCATCTCCGGAGTTGTTGGAATGGACGTGCTCTATTGCCGTTCTTTCCCTGAAACGCCCGCCCCGGGCATGGGAGAATGGCGCGGAAAGACAGGAATACTCTCCGGGACGGGGAAATTTGCTGAAATTGAAAATCTTGAAATAATATTGTTTTTCTGTAAAATCTCCGCGCCGGGTTGATCCCGGATTAAGAAAAGGAGGTGTACCATGTGAATGACTGTATCATACTAACCAGGCTGATTGAGTTACTCATTGTAATGTTCAGCTAACGAAAAGCCCCGTCCTGTAGCAGCAGGACGGGGCGATTTATTAGAGGTAAATGTGATTTGTATGATACTAACCGGAGCCACTATGAAAAATTTCCATAAATAGTCAAGCGGGAAAAACTTCCGGCAATGTCTTACAAACGGTTTTTTAAAGGCTGGAGATTCTCCCTGTAACGGGTGGCGGATTCCACCTGTTTATATCTGCGCTTCTTCCTCCTTCCGGATTTAATGAATGCTTGAAACGGCAGGCCGGGGATATTCGGAAGAATCTACCCAAAAGCTCAAGGGAAAAAGGAGGGGAGATAAAACGAGTTTTCCCGTAAAGGACCGTAAAAAATCCCTGTTCCGCGCGGCATGGCGGAACAGGGAGAAAAAATCCGGCGCTCTGTCCGGGCGGCTTAATGGGCGCAGCCGGCGCAGGCCCAGCCTTCGCGGATCTTCGCGAAGAAATCGTTGCCCTTGTCGTCCACCAGAATGAAGGCGGGGAAGTCCTCCACCTCAATCTTCCAGATGGCTTCCATGCCCAGTTCCGGGTATTCCAGCAGTTCCACCTTCCTGATGTTATTCTTGGCCAGGATGGCGGCGGGACCGCCGATGGAACCCAGGTAAAAGCCGCCGTGCTTCTGGCAGGCGTCCGTCACCTGCTGGCTGCGGTTGCCCTTGGCGATCATGATCATGGAGCCGCCGTTTTCCTGGAACAGGTCCACGTAGGAATCCATGCGCCCCGCGGTGGTAGGGCCGAAGGAGCCGGAGGGATACCCTTCCGGGGTCTTGGCCGGACCGGCGTAGTACACGGGGTGGTCCTTCATGTACTGGGGCATGCCTTCACCCTTCTCCAGGCGTTCCTTCAGCTTGGCGTGGGCGATGTCGCGCGCCACGATGATGGTGCCGTTCAGGCTCAGGCGCGTGGTGACGGGGTACTTGCTCAGTTCCGCCAGCACTTCCTTCATCGGGCGGTTCAGGTCAATGGAGACGGCCTCGCTGGAGGTCATGCGCAGCGCTTCCGGAATGTACTGTCCGGGATTGGTTTCCAGCTGTTCAATGAAGATGCCTTCCGGCGTGATCTTGGCCTTCGCGTTGCGGTCCGCGGAGCAGGAGACGCCCAGGCCCACCGGGCAGGAGGCTCCGTGGCGGGGCAGGCGGATGACGCGCACGTCCAGCGCGTACCACTTGCCGCCGAACTGGGCGCCCAGGCCCAGCTTGCAGGCTTCCTCATGCAGTTCCTTTTCCAGCTCCAGGTCGCGGAAGGCGCGTCCGTACTCGTTGCCCGTGGTCGGAAGGTTGTCGTAATACTTGGTGGAAGCCATCTTCACGGTTTTCAGGCACTTTTCCGCGGATGTGCCGCCGATGACGAAGGCGATGTGGTAGGGCGGGCAGGCCGCCGTGCCCAGCGTGCTCATCTTCTCCACCAGGAACTTCTTCAGCGTGGCCGGATTCAGCAGGGCCTTCGTTTCCTGGTAAAGGTAGGTCTTGTTGGCGGAGCCGCCGCCCTTGGCGACGAAGAGGAAGGAGTACTTCATGCCTTCCACGGCTTCAATGTCAATCTGCGCGGGCAGGTTGGTGCCGGTGTTCTTCTCCGTATACATGTCCAGCGCCACGGTCTGGGAATAGCGCAGGTTGTTCTGGGTGTAGGCGTCGTAAACGCCGTGGGAAAGCTGTTCGCAGTCGTCGCAGCCGGTCCAGACCTGCTGTCCCTTCTTGCCCACGATGGTGGCGGTGCCCGTGTCCTGGCAGAAGGGCAGGATTCCGGCGGAAGCCACTTCCGCGTTGCGGAGCATCGTCAGGGCCACGCTCTTGTCATTGGCGCTGGCTTCCGGGTCGTCCAGAATGGCGGCCACCTGCTTCAGGTGGGCGGGGCGCAGGAAAAAGGCCACGTCATGGAAGGCTTCCGCGGCCAGCAGGCGCAGGCCCTCCGGTTCCACCTTCAGCATGGGGTGTCCTTCAAAGTCACCCACGCTCACGTAGTCGGACGTGATGAGGCGGTACTGGGTGTCGTCCTTTTCAATGGGAAAAGGATCCTGGTAATGAAAATCCGGTGTTGCCATAACGGGAGGCAATATAGCGGAGCGCCGCCCCCGGTTCGAGCAAAAAAATCAGGGGCGGTTCAGGCCCGAATCAATCATTAAAAAAGGCTTCTGTTCGCCCAGCGTACGGAAAGGAACGCAGTTTTTAAAGAACCACGGGCTGACGGAAAACAGCATATCCCTGAAGACGTGATACAGGAATTCCCGGTGCATGCGCCGTTCCTCTTCCGGAGTGAGGATGTAAATGACGGAAATGGGCTGAATGAATGTGATCACGGGGATTCCCCACATCTGCAGCAAGCTGTCTCTGATCTTGAACATCTGGTGAACCTTCCCCTGAAAGACAATCGCCACGGCCACGGTTCCCGCAGGGCTTGCGTCCATGAAGGCATGCATTTTTTCCCATGCACGGGGCAGCAGTTGGCAGGTAATCGTGCCGTCCTGCTCCCGTGCCGCGTACCGGATATCCTCCGGGCCGATCAGGGATTCCGGCCGGATAAAGGCCCAGGATGGAACAGGCTCCGGGAAATCAGGGCGGGTGTAGGGGATGGAGCGGAACCCGCTTTTCAGATGAATGGTTTTCCCTTGCCGGAGTTCCGGGAGGAACCGCTGTTCCAGCTCCGTGCTGCGGGGATGCACGGGATAAACGGCCAGCTTCTTTTTCACCTTCCTCTGCTGTTGTTCCGTGAGCGGCGGAAACTGGGTATTGATGGCCGCGCAGAGGGCATCCAGCTGGCGGTCATCTCCCGGCACGGGAATGAGGGTGGCGTGGGAAGGCATTTTATGGAATACGGGCGTAGACAGGATGGCGCCGCGCAGGACCACGGCCATTCTGTCCTTGCCGGGCCGGAGGGCGGCGCAGGCCTGTTCCAGGTTCCTGTACGCTTCTTCATTCCAAACGATGTCCAGATGCCCCGGATAATCCAGATTGGGGCGTGCGGACTGGGCGTAATCCCCGGTGACGATGGGGGCGTTCCCCAGAAACAGGTATTCCTTCTCCGCGTCTTTTTCTTCCTCCGCGCCCGGGCGGCTCCAGAGCCGGTAGCCCGGTACGGAAAGCGTCCCTTCTTCCACCAGCCGGGCGTTCTCCGGATGGATGGCGTACAGGGCCAGATCACGCGGAATGAAAGGGGTGGTTTTCCCCGTGGCGGCCCGGTGGTTGAGCAGTTCCGCCAAGTTGGCGGCTTCATTCTCCCCGTCCAGTCCGGAAATTTCAAAAGCACGGGAAATAATGGCCTGAACCACCGGGGCCGAATTGACTTTTCCCTGAACGACGACAGCCAGCCTGTCATGTCCCAGCCTCATGGCGGATGTAGCCGTTTTCATGGCCCTCCCTCCCGGCGTGTTCAGGGTGATGTTGAGATGCTCCGGTCTGCTCGGATCGACGCCTGCCCGTTCCACCTCCGCCTCCGTAATGACCGGTTCATCTTTCAGGAACAGACGTTCCCGCTGCATCTTTCCGTGGCGGTCGCGGAATTCATACACATAAGGCGTGTATCCTTCCGGAACCGGTTTTCCTTCCCGGTCCAGCTCCAGGCTGTCCGGATGCACCATCCTGACGGCAATGGAGGGAACGGCCGGCGGAGCCGCCTCCGCACGGGCGGAAAGCGGGAGCCAGAAGGCGGAAATGAACAGCAGGCAGAGTAGTTGTCTCATGGTCAATATGATAGAACCCCTCTAACACGTCAGGCAAGAAAAAAGAGCGGACGGGAGCGGCGCAAGCCCCTGCGGTAATTAATATCCCCATCGTGCCCTGCGGATACGCGTATTTTAAATCGTTTGCGGAAACCCATCCCGGTTTCAGTTGCCGCAAGTGTTTGAGCCGTTCCCGGGGCCTTGACAGGAAAATCCCCCGGAACCGCAGGGAGCCGGGGGATTTCAGCCGAAGAGGGGCTCAGCGGGAGGGCGGTGTCCCTGCACGGGGCGCGCCTGCCATATCCGCCATGGGTTATTGCCGCGGCTTGCGGCGGGGAGAAGAAGGTTCGGAGAATGAGGAACTGGAAGAGGAGGAAGGCCTGGGAGCGCCGTACTCCTCCGGAATTTCCGCTGCCAGAGGGATGTCGTTCGGGAGGCTGCTTTCGTCGTCGTAATAATTCTTCATCCTCTTCTGGGCGTCCTTGATCAGGGTGGCTTCCGCCCATTCCTCCACCGTCATGTTGTCTCTTCTGGCGGCTTCTTCGATGAGTTTGTAATCCTCGGCGCTCAGCATGACGGCGAAGGGTTTCCAATGGGCTCTTGCCGCCTCCTTCAGTTTTTTCTCCCTTTCCGTCTTTTCCATCATGAGCCGGATGAGAGCTTCCTTGTCTTTGGGAATGGCTACCTTGGCAAGCCAGTTGCGGACCGTGTTGGGAGACACGAAGCATTCCTCCGCAAAATCATTGCGGGAGATGTTCTGCTGTTTCAGCCAAGCCTTGATCTGCACTTTGAGTTCATCCTGATTCTCACTCATGCATATCTTTGTAACGAAAATGGTGCGATTTTTCAACCTTTTTTGCATAATATCATTTTAACGGTATATTTTCGTTGACTGAAATACCGTTTCAGGTGCATTATTGCATCGTAAGCGGGTTATTGAAGCCCTTATTGCACCAAAAGAAGGATTTTTATGAAGACGGGAAATAAGAAAAAGAGTCAGAAAAAAATTCAAATCAAGGGAAAAATGCCGTTATCCGTCCATTTTTTCCGGGATGCGGAAGCGGACGCCCTCAACGTGGAGCGCTGCCAGCTTGATAAGGCTACCCTGATTGCCTGTGCCGTCAAACGTCTCCGGGAAGATCTGGGCAACGTCCCGGATTCCGGTAAAAAACCTTCCGCATGACTCAGGAGATTTACTGGGAACTTCTGGCGTGGCTGTTCCGCTCTTTTCTGGCGGTGACTACCTTCGCCTTTGTCGTGGCCGGGTACCAGGCCCTGCGCTGCCGTCCGCGGGACGGCAGCAAGCGGAGAAAGTAGGGAATGGCAAAAAGGTCCGCGTTTCCCCGGCGTCAGGCCGGGGAGGACGCCGGGGAGGTTGACTCACGGCTTCGTCTCCCTTATCTTCCGGGAATGTCCCGCCGTGTTTCGGATGAAGCCGCCCTGTCCGCCATGAGCCTTGAAGAACTCTGGCGCTTGTTTCCCGTCATCCTGAGCGAATCCAGGCCGGAGTGGGCGGAAATCTACCGGAGGGAGAAAGAGATGCTGGAATCGGTGGTGCCCCTCTCGCGCATCAGCCGCCTTTCCCACTTCGGGAGCACGTCCGTTCCGGGCCTGGCGGCCAAACCCACCATTGACATTCTGCTGGAAGTGCGGCCCGATTCATTTGTTTTTGAAACGCTTCCTCTGCTGGAAAAGTGCGGCTACCGGGAAATGCACCGGGACGAAGCGCAGATGCGCCTGGTTCTGGTGAAGGGCTATGCCGCGGACGGCTTCCGGGGGCAGGCGTTCCATCTGCATGTGCGGCCCTGCCGGGATTGGGATGAATTGTACTTCCGGGATTACCTGGCCGCGCATCCGGATGAGGCGGAAAGGTACGCCGCCCTCAAGCGTTCCCTGAAAGAGAAGTTCGAATTCAACCGGGATGCCTATACGGAGGGAAAAACGGAGCTGATCGCTGCCATGACCCGCCGGGCGAGGGAAGAAATGCCCGGCAGGCACGTCCCGGCATAAGGCCGTTAAACCGGGTTGCTTTTTATAGGGCAGGGGATGCGCGGAAAGACGGAAGGAAAGGGCAGGCGGACATTCCAAACTTGCTTGATGGTGAAACTTCCATTGTCGTCCACAAGGGCATGGATTTGGCACGACCTTTCCGGAGGGACATCTGCTTTGAACCACCCTTTCCATGTTTGGGAAACTGCCCAAAGAGCGGAAGTCTAATTTTTATCCTTCCGGGCAATACTCGCCCGCCGCGGCATTAAAAAGCCTGCTTCCGGCTGTTCGCGCCATGGATACGTTTATTTTGGTGGCGGGAAGAGGATTAAGCCGGTTGGAAAGGAAGGCCTTTCCGGGGGTGAAAGAAATTCCGCCGCTTCCCGCAGCGTGGATGAGGCTGAATGACAGGCATGTTTTTAAGGTCCGCTCCGGATGGAAATCCGTATTGCCAGAAGTGGGGAATGGCGGTAACATTCCGCCGCTATGAGTATTGAGAGTTTCGCAAACCAGCATGTGCTGGAATTGGTGGCTTACCAGCCGGGCAAGCCCATTGAGGAGACGGCCCGGGAACTGGGCCTGGATCCCCATGATATTGTGAAACTGGCGTCCAATGAGAACCCGCTGGGGCCGTCCCCCAAGGCGGTGGAGGCCATTGCCCGCGCGGCGGCAGGCGTGAACATTTATCCGGACGGCGCGGCCTTCCGCCTGCGCTCCGCCATTGCGGAGTTCTGCGGCGTGGAGTTCGGCCAGACGGTGGTGGGCACGGGCAGCAGCGAGGTGATTGAGCTGATGTGCCATGCCCTGCTGAATCCCCGGGCGGAGGTAGTGGCCGCCAGGCACGCCTTTTCCATGTACCCCATCATGTCCAAGCTGTTCGGCGCCACGTACGTGGAAGTGCCCAACAAGCCGGACTGGACGCACGATCTGAACGGCTTCCTGGATGCCGTTACGGACAACACGCGCATCGTGTTCATCACGAATCCCACCAATCCCGTGGGCACCGTCGTGACCCAGCAGGAGATTGACGATTTCATGGCGAAGGTGCCGGAACACGTGCTGGTGTGCTTTGACGAGGCGTACCGGGAGTTTTCCGACAATCCGCCGGATACCCTCAAGTTCGTGCGGGAAGGCCGCAACGTGATTGTTCTCCGCACCTTCTCCAAGGCTTACGGCCTGGCGGGCCTGCGCGTGGGCTACGGCATTGCCCCGGAACACGTGTGCAGCATGCTGCACAAGGCGCGCGCGCCGTTCAACCTGCACGTGCTGGCGCAGGAGGCGGCCCTGGCCGCCCTGGAAGACCGGGAGCACGTGCGCCGCACCGTGGAGAACAATGCCGAGGGCATGCGTTTTTACGAACAGGCTTTCCGGGACATGGGGCTGGAATGGATTCCCAGCCAGGGCAATTTTGTCCTGGTGAAGGTGGGGCAGGGCAGGAAGGTGTTCCAGGACATGCTGGCCAGGGGCGTGATCGTCCGCGCGCAGGACGGCTACGGGCTGCCGGAGTGGATCCGCATCAGCATAGGCACCCCCGCGGAAAATGCCCGCTGCATTGAAGTTTTGAAGGAAGTACTTTAAACAGTTTCACCGTTTTTCCTGTCTCACCTTTTATGATCTCTCCGGAACAGTACATTGACGGTCTTGAATGGCGTTACGCCTGCAAGAAGTTTGACCCCGAAGCCCGCATTGAGAAACCCACCTGGCATGCGCTGGCGGAAAGCCTGCGCCTCAGCCCGTCTTCCCTGGGCCTTCAGCTCTGGAAGTTTGTGGTGGTGACGAACAAGGAATTAAAGGCGCGCCTGCGGGAAGTCTCCTGGAACCAGTCCCAGGTGGAGGACTGCTCCCATTACGTGGTGCTTTGCGCCCGCAGGACGGCCACCCAGCGGGACGTGGACCGCTACCTGGCCCAGATTGAGTTCACGCGCCACCCGTCCGCGGAAAAGCTGGCTTCCTCCGCTGATTTCTATACTGGCTATGTAAAATCCCTGACTCCGGAAAAAATGCACACCTGGCTGGATTGCCAGGTGTACATTGCCGCAGGCTTCCTGCTCAGCGCGGCCGCCGCCCTGCGGGTGGATTCCTGCACCATCGGCGGCATGGACCGCTATAAGTATGATGAGATTCTGGGCCTGGACGGCACGCCGTACCGCTCCGTGGTGAGCGTGGCGCTGGGCTACCGCGCGAAGGACGACGATTACGCCCGCGAGGCCAAGGTGCGCTTCCCCGCCGGGGAGGTGATCGACATCCGCGCCTGATTTCTCCTTCCCTTTTCCCCCTGTCCGGGGCCGGATTTCCTGATTGGAGGTCCGGCCCCTTTTTTTGTCCGGCAGGGCGTTTACCTTCCGGGCGCATGGTCTTTTTCCCGCGTCCGGAGCGTGCCTGTTTTTTAATCTCGCCAAGAACGGGATGTTTGAGATAATAACTTGCCTGAACAAGATTGGCCGGTCCTCCCGGGCCCGGCGGTTTTCCTTCATGAAACCTGACGCGCGGCAATCCGCCCGGCGGAATGCCTGCCCGGACGGCGGAACGAAGGAGAATTCACCCGCTTTTTCCCCTTTCCCTGCAAGAAAAGGACGGCGGGCGCGTAGTTCTTGGCACGAACCAGATCCTCCTTTTCCCTGAAACGACACGATAACATGAAGAAGAACCTATTCCTGATGATCGCCGCTTTTGCCGCATCTCCCTTGATGGGGCAGGACGCCAAGCAGATTGCGGATTCCCTCACCATCCCTCCGGTGAAAGCGGGCGCAAAACAACTGCCGATGCCAAGCGCCTCCGGAGCCCAGATCAAATTCCTGGGGGCCGACTATGAGCAGCTTGTTAACAGCAAGGGAAAGATAGCCCCCGTTATTTCAGACACCCCCGTCAACGTCAGCTTCAAGGTGACCAAGGACGGCAAGGAAGCCATCAGCAAGGATTATGAAATCATGCTGCAGGCCCCGGACGCCGCCCAGGGCAATCCCAAGCCGCGTATCATTCCGGAGATCCTGCAATGGAAGGGCGGCCAGGGCGAGTACAAGCTGGGGAACACGGTTTCCGTAGCCTGCCCGGAAAAAGAGCTGGCGCAGATATTCACGGCTGATCTGGAAGACGTGGCGGGGAAGAAGGTCAAGCTTGTCCCGCCCGGCGCGAAGGCGGATATTTCCTTTTCCCTGCTGAAAGGCGGCAACCTGGGCAAGGAGGGGTACAGGCTCCAGGTGACCAGGGACGGCGTCCGCATTGGCGCGGCTACGCCCACCGGGCTGTTCTGGGGCACGCGCACGCTGCTGCAGATGCTGCGCCAGACCCCCGGCAGCGTTCCCTGCGGCACGGCAGTGGATTTCCCGCGCTATGAGCTGCGCGGCTTCATGCTTGATATTGCGCGTACGCCCTATCCCCTCAGCTACCTCAGGGACGTGATCCGCACCATGGCCTGGTACAAGATGAATGATCTGCACCTGGTCATCAACAATAACTTCATTTTCCATGAAATGTATGTGGACAAGGGCCGCGATCCGTTCAAGGAGCTCTATGCTGCCTTCCGCCTGGAATCCAACATGAAGGGCAAGGACGGCGTTCCTCTTACGGCGAAGGACCTTTTCTACACCAAGAAGGAGTTTGCGGATCTGGTGGATTACGCCGAACGCCGCGGCATCAGCATCGTTCCGGAGATTGACACTCCCGGTCACGCGCTTTCCTTCACCCGCCTGCGCCCGGACCTCATTTACAAGGGACCCATGAACCATGAAAAGCGCCGCAGCGAGATGCTGGACGCCGCCAACCCGGAGACGATCAGCCTGGTGGGCAAGGTATTTGACGAGTATTTGCTGAAAGACCCCAAACTGGGCCGCCCGGTGTTCGGCAGCAAGGTGGTGCATGTGGGCGCGGACGAGTTTTACGGCAACAAGGAGGATTACCGCCATTTTGCGGACGCCGTGCTGAAGCATGCCCTGAAGCGCGGTTATACGCCCCGCATCTGGGGCAGCCTGAGCACCAAGCCCGGCAAAACCCCCGTGGTGAGCAAGGGCGTTCAAATGAACCTCTGGAGTACCGGATGGATGAGGGCCTGGGAGGCCGTGAACCAGGGCTATGACGTCATCAATACCAATGACGGCGCCCTGTACGTGGTGCCCTACGCCAACTATTACCGCATGGACAGGAACCACAAGGGGCTTTATAATAACTGGATTCCCAACCGCATCGGGAATGAAACCCTGCCTTCCGGCCATCCCCAGCTCATCGGCGCGGCTTTTGCCGTCTGGAATGATGAGACGGACCTCAAGCACTCCGGCTATGCCCCCTATGACATTTGGGGCGTTATTTCCGGCTCCATGGACGTGCTGGCCCAGAAGATGTGGGGGAAGGCCAAGGCTCCGGATTCTTTTGAAGAGCACCGGGAGCTGGTCAAGGCCATCGGGGAAGCCCCCCGTACCAACCCCCTCCACAAGTGGAAGGATTCCAAGCCCTTCTCCGTGGTTCCGGGCAAGCTGCCCCAGCAGTTGAACCAGCCCGCCCTGGGGCCCGGCTACCGCCTCACCATGGAGCTTGAGCTTTCCGCCGCTCCGGAAGGGAAGGAGCAGGTTCTGCTTTCCGGCCCGGAAGGGGAGCTGTTCGCCGTCATGAAGGACGGCACCATGGGCTTCCGGCGGGATGACTCTCTGGAATTCTCCTTCGGCGCCAAGCTGCCCGTCGGCAAGAAGGTGAAGGTGGAAATTGTGGGAGAGCCGGAAAAAACCACCCTCCTCATTGACGGCAAGCCTGCGGGCACCATGGTGCTCAAGAGCTTCCGCAATCCGGACGAAAACTTTGAACCCCGCACGAAGGGCGTGCGCTCCACCTTCGTTCTCCCGCTGAAGGTGCTCGGCTCCTCCTTCCAGGGGAAGGTGTTTGATCTGAACGTCCAGCCGTTGTAACGGCCCGTGCCGGAAGCGGCGCGGGCCGGATAATCCCGGGCGGCTTCTTCCGGAGCCGGGCGGCCTCATGCGCCGCACTCTTTCCAGCGCCCCGCAGTCTCCGGACTTGCGGGGCGTTCCTGTTCCCGGCGCCGTTCTGGAGCGCCGGAGATGGGGAAGTTCCGCGCAGCGGTTCAGTCCCGCATGCCCCTGTACCTCATGGGGCGGTAGCCGCTGTTCTCCAGCATGGGGCGGCTGAAAACGCGCTCCGCGCACTTCCAGACCGGCAGGGGGCCGGCTTCACTGCCCAGGAACCTGTCTTTTTCCGCTCCCTCCCAGCGGATGAACAGGAGCACATGGCGTCCCGGAGCAATCAGGATGTCCCCCGTTTTCAGCTCATCCCAGGAGGGGAGGGAAATGGAAAGAACGGGGAGCTCCCGTGTGGAAAATGGCCTGGACAGGCGCCAGCAGCGGGAGACGAAGCCGGAGCAGTCCACCCCGGCGGCAAAGCGGCTGGCGGCGGCATCCCCCGCGGCCTGCTTTTCCGGGGTGCCCATGTCCCCGGCCGCGGCGGGGGAGCCCCCGTTGGCGGCATCCGCCTTCAGGCGTTCGGCGAACTGCCGCGGGGTGTCGAACCCGCCCCATTTGTACGGCATGCCGGTGGAACGCGCGCCGGGGCGCCACCACGCGCCGGCATGGCCTCCGGCTGCGGAGGCGTCCGGCGTATCTATCCGGATGCCGTCCTCGTCCGTCCCGTGGCGGACGTTCCGGGGAGAGCCCCGCCAGGCCATGGAAGTATAGGCCCGGCTGGTTTCCAGGGCTTCACGGCGGGTGACGGAAGAAGCGGGAGGCAGGATTTCCGGCGCGCCGGGAACACAGGCCCCCAGGCAGGCGGAGAGGGTGAGCAGCGTCAGGGTGTTGGTCATGGACTGCATGTGTAGCCACTTCCCGCCGCGGAGGCAAGGATGATTGCAGGAGAACGCTTTTTATTCGGAAAACGAACGGTCTGGAAGCTTGACTACCGGGTGGAATATGTGAAAAAGGGGTTAACTGAGGCGGAAAGGAATGGAAGAGGTTTCCGTTCGCCCTCCCGCTTCCCATCGCCTTGCATTTTTTATGGACGAAGAACAACAAATCATCCAGGAGCCGGTTCAGGAACCCGCCCCTGAAAAACAGCCCGACAAGACCCAGGCCACTCTTACGGCGGTTTCTCCGCTGGTGTCCGTCTTTTTCGGTTTCTCCACCGGCGTGAACATCATTCCGCCCCTGATCTGCTGGCTGGTCTGGAAGGATGCCAACCCCCTGGTGGACAAGGTAGGAAAGAACGTTCTGAATGCCCAGATTTCCTGGGCGATTTATTCGATTGCGGCCTTCCTGTTATGTTTTGTCCTGATCGGCTTCGTGCTGGCTCCCGCGGTCGTCATCGCGTGGATTGTTTTCGCCATTATCACTGCCGTCAAGGTGGCGAACGGGGATTACGATTACGTGGCGCCCCTCACGATTACGTTCCTGAAGTAACGTTTTTTCCACTTGCCCATTTATGAAAAAGCCGCCGGCATTCTGCGCCGGCGGCTTTTTTGCGGAATGGGATCCGTTTTCCGGAGAGGTTCAGATGGGCATGTCCTTTTCACTGCCGCCGTACATGAACGTATGGAGCAGGCGCGTGACCTGGTTCTGTTCCGCGCGCAGCTGGGCGGAGGGGCGCAGCGCGGCGTACGTCAGGCTGTCATGCCCGGTGAATTCCCTCATGTGGAAGCCCTGGAAGCTGGTCATGGGTTCGCTGTCATGGAAGAGCTTGCCCCTCCGGAGCAGTTCGTCAAAGACGTGTTCCGCCTCCCGCGTGCGCGTCAGCGCGTTTTCCGGATGGGGCACGCGGATGACCAGCGCGCCGCCGTCCCCGCGGAAGTTGATGCCCGCTCCGGCCATGACGTCCGCGGAAGGCTGGCTGGTAACGCTGCCCAGAAGCAGAACGCCGTCATCTATCAAATGGATGCGGCTGGCGTGGGCTTCCTCCTTCACGTGCAGCACGCCGCCGTAAATGTGGGTGGATACGCTGCCGGAAAGTTTTTTGATGCGCATCAGGCCGTGCTTGATGACGAGTTCCGAGCCCTCGGCGGGCAGGTCCACTTCCGAGGCGAAGAGCCAGCCGTCCGTCATGGCGATTCTGCCTTCATGCTCTCTGGAGCCCTGAATGCGGCCCTGGCCCATCAGAAGGCGGCCGCCGTTGATCTCCAGGCTGCCGTTGGCCTTGTTTCCCAGGAAAACGGTCATGTGGTCCGGCAGGTTGCCCAGGAGCGTCATGGTGCCTCCGTTACGGATGACCAGGTGGGCGGTGCGGTGCCCGTGGTCCGGCTGGTTGGGGCCTCCCACGTAAACGGGGGCGTTGATGATGTAAAGATTGCCGCCGGAATCAACGGTGAGGGAATCCTGAATGTCCGTCTGGCCCTGCACCACGTCATTGCTGATGGTGACCGGGCACATGTAGGAGACGCGGTTCATGGATGAGGCTGAAAGCGGCATCATCCCTGTTAGAATGAATGGGTTGATATTGCTCATGACGCTGGTTACATAGTTGGTTTGACGTTTGAGGCGCGGTGGATGCGCGCCAATGGTATTAGACCGTCCGGGCGGGTAAAATGTTCGGGTAAATTCACCTTATTTTCTTCCGGACGGGAAAAGCGCGGTTCACTCCCATTCCACCCGGGTCAGTTCCAGTTCCCGTCCCCGGAGGATGGCCAGGGCAGGGTCTCCGCAGCCGGGGCAGATATAGCCGTGCTCCGTGAAGGAAAAATCCGCGCTGCAAGCGTCGCAGCGGCACAGGGCCTCCACCCACGTGACGTCCAGGGCGGCGTCCTGCGCGGCATACGCGTCCTTCAGGGCCAGGAAGGCGGATTGCAGGGCTTCCGGCACCACGCCGCTCAGGCTGCCGATGGTCATGTGCACGCGCATCAGCCGGGTTCCCCCGTTCTTTTCCATGAGCCGCCGGGCCATGTCCAGCGCCCCCTCCATGATGCCTACTTCATGCATGCGCGTCTTTCCGGGCCTGGTATTCCTCCAGGGCGCGGGCGATGAGGGTTTCCACCAGGTCCAGCGCCTGCGGCACGGCCTCCCGCACTTCCGCGGACATGGGCTGGCAGAAGTCCGTATGCCCGGCCTCCACCCCCACCAGCGTGATGATGCGCGGCAGGGTTCCGCACAGCTGGGCCGCGCCCAGCACTTCCTTCATGCCGATCTGGTGCGGTGAGATGACGCGGGAGAAATGGCGGGGGAGTTCGTCCCGGCTGCGCGTGACGACGGTTCCGGGCGGGGCCCCCGTCTTGACGGCGTCCAGCAGGATGACCGTATCCGCGTCTTCCAGCAGGGGCAGCAGGGTCATTCCCAGCGTGCCTCCCTCCTCCACATGGACCAGCGGGCCGTAGTCCCGTTCCTGAAGACGGTGGGCAAGCTCCACGCCTATGCCGTCATCCCCCATGAGCGGGTTGCCCACGCCCAGCACGAGCACGGGATAGGCGTTCCCCTTCACGGGGCAGCCCCGGAGTTCTTCCGTGTATGGCTCCAATTCCATGGCAGATGCGGGGGAAGGGTTATTCATCCCGGAATTTGACGCCCTTGCGCAGCCAGCGCCCTCCGCTGAACATGGAGGAGATGGTGCCGTCCCGGTCCACGTTTCCGGAGAGGATGGAAAGGTACACGTGAACCATGGCGAAGATGATGAAGCACCACATGCCGATCAGGTGCACCAGGCGCACGTACGGAACCCCTATCAGGTCGTTCAGGGGCATGAACCAGTGGTAGAACCAGTGGCGCGGCTCATACAGGGCGTACAGGGCCAGCCCGGTCACCACCATGGTGGTGAACAGGACGTAGACGCCCGTGTACGTCCACTGCTGTAAAGGATTGTGGCCGATGTAGCGGGGGCCGTCATAACTGCGGGCGAACACGTAGTCCACCGCCGTGGTGAAGAGGTCCTTCCACTGCTGCCTGGAGATGGGGAAGAGGGCCCGGAAGCTCTGGTACTTGTTGGAGGCCATGAAGAAGCAGGAGAAGCGCAGCATCATCACCACCACCAGGGTCCACCCCAGCGCGTAGTGCACGAAGCGGAGCGTGCCGAACTGGAAGGCCCCGTGCAGGTCCCCCATTTTCAGGAACCACCCTTCCGCAATGCAGATGCCGGTGGAAGCCAGCCCGATGATGCAGAACACCCAGGTCCAGTGCAGCACGCGCAGCGGCCAGTCCCAGACGTGGAAGTAGCGGAAATTGGCCTTGGCCATGGAAAGGCGGCGCACGTCCCTCATGGCGTGCATGGGCACCACGCCCAGCAGGCGCCACGGCGCGCCGGGCCGGTGGACGGCCACGGCCACGGGTTCAAAGCCGGAGGGGGAGTATTCCTCAAAAGCCTTGTTCATGCGCTCTTTTTCCAGATGGCTGACTTCACACAGCTTTTCCAGGGCCTTCAGGCTGCCGCGGGCCACCATGAAGGGGGTGGCGTCCTCCTTGTCCGCGGCTTTCAGCATGGCCGTGCTGTACGGCCTTTCCCGGGAGGGCGCCTCCCAGGAATTCTCCTGCTGGGCGTAGGGCAGGGCCACGCCCCGTTCCCGCGCGGCGTGGAGCAGGGCCAGGTCCCCCGGGTCCGTGCTGCCGTTGGGGGAGGCGCACACGGCCAGGGCCAGGATTTCCTCCGGCGTGTAAACCGGGCTGGCCGGAATGGCGTCCTCCACCGCCAGGGTGAGGTCTTTGTCGATAAGAGTCGTTTTCACGGGTCCTGTCTGGTCAGAATGGCCTCCCCTTCTTCGTCAAACAAGTGGACGGCGCAGGATTGGCACGGGTCATAGCTGTGAACGGTGCGCAGGGGTTCCACCGGGCGGGTGGGGTCCACCAGCGGGTGTTTTCCGGTATGGGCCAGGGAATATTCGTACGGCCCCATCTGCCCCTCCGCGTCGCGGCCGGAGCTGTTCCAGGTGCTGGGCACCACGGCCTGGTAGTTCACCGTCTGGCCGTTTTCAATCCGTACCCAGTGGCTCAGGCTGCCGCGGGGCGCTTCCACCCAGCCCACGCCCTTGCAGGAGGAGGGCCAGGTTTCCGGCTCCCATTTTTCCGGGTTGAAGGTGGCGGTTTCCCCATTCTTGATGCGGTCCGTCATCTCCTGGAGCTGGTTCACCATCATGTCCACGTTGATCAGGGCGTCCAGGGAGCGGCCGTACACGCGGCCCAGCGTGGAGTTCAGGAAGGCGTTGTCACGGGGAATGCCCAGCTTGTCGCAGGCGGCGTCCACCCGCTCCACGATGGCGGGCACCCCCTGGGCGTAGCCGATCATCATGCGGGCGTTCGGGCCCACGGCCATCGCGTGGCCGTCGTAGCGCGGGGCTTTCACCCAGGTGTACTGCGGATGGTCGGAGAGCCACTTGTAGGGCGGCCTGGGGCCGTTGTAATCCGCGTTCGTCTCCCCGTCGTACGGGGCCAGGCCCGCATCCCGGCCTTCCGTGTACTTGTACCAGGCGCTGGTGACGAATTCCTTGATCTTGTCCTGGTCAAAGGGAAGCACGTTTTTATAGTCCCCGTTCAGCAGGACGCCGGGCTTGATCATCCCCTTGCCGGCGGGAGCTCCGGTGTTGATCTCGGACGGGTCCCCGGTGCAGAAAAAGTTGGGGTTGGACGCGCCGATGTGGGCGTAATCCTTGTAAAATCCGGCGATGGCCACGATGTCCGGGTAGTACACCTTGTGGATGAAGTCGTGGCAGGTCTGCACCAGCTGTTTCAGGTAGCTCAGGGCAAACTGGTTGATGGCCTGGTCATTGTTCATGTTGATGGCGCAGGCCATGCCGCCCACCAGGAAGTTCGGGTGCGGGTTCTTGCCGCCTAGGATGGTGTGGATCTTGATCATGTCCCGCTGCCAGACCAGGGCCTGGAGATAGTGCGCCACGCCCAGCAGGTTCACCTCCGGCGGCAGCTTGTAGGCCGGGTGGCCCCAGTAGCCGTTTGTGAAAATGGAGTACTGGCCGTGGGCGATGGAGTCCTTCAGCTTTTTCTGCACCCCGGCAAAGTACGTGGCGGAGGACAGGGGCCAGTCTGAAAGGGATTTGGCGATGGCGGCGGTTTCCTTGGGGTCCGCCTTCAGGGCGGACATCACGTCCACCCAGTCCATGGCCTGGAGCTGGTAGAAGTGGATGACGTGGTCCTGGATGCCCAGGGCGCCGCTGACCAGGTCGCGCATGAGGCGGGCCTGGACGGGAACCGGGTATTGCAGGGCGTCCTCCACCGCGGCCAGGGCCGCAATGGCGTGCGTGCCCGTGCAGACGCCGCAGATGCGTTCCACGAAGGCCCAGACGTCCCGCGGGTCCCGCTTGCAGGCGATCACCTCAATGCCGCGGTACTGCGTGGTGGAGGTCCAGGCGTTCTTGATGACGCCGTCCCCGGCCTCCATCTCCACGCGCAGGTGGCCTTCAATGCGCGTCACGGGGTCAATGACCACCCGGCTGGATTCCGGAACGTCCGCTGATGTGTAATTGCTCATGGTAATCTGGTGGTGAAAGCTTCTGGTTATTCTTCAGTTTCCTTGTCGGGCGAGCCGGGAGCGTCCCCGAAGGCGGGCAGGGAGACGTTCGCCTCCTCCTTCATGTGCTGCTTCTTGTAATGGATGGCGGAACCTACGGCATGGGCGGCGATCGCCGCGCCCGCGCCGGCCACGCCCACGGCCCCGATCACGTTGGCGGAGGCCTCCACGCCGAAGCCGTTCACGTTGGGCAGCGTCTTGTAGAAGGGGGTCATGCGGTCAAAGAAGTACAGCTCCGTGCAGCCGATGCACGGGTGGCCGGACTGGATGGGGAAGCTGACGCCGCCGTTCCACTTCACGATGGGGCAGGGGGAAAACGTATCCGGCCCCTTGCAGCCCACCTTGTACAGGCAGAAGCATTCCCGCGCGTTCTCATCGTCAAACACGTTGACGAACTGGCCGGCGTCAAAGTGGGCGCGGCGCGGGCAGTTGTTATGGATGCGGGTGCCGTACGCCATCAGCGGGCGCGTCTCCAGGTCGCATTCCGGGGCGCGGTCAAAGGTCAGGATGTACATGATGACGGCGGTGATCACGTCCCCGATGGGCGGGCAGCCCGGCACATTGATGACCGTGCGGTCCGTCAGGATGTCCCGGATGCCCACGGCCCCGGTAGGGTTGGGGCGGGCGGCCTGGATGGAGCCGAAGTACGCGCAGGAGCCCACCGCCAGGATGTAGGAGGCGTTTTCCGCGCAGTGGCGCAGCATGTGCTCCACCGTATCCCCGGCCACGGTGCAGTACACCCCTCCGTCGTTGACCGGGACGGAACCGTTGATGACGAGGATATGGGGTTCCTTGATGGCCTCTTCCAGGGCGGCGTTGGCTGCGTCCCCGGAGGGGGCCATCAGCAGTTCCACGTAAGGCATGGAGACGGCGGAAAGCACCATGTCCCCGATCTCCTCGTTATAGCTGCGGATGGTGCTTTCCAGGCACCCGGTGCATTCCTGGAGCTGGAGCCAGATGACCACCGGGCGTTTCAGGGCGGCCATCTTGTCCGCAATCTCCTGGGCGTTGGAAACGCCTCCCGTCACGGTGGCGACGCCCATCAGGGCGATCATTTTCAGGCACCATTTATTGAATTCGCGCCGGCTGACGCCGCGGCGCTCCATGTGTTCCCCCAGGGTTTCCCCGGGACGCCATGTGGTTAAAATCTCATGATTCAGGGAGGCCTGCTCCGCCTCCTGCATGGAAGGTTGCTGCGTGCGCTTCATGTGCGTGGTCCAAATAAATCGTTTTCATTTAGACACGATTTCCGGGAAATGCGATCAATATTTTCCAATTTTTCAGGGGCTGCCCCTACCAGGACCAGACGTTCTGGATTTGGAAAACCACGGCCGTCTGGCCCCTGCGGCCGTTGACGGGATTCTTGACGAGCTGAATGTCAGGCTGGAGCGTCATGGTGGGCGTCACCTGGGCCACATAGGTCAGTTCAATGCCGTATTCATTCTTGTTCACGTACGGACCATTCTTTTTGGCGCCCTGCTGCCAGAGGAAGCCCAGGCCCAGGTAGCCGTCATTGGAGGCGCCTTTTCCGCGGAAGGGGGAGAGGAGCACCAGCCCCGTGGTGGCCGCGCAGCGCACGCCGGTCAGCGTGGCGGCGTCATCGCTGGCCCAGCCGCCGCGGAAGAACCAGCCCAGGTGGCTGCTGCGGCCAAGCTGCTGCTGGAAGTTCACGGCCACGCCGCCGCCGTTTTCACTGTTGCTGGTGGTGAAGAAGGGCTGGAGGCGGTACACGCCGGAACCCATGCCGCAGAAGTCCTCCGCCACGTAGCCGAATTCAAGCACGTTCGTCCAGTTGTCCGAGTTCAGGTTCCTGAACGGGTTGTGGTTCTGGGTCATGTTGTTGGCGGCGGTGGCTCCCATCACGTAAAAGGAGGTGGTGGGCTGCCATGCGAAATGGAAGCCCAGGGAGTTGTCCGTCAGGGGCAGCATGGGGTTGTTGCCGAAGACGCTGTTGGTCAGGTTATTGTTGTGTGAGTTGGCGTAGGCGTTGTGGTCCATGTAATTGGTGGTGTCCAGCTGGCCCGCCATCAGCAGGAGCTTGCCGCCCGCTCCCACCCATGCCAGGCTCAGGTTGCTGAGGTGGGGGTCCGGCCCCTGGAAGGAACTGGTGGGATTCTGGAGGGAGCCCAGCGTGGTGGCGGGGCCCTTGCTCCCTTCATTGAAGTCAAAGCCGTTGCCGAAGTCGAACTCGGAGGCCAGGTACAGGCCGCTCCCCGTGGAGTTGTTGCGGAAAATGGTAATATTGGTCAGCAGGGAGCCGTTATAGGAGGGGAAATCCGTCTTTCCGTTCAGGCCGCCGCCCGTCAGTCCCGTGTAGTTGAAGCCGAACTGGGCGGAATAGGTGATGCCGTATCTGGACAGGGCGGTCTTGATCTTCTGCGCCCCGGTGGAAATCATGTCTTCACGGATCCAGGCGTTCGGTTCCGCGCAGGTGTTGCCGAAGACGTAGGAACTGTCCAGATACGGCATCATCTTGAGAGGCTTGGCCGCAAACCATTCAATGCCGGGGGCGGAGGGCCTGGCCTCATGCTGGAGAAGAACGCTGGGCCTGGTGGGAACGCCGGGCGTTCTCTTGGTGATTTGTTCTTCCGGCCGCATGCCCTTCAGCAGGCTGGGGCTTATTTCCCTGCCTTCCAGGGTTTTCACGCGCAGGCCGCGTTCCGTGTTCAGGTAGGGAGGCGTGGTCGTCACTACGGGTGCGGGCTGCTGGGCCAGGACGGGATCGCAGGAGGCCACGACGGCGACGGCGCACAAGGAGGGAAGCATGACATGTTTCATATAGACAATCAGACAAGACAGCAGACGGAAGTGTCATAACTCAACTGAAATGCTGACACGAATACCTGTTTTTTCCCGCCTTTCCTCAAAAAGGGAAGACTGCCCCTCCCGCCGCCTCATTCAACCGGGCATGAGCAAGCAGGTGCGGTTCTCCGTTTCCTGGCGTCCGCGCCGCCGTATTCCAAACAGCGTGGAGGGGGAGGAAGGAGGAAAGGCATGCCCCCTGTTCCGTCCCGGATTCCCTTGGTTGGCAGTTGGCCGTGGAAACGCTTCCATAGAAGAACGGGAATGGGAATATGAGAGAAGGAAGGGAGGGCTTTAAAGGTGTGGAGAGTGGAGAGTGGAGAGTGGAGAGTGGAGAGTGGAGAGTGGAGAGTGGAGAGTGGAGAGTGGAGAGTGGAGAGTAGGGGCGCAAAGAAAAAGGCGGAGAAGGCAGAAAAAAAGAGGGCCGTTCCGCGCTGGGGAAGCGGAACGGCCCTTGAAGGTAAAGGGAGGCTTGGGAAAGCCGGAATAGGGGGGTTATTTCACGGCGATCGTCTGTTCGCGGTCGGGGCCCACGCCCACGGTCGTGACGGGGCAGCCGATGAGCTCGCTCATGCGCTTGACGAATTTCCTGGCGTTTTCCGGAATCTCTTCCCAGGAACGGCAGGCGGAGATGTCCTGCATCCAGCCGGGCACCGTTTCATACACGGGCTTGCAGCGTTCCCATTCGTCCACCGTGGCGGGCGGATAGGCCAGGATTTCACCGTCCAGGTCATAGCCTGTGCAGATTTTGATTTCCGGGCACTTGTCGTAGCCGTCCAGGTTGGTCATGGCCATTTCGTCAAAGCCGTTGAACATGGCGGAGAAGCGGAGCAGCACGCCGTCCGCCCAGCCGCAGCGGCGGGGACGGCCCGTAGTGGCGCCGAATTCGCGGCCCATGCTGTGCAGGTGGTTGGAGATTTCTTCATCTTCCGTGACGAAGGGGCCGGAACCCACGCGGGTGGTATAGGCCTTGCACACGCCGATGATGCGGTCAATCTTGTGCGGCGGAACGCCCGTGCCGGTGCAGGCGCCGGCGGAAGAGGTGTTGGAGGAGGTGACGAACGGGTAGGTGCCGAAGTCCACGTCCAGGTAAGCGCCCTGGGCTCCTTCAAAGAGGATGCTCTTTCCGGAGGCCACGGCTTCATGCATGACCGGGATGGTATTGGTGATGTGGGGGCGCAGCACGTCCGCGGCGGCAGTCACTTCCGCCACCATTTTTTCTTCATCCATGGAGGGAAGGCCCATGCGTTCCATTTCCGCGTTCGCCATCTTGATGCGGCGGCGCAGCACTTCGTCAAAAATCCTGGGATCCCTCATGTCCGCCATGCGCACGCCTATGCGGCGGGCCTTGTCCGCGTACGTGGGGCCAATGCCGCGCTTGGTGGTGCCGATGGCTTTTTTGCCGAGGGCGGATTCCTGGGCGGCGTCCATTTCCTTGTGGAAGGGGAGGACCACGTGGGCGCGGTCGGAGATGAGAAGGTTGTCCTTCGTGATGGAGACGCCCTGGCCGCGGAGCTCATTGATTTCCTCCACCAGGCCGATGGGGTCCAGCACCACACCATTACCGATGACGCAAAGCTTGCCCGGCCACAGGATGCCGGAGGGGACAAGGTGAAGGATGTACTTCTTCCCGTTGGCGATTACGGTATGGCCCGCGTTGTTGCCGCCCTGGCCGCGTGCCACCACGTCGGCGGATTCCGTCAGGAAATCGATCATTTTGCCCTTGCCTTCGTCGCCCCATTGGGAGCCGATAATAATGGTATTCATGATAAAAATGGAACTCGGAGACCTTAATGAGATTCCCGCCTTATGGCAAGACAATCTTACAAAGTTGTTAAGTTTTCCTGATAAGATGAGTTTGAAGAAGGGAAACGTTCCGGGGAGCGGAGCGGGGAGGATGAGCGTGGCTGTGCCGGATTCTCCGGGTTCAGGACAGGGAATGAGGCAGGGAAGGCAATGCCGGAGGAGGAAACCGAAAGAACATGCAATCGTAAAAGGAAACGGTGGAAATGCTGATTCACGGTGGTTTTGCGCCTCCGGCGTCCTGGGAGCCGGAAGATTCTCGCCTCTCGCAGGTAAAAGCTTTTCCGGAGCGCAGAGGCGGCTTTTCTTTCAAATACCCGTCGCTCCGCTCCGGCGGAGGCTGCGATGAGGGACGGAGGCCCTCATTTCCAGGGGCGGCCGGACGTGAAAAGAACGATGGAAGTGTTTGCTAACCGCATATTTGCGGTTTCCGCCCAATACCCAGGGCATCCGTAAGGGGAAACTTTTCCTTCCTGTAAAACCTCCCCGGCAGGTAGCAGGTAAGCCGCCGTTGGAAAAGCACTGGAGAGTGGCCGCACAGACTTTTTAAAGAGGAGGTCAGCGGAAATGCAGGGCGGAGCGGTGAGCCTCCGCGGGAACCAGAGTTTTCCAGATGTCTTCATCCGCGGCGATCATGCGCTGGATGTCCCGCGGCGTGTGGCGCAGCAGGAATTCATTGAAGAAGGGGACGTCAACCACCAGGCCGTTCGCCAGGAAGTGCTGGTACAGGTGCACGTATTGTTCCGGGGCGCGGAAGGTGCGCGCCGTGACGAATTCCCCGGATTTGCGGTTGAGCCAGGGAGAGACGTACAGGCGCGTCTTGTTCTGGAAGGTGCGGCCGAAGGATTCCAGGATGCCGCCGGGGATGTCCTCCGTCCATTTTTCCTTGAACAGTTCGTTCAACAGGCCGATGGAGAGGGCGATGGCGATGGGCTCGTTCGTGTAGCGCGCCAGCAGCTCGGACAGGTTGTCAAAACGGGCCATCTTGGTAATCAGCACGTTCTTGCCCAGGGCTTTCAGGCTGTCCGCGCGGTCCAGGAATTCCAGATGGTCCACGTCCCCGCCGCGGAGCAGGTTGTTCATGGATATTTCACAGATTTCCAGGCAGCGGTCCGCCTGCGTTTCATTGATGTGCGAGAGGAAGCATTTTTTCACCTGCGCCATGACTTCCAGATGCAGGTTGCAGACGGGATTGAAGCTGCCCCTCATCAGCACGATGGGGCGTTTGTACAGCACGTCCGCCGCCTGGGCCACCTGGCCGTTTGCCAGGAACAGGGTGGCCGGCGTCAGACCGGATTTGACGAGCTGGAGCGCAAAAAGGCGGTTGTCCACCATGGAGAAGCCGTGGCCCTCAAAGCGGACGACGTCTATCTCCACCAGGCGGGGATCCAGATTGTCCACCAGGGATTCAATGAATTCCTCCAGCCGGTCCCTTTTGAAAAAGACGGCGTGCAGGATGTTGACGCCCAGGATGCCCAGGTCCTTCATCTGGCTGTCGTGGTCCGGGTCATTCAGGCGCACGTGAATGATCAGGTCGGACGGTTCCGCCTCCGGCTTCAATTGGAAGCGCACGCCTATCCAGCCGTTCCACGGGCCGTTGTCCCGGTAGCCTTTCACCTTCACCGTATTGCAGAAGGCGAAGAAGCGGGTGTCCTTGCCGCGCTTGGGCCCCAGGCGGTTGACGAGCTGGGTGAATTCGTAATCCAGCATGCCTTTCAGGCGTTCTTCCGAGACGTAGCGCTTGACGGGGCCGTACAGCGTGTCGCTGACGGTCATGTCATAGGCGGAGATGGTCTTGGCCACCGTGCCGGCGGCCCCGGAGGCACGGAAGAACCAGTTGGCCGTTTCCTGGCCGGCGCCTATTTCCGCAAAGGTGCCGTAAATGGTGGTGGCCAGATTGAGTTGGAGGGCTTTGTCCTGTGTTTGCGCTAATGCTTTGGAACTCATGGAAAACGGGAACCGGTTCTGGATTGTCAGTTGGTGGTGGGAAGGAGGTTGCGGGTGGCGTCGCTCATCCATCCGGAATACAGTAGCTTGTCAATAATGACGGACTGGTTGCCGGGCAGGTCCGCCGGGTAGTGAATGAGCACGCAGGCGCGCACGGGGCCGTTGTAAAGGAGCTTGGTCAGTTCCAGCGCCAGCGGGGAATACCTGTCCACGTACGCGTTCAGGCGCTCCCCGTTGGGGAATTCCAGGGAGAAGTTGATGTAGGCGGTATTGCGGTAGCTTTCCGCGGAGGATTCCTCCAGGAAGGGCGGCTGGTAGATGCCGGGCATGCTGAGGGCTATTCTGACGGGGACGGGTTTGGAGGGCTTTTTGGCTTCCAGCTCCGCCGGGAGCATGGGGGAGTAACCCTCCCAGGCTTCCCAGTCCAGCTTCCATTTGCCGGAGTTCCGGTCATACAGGAAGATGGCCGGGCGGACGGTGTTGTCATCCATCAGCACGGATATCTGGAGCAGGTCCCCGTTCTTGGAGCTTTTCCCCGCTTCCTGCGGCAGGTAGTCCTTGTACCGCCCGTAGGAGGCCCAGTGAGCCATTTTGGGGCGCACGGCCTCGGGCTCCATCACGTAGTTGAGCCTTTCTTCGTCTGATTCCGCCATGCAGTAGAGGGCCAGTTCATTCATGGCTGCCGTGATGTGGGCGGAGACGGATTCCACTTCCCGGTCTTCCTCCCTGCGGGGATGGGTCATGAGCCGGTATTGCTGCTCCCTCTGCTCCAGTTCCGCCAGCAGGTCCTTGTTCACGTCCAGGGAGAAGACCGCTTCATGGTCCACAAACCGGTCTGAAATATTCAGAATCTTGGAGCCTTCCGCTTCCATGTCCTTTCCGCGCAGGAACATGAACACGCCCAGCGAGGCCAGCACCAGGCCGGAGACAAAGAGCCAGATGTGCCAGGTGGGGCGGCGCTCGCTGCGGGCGGCTTCCCGGGCGGTGGGTTGGTATTCCGGCTCTTCATGCGCCAGGGAGGCGCTGCGGGCGGCTGTGATGGCAGGGGCGGCGTCCCCCTTTTCCTTCCGCTTGCGGATTTTGGTAGTGGGTTCCGCAGGGATGGGGATGGAAGGCCTGGTAACGGCAATGCTCCGTTTATCCGTCTTTTTCTGAGGCGTAAGAGATTTGTGGGAAGATGCGGACGGGGAAGCGGAGGGGCTTTCCTCCTGCGCGCCGCCGTGCCGGACGGAGGCTGCTGGTTCAGGCGTCCCTTCCGGGATTTCAGGCGCTTTTTCCGGAGCTTCAGGCATCCGTTCCGGGGCCATTGCTGGCTCTTCCTCCTGCCGGGTGGCCGTGACGGTGGAATGGCAGACGGGGCATTTCACCTTGTTCCCTATGCAGGAGGGATTGACGGCAAAGGAATTGTTGCACACGTTGCAGCGGCAGGGGACGGCGGCCTGTTCTTCCGTTTCATCCTTGACTTTCTCTTCCTGCCGGGCGGTGACCGGAGCGGCGCAGATGGGGCATTGCACCTGGCTTCCCAGAAAAGACGTTTTCACGGCAAAGGGGTTGCCGCATGACGGGCATGTGCAGGCTACCGTATCCTGGGAGGGGGTGGGCATGGAAGAAAAGGGAGTTACAGGTGGATGAATTCCGGAACGGGGATGGTGATGGGCTTGGGAGCGGGCAGCGTGATGCTCGTGTCCGTATGGTCCGGAGAAACGGGGTCTGCGGAAAGGGCCTGGGCTTCCGGCACGTTTTCACCCGCGCCCAGCAGTTCATAGTTGCGGTTGGCGGGGCCCTGGTTCAGCTCCGTGTGGTAGGGGTCGTCCCCCTGGAGGATGGCCTTGGTGGGCAGGATGGGCGGCAGGGGCAGGATGCGGTTCTGCGCCGTGAAGGGTGAGACGGGGGCGGAGATGTCCTCCCCGTGGAGGTCGCAGAAGGGAAGGCTGGAATCCCCCTTGCGGAGGTATTCAAACATGGTGTGGCGGCGGTATTTCTTGTCCACCGGATCAATGTCATAGCAACTGTGCGTGGCTCTCTTCCCGGTGGTCAGGCAGATTTCCACCCGTTCCACGCTGGGGGGCGGGGCCAGTTCCCCGGCGGGGAAGAGGCGTTCCGCCTCCGTGACGGCGGCGCCCAGGACGGAGGCGCAGGTGTCCGACGAGAAGGCCCCGTTGTAAATGGGTTTTTTCCCTTCCAGGAAGCCTACCCAGATGCCGCAGGTGATGCGGCTGTCATAGCCGAACAGCCAGTTGTCCGCAAAGTCATACGTAGTCCCCGTTTTCACGCCCCCCCTGAAGTCTTTCGGCAGATGCGGGGCCACGCGCTGGGCGGAGCCGTTTTTCAGGGAGGAATTCAGGATGTTGTGGAGCTGGAAGGCCGTGGCGGTGGAGGTGGCCCCCTTCCGCACCTGGGCGTTGTTCCGGGTTTCAATGGCCTGGTTGGATTCCCAGATCAACTGGCCGTCCTCATCCTCTATCCTGTCCAGGTAATAAATATCCTGCGGGCGGGAGCCGCCGTTCGGGATGGCGGTGTAGGCCAGCGTCATTTCCTTCAGGGAGGCGGGTTCCGTGCCCACGAAAATCTTGGGGCGGTAAACGGGGTTCACCTCCGTGCTGCCCGCTTCACGCACGGGCTTGCGGATGCCGAAGTCCGTGAGCTTTTTCACGAAGGGGGATGTGCCCATGTCCATCCCCATGCGCAGGGAGGCGGCAATCTTGGAGGCGGACAGGCCGCGGTGGGCGGTAATCATGCCTTCATAGCGGTTTTTGGAGCTTTCCGCGCCCCATTCCCCCAGGATGCCTTCCGAGCCGCCGATGCCCGTCAGGCGGTTGTCAATGGCGTCGTCCAGAATGCGGGTGACGGGGCTTTTGCCCGTGTCAAAGGCCGTAGCGTACAGGAAGGGCAGGATGGCGGTGCCGGTGGGGCGGGCGCCGTCCTTGATGGCGTCATACTGGCGCTTGGTGTAATCCCTGCCTCCGTGGTAGGCCAGAACGGCGCCGGACTGGTTGTCCACCACCAGCAGGGCTCCTTCCAGGTAGCGCGGCTTGTCCCCGGAGGCTCCGTGGTAGTCCGCGGCTTTCTGGTGGCGGTAGCCGGGGCGTTTTTCAATGTTTTCCAGGGCCTGTTCCAGGGATTTCCCGGTGGCCTCCTGAAGCTTCCTGTCAAGGGTGGTGTAAATCTTGAGGCCGGCGGCATTCACGCGGTCCTCCCCCAGATAGGCGGTAATCTCTGCGGAAATGCGGTCGTAAATGTGGGAGACGCCGCGTTTCAGCGGCCTGGGGTTGAGCCCCAGGTCCATGGCGGAGAGGCGTTCCGCTTCATCCGGCGTAATGTACTTTTCCCGTGCCATGCGGTTGAGCACATGGTTGCGCCATTTCAGGTTGCTTTCCGGATTATTGAGAGGGGAAAGGCCGTTCGGGTTTTTAATCAGGGCGGCGATGGAGGCGGCCTCCCGCGTAGTGAGGTCCGCAGGTTCCTTGCCGAAGTAGCCCAGAGAGGCGGCGCGGATGCCGTAGAACCCGCTGCCGAAGTAAACGCGGTTCAGGTAAAACTCCAGCACCTGGTCCTTGCTGTACCGTTCCGTAATGCGGCGCGCCAGCGCTATTTCCACGAATTTGCGGCCAAAGCTGCCTTCATTCCTGGCCTTGGCCCGGTTCTTCAGGTCGTACGCGTTTCTGGCAAGCTGCTGGGTGATGGAAGAGGCTCCCTGGTTGGCGTCCCCGCTGTTGTGGATGTATTCCCTGCCTGCCCGCAAAATCCCCAGGAAGTCATAGCCCGGATGCTCCCGGAAGCGGGAGTCCTCCTGGGCGATCAGCGCGTTGACCATGGCGGGCGAAATCTTGTCCAGCGTGACGTAGCTGCGGTTTTCCACATAAATGCGGCCTATTTCCTCCCCGTTCCGGTCGTAAATAATGCTGGGCTTTTCCAGGTCGTTGATGCGTTCCAGGTCAAACTCCGCCGCCCAGTTGTCATAGCGTTTCCAGGCCATCATGAAGCCAAAGTAGCCCACGGCCCCCCCGATGGCGGCCAGAACCAGGCACCACAGCACCAGCTTCCGGATGAAGCTCCAGAATCGCTTCCTGGGCTTGGCCTTGGGTTGGCGCCTTTTGTTGGCCTGCATGTGCCTGCGCGGAGCTTGTGAACTTAATTCAGCCATGAAGATGAAGCAAGATTTGTCCTGGGAGGAGAAAAAACGTGCAAAAATCCTAGCGGATTCCCGTTTGTTTAGCAATACCGTACACTGTTGGCGAGCGAAAAAAGAAGGCATGCGTCCCGGGAATCTCCCGGAACCCCGCAGGCTACTGAATCATCCTGCGTCCGCAGGACGCGCCGGCTTTAAGGAAAAAGCGCGTCCGTTCCCCGCGCGTTTATATTTTAATGCCGCAAGGGCTTGCGGCGGTCCGGGCGGCTAATGGTCCTGCACGGCGTTGAAAATGTTGCCTGCCTTCGTGATGCCGTGTTCCATGGTGTACAGCACGGCGTCCGCCGCCTTTCCCAGCATCACGTCCAGAAGCTCGCGTTCCTCCGGGCGGAATTTGCCCAGCACGTGGCCGATCATCTCCCCCTTGCCGCGTGGCAGGCCGATGCCGAAGCGGAGGCGCGGGAACTCCTGCGTGCCCATGTGGGCGATGAGCGACTTGATGCCGTTGTGGCCGCCTGCGGAGCCTTTTTCCCGCAGCTTCATCACGCCCAGCGGAAAATCCACCTCGTCATGAATGACGAACACGCTGCGCGGGTCCAGCTTGAAGAAGCGCATCATGGGCCCCACGCACAGGCCGGATTCATTCATGAAGGTGGCGGGCTTCACCAGCAGGACGCCGGGGCCTGCCGCCAGCTCGCACTTGCGCTGCCTGTCCGTCTTGAACACGGCGCCCCACCCGGCAGCCAGGCGGTCCACCACCATGAAACCCGCGTTGTGGCGGGTATCTTCATAAGTCCTGCCCGGATTGCCCAGGCCCACGATCATTTTAACGGGTGCGTCCACGATGGAAGAGAAGGAGAAAAAAATGAAAACTGCCGCTTACGGCGGCACGGAAGGCGCGCGGGAAATCCTGCACCCGTTCCGCGGCGCAATCAACCGTTCCGTGAGACAGCCGGGCGCTTATCTGCCCGCTTTCTTCTTCTGCCGCCCCATCAGGAACCCGGTCAGCACGTCTTCCAAGGCGTCCCCGGTCCTGACCAGGCGGTAGTCCGCGTTAATGTCCGTGCAGATGCGGCGCGTTTCCTCCAGGTAGCCGGCCACGATGGCGCGGTACTCGTCCGCGATGAGGTCCGGTTCCGTAATCAGGGAGCCGCCGCCCTCCATGTCCACAAAGCGGATGGGGCGGTCAAAGTCGAAGTCTATTTCCAACTGGTCCACCAGATGGAACACGGCCACGTCATGCTTGCGGAAGTGGAGGTGCCGAAGGGCGTTTTTAAGTTCCTCCGTATCCGTGAACAGGTCGGAAAAAATCAGCACCAGGGCACGGCGGCTGACGCGTTCCGCCAGTTCATGCAGAGTCTCCGCCAGCACGGTTTCCCCCTTGGGGTACTGCGTATCCATCTGGCTGATGAGCACGTTCAGGTGGGCGGGGCGGCGGGAGGCCGGAATGTGCAGCGTGGCGCCGTCCTTCGTCTGCCGGGAAAAGCTCAGCCCCACGGCGTCCCCCTGCCGGATGGCGATGTAAGCCAGGTTGGCCGCCAGCCTGCACGCGCGCATGTACTTGGACTCCACCTGCTCCGGGTGGTAATTCATGGAGCCGGAAAGGTCCAGGACGATGTAGGCGCGCAGGTTGGTATCCGCCTCAAACTCCTTGATGTAATACCTGTCTGACCGGGCGTACGCCTTCCAGTCCAGGCGGCGCGTATCATCCCCGGAAACGTACTTGCGGTACTCCGCGAACTCCACGGAGGAGCCGCGGTTGGCGCTTCTGTGGCGGCCGGATACGTTCCCCGTCATGCTGTGGCGCGCTTCCAGGGGAAGATTCCCCAGGCGGCTGAGCAGGTCGTGGTTCAGGTACTTCATGGGTGGGCAGGGCAAGGGAGTGGATAACGCGGGGACGGTCAGACTTCCGCCGCCAGGCGCGCCACGGCCTTGCGGGGCGTGATGCCCTGGGACTCCGCGGCGAAGTTCGTGACCACGCGGTGCATCAGCACGGGCTCCACAATGGCGTCTATGTCCTCCTTGCGGACGATGTAGCTGCCCTGGAGGGCGGCGCGGGTCTTAGCCCCCAGAATGAGGAACTGGACGGCGCGGGGGCCCGCGCCCCAGGCCACGTACTGCTTCACCCATTCCGGAGAAGTCTCCAGGGAGGGGCGGGTGGCGCGCACCAGCTTCACGGCGTACTCGTAAATATGTTCCGGGACGGGCACGCGGCGCACCAGGTCCTGGTAAAAAATGATCTCCTCCCCGGAAAGGACGTGCTTGAGCTCCTCGCTGCGGTTTCCGGTGGTCTCACGGGCGATGCGCATTTCTTCCTCCTCCGTGGGGTAATCCACTTCAATCAGGAACATGAAGCGGTCAAGCTGGGCTTCCGGCAGGGGATAGGTGCCTTCCTGCTCAATGGGGTTCTGGGTGGCGAGCACGAAGAAGGGAGGCAGAAGGGTGAAGGTGCGGCCCATGACGGTGACGCGGCGCTCCTGCATGGCTTCCAGCAGGGCGGACTGGGTTTTTGCGGGGGCGCGGTTGATTTCGTCCGCCAGCACGATGTTGGCGAAGACCGGGCCCTTGATGAACTCAAACTGCCGCTTGCCGCCGGCGGAATCATCCTGGATGATGTCCGTACCGGTGATGTCCGCGGGCATCAGGTCCGGCGTGAACTGGATGCGGTTGAAACTGAGGTCCAGCGTTTTTGCCACGGAGCTGATCAGCAGCGTCTTCGCCAGGCCGGGAACGCCCATCAGGAGCGCGTGCCCGCGGGAGAACAGGGCGATGCTCAACAGCTCCACGACGCGCTGCTGGCCGATGATGATCTTGCTCAATTCCGCGGAAAGCTCCTTGTAAATGGCGCCGAGCCGGTCAATGGCGGCTACGTCGTCGTCAGGCAGAGATGGGGTGGTGGGTTCCATATTGCATGTACATAACACTTTTCATGCCCTTTTCCATCAAATAATCGCGCCGCATTCATTTTCCCTGCTTGGAATGGGAGGGGAAACGGGGTAAGGAAGGGGCATGCCGAAAATCGCACTCATTCAACTGTCCGCAGACGCCCGGCCCTCCGTGAACAAGGAAAAGACGGAAGCCGCCATCCGGGAGGCCGCCGCCCATGGGGCGCAGATCATCTGCACGCAGGAACTCTTCACCACGGAATACTTTTGCAGGACAGAGGAATGCGACCTTTTCAACCTGGCGGAACCCATTCCCGGAGAACTGACGGAAGCCCACTGCAAGCTGGCCGCGGAGCTGGGCGTGGTGATTGTGGCCTCCGGCTTTGAAAAGCGCGCCACCGGGCTGTACCACAACACCGCCTGGGTGGTGGACGCGGACGGAACGTTCCTGGGCATGTACCGCAAGATGCACATACCGCAGGACCCGGGCTTTGAGGAAAAATTCTACTTCACCCCCGGCGACCTGGGCTACAAGGCGTTCGACACCAAATTCGGGCGCATTGGCGTGCTCATCTGCTGGGACCAGTGGTACCCGGAAGCCGCGCGCCTGACGGCCATGCAGGGGGCGGAAATCATCTTTTACCCCACGGCCATCGGCTGGTTGCCGGAGGAAAAACCCCTGCTGGGGGAACAGCAGCACTGCGCGTGGGAAACCGTGCAGCGCGGCCACGCCGTGGCGAACGGCTGCTACGTCTGCGCCGTCAACCGCGTGGGGACGGAAGGGGAAAGCGAATTCTGGGGGCAGTCCTTCGTGGCGGACTACTACGGCCAAATTGTCGCCAAGGCCCCCGTCAGCGATGAAGCCATCCTGTACGCGGAGCTGGACCTGGACGCGCTGGAAGACCACCGCCGCATCTGGCCTTTCTTCCGCGACCGCCGCATAGACTCCTACGGCGGCATCACGGAACGGTGGGGAAAGTGAATCTGTAGAAGACCCGGCTCATGTATTCGCGGGAACCCATGGACCGACAACGGGAGCAGACCGTGGAAGTGCTTCTTGCCATGGAAGGACAGTGCCGTGAATTAGTCATCGATTGTCGGCAGGGAATGCTGGGAAAGCAGGGGTGCCAGGTAACCGTGTTGAGACGTGAACACATCCTGTCCCTCTTGCAGGAACTGAACCGTCTGTATGATTCTGGAATCCCCAGAAGGGAGCTGAATGATGATGATGAGGAAGACGACGAGAATTGCTGTTTTTCCTGGATTTATGAATTTGATTTTTTCCTTCAGGAGTCCGGCTTCCTGCTGCATTTCGTCATTGATGCCGCCCTGGATTCCGACGGCGTCATCAAGAAATATTTGACGCTGGAGAGACAGGTGCATCTGGAAGGGGCGTACCTTAAAGTGAGCGAACCCATGGTTCTTGACCCTGACGCATTGGTGCAATTGAAAAGAAAAGTCGCGGCTATCATGACCGTTCCTCCCAATACGGGGCGTTTTTTGGACTGGAAGGATATCTACCCTGGATTGGATGAGTGACGTTCCCCTCTGGAAAGGCGGCGTAAAAAAACGCCGCTCCCGGAGGAACGGCGTTGAGGTAAGAAAAAGAGTTTCCACTTAGTCGCAGATGACGGCAATCTTGATGCCCTTCATCTGGACGTTCGTTTCCAGGGCTTCCGTGATTTCATCCAGCTTGAAGCGGTGGGAAATCAGCTTGGTCAGCGGCAGGCCGATGCCGTAGGCGCGCTTCAGGAAGTCGAACGTGGTCGGGTAATCCTGCGGGGAATACACCCAGGAGCCCACGGCGGTCACTTCCTTGTTGCAGAGGTCGTAATGGTGGTTGATGACGCTTTCCCCGCCGTCCATGAAAAAGCCCACTTCACACAGGCCGCCGCCGCGCTTCACGAACTTCCAGGCGTTTGCCCCGGCCTTGCCCACGCCCGTGCACTGGAAGACGAAATCCGCCAGGCGGCCGCCGTTATCCTTCTTCACCGCGTCAAGGAGGCCGTCCAGGTCCGCGTAATGGGTGAAATTGTAGGTTCGGGAGGCGCCCATTTCCCTGGCCAGTTCCAGGCGGGAATCATTGCCGTCCACGGCGATGATGGTTTCAATGCCCAGCGTGCGCAGCGCGGCGATCTGGAGCAGGCCGATGGGGCCGCAGCCCTGCACAAGCACTACGGAATTGAACTTGAGCAGTCCGGTGGACTTGGCGCGTTCCAGGGAATGGACCACCACGGCGGCGGGTTCCACCAGAATGCGCTGGTCCAGCGTCATGCCGGAAACGTTGAAGAACGTGGAACCCTTGCGGATGACCAGGTACTCCCCGAAGTAGCCGTTCAAATGCACGTCATCGTCAGGCATCAGGCCGTACACGCCCACGTTCTCGCACAGGTTGGTGCGGGCCGGGGTATTCAGGCAGGCGTCACAGGTGCCGCAGGGAATGATGCAGGTGACGATCTTGTCCCCCAGGGCCAGGGGATTGCCCGCCGTGTCCTTCGTGATATTCTTGCCCATGGCCACGATTTCCCCCGTGCCTTCATGGCCCAGCACCACAGGGCAGAGGCCGAAGGGGTCCCGGTTGTACTCGTGGCCGTCCGTGCCGCAAACGCCGCAGGCTTCCACCTTGATCAGCATTTCATCATCCCCGATGGCGGGAATGGGATATTCACGGATTTCAAATTTCTTGGGAGCTGTCAGGACAGCGGCGCGTGCGGTCTGTTGCATAGTATATTCATATTACTATCCCTTCTCCGGCCCTTTCAAGTACAAATGTGAGTGGTCGTGGATTAGCGTGTTGCCTCATGATTCAGGACGCCGAGGAAAAGGGAAGCAAGAAGAAAAAAGCATTGCTTGCCTCAAAATACCCACCACATTTGGGACACGCTCCCTGAACGACACGACAGAGCAAAATGACGGGAAGAGAAACAAGAGAAGATCACGAACATAAATATCGCGACAGGAATGATTCAGGGTAGACTTATGACATTTTGGGCAGGAAAAACGACATCTCGCATCAATTCTAGGCTCGACTCGAATAGAGGAATTGTCAATCTTGGATTTCTTGACGATCTATTCCTTGCATTTTGCAACATAGGTTGTTGTTTGTAACGAGTGTTACAAGCCAGTGCTGGGAATGGGTCTCCTTGTTTGTTTTGAAGCTACGGTAGCCTTTTTCCTGCAGATTTGATGCAGAGCCCATGGAATGAAAAAAATGCCTTGTTCTAATTTGCGATACGAAAAAGAAGAATGATCAAAAGTATGATAACAATCCTTAGTCATTAGTACAAAGCTTCCAATCTAAAAATAGCGACGTTAATGGAGTCACCTTTTCTTCATTCATTCCGCCCCAATTACTAAATGTTTTCCTTTTCTCTTTGACATCATAAAAGAAGTACGAATAAACTAACTTATATGCATTAATGAAGTCCTTTTGATCAGCTATTTGGCAATAATACCAAACCATACTTCTTGTATATCGATCTGATATATTATTCACAAAATTGAAATTATAAATTTTATCTTCATCTGATAATTCAGAAGCATCTATATAAAGAAAAATTGATAAATACGAATAAACGAGCGATCTATAGTCATATACAAATAGTAGCATTCTCTCTATAATCAGTTTCGATATTAAATCAAGGTTCCATCTGTCATCGTCCTTTTTAAATAATTTGTATCGGTCAATATTTCCTATGCAATATTGCTCCTTGAGTGTTTGCAGCTCATTACTGTTTTTTGATAACGTGTAATCGTCCCCAATGCCGTCAACCATGCTATCTAGTAAAGTTTTTGCCTCATCAGTAATGTTTAGTTCCACATAAAAACAAAGGCATTGCTTCAAAAGAAGATTGATATCATTACACGTTTTCTCCAATTTTTTCCTACCCTGTTCTTTTTCTCTGAGAAAATTACTTAACCTTGGAGCAAAACCTGTTTCGAATTTCTGTCCTTTAATTTCATTTCTTGTTTGGATGAGTTCCTGTCGTTGATATTCAAGCTCCTTCCTCTGCATTTTGAGCGTGATAATCATCAAGGCAAAAGCCAACCCGGTAAACAAAGCCGACAGTGCTCCAAACATATCACCAAAAGAACTTCTGTTTTGGTCGTTAAGTAGCCATATGCAAAGGAACCCATAAGCAACACAGATCAGAGTCACACAAACACACCATAACGTAACTTCCATCGTCCTGCCTTCTTTTGCTTTTTCGAATATATCAGAATTCTTTGTATTCATGTTCATAACATGAACACCTATGCAATACTTGGTCAAACTAATTCGAAGAAACAGCGATTTTTTGGCAGATCTGACGTAGAACTGAATTAGTCTTCCGTGATGAAAAGGGAGCGGGTTTGATAGAGGCCGTCTTTCAGACGGAAGCGGTACTCGATCCTCCCCAGAGGCTTTCCGCTCCGTACGGATTCCACAGGAATAATGATGGAATCTGGCGTGAGCGCGGCCAGACGGGCGCGAATGGTCCGCCTCACGGCATGAAGGAATCATTCAGATCAACATGGAAAATTTTTCTCCATGAATCCGGGTTCTTCACCATCCTCTGGAAAAAGAAAATCTCTTCATGGTAAAGGCTGTCTCCGTAACGGTGGATGATGCAGGCTATCTCCGGAGCATCTTTGGGAAAATCCTTCGCTATGTTGAAACTGACGCCGTAATAAAATGAAGATTGCCATTGCCTCTCAGAATTTTCTCTCCTGCTTCCTGTTCTGTAAACGAGGAAGACTGGCGACATCAAATCGGGACGAAACTTGTTCGCCAGCTTTTCCTGTCCGGAGGGGGCCGTCATAATTTGTGCGGGAGGAAGTAGGAAAATGTAACTTTCCGGAACCGTTTCTGTTTCCTGAGAGGCAGAACCGGGTGTTCCGCACAAGGTGAAAGCTGTTAAACAAATGGGTAAAAGCCGTGAAATCATTCATTCAATATATCAAGGTTTGCGGGATAAAAAGTTACAAGCAGGTTACAAGTGCTGCACGTGTCTTGGCGGGGGATGGAAACGGGGAAATTTTTCCATAAGAGCCCGTTCATTTGGCTTGCGTGGCGGAGGGATGGAGTGCAAGCTGTGCGCGTTATGCTCGACATCCGTGTAATACGAGAAAATCCGGAAGGAGTGAAAGCGCGTTTGAAGCCCCGCAGCGGCGACGCGTGGAAGCTTGTTGATGACGTTCTGGCGTGCGATGAAGCGCGCCGCAATGCCGAAACGGAAAAGCAGGCCTTGCAGTCCGAGCGCAATGCCACCTCCAAGCAGATCGGCATGCTCAAGAAGAAGGGGGAGGACACCTCCTCCATTGAAGCGCGCGTGCGCGAAATCGGGGACCGCATCCGGGAGCTGGACCGCTTGGCGGAAGAGAATTCCGCCCAGCTCACCTCCCTGCTGATGAACATTCCCAACCTGCCGCATCCGGAATGCCCCGTTGGCGCGGATGAAACGGCCAACCCGGAGGTCAAGCTGTGGGGAGAGAAACCCGCCATTGAGAACCCGAAGGACCATGTGGAGCTGGCCGCGAACCTGGGCATGATTTCCTTTGAAGACGGCGCGCGGATCACGGGCTCCGGCTTTGTGGTATACCGTGGGGCGGGCGCGCGCCTGGAACGCGCCCTGATCAACTTCCTGCTGGACACGCAGACCGGGGAGAACGGCTATCAGGAAGTGGGCGTTCCCTTTGTGGTCAAGCGGGAGTGCATGGAAGGCACTGGGCAGCTCCCCAAATTTGAGGAAGACATGTACGGCACGGAAGACCAGCAGATGTTCCTGATTCCCACGGCGGAAGTGCCCGTGACCAACCTGTACCGGGACACCATTTTACAGGAAAGCGAGCTGCCCATCAAGATGGCCGCGTACACGCCCTGCTTCCGCCGGGAAGCCGGGAGCGCCGGACGCATCAACCGCGGCATGATCCGCGTCCACCAATTTGACAAGGTGGAGCTGGTCCAGATTCTGAAGCCGGAAGACTCCTTCCGGGAGCTGGAAGTGCTCCGCAGCCATGCGGAATCCATTCTTCAGAAGCTGGGGCTTCACTACCGCGTGATTGAACTTTGCACGGGCGACCTCGGCTTTTCCTCCGCCAAGACGTATGACATTGAAGTATGGGCTCCGGGCCAGGGGCAGTATCTGGAGGTTTCCTCCTGCTCCTGCTTTACGGACTACCAGGCGCGCCGCATGCGCCTGCGCTACAAGGACGCGGACGGCAAGAACCAGTTCTGCCACACCCTGAACGGTTCCGGCACGGCTCTGCCGCGCCTGTACGTAGCCCTGCTGGAAACCTGCCAGCAGCCGGACGGCTCCATCCGCATTCCGGAAGCGCTCGTGCCGTACTTCGGCGCGGACAGCATCCGCCCGGAACAGGGCTGAACCGGCATTTTCACGTCCCAACCCTGAATCAAGCCCATGCCTGACGAGGGCCCGCTGGAACACTACCTGACTGTTTCCCATGAGCCGGAGCCGGACGTTCCGGAACCGGCTCCGGAACGCAGTCCCGGACCGTGGCGGGAGAGGGGAATCATGCTGGGCCTGGGCTTTCTGCTGGGGTGCATCGGGGCGTATGCGCTGATTTATTCGGAAATGTCCGGCGGCATGCGGACGCTGAAAGAGTCGCTTTCAGAAGAACGCGATGCGAATGCTTCCCTGCAAAAGGAGCGTGCCCATTTGCTGGAAACGCTGGAGCAGATGCGCATGGACAGCCTGCTGACGGAACGTTCCCCCCTTTCCATGACGGGCAATGGCATTCCCGGGACGAGCCGTCGCCCCGTTCCCCAGCCTCCGCCGCTTACGCCGCTGCCTTCCCGCGGGCAGGCTCCCCCGGCTCCCGCGCCGGAACCCGGCTCCGTGGAGGACCGCCTGGTCAATCCCGGTCCGGAGGACTGGAAGGAACGCTACCAGTACGCCGCTTTGAAATACAACCGGGTGGTGGAGGATTACAACAGGCTGAGGAAGCTTTACATGAACCTGGTGGGCCAGGGGGGAGCCGCCAGCGGACTGGTAACGGGAGCCCAGTTTTACAAGGCCCTGCGGAAGGATACGCGGGTGGAGGCGCGCAAGCTGGATGAACGGTACATGAAGGGAGGGCTGCGCGGCAGCGAGCTCCGGGAACTGGAACGCAGCAGGGATGAAATGCGGCACCGGGACTGGTGGCTGAAAAAAATGGCGCGCCAGTTCCAGATAGATTGAACGGGGGGAAGACATTCCCGTTGTGAGGAATAATCCGGTGAAGCGGCTGGCTTGATGAAAGGCCGCACGGGGCAGGCAGCGCTCCGGGATTCCATGCAGCCATAAAAAGAGGCTTCCCGGAGAATGGCCTTTCCCGGGAAGCCTTGTATAAATAATAAGGCCAGGAGCATGAAAGCGCCGGGCCTTACTGGAAGTGTGGTGATCAGGAAGAAGCGAATGTTCTTCCCGCAATTTTACCGCTGTTAGCGGCGGTTGCGGCCATAGCCGTTATTGTCGCGTCTGCCGCCGCCATTGCCACGGTAACCGCCTCCACCGCCGCCGCCTGTGTTGGCCTGCGGTTTGGCTTCATTGACAACCAGGGGGCGACCCTGAAACTCATTTCCGTTCAGGGCGGAAATGGCATCGTTCATGGAATCGGTGGAATCCATGGTGACGAATGCGAAACCTCTGGGCCTTCCGGATTCACGGTCGGTTGGAATGAATACTTCAGTCACTTCGCCATGGGAACCAAACAAATCCCTCAGGTCCTGTTCGGTGGAATTGAAGGACAAATTCCCTACGTACATTTTTGTGTTCATATGATCAAAAGACAAGTGATCTGATTATTCTTAAATGCATTCCCGAAGAGCCGGGATTAGAAGTTAAAATCCGAATACGCAGACACCATTGTCTATAGGGCAGAATATCCTCTGGATATTGAAATGCCAAGAATAATATGGCTCATGCCTGATTATTTCAACATCCGGCTTCCATGGATGCCGGGAACCGCAGCCTTTTGAGAAGAAAAATTCCCCCCGTCAGCACAGTTCCGCCGCAATGGCGTCCACGAGCAGTCGGCCGCGGCCTTTCAGGATGAGCCTTTGTTCCGGGGAAATGTCCGCCAGGCCCAGTTCCCGGTATTGTTCCAGCAGGGGGCGGGATTCCGGAAGGATATATTTCAATGGCAGCCCTTCATCCGTCCGGAGCATCAGGGCAATGCGTTCCAGGCGGTAGTCTTCCGCGGTGACGGGTTCCTGTTCGGAGAGGGGGAGGCCGTTTTCCAGCGTGCTGCGTATGTAGGCGTCCGTGTCCCGCGTGTTGGAGTACCGTATGCCGTTGATGGTGCTGACTGCGCCGGGGCCTATGCCCACGTAGTCCTCACCCTTCCAGTACGCCATGTTGTGGGGGGAGCGGCAGCCCTCCCGGGCGTAGTTGGAGGTTTCATAGTGTTGCATGCCTGCCGCTTCCAGCATGTGTTCCGCCAATTCAAAGTAGGCTGCGTCTTCGTCCGGATCCTGCCTTTTTTCCTCCCGCAGCAGGCTCCGGAAGAATTCCGTGTCTTCCTCATAGGTGAGGTTGTAGGCGGAGACATGGTCCGTTCCGGCACGGACGGCTTCCCTGAGGGTGGCTTCCCAGGTGGAGAGGGTTTGCCCCGGAATGGCGAACATGAGGTCCATGTTGATATGGGGCATTCCCGCGTTTTTCAGCATTTCCACGGAGTGCAGGGCCTGTTCCGGGGTGTGTTCGCGTCCCAGCAGATGCAGAATGCCGGGGTCCAGGGATTGCACGCCCAGGGAGACGCGGTTCATGCCCAGGCTGCGCCAGAAGCGCACTTTTTTTTCCGTAAAGGTGGCGGGGTTGGCCTCAAAGGAGAATTCGTCCAGCCTGTCTACGGGCACGAGCCGGTCCAGGGTTTCCATGAGGCGTCCCAGGTGCGTGTCCGAGAGCATGGAAGGCGTTCCCCCCCCAAAGTAGAGCGTGGCCGTTTCCCCCCCGCGGTCCGTGGACAGGGCGGCGGCGCGGGATTCCGCCTCCCGCCCCAGCGCACGGATGAAGAGCTTCATGTCCGTGGAGGCCGGCGTGTGCTTGAAGAAGGCGCAGTACGGGCAGATGCGGTGGCAGAAGGGGATGTGGACGTAAAGATGCACGGGGTGCGGCGGGAATCAGCGTCTCCGGCGGCGTCCGGAGGTTCCTTCCCCGTCGCCCTTCTTGTTCTGGGAGAGCTCCAGAATCCTGTTGGAAGCCTCTTTCATTTCCGATTTGACGCGGGATTTTTCCGTGCCGTCCGCCAGGGACATGTAGTTCTTCGTCAGGGTGCTGTAGAAGGGGTGGATTTTCGTTTCCTTCTTGTTCTTGGGCTTGTATTTGAAGCCGTCCGGGCAGGTGTCCACCATGTTTTTCATCCAGGGTAGCAGCTCTTCCTTGGGAAGGGCCAGGCACAGGGCGTCCAGGGAGAAGGACATTTCCTGCTGGTCCACGTCCTTGGGCGCGTTCAGGGTGTTGTTTTCATCCCGGTAGAAGTTGAGGGCTTTCTTGAAGCCCCTGTCCACGGTCCTCTTGAGCCTGTCCGTGCCCTGGGCCTTGGCGTACGCTATCTGGTAGGCGGCCTGCGGTTCCGGGTAGGAGTTGCGCTTGGTCTCGGATTTGAGCCAGGACATGAGGTCCGCCCACTGGAAGGTTTTGTAGTCATGTTCCTGCTTCAGGGCGTTTTCCAGAATCACGGAACAGAGCACGTTGACGTATTCCTTGGCGTGGTTGGCCAGCATTTCCTTGCCGTTTTTGTCCCCGCGGCCTACGGAGGAGACGTATTTGCGCGTCTTCCAGAGTTTTCTGATGCCCATGCCGTCCGGAAGGGCTTCCCGCACTTCATCCACCATCTTGGTGGCCCCCATGAGGTCCTGGGGAGCCTGCTTGAAGAGCGTGTACCAGGCTTCCGTGTAGAACGGGTTGGCCTTGAGAACGGTTCTCATGGCGGTCTGCGTGAATTCCCTGGGCAGCGTGCCGGAGGGGTCTTGAGCCTCTTCCGTGGAAGAGTTCGCGCCCGCGAGCTTGTAGATATTCATGGCGAAGCGGCTGTCGATGAATTTCTCGTAGTCGATGTTCATGGACAGGGCCAGGCCGGACTGGTATTCCGCATTCCCGGTGCGCGGCGCCTTGGAGTCCCGGAAGTACCAGAATCCCGTGGTGGCTTTCAGGGTGTCTACGCTCTGGCCCACGCTCAGCCAGCAGCCGTTGCCGTTGAAGTTGGTGGTCATCAGGTTGCCGTGGCCGGGCTGTCCGGCAGGGGCGGCGGGGATGCCGCGGGCAATCTGGGAGTTGCGGGAGATGAGGGACATGGTGCCGCAAACGCCGCCTTCATGAAGCTTGCGTTCATTGGATTCCCGGGACCATTCCGGATCAGGGTCAAAGCTGAACAGGATGGGCGGCTCCTTGTCGTCATCCATGCGGTAGGGGCCGTACAGCCAGAGGCGCGTCGGGCCGCGCTGGCCCATGTAGCGTTCCCACACGCTGTCGCATTCCCGCAGGGGGCGCGTTTCCGAGAGGGCCATCATGGCCGGCCAGGGCGTTCCTTCCAGGGACACGCCGGTCCATTCCACGCGCTTGTGGTCCACGTCCCGCAGCTTGCTGCAGTTTTCATATTTGTCCACCAGGTAGGTGAAGAATTCCACCGGGGTGGGGAACGGGTCCCTCTTGCGCCTCAGCTGGCCGTGGCGGTACAGGTATTCATGCAGGAAGCCGGCCAGGTTGCCTTCCGTAATGGCGGTGTCCCCTATTTCCGAGACCGTGGGGTATTTGTTGATCCATGCCTGCTTGGGCGTGATTTTCTTGCGGTCCAGGTAGGCTTCCACCTTCTTGTAGCATTCTTCATCCACCGTGCGCGGAGCGTTTCCGTACCAGTTCACGGGGGGCTTGCCGGCGCAGTACAGGTCCGCGGGCGGAGGCATGACGCCGGAGGACCTCAAGCCGTTCAGCTTGCCCAGGGCGTCAATGTAGCGGCCCTGCTGGGTGAGGTCGAAGGCGCCCATGCCGAATTCGCGGCGTCCCACCGCAAAGGCCAGGACGAGCTGGTTGTATTTTTCCGTTGTTTCCAGGCCCAGTTCATCAATCATGAAGGCCACATTGGTGGCGACGCTGGGGTCCGGCGGGAAGAACATGGCGAAGACTTCACGGTTGTTCTTCGTGTTTTTCAGCCATTTTTCAAAGTCCGGGGAGAAGGTGCCGCCGCGCTTTTTCACGTAGTCGCGCACGTAGGCTTCCGCGTAAAGGGGGTATTTAGCCAGAAGCTTTTCAGAAAATTTGCCCTTGGAGGCCATGGCTTCCTCCCGCAGCGCCTTTTCCATGGCGATGACTTGCGGGGAGGGGGAAAGATCGGGCGCGACCGGTTCCGGCTCAGGCTCGGGCTCCGGTTCCGGAGCTACCACGATGGGTTCCGGTTCCGGGGCAACTACCACGGGTTCCGGCTTGGGCGGAGCGGGCTTGGGTTTGGGCTTGGGGGGAACCACCACCGGAGGCGCCACGGTTTTGGCGACGGGTTCCTTTTTGTCCTTGAGGATCTGGTATCCCAGGAAGCCGAAGAGGACGAGCATCCCGGTGATGATGACCGTGATGACGGGGAAGCCGCCGGAGCGCTTTACCTTGGGCAGCGGCGCGCCGGGCGTGACGGCGCCGATTACCGGCTTCCGGAGCTGGGGCTGCTGCGGCTTTTTGGCCGGGCGCAGGGCCTGGGCGTGGGCAACGGCCGGCTGGGGCTGTGCCGGAGCTTGAGCCTGCGGGTAAAGGAAGAGCACGGTGCCGAAGCCCCTCAGCTTGCCTTCCGCATTGGCGGAGTACTGGGTTTCAAAGGCTTCCTGCGCCTGGGAGAATTGAGCCCGGTTTTCCGGGGCCGCGGACAATTCCCCGGTAGCCAGGTCACGGGTGACGAGGCCCTGGGGGCAGAATTCACGTATCAGGACGGCCTGGCCTTCCGGGGAGATGGCCTGGTACAGGTTATAATCCGGACCGCTTTCTACAAGCGCCGTGATTCTATAGCCGCCTATGTTGAAATGGGACGGAAGGGCAGGGGTTTGAGGAACTGTCATGACGAATCAAAAGATCAAAGACTCATTTATTTAAGGAGGTCCGGAGCCTTTTGTCAATTCCGGAGTGTGGAAGCTGTGCCATGGCGTCCGCATAGCGCGGGCACCCGTCTGGAAGAAGGGGAAAACCTCGTTTCAAGGAAGCCGGAAGAGGGCCTTTTTCTCCCTGCGAGCAGGGAGCCGCCGGGAAGGGCTAGCGGATGGTGACCTTGGTTCCGAGAGGTGTGTGTTCAAAGAACGTCTTGGCCATGTCTGCCGGGAGACGCACGCAACCGTGGCTGACCGGGTATCCGGTGACAAAGCCCACGTGCATGCCGTAGCCGCCCGTAATCCGCATCCAGTAGGGCATGGGGGCGGGGTCGAAGTAGGTTCCTGCGGGCGCGCCGCCGGCCCTGGCGTTATAGTCCCCGTTGACGACGGCACCGGTGGATTTGCTGCGCAGAACGCCGTACGTGCCGGATTTGTAGTTGGCGTCCTTCTGGATAATCTTGTAGGTTCCCCTGGGCGTGCCGAAGCCTTCCTTGCCGGAGGACATGGGAGAGACGCCCACCAGCGTGGCCCCTACGTAGTAGAAGACTTTCTGCTGCTTGAGGTCAATAATGATGTGCTTTTCCCCCTGAATGCCCGAAGGCAGGTCCCAGTATCCCTGGCCCAGGCGGGCTTCCGGCGGCAGGTCCGTGTTCACGCCGGAGGTGGCGCCCACGCCGGACAGGTAGCTGTCCTGGCTGGACGCGCCCTGGATTTTCCCGGCGATTTTATCAAACAGGGGGGGCCTTCCATATGGATTGCAGGAAACGAGAATGGAACTGATAGAAGCTAATGCCAGTATGCCGGGTTTCATGGGAACGGGAGAATGACAGGCAGGTTATGGAGCCTGTCCGCCCTTTTGTCAAGATTTGCATGCTGTTATCCGTTGCTTATTCCGGGGGTATCTGTTATACACGGCGCAACCACCTCATCCATCCATATCTCCATGAGTGAACAATACGACCTTCTGAAAAGCATTCTTCTGGAAAAATCCGTGCGCACGGGAACCTTTACGCTGGCTTCCGGCAAGGTGTCAGACCTGTATGTGGACTGCCGCATGACCGCCCTGGACCCCGTGGGGGCCACGCTGGTGGGCGCGCTGGGCTGGAAGCTGGTGCAGGAGGAGATTCTGCCCCGTTTCCCGGAGGTGGCGGCCATTGGCGGAATGACCATGGGCGCAGACCCCATTTCCCTGGCCGTCGGCATGACCAGCGCTCTGGAAGGGGCTGAAAAGAAGCTCCAGGTGTTTACCGTGCGCAAGGAGCCGAAGGACCATGGCCGGGGACGCCGCATTGAGGGCAATTTCCAGGCCGGGGATACCGTGGTGGTGGTGGATGACGTCATTACGACGGGCGGCTCCACCCTGAAGGCGATTGACGCCATTGAGGCGGAAGGGGGCAAGGTAGCCGCCGCCCTGGTGCTGCTGGACCGCGAGGAAGGCGGCCGCCAGGCGATTGAGGAACGCGGCATTCCCGTTTATCCCCTGTACACCAGGACGTCCCTGCTGGGCAAATAATTTTTTTCCGTTCATGCTCCCCGCCCTGATCGGCATAAGCGGCCATGAAGTGGGCGCGGAAGAGGAGGCGGCCATCCTGCGTTTGCAGCCGGCCGGCTTCATCCTGTTTTCCCGGAATGTGGATTCCGTGGAGCAGGTGCGCAGCCTGACGGAAACGTTGCGGAAGCTCTGCCGCCACCATCCCGTCATTGCCGTGGACCAGGAGGGGGGCAGGGTGGTGCGCACCGCTTCCCTGGGCCTGAATTTGCCTTCTCCCGCTTCTCTGGCGCGGAGCGGCGGTTTTAACGGCATTGTGGAACTGGGCGCGGTGACGGCGATGGCGCTCCGGTACCTGGGGGTGAACCTGAATTTTGCCCCGGTACTGGATATTTGCCATGACCCGTCCGCGGCCAATGCGCTGCCCGGCCGCTGCTGGGGAGACAATCCCCAGGACGTGATTTCGCGCGGAGGCGTTTATTCCTCCAACTTGCGCCGAGGCGGCGTGCAAAGCTGCGGCAAGCATTTTCCCGGCATGGGGCGCGCCCAGGCGGACCCCCATTTCAGCCTTCCCGTGGTTGACCTGGATGAACGTGAGTTGTTCAAGACGGACCTGCTGCCCTTTCTGGCCCTGTGTCCGGAGCTTCCTTCCATCATGTCCGCCCATATCATGCTGCCGCAGATTGATCCCGATTATCCCGCCACCCTGTCCGAACGGGTGATCAGGGGGCTTCTGCGGGACAGGCTCGGCTTCCGGGGAGTGGTGTTTACGGATGATTTGTGCATGGGGGCGATTGCGGCGCGGCATGCTCCGGATGAAGCCGCCCTGCTTTCCCTGAAGGCCGGGTGCGATCTTCCCCTGATTTGCCATGACCCCCTCTCCTGGCTGGACGGCGTGGCTTCCCGCCTGGAAGGCCTGGACGCCTATGACCGGGATGATTCCTTCAAGCGGGTGGAGAAGCTGAGCGATTCCCTGTGCTTCCCGTTCCCGGAAAAGGCAGGACTGTGGGATTCCTGCCTGCGCCGCGCGGAGGCCTTGTGCCGCCTGGCGGAAGGGGAGGCGGATGAAGAGTCGCCTTCCTCTCCGGTTCAGAAGTATTGACGCGAATGCCGATGACGGCCTTATGCCGAAAGTGCGCCGGGAATGAAGCCGGGAGCTTTATCCCCGTGACAGGGGAGGAAGGGAGTGTTTAAAGTCTGCTCCTTTTGCGGCGAGTCAACAGGATGGCCGTTCCAACCAGGCTCAGCGCGGCTGTAGCCGGTTCCGGCACGAGGTGGTTGTATTTGCTTGATGAATAGACTTTAACGTAATCGATGTCGAACGCGGCTCCGGAGTTGGCCAGCGTATTCTGGTCAATTCCTTTATTGACCCCTGCATTTTCTACCCAGTTGCCTCCGATCTGCTGGTCGATGATCAGGTAAAATTCGTTTCCGTCTTTGTCAAAAGGCCAGTTTGCATTATTGGGCTTTTTAAAGGAGCCGGTTTCCTTTCCGTCCACATAAAAGGTGATGCCTTCTTCCGTCCATTCCATTCCGTAGGTGTGCCAGTTTGTTTTTTCAGCGCCGTCGCTCCAGCCGGGGGTGACCCCCTGGGATTTGTCTTGGTTTGGAACGCCGTTTTCAGACCAGTGGATCGTCTGGTAGACACGTCCTTCGTAATTCAAATGTTCCATGATGTCAATTTCCCCTCCTGCCGGCCATCCGATGCTGTCGGATTTGGGCATCATCCAGATAGCAGGCCAGACGCCCTGCACGCAATCGAATCTGGCGCGAACTTCTACGTAGCCGTATTGGAATTGGAAGGTTTTCAGAGAGTACACTCCTCCGCAGGCATAGGTCTGGGCTGGGGCGGTCTGATTGGTCTGGGTGGTGTAGTCTCCGTATTTTCCCCACAGGGTCATGGCGGAATTGCCGTCCTGTTCCCGGAATTCCACAAGGCTTTCGTCCTGGGATTGGTATTTGCGCCAATCCGGGGCGTTATGGTTTACGTAATCGATACGGCTCCAGTTGCGGGCATTCAGGGAGGGGCCGTCAAAGTCGTCTTCAAAAACAAGTTCCCAGTCTTTGCCGGAGACCCACGGGGTTGCCGCCAGGGCAGGCGGCCCGGCAAGGGAAGCGATGGGGAAAAGAAGAAGAAGCGTTGTTCTGATGGACATAACAGGGAGGGGTGGGACAGGAGGAAGAGGCGTCAATGGCCAAGAACCGGGCCTGCAGCCCGAATATCGTGTAAGGGGGCTTTTCCTCGCTGGAGAGGTAGAGCCCCTTTTCTTCACAGGGGCATAAGGAATGGATGCCCCTGTGAAGATTTCTTTATGGCAAGGATTGGTTTGTCATTGCAAGTTGGTTGTGGAAGGCTGCCCAATGTTAACGCGCAACGTTTCTGGCGGAATCCGCCTTGTACACGTGCAGTTCCGCCAGGCGGACTTTGCCCCCCTTCTGGAAGAGCTTGACGCGCAGCCTGTTGGTGGTGATAGGCTCAAACGTCCTCATGCACTTGATAAAGCCGTTGCCGGGGAGCTGGAGCATGCGCAGCACCTCCGGCTCATTGGCGTACATGGCTTTCTGCGCGTCGCTGACGCCGGCGGTAGCGGCTCCCAGGGAACCCCAGTGGATGGGAATCCACTTGCCGCCCTTGTTGGCTTCAATGACGAGGCGGTTGTACCCCTTTTCAATCTTGATGTCCACGGCGCGCAGGGAGGCGGCGTTTTTCAGGGAGAGTTCCAGCACCAGGGGATCGTCTTCCGTGGGGGAGGCGTCCAGTTCCTCGATGGTGGTGGCGTCCCGGTCCAGCAGCTTGGCGGTGTCCACATGGCCTCCGGTGGAGGCTTTCAGCTTGTAGTCCGTGACTTCCTCCGTGGCGCTGCCCAGCAGCTTCAGTTCTCGCACGCGGCATTCCAGGCCGTGCCAGTCCGTGGAAACGCGGAACAGGCAGCGGGAGCCTTGCGTCAGGCAGGAGTCGTTCGGGGAGACCCAGGTTTTCTCCTTCTTCTTGTCGGTTTCATCGTACACCTCTATCTGGTTGCCCTGGGAGGCGGCGGAGATGTAGGTGCCGTCCGGCAGGTGGAAGGAGCAGCCCCAGTTGCCGTGGTCGCGGATCAGGATGCCCGGCACCCACAGGTGGTTGCAGTTGGTGACCGGGTGGGCTTTTTCCCCGCAGCCCACTTCAAAGCCGCCTACGGCGATGGGGCGGTCATATTCCACGTCCAGGTCGTTCACGCGCCATTTGATTTTGGCGCTCATTTTCTGCACGCCCGGCTGGGTGGGGCCGCTGAGCTCCTTCTTGTAGGAGTACACGTTCCACTGGCCGCCGAATTTGGAGTCGGGGGTCCAGGAAATGGTTTCCATGGGGGAGAAGGTGGTGGCGTCACTGAATTGGACGGTGCCGGCAAAGTCGTACTTGTAGGCGGAATTGGCCTTTCCTTCCAGTTCCTTGTCACGCTGGAGCCCGAGGGCGCGGCCCCCCAGCGGCTGCTGGACGTCCACGTTCAGGGAGTATTCCCCGGGCTGGGGCTTGTCGTCCTTCCGCTTGGGTTCAAAGAAGATGCGCACGTCCATGCCCAGGATCATTTCCGCACAGGTGGCCTTGGTGAGCTGGTCCAGGCCGGGAATGGCCATGATGGCCTTGGCGACGGGAAGGGCCCGGGCATTGACGACGCTCATGAGCTTGAAGCGGCAGCCCTGTTCCACGGGGATGTTTTTCAGTTCCCGGATGGCGGATTTCAGGGAGCCGGGAGCCTTGGCGCCCAGCGCGGCGCTGACCATGGACCAGTTGCGCACATAGGTGTTCAGGAAGCGGGATTCCGTGTCAATGATGGGGGGAACCTTCCGGAAGGATTTGGCCTGGAATTCCGGCTTGCCCGTGATCGCCAGGTTCTGGCGTTCCGCGCACAGCGCCGTGATCCAGACGCTGGTGCGGATGTAGGTGCCGATGACCGGGTCTGCCGTCATCAGTTCCAGGCGGTTGGGGTTTTGCATCATGCCTCCGTCAAACGGGCGCAGGAGCGTCAGCTTCCAGCGGAACGCCTCCATGTTCTTGTAGTAGACTTCCGGGTTCGTCCGCCAGTAGGCGGGAAGGGCCCACATGATGGAGAGCGTCTCGGAGGAGTGGCCCTGGTCGCAGCCGCCGATGGGGCCTTCCCCGTACATGATGCGGCTGTTTTTAGTGTAGAGTTCCGGTCCCCCGCAGATGAGGGAGGCGATGTAGTACGGGCCGTGGCGGCCGGAGTAGGTGCCCCCGCATTCGCGGTTGGGTTCAAAGGTGAAGGCCTCCGTCATGCGGCCGTACGGGCCCATGCCGGTGGGGCAGATGGACTGGGCGTGGTCCATCATCTTGTCCAGCACGTCGTCTTCCGTGCGCGCCGGGGTCTTGCTGGCCAGCGCCAGGAACAGGCACATGTGGGAGCCGCCGATGCTGACGCCCGTGCCCGCATAGCCGGGGTGGATGCCGTGGCCGGTGACGAAGTCCCCGTAAAGAACCTCGTTTTTCATGCGCTGCACGCCGTTGCGGATGGCCGGCAGAACGGAGTTGTCCCGGTAGCGCAGCCAGTATTCGCACAGGAAGATGCCCGCGGAGGCCTGGGGGACGGCCCACCAGCACTGGGAGCCGGAGAAGGCGATGTACTGAGCCGCCTTTTTAATGACGGGATCATATTTCGGGTTGCCCGTGGCCATCAGGGCCAGCCCGGCCCAGCCCGTGTCGTAGTGGTTGCCGCAGTAGCCGCCCGGGCGTTCCCAGGAGCCGTCCTCGCGCTGCTGGGCCGCCAGCCATTCGCTCATCATGTGGACCACGGCCTTGCTCTTGGCGCAGTTTTTCGGGAAGCCGAGGGCATAGCTTCCCAGCTGGGGAATCTTGAACGTGACGTTTTTCACGTATTTCTTCACGGAGTCCGGCAGGGTGGCGGAACCGCCCACATGGACAGCCACGCCCACGGAGGCCGCCCCTCCGGGCGTTCCGGTGCCTTTCAGCTTCCAGTCTCCCTTGGGAATGTCAAAGACCAGGGAGGAGACGGCGTGAGCCAGCCACACCTTGCGCTCGGGGTCATATTTGGCCGCGCCGTAGCCCACGCTGTATTGCAGGGGCTTGAGCTTGGTCAGCGGAACGGGGCCACCGGGGCCTTCCAGCCTCAGGTCCGACCATTCGAAGCCGTCGCTGCCGATGCCGTTGCCGCCGTCATCCACATGAAGGCGCACCTGCTGGCCTCCCTTCACCGGAATGGAGAGGGAGACGGGCTTTTTGGCCCGTTCCTCCCGGAAGACTTCCTTCCAGAGCGGCTGGATGCCCTGGATTTTCTCCACATTTTCCGCAGGAATGAGGTTCAGGGTGATTTTTCCGGCGCCTTCCGCCTTGTCCACCAGCAGGCCCGCGTGCATGTCCAGGCCGCGCCTGTCCTGGTGCTGGTAGGGGCCGTAAAGCACATCCAGGCTTTGGGCCGTCTTGAAGGGCTGGCCGTCAATGCCCAGGATCAGGTCGCCCTCCTTCACGTATTTTTCAGCAGGGGAGCCTTCAATCACCTGGGTGACCATGTAGAGGTTCGCCACGGGTTCCCCATTGGGGTCCAGCAGGGTTTTTGGGAAAAAGCCCCGGAAGTTCGTGTCCGGCCAGGAGGCGTCCAGGCCGCGGGCGCGGAAGCCCAGAGGGCCGAAGGTGGTGATCCAGCCCTTGGCCACTTCCTCGGAGTTGCCGAACCAGCTCGTGTACAGGTTGGCGTACTGCTTCCTCCACTGGTTCAGCGTCATGGCCTTGGCGAATTTTTTCACGTAGGCGTTGACGTCTCCCATGTTGGTGGTCTGCCTGGCGGCTTTTCCGCGCGGACGGCCGGGGGAGGCGGGTTTGACGGCAGCTTGTGCCGCCAGGGCCGGAGCATCCTTCTGTTTGGTGGGAGTTTCCGGTTCCGGCTGTTCCGCAGACGTGGCGTCGTCTGCCGGAGCGTCCGCCTCTCCGGCAGGCTGTTCAGGTTCGGGAGCAGGTTCTTCCGCGGGAGTGGCGGAGCCGTCTTCGTCCTGTTCCTCAGGGGCACTGGCGGACGGCGTTTCTTCCGGCTGTTCCGCTGCTCCAGCCGGGGGGGCCTCCGCGGCGGCGCTTTCCTGTTCAAAGGGGTCTTCCACTTCCGCAGCAGGCAGGGCGGCTTTCTTTTCCGGTTTGGGTGCTTCCTTCTTCTCTTTTTTGGGCTGCGTACTGGACGGTTCCTGCGGGGTGGCGGGGTCCTCCGCAGGCTTCTGCGTGTAGTAATAAGCGGCGCAGGCGCCTCCCAGCAGAATCAGGATAAGGATCCAGATGCCGGCGGAGCTTTTCTTTTTCCGGGGCTGGGAAAGGGGTACCGCATGGACGGGGGGCGCTCCTGCTGCGGGAGTGGCCAGGGTTCTCTGGTCGCGCTGGAGGGGCTCCACGGGAGTAGCCGGAAGCGGGGACTGCTCCGCGGCGGGATGAACGCCGGGCAGGGCATAAACCAGGTACAGGGTGCCCAGGGCGGGGATTTCCCCCAGAGAGCCGATGCGGAACTGGGCTTCAAAATCGTTTTTCAGCGGAAGGACTTCCTGTTCGATGTCCGTAGTTTCCGGATAACGCAGTTTTCCGCTTTCCGGATCGCGCACGGCAAGGCCCTGCGGACAGAATTCACGGACCAGGTATTGCACGTGGTTGGCGTCCGACGCGTAATAGACATGGCAGAGGGCATCCGTCTGCTTCAGTGACTGGATAAGGTAGCCGTTGATATTAAATCCGGAAGGCAGTGGGGGAGTGGTTTCCATGGTCAGGAGGCAATTGATAATCCGGCTACTTATTACCACATCCGGAGAGCTCTTTCAATGTAAAAGGGCGCTTTCCGGCTGCGGCGTGTGACGCGATTAATTGATTATTTACTTGAATACATGGCTATTATGTGGTGCAAGCAAGGCTCGATTTTCCGTTTTTTCATTACGATCATGAGTTCCGACATTAGATTAGATGCCTTGCAGTACCATTCCCAGCCCCGCCCCGGCAAGGTGGAAACGCTGCCCTGCAAGCCCTGCTTTTCGCAACGGGATTTGACGCTTGCCTATTCCCCGGGCGTAGCCGAACCCTGCCTCCGCATCAAGGAGGATCCTTCCCAGAGCGCCCTGTACACAGGACGCTCCAACCTGGTGGGCGTGGTGACCAACGGCACCGCCGTTCTGGGCCTGGGCAACATCGGTCCGGATGCGGCCAAGCCGGTGATGGAAGGCAAGGGTGTTCTGTTCAAGGTGTTCGCGGACATTGACGTTTTTGACATTGAATTGAACGTCAAGGAGCCGGAAAAACTGATCGAGGTTATCAAGACCATGGAGCCCACCTTCGGAGCCATCAACCTGGAAGACATCAAGGCCCCGGAATGCTTCATGGTGGAGGAACGCCTCCGCGAGGAAATGAACATCCCCGTGTTCCATGACGACCAGCACGGAACGGCCGTCATCTCCGGCGCCGCCCTGCTGAACGCCGCAGAACTGACGGGACGCAAGCTGGAAGACATGAAGGTGGTCGTCGTAGGGGCTGGGGCCGCGGGCATTTCCTGCGCCAAGTTTTACATGACGCTGGGCGTCCGCCGCGAACATATCTACATGTTTGACTCCAAGGGGCTGATTCATACCGGGCGCATCGACCTGCACGCCACGAAGGCCCAGTTCTCCCAGTCGGAGGACTGCTCACTGGATGAAGCCCTCACCGGGGCGGACGTGTTCCTGGGGCTTTCCACCAAGGGGCTGCTCACGCAGGACATGGTGAAGCTCATGGCTCCTTCCCCCATCATCTTCGCCTGCGCTAATCCGGATCCGGAAATTACGTACCAGGACGCCAAGAAGGCGCGCCCGGACTGCATCATGGGTTCCGGCCGTTCCGACTGGCCCAACCAGGTGAACAACGTCTCCTGCTTCCCCTTCATTTTCCGCGCCGCCCTGGACGTGCACGCTTCCGTCATCAATGAACAGATGAAGATTGCCGCCGCCCGGGCGTTGGCGGATCTGGCGAAGGAACCCGTTCCGCAGGAGGTGGTTGACCTGTACGGGGGCGCTCCCCTCAGCTTCGGCATCGATTACGTGATTCCCAAGCCCATCGATCCCCGCATCATTGAATGGGAATGCCCGGCAGTGGCCCAGGCGGCCATGATTTCCGGCGTGGCCCAGTCCCCCATCCGGGACATGGAGGCTTACACGCTTGAACTGCGCAAGCGCATTGCCGCTGCCCGGGAGCGCGTTTCCGGCGTAGTGCGCAGTTATTTGTAAACGGCTCCGGCGTAAAGCCGGAAAATCCATGCCGCCGTGGTACGCGCCCGGCGGCTGCATTTGGCCGGGGGAGGTCCGTTCCCCCGGTTTTTTATGCCGGGTAGCGGTGAGGCGGTGTTGAGCCCTTCATTTGGAAAGAGGCCTTCAGGGGGGGGACGCCTCCGGCCTCTGCCGCTTCCGGATGAATAGGCGGTTGAAGGGCGCACTGGCTTTTCCAATGTTCGTTCGTCCGCGCTCCGTTTTTTCAGTTGCCGCAAGGGGTTGCGGCTCTCCATCCGGCTGATGGGAGGGGGCGTTGGGCGGAACGGTTCAGTGCTTAGCCAGCGCGTTTCTGACCTGTTCCGTCTGTTCCCGGTCCGGAATGAGTTCCGCGAGAACCTGGCTGTTTTCCTCCAGGGCGTCAAGCTGGTCGAAGTCTTCCGCCGTCCGGATAACCAGGTAGCGCATGCCCCATTGTTCCGCAATGGCCTTGAAGGAGTAGGCGTGGGGCTGCACAAGCAGGTTACGCATGGCTTCCGAATGGCTGGCCGCTCCGGGCAGGGCGCGGAAGATGCCGCCCCCGCCGTTGTTGATGACGCCGAGCACGCGGGTTCCCTTGTCCAGCTGGGGGAGGAGGGCCAGCGCGTTGGAGTCGTACATGGCGGTCAGGTCTCCTACGAGGGCCCAGGAACGGGAACACCGGGCGGAGACCCCCAGAAAGCCGGAGATTTGCCCGTCAATGCCGTTGGCCCCGCGGTTGGCGCGGACGTTTTCCGTGGGGACGGCCATCTGGGCGAAGCTGTTCCAGTACCGCACGGGCATGGAGTTGCCCAGGTAAATGCAGTCGCCGTCCGCGGCAAAGCAGGAGAAGGCGCGCACCATGGCCTGCTCGCTGTCCGGGCAGGTGATGAGCAGTTCCTCCATCAGGGCCTTCCTGCGCTTGTTCATGGCGCGCAGGCCGTTGACGTCCCCCACGGGGTCCACGTCGCCCAGAGCGTGCAGAATGGCTTCCAGGTCTCCGGTGACGACGGCGGAGGGCCGGGCCAGCCCGGAGAATCCGGTGCGGGTGACGGAGAAGACTTCCGTGGAAGGGATGTCCTCCAGGTCGCGCCAGAAGCGGGCCACGGGCACGTCCCCTATTCTGAGCAGGATGGCGGGCGGGTTTTCCCTCAGCAGGGCGTCCGCATCCGTCAGGGCCAGATGGGCCAGTTCCTCCCGGAGGCCGGAGGTGGCGTCCGCCACCACGGGGGCTTTCAGTTCATTCGCGAGCCACAGGGCAGGGGCCTGCTCCGTGGGGTCCAGTCCGCCGAGCATGACCACCAGCCCGCCGCGCGATTTGAAGCGCAGGGCTTGGGCCAGTTCCGCCAGGGAACCGCGGAATTCGCTGTCTTCCGGCGGTTCCGCCGGGTAAAGGTCGCAGTTGCCGGGATTCCAGGCGGGGTCCGGGTCCGGCAGGCAGACGTTGATGTGCAGGGGGGAGGCGTAATCCCAGTCTTCCAGAATGTCTTCCGGCAGGCTGTCCGGCGTTTCCAGATCAATCGTGGGCGCGTAAATGCCGAACAGGTCCGCCTGTTCGATGGCCTGCGGAGCGGCGGAGCCGCGGTAGTCCGCCGGGCGGTCCGCGGTGAGCAGGAGCAGGGGCCGGCGCTCATAGTACGCCTCCACTACGGCGGGGAGCAGTTCCGCCGCCGCCGTGCCGGACGTGGTGACCACGGCCACGGGAAGCCCCATGTCCTGAATGCGGCCCAGCGCGAAGAAGGCGGCGGACCGTTCGTCAAAGTGGGTCCATTTCACCAGGTCCTCCGCGGCGGCCAGCACCTGGAGCAGCGCCATGTTGCGCGCGCCGGGGCAGACCACCCATTCACAGATGCCGCCCAGGCAGCACTGGGCCAGCAGGGATTTGACGAAGGATGCGGAGGCACTCACGGGAATCAGCCTTGTTTTTTGGCCGTCCTGGCCGCTTTTTCAGCCAGCTTGGCCTTTTCCTCTTCCGAGAGAATGCGGGGGAAGACGGGGGCCGGATCATTGATGCGGTGCCCTGCGGGAAGGATTCCCCAGGCCAGCGTATCCGGCGTGCGGCCCCGGAACAGGTCCGCGGCGTTGAGCTGGTCCAGGATGCGGGCGGAAGCGTCCGGCAGGACGCAGCCGATGAGGTAGCCCGTCTGGGCGCAGCATTCCAGCAGGTGGCGCAGCACGCAGCGGAGGCGCGGCGCGGCGGCCTCATCCTTGGCAAGTTGCCAGGGCTGCTGCTGTTCAATATACGCGTTGCAGGCGGAAACCTGGGCGTTCAGGGCCGCCAGGGCGTCGGAGACCATGTTGTCATCCATGAATTTGGAGAACAGGGTGACGGCCTGGTCCATGGTGACGCGCAGGGCCTTGGAGGCTTCGTCATCGTATTCCTCCGCACCGGAGATGACGGAATCGCAGTAGCGGCGCGTCATGTTGATGGAACGGTTGCACAGGTTGCCGAGGTCATTGGCCAGCTCCGTGTTGTACAGCATGACCAGGCGGTCCGCGTCAAAGTTGGCGTCCTTTCCGGTGGTGATGTCTCGCACCAGGTAATAGCGCACGGGTTCCGGGCCGAACTGTTCCGCCAGCAGGTTGGGGTCCACCACGTTGCCGATGGACTTGGACATTTTTTCCCCGTTGATGTTCCACCAGCCGTGGACGAGCAGGGTGGGCATTTCCTCGTCGGAGAAGCCCATGGCATGCAGCATGGCGGGCCAGTACACGCCGTGGGCGGGCACCAGGATGTCCTTGCCGATCACTTCGCAGTCCGCGGGCCAGAGCTTGGAGAATTCCGGCAGTTCGCTGTCCGGTTCCGCCAGGTAACCGGCGAAGGAGACGTAGTTGATGAGAGCGTCAAACCAGACGTAAGTCACGAATTCCGGGTCAAACGGAAGTTCTATTCCCCAGGAAAGGCGGCTCTTGGGGCGGGAAATGCAGAGGTCCGAGTCAAAGTCAATGGCATTGAGCACCTCCGCCTTGCGGAAGGCCGGAAGAACGAAGCCGCTGCTCTTTTCCACGAACTTCTTCATCCACTCCACATGGTCGGTCAGGCGGAAGTACCAGTTTTCTTCCTCCAGTTCCACCACTTCCCCCCATTCCGGGCCGAAGCTGCCTTCCGCGTCCCTCTCCTTGTCCGTCAGGAATTGTTCCTGGCGCACGGAGTAGAATCCCTTGTAGGATTTTTTGTAAAGCTGCCCCCTGTCCTTCAGGTTCGTCAGGATTTTCTGCACGCAGGCCTTGTGGCGCGGGTCCGTGGTGGAGGCCCACCCGTCATTGCTGATGCCCAGGCGTTCCCACAGGGCCAGGAATTTGGCCGTGATGTTGTCCACATGCTCCTGCGGCGTAATGCCCAGTTTTTCCGCCGTCTGCTGTACTTTCTGCCCGTGCTGGTCCACCCCGGTCAGGAAATAGACTTCCTCCCCCTTCATCCGGTGCCAGCGCGCGAGAACGTCCGCAAGGACTTTTTCATAGGCGTGCCCGATGTGGGGCGGTCCGTTGGTGTAGTCAATGGCCGTGGTGATATAGTACATGCGGGGAACGATACTCCTTTCCTTCCGTTTTGCAAGCAAAGTCATGGCGGCGTCCAGCGAGTATTTTTAAAAGCATGAAATAGTAGAATAAGGAGTTGCAATGAATGAAGAAGGCGCACGGAAGTTCCTTTCCATGGAGTCAGGCGGCCTCTTTCTTTCTTGACATTCTGCATTCCGGACAGCGTGGAACGCGTCCCATGAAGATTCTGCGTCTTGGCGCTTTTCCCGGCGACGCATTCATGAGCGCTTGAATGGCATTGGCCAGATGCTGCTTGAGGTCTGGATGAAGCGGATGACGATTCTTCCGCACTAGTTGGCCACACAGGGAATGGCTGCATTTTCCCCATGGAACGTAGCCGGAAGCCCAATGAGCCTGAATGTCCGTGGTGTTTTACAGGGTAAGCGCCTCCTTCTCACATTTTTCTGGAAGGTCAGTCTTGTTGATTATAGAAAACATGTCGTTGATCATGTGATGATAGAGGGCTGCATTTTGGCGTATGATAGGGATAATGATCGTATGCAGCCCTTGGCAGGATTCCAGAGATGACGGTTCATAGATGTAGTGTTTGCAAAGATATGAATTAAGTCTTTCCGTACATTCCCTGTCGTGGTTCCAGTTCGGCGAATTTCCATAAAATGCAAATCCGCGAACTTTCAATGACAAGCGGCTGATTTCCTTGAAAATATCCGCAGGATCGCCCCATCGCAACAGAACGCTGCTGTAAGGCGGCAGGTTGCACGTTTCTATGTTTTCCCAGGACCATAACGGCCCTTTTCTAAGGTCGGCTGTTTTGCGATTCGCCACCCAAGGGCATCCCCATACTCCAAATGACAGCTCAGGGAATTTTTTAGATAAGCGAAAGGCCAAATACACGGCTGCCAGGCAATCTTTACACAATCCCGCAAGAAGGACTGATTTCAGGCATGGCATCTGCCTGATACGCTCAGACACGTCCTGATACATTTCCTGAAAATGAAGAAGCATGTCCCATTGCAGGTAACGGATGTTTATGGTCGGTCTGTGGTCATCCGTTAAGAGAAAGTGTTTTCCCGGACGGTCGAATGGGTTGATAATAAGTTCTTCTGCATTTACGTTTTCTGGGGTGATGGAATCCGTGCACTCGTAGAAGGTAAAATGATAAATATCGGCGGAACGCCGGATAAACCGTTCCTTTCCCCAATCATCCCATTTCAGTACCAGTTTTTCTCCATCATGGTAGAGTACGGTCGCGTGGTCATTGCGGTGAAGCCGGCATCCGCGGCTATGGGTGATTCGGAATTCGTCGTTCCATTGGGGATGGCTGATCGTGATGGTCCTCCCCGGTTGGGAAAGGACTGGGACGTTATTGTGGATAATGTTTCCGGAACCGGGAGGGCGTCCCTCATTGCACATGTTCTTGCAGGATGGAATTCGGAGAGGCGTTCCCGTTCCCGGCCCTTCTTGCAACACGGAACATGCTGCGGCAGGTGTTTGATGGGGTGATGCGTTCATCATAAAATGAATAGGTAATTTCATTATGAAGAAATAATCAATAACACCCCCTTTCTTCATTCAGCAACAGATAATTTTGGAAGTAAAACCCATGCAATACATGCCACCTGAAAAGGATAGCGCAGCGTTTTGCTCCTCAAATTATTTTTAAGAGAGATAATACCGGCTTTCAATAGAGTTCCGGGCACGGTGATTCCTGTTTTTCCCTTTTATTTCTTAGCGCACGGAAGAACCGTTTTTTATCATCCCGGCGTTTATTCCTCCACAGGGTATCCATGGATTCCCTCCCCCTTTCTTTTTAACAGGGCGGCTCCGGGGTGAGGGTCCATTCCTCCTGTGTTGGAAAATGATCTTGCTGCTTTCCGGGAAGACTTCAGGAGGAAATATTTCAAGGAGGGAGGAACGCTCCGGGGCAGGAGAACCGGCGATGTACGGCAAAGTTCATCAGTACCTGTTTCCAGGCAGGAAACATGCACCGCAGGAAAACAAAAAATGTTTTGATCCTATGCCTGATGCTGATGGAAGCCACGGTTCTTATAAGCCGCTTCCAGCTGGTTGAGCGCCCGTTCCAGGATGGAGCGCGGGCAGCCCGCGTTCAGGCGCATGAAGCCTTCCCCTTCCTTGCCGAAGATGGATCCGTCATTCAGGGCCAGGCGCGCTCCGTCCACAAAGAATTCCGCCAGTTCCTTCTGAGGCAGGTTCAGTTCCCGGCAGTCCAGGAAAACCAGGTAGGAGGCGTCCGGAAGCATGGCCTTGATTTTAGGCATGCGGCGGCGCAGTTCCCGGTCAATGTAGCGGATGTTTTCCTGGATGTAGTCCACCGCCTGCTTGAGCCATTCCTCCCCTTCCGGGCCGGAGTAGGCGCTGATGAGCCCTTCGTAGGCAAAGACTGGCCTTCCGCCAGTTCCCTGCCGCTGACGAAGCTCTGGTATTTTCCGAAGAGGGCCGGATTCTGGCAGATCAGGTAGGAGCTTCCCAGTCCGGGCACGTTGAAGGCCTTGCTGGGCGCCATGTACGTGACGGAGTTCATGCGCGCCTGTTCGGAGACGGTGGCGAATACGGTGTGCCTGTGGCCGGGAAGGGCTAGGTCCGCATGGATTTCGTCAGAGACGACCAGCGTGCCGCTTTCCGCGCAGATTTCCGCCACGCGGCGCAGTTCCTCCGGGCTCCACACGCGGCCGCCGGGGTTGTGGGGGTTGCACAGGATGAACATGCGGCAGCCGCGCACGGCCTCCCGCATGTGGTCAACGTCCATGCGGTAGCGCCCATTTTCCAGAAGGAGGGGGTTGTTCACGATTTCCCGTCCGTTTTCCCGGATAATCATGGCAAAGGGATGGTACACCGGAGGCTGGATCATGATTTTATCCCCCGGTTCCGTGAAGCACTGGATGGCGCTGGAAATGCCGGGAACAATGCCCGGGGCAAAGCCGATTTCCGAGGCGCGCACCTCCCAGCCGTGGCGGCGGCCCACCCAGTTCCGGATGGCGTCAAAGAAGGCGCGGGGCTTGACGGTATAGCCCAGTATTTCATGTTCGCAGCGGCGGCGGATGGCCTCCATGATGAAGGGGGGCGTTTTGAAGTCCATGTCCGCCACCCACAGGGGGATCAGGTCATCCCGGCCCCAGCGGGGCAGCAGGGCTTCATATTTCAGGGCGCCGGTGCCGCGGCGGTCGATTATTTCGTCAAAATCGTACTGCATGGAATGGTCTGTCTGCGCGGGCAAAGGTCAGGAAAGCGGGGTAACGCCCTTTTTCAGGATGATGTTGCCGTATTTGGCGGTTTCCCCGGTAATGACGACGGCATAGGCCTTTTTGGCGCGTTCATAGAAGGCGTAGCGCTCCATTTGTTCAATGTCCCCGTCATAGTTCAGCGCCTTGCGGTATTTGGCTTCCACCGCCGGGTCCAGGGAGTCTCCCGGCACCGGGGCCATCATGATGACGGGCGTGGCGTAGGCGTCCAGTTCAAAGAGGGGGATGACGGCGCCCAGCAGGGCGTCCGCCCCCAGTCCGTCCGCCCTCAGCACCGTGGGGTTGAAGGTGTGGCCGGGAAAGTGGGCGTCGGAAAAGACGATTTCATCGCCATGCCCCATTTCCGCAAGAATTTTCAGCAGGGAAGGGCTGATGAGGGGAGAGATGTTTTTTAACATGGTCCGCAGTATAGCACCTTCCCGCGTTCCGGTACTATCATAAAAGTTGAAGGAGCGCGGATGATTCTCCCTCAGCCGTTAACGGCATGAAAGCATTTACGGATGCATTCTTCCATTTCAGGCATCTGCTGTTCCATGCTTTCCACCAGCTTGAGCTGGGTGCGCGCCCGGTGCAGGTTGTGGCGCTCCCTTTCCGTTTTAAAGTAGACGTCCCCTTCCAGGTAGTCCGTCAGGAAGCGGATGCCGGTTTCCAGCGTGATGAGCAGGCCGGAAAAGGCGAGTTTGGAGATTTCCTGCGGTGTGATGAAGTCTTTGACGGCATCCAGGTAGCCCTTGACGACGGCTTCAAACATGGGCATGCGCAGGTAGGTTTTGTCCAGGTCTTCCTCATCTTCCGCCGCAGGAGAGGTCATGGTGCGCACCATGTCCCCGAAGTCGTACAGGATGCTGCCGGGCATGACGGTGTCCAGGTCAATGACGCAGACGGCCTTGTCCGTTTCCCTGTCCAGCATCACGTTGTTGATCTTGGTGTCGTTGTGGACGATTCTGACGGGGAGTTCCCCGCGCTCCTGAAGGTCCAGCAGCACGTCCACGTACCGTTCGCGGCGGCGGATGAAGTCCAGCTCCCTCCGGCAGGAGTCCAAACGCCCGCGGGAGTCCCTGGCAGCCGCTTTCTGCAACCGGTCAAAGCGCTTGCGGGTGTGGTGGAAGAACGGGATGGTTTCATGGATGTCCTCCGGGTTCATGTCGCACAGGAGCTGCTGGAAGGCGCCGAAGGCGCGGGCGGCCTCATACGCCTGGCGCGGATGTTCCGCCACGTCAAACGTGTGTGTGCTTTCAATGCAGTTGTAGCAGCGCCAGAAGCCGGAACCGGGGATTTCCAGGTACTTGCGGCCTCCACGGGCGGAGTACAGGTTCAGCGTCTGGCGGAAGGGCGTTTTCAGCACCCGGAGCATCTTCCAGCGGATGTGGTTGGTTACCTTTTCCACGTTGTGCATGACGTCCCTGGGGCATGGGAAAACGGCGTCATTCACGCGCTGGAAGATGTAGCGGTCCGTGGTGCCGTCCATTTTCCGGTAGGTGGCCCGGAAGGTCATGTTGATATGGCCGCTGTTGATGGTGTCGCAATGGAGGAATTCTCCGGCGATGGCGAAGGCGTCGCCCAGGGCGGCAACCTGTTCCTGGAGGGAATCAGTATGGAAAACGGCGGACAGTGGCATGAGCGGGGAAGGAAGAGGCTCCCGGCGCATGCGGGGAAGTGCCGGGAGCCGCGGGAGTAGGGATTGAAGGGCTTAGAAGGAGTAGGTGAGCCCCAGCCCCGCCACGAACGTGAAGTTGCGGTAAATTCTGGCGGGGATTCTGGAGGGGAAGCGGTCGGAAGGACCGCGGTAGTTGCCCGCCATGCCTCCGTTGCCCAGCCAGACGGTACTGACGAAGGGGGTGAGGACCAGGCGGTCCACCGCCTTGAAGGGCACGGCCACGGTCACGGAAATGCCCTGGGTTCCGTTGGCGTTGAGGGAGTCCCTGTCAAAGTAGCCGGCGGAGGCGTTCCAGGTTCCCGCTACAATCAGGGAGGAAGACGGGTTGAAGTCATATTTGTAGCCCAGCGTGTTGGTGAACCACCAGCCGGACATCCAGCGGAAGGTGTATTGCACGCGGCAGTCCCAGAAGAAGTTTTCCAGTCCTTTCCCGAAGTCGTGGTGGATGTCCAGTACAAAGCTGTGTTCTTCGGAACGGCTGTGTTCAAACGCCGGGAAGTCGCTGGAGGTCTGGCCCAGATGGACGTTCATCAGGCCCGGCAGGCCGCCGTTGACGAACTGGTAGCCCAGGGAGGCCATCGTATAGTCGCTGAATTTGCGGCTGACGCCCAGCAGGGCCGTTGCCTCGTCGGAAATGCCCGTGCTGTTGTGCGTCAGGTCATTCTGGGTCAGCCACTGGTATTTCACGCCGGCCAGGATGGAGTATTTTTTGTTGAGGTCGTAAGCGCCTATGGCTTCCACGGGAACCACATGGTCGCTGCCGGACTGCTGGAAAGCCAGTCCGCGGCTGACGTACTTGGTAGCGTAGCCCGTTCCCAGCAGGGCGGAAAACGGACGGGACGCGTCATAAGTGGAATTCAGCACCCGGAGGGGAACTTGAATATCGGCGGAAGCCATTCCTGAGAGAGCGAAGGCCGCCGTGCATGCCGCAGCGGTAATAGTTGTATATTGCATGGTTTGCCGACATAGTAATGGCGCCGTTCAATTCCGCAAGACAATCTTTATAAATTCGAAAGAATTTTCAGTTAAATTACAGGGGGAAGTTATAATGGAATGAGTCGGAGAATCCATTCCTTCAATTTTAACAGGGTTCCTTCCAATTTAAGGGACAGTTCGCGGATGTGCAGCAGCCGGAACAGGCCGCTCCGCACGTAGTCGATCAGGGAGCAGGCGAGGTAGATGCCCAGGCTGGCTCCCAGCGCCCCGGCGGCCGTGAAGTACCAGGGGCAGGCCTGCAATTCCGCAAACCGCGCCTTGATGATGTTTTGCCAGATGAGGGGATTGTTATGGATGAGGTAAACGGCAAAGGAAAGCGGGGCGAAGAAGGAAATGAGGCGGATGGCGGTTCCGCTGCTGATGCGCATGCGCGCGCAGGCCATGAGCAGGAAGAAGGAGGACAGGCAGCAGAACGGCGCCGTATAAGAGACAAAGAGTTTTTCCGCAATGCCCGGATTGAGGGGAAGATACCCCAACGCGATTACTCCGGCGGTGGGGAGGATGCAGCACAGGACGTAGTAAAGCGCGGGCCGCTTTAACGTGCTCCAGAGCTGGAAGTGCCCCAGGCAGCCGCCGACGACGTACAGGCAGACCAGCCAGATGGCGCTGTAGCCGCCCTGGCTGAGCCAGTTCCCGTAGCCGGATATGGTGGAAAAGAGGGAGAAGACAATCAGGACCAGCAGGCAGAGCCACCTGGCGGATTCCCTGCTGAGGGAACGGATGGCCGGATTAAGGAAGGGAATAAAGCAGAACAGGACGGCATAAGCCGTAAAGTACCAGTAGGCCAGGCGCAGCACGGGAAAGAATGCCTGGATCATTCCCTTAAAGCTTACACTGCCCGGCACGAGCCATTTAAATAAAAAGGTTATTCCAGCGGTGTAAAAGAAGACCTGAAACCATAAGTTGATAAAACGGGAAATCCGGTACGGCACATTGACGCCCACGTAGCCTGTGATAAGGGCAAAGCAGTTGACGGCGCAGTAGGCGCTGAGTTCAAGATACCAGGAGACGGCGTAATTGGGCGTTCCGAGGAAGCTGTTGTCCAGGTTGCCGCCCTCCCCCCATTTGAGCACATGAAGAAGGACGACGAAGAACATGGACAGGCACCGGAGAAGGTCAATGCCGTGATTTCTGGAATGGGCCGGGGCTGCCATGAGAAATGCCAAGGAAAAGGTGATGCTGCTGGGATCTTACGCCGGGACTGCCGCCATTGCCTGCAAACGCTTCATGATTTTATTTTTCTTCCTCAACGTTCTTCGCGGCTCCCTCCACGGCCCGCGCCATGAATTCCTCCAGCGTGAGGTTTTTCCGGACGGCGGCTTTCATGGCAAGATTGATGATCCGGTTTTTCAGGGGAACCGTGATGAGGGAAGATACCTCATTGGAGGCGGCCAGGGCTTCCTGGCCGTCCATGAACCGCTTGATGAGGATTTGGGCATGCCGGGAGAGCTTTTTTCTGACAAAGTAGTTGTCGATGGCGCTTCTGTTCATGCCAATGGCTGAAGCCAGCGTGGAGCGGCTGATATGATTTTCAGCCATCCAACGCCCCAGCTCCAGAATATCCACAAGAGGTTCTTCCATGTGGGGTACTTTGCTCATTGTAATGATGAATCAAAGATTTTGAGCGGAGTATGATTGATAATCGCTCAATGAATGTCCTTGTTGAACACAATAAAGGGTGGGTGCCATCAATGAGTGTTGTGGATTCCCCGGAGAGCCGGGTAATTTTTGGAGGGAGGCATGCGCCTTCCTTTCTTTTCTGGATACTTCATCCATTGGTCAGAAATGAATAAAAAATCATCGGCGGCGTTCTTGCCGCGGCCCGTAATCCTTGTTGATTCCGTTAGGGACATTCTCCATTCTCCGGAATCTTATTGTTTGAATTAAAGTTTCCTTGCCCTTTCTTAAATTCTGCCCTGCCGCATTTGCAGGGGCCGGAACTTGGCGAATGCATCCGGGACAGGCGGCCATGGAAGATAACAAGGCGGTCCCGGAGGGACATGGACGGACAGCGCATCAATTCATGGAGATGCATGCAGCCGAACGGATGAGGGCACATTCTTTTTCTGCGTAAGGAATGTGTTTTATCCCAGGCAGAAACTGGCGGAAGCTTCCCCCATGTGGCTTGGGCGGCATTTCTCCGGCTGTGACCGGGTATCCTTTCCCGGTGGACGGGGCGGATGTCTTTAATGGGTCTTTGCCCTTTAAGCCGACGGCTTTCCTGACGGCCGTTTAACATGGGCCAGATACGGCAGCAGGAAAGGGGTGAAACGTTTCAAGGCAAAATAGAACAGCACAATAGCCGTGAATGCCAGCAGCGGGGTGAACAGGGAGAAGGCACCAAATTTCATGGATGAAGGAAGGCATTCGTAAATGGGCAGGTGCAGCATGAACGTCAGAAAACAGGCGGGAGCCAGCAGGGCTATTCTGGCGGCAACGCCGGGCAGACGCTTTTCCATCCAGATGCCTGCGTACATAATCAGCATGACTCCCAGCAGCATGCCCGCGACCGTTTCCGTCCACAGGGAAAGGATTCCGGCGGAGTGCAGCAGAACCATCGCGGAGGAAACGAGAATGCTCACGCAGAAGACGACGCCGAATTTTTTGTTCAGCACCAGATGGATGTCGTCAATCCGGCGGGAACTGAGCACGACGCCCAGCAGGTAGAAGGCGCAGGACCCCACGGAGAGCGTCACCAGGGGATCGGGAGCCATGTTGCAGAAGGAGAAAAAGAGGAGCAGCGCGGGCAGCAGCAGTATTTTAATGCGGGCCAGCAGCGGCGTCAGCAGGGTAAGAATGATGATGTCCCGCAGAAACCAGGAGGGGCCGATGGGGGGAACGTCGGGGGACTCGCTCCCGAAGGAGAAGAGGTCCATGCCCGGCAGGAAGACGTCCCGGATGCCGGCCAGGTCCGCAAGCTGGAAGGAGCTGCCGGCAGGGAGGGAGAGAAGGAACAAGTACAGCACGTTCCAGATCATGTACGGGATGAACAGCCATAAAGCCCGGTCAACTGCCTTGTTCCAGGTGATGTTTCTTGCCAGAAAGTAGCCGGCCAGCACCAGGAAGAAGGGAACCCTGCCGTTGTAGAAGAGGTGGATGCCCGTTGTCTTGAGCAAGGGGGAGGACAGGTGCACGTACATGATCAGGAGCGCTGCAAGCACCCGCGACACGTCAATTCATGCGACACGTTTTTTAGGGATTTCCATGGGAAGGGAGTTTTTCTGCGGCATGAGCCGGATATTGAGTTGGCAGAGGGTTGAAGTTAATGAAGGGCGGAAGGTAGGGAACCGTCCGGGCGTCATGATCTGCGGATGCGGTGGTACGCCCGTGCCAGGAGTTTTCTTCCTTTTTTCCTGAGCCGCTCCCACCGGGACGGCGGTCTCCTGGTCAGTTTTTTCTCCGTCAGGCGGCTGTATTCTGCCAGGGTGGCATCCCTTTCCCCGGAGAACGCCTGCTGAAGCCATTCCCGGGATTGCGAGATTTTCTGTTCCAGCAGTTCATTGACGGGAGCGTAGTCCATCGTGAGCGGGACGTTCTCCGGCAGGGCTTCCGCGTCTTCGGGCAGCATGCGGTCCTGAAGCCGGAGAAGGTTCAGCAGGGAGTGGAAGCGCCCGGAGCCGCGCATGGGATTGTTGATGCACAAGAACGGCTTGTTGAAGATCAGGGCGAAGCAGACGCCGTGGAAGGAGTCCGTAATGAAAAACTCGCAGTGGAGGATGTTGCCGAGCCATTCATATAACGTGGCTTCCTTCATGGTATTGGGCAGGTTCAGCCTGCCGAGGTTGTCCACCTCCTTTTTCTGGATGTCCACCATGTTCAGCAGGGGGAGCCCGAGTTTGGAGGAGGCGTCCAGCAGGAGCTTCCTTTTTTCCGCCGCCGGGTCCAGGATGTAGGAGACGATGCGGCCTTTGGCCGCCGGAGGCGCCTGCCGTGCCAGCTCCTCCCAGCGTTCCCTGCCCAGCAGGAAGACGGGGTCCATCACCCAGGCGCTTTCACGCCCATAGTGCCGCTTGAGGTGCTCCACCATCGGTTTTTCCCGGACGGAAACGGCATCGAACCGTTTGAGCAGCATGGCCGTTTTTTTAAGATATTTCCCGGAAGGTTCCGTCAACTGCCCCATGGACGGCCCGTAGGCGATTTTCCGTTTCTCCCCTCTGGCGAAGTCCAGGAAGAAGAAGTGCCCCATGAAACCCTGGTTCCACACCTGGTCGGAGCCTACCATGAACGTGTCAAACTGGTCGTTTAAGTGGTAGGCGTAGTCCAGGGAGTGCAGCGGCGTTGTGGAAATGCGCTCCCGGACCAGGAATTTCCTGAATACCGTCGCAGGGTCTTTCTGCCGCTCCGTGAAGGAAAAATCAATCAGGGAAACGCTTTTTCCCATTTGCTCCAGCAGCCGGTAAAGGGCGAAGGAGGTGAGCACGGCTCCATAGTTGCACGTCATCCAGACGCCCAGCAGGCCCACCTCCGCACGGGGCTTGAAGCGGGCCGTGTGCTGCGCCACCGCTTCCGTGAAGGGTTTCTGCCGGAGGTCCCGGAGGAAGTTCCGGCGCGCCAGCCGGGAGGGGAAGGCAGCCTGCCGCCGGATGCCCCTGTTGGTGTGTTTGACGGCATGCCAGTCCTCCCGGTGCAGAAAGAGCTCCCTCCCGCATTGGTTTAAAAGTTCTTCCCCGCGGGGAGTGTTCGCCAGCAGCAGGGAGATTCCCCTGGAATCATCCCACTTGGGATGGAAGTATCCCGCGCCCCAGAAGTCGGCCAGGGTCAGGTCACTGGTGCGGGGGCCGGAAGCATGCGGGCAGTTGTAGCATGCTTCCCCCAGGCAGATGTCTGACAGGTACGCCTGCATGAAAAGGTCTTCCGTATAAATGCGCGCGCCGGAACCGGAGCCGTCCCGGTGGAATTTCATCACGGAGTAGTGGTTCCAGCCGTGGGTTTTGTCCCGGAAGTTGATGCAGCTTATCTGCCGGTCCGTGCTCCGTTCGTAATCCTGCCGGTACGCGTCAAAAAGGTTTTTGGAGGGTACGCCGTGGCAGGCGATGTCAATGATGAAGAGGCTGTCCCAGGGCTTTTTCAGATAGGCTCTCAGGGCCGCCGCCTGGCAGGGCGTCCCGGAAAACAGGACCGTTTTCCCCTCTTTCAGGTCCTTCTTGATGTCCCGGTAGGCGTGGCCGGGGTCCGCCTGAAGGTATTTGCTGCCGTTCAGGAGCTTGAGCTCCGGCAGGGAGTCCAGGCGCACATGGCGGACGGAAAGTTCCCCGTCCGTGTTCCACGCCACGCCGTAGACCACGCCTCCCTGTGCAAGAATATGCCGGGCCAGGATGGTGAAGACGCCTCCGCTGGAGGAGTTCAGGCGCACGGCCTCGTCCAGCGCCCAGGCCGCGTATGCCCTGGGCTCGTCAAACGCCTGGGGGGGCCGTGCGGGCGCATTCAGGTCCGGGCAGGTTTTGGTGCAGAGGCCGCAGTGGACGCACGCTTCCAGATTAACCGCGGGCGTTAAGAAGCCGGAGGGGCTCCAGTTCATGGAAATAGCGTCCCTGGGGCAGATGTTGGCGCAGGCGGAGCAGCCCGTGCACAGGGTGGAGAGCTCAGGCGGGGCATCAGTTTTTATCATGGCGGGAAGGAATCAGTTTTTGCAGGGGGCCGAGAAACATGTCCCGTTCATCCCGGTTGAGGTAGAAGAACCAGATGGTTCCCACGGCCAGGAGGCCGTAGCAGAAGGCGAAGGCCAGGAAGGAGAACCAGTTGTCCAGCGTTAGCAGGGCAACCGCTCCCAGCCCCGCCAGGATCATGACGGCGGAGGGCAGCAGCAGGGGCCCGTAGGTGCGGCGGAAGAAGAGCCTCATGTCCAGACCGGCGGTGCGGGCGTAGTAGCGGTTGATCATCAGCACCTGGCCGATGAACAGGGAAATGGCGGTGCCGATGAACATTCCGATGGTGCCGTAGTACAGGGAGATGAAGTAGCCCAGGATGACGCAGAGCAGGGAGGAGTAAAAGAGGATGATGGCCCTCCCCTTGTGGATGTTGAGGGCCTGGAGGATGGCGAGTCCCGTGTTTTGAGTCAGCGGAACCAGCAGGGGGAGTAGCACGATGACGGCCCCCACCCAGACCGTGCCTGTCTGGTCCCCGATGGTTTTCCCCACCCACAGGTGCAGGAAGTCGTGGCCGCAGCTGATGAAGGAAACCAGGATGACGCTCAGCAGGGCCAGTTGAAGGCGCCCCACCCGTATCATCATGCGGGTGAGCTGCTCCTTGGTGGAATCCAGGGCCACCATCTGCATGATTTTGGGGGCAATGACTCCGGAAATGGCGGTGGAAGCCGTCATGAAGTACTGGGAGAACGAGATTCCCAGCGTGAACAGGGTGACCGCCTGGGCGCCCGCCGTCCTTGCCAGGATGGGAGTGCCCGCCCGCCAGTAGAACAGGTCCATGAGCTGGTTCAGCAGAATCCAGAAGGAAAAGGTGAACATCTCCCGGTACAGCTTCCAGTCAGGCTTGCGGAAAATGATGCGCACGCCCAGGCAGCGGATGGTGTAATACGTTCCCCACGCCAGGCTGGCTACGCCGATGCCCACGCCCAGGACGGTGAGGGCGATCGCCTTGTACCCCCAAACCAGAAGCAGAACAGTAAGAAGCGTATTGAAGAGGGAGAGGCCCAGGCTGACCAGCCCGGGAACGATGAATTTCATGTAGGACCCAGGCACGCAGGACAGCGGCCGCAGGGGAAAGGCCAGGATGATGTTGCCCAGCGTCAGCAGGTACAGGATTTTCAGGGTGTCAAGCTCCGGCCCGGACAGATTGGGGAACAGGGCGCCCAGGTTTACATAGCAGATCATGCCCGCCGCGAAGGTGAGCAGCCCCAGGAAGGAGAACAGCATCATGGCCTGTCCCAGGAAATGGGCCTCCCGGTCGTTCTCCTTTTTCGCGTGATAGGTGGCGATGTATTTGTTGACGGTCACCCCCAGGCCGAAGTCCGTCAGGGACAGCCACGCAATCACGGAATTGCTGAGCATGAAAATGCCGTATTCATTTTCTCCCAGACTGGACAGGGTAAACGGGGTCAGAAAGAACTGCGTCGCCAGCCTGACGATGATGGATATGTAATTAATGCAGGCCCCCGTCTTGATTTCATTCATGTGGAATTTATTTCTTGTTGGCCAGCAGGTTCCCGAGCAGGTGCCCGTAATTTGATTTGAGGGAAAAGTAAAGTATCCGCGGCAGGTTGGCAAGCGTCACATATTTTTTTAAGGCGGAAAAAGCTTCTTTCCGTATGGCCTTTTCCCGGTCGGGGTAAAGGCTTTTTATTCTATCCGCAAGAAGTTTATAGTTGGCATAGCAAAGCCTGAACAGGACCAGGAGGCTCCGGCTCCGCTGGAAATAGTTGCTGCTGTACGGGGAACGCCCGTCAATGCAGTTGCTCAGGTCCAGGATGGCGCGAAGGGCGTTCATGTAATCCTCCAGAGGCCTTTTCCGGTTGAAGAAATTGCTGGTAACCCCTGTTTCCCCGTCGGCGGAATATTGATAAAAAGGCTTGTTGATGACGGTTACGGAGCTGCAATGGCAGAAACATTGCGCCGTGAAATAAAGATCTTCCGCAAATTTGACGTTTTCCGGGAATTTAATTTTATTTTTAACCAGAATTTCCTTTTTATATATCTTGGCCCAGCAGGCCGGAATGTTGTTGTTTTCCACAAACGGTGTTCCCGCGTGGAAAACAGCCGTGGAATCCGGAGGCAGGGGGCGGATGGAGGGGGACATGAAGCCCGTCCATTCCGCCGCGCAGGAAACGAGGCTTGCGCCGAAGACGACCATGTCCGCTGCGGTCTCCCGCATCGTTTCATGGCAGGCCTGGAGCGTTTCCGGGAGGAGCCGGTCGTCCGCGTCCACAAACGCCAGATGCGGGGCATGCGCCAGGCTTATCCCCAGGTTGCGCGCCGCGGACACCCCTTCATTCCGCTTGTGGATGACGCGGAAGCGCGCGTCCTTCCGGGCGTATTCATCCAGAATCGCGCCGCTGCCGTCCGTAGAGCCGTCGTCAATGCAGAGGCATTCCCAGTCCGCCAGGGTCTGTTTCCTGATGGAGTCCAGGCAGGCCGCAAGCTGCTTTTCATTCCGGTACACCGGGATGATGATGCTGAACAGGGGGATGTGCGCGTCCGGGGTCATGAAGGGAAAGTCAGGGGGGCGGCGGGTTCAACGGAAAGGGCGAGGGGGGAGTACATCTTCTTTTTGAGGAACAGGAACCTGCTCCAGCCCAGGGCATCGCATAATCTGGTGACTCCCAGGCAGGCCGCCAGCACCAGCGCCACGGACAGGGCGGCAAAGCAGATTCTGCTGGAATCAAAGGCCAGCACCGGTACCAGCGGCTTGCACAGGAGCGTGAAGGCGGGGGAAAAGATGACGATGGACAGGGAATTCCTGCCCAGGTAGGCGAACAGTTCCCGGATGGCCCTGCCTGCGGAATCGCAGGTTTTTACCAGAAAGCTGAGCGTGAGCATGCAGAGGCAGAGCCCCAGCATGCTGTCCCGGGCGGGGAGGGGGAAAAGGAGGCAGAGCGCGGCGGCGGGGACAGCCGCCCACAGGGTGGGGAAGAAGCATTTCAGGATGGGGAGCCCGGTCATCCGGAAGAAAGCCCCCAGGAGAAAGTAAGCGGCGTGAATTATTTGGAACGCCGGATTGAACCAGGAGACGGCGGCCAGGAGGGCGGCGCATACGACCAGCCGGGCCGGAGGGGACAGGCGAGGAATGCGGGAGACGGCGTAGTAAACGGGCTGGCACACGGCCAGCAGGTAGAGGTACCAGTACGTTCCGGCGGGGGCCAGCAGCAGCGCCTTCCAGAAGGCGGGGAACGCCGGGTCCAGCCGGTTGCTGGCGGGAACGGAGGCGGGCAGATGGGACAGGGCCAGGTAGTACAGCGATTCAAAGACCAGGTACGGCGCCAGAATGCCCAGCCACGTTTTCAGGAACTGGCCCGGAGTCTTGCCGGTATTGGCGAAGAAGCCGGAAAGGATGATGAAGCCGGACATGTGGAAGACGTACACGTACCGCGTGACGTCCAGGTAGTGCGTGGAGAACCAGGACAGGTGGAAAAGGACCATCAGGGTGATGAGAATTCCCTTGAGGTAGTCCACTTGCGGAATCCGGCCCCTGCCGGGCGCGGCTGCGGGCGGGGGAATGGCGCTGTCAATGGCTGCTTGCATGGCTGGAAAATGGGCGGCGGAAAAAAACGGTTGAGTGGCGCATGAGGCGTTAAAGATGCCTTGTTTTCAGCAGGAGATGGGCCATGCGGTACCTGCGTGCGGCCAGCAGGCGGCAGACCAGGTGGAAGTAGGGGCCGCACAGGCGCAGGTCAGCTCCGCGCGCGGCCAGTCCGCTGGAGAGGAAGTCCCGGAACACCGCCTTGCGGGCGGCGTAGGACTGCTGCTGGAGGGCGTGGAAGATCACGTTGATTTTTTGCAGGATGTAGCCTTTGACCACGGGAACGTCTTCCTGCGGGAGGGCCAGCGTGTCCGTCCACGCCAGGAATTTGGCTGCCAGCATGTCTATGTCCTGCACGAGGTTGAAGCGGCTGCGCTTGGCCGCGCCGTTTTCCTCCTCCCGCGCCCGGTAGTGGTAGAAGGCCCTTTTCACCAGGCTGATGCCCGGAGCGCAGGCGGAGAGGTAGTCCAGGACGAACTGGAAGTCCTCAAACACCACCGCGGAGGCGTTGAAGCGGATGCCGTTTTTTTCCAGAAGCTCCGTGCGGAACAGTTTGTTGCAGGAGGATTCCATGTCCAGGCTGGTCAGCAGGTAGCGCAGGAAGGCGCCCGTTTCTTCCGCGGGAATGTACTGGTCCCGGCTGGGCAGCGCGGTTTCCGTGCGGGTAAGGCGGCAGCCCGTGTGGAAGTCCTTGCTGATTCCGTAGCAGTGGAGCGCGGCTTCCGGCGTGCGGAGGGCGGCGTCATGAAGGCAGGCCAGCATGTCCGGCTCCACGGAGTCGTCCCCGTCCACGAAGGCGGTCCAGGTTCCCCGCGCCCGGGAAAGGCCCGCGTTGCGGGCGGCGCTCACGCCGCGGTTTTCCTGGTGGATGGCAGTGAAGCGCGCGTCCTTCCGGGCGTATTCGTCCAGAATGGCGCCGCTCCCGTCCGGAGAGCCGTCATTGATGCAGATGCATTCCCAGTCCGTCATGGCCTGGTTCCTGACGGAATCCAGGCAATCCCGGAGAAAGGGGCCGGAACGGTAAACGGGAATGATGATGGAAAAGAAGGGATTCATGGAAAAGCGGGAAGAAATGGGGGTCAGCGCGCCGTCTTGCCGGAGCCTTTTTTCTGTTTCTCAAATTGCCGGGCGTCCACGAGGGTCCTGTACCACCAACCCTGCATGAAATGCCACAAAAATCCTTCCCGTCCGTCCAGAAAACCCAGCTTGAGGAAGTAGCGGTAGCAGAAGTAGGCGAAGGAGCGCCAGAAGAGAGGCTGCCGGGCGTAGCGTTCCTTCATGGCGCGCTTCCTTTCCGCCTGCCCGTTGATGCCGGAGTCCGCCGCAGCGGAGGAAAGAATGTCTTCCAGGTCAGCCAGCTCCCGGGCGGAGTAGTCCACGTGCTTGTGCGCCCACCAGCCCAGTCCGTTCAGGTTCTCGTCCACGAAGTCGTGCTCGAATTCCACGGCGCGCCCGCGGCTGAGCTCCATGTGCTCGTCCATATGGCGCTGTTCGCATCTGGCCGCTCCGTAACGGAACAGGCGCAGCAGCTTGACCGGGTAAACGCCGTGCTTCATCCACCGGCCCAGGAAGATGTGCCTGCGCTTGTGGATGACTCCGGTGACGTCCGGGGGAAGGGCGGGCAATTTTTCCTTCAGTTCCTCCAGGGCTTCCGGCATGAACCACTCGTCCGCGTCCAGGCGCAGAACCCAGGCGGTGGTGATGGGGCAGTGGTCCAGCGCCCAGTTGAACTGCGGGGCGTAGAGGCCGGGCCATTCGTGCTGGAGGACCTGCACGTGGGGGTATTCCCGGCAGATGGCGGCGGTGTTGTCCGTGGAAAAGCAGTCAATGACGAAAACTTCTTTGGCCGCCGGGAGGATGTTCTCCAGGCAGCGGCGGATGTGAAGTTCCTCATTCTTGGCAAGGATGATGACGGAGAGGTCGAGCATGGTTCAGCGGAGCGTGCGTTGTTTGATGAACTTGGCCGGATTCCCGCCCACCACCGTCCATGGGGCCACGTCCCTGAAGACGGCGCTGCGGGCTCCCACCACGGCTCCCGTGCCTATTGTCACCCCCATGCCCACGAAGGCCTGCGCCGCCACCCAGGCCCGGTCTTCCACGGTGATGGGGGCGGTGACGAGGGCGTGGCCGGGGTCTGAAATGTCATGGGAGGCCGTGCAGAGGAAGGTTCCCTGGGAGATGACGGCGTGGCTGCCGATGGAGATGGGGGCCTTGTTGTAGATTTCCGTATCTGGGCCGATGCAGGCGTATTCCCCCATGGAGAGGTTCCACGGCGCCCATATCCTGCTGCTGGGGTACACGAGGGAGACGAGCGGTATTTTTGCCCCGAACAGGCGCAGCAGCAGATTCCGGGGCACCTTCATGGCGTTGGTGGCCATCATCCGGAAGAGGGTCCGGTTGATGACGTACCAGCCGTACCGTTTGAGGCGGTGGCTGAGGGAGTAGTGTTCCTGGTAACGGGACAGGTTCATGGCGGGAGGATGTCGTTTGAATGGTGAAAGGCGTTCAGGGCCGGGAGGCCGGAGCGGCGGAAGGTTCCGCGTCTGTTCTCATTCCGGTGGAGAAGGGGCGCAGGGGGCCGTCCGCGGATTCCCCTGCTTTCTGGAAATAGGCGGCCCGGAAGGCGGCTCCCTCTCCGCTGCCCCATAGCGGGGCGTTCCAGGGATGCTCCGGGTGGTGGAGGTGGCCCTCCCACAGACGCTGCATGTTGGCAAGCCGCGCGGATTCCGTGAAGGCGAGCGTGGGCGCGGCCTTGGCGAAGACGGAGAGGCTGGGCAGGGCCGCCAGCGCCAGATAGCAGACGCACCATGCGCGCCACGGGCGGGTGCCCACCGGCTCCGCAAAGATGCGGGTGAAAAGGAGGGCCAGGCAGAAGAAGCTGACGCTTGAGGCCTTGTAGCAGAACTCATTGTAGCCGCCCACGGAACCTATGTAAATGAAGTAGGTGAGGGTCAGAACGGCCAGCGCGGTCCAGAAGAGGTCGTCTTTTTTAAACCGGCGGAACAGGAGGACCGCCGGAGCGCCGACCGTCAGCAGCCAGGACCCGGCCAGCGCGCCCCAGAATTTCCAGCCGCCGTGCCGGAGCAGGTCAAAGGGGGAGTCCTCCCAGGTCAGGCGGATGCGGTTGTTCCCGTTGCTGCTCGTGAAGTAGATTCCGGCCAGCAGGACGAGCGCGCCGCCCGCCAGCACCGTCCAGGAGGAGAAGTACTGCCTGGCGGGAATGCGGCGGACCAGCGCGCGGACGGCAATGAAGACCAGCAGGCCCAGCGAACCGATGGGGGAGGCCAGCAGGCACAGGGAGGCCAGGAAGAGCTGGTGCCGTGGCGGTATGTCCCAGGCAACCGCCATGGCGAGGAACAGCCACAGCAGCGTGGTGTGGTGGAAGGTGTAATGGAGCTGCATGGTGGGGGCCACGCCGCCGAAGAAGGCCAGCACCGTCAGGTAGAGTTCATGGGCCGTCTGCCCCTGCGGGTTGAATAAATGAACGCTCCATCTGACCACGCCGTCCAGCGGGCCCTGGAAGATGAGCAGGACCAGGAAGAGCAGGGTGGCCATGCGGAATTTGCCCCAGAGGACCGTGAGCGCCAGCGCCAGGCCCAGTTCAATCCAGGCGGTCAGGACATAGTTGACGATGAAGACGTCCGACCAGGAGAAGCATTTGCATATCAGGGCCGGAGGCAGCCAGAAGGCGAGGTAGTAGATGAAGTGCCTGCCGTCCGCTTCCGCCAGCGGCCAGTCGCACCGGATGAGTGTTTCGTAAATGGGGTTGCGGACCACGAAGTCCGCGTGCTGGAGGGCCACCCCCGTTATTCCTCCCGCCAGCAGCCACAGGAGGGAAAGAAGAAGGGCGCAGAGGTAAACGGCCAGCTGCCGCCTGGTGAAGTGAAGCGTGGGGACCGGGAGCTTCACGCACAGCAGGACGGAAGCCGCCGCCACGGCCATGGCCGCCGGAACGGAGAACAGGGGCCTGACCCAGCCCAGCAGGAAGAGGATGGTGGGCAGAACCATATAGGCCACGGCGCAGGAAGCCAGGAGCCTGCCGCTGATGGTGAACGCTGTGTCCGTGTTTTTCCGTGTCTGTTCCATGAGGTGGCTGAATGAAGTTCTGCTAGGGGGTGGGCGTATTATTGCGGAAGACTTCCTCCCACTGGCGGACGACGTGTTCCCGAGTGAATTTCCGGCTTTTGGCGGCGGCTGCCCGCGCCATGGCGTCCAGGGCGGCGGGGGACTGCATCAGCCCGGCGGCCATGTCAGCCATCTGCCGCGCCTGGAACCCGCCGGACGCCGGCAGGATGCAGCCGTTCTGCCCGTGGTCCACCAGGTCATACGCGGAAGAGAAGCTCCCGTAGAGAAGAGGCACGGCGCCGAAGGACATGCCCTCCACCACGGCGAGCGGCAGTCCCTCGTATTCCGAGGCCAGAAGGAGCAGGGAGGCCTGTTCGTAATACGGGGCCGGATTCCGGAAGCCCTCAAAGGAGACGCGTTCCAGGCGGCGCTCCGCGCAGAATGCCTGAAGGGCCTCCTTTTCCGGGCCGTCCCCCACCAGGCGGAGGGTCCAGTCCGGGAAGCGGGGTTCCAGCAGGGCCCACGTTTCCAGCACGCGGGAGACTCTCTTCTGGTTGGGTTCCAGCCGCCCCACAAAAAGAAGCTCCTTCTTCTTGAAGGCCGGATCATAGCGGAATTCCCGGTTTTCCACGGTGACGGGGTTGGGAATCGTCAGGAGTTTCCCGGTATTCTTCAGTCCGGTGATGTTCCGGAAGGCCCGGTGGAAGCTGTCGGAAAGGAGGATGTAACGGTCGCTATGGGCATAAACGTAGCGCAGGCTGGCCCCGGTAGCCATGGCGCAGCCTTTCAGCAGGAGGCGCAGGAAGGCCCTGTTTACCGGATTCCCCGCCCGGGCCATGCGCATTCTGAGGCCTTCCAGCCGCGCGTTGCAGTCCGGGGCGTTGTGGTGCACGGCCAGCAGGCGGCAGGAGAGGCCCCGCATGGCCTTCCGGCACAGCCGGGTGACGTGGAAGGGCAGGCACCACTGGTTGATGACGATGTCAATGCGGCGGGAGGAGAGGAGGTCCCGGAGGGCGGCGAGATTGGCCTGGCTGGAGACAGGATAGCCCAGCCGGTGCAGGGTGACGCGGCTGTCCAGCGCGGGAGAGGGCGTCTCCGTCACTTGTTCAAAGGAGACCACATGCACCTCATGGCCCCGTGCGGAGAATTCATTCGCCAGAATGGCGGTGACGGTTTCCACGCCGCCTATGGAGGGGAATTTCCCAAGCAGAAAGAGGAGGTTCATGAAAGGTCGACGAATTCCGGTTTGGGTTCCTGCCCCAGCAGGTAACGGTACAGGCGTTTCATGCTGGCGGCCACCTGGGGCGAGGCGTAGGTTTCCATGATGAGGCTGCGCCCGCGGTCCCCCATGGCGCGGCTTTCCTCCGGCGTGAGGTTGAAGGCTTCTTCCAGCGCGGCGGCCAGGGCGGCGGGGCTGTTGTCGCGCCACCAGCCGCATCGGCGGGTATCCAGCTCCTCCCACGGCGTTCCTTTACTGGCGATGACGGGCGTTCCCGCCAGCAGACCTTCCGCAATGCTCATGCCGAAGTTTTCCTGATGGCTGGGAGCGCAGAGGACGTTGAGCGAGGCGAGCAGTTCGTATTTCTCCCTCCCCGCGGCGAAGCCCGTAAAGCGGATGCCGGGGCCGCCCACTTCCGCCGCCAGCCGTTTCAACTGCGCTGCGTAGTCCTCCGGGCCGTCCCCGATGAGAAGGAGCTCCGCGTCCCGGAGGTTGAGGCTGCCCCAGGCCCGGATGAGGCTTTCCAGATTTTTAATGGGGTGGAAACGGCCCAGGAACCCGGCGCGGAAACGCTCTCCCTCTCTCCGCCGGATCTGGTCAATCCATGAAGGCACGGCCACCGGATTGGGGATGACCGCCATGGGGTTGGCAAAGCCCAGTTCGCGCAGGTGCCGCGCTTCCTCCCGGCAGGTGGCGTGAAGGCAGTCCGCCTGCGCCAGGTCCCGGCGGTGGCCCAGCGCCAGCATGAGCTTTTTCCTCCACGGCTTGATGGCCAGCGCCTGCGGGTAAAGCATGCCGTGGGGGGAGGCCACGCAGGGCTTGCGCGTTTTCCGGGCTTGCGCGCAGGTAGCGTGGTTGACGTCCAGCCACAGGCCGTTGGTGTGGTAAAGGTCGTAGTCCCGCCAGGCTCCGAGCCGGCGGCGCAGATTCATGGAAATGCCCAGAGGGGTGCGGAGGTCGTTGGGGACGGCGCGGATGAAGGAGCTTTCCTCCTCCGCGGGACTCCCGGCCCTGTCTTCCACGGTGAGGATGTCCGTAGCGCAGCCGAGGTCGTTCAGGGCCTGCACCAGTTCGCGGGTGCAGGCCGTGGTTCCCCCGGACTGGGAGGCCATGGAGGCGATGGTGTGCAGGATCTTCATGATGCCGTTTCCTTGAGGGGAGCCCAGGGAGCTGCGGGGCGGTTTTCTTCCCGGCCTTCCGTATAATGAACAATATGGACCAGATAGCGGGCCGCCGCGGCTCCGCTGATGGTTTGTTCCGCCCACGCGGCGATGGCCTTCCGTTCCGCGGAGGAGAGGCGGCCCTTGTCCAGCCATTCCCGCAGGGCGCGGCGCAGGCTTTCCGGACGGTCCGGGTCAAAGGAGCCGCCACGCAGATGGCCGTCCAGCAGGCTGGCGGCTCCGCACGCGGTGGAGCATAACACCCTCATTCCGGCCTGGAGGGCCTCATTCACCACGGCTCCCCACCCGTCAAACAGGCTGGGGAGGACGAGCAGGTCGCACTGCCGCATCAGGCGGCGCGTTTCTTCATTCCCCAGCGTGCCGAGCAGGGAAATCTGCGCGCAGCCCTGCGCCTCCAGGGCGGCCTGTTCCCGCAGCGGGCCGTCCCCCACCACGAGGCAGCGGCGGAAGGCGCCGCGGCATTGCCGGGCCGCGCGGAGGAAGGGCAGGAGGTTCTTGCGGGGGATGAGCTGGCCCACGAACAGGAGGTCGGGCTTTTCCCCGGGAGCGGGGGGAGCCATGGCGGGAGTTTCCGCGCCAGCCGCGGATGCGGCTGATTCCGTGAAATAGCCCCATTCAAAGACGGAGCCCGCCGGGAATCCGGCGCGGCGGTAGCATTCCACACCCAGCCGCCCCGTCGCCAGCAGGGCCGCGATTTTTTTCCCGTACCGCAGGCGGAGAAAGCGGTACTTGACGCTCCTGAGCAAGCCGCGCCAGCCCTGGCGGCGGTAGGGTTCCGCGTACACCATGGTTTTCAGGCCGCGGCGGACGGCCTGCTTGAACGCCGCGTAAACCATCGGGTAGGTGCTGATGCCGGAAAAGACGTGGACGGCCGCGGGATGGGCGCGCAGGGTTTCCTTCACCGTCCGGGCGTCCGGGGAGATGAGGATGCGGGCGTTCCCCATGTCCGGCACCGTCCAGCCGCTGGATTCCCTCTCCCCTTCAAAGTCCGTCTGGACCGCCAGCAGGACGCCGTGCTCCCGGGCCAGCGCCTTGATGAGGGCTGACTGGTGGATGCTGATCATGTTTTGCCAGAAGACGAATTGCATGGTGTTATTTTCCTCCATTGGGCAGGTTGCGGTACGCATGGGCCCCCCCGATGACGGCCCAGAAGACGGCGGAAAGTCCGGAACCGGCTGCAAAGACGTACCCTTCCGCAATCATGTGGACGGCGAAGAGGGCCAGGGCCGCCTGCGCCGGGGAAACGGGCGGAGAGCCCGGCGCGCGGAACGGGCGTTTGAGCAGGTTGCCGAACAGGATGAAGAGGAAGGGAATTCCCCCCAGCAGGCCCGTCATGGCGAACACGGCCCCGTAGGACGTGCCCGGTTCAATGATGCCGGTCACCAGGGATTGCTTGAATGAAATGATTTTCTGTGAGGCGAACCCCACGCCGTACAGGGGGGAGGAAAGGAACTCCGTCGCGCGGTCTTCCCACAACTGGGTGCGGGAGGACATGGCGCTCCCCATGCTCAGGTTGGCCTGCTGCTTGGCAAGCGTGTTGGCGCCGAAGTGCTGGACAAAGGGCACCAGCAGGATGCCCAGGAAGAACAGGGCGAGCAGCGCCCGGAAAAGCTTTTTGGGGGCATGCCTGAAGTACATGAAGAAGACGTACCCCACCCCCATCAGGGTGGCTACCAGGGCGGAGCGGGAGGCGGAAAGCAGGATGGAGCCCAGGCACGCGACCATCAGGCCCAGGCGGAGCTTGGTCTCCTTCCTGCCGGAATCCCGGTTTTCCAGATGGAGGACGGTCAGATAAACCAGCCCCAGCCCGGCGAGCAGGCCCAGCGTGATGGATTGCCAGACCAGCCCCCCGAAGAGGCCCGCCACATTGATCATCTCACTGGTATTGTAGCGCATGTAGTTGATGCCCAGGAAGTAGCCGATGAAGGAGCCGGCTCCGATGAAGACGCAGAAGCGCATGAGCCAGAGGAACAGGTTCAGGCGGAACGCGTTCAACAGGCGGGAGGAAGTCAGCGGGGTAAGCGCCAGCAGGAGGAGAAGGAAATAGGCCAGGCGGTACCAGGGCTTGAAAATGGCGGGCGGATGGTTGAACGCCAGGCTGAGGACGCATGCCGCCGCCATGATGACCAGGGGCATGCTGGTCTTCTTCATTTTCGTCACGCACACCGCGGCGGCCACCGCCAGCATCACCGGATACAGGGGGGCAAGAAAGGAGATGGCGCCCGTCATGGTGGAGGCGATCGCCGCCATTACCAGGAATGACCAGGTTCCGTGTTTCTTGATGTATTGCAGAAGGGATGCCATGCTGTTCAGGGGAAATTCATGCGGACGGGGAAGGCGTTCCTATCCGGTAGCCCAGGCGTTCCAGCTGCGGGAGCAGGGAGGCTATCCGCGCTTCCCAGGGAGCGTGCTCGCAGGCCGCCCGGTAGTTTTTATCCACCAGGTCCTGATAGGAGGAAATGTTCGTTAAAAGGTTCGTGATTTGTTCATGGGCGTTCCGTTCGCTTATTTCAACGACGGGATTGTACCCCAGCAGGTTGACCAGTTCCTGCGGGGCCCTCCCTGCCGGGAGCGTGCGGGACAGCATGCATTCCCAGTAGCGCTGGGTCAGGGTTTCCACCTCTCCGGCCATGGCCGGGTGCGTATCGCAGCGGGGGTAGGAGACGGTGATTTTTGCGGAGGCCAGCCCCTCGCAGAGGGAGCGGAAGTCCGGGAACAGGAGGGGACCCTCCGCGGCGGGGAACAGATGAACCCATTCGGGATGTTCCCGGCAGGCCCGGACGGCGGCGCGGTGGAAGAAGGGCATCTGCCTGCCGAGCTCCAGAATATCGGCGGGCCTTTCCCGGAGGTCCTTTCCGGGCAGGTAGCCCGCCGGGTCAATGCCTTCCGGAACGTGGACGGTCCGGATACGGGGCAGTTCCTTCCGGACGTGTTCGCAGACCTGGGAGGAGGTGCACAGGAAGGTGCGGACGCGGTGGCGCTTCAGGGAGGAGATGAGGCGCGGCCAGTACCGCGGCCAGACGTCCCACAGCATGGGGATGATTTCATGCGTGTAGGCATGCGGCCATGCGAAGGAGTCCGGATAGCCCGCGCCGGGGACCAGCAGGGCGTTCCGGCGGGAGGAAAGCGGGGGCAGGTTGGCGGACAGCTTCAGCCGGGCCACGGCCAGCAGCGCGGGCCAGGGAAGGGGGCGCCTGCGCTTGATGCCGCCCCCGCAGGCCTGCCACGCCCGGGCAAACCAGTCCATGAAGAACTGGTGGTTCCCCTTTTTGCGGACAGGTTCCAGCAGAAGAAGCTCTTTCATGGGTTCACCTCCTTGAGCATGCCGTTCCATTCGCGGATAATCCGTTCCAGCGTGAAAAATTGTTCCTGCGCGCGCGCCTTCCGCGCGTACGGGGCCAGGTCCTCCCCGGCCATGGCGTGCATGGCTCCGCACAGGGCGCGGCTGTCCCCGGCGGGGAATAGGCGCCCCGCTCCGCTGTCCCGTATGAGTTCCCGGCAGATGGGGATGTCTGCGGCGATGACGGGGAGGCCGCAGCTCATGGCTTCAATCTGCACGAGGCCGAAGCCCTCGCACCGGGAGGGGAAGAGCAGAATGGCGTGTTTGGGGTATTCCCGCTCCATGGCTGTGTGGCTGCCGTGCAGGCGAACGCGGGATTGCAGGCCGTGTTCCCGGATGAATTCCTCCATCCACGGGCGCAGGGGGCCGTCTCCGTACACGTGCAGGTTCCATTCCCCGTTATTCCTGCTGAATTCCCCGAATGCCTCCAGGGCCAGGTCCGCCCCCTTGTGGGAGGACAGGGAGCCCGCGAAGACGAACGTTTTTGACGTCAGCGCGGAATGCCGTTCCGCCGTGAAGCTGGCCGGGTTGTAGATGCGCCGCGTTGCCAGGTGCTGGCGCGTTTCAAAGTTCCGCCTGTCGTGGTCCGACAGGACGACGATTTGGTCGAAGCGGTGGTAGAACCGCTTGAGCGCATGGCGGAAGTAACGGGAGAAATGGGGGCCCTTGAACCCGAAGTAGTCTTCATAGGCCGCGTGGGACCAGGAGATGATTCTGGTGCGGGGGGAAAGCCGCGGCCGGAGCAGGGCGAGCAGCAGGGAGTCCTCAAAGCCGGACCCGAAGACGACGGCGTCATATTGGTGGCGGTTGATATGGCTGGTGAGGCGCTTTTTAAAGGAATGCGTGTACCGCAGGAAAGCGTACGCGCGGGCGCCTGCGGAGGAGGAGAACAGGGGAGTCCGGGTGACGAGCCTGTCCATCACGGAACGCCTCATTTTCTCGTAAACGTTCATTTCATGGTGGAAAAAGCGGATGTTCTCCAGGTCCAGCCCGTACGCGTTTTCCAGCGGTGGGCGCCGCAGGCAGTACACGCTGATTTCATGCTCCCGGCACAGCGCATTCATGATGCGCGTCAGGACGCGGGAGACTCCCCCCACGCCGAAATGTTCCCAGGCGATGAAACAGATATTCATGAGTAAACGGAAAGGGTTCGGTTCATCTGGGCTTTTCCGCCAGCTTGGAGAGCAGGTTTTCCCACAGTCCGGCGATGCGGGATTTGCCGAATTTCCCGCTGCTCCGGAAGCAGGCCGCGGACATGGCTTCCCTCTTCCCTCCGTCCCTCATCAGGTCCAGGAGCCGGGCGGCGTACTGCTCCAGGTCAAAGGGAGGGACCAGGATTCCGGTCCGGTCCGGTTCAATGATGTCCCGCACGGCGGTAAAGGATTCAAAGGCCATCGGGATGCAGCCGTGCTGCATGCCTTCAATCAGGACCATGCCGAAGCCCTCAAAGGTGGACGTCATGCACAGGATTCCGGCTTTGCGGTAGTATTCTTCCGGATGGTCCGTGGCTCCTTCAAAGGAATAGTTGGTGCAGCCGCATTCCTCCGCCAGCGCGGCCAGGTATTCCCGGTCCGGTCCGTCCCCCACGATGCGCAGGAACCAGCCGGGTTCCCGGCGGCAGACCATGCTCCATATCTTCAGCAGGCGGTCCACCCCCTTCACTGGATTGTCCAGCCTCCCCACGAACAGGACTTCCCTGGCCTTTCCGGAAGGGATGCTCCCGTTCTCAAAGGAATTCATGTTGGGGATGGCGGTGATTTTTTCCTTCCGGACTCCCGGCAGAAAGTCGTAAAAGTCCTGTTTGAAGGACTCTGACAGGACGACGAAGGCGTCCGCCTGCGAAATGCGGAGATAGAAATTCCTGCGCCACGTGACGTTGTAATACATCCTTTTCAGGAAAGGCGCGCGGAGGCGGCCGCGGATGTCCGAGTGGTGCATGTCGACAATGGCGGGAGTTTTCCCGGAAAAGGCTTCCAGAAGGCGCTTCCTGCCTGCCGGACCGGGGAACAGGGCTCCCGCCCCCAGCAGTTCCCCGTCATGAATGATGATATCCGGCTGCCGTTCCTCCAGGGCCTGCCTGAAAGCCGCCTGCCGCTCCTCCCTTATCCGGGAGGAAGGAGTGGGCAGGATTTTCTGAATCCCGGAAAAGGGCTCATAGGGGGTGTTCCGGTACCAGCTCACGATGGCGCATTCATGCCCATGGGCCTGCAATTCATGAATCAGATTGCACATGGTGCGCTCCACCCCGCCGCAGGATGGATTGAGCGTGCCCATGAAACAAAAGAGAATCTTCATTGAAAGGTGGACGGTTAGTGCTGAAGCAGGGAGTTCCATTCCCGCACGACGTTCGCCGGGGAGAAAAGGGCGGCATGCTGCGGGCCTGCCTGCGCCATGGCGGAGCGGAGGGGGTCGTCCTGCATCAGGCGGAGGAGCTGGCGCGCGTATTCCTCCTCGTCAAAGGGGGGGGCCAGGATGCCGGTTTCACCGGGGATGACGAGGTCGCGCACGGAGGCGTAGCTGTTGAAGGCCATGGGAACGCAGCCGTGCTGCATGGCTTCCGGCAGAACCAGCCCGAAGCCCTCAAACGTGGAGGTCATGCAGAAGATGGAGGCCCGCCGGTAATAGGGGGCCGGGTTCCGGAAGCCTTCAAAGGAAACGTTGGAAAGTCGCAGGCGTTCCGCCAGTTCTTTCAGGGCGGCGGCGTCCGGGCCGTCTCCCACAATGTCCAGGTGCCAGTCCGGCAGGGATTTTCCGGCGCGCGCCCATATCCTCAGCAGTCTGTCCACGCCCTTGACGGAGTTGTCCAGCCTGCCGACGAAGAGGACGCGTTGTTCCTTTTCCTGCGGCAGGGGCGGCGCTTCAATCGGCGGGACGGGGTTGGGAATGGCCGCCAGTTTTTCCGCAGGCGTGCCGGGAGCCAGCAGCCGGAATTCCTCCATGCCGCCGCGGGAAAGAGTGACGATGCGGTCATAATTGGCCGCCAGTTCCCGGAACAGGCTTTTTTGCAGCCGCCGCGCCCGGAGCCGCTTCACGGGGAGCGCCAGTGCGTTGAACAGGAAGTCCCTGCATTTTCCGGAGAAGGAGGCGGCGCCCCGGCGCTTGTGGACAAGATGGTAATAACGCAGGGCGGAGTATTGGGAGCTGTGCTGCACGGCGACCAGCTTCACGGGAGCCTCCTCCATCTGGGTGCGCGTGCGGAAGATGCCCCAGCGGCCCGTGACGCCCCCCTCCGTCTGGTCAATAAGCACGTCCGTCTTTTCCTCCCGCAGCAGTTTCAGCAGGTAGTCCCTCTCTCCGCTGCGGGAAAGGCCGGAAGGAAGGAAGGCGAGGGGTACGGGCGCAAAGTACGTTTCCCCCAGCCTGTTTTTCTCACGGCAGAGCAGCAGAACCCTGTGTCCGGCGTCCCGCAGCATTTCAGCCAGGCCATGGGTGGCGCGCTCCATGCCGCCCTGCTTGCCCAGAGGCTCGTAAGGGAGATAGATGACGATGTTGCTCATGGTTATTCTTGCAGGCATTCCATCCAGAGGGGAATCACTTTTTCCGGTTGATAATTGGTTAATACCCTGGTGCTGGGCGGCACGTAGGGGCCGCTCATCAGCTCATCCAGCTCCCGGGCGAAGAGGCGCAGGCTGAAGGGCGGAATGAGCCGCCCCGTCTCCCGGTCCGGCAGCATATCTTCAGCAGCGTGGAAGCTGTTGAAGGCGATGGGGGTGCAGCCGTAGGAAAGGGCCTCGTTAATCACCATGGGCATGCCTTCGTGCGTGGAGGTGAGGCAGAGTATCCGGGCCTTCCGGTAGTAGGGCGCGGGGTCCTGCACTCCTTCAAAATGGACGTTTTCCAGGTTCAGCCGTGCCGCCAGCCGTTCCAGGTTGCCGCGTTCCGGGCCGTCCCCGACCAGGTACAGGCGCCAGTCCGGATGCAGGGGCTGCACCCTTTTCCAGACCTTCAGCAGGCGGTCCGCCTTCTTGGGGGAATCCACCAGCCTCCCCACGTAAAGAACGGCTTTTTCCTTCCCGGAAATGCCGGGCTGCACGGGATCATAGGTCAGCAGGTTGGGAATGGCGTACAGGCGCGCCCTTTCCGGTGCGCCCGCCAGTTGAAGGGCGTCTTCCGTGTAGCGAGGGGAAAGGAACACCACCTTGTCCGAGCCGCGGAACATGTCCCTGTATTTCCTCCTCTTGTTGCTGACGGCCACATGCTTTTTGTACGGCAGGAGCGCCCGGCGCAACAGCGTTTTCACGGTGTTGCCCCAGGTGCTGAAATCCTTCCGGAGCAGGGCGGAAAAGTAATCCAGCCCGGTATGGACGTCAAAGGAGATCCAGGAGACGATGGACGCCTGGACGGAAAGGCGCTCATGGCTGAAAAAGAAGGAGTCGTCCTGGTTGGCTCCGCAGTTGATGATGCAGTCCGTCTGCTGCCCGGCGCACAGGGTTTCCACGTACTCCCTGTTTTCCGCGCAGGAGAGCGTGCCTGTGCGGGGAAGGAGGAAATAAGGCGGTTCCGCAGGCAGTGAATCCGCGCCCCGGAGGGACAGGAAGGAAACCCGGTGGCCGTGCCGTGACAGGGCCTGCGCCAGAAGATACGCCGCCCGTTCCGTTCCGCCCGCATGGGGCAGGATGGGATGGTCAAAATAGAAGAGCAGGTTCATGGCGGCGGAACGGGAAGGCAAATGGGACAGTGAAAGGGGATATTACCGGGTTTGGAAAAAGTAGCGGACGGGATTGCCCGTGGTACCCGCCTTGGACAGCAGCCGGGTGACGCCGTAGTGCCACGGGCACGGAAGGCTGTTTTTCCTGAAGGCCTGCCTGTTCTGGCGCGTATTGCGCAGGATGGCCCGCAATCCCGCCGTGCTGGAACCGCCGGTGCGCATGAAAACCATGTTGCGGTCGATATAGGCTGTGGAGACGCGGTTCTTTTCAATAAAGCGGAGCATCAGCTCAAAATCCGCCGCGCTGCCGATGGAGGGGTCAAAGCCGCCATAGCGGGTGAAGCAGTCCTTTTTGCAGTAGAACGTGGGGTGCGCCGGGCACCATCCGCGCTGGAAGGAGCCGGGCTTGTAGTCCGTTCCGCGCCATGTCCGGACGACTTTCCGGGCCGCATTGATGTAATGCAGGTTGCCGTGAACGGCGTCCGTCCCGTGCTGCGCGAAGGCTCCGGCAATGGTTTCCAGAACGCCGTTGTCCTGGTAATAGTCGTCCGCGTTCAGAAAGCCGACGACGTCTCCGGAACTCATGCGGACACCCTTGTTCATGGCGTCGTAAATGCCGTTGTCCGGTTCGGAAATCCATTTCAGCCGCCCGTGGAAGCGCCCTTCAACGTCCTGAAGCATTTCCAGGGTGCCGTCCGTGCTGCCGCCGTCCACGACCAGGTATTCATAGCCGGTCCAGGACTGCGCCAGCACGCTTTCCAGGGTGTCCTGGAGAGTGGCGGCGCTGTTGCGGCAAACGGTGATGACGGTGATTTTCATGGCGGCGGATGCAGGGAAAAAGCGGGCGTCCCGCCCTTCCCGGCGGAGAAGGGGTTACAGGCGGAGTTTGGTGAGCATGTTGGCATTGTGGGCGTCTGTTCCCCACCACAGGTACAGGTTTTCCTTCTGGAATTTCCGGGCGGCCGCCTGGCAGGATTTCCCGTAAAGCCCGAACAGGGAGCCTATGTTCCCCTGGAAGCTGATTCCCTGTGAGGCCAGGGCAGCCAGTTCCTCCGGAGGCATGATCTTCCCGTAGCGTTCCGGATGGGCCAGGACGGGAACGAAGCCTTTCTCCTGGACCAGTTGGAGCCTGTCCCTCCAGGCGCTGGGAAGGCGGAACTGGGGAAGCTCCACGAGCAGGTGGCTGCCGTCGTGGCTGAGCGGCTCTTCCTCCTCAAGCGCCTGTTCAAAATGGTGGTCCAGCATGTATTCCGCCGCCAGGCGCAGGTCGAAATCCCGGTCCGGCAGTGCATCCAGAAGCTGCTGGAAGCGGGCCTTCAGGCGGGCGGGCGTGTTGGAGGGATAGCGGCTGCTGATGTGGGGGGTGCAATAGGCTCCCCTGAATCCTTTTTCTTTCAATCGGGAAATGATTTCCAGACTGTCCCGGAGGATGTGCGCTCCGTCGTCCACGCCCCACAGCAAATGGCAGTGCATATCCATTCCGTCCGGACAGAGCGCAGCGGTTTTAAACCTGGGTTGAAAGAGGGAGGAAAACAAGGCCGGGAATCAGGAGGGGTTGTTCTTGGAGGTGTTGCCGTAGTGGTAGCCGTAGCCGTAATAGCTGTAGCTGCTGGATTTGAAATCCACGGCGTTGATGACGAAGCCCATGTTCGGAAGCTGGCCGGATTCCGCAAGCTGCTGGACGGTGGCGATGTGCCGCTTGTCTATCCTGTTGCTGCGGATGACGTACAGGGAAATATCCGCGTGGCTGGCGAGGATGGCCGTGTCTGCCAGGATGCCGTATGGCGGGGAGTCAATGATGACGGCGTCATAGCGTTCCTTGAAGAGGCGGATGAGCTCCTCCATTTCCGGCAGGGAAAGGAGGGTGACCGGGTTGGGAACCTGGGGCCCGGCGTACAGGATGTCCACTCCGGGATGTTCCGGCAGGGTGCGGATGACGGAGAACGGGTCTTCCACCTTGCGGAGAAGGATGGTGCTCAGCCCCTTGCGGCCCTTGCCGTCAAGCTGCTTGGACAGGGAGGCCTTGCGCAGGTCCCCGTCAATGACCAGGACGCGCTTGCCGATGTTGGCAAAGGACATGGCGAGGTTGGCGGAGATGAACGTTTTCCCTTCCCCCTGCATGGTGGAGGTGAGGAGGATGACGTGCCCCTGGTTCCGGGTGACGGGGAGCATGGAGTCCGCATTGTGGCACAGGATCTGGAAATACTCAGAAATGACGGAGTGTTCATCCGTGAACATGCGGGCCACCTGCCGCTGCTCCTTCTTGGTCATGGCCGGAAGCTCCGCGACCACGGGAAGGTGCGTGACGGCGTTCAGGTCCTTCCTGTTCTTTATCTTGTTGTTGAGCAGGGCCAGCCCCAGGAAGCCGAGGATGCAGACGATGGCGCCCCCCGCCGCCGCGGTCAGCACGGATTTTCTGGTGTTGGGGGAGATGGGGTAATCCGTGCCGTGGGCGGATTCCAGCACGCGCGCGGAGGATTCCGTCAGGGCCAGCGTCAGGTCGTTTTCCAGCTCCTTGCTTAAAAGCGTCAGGTAAAGTTCCTCCTTCACCCGGTGTTCACGGTCCAGGGGGGTCAGCTCCCGGGCCTTTCCGGAGGTGGCCGTCAGCCGCTTGGCGATGTCCTGCCTCTTCCTGGTGAGTTCCTGGAGTTTCAGCTCCAGATTGTTGCGGAGATTGTCCAGGGACCTGGACGCCGCGCTGCGGGTGGCGTCCATCCTCTTCGTGAGGGTGACGACAATGGGGTTCTGCCCCCCGGCACTTCCGGCGACCTTCTGGTATTCCAGGTAGGCGGCGTTGTAGGCTTCAATCTGCCGGGAAACCCCGGAATCCGCAATGCCGGTATCCAGGGAAATGAGACCCGCCTTGTGGCCCAGGGCGTCCAGGTTTTCCTTCAGGCCGTCCGCCAGCTTCATCTGCGTCTGGAGCTCAAAGATGGAATTGTCCAGGGTTTGGGCCGCGTTGAAGTCTGCGGAGATGGACGCTTCCGTGTCTGCGATGATGTCGTTTTTGATTTTGATATCATCCATTTTCTGGTCCACTTCCTTCAGGTCCGCGCCGATCTGGCCGCGCTGCCGCCGGATGAAATCCTTCGTCTTCACCGCCTTCGTGCGGCGTTCCTCCGTGGAGTGGTCATTGTAAACCGCGATCAGCTTGTTCAGCGTGTCCGCGGCCTTGTCCGGATTGGTGGAGGTCAGCGTCATTTGCAGGATGCTGGATTCCTTGGCGTCCGGACGCGTGACCGTAAAATTGGCAAGGAGCTGGTCCGCAGCGGCGTTCACGGGAATGCGGCGCACGGTGATGGTGGTCCCGGAAACGGTTTCCGGCATGTTGGAGGTGGGGTAAACCGTGACGGTGGCGAAGGGGAGGGAAATGGGGGCGTGGAGCTTCCCTTTCTCCTGGATGGGGTTGCCGGCGGCGTCATGGTACGTCAGCGTCACGGCGTTTTCCGGCTCCAGCGTAACGTCAAAGGTGCAGAAGCGGTTCTCCGCGATGTCGTCAAACGTCACGGTGATGGGGCTGTCCTTGTACAGGTCTATTTGGCGCAGGTCCTGCTGCTTCCAGTAGGAGACGTTCAGCGTCAGGTCCTCCACCGTGTTCCGCATCACTGTGCTTGAGCGGAGGATGAAGCTTTCATTGGCCAGGTTGGCGGCTCCGGAATCCATGCCCAGTTCCACCTTGATGCGGTCCGAGGAGGAGGAATCCTTGTTGGATTCCCGCATGATGACGCTGGCCGTTTTTTCAAAAATGTAATTCTGCTTGCCGGTCACGTAATAGGCTCCGGCGCCTCCGAGAAGGGCGAAGAGCAAAATCCAGTACCAGCGTCTCAGAAGGATGCTGGTGATGACATCCAGTGACAGGGAAGATTCCGGTTCCTCGGCGGGAGGGGCTGCGGGGGGAGCAGGAGTATCTGGCATAAAAAGGAATCAATCAAAGAAGGCTCCGCCTTTCCGGAGGACGGAAAGGCGGGAAATGGGGGGATGTGCGCTTACAGGGCGCACAGGGCAACGATGCCGATAATCAGGCCGAGGCCGGAAGCCGTCCAGCCGATGTATTGGACGGTATCGCTGCGGGTGTTGATCTTGCGTTCGGCAGGCGTCACGTAAATGGTGTCGTTCTGCTGAATGTAATAATAGGGGGACTGGAAGAGATCCTTGCTGCGGAGGTCCACGGTGGCGATCTGGCGGCGTCCGTTGGTTTCACGGATCAGGGTGATGTCCCGGTTGCCGTCGATGTTCAGGTCTCCGGCGCGGCTGAGGGCTTCCAGAATCGTCAGGCGCTGGCCGTCCACGTTGTAGGTGCCCGGGGAGGCCACTTCACCCAGGACGGAGAACTTGAAGTTGGTGATCTGGACGTTGACGGAGGCGTCGCTGATATAGTCCCTGTTCCGCAGGGTGGCGGCAATTTCATCCCCCAGCCGGGAGCAGGTCTTGCCGGCCGCCTTGATCTTTCCGATGACCGGCAGGACGATGTAGCCGTTGGCGTCCACCAGGTAACCCTTCCGTGAGCTGGTGCCCTGGCTGCTGGACCCTATTTCGGAGACGGCAAAGGGGGCGGCCAGTTCAGGCTGCTTGCTGCTGACGGTGATGGATAACTGGTCGTCCTTCTGGATGACGGTCTGGTAATTCCCCTTGATCTTTTCATTGGTCTGTCCGGAGACGTCCTGGATATACAGGACTTCCTTGGGGCTGACGCAGGAGGGCAGGAGGGAGGAAGCGGCCAGCGCTGCGGAGCAGAGGGCGGCTTTGCTGATTAGGTTGTTGATGTTCATTGGTTGGAGAGAGGTTGGATGGAGGTATTCAGAATGATCTTCTGGGAAGGGGGGGAGGAGGGCAGGGAAAGGTCGTTATGAACGAGGGTCTGCCCCAGCTTGCTCTGGAACGCCTCGTTGCACTGCTGGATTCCTTCACGGATGACGACCGTGCGGGCCGTCTGGAAAAGGAGGGAGAGATCCATTCTCAGATTGACGTTCTGGACGTAGATCAGGTCATAGCAAAGGCGGCGGCAGAAGGGGATGCCATTGCGGCCGTGGATCTGGGCCATGCCGGTGATGCCGGGGCGCACGGAGCAGCGCTTCCGGCAGTAGTTGGGCGGGAATCCCGCCATCTGGGTGGGGATCCAGGGACGGGGGCCCACAAAAGCCATGTCACCCTTCAGGATGTTGATGAGCTGGGGAAGTTCGTCCAGGGAGGAGCTGCGGAGGAAGCGCCCCAGCGGGAACAGCCTCTGCTCATCGGGCAGGAGCTGCCCGTTTTCATCCTTCCGGTCGTTCATCGTTTTGAATTTGATGATCTTGAACAGTCTTCCCCTGTACCCTACGCGCGTTTGAAGAAAAAACGGGGATTTCCCTGTAGAAAGTACAAGAAGTACCGAAACGGTCAGCAGCAGCGGAATGAGGATGATGAGAGCTATTCCGGCAAGGAGGCTTCCAAGAAACGGTTTGCAGATATGTATGTACATAAGCGGCGCGGCAGAATTACCGGATTGCAAATCCTATCAAAATAATAGGGTACGATAAATTCCATCATAACACACTTAATTACATATATTTATATACAGAAAACAATAGTTTGAGTTAAATTTTTTTAGTTTTTTAAGGCGCGGGAATGATAAATAAGTATTTTTTCTTTAATGATTACTATTGACATCGGATTTGCAATCCGCTGGATATTTTATTACAGGTGCCCAAGTATTGAATAACATGTCTTTTTATAATAGAAATATGGTTGAATTAGTGTAATCAATAAGATAGGAAGGTTGAATTGGTTATTGCTGTATTTGTGTTGGTTTGAAGGGGAATGAAGCCGTTTGCGCAGGTAAGGGAAGGACTATGCATGACGCTGTTCGGTGGAGTCCGGAAAGGAGGCTCTTCCGGGTTTTTCCTTCCTGAAATCTGTCATTTCCACCGTAATCGGGAGAAACCTGCGGCCTTCCGGACCCCCTCCTTTTGTTTAGCCTTGAGTTGGGGGCGCGGAGTTGTTAGGATAGAAGGCAGGTATGGCATTGGATGTGCAGGAGCATCATGCATTTGAGCGTGAAGAGGGGCGTCCCCCTGTTTGGATAGGAATGGCGTGGGGCGTCGTGTCCCTGCTGGGCGGGGCTGCGCTGCTTGCGGCCATGCTGACGTTTGACGTGCGGGAAATAGGCTGGAGTTATTTAAATGATTCCGGGCAGGTGATTCCGGGCGCCTCCAATGTGCTGGGCGTGGCGGGATTGTACGGCGCGGGGATTCTTTATTGGGCGCTGGGCGGCATGGCCTGGATGCTGGTCATTCTGTTGGAATGGTGGGGGCTTTACCGTCTGCTGCACCGTGGAAGTCTGCCCCGCAGCGTGGTGTACGGCGGCCTTTTCCTGCTGTTGTTCGGCTGCCTGTTCCTGACGGCCGGGCATGTGCCGGGTGACGCATGGGTGGCGCGCCACCAGATTCAGGGCGCCGGCGGCCTGGCGGGACATCTGCTGGGAACGGGGCTGCTTCTTCCGTTGACCGGCACGTCCGCCGTGCTGGTTCTTTCCGGGCTGGGCTATCTGCTGGCCCTGGTTTATGCCGCGGGAATGCATCCCCGCCCGCTGTTCCGCGCCATGCTGCGGGAGTGGCGCGCCTGGCGCATGAACAGGAAGGAGAAAAGAATGGCGCGCCAGTCCGCGCAGCTTGCCAGGGAGGCGGCGCGCGTAAGGGCCAGCATGGAAGATGCGGCCCTGTCCGCCCCCAGGCCGGCCGGAAAGGGCAGGGCATCCTCTCCCCGCCTGCAGCGCACCGGGGACGACCTGGAAGGCTTATATAATGAAGTGGCCGCGGCTTCCCCTGGCAGGTCCGCAGACCCCGCTCCCGCCCCCCGCGCACCGCGTACGCAGGGGCATCTTCCGCTGACGCCGCGCCCCAGGATTACCGTGGCGAAGCCGGCGGAAATCAAGCCCGCTCCCAGGGAGCAGCCTTTCTCCAAACTGTCCACGCCGCCTACGGAGGAATTCCGGGATTACGAGCTTCCTCCGTTTGAGCTGCTGCATTACGAAGAAAAGCCGGAAGGCCCTACGGAAGAGGACAAGGATGAAATGCTGGAAATCCAGCAGAAGATCATTGATACCCTGACGACGTTCCGCGTGGACGTGACGCCGGGGGACATTACCCGCGGCCCGACCATCACCCGCTATGAAGTTTACCCCGCGCGCGGCGTGCGCGTGAACACCTTTGACCAGTATGCGAAGGACATCGCGCTGGCGACGAAGGCGGAGAGCGTGAACATCGTGGCGCCCATTCCGGGCAAGGACACGGTGGGCATTGAAATCGTCAACCGCAACAAGGTGGCCGTGCCATTGCGGGAACTCTTGCAGGACCCCGGCTTCTGCTCCCCCAAGAAGAAAATACCGCTGGCCCTGGGGAAGGACGTGTATGGCCGCACCGTGATCGGGGACCTGGCATCCATGCCGCACCTGCTGGTGGCCGGGGCCACCGGGTCCGGCAAATCCGTGTGCATCAACAGCATTATCTCCTCCATGCTTCTGAAATTCCGGCCGGATGAGCTCAGGCTCATCCTGGTGGACCCGAAGGTGGTGGAAATGCAGCCTTATTCCAAGCTGCCGCACCTGATTGTGCCGGTGGTGACGGACCCCAAGAAAGTGCCCAATGCCCTGCGCTGGTGCGTGAATGAAATGGAGCACCGCTACCACTGCTTTGCCAAGGTGGGCGTGCGCAACTTTGAAGCCTTCAACAAGCGGCCGCCGGACGCGCCTGCGGAAGAGGCGGAGGAACCGGAAGACGGGGAGGTGGATGAAGCCCTGGCGGAATCCATTGCCCGTGACCTGGAATCCCAGGGGGAATGGCCCGCGGAAGAGGATGATGAACTGGACCTGGAGGACGACGGCGTCATCCCTGAACGCTTCCCCTATATCGTCATCATCATTGACGAACTTGCGGACCTGATGCAGACGGTGGGCGCGGACATTGAAACGAACATCGGCCGCCTGACCCAGAAAGCCCGCGCCGCGGGCATCCACCTCATTGTGGCGACGCAGACGCCCAGAAGGCAGGTGGTGACGGGGACGATCAAGGCCAATATTCCCACGCGCATCGCCTTCCAGGTGGCCAGCGGCACGGACAGCCGCGTGATTCTGGACAGGCAGGGTGCGGAAAAACTGGTGGGCAAGGGCGATCTGCTGTACCTGCCGCCGGGTTCCGCGCAGGTGGAGCGGGCGCAGGGCGCCTTTATCTCCGACGACGAAGTGGAAGCCCTGGTGGCCCACTGCGCCTCCCAGGCCAGGCAGAAATTCCATGAAGAGGTTCAGAAATCCCTGGACGAACCCTCCCGCGGAGGGGCGGACAGCCCGCTGGACGACGCGGAGGAGGAATGCTACGCCAAATGCCTGGAAGTGGCTGTCATTGAGCGCAAGGTGAGCACCTCCCTGCTGCAGCGGCGTTTGAGCATCGGGTACGGACGCGCGGCGCGCATGATGGATTTGCTGGAATCCCGCGGCATCATTGCCCCGGCGGACAATACCAACCGTCCGCGCAAGGTGCTGGTGGAATGAAACGACGAGAAAAGCCCCTCCCATGAAACGAATCCTTTCCCTGCCTGCTCTGGCGGCGTTCGTGCTGCTGGGCGCCTCCTGCTCCCAGCAGGTGCGGCCCGTCAAAAAGACCGCCCGGCCTCCCGTGTACGTGGGGAAGGTGGAGCAGGTGTACCCCAGCCACAACTATGTGCTCATTGCGCTGGCCGGGAACATTTACGAGCCGGGAACCGTGCTCATTTCCCAGTCCCCGGGCAGGGAGGAAAATCGCAGGGTCGCGAACCTGATCGTGACGGAGGAACGTATGGGCCGGGCGCGCATTCCGGCGGACATACGCAGCGGAGCCGTGGAGGCAGGGGACCTGGTGTTCCTGTACCGGAACCTGGCCGCTCCGGAAAGCTCCGGAAAAAAGGATAACCCGGACCCGGACAATCCGGAACCGAAGACGGATGAAGACGGCAAGGAGGTTACCCCGCCGATTTCCCCGGACGGCGGCAAAACGCCGGACGGGCTGCTTCCGGTGCCCGGGGAGGCCCCCGCGCCGGATCCCGCGGACCAGGAGCGCATTTCCCGTGAGCGGGAGAAAATCCTCCGGGAGCTGGAAAGCGTTCCGGGCAAGCTGGATGACCCGTGGCGCGAGGCTTTTTCCGGAAAATCGGCAGGAAAATGATTTTTTAGATTCATTCAATAAAAGCTTGTTTTTCAGCAAGCCCGGATTAGGATAATCCCGCTTACGCAACCAGATGACTAATTTATGAAATCCATCAAAGGAACAGAAACAGAAAAGAACCTTCTCAAGGCTTTTGCCGGAGAATCCGAAGCGCGCAACCGCTACACCTACTTTGCCGGCGTGGCCAAGAAAGCCGGTTATGAGCAGATTGCCGCCATCTTCCTGGAAACCGCCGACAATGAAAAGGAACATGCCAAGGTGTTCTTCAAGCTGTTGAAGGACGCCTGCGTTGAAGTAACGCACACCGTTTGCACGGCTCCCCTGGAATCCACGGAGGAATGCCTGCTGGCCGCCGCTGCCGGCGAGCGCGACGAATGGTCCGAAATGTACCCCACGTTTGCCGAGGTGGCTGACCGTGAAGGCTTCCCCGCCATTGCGGAAACCTTCCGCCAGATTGCCACTGTGGAACAGCACCATGAGGCGCGCTACCTCAAGCTGGCTGAAAACGTGCGCGAAGGCAAGGTATTTGCCAAGGAAAAGGAAATCCAGTGGAAGTGCCGCAACTGCGGTTACGTGCACACCGGCTCCACCGCCCCCAAGGTGTGCCCGGCCTGCGTGCATCCCCAGGCGTTCTTTGAAGAACTGGCGGACAACTTCTAATCGTCCTTTCTCCAGAAACATGATTGGGGCCGGTTTCACGAGCTGATCGTGTGATCGGCCCTCTTTTTACTTACGGACGCCTTACGCTGATGGACTGGAAACGCACGGATGCGGTGTGGATGAGATATGGGCGCAGCCTCTGGAAATTCGCCGGAAGCTACGGGCTGGGCATCGCCCTGATGCTGATCCTGCTGGTGCTGACGTTTGCCGGAACGCTGCATCAGGTGCGGCTGTCTTCCTCCATGGGGCCGGAGGCGGCCATAGAATCCTTCTTCGGCGCGCCGTATGTGCTGATGCCGCTGGGCGGGGAAAACTCCCTGGTTTCCCTGCCGCTGCCCGGCATGGGCATTACCTGCGCCCTGCTGTTTGCCAACCTGCTCATAGGCGGGATGTTCCGCGTCCGGTGGACCTGGAGGCACGCGGGCGTGCTGGTGGCCCACGGCGGCATTCTGCTGCTGCTGGCCGGCATCATGCTGGGCAATAAAATGACGGTGGCCGTGGACCAGGTGGAACTGCCCCAGGGCGACCGGGTGCACGAGCAGTCCCTGCCGTTTGACCTCCGCCTGAACCGTTTCGTGCCGGAATTTTATCCCGGCACCTCCAAGCCCAAATCCTATGAATCCCAGGTAACCGTCTTTCCGGAATCCGGCGGCCAGTATGATGCCGTCATCCGCATGAACGAGCCTCTCCGCCTTTCCGGCTGGACGCTGTACCAGATGAGCTGGGGGCAGGACTCCCTGCATCCGGGCAGGCTCATCTCCGTCCTCCGCGCTTCCCACAATCCCCTGGAGCAAATGCCCAAATGGTCTTCCTACATCATTGCCGCGGGACTGCTGTGGCACTTTGCCTGCGTCTTCGGAAGGTACCTGCGCCGCAAACCCGGCCAGGCTCCCGCCGGAGCGGAGGCGGCGGACGACCATCTGGAGCCGCCCGCTCCCGGCGGCAAGCGCCGCCTGCGACTGATAGGCATTTGCGTGCTGGTGGCGGCAATCTTCGGCGTCGGCATGCTGGCGGCCCGGCCTGCCTCTCATCCGGTCCGGGTGGAGCATTACGTGCCCTGGTCCTCCTTCCTGGTGGAACGGGCCGGGGCAATGGCCGTCCAGGACGGCGGCCGCCTGAAGCCCGTCTCCACGTACGCGGGCTTCCATCTGCTCCGGACCCTGGGCAAAAGAAGCTTTGCCATGGAGACGCCGGAGGGGAAAAGGAAACTCTCTCCGGTGGAATGGATGCTGGACTGCATGTTCCGCCCGGAATTCGCGGAACAATACCCCGTTTTCCTGGTTAACCGGGAGGAAGTGGTCAGGCGTCTGCACCTGCCGGACCAGGCGGACAAGCGGAAAAAATACTCCTACGCGCAGATTGCGGAACACTGGGAGGAAATGACCCGCGCCGTCCGGGAAATCCGGCTGCTGGGAGAAACGGATTTGACGGAAGCCCAGAAGGAAATCCTGGCCCTTTCCCGCAACTTTGACGTGGTGCGCGGCTGGATGCTCGGCTCCCGTATCATGCTGGAAGACCCCTCCGCCATGGAACGGATGGAATTCCCCCGCTGGTTCCCCTCTGCGGGCCAGAATGGGGAGCGTCTCTGGACGGCTGCCCCGGACAAAGCCACCGGAGCCTTTCTGGCAATGGCCTCCCTGCTGGAACGCAAGGCCATCGGCATGGAAGGCGCGGAAGCCTCCGGACTGCGGATGAAGGCGGAAGGACTGCTGCTGGAAAAACTGGCGCAGCCCAATGAAGCCGCCTCCGCCGGGGAACGGCACAGCCTGGAAAGGGAAATCTTCTACTACCGCCTGGACCCGCTCTATGCCTCCCTGGCCGTCTTTGTGGCGGCGTTCGTGTGCCTGCTGCTCTGCGCCCTCTTCCGTCCTGCCGCCAACGCTCCCCTCTGGCGCCGTTTTCTGCGGCCCGGCGGGTTCAGCCCTGCGTGGCTGCTGGGTGCGGCGGGGACCGGCGTGCTGGCGGCGGCCCTGGTCATCCGCGTGCTCATCACCATGAGGTCCCCGGTGGGCAACACGTATGAAACCATCGCCTTCATCGCGTGCATGGGCGTGCTCTGCGCGCTGGTGGCGGAGCTGTTCAGCAAAAAGGGCATCGTGCTGGCGGCGGGGCTTCTGCTGGGGGCCTTCTCCTGCCAGATGGGCATTCTGTACGAATCCTCCCAGGCCGTGGACCACATGGACCCCCTGGTAGCCATCCTGCGCTCCAACTTCCTGCTCTCCACCCATGTCATCACCATTGTGCTGGGGTACGCGGCCGGGTTGCTGGCGGCGGTGCTCTCCCATGTATACCTGCTGGCCTCCCCCCTGCGCCTGATCGGCAGGAAAACGGAACAATCCCTGGACCGCATGGCTTACGGCATCCTGTGCTTCTCCCTGGTATTCACGCTGGTGGGAACGGTCTTCGGCGGCATCTGGGGCAATGAATCCTGGGGGCGCTTCTGGGGCTGGGATCCCAAGGAAAACGGGGCCCTGATGATTGTGCTGTGGCAATTGACCGTGCTGCACGCGCGGAAAGCCGGGTGGCTGTCCCCCTGGCTGCTCCACTTCAGCAACGTGGTGGGCGGCGTCATCATCGCCTTTGCCTGGTGGGGCGTCAACATGCTGGGCGTGGGCCTGCACTCTTACGGCTTCACCTCCGGCCGTGACGCCCTGGACATTTTCTACTGGTCTGAAGCCGTCCTGTGCGTCCTCTTCGTCATTCTGCATTACCGCGCGCTCCGGCGCGTGGACATCAGGTAGGGGGAGAAGGACGCATTTTTCTCATTTTCTCCTTGCCGGTCCGGGTTCTCCGGTATATATTCCCGCCACCTCATGCACGGATAGCTCAGTGGTAGAGCGGCTGTCTTACACACAGTTGGTCGGGGGTTCGAATCCCTCTCCGTGTACCATTAATAAACCCCGCAAGCTTAATGGCTTGCGGGGTTTTCTTTTATAGGTGGTTTACCAGGCGGATACACTCTGGCCTTGGTCGGGTGCGATATTTATTTTTGAGTTTGGTGTTCGAGATTGGAAAGGCGTAAATTAATTTCGGTAAGGGTGCGGGTTTGTTCATTGATGAACGTCCGCATGTCGGCATACATGATTGCAGCGGCAGCAAAGCCTACAATCATGACAATCTCGGCCTTGTACTCTCTCAGGAGCGTCAGGTAAGCGCGGGTTCTGGTGCACATGATTACTTGCTTGCATGTTGCTGCATAACGGACGGCATGTCCGTTCCCGGCTGTGCCCGGGAATAGGGAATATGCCTTGATTCCCGGAGCAGGGCGGCGGCATGGCAGCTTGCCGTGTATTCCGCCCCCGCATCCCCGGAATGTCTAACGTATCCACTGGCGCCCGATGCTGCCATGGTTGCCGCCATCAGGTATTTGACCCGCCTCCGCCTCCCCCAGCGGCCAGACTCCGCCTGTTTATCTTTTTTAGTATCTTGTTTGTTGATGTTCAATCTATTGTTTAGTAAAATACTTGAAAAAATCTACAGCGGCGGAGTTCATGAGCACAAAATCCGGATAATGGACGGAGGTGAATCTCCGGTGTCCTCCGCTCTCATTGACGGCGTCAACCGTCAGGACTACACCCTCCGTCATCTCAATAGGACTTTCCTGCTCTCCTTCCGGAACGTTGGAAATGAACTGCTCCACTCTAGCCCACACCTGTTGGACCTGCCAGGGCGCGCCCATGGAGACAAGGGCTTACACCACAGCTTCCAGGGCCGGAGCATGAGAAGGAGGAATGTCGTTCTCCGTGTAAATGCGGGACTCTATAAAACCTCCGGAAGAGGGGAAAACGGCAGTCATGTTCAATTTGTCCCATTCTCCCAACAATGGGAATTGTATTTGTATTTGTGCTTTCATCTTTATTTAACCTCCATCATTTCACACCATTCCGCCACTACGGATTTTTGTCCGTAAAGTCCTACGTAAGTTTTTAACGGCTTAACTCCGACTTCCAGCGCTCCTCTATTGCATAATAGCCTTATATTTTGTAGATCGACACAATTGTGATAGGAGTCGGTAATCCAGGTGTTTTCACAAACGCGGTATGCCTCCAGGCGCCCGCCATTGGAATCATTGGCTCCAACAACCCAGAGGCCTCCGTTGCCGTCTTTCCCCCATCCTATCGCAATCCCGCGCAGCCGGAAATTGTTCGGCAGCGATGCATAGCCAGTCAATAGCTCTACTTGATTCGTATTGTAATTATAGCGGCAAACGCGCCCGCGCACGGGAATCTTGTTGCCATCCTCCGGGTCATAGTCTGCAAAATAAACATCCCACCACATGGAAACGCCATCTGCAGGTTCGGAAAAAGGATAATCATCTGGTCCATTCCAGGCCTCATTCAGCGTAACGTCCAGCAATCCCCCTGCCACTACCTGAAACATGCGCTGATACCCCAGACTGGCAGACAGGGGCAAAAAAGCTCCGGTTGAGTGGGAATAAGACCCTTCACGGTCGCTTTCATGGCCAAAAGGCACACACCGGAAATTAAAATCTACCCAGCCGTTTTCCGTTGCCGGTTTAGGCCAATAGGTAGCCAGCCAGGAAAACGGCGTTAACAATTTACCAAACGGAGGAGTGGAAAAATTGAAATAGTTCCGAGCGGCTCCATTGGAAATCTCGTTAAGTACCCTGACCTCATGTTTTCGCGCCGCGTCCGTTTCCGTGACAGGATCAACGGGAATATTGATGCCACCGTTGGCGTTGTAGGTCCCTGCCGTCGTCAGACTTCCGGCAAGCGTCATATTGCCGCTCTCATCCAAGTGGGGAGCGGTATTCCATCGGTTGCGCTCCTCTTCCGTGATATGGACTGACGCGTCCGCTTTGTGGGCATCGAATGTTTCCGTGCTTACTTTGGAATTAACTTCAGATGCTTCAGCCTTGGAGTTCCAGGCCGTTCGTTCATCCTCTGTGATGTGAACGGAATTATTTTTTTCATGCTCATAAAAATCATTATGGGCCGTCAGTAAAATTCCGTTGATAGAGGTAATTTTATCCATGATTTTTGTTTATTATTGGTTGTAGTGAGGTAGTTGAACAACTTTGGCGCCTCCTTATCCATGATGAATTCCGGCTCATCCGGCATGGAAGGCTTGCACCTTCCATGCGGGTTGGCTTCTTCAACGGTCAGGGCAACTCTGGACGGGGTTCATGAGAACCTCCCCTTCCTTCGGTTGCGGATGGGCTGAAATTTGATCCAGCGGCGCCCTGGCTTGAAGTGCCTTACATTCCCCGGATAAAATGGAAACGGTTGAAACCCACTTCGGAAAAAATCTACGGCTGTCCCGGAGAAAGGTCATCCCGCATGGAACGTTAAGACTGCATGAATGCTGCTTTTGCCTGGAGCATCATTTGGACGTCTGCCGTTATGGATAAAAAAGCTGCCGCACCTTTCGGTGCGGCAGCCCCTGTTTAATGATGTATTGAATCGGTTTCTGAATGGGAATGAATCAGGCGCCGAAATCCAGCGCCTTGGGTTCGCGGGCCCAGACGCGGTGTTGTTTCATGGCCGTGATGAAAGGTTTCATCAGGGCCTTGGTGTCTTTCGGCGTGAGCAGCCCGGCGTCGTCCATATCCCGGGGCAGGTCCGTTGCTTCCAGCATTTCACTGGCGTCGCCGGGCAGGCCGATGGCTTTTAGGTGCCGGTATGCCTGGCGCAGGTGGTACTTGGCGTCTCCGTTCATCAGGAGCGTTTTAATGCTCTGCTCTCCTTCCGGCACGATGACGGCGTCAAACACGACAGAGGGGTTGCCGGACAGGGTGCCGTCCACAAGCAGGTCTTTCCCTTCCTCCGTATTCACGCTTCCCATGTGCGGGGCAAGAATCTGGGGGTGCACGCCTTCCTTGTGCAGGGCGCTGCAGATTTCCTCCACGGATTTCAGGCTGACGCCGTCCGCCGCCAGCAGGGAGACGCGCATGCCCTTGAGGTTGCCGTCCGGGTTGGCGTACAGGCTCAGCGCCGGGTCTTTTTCCAGGCCGCAGACCGGTTTGGGCAGTTCCCGGTTAAGCTGTTCCTCCGTGAGTTCAATGCCCAGGTTTTTAGCTACTCCGGCTGCCAGGTTTGGGTCAATGCGCGTCAGCAGGTCCACTACCCGTTCCCGGATGTACGGGCGCGTCACCTTGCCTACTTCAAAGCTGAAGGCGTCAATGATGTGCCTTTGCTCCACGGGAGTCTGGCTCATCCAGAACAGGCGGGGCTGGGCATAGTATTCCGCGAAGGAGGGGCTCCTGAGACGTTCCTTGACGCCGCTCACCGGCTGGGGGGCGGTGGAGAAACCGCCTTCTTCCGGGGGCGTTTCACGCGGCCAGTTGTCCCCGATGGAGTTGGGATCGTAATTGGCCGGAGCGGTGTCTATCTGCATGCGGTGGAAGCCGTCCCTCTGGTTATTGTGGAAGGGGCAGACGGGGCGGTTGATGGGGATTTCCGTAAAGTTGGCTCCGCCCAGGCGGTGCCGCTGGGTGTCGCTGTAGGAAAAGATGCGGCCCTGAAGCAGCGGGTCGTCGGAAAAATCGATGCCCGGCACGATGTTGGCGGGGCAGAAGGCGACCTGTTCCGTTTCCGCAAAGAAGTTGTCCGGGTTGCGGTCCAGCACCATCTTGCCGACGATTTCCACGGGAACCAGCGCTTCCGGAATGAGCTTGGTGGCGTCCAGAATATCGAAGTCGAATTTGTCTGCGTCCTCTTCCGGAATGAGCTGCAAACCGAGTTCGAATTCCGGATAATCCCCGGCTTCAATAGATTGCCAGAGATCCTTGCGGTGGAAGTCCGGATCGCGTCCTGTCAACGCCTGGGACTCATCCCAGATCAGGGATTTTTTACCATACGCCGGTTTCCAGTGGAAGCGGACGAAGGTGCTTTTCCCTTCTTCATTGACCAGCTTATACGTATGAATGCCGAAGCCTTCAATGGTCCGGTAACTCCGGGGAATGCCGCGGTCGGACATGAGCCACATGACGTTGTGCAGGGTTTCAGGCTGGAGGGAGACATAATCCCAGAAGGAATCGTGGGCCGTCTGCCCCTGAGGCATTTCATTGTGGGGCTCCGGCTTGACGGCATGGACGAAATCCGGGAATTTGATGGCGTCCTGAATGAAAAAGACGGGCGTGTCGTTGCCCACCAGGTCATAGTTGCCTTCCTTGGTATAGAACTTGGTGGCGAAGCCGCGGATGTCCCTCACCGTATCCGGAGATCCTCGGAAGCCCTGCACGTTGGAAAAACGCACAAAGACCGGGGTCTTTTCTCCCGGATCCTGCAGAAAGCCCGCCTTGGTGTACTTGGAAAGGGACTTGTATACCTGAAAATAGCCATGTGCCCCGGAACCTCTTGCGTGAACCACGCGTTCCGGTATCCGCTCCTGGTCAAAATGAGCCATTTTTTCCAGAAAGTGGAAGTCTTCAAGCAGAGAGGGGCCTCTGCTTCCGGCTTTAAGTGTATTTTGGTCATTGGCTATTTTAACTCCCAGGTTGCTTGTGAGCGGCTGGTCCATGCCGTTGGAGCGCATGGTGTCCAGATCCTTGATTTTTTCCGTGGTATTGTCCGGCATTTTCATGGAGCCGGGAGCGGAGGGTTCCGCATTGGGCGGCGTAGGCTTCGGAGTGGGCTTGATCAGCTCCGGATCAATCGTATCCGTGTAATGGGGTTCCGCTTCCTTTCCGTCGGTGAAAGGAGCGAGGCTGTCTTCCATGGGCGGCGTCTTTTTTTTCATTTGCTTGTTCATGATGGGACCGAATTTCTTCTATACGGGTAAGGGTTCGACTTCTCTTTTTCCGGTGATGTTCTGTCATGTTTTGTCAGCAGCCTCCGTTCAGGGATGATGGAGATTCGTTGAAAAGAACTCGACTTGAAACGTTTATATGATAGAGAATGGCATCTATGGAAAAGGCTTGTTTGATTGGCATGGCTTTTCTGCCTGTGGTCCATGCTTCATTCGCAGCAGGGCAGCAGGCGGAAGACCGCGGGGATGTAGCCGTGGACACGCGGACGGCATTCGGGAAGCCTCCGCGTTCCCTGCATCTGGAACCGGTGGAGAGCCTCTCAGTGCCGAAAAATCCGGATATTCCCTACGGCATGATTAGCCGCGTGCATCTCTATGCCGACCGCTCCCATGGCTCGGGTGAAGATTCCATTTATCTGGTGGCGGAAATGAATTTCTGCGGGGAAGACGGGGACCAGCCCCATATTGTGGGAATCTTTGCCGGTTCTCCCGCAGAGGAACCGTGCATGAGGCTGGCGGACCTGGACAGGGACGGCATTCCTGAACTGGTTCTGGTTCATGAAGCGGGAGCAGGAGCTTCATATATGCGCATTTTCCGCATTTCCCAAGAACCGAATGTCTACGACGATAAGAGCTGCATCTCCGCCTCTGCCATGCTGAAGCAGGTGGGCTGCTGCCGCACGGGAATGGGAACCGTCAGGCTGGAGGATGACGGAACGGTGGTGGTAAAGACTTATCCGGAAGGAGGAAAGATTCCGGCATCCGTGAAAAAATACCGTCTGGAACAGGGGGCGGACGGAATGAAGGAGGTGGAATAAACAGGAGCGGAGCAGGGGAAGCCGGAATAGGAGGGAGAAGCGCAGCGGCGTTTCCGGCGCAGCGGGACGGGGGTACGCTGCGTACATGAAATGGGACGGAACTTCCACAAATTTTCATAGACGCGGGGAATAAATAGGTTATGATTTTTATGTCAATCGGGTATTGGAAAAAAGGCTCATGCCGTTATGGCGCGGAGCGGCTTTTCCGGTATGGAACCATTTTCCTATTGAATTAAAGTGATGACGGTGCAAGAAATAGCTGAACAGAGTTTGAAGAGCCTTCTGGCCTCCCTGGGTTTTTCCGCGGATATTGAAGTAACGGAGGCGGACGGCATCGTGTGCCTGAATATTTCCTCCCCGGATTCCCAGTACATCATCGGGGGAGACGGGGACAGGCTGGACGACCTCCAGTACCTGGTCAACCGCATGATCCAGCGCAAGATGGAGGATGCACCCCGCGTGAAGGTGGATTGCGATCACTACCGGGAACGCAACGAGGCCCGCCTGCTGGAAAAGGCCCGTTCCCTGGCCGAACGCGTGCAGGAAAGCGGCAAGCCGATGAAGATGCAGCCGCTGAACGCCTACCACCGCCGCCTGGTGCACAATGCCCTTCAATCCATGGAAGGCATTGCGACGGAATCTGAGGAAGGCGACGGCCGTTACAAGCGCATTACCATCCGGCGCGCCTGAAGCCGGCAGTTTTCATGAAGGTTGCAGCGGTTATTGCGTCTGTTTGCCTGGCGCTGGTGACGGCGGTTCCGGGCCGTGCGGAAGCGGAGGATTCCCCCGCTTCCTGCGCCGCGGCTCCTTCTCCGCCGCCGCCTGTGCTGGTGGTGTACGGTTCTGCGGAGCCCGGCGCGGCGGAAGCCCGCTGGCTGAAGGCGCTCCGTCCAGGAACGGAAGAACGCCGTGCGCTGGATGAACATGTCCGTGACGTGCAGTTTGTCACAGTGCCCAAACGTCCCTCCGTGAAGGATTGGGAAGAAGGCGGCAGCCTGTTCCGTGCTGCGGAGCATGGCGTGCGCGTGCTGCCTGCGGTGGTTTTGCTTGATTCCAGGGGGCGTGTATTTGACTTGGTGGAAGGGGGAGCGCATGCCGCATCCCTGCGGGAAAAGGCGGCCCTGCTGGCGGATAAGGCCCGGCGCGTGCGCCCGGTGACTTTGGTGAATGACGTTCCGAAGGGTGGAGACCCTGCGGAGGAGGCCGCCGCCATTTGCCGGGCGTTGGAACCGGTGCCGGCGGAAGCCTGGTTCCGGGATTATCCGGGAACGATGAAACGCCTGGAAAAACTGAATTGCACGGTTCCGGCCTTTCTGAACGCCCGCGCGGCAGCCCGCCGCCTGGAGAAAAACCGGGAAACGGCGGCGCTCCTCTGCGAATCCTTCCAGGCCTGTGATGCCCCTTCCATCCGGAAATGCCTGGAAGCGTGGCGGAAAAGGGCGGATGATCCCTCCCTTCCCGTGGAAGAACGCCAGTTGATCCTGCTCTCCATGGTGCATCCCCTCTGGGTCCGGCTGGAAGAAGCGCTGTACCGGGACGCCCACACGGCGGAGAGTGAGGAGGCTTTCAACCGGGCGGTTGCCGTTCTGGAGGAAGTGCGGGACATGGACCGCGCCAGCGTTTGCGGCAGGCGCGCGCACCAGCTCCGGGAAGAGCTGAGGAGGGCTCGCCTGGCTGCCGCGCGGTATGATTGATGCGGTTTTCCGGAGCTTCCGGAAACGGACAGGAAGGCTTCCCGGTTGCCGTCACGGAATCAAGGGACGCGTTTTTTCTTCGTGATTCCCTTCTCCACAGGAAGGGCCCGGCAAATTGGCTTGATTTTGCCCCTGTCCGGGGCTAGTCTTCGGACCGTTATGACAGACTCATCCATCCCGGACATGATGGCGGCGGCGCGCCGTGACAAATGGACTGACCAGCAACTGGCCGCCAAGGCTGTGGAACTGGCGGAATCCATTCTGAAACAGTCGAATGCCGGGATGCGCAGGAAGGAGAAAAAGCAGGCGGAGCAGATGGAGCGCATGATGAACGACCCTGCGGGCAAGGCCTTTACGCTGGCGCTGGCGGACCGCGTGTTCCGCCCTTCCTCGCCGGCGCGGGGCGCGGAGCTGTTCCGCTACCTGCTGGACGGCTACGGTATTCCCCGTTATTTGTCCGCCGCGGACCGGTTCGCCATGAAGCTGGGGGACAAATTCTCCGTACAATTTCCCGGCGTAGTGATGCCCATGATTACCAGCCAGTTGCGGAAGGAGAGCTCCAACGTGATTCTTCCGGCGGAGGATGGAAAACTGCGCTCCCACCTGCGCCGCAGGCGCAAGGCCGGCATCCGGATGAACATCAACCAGCTGGGAGAGGCCATTCTGGGTGAAAGCGAGGCCCACCACCGCCTCCAGCAGGTCGTGGACCGCCTGGCGGACAAGGACTGCGATTATATTTCCGTCAAGATTTCAGCCATTTTCAGCCAGATTCATCTGGTGGCCTTTGAAGAAACCGTGCAGCTGATTCAGGAGCGCCTGCGCATCCTGTACCGGGCGGCCATCACGAATGCGGTGACACTGCCGGACGGCTCCAAAAGACCCAAATTCGTGAATCTGGACATGGAGGAATACCGTGACCTCCACCTGACGGCGGAAGCGTTCAAGCGCACGCTGATGGAGGATGAATTCATGCAGATGGAAGCCGGGATTGTGCTCCAGGCTTATTTGCCGGACTCCTGGGAGGAACAAATGAAGCTGTGCGCCTGGGCGAAGGAGCGGGTGGAGAAGGGCGGCGCGCGCATCAAGATACGCCTGGTGAAAGGCGCCAACCTGGCGATGGAGAAAGTGGAGGCCTCCATGCATGACTGGGCGCAGGCCCCATACGGCACGAAGGCCCAGGTGGACGCCAACTACAAGAGAATGCTCCATTACGGCTGCATGCCGGAGAACGCCAGATATGTGCAGTTCGGCGTTGCCTCCCACAACCTGTTTGACTTGTGTTATGCCATGCTGCTGCGTGAGCGGGAAGGCGTCCGGGACCATGTGGAATTTGAAATGCTGGAGGGGATGGCGAACCATCAGGCGCGCGTCATCCGCCAGGCGGCGGACGGCCTGCTGCTGTATGCCCCTGTGGTGCTGAAGGAAGACTTCCACAGCGCGATTGCCTACCTGGTGCGGCGGCTGGATGAAAACACCAGTGAGGAAAACTTCCTGCATGACCTCTTCGGCATGACGCCGGGCTCCCGGAGCTGGGAGGCGCAAAAAAAGCGGTTCTTAAAAGCCTGCCAGGAGAAGGACGACGTGAAATACGGCCCCAACCGTACGCAGAACCGCGCTACGGACCCCGTGCAGCCCACGCATTACCGGGACGCCTTTGCCAATGAGCGTGATACGGACTGGTCCCTGCGGCAGAATGCGGAATGGATCAACGGCCTGATTGCCGCGGAAAAGGAAAAATCCGGCGAGGAAATTCCCCTGGTCATCAACGGTGAGGAAATCACGACCAACCTGTGGGGCGTGGGGCGCGACCCGTCCCGCCACAATGAAGTCTCCTACAAATTCGCGTATGCGGACTTTGACCAGATTGAACACGCGCTGGACACGGCGGACAAGGCCCGCGCCTCCTGGGCGTCCAAGAGCGTTGGCGAACGCGCTGAAATCCTGCACCAGGCGGCGCAGGAGCTGTCCAGAATCCGGGGGGAGGCCATTGCAGCCATGGTGAGGGACGCCGGAAAGGTGCCCACGGAGGCGGACGTGGAAGTGAGTGAGGCCATAGACTTCTGCCGCTATTATGCGGAAGGGCTGGACCGCGACGGCATGAACGACGGCGTGGAAATGACCCCGCTGGGTACCGTTTGCGTGATGTCTCCCTGGAACTTCCCCTTCGCCATTCCCACGGGCGGGGTGGCCGCCGCGCTGATGGCGGGGAACACGGTGGTGTTCAAGCCGTCCGAGCTGGCCGTTTATACGGCCTGGCAGATCGTCCAGGCGTTCTGGCGCGCCGGGGTACCTAAGAGCGTGCTTCAATTCGTGCCGATGCCGCGCAATGAAATTTCCCACAAATTCCTGATGGATCCGCGCCTGAACGGCATCATCATGACGGGCTCCTACCGCACCGGGAAAATGCTGCGTGAACTGCGGCCGGACCTGCATGTGCTGGCTGAAACCAGCGGGAAGGACGCCATGGTCATCACCGCCACGGCGGACCCGGACCAGGCCGTGAAAGATTTGGTAAAAAGCGCCTTCGGCCATTCCGGGCAGAAATGCTCCGCCGCCAGCGTGGCTATTGTGGAGGCCTCCGTCTATGACAACCCGGCCTTCTTGCGCCAGTTGAAGGATGCCGCAGCCAGCCTGAAGGTGGGGGGCTCCTGGGAGGTCAGCTCCGTGGTGACGCCGCTCATCAAGGAACCGGAAGGCGACCTGCTCCGGGCGCTCACGCAACTGGAACCCGGGGAGGAATGGCTGCTCAAGCCGGAACCCTCGGAAGACAACCCGTGCCTCTGGTCGCCCGGCATCCGGTTGGGCGTGAAGCCTGGAAGCTGGTTCCATCAGACGGAATGCTTCGGCCCGGTGCTGGGCATCATCCGTGCGGAAAACCTGGAGGAAGCCATTGACATCCAGAACGACTCCGAATTCGGCCTCACCGGGGGACTTCAGTCCCTGGATGAACGGGAAATCGCCCTGTGGAAAAGCAAGGTGCAGGTGGGCAATGCGTACATCAACCGCGTCATCACCGGCGCCATCGTGCGCCGCCAGCCGTTCGGCGGGTGGAACCACTCCTCCATGGGGCCCGGCTCCAAGGCCGGCGGCCCCAACTACCTCACCATGCTGGGAAGCTGGGAGGAAAAGGCGCTCCCGCAGAAACTGCGCACGCCGGGGGAACGCATCACCGGGCTGGTGGAAAAGCTGTGCTCCGAACTGCCGGACTGCGCCAAGCGCATCCGTTCCGCGGCCGGTTCCCAGGCCAAGTGGTGGATGGAGGAATTCGGCGTGGAGCATGACCCTTCCCATATCTACGGGGAAAACAACACATTCCGTTACGTACCCGTGAAGGGGATACTGGCCCGTGTGGAAAACATGTCTGACGCTGACGCCGCCATCCTGCTGCTGGGCGCGAAACTGTGCGGAGCAGCCCTGCACCTGAGCGTGGAGGAAGGCCATCCCTGGATTCAGAAAATGAACGGTTACTATGCGTCCCTGACGGTGGAGACGGAAGCCGAACTCATCGACCGGATGCCGGAGGCAGCCCAGGGCGTGAAATTCCTGCGTGGAACGGGCATCTCCGAGGCTCTGGCGAATGCCGCACGCGCCCGGGATGTGGAAGTGCTGGACCGGCCCGTGCTTGCCAACGGACGCCTGGAACTGCTGGGCTATTTCCGGGAACAAGCCGTTTCCGAAACCGTTCACCGCTACGGCAACATCATCCCGCCTCCGGGCAGTTTCAAGACGGCCGGGGCGTGAGGGGAGCCTTGAACCCTGGCTCCCAGGCGGCGTGATTATGAGTATAAAGACAGCGCAGGAAAATGCCCCCGCAGTCCAAACGGAAAACGCCCTCCTGGGAATGAAGGCCGGGCGGCCTTCATTGGATGAACTGCCGCCGAAGCCCTGCGGAGGGATTTTTCTTGCAAGGGCGGGAAAACCGGGCTTACCCGGTTGGGTAAAAGATAAACTCTGCCGGATACAAGAAATTCCCTCCGGCAAACGGTGAAAAGTTAAAGTAGCACGGAAGAGGGCCTGCGGCGTTTATTGCGCCCTTCGGGCGGCAAAAAAGTTGAAATCCACAGGAAACGCGGCCTCTTCTGACTGGCTTGCCGCTGTTTTTAGCTTCTTCCCGGGCTTTCTTCCGCTCTCGTAGGCCTGTTCCTGGGCGCTTTTGTTTCTTTTCCCCATTTTGTGATAGAACGTTTCCGGGAAACGGGTATATTTCCTGGAACGTCCGCGACGATGCGGCAATTTTCCCTACCACACATCCATGAGCACCAACCAACCACTGACCTCCCACGGCACCCACATCGCCTGGGTTGACTTCCTGCGCATCCTGGCCTGTTTTCTCGTTGTAGTGGCCCATTGCTGCGATCCGTTCGTAGGCAGTTTTGACGGCACCTTCAACTTTAAATCCGCCGTCTTCTGGGGCAGTCTGGTGCGGCCGTGCGTGCCGCTGTTCGCCATGATCTCCGGCGTGCTGCTCTTTCCCGTCACCATGGAAATGGGCGCTTTTTACTCCAAGCGCCTCAAAAGGGTGCTGATTCCGCTCGTCGTCTGGTCCCTGGTGCTTCCCTTGCTCTACTTCGGCTACTTTGCCGCGGGCGTGCATACGGCCAGCCCCAACATCGTGATGGACAACTACACCTGGAGCGCCACCGTCGGCAAGCTTTACACCTTTCTCTTCAACTTCAACTATGACACCACGCCCCTGTGGTACGTATACATGCTGGTGGGTCTCTACCTCTTCATGCCCATCATGAGCGCGTGGCTGACGCAGGCCAAAAGGAAGGATGTGAAAATCTTCCTGGGCATCTGGGTATTCAGCATGACTCTCCCCTACCTCCAGATGCTTGCCCCGGCGCTGGGCTATGAAGGCAATTACGGCAACATGGGCATTCTGGGCGTTTGCGACTGGAACCCGTACGGCATGTTCTATAACTTTGCCGGCTTCCTGGGGTACATGGTGCTGGCCCATTACCTGGCCAAATACCCGCTGGCCTGGAGCTGGAAAAAGATGCTCGCCATCACTGTTCCCCTCTTCCTGGTCGGCTTTGCCGTCACGTTCTTCGGCTTCCTGGAAACGCAGAAGCACTTCCCCGGCCAATATTCCAAGCTTGAGGTACTCTGGTACTTCTCCGGCATCAACGTCTTCCTGATGACCTTTGCCATCTTTGCCATCGTCAGCAGGCTCAGGATCAAGCCCAGCCCGGTGCTGGGCAAGGTGGCGGCGCTCACCTTCGGCGTGTACCTGTGCCACTTCTTCTTTGTCCAGTGTTCCTATGACTTCGTGAACTTCATTGGAATGGGGGGGCTCCCCGCCGCCGTGAAAATACCGTTGCTGGCCTGCCTGGCCTCCGCCGTCTCCCTGGCGCTGGTATGGCTGTTGAGCCTGAACAGGTGGACGCGCAAAAGCATTATGTAAACCGCGGATATTTTCCGCAGGGCGCTTCGGGACCACGGCAGTCCCGGGGCGCCTTTTCTTTTGTGGAAAAGAGAATAAGGCGGTTTCCGGGGAGGGGCCTGCAAAATTCTGGACGGGAAAGAGGGAACAGGCTAGGATATTCCTGCATCGTGCACAGGCCCTGGTTGCCGGAGATGTGGGCTTTTTAACGCATGAAAAGCGCGTCTCCCGGTCTCCCTTCCGCGCGTGGATTGAAACCTCCAACGGCGTCCAACTGGTGCATGTCATCCAGGTCGCACTCTCACGAGTGCGTGGATTGAAACTCCTAACACGCTAGCATTTAAAGCGTTATAATGGTCGCACTCTCACGAGTGCGTGGATTGAAACAGCGATTTCAATGCACGTCTGTTCCCGGTTTGCCGTCGCACTCTCACGAGTGCGTGGATTGAAACCTTGTTTTTCCGCTTGGCAAGCTTTTTCAAGGTGTCGCACTCTCACGAGTGCGTGGATTGAAACTTCGTAAAAATCCCCGCGCCGTACCCACCAGGACGTCGCACTCTCACGAGTGCGTGGATTGAAACCGCCGTGGCATTTTTTAAACACTTCACAGAACAAGTCGCACTCTCACGAGTGCGTGGATTGAAACTGTTTGGCATGGGGCGTTTTTGCTCTATCCAGTTGTCGCACTCTCACGAGTGCGTGGATTGAAACAGGTGCTGACGTGGCATTCTTTCGGCCAGGACGGGTCGCACTCTCACGAGTGCGTGGATTGAAACCGTTTTTGGGGCGTCATGGTCAACTTCGTTCCCGGTCGCACTCTCACGAGTGCGTGGATTGAAACCCTTCGGAGGCTTTCTATCACCTCGGCCAGGGATGTCGCACTCTCACGAGTGCGTGGATTGAAACAACTTTATCTCCTACCTTCACCCGCATGATGGGGTCGCACTCTCACGAGTGCGTGGATTGAAACAGGAAATACCTTGAAAAATATCTCACCGGAGAAAGTCGCACTCTCACGAGTGCGTGGATTGAAACCCTGGATTTTGCCAAGGCATCCCCTGTTTCCGCGTCGCACTCTCACGAGTGCGTGGATTGAAACCTGGTCTGGTAGCAAGGCAGGTTGGTTTGGAATTGTCGCACTCTCACGAGTGCGTGGATTGAAACTCTGCGGCGTGGATTGAAACTGTTATCGGATAATCTGTTTTTAGATATTGGCGCGTCGCACTCTCACGAGTGCGTGGATTGAAACACGCACCCGCGCCTTGTACACCCCATCATAATAGGTCGCACTCTCACGAGTGCGTGGATTGAAACAGCAGTATTCAGCCATCCGGCTTTATCATCATCCGTCGCACTCTCACGAGTGCGTGGATTGAAACCAAAAACGCGTGGACGACGCCCGCGCCAGCCTCGCGTCGCACTCTCACGAGTGCGTGGATTGAAACGATAAGCTTGTATTCCGCCAGGGTGATAGCCTGGTCGCACTCTCACGAGTGCGTGGATTGAAACCGAAAATGAAAGTCCCCTGGCTTATATGGCCTGGTCGCACTCTCACGAGTGCGTGGATTGAAACTTTTCATCACTTCCGCGTCGCCGGAATTGGTGATGTCGCACTCTCACGAGTGCGTGGATTGAAACGGTTCCGGCGGCCCTATCCGTGAAAGCATCTTTAGTCGCACTCTCACGAGTGCGTTAATTGAAAGTCCACATGTCTGCGCGGGGCGCAAGCCGCTCATGCACTGCTTCTTGAAAGAGGAGCAGATCAAAGCTTTATTTTCCGCAACCGTATCGTTTGGTGTTTGGTCTGTTCCCCTGTTATTTTAAGAAAGGACGGTAAGAATCCGTAGTGGAACGGGATGACGGCTCTCTTCCGTTTACCTCTCAGATTGGCATGGTTTGCAGCCTTTTAATGTCCGTCCGCGGCGGGTTGCCGAACATGCGCTTGTATTCCCGGTTGAATTGGGTAGGGCTTTCGTACCCAACGCGGAAGGAGGCGTTTCCTGCGTCCATGTTTTCCACAAGCATCAGGCGGCGGGCCTCATTGAGGCGGATGCGTTTCTGGAATTGAAGCGGGCTGATGGCCGTGAGGGTACGGAAGTGCTGGTGGAAGCTGGACGGGCTCATGCCGGCGCGGCTTGCCAGTTCCCCGATGCTCAACGGCTGGTCGAAGTGCTTTTTTATCCAGTCAATGGCTTTTGCTATCTGGCTGCTATGGCTTTCAGCCACGACGATCTGTCTCAGGCGCCCTCCCTGTTCGTCCATCAGGAGACGGTAATAGATTTCCTGCCGCACCAGGGGAAGGAAGACGGGGATGTCCGCGGGAGTTTCCAGCAGTTCCATCAGGCGTTCCACTGCATTGAGCAGGGCGGGAGTCATTTTGCTGATGCCGATGCCCCGGTCTGTGGGGCATTCCGGACGCGTGGCCACGCTGTCGTGAAGCATCAGTTGGGAGATTTCCTGTAAATCCAGTTCCAGCGTCAATCCCAGGTAAGGTTTTTCCGGGCTGGCCTCCATGATTTTAGAGACGAGGGGAAGCTCCACGGAGGAAACAACAAAACTTTGCGCATCATATAGGTAGGCTTCGTCCCCCAGCAGGATCTGCTTGGTTCCTTGTGCGATCAGGCAAAGATGGGGGGAAAACATATAGCTGTGCGGTTCCGTGGGGGATTCCCAGCGGTGGAGCTCCAGCCCGGGAATGGCCGTGCTCACCTGGTGTTTCCCATACGTCCAGCCTGCAATCATTCCGGCAAGGCGCAGCGGTTTCCGTTGACGGCAAGCAGGAGTTGGCAGGGAGGCGGACGTTTCCCCCTGTTCCTTTTCTTTTTCCTTCATGAAGGCTTCATGTTATTCAAGGCAGGGTGCGGGAGCAACTTCATTTTGTTTCATTTTGCAGGATCAGGCAATAATGCAGGAGGACCGGGCTACCTGTTTTTTCCTCTGCCTGTTAATATTGGCAGGGTCCGGTGGGAACGCCGGAACAATAAAACAGGAAAGAACAACCAATGAATACGAAATTTATCATCACCCGTAACGCCGGAATTCTGGCGGCAACCGCGCTGGGCGCTTTTGCCGTGTCCGGCAGCATGGCTTCTCCGGCGGACAAGCCCTCGGACGCGGACAATTTTTACAAGAGCGGCCGGGTCTCCCAGCAGGAGGTTAAGTTCAATAACCAGTATCGCATGAAGGTGGCCGGGAACCTGTTCCTGCCCAAGGACATGGATAAGGAGGCCAGGTGCCCCGCCATTATCGTGGGCCATCCCATGGGAGCGGTGAAGGAGCAGAGCGCGAACCTGTACGCCGCGAAGATGGCGGAACGGGGATTTGTGACACTGGCCCTGGATTTACCGTTCTGGGGCGGGAGCGACGGAGAACCCAGGAATTCCGTTTCTCCGGATATGTATGCGGAGGCGTTCAGCGCGGCCGCGGATTATTTGGGCACGCGGCCTTTTGTGGACCGGGACCGCATCGGCGTGATCGGGATATGCGGTAGCGGCAGTTTTGCCATCAGCGCCGCCAAGATTGATCCCCGCCTGAAGGCCATTGCGACCGTCAGCATGTACGACATGGGAGCTGCCAGCCGGAACGGTCTCCGGAATTCGCAGACACCCGGTCAGAGAAAGAAGATTCTGGCGGAAGCGGCGGAGCAGCGGTATGTGGAGTTTTCCGGCGGACCCGTCAAGTATACCGGCGGGACTGTGCATGAACTTCGCGAAGATTCCAGTCCCATTGAGCGGGAGTTTTTTGAGTTCTACCGCACTCCCCGCGGCGAGTTTACTCCGGAGGGACAGTCGCCGGAGCTTACCACGCATCCGACGCTTGCCAGCAACGTGAAGTTCATGAATTTCTATCCGTTTTCCGATATTGAGACGATTTCTCCCCGCGCCCTGCTTTTCATCACCGGGGAGGAAGCTCATTCCAGGGAGTTCAGCGAAGACGCCTACAAGCGCGCCGCCGAGCCGAAGGAGCTTTACCGGGTGCCCAGGGCCGGGCATGTGGACCTGTACGACCGGGTGAATATGATCCCTTTTGACAAATTGACGGATTTTTTCAGTAAAAACCTGAAGTAAGGCCGGTGCTGCCCGGGAGTATCCCATGGAAGCTTTTTCCCGGTAATGTTCCCGGAGCACACGATTAGAGAACGGAAGGAAAGGTTTTATTGGGACCGTGTGAACGGGAGAGCCTCTTTTATTGCATCATTGGCAGAAGGCCATGGCGTACAAGAAGAGTAAGTGGATGGATTTTATTCAGGGTTCTCCGCTTTCCCGTTGCCGGGGCGCCCGGTAGTTCCATGGGCGCGGAATGGTCCATGGATATTGTCACTTGAAGAATTGAAAAGAAAAACAGATGGATATATTGGAAAGAATGCGCCGGGGAGAGTTGATACGGCTGGACGATCCCGAGTACCCGGTCATAGAAGAGTTGATCACGAGGGCCTTCCGCATCACCGGAGAGTTGAATGCGGGCTACCATGATGCCGCAGAGACGCGGGCTGTCATGAGCGAATTGACGGGGGAGTTGATCGATGAAACGACTTGGATCGTGCCGCCTTTTTATACCGATTTCGGCCGTTTTACACGGTTCGGCAGGAACGCGTTCGTGAATTGCGGCTGCACGTTCATGGACCGTGGCGGAATCACGATTGGTGACGGCGTGCTGATCGGTCCGGGAGTGAAGCTGATTACGGAGAATCACGCGGAGGAACCGGAATTGCGCCGTCATGTTTATGGGCTCCCCATCGTGATAGGACGGAAGGCGTGGATAGGGGCCGGGGCTACCGTTTTGCCCGGCGTGACGGTGGGGGAAAATGCCATCGTGGCCGCCGGAGCCGTCGTCACCGGGGATGTTCCGGCCAACGCGATTGTAGGCGGCGTTCCGGCCCGGGTCATCAGGAATATCAGGCAATGACGATTCAGGGCGAGCAACCGCAGATCCCGGGAAATAACGGCGTTGAAATGCCCGTGGAGGGATTAAGGCGTTGACGGATGCCGGCGCCGTGATAAGAAATGGCGTGGACTCCGGTTGATTGATTTTACCTTTGCAGGGCTGAACGGAGAGGGGGCGGCTGCGGTTGTCCGCAGAGGCGGATTTTCCCGGAAGGTACTGTCGCCACACGGAAGGAGGACGGTTATGGCCTGGGCTATCGGCACCGGCAATTTTCAGCCTGAATGGTTCGGAGTACCTCTCCCGCCGTGCGGCTGCCGTTCCTGTGAAGAGCCGGGAGAAATTCTTTTCCGGAAGGAGCGGAGGGATAAAGTTCACGGGAAAGAGGGGAAGTGCCGGAGGGGCGGCCTCCTGCCGAAGAGGGACGGAAAAGATTTTTTCAGGCAGGAGGCGGGGTGCCCCCGCAGCACGTATGACAGGACGGTTGCGCGGGTTTTTTGATGCCGGCATGCCCGGATGGGATGGGAGGTTGTTTTAAAATGCGTTCACCAGTAGCATGTTGAGTAATGTTTTAATGAGGGGTGTTTTGCGCCGCGCCGGGAGAAGGGGAGAAGAAGTTGGATGAGGCGGCCATGGGAAACGTCCTGATTCTTGAGCTTTTTTTCTCGCATGCTGTCAAAGGTTTATACAGCATGGAATTGTACGATCAGGTAGAAAGAATAGTTGATGATGGAACACTCAGTAATTTTTCCGGACCATCGGAAGGTTTGCGCCCTGGGGCAGGGAACTTGGAAGATGGGAAAATCCGCCTTGAGGGAAGCCGAAGAAGTAGAGGCGCTGCGTGCGGGCATTGAGCTTGGCATGAGCGTGGTTGACACGGCGGAGATGTATGGCAACGAGGAGTTGGTGGGAACGGCAATCCGCGGATTGCGCGACCGTGTTTTCCTGGTTACCAAGGTTCTGCCCGGCAACGCCAGCAGGACCGGAACCAAGGCCGCCTGCGAACGGAGCCTGAACAAGCTGCGGACGGATTACGTGGATTTGTTCCTGCTTCACTGGAGCGGTCCCCATCCCATTGAAGATACGGTTGCCTCCATGATTGAGCTGCAGCAGGAGGGTAAGATAAAGGCCTGGGGCGTCAGCAATATGGATGTTCCGGAAATGGAGCGTTTTTATGCCGTCCCGGGGGGAGTCTCCTGCGCCGCCAACCAGATTCTTTATAATCTGGCCCATCGCGGCGTGGAGTACGACCTGCTGCCGTGGTGCCGGGAGCGCCACATTCCCGTGATGGCCTATTCGCCTGCGGATGAAGGGCGGCTGTCCCGCAATCCGGTTCTGATGGAGATTGCGCAGAAGCATGAGGCCACCCCGGTGCAGATCGCGCTGGCCTGGATTCTGCGCCGCCCCGGAATGATTGCTATCCCCAAGGCCGGTTCCGTCATGCATGTTCAGCAGAATTACCGGAGCTTGTCCATTAAGCTGACTGCGGAGGATGTGGATTTGCTGGACGAGGCTTTTCCGCCTCCGGGCAGGAAGGTGCATCTGGATTCCTGGTGAGCCATGGTGCGGGCCGGCCCGCGGGCGAAACGGGGCGCACGGATTTTTTCCGCATCATCAGGAGCGCCGCAAGCCCTTGCGTCAACTTGGGCGGAAGGGCGCCAGCGAACGGTTTTTAACACACGCGTGCCCTGTGGATATGATGGGGCATTGGCTTTTTTTGTTCATGGAGACCGGGGAATCGCCTGTGCGTCTCCGGAAGGGGACCTTCCGGAGATTTTTTCTACTTGAAATGGAAAAGGAAGCAGGGAAAGGCGGCAAATCTCCGTGCCACATAGTGGAAAAGGGAGGAAAACGCTCATGAACGGTGCATCAGAGGTGCTGCCATTTTCTGGTTCCAGCCTCTTCCGGTTGCGAAGAGGGTTTTAACGCAGCCGTAAAAAAGGCCGCCCTTCCGGAAATACGGTGTTCCGGGAAGGGCGGCCCATGGTGAGGGCGGGATAAAAAGCGTTACAGCGGCTGCGCGTCCGTCCTGGGTATCCAGACGGGCGTGTTCTGGAAGGTGCTGGCGTAGTACCAGGAGCCGCGTTCCGCGCGCAGGATGAGCGGGGTGGATTCCGGCAGGGTGATGACCGCCGGGCTGTTCATGTCCGCCGCGTGCCTGCCGGGCGTTTTCTGGGTGACGACCAGCAGCCGGTCCGCCGGGATGGATTCCGGGGTTTCCGGGTACATGATGTAGTTCATGATGGCCGCCACGGTGACCAGTCCGCTGAGGGTGGCCAGGATGGTCAGCAGCGCCCCGTGCCTGCGGGTGACGGTCAGGAGCGCCAGGAAGGTGAGCATGACGGCGCCGGACAGGATGGAGATGGGGCCGAGCGCATCATGGCTGATGTAAGTGAGCCACTGGTTTTCCGTGGTATTGGCGGGGAGGATGGCCCCCTCCTTGCGTTCGATGAATTGCAGGTTGTATCTGGCTTCCGTGAAGTACGGGGAGAGTTCCAGCGCGCGGCGGTAGTTGAGGGCGGCCAGACCGGGCTTGTTCATGCGGTAGTAGGAGTTGCCGATGCCGAAGCTGGCATAGGCGCGTTCCGACTTGGAGAGGTCCGTATCGTTGCTTTCCCTGCTGAAGTAGTCAATGGCCTTGGCGTATTCTCCCTGTTCATAGGCCTGCACGCCCAGGTTGTCCGTTTCCGCGGCGTTTCCGGCTGCTCCGGCCACGGACAGGGCCAGGACGGCGGCCATGATGAGCACGGGAAGCTTGGCGATGGCTTTTTTAATGGCCTGGAGCATGTGCTGGCGTTCCGCGTGCGGCAGTTCGTCCGAAGAGCCGGAGGGCTTGAACGCCCTGTCATCCCGGAGCTGAAGGATGGTTTTCATTTCTTCATTCTGCTTGGAAGGAGGAATGTAGGATTCGATGAAGTTGCCGGCGGCTCGCAGGAATTCCGTGGGGCTGGCCTGGCGCGGCGTGGAGGAGAGCCTCCGGAAGGAACGCATGCGTTCCCGGGCCGTGAAGCTTTCCTTCTGGACTCTCCGGATGTAGCGGATCAGGGCCATGCCCAGCAGGACGACGGCGGGGATGTAGGCCAGGAAGTACCATCCCCAGTGAGCCGGAGCGGTGAGGGCGTTCATGACGGCGGCGGGCATGATCCCGTAAATGTCCGTCATTTCCGCTACCGGAATGGTGCCTGCCGGGGGCGGCGTGGCGGGAGCGGCTCCGCCGGCCGCCGTTCCGGTGATGGCGGAGGCCTTCCATTCCAGGGGAATGGGGGAGGTGGTTACGGTTTTGTACTGTTGCGTGCTGGGGTCAAAGAAGGTGAGTTCAAAGGGCGGGATGGCGTCCGTCTGGGCAATCGGGCGCATCATTTGCTGGAATTCCACGGTTCCCTGGATGGAGCGCGTGTTCTGGCCCGGGTCCAGCTTGTTGGGCGGGTAAAGCTTCCAGTTGGAAGCGTCCGTGAGGGCCGGGCAGGCAATGCTGTGGATGTTGCCCGTGCCCGTCACCTTGATTTTAACGGTGATGGGTTCATTGGCGCTGAGGTCCCGGGCATCCGTGCTGGCGGAGATGCGGAAGTCCCCCACGGCGTTGGTGAAAGAGGCGGGCGCTCCCTCCGGGAGTTCCTGGGCCGTGATTTTCACTTCCGGAATGGACATTTCCACCAGTACCTCCGAGCGGATGAAGTTGGCGATGAGGGGATCCGCTTCCGGCAGGGCGGCGCGTGCCGTGACAGTGCCCGCCGCCGTGACTTCCCCGGCGCGCAGCGGGAATAGAGTGCTCTGGAAGGTCATGACGTTCCAGTTGACGCCTTTATAGAGCACGGAGCCGCGGGGCTGGCCGCGGAGCAATTCCACCAGCGTGGGTTCAAAGCGCCATGTAGCCAGGTTGGAGGTGGTGATGGTGGGCGCCGTGTATTCCAGAATGTATTCCGGAGCATAAATTTTCAGTTCGCAGCGGTCCGGCTGGTGGACATAGGGCTTCTGGTTGTCCACATGCCACAGCATGCCGTACGGAACCGTAGTGCCGTTCAGGTTCAGCGTGTTCCACTTGATGGCGCTGTACGGGTAGACGGTCAGCGTCTGGGGAAGCGTGGTATAGGAGCGGCCGTTGTTGGCTTGCAGGGTCAGGGACGGGATTTCCACGGTGCCCACTTCGTCCGGAGTTACTTCAATAGCCATCAGGAAGGCGGACTGGTTGGGGGACCCCGGCCAGCGGATATAGTTGCCCTGGCTGACCCAGCGCAGGCTGGCGCCCTTCACCCTGGGAAGCGGGTCCTGGCGGGCGATGCTGCCGTCCGTCAGGATGATGAAGAGGCGGGTTTGTTCTCCCGGCACAACGGCGTCGGACAGCCAGGTGGTGACCACCTGCTGAGCCATGAGCGTGACGGTCATGCAGAAGAAGAGCGAAAGAATGGCGAGCAGTTTTTTCATCATGTTGCGGGATATGTTTGAAGGGTTGGCATCGTGGATGCGGGCGGAACGGGTTAATAATCCTTGTCCGGAGGAATTTCCGGCGAACGCTGGGGAACGGGGCAGCCGGGTTCAATGTCCCTGCGTTCCATCAGGATGGCTCTTGCCTCCCGGCGTTCCTTTTCCTCCTTGCTTTCCTTTTGCGTGGCTACCGGTACGGGCTTGTCCCCTTCCGGCTGCGGCTTGGGCTGCGGTTTTTCCATGCCGGGCGTTTCAGGCAGCTTGTCTTTTTCCGGAGAGGAGGGGTGTTCTGGTCCTTGTTCTGGTCCTTGTTCTGGTCCTTGTTCTGGTCCTTGTTCTGGTCCTTGTTCTGGTCCTTGTTCTGCTGCTCTTGTTGTTTTTTCTTTTCCTCTTCCAATTTCTTCTTTAATTCCTCCAACTGCTTGCGGTATTCGTCCAGAGATTTGTCGTAACGGAGCATTTCCTCCTTGTTGGCGGCCGCTCCTTCATGGGAGCCGTAGGCGGAGAGGGCGTCGTCAAAGCGCTTGACGGCTTCCTTGACGTGTTCTTTCGCCACGGGTATTTTTGCCAGGCGGGCGTCAATTTCCTTGATCTGGTCATCAATGGAAGAGGGCTGCGCCTGCGGTTGTTCCCCTTCCGGCCGGGAGAAGATCATGGTTTTACGGGCCTGGGCGGCTTCCAGGTTGCCAAGGTTGAAGTGGGAATCCGCCTGAAGGGAGGCTTTGGGAGAAAGGAGCGCCTGGGAGAATGCTTCCGCGGCTTCCTTGGGGTTGTCCGCTTTTTGTTCCAGGCAGCCTTTGGCGAATTCCAGGGCCTGGCGCGTTTCTTCCGCCAGGTCCGGAACGGCGAGCATTTCATCAATGGCCTTGACGGCTTCCTCTGTCTTTCCCGTCCGGATCAGGTCCGTGACGTTGTCCAGGGCGCTCGTGTCCGCGCGCGCTTCCGTGCCCAGCAGTCCGGCGCAGAGCAGGGTTGCGGCGGCCAGGGCGGTCATGCCGCGGCGTCCGGAACGGCGGAAGGAGCGCCAGCGGGTACCTGCCAGAAGAGTGAGGAGCAGGCAGATGAGGGCCGGAACGGCAAAGATGACGTAGCGGTCGTTCGGCACGCGGCGCACTTCCTCCCGGCCTTCCGTGATGTCCAGGCGGTCCGCGATGTCCCTGACGAAGCGGTTCAGCGCCGCTCCGTCGGAGAGCTGCACATACTGGCCGTCCGTCTGCCGGGCCAGGTATTGCAGGCTTTCCGGATTGAGCTTGGAGACGACATGCTGGCCGCGGCGGTCCCGGTACAGGCCGGAGGGGGATTGCTCATCCGGAATGGTGGTGCCGATGGTGGTGCCGATGCCCGCCGTTACGATGATGAGCTGGTGCTGCCTGGCGGCTTCCGCCGTCTTGTAAGTGATGTTGACGGTGTCTTCCCCGTCGCTGAGGATGACCAGGGCGTTTTTGGCGTCCGCCTCCTTGTCCCGCTTGAAGGTCTGGAGGGCCAGCCGGACGACGTTTTCCAGATTGGTGCCTCCCTGGGAGACCCAGCCGAATTGAAGCTGTTCGATGGTTTCCTTCAGCGCGTTGTGGTCATGGGTAAGGGGCATGAGCAGGACGGCGTCCCCGGAGAAGATGATGATGCCGAAGTTGTCCCCCGGCAGGGCGTCCAGCAGGTCGTAGGCGGCGGTTTTAGCCCTTCCCAGGCGGGTGGGGGAGGCGTCCTTGCTGAGCATGGAGCGGGAGCAGTCAATGGCGATGAGGATATTGCGCGATTTGGGAATCTCCTTTACCTCCGTGTAGCCGTCCACCGGACGCGCGATGGAGAGGATGGCGAAGATGGAAGCCAGCACGGCAAAGATGACGGGGAGCACCCGGTGCCAGGTGGCCGGAGCGTGAACCAGCTCCTGCCGGTATTCCGGGGAGATGAGCACTTCCCATTTTCTGGAACGGCGGCGCCACAGCCACCAGGCCGCCGCCGCGAGCAGGGCCGGGAGGATGAGCGCGTACAGAACGTTGGGATAAAGGAAGGTCATGGCGGGAAAGGGATGGTGTTACGGGGCGGGGGCCGGTTTGAGCACTTGCAGGGAGAGGCCCAGAAGCGTCAGCGCGGCGCCCGTTACGAGGAAGTACATGAAGTATTCTTCAATGTGGCGGACGGTCTGCACCTTGGCCTCGCTTTTTTCCAGCTTGCCGATGGAGGCGAACGCCTTGTTGAAGGAGGCCATGTTCGTGGCCCGGAAGTGCTCCCCGCCCGTGAGCTGGGCTATTTTCCGCAGGGTGGGTTCGTCAAATTCGCTCTGCACCACCATCCCGTTCGCCAGGGTGCCTTCTTCCGTGCCCACGGCGATGGTATAAATCTTGATGCCCAGCTTGGCCGCGTTTTCCGCCGCCACCAGCGGGGATATCTGGCCGGAGTTGGAGGCGCCGTCCGTCACCAGGATGATGATTTTGGATTTGGTGTCCTTGCGGTCGTCCAGCCGGGTGGCCGCCGCCGCAATGGCGGAGCCGATGGCCGTGCCGTCCGCCTGGATCATGCGAGGATGGAAGTCCCGGATGATGCCGTTGACCAGGGCGTGGTCCAGCGTGAGCGGACAGAAGGATTTGGTTTTCCCGGCAAAGCCCACGATGCCGATGCGGTCGTCCGGACGGCTGTCGACGAATTGGGTGATGACATGCTTGGCGGCCACCAGGCGGTTGATGGGCATGCGGTTGAGGACCATGTCCGGCGTCTCCATGGAGTAGGAGAGGTCAAAGGCGATCATGATGTCAATGCCGTTGACGGTGCGGAAGGTTTTATCCTCCACTTTTTGGGGGCGCGCCAGCGCGATGGCGAGGGCCGCCGCCGCCAGCACGAAGCAAATGGCCCCTATTTTTCCGGCCAGGGATTGGGGATTGCGCGCCAGGGAGGAGATGAAGCGAACGGTCGGGTAGGTGATGGAGCCTTCCGCCCCCCGCCTGCGGCGGAGGATAATGAGGCACAAGATGAAGGGAAGGACATAGAGCCATTCAGGTTGTGCGAATTGGAAGTGTTCCGTCATGGTGTGCTAGCGTTGGTTGGGGCGTGGGGAAGGTTTTTTGACGACGAGGTCCGTTTCCTCCTTCGTGCGGTGTGCGTCCGCTTCTATGTCGTTGATGAGTTGGACCGTGTCGTCCGCCAGTTCGTTGACCAGGGAGTCGTTTTCCGGAGTGTCCGGCTCATATTTCAGGGAGGCCATGCGGTCCAGCAGGTCGCGCGTGGGACCCTGGAGTTCCGAGGGGAGCGCGGTGAGCGCGTCCGCCCGGCGGTTGAATTCCTGCTGGGTTTCATACAGCGCCGGGTCTTTGGTTTCCCCCACCAGGTATTTCCGGAGGAGCAGGGAGAATTCCACGGCGGCCTGCCTGAGGGAGGGGTGGGTTTCCCGGAGCATCGTGATGTCCCGGATAGCGGTTTCCGCCGGGCTGAGCGGCGCGGCGGGGGTGCGCCCTTTCCTGCGGATGAGCACGATGACGGCTATGGCGACGGCCAGCAGGATGGAGGCGAGCATGATCCAGATGCCCCACGTATCCCAGAAGCCCGCTTGAAGGTAGGCGTCCGGGGACTGCGTTTCCATCAGCGTAGGGAAGGCCGGCGGTTCCGGAATGGCCGTGGGGGGAGTCTGGAAGGTGGCGGGTGCTGGCATGGCTGGCGGAGAAGGGTTTAGCGTGAGAATTTGCGGGACCTCCTGGTGAAGAGGGCCTGGAGGGGCGGCATGAAGTTGTCCGTGGTCTGGAGGTCCAGGAAATCGATGCCCAGGCGGCGGAAGTCCTGCGTCCATTTTTCACGGTGCAGGTGCACGACGTTGGCGTGGGCTTCCCGGACGTCCTGGCGGGCGAGGTTCAGGAACATGCTTTTGCCGGTTTCCGGGTCTTTCAGGATGACGCGCCCGGCGTCCGGAAGGTGCAGCTCCATCGGGTCCGCGATGCGGATGGGGATGAAGTCGTGCTTGAAGTTGAGCTGTCCCAGGGCGGCCTTGTTGTGCTCGCTCCAGAAGTCGCTGAGCATGATGACCATGGCTGCCTTTTTCTGGGAAAGGACGAGCTGCCGGGCTACCTCCGCGATGCTTTGATCCGCCCCGTCGTTTTTACTGGCTACGATTTCACGGACGATGCGCAGGGTCTGCTTGATGCCCTTGGCCGGGGGAATGTAATGGGAGTGGCTGTTCCCGTAAATGAGAAGGCCGCACTTGTCCCCGCTCTGGGCCGCGCTGAAGGCGAGCACCGCGGCCACTTCCGCCGCATAGTCCAGCTTGGAAGCCCGGGCCGCGGAGGAGGCGTAGTGCATGGAGCCGCTGACGTCCACCGCCAGAATGACGGCCTGCTCCCGTTCCTCCCGGAAGCGACGCACGAAGGGGGAGTTCATCCTGGCCGTCACCTTCCAGTCAATGAAGCGGGGATCGTCTCCCGGCGTGTATTCCCGGAAGTCGTCAAAGTCCAGCCCCTGGCCGCGGAAGCCGGACTGGTATTGCCCGGCGAAGTTTTCCGTGGCCAGATGCCTGGCGCGCAGTTCAATGCGGCGCACGCGCTTGAGAATGTCTGAGGCTTTATCCATGAAGTGATCCTCCCTGTTTGAATTCAATCAGGTTCCGGTGAGGCGCCCCGCGGGGGCTGAAGGATAAGGGCGGACGGGGGAGCCGCCTCCTGCCGTCACGGCACGGGAACCTTCGTCAGGATGTGGTCGATGACGTCGTCCGTGGAGATGTTTTCCGCTTCCGCCTCATAGGAGAGCAGGATGCGGTGGCGCAGGATGTCATGGGCCAGGTCCTTGATGTCCTGCGGGGTGACGAAGGAGCGGTGGTGCATGAAGGCGTTGGCGCGGGCCGCCAGGGCCAGGTTGATGGTGGCGCGCGGGGATGCGCCCGCGCGGATGAGGCCGCGCAGTTTCACGTCCACCGTTTCCGGGAAGCGGGTGGCGCGCACCAGGTCCACGATGTAGCCGCGCACGGCGTCGTCAATGTAAATCTGGTTCACCAGGTCGCGGGAGGCCGCCACCTGTTCCGGCGTGGTGACCGGGGAGGTTTCCGGCGGCTTGGCGGAGCTGGCCATGAGGTCCAGCACCTGGAGTTCTTCTTCGCGCGTGGGGTAGGTGACCAGAACCTTGAAGAGGAAGCGGTCAAGCTGGGCTTCCGGAAGCTGGTAGGTGCCTTCCTGGTCAATGGGGTTCTGCGTGGCAAGCACCAGGAAGGGGTCCGGCAGGCGGTAGGTGGTTTCCCCCAGGGTTACCTGGCGTTCCTGCATGGCTTCCAGCAGGGCGGACTGGACCTTGGCCGGGGCGCGGTTGATTTCGTCCGCCAGGATGAGATTGGCGAAGATCGGGCCTTTCTTGGCAGTGAACTGCCTTTCCTCCGGATTATAGATCATGGTGCCCAGCAAGTCCGCCGGCAGAAGGTCCGGCGTGAACTGGATGCGGGCGAACTGCGCGTGCAGCGTGCCCGCCATGGCTTTTACGGAGAGCGTCTTGGCGAGGCCGGGCACGCCTTCCAGCAGGACGTGTCCCTTGCAGAGGAGGCTGAGGATCAACCTGTCCACCAGCGCCTGCTGGCCGATGACCACCTTGCCTACCTCCGTTCTGAGAGCAGAAATCCACGATGAGTTCGCGGCGATAATTTCGTTGAATTCTCGGGTGTCCATGATTCTTAATAGCGGGTGAGACAGTCTGCCGGGCGCTTGCGTTGAAAAATTCCGATTATTTCCCAAGGGCAAATCCGGTTTTCAAGAGAAGGTCTTCCCGGAAATGGGGGGCCGTCATCTGGAAGCCCACGGGGAGCTCCATGCCGCCTTCCTTCACGGTTCCGCAGGGGATGGACATGGCGGGCAGCCCGGCTAGGTTGGCGGGGATGGTGTAGATGTCCGCCAGGTAGGTCTGGAGGTGGTCCAGCGCGGAGTCCCCGATTTTGGGGGCGGGGGCGGGAGAGGTGGGGCCTACGATGATGTCCGCCCTGGAAAAGGCTTCCGCGAAGTCCCTGGCGACCAGGGAGCGGACCTTCTGCGCGCGGGAGTAGTAGGCGTCATAGTAGCCGGAGCTGAGGACGTAGGTTCCCAGGATGATGCGGCGCTTGACTTCAGGTCCGAAGCCTTCTTCACGGGTGCGTGAGAAAAGTTCCACCAGGCCGGCGGCGTCTTCCGCCCGCTTGCCGTAGCGCACGCCGTCAAACCGGGAGAGGTTGGAGGAGGCCTCCGCGCAGGCGATGATATAATAGGCGGCCACCACGGCGTCCGCGTGGGGAAGGCTGATTTCCACCAGTTCCGCGCCCAGGCTTTCCAGTTGCTTCACGGTGTTCTGCACGGCCTCGGAAATGCCCGGATGGTTGCCGGAGGTGAAATATTCCGCGGGGATGCCCACTTTCAGGCCCTTGACGTCACGGCCCAGCGCGGCCTCAAAGTCCGGCACGGGCTCGTCTGCGGACGTGGAATCCTTCGGGTCGTGCCCGGAGATGGCCTGGAGCAGGATGGCGGCGTCTTCCACCGTCCGGGTCATGGGGCCTATCTGGTCCAGGGAAGAGGCGAAGGCCACCAGCCCGTAGCGGGAAACGCGCCCGTAGGTGGGCTTGAGGCCCACGATGCCACAGTGCCCGGCGGGCTGCCGGATGGAGCCGCCCGTATCCGAACCGAGCGCGGCGATGGCTGTAGCGGACGCGACGGCGGCGGCGGAGCCGCTGGAAGAACCGCCGGGGATGTGGTCCGGAGCGTTCGGGTTGCGCGTGACGCCGTAGGCGGAGTTTTCACCGCTGGCGCCCATGGCGAATTCATCCATGTTCGTGCGGCCCAGGGGAATGCCGCCCGCCGCCTTCAGCAGGCGGATGGAGGTGGCGTCATAGGGAGAAGCATAGGGAGCCAGGAGGCGGGAGGCGCAGCGTGTCGGCTGGCCCAGGACGTTGATGTTGTCCTTCACGGCGATGGGGATGCCGGCCAGGGGGCTGGACGTATCGGCCGCGGCCGCGGCCTTGAGGGCGGCCTCGCGGTCAAAGGAGATATAGGCGTTGGTGGTCCGGTCCGCCTCAATGGCGTCCGCCGTCAGGTTGACCAGTTCGGCGGGGGAAAGTTCCTTGCGGCGCAGGCGGTCGCGCCACTGGGCCAGGGTGCCTTGAATGCTTGACATGGAAAGAAAGGGATAAGAACGGTTGAAACGTGAAAAGGGAGGGACCGGGAGGATGTCAGGCGGATTCCACCACCTTGGGCGTGCGGAACTGCCCCTGGGACTGCTGGGGGGCGTTGGAAAGGGCTTCCTCCTGGGAAAGGCCGGGTTCCGGAACGTCCTTGCGCATTACGTCCATCGTGGGCAGGGGATGGTTCATGGGGGCGATGCCTGTGACGTCGTAGGATTCCAGCTTGGTGATGTAGGCCAGGACTTTGTCCAGGTCCTTGGAAAAGAGGGCGGCTTCTTCCTCCGTCAGGTCGATGCGCGCCAGTTTGGCAATGTAGGCTACGTCGATTTGGGGCGTGCTCATGATGGGAACGTGCGTAATATATAAGAGAAAGGGAGGGTGAGGCCTATTGCTGTTCCAGCAGGCGGACGATCCAGCAGAAGGAGGCGGCGATGGCGCAGACCAGCAGGCCCAGCAGCATGAAGTTTTCACGCAGCTCCCGCCTCATGTTGGTGGCGCGGCCGTCGCGGGCCACCACGGCGCGCAGGGCGCGGTTCTGGGTGCCTTCCCGCACGCGGTCCGGCGGGGGCATGGTATTGCGGTCCAGGCGCATGCGCGTTTGCTGGGCCGGACGTTTGAGAGAGGCTTCCAATTCCTGGATGCGGTTCTCAATTTCCCGTGAGGCGCGGTCCAGTTCTGCCAGTTCGGAGGAACGGCGTTTGGTCTTTCTTTTAATCATGATGCGGAGGGGCTGAAAATCCAGATGAAGAAGAGGATGATAAGGGCAATCAGGAGCAGGGGAAGGTGGAAGGAAAGGCCCTGGAGGAACTGAGTCATGAATTCGCGGGAGCTGATGCGCACTTTGCTGGAACGGCGCACGCCCGTGAGCACCTTGGTGTGCTGCATGCGGGCGCACTGCTGGACGGCGTCCGCGAATTCCTCCTCGCAGCGGTCGATGACCTGCTGGCCCTGGTTGATGAGGTTGTCCGTGTTTTCAATGGGCCATTCGTCCGGGCGCACGGTGCTGAGCATTTTCAGGCTCCGCGTCAGGGCCATGTGAATCTGCTCCAGTTCATTGCTTTCCTGGCGAAGGCTTTCCACCTCCCTGCCGATGAGGTCCGCGGCGTTGACCATGCGGTCGCCCAGTTCGTTCTGCTGGTCCATGAAGCGGGCCTTGCGCAGGTGGGTTTCCTCCAGGCGGCGGCGGGAGCTTTCCACCTCCTCCTTTTCCTTCCGCAGTTGTTCCAGTCGGAGCTGGGCCTGTTCCATGTCGGCATCCACCTGGTCGTCTTCCTGGGGATGGTAGCCGGGATCGGCATCCATGCGGCGGTATTGGGGATTGCTTGGTTTCATACGCGGTAAAAATGATGCGGCCGGTGTGCGGGATTGCAGCATTCCCGGCCGGTATGGCCGTGCCGGGGAATCCCTGCGCGTGTTATTATTTAACTTTCACAAAATAAATCAAGCCAAGAAGAAGGTAAAAAGTGATTTTTCAAGTATGTTTCCGGCGGGGAATGCCGGGGCTTTTTTTCTTCCGGAGCCGTGCGTCCGGACTGTCCTCCGGGCGGCATGGCGCCCCGCTTTCCCGCAAAGGTGGATGCCGTGCACTTTTTTTATGGTCAAGGGCATGGAATTGCTGGTATGTAAGAAACATGCAGTCTGACACGGTAGAATGTAAGCCGACCATGTGGTTTACCGGCAGGGCGGTTATCATGGCTCTCATGTTCCTGGGGTTCGGAGTGTATTTTTATTACGATGCTTCCACCGGGTATCCCCAGAAGAACCTGGAGTTTTTCATGCACAAGGCGTTTGTGGACGCGGGAGCCCTCTTTGACCGTGAGGTGAGCGGGAACGGGGCCTCCCCGCAGGACTGGGAGCGCACCGTTCTGGAGCGCACGGTTGAATTCCCGGAAGGGTACCAGGTCCCGTCCGGCGTGGACCGGGACGCGACGCCGTGGCCCGACGTTCTGGCGGATTACAGGCTGATGTCCGCCCCCGGCAAGGGCTGGAGCGCCGCGTGGCAATCCTATTCCGGAGAAAAGCGCTACCCCATCAAGCCGGTGGACCACCCGTATGACGCCTCCAAGATTTTTGAACAATGGGTGGCCGGAAGCATCTGCATGGTGCTGGCCCTGGTGGCGCTGTTTTTCCTGGTGAGGACGCGCGGCAGGAAAATGGCCCTGAAGGAAGGGCAGGTAACGGCTGCCGGCAGGGTCTTCCGCGTGGATGACATCGCCCGGCTGGACTTGCGCAGATGGAAGATGAAGGGGCTGGCTATTGCGACGCTGAACCCGGGATGCGGAGGGGACCGGATCAGGCTGGACGGCCTGACCTACGGCGGCTTCCGGAAGGAGGATTCCCCCAATAACGCGGAAGATTTCATGAAGGCCCTTCTTTCCCTTTACCGGGGTGAGGTAGTTGACTATGAAGAAGCTCCGGAGTCCGGCGGCACGCCTGCCCGGAAGGATGACGAGGATGCCGTATGAGCGAATCCCTTCCACCGGAAAAGAAGGCCCGTGACCGCGCGTTCGGCATCGCCTGCTGGACGCTGGGCGCGCTGGCGTTCGTCCTGCTGCTGATGGTGGGCGTCTCCTTCAGCCTGACCGCCCGCACCGTGGTGGTGGAAAAAGTGGTGGAAACGCCCGTACCCGTTCCGGTGCAGCAAAATCCGGAAGGGCCGGCGGCTGTTGAAGAAGGGGACGAACCGGATACGGCAGGCATTGCGGCCGTTCCGGCGGGTTCTTCTGAAAAACCCCGTTCCGTGGAGGAAATGCTCCGGGCCGCCGATTTGTCGGATCCGGCGGGCGACCCGGTCCCTGCGGCAGTGGCAGCCCCAGTCCCGGGAGGGGAAGGCGTCTCCGGCCAGTCACCCCTGCCGGCTGAGAACCCGGCGGAAGCCATGCCGCCCATGACGGAGGAGGTGGCGGAGCTGGTCAAGGCGGCGCGGTATGCCCAGATTGACGGAGACCTTAAAGTAGCGGTGGTGAAGCTGGAGCAGGCCATGAGGCTGGAGCCGGACAACCCGGTGGTGCTTTATTACTACGGCCTCACCTATGAATGGCTGAGGAATGCGGATAAATCCCGGGAATTTTTTCTGAAAGTATACACCCAGCGGGAAAAGGCGGGGAAATACTTTGCGCGCGCGGCCCAGCACCTCCAGGCCGGTTTTTCCAGCCCTGCGGACCTGCGGGGCGATATGTCCTTCGGCACCATTCTGGAATACCGGGACCCGGAATGCCCAGCCGGGGAGCGCGTCAAGCTGATCGTACCCATCCTGATGAAGGATGGCCTGAACGTCAGGCCGGAGGACCTGCGCGTCATCGTCCAGTTCTTTGACAAGGTCAACGGCAAAAAGGTGGAAAAAACGCACGCTCCGGAACCCTCCTCGCGGTGCGTCACGGAACCTGCGGACTGGGCGGACGGAGAGGAAATCATGGAGGTGACCTACTATATGCCCCCCCTGACGGAGGAGGAGACGATCGCTTACGGAAGCCTCAAGTACTACGGCTACACCGCCAAATTGTACTACAAGGGTGAACCGATGGATTGCCATGCCTCCCCGCCTGTGCTATTTTTGCTGGAACAGATGAACCAGAGTTCCCCTTCCGGCATGCCTGAAATTTATGACGGCGGCCTGCTTCCCCCGGTGGAGGCGTCTCCGGTTTCCGACTCCTATGACTCCCTGCTGCCTCCCTGATGCCTGAATCGTCCATGTTCGACCTCCCCCACAACTTCGGCGACTATACGCTGGTGGCGTTCATTGGCCGCACGCGGGGGGGGATGCTCTACCAGGCCATCCAGCAGGGCATGGACCGCTCCGTGTTCCTGGAGCTGCTGGAGCCGGACAACCCGGAAGGCGTGGGCGTGGAGGATTTTCTGATGAAGGCCCGCACGCGCGCCGCCGTCAGCGCGCCGGTGCTGGGAACCGTCTATGAGGCATCCCAGGCCCAGGGGTACTGGTTCGTCACCAGCGAGCAACTGGGGGGGGCCTCCCTCCAGTCCATGCTGGACCGCGGGCAGACCCTGTCCATGAAGGACCTGCTGAAAGTGATTGAAACGGTCGGCGGCATGTGCGGCAGGTATGAACGCCTGCAAACCGCCTTCAACGTCATGGAGCCGCGCCACATCTTCCTGGATGACAAATCCGCCGTGCGGCTGATGAATACGGCCATGCCCGGCGACTTTCATGAAGAAATATCCCGTGCGCAGATGAAACGCCTGGGGGCCGACCTGCTGCCCCTGGTGATGCCGGACGTGCCCGGAACCACCCGCATGCGCACCCTGCTGGAATGGATGCGGGAGGGCCAGAACGGCAAGCCGATGCAGTGGGACCAGGTCATGGAGCTGATTGCCGCGGTCCGCGAACAGCTGGGGCTTTCCCCTCGGGCCACCACGCACCGCTATACCGTTCCCGTGGAACCCCGCAGAAACTCCGGAAAATGGATGCTCTGGACTGGAACGGGCCTGCTGGGCGCAGGAATAGCCGCGGCTGCCGTTTTTCTTTTATTCCCCCGGGAGGAAGCCTCCGCGCCTGCTCCGCCCCCGGCGCCGAAACACTATCCGGATTTCTCCGCCAGCGACCATACGGAAGTCCGCGTGAACCTTCCCGGCGGCGGGGAACTGATCGTGGGGGCCCATGAAATTACCCTGGAATCCTACCGCCTGTTTCTGGACCAGTGGGAGCGCCTTACCCCGGAACTGAGGGAGGAATACTCCCATCCGGACCAGCCGGACAAGCAGACCGCCACCCATATCCCCGAGGACTGGGAAGCCATGTGGAAGGCGGCCTCCACTCCAGGAGGCAAATGGAAGGGCAGGAAAATAACGCCCCGCTCCCCCGTCGTCAACGTCACCTTCTGGGATGCCTGGGCATACGCGAGCTGGAAGCCCGTGGCCCCCGGAGAGCCGCGTTACCGCCTGCCCGCGCGCGGGGAATGGATGGCCCTGGGGAACATGCTGGAAACGGGTGAAAAGGGAGACAAGACCCTGGTGATTGACAGATACAGCAATGATTACGACTTAAAGACGGGCATTTGCGGCATGGCTTCCGGCGTGATGGAATGGACCTCTTCCATGGAAAAGGACCCCGCGCGCGTGAAGGAGCCGCCGGGCCCGGTGGCCTGCGGCGGGGACTGGAGGCAGCCCGGCATCACCAACCGGGTGGAATACCTGCGCTCCCGCGGTGAAAGCCGGGACAACCTGGGCTTCAGAATCGTGCGGGACGTCCGCTGACCTGTTTAAAAACACATACTCGACAAACCAATACCATGAAACACATCCTTGCAATGCTGCTGCTGGCCCTGATGGGGGCGTCCGGGGCCCTGGCCCAGATCTATGTGAAAGTAGTTCCGGAAAAGAAAACCTTCCTCAGCGGGGAGGCCATGTACATGAGGCTGACCATCACCAACAACTCCGGCGTGCCCGTGGAACTGAAAAGCCAGGAATATTCCTCCTGGCTGGACATCCATGTGGAGCACTCCACCGCGGGCGCGGAACTCCCCCAGTCCAAATTCGCCATGTTCCCTCCGCTCAAGGTGCCGGCCGGCATGAGCGTCTCCCGTAAAATTGACCTGCGGCACTTCTATGACCTGTCACGTGAGGGGAACTACCATGTGCAGGCCGTCGTGAAAATGCCCAACCAGAAGGACATGTTCGCCTCCCAGAAATCCCTGTTCGCCGTCCGGACGGGCACGCCCATGTGGTCCCAGACCGTAGCCATTCCCTCCAGCGCCAAGCGGTGCACCTTCTCCATCTGCACTATTGCCGTGCGCGGAATCCAGAAACTGTACGTGCAGACGAAGGACCCGGATACGGGCGTGGCCTACAATGCCGTATGCATCGGGGACTGGCTGGGCACCACCCGCCCGCAGTGCATGGTGGACGGCAAGGCGAACGTGCACGTCTTCTTCCCCACCACGCCCATGCTGGGCGCGTATTCCCGCATCAACTACCGCGGAACCATGGAAAAGCTCCAATACTACAAAAAGGTGATGGGCACCCCCTCCATGGTCTTTCTCCCGGACGGCAGCGTGCGCGTGACGGGAGCCGTCCATTATGACCCCACCGTGCAGCCCAAGACGGTGCCGGACGCCGCGGACGTTCCGGGCATGTAATCCGCCCGGTGTTGCCGGTTGTTGCGCGGGAGGAAAAACAAGAAAAATGGACGCCGGGCCGTTCCCTGCGCCGGAAAGGAGTGGAAGACGGTTCAGGAATCCCCCTGCGGCTTCCTTTCCGGCTGCGGCGCGTTTTTCAGGATGCGCTGCACGCTCTCCTGCACCACGCTGATGGGCAGGGCGTAATTTTCCGCCCGGTTCACTCTGGCGATGTTCATGCCGATGAGCTCCCCTTTCAGGTTGAGCAGCGGGCCGCCCATCAGCGTATGCCGGGAAGGGGTGTCATGCTGGAGGACCATCGGAAAATCATCCCTGCGTTTGCTGAAGCCCCCGCTGATCAGGTCGTTGGAATCCTCGGGAGCGTCTTCCCCCAGGGCCTGCCGCCGGGAGCCCAGCGTGATGGCGTAGGAAAGCTTTTTGCCCTTGCGCCTGACCTTCAGCGTCACTTTTTCCCCGATCTCCTTCTTGGACAGGATGGGGGAAACGGCTTCCAGCGTGGTGATGGGCGTGCCGTCCACCTCCAGAATCTCGTCTCCGGCCATGGCTCCCGCCTTGGCGGCGGGACCGTCCTTGACGACCTCCTGAATGGAGCAGGGAGTGCCGAAAATCACGCCCATGTAGGCCGTGTCTCCGTTCGGGATGGGCCGCCGCGCCGCGCTTAGGGTGCCCAGCTGGGGGCGCCTGGAAGTGCGGGTGGTGGAGCCGTTGCTGACCACCATCATGCCCATGGCGGCCTCATTGCTGACGGGGCCGGGGGCGGGCAGGCTGGCGGCGTCCACCTTCACCACGGCAATGTCCGTGGCCGGGTCCGTGCCAATCTCCTTGAAATGGCCGTACTTGGAGGAACCTATCCGGACCACCAGGTTCTGGTGGTAATGGAGTTCCGAGGCCTTGGTGGCGATGTAGCCGTCCGGACTCAGTACAATGCCGTAAATCACGACGTCATGGCCGGAAAAGAAAACCGCGCTCAAATCCTGGAGCCGTTCCCGGATGGGCTCAATGGTTTTCAGAACGGTTTTCCCGTTGATGCGCTGTTCAAAATCCAGGCTCCCGTTAAACCCTTCCGCCAGGGCGGAGGGAAGAAGGGAACAGGCCAGGGGCAGCAGGCAGGCGCAGGAGGAGAGTTTCATGACCATGGAGGGAAAAAGCTAGCCGTCCCGTTCCGGTGACGGAGGCAGGGGGGCCTTTCCGCCTGCGGGAGATTCCATCAGTGCGTCGAAATCCTTCATGGGAACGTGGAGATTGTCTTCAAGCCCGGAACCCACCCGGCTGTGAATGCCGATCAATTCCCCGTTCAGGTTGAAAAGAGGGCCGCCGGAATCCCCGCGGATCAGCTTGCAATCCGTCTGAATGACGCCGTGCTTGAGGGAAACCACCCTCCCCAGGCGCACCATCGGGCCGCGTTTCTGGTCCAGGCCGCCTCCGTGCCCCAGCGCGAACACCCAGTCCCCCACGCGGGGCAGTTTCTCCGCCTTCTCCACGCGGGGAAGGTTCTTGTTCAATTTGGTCGTGATTTCAGCCGTTCCGGCGTCCGAATCGCTGTTCTGCGCCGTGGTTTTTCCCGGCAGGCGGGTGCCGTCCGGCAGGATGATCTTGAGCACGGTTCCTTGTTTATCAACGACATGGGCCGCTGAAAAAATCAGGCCTTTTTCCGAAACCAGAATGCCGGTGCCGCTGCCGTTGTTCACTTCAATGCAGACCAGGGCGGGGAGCACCCGGGGAAGCACCTGCTGGAGCTGGTGTTCAATCCGCTGGAGGTCCTCCACGGACTGCGGCGTGGTGGAAAGGATTCCGGCGCTGTCGGCGGACTGCGCCCGCGCCTGCGGAGCCAGCAGGGCCGCTCCGCAGAGAATGGCGGAAAAACAGGGTTTCCGGAAAGCCGTGTTCATGATTGCCGGGGACTACTGTTCAGAGGCGGGAGCTTCCGCCTTCTGCTGGTCTGCCTGTCCGCCTCCCACCAGGGAATCGTGATAATACACGCCGATGAACAGGCCCGCCAGCGTGATCAGGGTAATGAGCAATTCTTTCATGCCGCCACAGCATAGAATGTGTCTTTCATTCTGACGAGAGAATTTCATTCGGATGTAGCTCAGGGGTAGAGCGCAACCTTGCCAAGGTTGATGTCGTGGGTTCGAATCCCATCATCCGCTCCATTTTTAACTTCCTAATTTCAGGAAGTTTTTTGTTTTCAGAGAATAACAATTGCGGGCCATTCTAATAGTATCCTATTATCCCGAGTAACCGGAATTATCGTCAAAACCGTTACTGCCTGCTGAAACCTGAATGTTACAGTCAATAAAATCAAGGCTGTCTGTTGTATATTTAGAAAATCATTGACGATGAATGTTTTAAGATAGGGTGGAGAAATATCCTGGAGGAAGTTGACGCTTCATGCAGGATGCTATTTTTCTGCAACAGATACAGGATTTTTTTGAAGTGGCAGCAATGATTGCTGTGTATTCGGAAAATGGAGGACACGTTAAACCAGGGGATGGCTGGATCAGATTCCTGTTGTCCCGGCTGGAAAAAAGGGCTCCTGTGGAAACACCATAGAAGCCATCTAACCGTTGAAACTGTCAAAATCCGGGAAGACCGCAGGCTTTTCGCGAGTGAGAATGTTTTCGGAGTTACCATCATGGATATGAAGGCAGCAGAGTCGTCATGCCACTTCATTACAAGTAACAATAATAAACAAAACCATGAATACTATTAATATTCTCAATGGAGTCACCCTGGCATCCCAGGAGGAAGTAACCGGACATACCGGGAATACAACGATGCATCTTACGGAAGAAGAGCGTACGGCCTGGAATTCCGCCGCCGCTATTCCTGACGCATCCGGCACTTACACCGGCAACAACACGCACGCAGGCGTGGAAACATTCAACGGGGCTGTCGTTCTGAACGGCCCCGTAACATCGGACGCACTGGAAACCGGGCGCATGCTCGCGAAGGTGACGGCTTGTTCCTGCATACCTCTGATAAGCGCCTTCAACGCGACGGTTAAGCAGAAGGGGCCTATGGGGTTCAATATCTCCAGGCCTGCCGACGGAAGGCCGGTAAAAGTGGGAGGCACCGGAAACCCGTGGGGATGGTGGAGCAAGGACAAGGTTGTCGTACAAATCAATTTTGTTCCGGATGAACGGGCCGTTTTTGAGGTGAGCTCATGCACGTTTGCGGATTTTACCGCTCCTCCGGAAGATCATTATGCCTATGCCCATACCATACGGCAAACAGGCAATGCCGCCGGCATTTATATCAGTCTTCAAATCGACAGTGCTTTGCGCAAATTCCGGGTGAAATATCATTCCAGGCTTTCGAATTCCGCCGTGGCTCCGGGGGTGCTGAGCGTTTATGAATGGGATATGCCGGAGGAATTTTACAATGTTAAAATGGCACGCCTCATTTATGCCTACCGCCACCAGTATCTGGACGTGTATTACGTGACGCCCTCAGGAGAACTGAAGCTTATCGCCGCTACGCCGGCCTCACAGGGTTACGCTATCACTGAAGCTCAATTGCTGTTTCATGGTAACAGTGAAATTTATTCCGCCATAGCGCACGTGGAAGATAACAAGCTGAGGGACTGGCTCGGCAAGCAGCCGCTTCCCTATTCCCGTTCCAAATGGGTTGAGCGCAATTCGAATGCTCCTTTATCCGGTATTGATCTGCCTTCTGCCGGGGGAAGCTCTTCGTTGACGCTGAATTCCGGCGCCGGTTCTGCATGGACGCTGGTTTCAAAGCCCGACTGGCTGGACGCAGGTGCGGAGCATTGGGAGAACGGCGCTGTCGTGACCGTATCAGCCGGAGCTGCGGAAGAAACGCGGCATGGCTCGCTCATCCTTGCGACGGATGGCAACCATGAGGCGGCCGGAGTCAAAGCCTATGAAAAAGTCGTCATCACGCAAACTGTCCAAGCGTGAGGCAGGCGTAAATAACGGTCATGGCCTGCTCTGGACTGATGGACAGTAACGCTTGAAGCGGCTGTCCGAATCAAACGACAGCAGGAACATTGGTTCGCATTCAGACGGGCGGCTTTTAGCCGTCCGTCTTTTTTTGGAGTACGGAAGATGAAGGCTCAAGGCTGCGGTTATTTTTCCGTTTCAGGAAATGCTTTGCCAGGAAGCTCCGGACCGGTTCATCGTAGAATTTCAGGCACAGCCAGGCCAGCAGGATGCTCCCGATGACGACGGCCAGGGCACCGGGGAGGGATTCAGAGAAGGAGAGGTCTCCGTTTTTCACCCACGCATAATACAGATAGATGAACGGGTAATGCACCATGTACAGGGGGTAGGAGATTCTGCCCAGGAACCGGCATATTTTATCCGTATAGGGATCAGTGATTTTTCCGGAAGCGCCAAAGAGGAGGATAAGGGGGAAGAAGACCGCGAAGCACACGGTTTCATAGAGGCTGTTCATCCAGAAAGCGTCTTCTCCTCCCAGGCGGGGCATGGCCAGCAGGATGGCGAGGGAGATGCCGCATAGCCAGAAGGAACCCTTGATGTTGAAGGGCTTGAACAGGCGGAACAGAAGCAGCCCGGCGGAGAAGGAGTACAGCAGGCGCAGGGAGCCGCCTGTCCATTCCGTGCCGGTCATGGCGAAGCCGGAGCATATGTCTCCATTGGGCCCCCAGAAGCTGAAGGAAGCCAGGCCGCATCCGGCCAGGATCACCAGCGCCGCCAGGGAGCGCGTGGAGAGTTTCCGGATGAACAGCGCATAGAGGAGGTTGCCGATGTATTCAAAGAATAGCGACCAGCTTGGCCCGTTGAGCGGGTACATCTCTCCCAGTCCCCGGATTTCCAGACCGGGAGGCGACGGAATCAGCAGGACATTGACGAAGGTGGCGACCAGCAGGGAGATGACCGTGACCTGGGACACATCCCATACGGAACAGCCCTGGAAATAAAAGATGAGCGCGCCGATGACCGCCCCGATCGCCACCATGGGCTGCAGGCGTATAAGGCGGCGCTTGATGAATTCCCCGGTCGTCATCGTTTTCCACCGGTTGTCGTAGGCATAGCCGATGACAAAGCCGGACAGCATGAAGAAGAAGTCGACGGCCAGGTAGCCATGGTTGATGATTTGGTCCACATGGCTGGTGGCGTAGGCTTCAAAGATATGGAACCACACGACGACAATGGCGGCCACCCCGCGCAATCCGTCAAGAATGTGGTAGTGATGTTTTTCACTTCCGGGTGGGATGGGAGAGTTCTGTGGGTTCGACATAGGAGAAGCTGTTTTTAATGTTATTTTCGTTTTGCTTTGAGAGAGTTTCCGCCGTATCAGCCCATTCCCCGCTACGGATAGCCCCGTACAGGGGAGAAATCATCCGGAGGCGCAGAGTTTTCGCGTTACCTAATCAAATACCATTCCACCCTGCAAGTTCTTTCATCCATTGTCCTTTATCATAGGGCTTTATAGGGGGAATAGGGGGAATCACCGCCGGGCAGGGAGGGAAGACGGCTTTGGAGGCGGGAGTGGATGGGGAACAGGGAGCGCCTTTTCCTGTATGATGGGGCAGAAGGCTACCCCTTGCGGTAGTTCGCGAGCGTTTCCACGTATATTCCGGAGATGCTGCCTCCCTCCATGGGGGCAATATCCTTGAACGCGGGATTGAGGGGCTGGAGCAGGTATTCCGTTTTTCCGGTTTCCGCATTTTTCCTCCGGATCAGTTTTTTCAGGGTCACTCCGCGTCCGTCGTTGTATTCCACGATGGTTCCCGGTTTCGGGACGGGCGGGGCCGTATGGCGCCGCATGACTACCAGCGCGCCGTCCGGGATGAGGGGTTCCATGGATTTTCCTTCTACGCGGACCACGTATTCGTTTTTGCCTAGGGGCCTTTCCATGTAGATGGTGGACGGGACGGTATCGCTTTCCGAAAGGGAGCCCGCGGCGATGTTGCCGACAATCTGCGTGCTGTACTCGCGCCCGGCATGTCCGGCAAGGGACGGGAGTTGTTCCGCCAAGGGAATGAAGGAGCTTTGCTCCGTCCGGAGCTGGCGCACGTCCGCCGCTTCATCCGCCAGCTCGGTCAGCCACTGGCGCAGGGGCATGCCCTTTTCAGAAGCGGCCCTTTCGTATTTCCGCATGCGTTCCTCCGTGATTTCCAGCACAAGGCGGTTGGTCTGGATAGCCTCATTTTCCGGCTGAGCCGGCCCGTATTGGGACATCAGGGAGTGGATTTTCAAAATGGCGTTGGAGGGGAAGGGGCCGGAGGGGGAAAGCCAGTTGTTGACCGTTCCTTTCTCCGTGCCGCATTCCCTGGCGAGCCAGTCACGGTCCTTTCCGATGGCTTTCAGCCAGTTTTTCACGTCCCCTTTTGTCGGTGTCATGGCTTGATGATACACGATTTTCGTGAATTGTCGATAGAAAGAAGTAAATTAAATCCGTGAAAAATATGTTGACTGATTAACGAATATCGTTAAAAAGAAGTCATGAAGTACATGCCTTTGGACATTTCCATGATGAAGCCGGAGCCGTTCCCGTATTCCGTGATGATGAGGTCCGACCTGCATCCCAAAAGACAGCCCTCCGGGGAAGAAGGATGGCGCGGCCGCCTCGGGGCAGTCTGCGGCGCACTGCAAACGCTGGTCCGTCAATGCAGGGCAAAGGCGGAACGGCAGAAAATGGTGATGACCGTTCTTTCCGTCGCGGGGGCTTGTGCTTTCGGCCTGTTGGCCGTCGGCGTGTTCTGGCTGGCCGTAGAAATGGACAATTCCGATTTGCAGGCATCCAAGTCTTCCTGTTCCATAAGGCCGTAAGCCGGACCCTGGCCGGAGTTCCTGAGCGGTTTTTTGTGGCGCCGCTCCCGGAAATAAACAGGGGCCGCGTTTGATGAAGCCGGGTCCGTTTTCCCCCGGTTGAAACGGCTTGCGAAAGCATGAAAGGTTCCAGTGGGGAACCGGAGTCCGGATGAGCTTCCATTGTTGCGGAGCTTCTCCGTGGCGGTGGGGGAATGAATAGAAATCGGCTCTTTTTTGAGGAGGAAACGGCAGGGGTTAATTATTTTTTTTGTGTCGGAAATATTTGGTAATAAGTTATTTGAAATGAAGATAAAATTATTTTTAAGATTTTTCTTTCATTAGAGCAGGTGTAACCTTTTAGATGATAGGTAGTGTGTTGCTTCTCGTTTCCGGACGGGTGTTCCGGGAGTCCGGGAAGCGGCCCTTAAACCAACCTGTCATCATGTCAAACCATACCCATTCCGCCTTTCTCATGCATGTGCCCACCCGGCTTCTTTTCGGGGCCGGGCAACTGGAGAACCTGCATGCGGAAGCATTGCCGGGCCGCAAGGCCATGATCGTCATTTCCAACGGGAAGTCCACCCGGGCCAACGGTTATCTGGACCACCTCACGGGGCAACTGGACAAGGCCGGAATCGCCTGCGCCGTCTTTGACCGGGTGGAGCCCAATCCCCTGAATTCAACCGTCAATGCCGGAGGCCGGTTCGCCCGGGAACACGGCTGCGATTTTATCATCGCCCTGGGCGGAGGGAGCTGCATGGACGCCGCCAAGTCCATCGCGCTGATCGCAGTGAATGACGGCGATTACTGGGATTACATTCCCTCCGGCACGGGGAAGGGGAAGCCGGTTTCCAACAGGCCCCTGCCGATCGTTGCCATTACCACCACCGCCGGCACCGGATCGGAGGCGGACGCGGGCACTGTCATCACGAACGAGAAAACGCATGAAAAGACGGGCTTTGTCCATCCGGACCTGTTTCCGGCGCTTTCCATCGTGGACCCGGAGCTGATGCTTACCGTTCCTCCGCTGTTTACGGCCTTCCAGGGCTTTGACGCCCTGTTCCACAGCGTGGAGGGCTACGTTTCCAACGGCACGAACCTGATGAGCGACATGTACGCCCTGGAGGCCATTAAGCATATCAGCCGCTACCTGCCCAGGGCGGTGGCCGACGGCTCCGACCTGAAGGCCCGTACCCATGTGGCCTTCGGCAATACCCTGTCCGGCTACGTGATGTGCGTGGGCCGCTGCACCAGCGAGCATTCCCTGGAGCATGCCTTGTCCGCCTACCATCAGGAGCTGCCCCACGGGGCCGGCCTCATCATGATCAGCAAGGCGTATTTTACGCACCTGATTGAACGGCATGTGGCGGATGAACGCTTTGTCCGCATGGCGCAGGCCATGGGAATGCCGGAGGCGGCGGACCCCATGGATTTCATCACCATGCTGGACAGGCTGCAACGGGATTGCGGCGTAAGCGGCCTGCGCATGAGCGATTACGGCATTGCGCCGGAGGAGTTCGGGAAAATGGCTCACAATGCGCGGGAAACCATGGGGTTCCTGTTCCAGTGCGACCGCGCGGAGCTGTCCGTGGAGGATTGCGTTTCCATTTACCGGAAGTCTTATCTGTAAGCCGGGGAGCCTGTACCATGAGCAAGAAGATTTTAATCATTTCCTCCAGTCCGCGCAAGGGCGGCAATTCCGACCTCCTGTGCGATGAGTTCATGAAGGGGGCGCGGGGCGCAGGGCATGACGTGGAGAAGGTGCGCCTGGCGGAGAAGCGCATCGGCTATTGCCGCGGCTGCGGCGTGTGCCATGACACCCACGCCTGCCTCCAGAAGGACGATATGGAAGAGTTGCTGGACAAGCTGCTGGAAGCGGATGTCATCGTGCTGGCCACTCCCGTGTATTTTTATACGCTGTGCGGCCAGATGAAGACGTTTATCGACCGCACGGTCCCCCGTTATCTGGACATCCGTGACAAGGAGTTTTACTTCATTCTGGCCGCGGCGGAGGATAACCGGGCCAATATGGAGCGCACCGTGGAGTGCTTCCGCGGTTTTCTGGACTGCCTGGAAGGGGCGGTGGAGAAAGGCGTGGTTTACGGCACCGGGGCCTGGAAGATGGGCGGCATCAAGGGCAATCCGGCCATGAAGCAGGCCAGAATCATGGGGATAGGGGTTTGAGCCTTTTTCCCCACTAAAGAAGATCAGCCGTAAAACCGCCCATGGAATAATATCAACCGGATTTCATATAGAATGTTTTTTGCGCCCAGCGAGGATAGGTGAGACAGCTTCCCGCGGCGTCCGATTTCCCGGGTGGGGATGAGGGCGCCGCGGGAAGAAAAGCTCCGGCAATGTTTCCGGCTTTTCTTCTGCCCGTGGTGCGCCTTCCGTTGCCGGAGAAGGCCGGCAGCCGTTTTTTCCTTCTTCGCGGGGATTCCCGGTCCCGTTCAATCCTGCCGGGCAGCCATTCCTATTAAAATATAGACGATGAAAAAATTATTACCATATTTGTACGCGGCAGGGGCTTTCCTTGCCCCCTGTTGCGCCGCGGAGCCGGAGATTCCCCAGCCATCCCCGAACACCATGAATATTACGATTAAAGCAGGAGAAAAGGAAATTGCCGCCACTCTTCAAGACAATGCCGCCGCCAGGGATTTCGTGGCCCGGCTTCCCCTGACGCTGACGCTGGAGGATTACGGCGATACCGAGAAGATCAGCCCTCTGCCCGGCAAGTTGTCCACCGCCGGGTCTCCGGCCATGGGGAAACCCTTCCGGGGGGCCATCGCCTATTACGCCCCGTGGGGCAATTTGTGCATTTTCAGGAAGGCCTTCGAGCCGTCCCGCGGCTTGGTGATTCTGGGGAGCGTGGACGGGGAAGGGATGAAGGCGCTGGATGTTTCCGGAAAGATCCGCGTGACCATTGACGTGAAACGCTGACCTTCCGGTTTGTCCGGCAGGTTTTTATCCCGGTTTTCCGGGATGGGGCAGCGTTCCTTTTTTAAGGAATCGGGAGAAGGCTGTTTTTCCCGGGCGGGGGCCTGTTGCCTCATTTTTTTGGGAGAAAAGATATTAAAGATACATGAGATTTTTTTAATGATATGAAAATAAAATATTTATTGAATGCGTGCGCTGCGGTGCCCGGTGATGGGAAAGGAGGGGCGGATGCCTCCCGTTGACAGGATGGGCCCCGTCAGCACGCGGGAGCGTTCCGTGATTCTGGACGCCTTGAGGGGACTGGCGCTTTTCGGCATCTGCCTGGCGAATTTTCCGGAGTTTTCCCTGTACACGTTCCAGAGTCCGGAGGTTGTTTCCGCCATGCCCACCGCCGGAATCGACCGGGTGGTCCGCTTCCTCCAGTACGTGTTTATTGACGGCAAGTTTTACAGCCTGTTTTCCCTGTTGTTCGGCATCGGCTTTTCCATCATGATGTCGCATTCCATGGAGAAGGGGCGCGACGGCATCGCCGTTTTTTACCGCAGGATGGGCCTTCTGGCCCTGATCGGGCTGCTGCACCTGATGCTCCTGTGGAGCGGGGACATCCTGCTTCTGTATGCGCTGGCCGGCCTGCTGCTGCCGCTGTTCCGGAATGTGCCGGACAGAAAGCTGCTGGCGATTGCCGCCGCGCTTGTTTTCTGCCCTGTTCTCATGGATGCCCTGAAGGTTTTTTCAGGCTACCGGTTTGACCTCGCCGCTCCGGTGGGGGGCGCAGTACGGTATTTCAACGGCCTCAGCGGGATTACGGACGCGAATTTCGGCAGATGGCTGGTGGACGGGGAACATTATTCCGACGTTCTGAAGTTCACCCTGTCCGGGGCGTTCATCCGCGTCCAGGAGCTGCTGGAGAGCAACCGCGTCTTCAAGGTGCTGGGCTTGTTCCTGCTGGGGCTGTATGTGGGAAGGAACGGAATTTATGCGAATCTGGAGAGGCGGCGGACGCTGTTGAAGAGGGTATGCCGCTGCGGTTTTCTGGCGGGGCTGCCCCTTTCCTTCCTGTACGCCGCCCATGCGCTTCACCTGCTGGGCGGCGTACCCGTGGCCGTGGCCTTCCTGTATGCCGTCAGCGTTATTCCCCTCAGCCTGGCGTATGTGTCCGTTTTCTGCCTGTGGTTCCTTCGCCGGAAGGACGCTCCCTTGTTCCGGGCGCTGGCGGCTCCCGGGCGGATGGCGCTGACCAATTACATCGGGCAGTCCGTGCTGGGCATCGTCCTGTTTTACGGAATAGGCTTCCGCCTGGGGGCCCGGCTGGGGCTGGCGCAGGTGGAACTGGTAGCTGCCTCCGTCTTCCTGTTCCAGGCGCTGTTCAGCCGCGTCTGGCTGAAGTTCTGCCTGTTCGGCCCCCTGGAATGGGGCTGGCGCATGCTGACGTACGGGAAAAGGCTCCGGTTGTTCCGGAAGACTCCGGTTTTCCCCGGAAGGAAGGCGGCTCCTTTTAACAAGTAAAGAGTTCATGGAGGTTTTCCAATGGCTGTTTATCCAATCACGGAGCCGCCGGGCCGGCTGGGAGTCATCACCGCGTATCTGATGATTTACGTGGTGTGGGGGTCCACCTATTATTTTATCGGGACGGCGCTGCAGGGGTTCCCTCCGTTTCTGCTGGGCGGAATGCGCTTCTGCACGGCGGGGCTCCTTCTGCTGCTGGCCGGGCGGGCAAGGGGGGAGGATATTTTCCGGGGTCCCCTGGTCCGGAAGTCCGCCGTCAGCGGCATTATCCTCCTTTTCGTGGATATGGCCGTCGTCATGCTGGCCCAGCAGTATTTGAGCAGCAGCCTGGTGGCGATCATCGCATCGTCCACGGCCATCTGGATTATCGCGCTGGATGTTCCCATGTGGCGCAGGAATTTCCGGAGCATTTCCGTTTTCGCGGGGATAGCGGCCGGATTCCTGGGAGTGGGCCTTTTGTTCGCGGAGCAACTTGGACGGGAGGAAGGGGGGGGCCAGGGCGCGCACGGTATCCTGCTGCTGGTTTTCGGCTGCGTTTCCTGGGCTTTGGGGACGCTGTACGCCAAGTACCGTTCCTGCGCGGAGGAGGCGGTCAACAATGTGGGCGGGGCGGCGTGGCAGATGCTCGCGGCGGGGGTGATGTTCTGGTGCTGGGCCCTCGTCCGGAAGGAGCCGGAGAACATGGATTGGGAGGAAGTTCCTGCTTCCGCGTGGCTGTCACTCCTTTATCTGGTGCTGTTCGGCTCCGTCCTGGCGTACACCAGCTATATCTGGTTGCTGAAGGTTCGTCCGGCGGCGGAAGTAGGCACGCACGCCTATGTGAACCCCCTGGTGGCCGTCGTCCTGGGGTGTGCGGCGGGAGGGGAAGGGATGACGTGGGCGCGGATGGCCGGGCTGTTCGTCATCCTGGGGAGCATCGCGCTGGTGAGGAGAACGCCTCCGGAAGATTCCGCCGGGAAAGGGCGCGCGCTTTCCCCTGCGGCCGCCATGGCGTACAGAAAGGGAATATCGTGCCGGGAATCTGAAAAATGAAGTTTTTTTCATGATTTCACGGTTCATGAAATGATTTTTATGACAGTTAATATTTATTAATTATGAATACATTACAAATGATGAACGAGAAAATGCTAAAAATCCTTTGCATTACAGTTACTATAAGGAATAGCCTGAAGGAAGAAAGAAGAAGGCCGGGAATGCGGAGAATGCCGCTCCCCGTCTTTTTCCCGGTCTTCCTTTTCCGGATGCCGATTGCCGCCGCTTAAACGCATATGATGAATTCCAAAAGAACATTTTACCAACCCATCACCATGACCAAGAAAATGATTAAGAATACTTCCTACGAGGGGGAGCGCCCCTTGTTTGCCTCCCATCATCTGAGGCTGGAAGACGTCACGATTTATCCGGGAGAGTCCGCCCTGAAGGAATGCTCCGACATTGAAGCCGTACGGTGCGAGTTCCGGGGAAAGTACCCTTTCTGGCACAACGACGGCTTGCTGATTGAGAATTGCCTGTTCAGGGAAGGCGCCCGAGCCGCCATCTGGTATTCCCGGAACCTGCGCATGAAGGATACGCGGGTGGAAGCCCCCAAGATGTTCCGGGACATGGACGGGATGGTTCTGGAGAACGTGGTCCTGACGGACGCCCTGGAATGCTGCTGGCACTGCCGGAACGCGGAGCTGCGCAACGTGCAGGCGGACAAGGGCGATTACCTGTTCATGCACGGGGAGAATATGGACATTGACGGTTTCCGCCTGAACGGGAACTACTCCTTCCAGTATTGCAGGAATGTGGTGATCCGGAATGCGGAGATTCATTCCAAGGACGCCTTCTGGAATACGGAGGGCGTGACGGTGTACGATTCCGTGGTGGACGGGGAATACCTGGGCTGGCATTCCAGAAACCTCCGCCTGGTGAATTGCCGTATTTCCGGCACGCAGGCGTTGTGCTACGCGGAGAACCTGGTGCTGGAAAACTGCACGTTCGGGGAGGATGCGGACCTTTGTTTTGAATATTCCTCCGTGCAGGCGGAAATCAAGGGGCGCGTGCACAGCGTCAAGAACCCGCGCAGCGGACGCATCGTGGCGGAAGAGTACGGGGAGGTTATTCTGGACGAGCACTGCAAGGCTCCGGCCAACTGCTCCATTGAAACGGGAAAAACGCAGTCGGGAGAAGCAGCATGAAGTACGATTTTGACACCCTTGTGCCGCGCCGGGGAACGAATTCCTACAAGTGGGATTCCATGCCCCGGGCGGACATTCTGCCCATGTGGGTGGCGGACATGGATTTCCGCACGGCTCCGGCGGTGACGGAGGCCATCCGGAAGAGGGCGGAACACGGCATTTTCGGCTACACGCGGGTTCCGGATTCCTATTATGAGGCGGTCACGAACTGGTTTGAACGCCGCCACGGCTGGAAGATCAGTCCGGAGTGGATTATTTACACCACGGGGGTGGTGCCCGCGCTGTCCGCCATCATCCGGGCCCTGACGGCTCCGGGGGACAAGGTGCTGGTGCAGACGCCCGTGTACAATTGCTTTTTTTCCTCCATCCACAATAACGGGTGCGTGGCGGAAACCAGCCCGCTGAAGTACGAGAACGGGAAGTACGCGCTTGACGCGGAGGACCTGGAGCGGAAGGCGGCGGATCCCGCCGTCAAGCTCCTGCTCCTGTGCAATCCCCACAATCCCGCCGGGCGCGTCTGGACGAGGCCGGAGCTGGAGAAGATCGCGGATATCTGCCGGAGAAACGGCGTGCTGGTGGTGGCTGACGAGATTCATTGCGAACTGACGTATCCCGGCCATCCCTACACGCCGTTCGCCTCCCTTTCGGAGGAGGCCCTGCGCCATTCCGTCACCTGCATTTCCCCCAGCAAGGCCTTTAATCTGGCGGGCATTCAGATCGCCAATATCGTCGCGGCGGATGAGGAGGTCCGGAGGAAGATTGACAAGGCTATCAACATCAACGAGGTGTGCGATGTCAATTCCTTCGCCGTGGATGCTCTGGAAGCGGCCTACAACGGCGGAGAGGACTGGCTGGAGGAGCTGAAGCTTTACCTTTACGGGAATTACGAGACGGTCCGGGACATGCTGGGCGAACGCCTACCGCAACTCCGCGTGCTGCCGCTGGAGGGAACGTACCTGGTCTGGATAGATTGCTCCGCGCTGGGGCTTTCCTCCGCGGAAATTGTCCGTTTGCTGGAGGAAGAAGGCCGGGTGATGGTGAACGGCGGCGAAATGTACGGGGAATCGGAGGGCTGTTTCATCCGCCTGAACATCGCCTGTCCCCGGAAACTGCTGCTTGAGGGGGTGGAAAGAATCTGCCGTACGCTGGGCGGCCGCGTTTCCGGAACATGAACGCGGCCGGCGGCCTGAAAGGTCTCAATGGAGAGAGCGCGAAGAACGATCATCAAGAACAAACAATCAAGTTGCCATGAGAAACAATATGACGAGAAGAGCGTGGCTCCAGTCTTCCACCGCGGCCCTAGCGTGCCTGGCCTTGCCGGAATATGCGCTGGGCGCGGCCGCGGAGAAGAACGGAGCTTCCAGGGTATGGATGACGAAGGAGATTTCTCCGGAGGCTCTCGTAAGAATTTACGAGGCCCTGGGGCGTCCGGCCACGGGAAAGGCGGCCGTCAAGATCAGCACCGGGGAGCCGGGCGGCCGCAATTTCCTGAGTCCGGCCCTGATCAAGGGCCTGGTGCACCGCGTGAACGGCACCATCGTAGAGTGCAATACGGCTTACGGCGGCAAGCGGTCCCGGACGGAAGACCACCTACGTGCCGCGAAGGAGCACGGTTTTTCCGACATTGCCAGGGTGGACATCATGGACGCGGAGGGAGAGTTCACCATTCCGGTGAAGGACAGGAAGCACCTGGAATACGATATCGTAGGGAACCATTTGAAGAATTATGATTTCATGATCAACCTGGCCCACTTCAAGGGGCACGCCATGGGCGGCTTCGGCGGCGTGATCAAGAACCAGTCCATCGGCGTGGCTTCCGCAAGCGGCAAGGCGTACATCCATTCCGCCGGAAAAACGCGGGACGTTGCCGCCGTGTGGAACAATCTGGCCGCGCAGGACGACTTTCTGGAGTCCATGGCCGCCTCCGCTCAGGCGGTGGCCGATTACTTCGGGGACAGGATTCTGTATATCAACGTGATGAACAAGCTGTCCATTGACTGCGATTGCGATGCCCACCCCCATGACCCGGAGATGAAGGGCATCGGCATTCTGGCTTCCCTTGACCCGGTGGCGCTGGACCAAGCCTGCCTGGACCTCGTTTACGCCGTCAAGCCTTCCGCCGGAGACAACAGCAAACCCCTGATCGAGCGCATTGAAAGCCGTCATGGGCGGCACACGGTGGATTACGCCGAACAGATAGGCCTGGGTACCAGGAAGTATGAGCTGAAGGAGCTGGAACCGCAGGAGGGCGTTTAACGGAGTATTTTCCTTTCAATATCAAAAATAATAAAAAACAGAAACAGTTATGGAAGAAGTTACATTAAACAACGGAGTTGTCATGCCTATCCTGGGCTTTGGAGTTTTTCAGATTCCCGACGCCGCAGAGTGCGAGCGCTGCGTGCTGGACGCGATCGGCGCCGGCTACCGTTCCATTGATACGGCCCAGATTTACAGCAATGAGGAGGCCGTAGGCCGCGCGGCGGAGAAGAGCGGGGTGCCGCGCGAGGAATTGTTCCTCACCACGAAGGTGTGGATTACCAACGGCGGGTATGAAAAGGCGAAGGCTTCCATTGACGAGTCCTTGCGCAAACTGCGCACGGATTACGTGGACCTGCTGCTCATCCACCAGCCCTTCAACGATTATTACGGCACTTACCGGGCCATGGAAGAGGCTAACCGGGCCGGAAAGGTCCGTGCCATCGGCGTGAGCAATTTTTATCCGGACCGTTTTGTGGACCTGGCGGAGTTCTGCGAGATCAAGCCCGCCGTCAACCAGGTGGAAACGCACGTGTTCAACCAGCAGGTGAAGGCCCGGGAGCTGATGGCGAAGTACGGTACCAGGATGGAATCCTGGGGGCCCTTCGCGGAAGGCCGCAATGGATTTTTCACGAATCCGGTGCTGAAGGACATCGGAGAGAAGTACGGCAAGACTCCGGCGCAGACGGCCCTGCGCTTCCTGATCCAGCGCGGCGTCATCGTCATTCCGAAGACGACCCACCGGGAAAGGATGGAGGAGAATTTCAACGTCTTTGACTTTGAACTTTCCCAGGAGGACATGGGGGCCATCGCCAGGCTGGACCGCGGAGAGAGCCTTTTCCTGTGCCATCAGGACCCGGAGTCAGTCCTGTACCTGATCAATTACGTAAAGTAATAATTCACCTCAAGTATTGGAAAGATGACAGGGCATTCATTTAAAAGGTTTTGCGCGGCTTTCTCCGCCTGCATTTGCTGTGCAGGGAGCTTATCCGCTGAAAACAATAACGCCAACACGGACAGGATCATGAACGAACAACTGAATTTAACGCAGGAATGGGACAAGGTGTTTCCGAAGAGCGACAAGGTAGACCACCGCAAGGTAAGCTTCCGCAACCGCTACGGCATTACGCTGGCCGCGGATTTGTATATCCCCCGGAAGGCCGGCGGAAAGTTGCCGGCTATCGCCGTTTCCGGCCCCTTCGGAGCCGTGAAGGAACAATCTTCCGGGCTCTATGCCCAGACGATGGCCGAGCGCGGTTTTCTAACGATCGCGTTTGATCCCTCGTATACGGGAGAGAGCGGCGGGGAACCCCGTTATGTCGCTTCCCCGGACATCAATACGGAGGATTTCTCCGCAGCCGTCGACTACCTCTCCACACGCGACGACGTGGACCCCGAACGCATCGGAATCATCGGCATTTGCGGGTGGGGCGGCATGGCGGTGAACGCGGCGGCTATCGACACCCGCATCAAGGCGACGGTAGCGTCCACGATGTACGATATGAGCCGCGTGAACGCGAACGGCTATTTCGACGCGATGGACGCCGACGCCCGTTATGAGCTTCGCAAGCAACTGAATGCCCAGCGCACCGCCGATGCGAAGAACGGTTCTTATGCGCTCGCGGGGGGCGTGCCCGATCCCCTGCCTGACGATGCCCCAGGATTCGTGAAGGATTACTACAATTACTATAAGACGCCCCGCGGCTACCACAAGCGTTCGCTCAACTCGAATGGCGGATGGAATACCACCTCCGCGCTCTCGTTCATCAATATGCCCCTCCTGGCGTACAGCGGTGAAATCCGCAGCGCCGTGCTCATGATTCACGGAGAAAAAGCCCATTCACGCTATTTCAGCGAGGATGCCTTCAAGAAGTTGAAAGGGGACAACAAGGAGCTGATGATCATTCCCGGCGCGAGCCATGTGGATCTCTATGACAATCAAGCCGGGGTTATTCCTTTCGGCAAAATCGAGCAGTTCTTTCAGGAGCATCTGAAATAAGGAGGTTCTGCGGCTGATTTTGAAGGGAGCTGATTACGGTGAGGGACTCAACATGATAAGCCGTCTGCCGGTTGTTCGCAGGGGAAGGACAGCGTTCTTCCCGTTCCGGCGGGGTTCAAGCCATTTTAAGCAAGAGACACATGATACTGATTTTCGGAGCATTGCTGGCGGTTTACGTTTTCTGCCGCGCCATTCTGCCGCTTAGGCTGAAATGGGGCTGGAAGGCCCTGCTCGCCGTCCTTCTGGCGGTGGCGGCGTTCAAATTCCATCTGCTGCATTTGTTCGGCGGCCCCATGTTTTTCTCCCCGGTTCTGCCGGAAGGCGTCCTGCTGGCGGCCGCATGGCTGTTCTCCGTGCTTTTCTTGTTCTTTTTCCTGCTGCTGGCGGCGGACGTGGCGCGCCTCCTGTATTTGCTGGTTCTGTTCTGCCTGCGGAAGAAGAAGACGGAACGGTTCCGCATCATCGGCAACCGGGTGAATCTTGCCCTGCTGGCTTTCGCCGCCGTACTGGCTACCGTGGGGATGGCCGGAGGAACCGGGGTGCCGCGGGTGAAGGAGGAAACGATTTCCGTGAACCATCTGCCGGATGGGGCGGACGGCCTGACAGTCGCCGTGCTGGCGGACCTTCATGTGGACGGCATCACGCGGGCGGACCGCATCAGGAAAATTGTGGAACGCACGAATGCCCTGAATCCGGACATCGTCATTATTGCCGGGGACTTCGTGGACGGGACGGTTCCCGTGCACGGGGATGATTTGAGGCCGCTTGCGGATTTGAAGGCCAGGTACGGGGTGTTTGGCGTGCCGGGCAATCATGAGTATTATTCCGGTTATGAGGAGTGGATGGAGTTCCTGCCCACCCTGGGCATCCGTATGCTTCACAATGAACATGTGCAGACGGGCGGGGGCGCGGTAGTGCTGGCGGGGGTGACGGATCCTGTAGCCGGCATCATGGGAAAGGAGGTGCCGGATATACGCAAGGCGCTGGCGGGAGCCCCGGAAAAGGGGGTGCGCATCCTCGCCGCCCATCAGCCGCGGCTGGCCCCGGAAGCGGCGGAGCACGGCGTGGACCTCCAGGTTTCCGGCCATACGCACGGCGGCATGATTGCCGGCATTGACCGGCTGGTGGCCCGGTTCAACGAGGGCTTTGTGTCCGGATTGTACACGGTGGGGGGTATGAAGCTGTATGTCTCCAACGGGGCGGGGATTTGGAACGGCTTTCCCATCCGCATCGGCGTTCCTTCGGAAATCGTGCTGATCCGGCTCCGGAAAGAGGAATAAGAGTGTTTAGAGTGGAGTGGGTGCAATCTTTGGAACAGATGAGGGAAAACATGTTGACTTATAGCTGCTCTAACGTTTAGACAGGAAGAAGGAACAAGGGTCGTGCACGGAGACTGCCGGATGAAGCCGTTTTTCTTCCCGGGCTGTTTTCTGCGCGGCCTTCCAACCCAGACATTAAATTCATGAAAACAATATCAATGATATGCACGCTGGCGGCCGCCCTGATGACGGGGGCCGGATGCTCGGGACAGGAACAGCCCAAGGTTTCCGTGGAACCTGCCAAGGTGCTCGTCGCCTACTATTCATGGGGCGGCAATACGAAGTACGCCGCCGCGCAGATTCAGAAGGCGACGGGCGGAACCCTGTTTGAAATCAAGCCGGTCAAGCCTTACCCGTCCGGGTACCGGGAATGTACGGTACAGGCCAAAAAGGAGATTCAGGAAGGCGTCAGGCCGGAGCTGGCCGCCAGGGTGGAGGACATGGGCAAGTACGACGTGATTTTCATCGGCAGTCCCAACTGGTGGAGCACGATTGCGCCTCCGGTCGCCTCTTTCCTGGCAAGCCACGACCTTTCCGGCAAGACGGTGATTCCGTTTGTGACGCACGGAGGCGGCGGCATGGCGCGCTGCGGGGACGAGGTGCGGAAGCTGTGCCCCAAGTCCACCGTTCTCAAGGGCGGAGCTTTTGCCGGGGAAGGCATCCGGACGGCCAGGCCCGCGCTGGTCAAGTGGGTCAATGACACGATCACCATCAACAAATAATGCTCCTTATGAAACGAACCCTTGCGGGAATGGCTTTTTCCCTTGCCTGTTTGATGAACCTTTCAGAAGCCCAAACCATGAATAACGATACAAGCGCCTTGTCGCCAAAAGAACAACAGATTGCCGCCATCAGCGCCCATACGGCCAGGGGCGACATGCCCGGCCTGCGGAACGCCCTGACGGCGGGGCTGGATGCCGGACTGACCCTGAACGAGCTCAAGGAGGTGCTGGTCCAGATGTATGCCTATTGCGGTTTTCCACGCAGCCTGAACGCTCTCAATGAGTTGATGGTTCTGGCGAAGGACCGCGCCTCGCGCGGCATCAATGATACGGTGGGAGCGGAGGCGGGAGCGCCGCCCGCCGGAAAGAGCATCGACTTCGGCACGGCCAACCAGACGAAGCTTTGCGGCGCTCCGGTGAAGGGGGATCTTTTCCTGTTCGCCCCGGCCATTGACGAGTTCCTGAAGGCGCATTTGTTCGGGGACATTTTCGGCCGCGACAATATGGACTGGAAGACCCGGGAGCTCGCCACCATCGCGGCCCTGGCCGCCATGACGGGCACGGAAAGCCAGTTGAACTCCCACATCCGCATCGGGAAGCACAACGGCCTGACTGACGGGCAGGTGGAGGCCATTCTGGCCGTATCCGCCGCTGCCGGGAAGAAGGACGCCTTCCCCAAAGGGGAGCCGGCTCCGGCCAATTTCACCGGAAAAGCCTGGGTAGCCATGCTGGTGGACAACAGGGATTACGACATGTCCGCCTATAACGTCACCTTTGCCCCCGGCACGCGGAACAACTGGCACAGCCATTCCGTGGGCCAGGTGCTGTTCTGTACGGAAGGCACGGGATACTACCAGGAGCGCGGCAAGGCCGCCCGGCGCCTGACGCCCGGTTCCGTGGTGGAAATCCCGGCCAATACGGAGCACTGGCACGGCGCGGCGCCGGACAGTGAGTTCGTGCACCTCGGCATCACGCCCAGGGCGGCTTCCAACAGGACGGCGTGGGGAGGCCCCGTGACCGATGCGGAGTATGCGGAGGCGACGGGAAGCAAATAAAAGCGCAGGGATTTTCCGGCGTTTCCTCCTTTTCCTTCGGAGAGGGGGGAAGCCGGGAAGGTTTTTCTCCTTGACGGGAAATGAAGGAAAAAACGGGGCGTCCGGGAATTCCACTGGAATTCCCGGACGCCTCCTGTTGCGGATTTAAGGGAAAGCTTATTCTTCCGGAGCGATGTTCGGTTCGCTGGCGCTGACGTGGTTCAGCGGATTGCAGCTGTCCGGCCTGTGGTTGTTCAAAAGATCCTGGTAGAATTTCTTCTTGTACTTCAAGACTTCCATCTGTTTTTTCAGGATGCGAAGCTGTTCACGGAGGCTTTTCTCCTGCTTGAAAATCAGTTCGGCGCGTTCCGGAATGGTGGTGTCCCCTTCCTGGCACAGGTCGATGTAGTGCTTGACGCCTTCAATCGGGAGGCCCGTCATCCGGAGGCAGTGAACCAAGCGCAGCCAGCCCAGGGTGTAGTCTGAAAACATGCGGGCATTGCCTCCGCTGCGGTCCACGTCCGGAATCAATCCGGCGTTTTCATAGTAGCGGATGGTGTAGGCGGACATCTCCATCATTTCCGCAACCTGTTTCACGGTATATTTGGGAGTGCGGTCATAGGAAGGCCGGTAGGAGCTGGATGGGGTCTTTTGTGTGATCATTGTGCAGTTGATGGCTTACAGTTACTCTAATATACTACCGGTTGCGGGATGGCAAGCGTTTTGCGTTGCCTCGCGGGCAATAACGTGTTCATAAGGCAGGGAAAACGGCTGGGACCGCCTTCCGGCGGACGGAAGGGTTTTCTGACTGACTAATTGCCGGATGAAGGAAAAGGGGAAAGGCCGGAAAGCCGTCTCCATGGTTGCTCCTGGAGAAGACGCCGGAACATGAAAAAGGCTGTTCCGGTGAAGGAACAGCCTTGATTCATTGGAAGAAAGCACATTTCAGGCGCGTACCCTGCGGCGGCGCAGCATCATGGCGGCAAGCCCCAGCAGGCCCAGGGAGGCCGCGGCCGGTTCGGGGACGGCCAGCGTCCCTTCCAGGGAAAGGTCTTCCACGGTGGCGTTATCTCCTCCCCGGCCTCCGGAGCTTCCCACCACGGCATAGACCTTGCCGTTGCCGTTTTCCTTCATGGCTCTCAACTGGTCTTCCGTGAGGTCATAGTGAACGTTCCAGGGGGAGCCGTCATTGTTCCTCGTTCCCTTGCAGAGTTCCACCATTTCCCCGTCCCTGGTTTCATACCAGACGGAATACGTGTACGTTCCGGTGGTTCCGGACGGGGTGAGGTTCATGCTGAAGCTCAGGCCGGAGTAATCCTGAATGTTTTCAATGGTCATTTTCAGACCGAAGCAGACGCCCGCCGTGCCGGGCATGCTGGGCAGGTTGATGGTCTGGTCTTCCGTGTTGGAGGTGGCGTTCCCCCAGCGCATGTCGCCGTTGCCGGTAGTGGTGTACCATCCGTCAGCCCGGGAACCGAGCCAGTTTTTAACGTCGTCTCCCGTGATGCCGTCCCCGGCAAGGCGTCCCGCTGAGTTGTAGCCCTGGCCCGTCATGGCGCCGATGTCGGGCATCAGCTCGACGGTTGCCGCCGCAGCGACGCCTGCCAGAGAGGCCACGGCCAGGTGGATGATGAGGTATAATGCTTTCTTCATATTCGTGTGGAATGATTGAATTATTCGCAAACTACCGGATTAACAATCCGCGGAGCTCCGGAGACGTTTCAAACGGGAACGAAGGAAAGCTCAAATGCATGGTTAACAAACACTTTCCCGTTTTCTTCCAAGCCCGCATACTGCCTGGGAATTGGGAACTCCCGGCCCTAATGGATACTCTCGCCGGAGCAGGATGGCGGCTATTGAAGGAGAACCTCCGCTGCGCTGCGGAAAGATTTTTTACCCACGAAAGGCGGGAGCCTTCCGTTCCCAGGCGCGGGAGGTGCAAATCCACCGTTTCTTTTGCAGGTTGCCTTTCGCCTGGAAAGGACGGGAGCCTGCTCCTCATCTCATGGCTGTTTCCTTTCCCAGACGCGTCTTTCCCGGAAGTTCGGGCTTCCCTGCTTCGTTGCGGAACGAAGAGAAAATCTATTGCATCAGGAACAGAAGCTGACGATTTACGGAGTATGGACAAGGGAAATTTCCCGAAAACGTTTTTCTTTCAGATGTTCATGCTTGACTCCGGATTGTTAATCCGATGCATGGTCTTCTCTATGTTTTAGGTAATTGAAACAGAATATATTATGGAGACGTTAAGAAGGTGTTTTCCTGCGCTGGTGATGCTTGTAGTTGGCAGCCGCGGGGGAGGAATACCTCAATAAAGGGAGGCGGATGGAGCCAGTGCCTCCCCGTCCGTTTCCTGAAACTCCGGTTTCACGGCTTTCCTTCCGCCGGACGGGGGCCCGGTCAGGAATTGTCCGGAGCGGGAAGTGGGGGCCGGCGTGCGCCGTGTCCCGGCAAGTCCGGGAATTCCCATGGAAAAGGGTCAAAGGGTTTGACGGGCTTTTCCGGCCCGTTACAATGAGACCGCTCCGGGATGGAGCCTGCGCCATGATTATTGCCTCCCTTTCCGATTCCGCCCGTTACGAGTCTTTGAATCCCCTTTTCCAGCGGGCTTTCGATTTTGTCAGGGAGGCCGGTCCGGCTTCCCTGGAACCGGGCCCCCATGTCCTGGAGGAAGACGCCCTGATTGTGATGGTGAATGAGCCGGCGATGAAGAAGCCGGAGAAGGCCCGCATGGAAGTGCACGACAGGTTCATTGACATCCACGTTCCCCTTTCACGGGAGGAAGGGTTTGCGTGGAAGGACCGCTCTGCCCTGGAAAAGCCTTCCGAACCGTTCAACATGGAAAAGGACGCGCAGCATTACGACGATGCGCCGGACACCTCTTTTACCGTGAAGCCGGGGCAGTTCGCCGTCTTTTTCCCGGAGGACGCCCATGCCGGCTGCATCGGGGAAGGGGCTCTCCGTAAACTGGTGATTAAAGTCAGAACGGCCTGACCCGCCTTCCGGAAAGATGGTCCGGCGCCGGAACAGGCCGTTCCTCCACGCCCGCTCCGGCTTGCCTGCCGGCGGGGCAATCATTCAATTTATTCCTCGTCTTCCACCCTCGCGTCCTGCTTGGGGTCCTGCGGAGCATTTTCCGGAATCCAGACGGCCACGTTGCCGCCGTGGACGAGGAACTGGCCGTTGCCTTCCTCGTCAATGGTGACGGTTTCCTCCACGTTTCCGGTGGCTTCCTTCCAGGTTTCCCCGGCGTGCTGCTTGCCCACGTTCATCACCTTGTCTCCGTCCTCCCCGTTGGAGATGAGCACGGCCACGCCGGAATGCGGGTGGTCGTCATCCCCCACGCGGGTGAAGCCGATGGTGTTCGGGTGGTCAAAGTAGTAGTTCTGCTCCCCGAAGGCATGGTTTTTACGGATTTCCAGCAGGTTGTCGATGATGCCGCGGTGCATGGGCGGGTTGCCGCTTACTCCGTAGTAGTCCCCGTAGAAGATGCAGGGATAGCCTTCCTTCATGAGCAGGATGAGCGCATAGGCGGAGGGCTTGAACCAGTCTTCCACGGCTGATTCCAGGGAGCTGCCCCACTGGGAGTCATGGTTGTCCACAAAGGTGACGGCCAGCGTGGGGTGGTTCTGGACCAGGGTGCCGTCCAGAATCTTGGAAAGGTCGTAATCACGGCCCTGCTTGGAAGCCTGGTACATGTTGTAGTGCAGGGGCACGTCAAACAGGTCCACCTTGTAGCGTTCCTCCTTGAGGTATTCGTTCAGGGAGTCCAGGTCCTGCTTCCAGTATTCGCCCACGGCGTAGAAATCCTCTCCCCTGTCCTTGCGGACGGCGGCCAGGAATTTCTTGATGAACTCGTCATTGATGTGCTTGATGGCGTCCAGCCTCATGCCGTCCAGGTCCAGTTCCCGGGATACCCATACGCCCCATTTTTCCATTTCTTTCACCACTTCCGGGTGGTCGAAGTCCAGGTTGGCGAACATGAGGTAGTCATAGTTGCCGTTTTCTTCATCCACGCCTTCGCTCCAGCTTTTCCCGTCCCCCATGATCTTGAAGATGGAAGTTTTTTCCGTAGCGGCGTCGTAGTCCGTGCCGGTGAAGTGGTACCAGTGCCATTTGAAGTCGGAGTACTTGTCTCCGCGGCCGGGGAAGTTGAAGCCGGTCCAGCCTTCGATTTCGTAGGCGTCCGTGATTTCCTTGTCCCGGTTCTGCTGGTCCACTTCCTTGGCCATGAATTTTTCCGTATAGTCCGCTCCGGCCTTGTGGTTCATGACGGCGTCCAGGTAGACGCCCACATGGTGTTCATGAAGGGCCTTGATGGCGTCCTGGAGTTCCTGCTTGGTGCCGTATTTGGTGCGGACCGTGTTCTTCTGGTCGAATTCCCCCAGGTCAAACAGGTCGTAGGTGCCGTAGCCCACGTCGTTCTGTTCCTTGCCCTTGTAGGCCGGCGGAATCCAGACGGCTGTAACGCCTATTTCCTCCAGATGGGTGGCGTCTTCCTTCAGCTTGTTCCAGAACTGCCCGTCGTTGGGCAGGTTCCACTCAAAATATTGCATCATGATTCCGTTTTTCATTTTGTCAGATTCCTTGTAAATGTCGTTCGGGTTGTTCCGCCTTCAGGAGGCCGGCTGATGGGGAAGACGGTTCCCTGGCGTCTGCCGGGCGGGGCTCCGGATGATGATTTCACACGAAGCCGTCAACAAAATAGAGTCCTTAAAGCGCGGCGCGTTCGGCATACTGCCGGTGTTATGTCCCGCAAAATGTCAGGGAGAACGTGTGGAAAGCTGGAAAAGAGGGCTTTCCGCCAGGGCCGGACTGAACCTGCCCGCGAGCCGTCAGGAGTGAAACTGGCCCTTGTTGCTGCTGGAAAAACGAGCGTCAGCGAACGAGTGTGGAAAGAGAGGGCGCGGCCTTTGTCCGCCTGTTCATTCCGAAGCCGCAGGGGCCTGCGGCGCTCCCTGGAAGGGTTTCACGCTTCGGCCGTGCTGTGGTCCAGGTAGTGCCTGTTTTTCAGCCGGTAGTATTTGAGGAACCTCCGGATGAAGAGCAGGGTGACGATGAAGGAGAGCACGTCCGCCAGCGGGAGGGAGGCCCAGACGCCGTCCTGTCCCCAGAACCTGGGCAGCACCAGCAGGAACGGCAGCAGGAAGAGCATCTGGCGCGTCAGGGAGAGGAAGATGGCCAGACGGGCCTTCCCGATGGCCTGGAAGAAGTTGCCGATGATGATCTGGCTGCCGATGAGCGGGAAGGCCAGCACGCAGATGGTGAGGCCGTTGGCCGCCAGGCTGATGAGCGCGGCGTCATCCGTGAAGAGCCCGGCAATGCCGCGGGGGAAGAAAACGCAGGCCAGGAAGCCCAGCGTGGTGAAGGAAGTGCCCGCCAGCACGCCGTACTTGAGGGTGAGCAGGACGCGTCCCGGCTTCATGGCCCCGTGGTTGTAGCCGATGATGGGCTGCATGCCCTGCGTGAGGCCGATGACGAGCATGGCGAACAGGATGAGAATGCGGTTGATGATGCCGTAAGCGCCGATAGCCAGGTCCCCCCCGTGGTCCGCAAGCTGCCTGTTGATGGCGATGGTGACCGCGCTGCCGCAGACGTTTACCAGGCACGGAGCCATGCCGATGGACAGGATGCCGGTGACGATGGCCTTCCGCAGTTCCCAGATGCCGCGCCGGAAGTGGACCGTGCTGGCCGCGTCGGAGAAGTGGAGCAGCACGCGCGCCATGCCGGTGACCTGGGCAAGCAGGGTGGCCAGGGCGGCTCCGGTGATGCCCCATTTGAACCAGAAGATGAAGATGGGAGCCAGGATGATGTTGATCCCCACGGAGAGCAGGGTGGAGCCCATGGCCTTTTTCGGGTAGCCGGTGGCCCTCATCACGTGGTTGAGGTTGAAAAAGACGTACGTGACGGGCAGCCCCAGCAGGGTGACGAGCATGAAGTCGTACGCGTAGGCGAGGGTTTGCCCGCTGGCGCCGAAGGCGGTCAGGATTTCCGTCAGGAAGAGCAGTGTGGGAACCACCAGCACCACGGCGGCGATCAGGCTCATGATGAGGACGTTCCCCAGCGTGCGCTCCGTCCCCTCCTGGTCCTTCTTGCCCAGACGGATGGAGCTGATGGCCGCCCCGCCGATGCCCACCAGCGTGCCCAGCGCAAAGGTCAGGTTCATGATGGGGAAGGTGACGGCCAGGCCGGACAGGGCCAGGGGGCCCACGCCGTGGCCGATGAAGACGCTGTCAATGATGTTGTACAGGGAGTACACCACCATGCCGGCGATGGAGGGCAGGGAGTACTGGACCAGCAGACGCCATACGGATGCGTTTTCCAATTCTGCGATGTTGCGTGACTGGGCTGCCATGGACGGACCTCCTTTTCAGACGGGAGGCAAACTATAGGAATGCGCGGAGGGGTTGTCAAGCTGTCCACCCGTCCGGGGAGCGGGCATTTTTCCGCCGGAGCGGCCGGAAAGGCCTGTTTTTGATTGACTGGGGAAGCTTTTGGGGGTTGATTCCTTTCCGCCTTTTTCCAGGAACACGCCATGACTTTTTCCGTTTGCCCTTTCCTGCGCCTTGCCGCCGTCTGCGGAGGCGCCCTTCTGTGCTCTTCCTGCCTGCCCATGCTCGGCACCGGGCAGATGCTGGCGGGCAGCCATCTTGCGGACGGCCTGCTGTCCACCTCCCCCCTGGACCTGGTGTGGAGGGGGGACATCCGGTCCTTTCCCTCCTCCGGGCTGGATACGCCCAGGGGCTTCAAGGTTTCCCCCGCGGATTCCTATTCCCTGCTGATGGAGGCGCGCCCCGGCATTGCCGGAGAGTGGGCCTGCTACCATGACCGGAACAGTTACTACTGGGCCTTTGTGGCCGGGAAGAAGGAGGAGGAAGCGGGGCTTTACGCCGTGCGCCGCGGCGTGGCCGTGAACGGAACCACCGGGGAGATTGAAGACCACCCCGCCGCGCAGGCCGTCAAGCCTCCCTCCGTCATGTAGGCGCGGGTTCTGGTCTTTTTGCAAAAACCGCTGCCGGGAACCCGTTTTCCGGGCTGTGGAACACGATAGATTTGACAGGCAGGGGCCTTTGCGGGCGTATTATTACCCGCATGAAGTTCCTTTTATTATCGTTTGCGTGGATGTGCATGGCGTGCGCCGGGGCGTGGGGACAGGATACGGCTCCCTCCTTCCCGGCGAACGGAGCCAATTACAGGCTGTTCCCGGCGGACCAGCCGCCCCTGGTTCCCAAGCCCCAGCAGCTGCACTGGACCGGCAAGGCCATTCGCGTGCAGTCCGTTCGCATCCTGGCCCCGTCTCCGTCCAGGACTTCCTATCCGGAACAGATGAAGTTCATCGTTTCCGAATTGAAGTCCTTTCTGGCGGACCACCGGGTGAAGGTGGCTCCGGACGGGGCGTTCGCCGTCAAGTTCGTGAAGGGGGAGGTGAAGGCCGGCACGGAGAATCCCAAGCTGAAGGAGGAGGCCTATTCACTCCGCGTGACTCCCGGCGGCGCGCTGATTACGGCAGCGGACACCAGGGGGTTTTATTACGGCATGAAGACGCTGGAGCAGCTTCTCCTGCGGCGCGGCGGGACGACGACCATCGCCGCCTGCGACATCGTGGACTGGCCGGATTTTGAAATCCGCGGGTTCATGAACGACGTGGGCCGCAATTACATGCCGCTCCCCCTGATCGCGCAGGAGCTGGATTCCATGGCGCAACTTAAGCTGAACGTGTACCACTTCCATTTCACGGAGCATCCCGGCTGGCGGCTGGAGTCCAAGATTTATCCGGAACTGAATGATCCCAAGAATTTCACCCGCATGCCGGGCAAATTCTATACGCAGAAGGAGTTCAAGCAATTGGTGGAGTACTGCCGCCTGCGCAACATCCTGCTGATTCCGGAGATGGACATGCCGGGGCACAGCCAGGCGTTCCGGAAGGCGCTCAACGTGAAGATGAGCGATGAAAAGGCCACGAAGGCCCTGGTGGCCCTGATCAAGGAGATGTGCGCCCTGGTTCCCAAGGAGAAGATGCCCATCATCCACATCGGCACGGACGAGGCCCACGGCAAGGACGAGCAGGTGAACAATGACATTCTGAAGGAATACATCAATGCGGTGGAGTCCTGCGGCCGCACGCCCATGAGGTGGCACCCCGGCCTGACGCCTAAGGGCTATAACGGCTCCATCCTGCAATTGTGGTCCGGCCGCCAGAACCGTGGCGCATGGCCTGTCAACGGGTCCAAGTACGTGGATTCCCTGGAGACCTACCTGAACCACCTCGATCCGTTTGAAACGGCCATGACCATGTACTTCCGCCGGGCCTGCCCGTTCCAGAATGCGGACGGCCTGGGCATGATGCTGTGCTCTTTCCCGGACCTGGAAATTACGGACCCGCGCAACCAGGTTCTCCAGACGCCCGTTTACGCAGGGATGGCGTTCGTTTCCGAGCCCTTGTGGAACAATCCCCATGAAAAGGTGCAGGGAGACCCCAACCAGGACGAGTACATGAAGTATTTCTCCAACCTGCCCGTGCAGGGGGACCCGCTGCTGAAAGGATTTGCGGAGTATGAAAACCGCGTGCTCGCCATCCGGGACCGCTTCTTCGTGAACAAGGAGTTCAATTACGTGCGGCAGGCCAATATTCCGTGGAAGCTGCTGGGCCCCATTCCCAACGGAGGGAAGACGGAAACGGAGTTCGCCCCGGAGGCGGACAACAAGACCGGGAAGATGAAGGATTCCTACGAGATTGACGGCGTTACCTACGAGTGGTCCAAGGACGCCTACACCGGAGCCACCATCATCTTCAAGCATTACTGCGATTTCCCGACGCTGTTCAACGGGGCGAAGATGGGGGCCTATCCCCACAAGAACCACACCTATTACGCGCAGACCTGGATTTATTCCCCGAAGGCGCAGACGGTGCCCTTCTGGATCAGCGGCCATACCTGGGCCACGTCCGACTGGCGCAACGGCCCGGCGAGCGTCCCCGGCAAGTGGTTCCACGCGAATCCCAGGTTCTTCGTGAACGGGCAGGAGATTGACCCCCCGCAATGGAAGAAGCCGCGCAACGGCGGCGTGCTGGTGGATGAAAACTACCATTTCCGGGAGCCTTCCATGGTTCCCCTGAAGAAGGGCTGGAACCGCGTGCTGGTGAAGAGCCCCAGCAACAATTCCGCGCGCCGGTGGATGTTCACGTTCGTTCCCGTGCAGGTGAACCCCAAGACGCCCGGCTGCAACGTGAAGGAGTATCCCGGCCTCAAGTTCGCCGCGGAACCGAAGTAAAGGGCTTTTCCGGTTGTTCCCGGGCAAATGACGAAGGCATGAAGCGCGTTCCGCTTCATGCCTTCTTTGTGTCCGGACGAAGTTCCGGGAGAGCGCGGCGTCCTGTCAGAGTTTTTTCCAGGGCAGGGCTTCCAGCATCCCGTCAAAGCCCAGTCCCGTTCCGGCGGGAACGGCTACCTGCGGGTTCATGCCGCCCATCTGGTCAAGGAAGGGGTCCGGTTCAAACAGGAGGTGTGTGCAAAGGCCGCAGAGGGGGATTTCCGTGGGCAGGGCGTTGCGGTAGTAGTCCGCCGCCTGGTAGACGGCCCAGAGCTGCCCCACGGGATGGTCCATGACGGTGGTGAACACGGGGGGCTCGTAAAGATACTCCGGCGTAGCTTCCCTCGCGGGCTTGACGATGCGGATGATGGGCAGGTCCGAGGAGATGGCCGGCTGGTGCTCCGAGTCCGAGCCCATGTCCAGGGCCAGCGGCATGCCGGCGTCCACCAGCCGTTCCCAGCTCTGGACAGAGAAGGGGCACGGGTCTTCAATGAAATCTATCCGGGTTTTCAGGTGGTGGGGCAGGGATTTCCAGAATTTCAGGGCGTCGTTTTCATTCAGGCAGCCGTTGAAGTCCAGCCGCCAGCGCCAGGCGGGGACCATGGAGGCGAGCATGGTCAGCCGTTCCAGGGCGGCGGCCAGGTTGGGGCTGGCCTTGATTTTTCCGGCCTTGAACCCCTTGGATTCCATGATGCGGATGGTGGCGGGGCTGACGCAGGAGGGCAGCGTGGCGTGGCTGGCCGGAATGTGCAGGCCGTCAAACAGGCTGGCGCCCTTCGCGCGCGCCTCCCCGTCCGTCCGGGCGCATTCCAAGGCGCGGATGCCCAGCGGCAGCGGGCTTCCCTTCCTGAGCGCGTCCAGTTCCTCCTGCAACGTGGCGTCCCCCAGCTCCGGCCACGGCTGGATGCAGCCGTACCCGCCTTCATCCGTTTTAATGAGGGCTCCTTTCCTGCATACTTCCGCGGCTCTGGCGTTCAGCGGACCGCAGGCCGTTAAAGAATATTCATGGTAAAACACAACTTTAATTCAAACAGCCTTTCAATCTTTTGTCACGATGAAAAAAGGTTTTCATTGGATTTTGGAGGGGGAATGGCTAAGCTCCGTGTCATGTACAGAACATTGGTGTTCGGAGCGGGCGGCCGTGTGGGGAGCCGCCTGGCGGCGCATCTGGAAGAGGAAGGCATGGAAGTGGTGGGATGCGGACGGGACGCCTGTGATTTAAAGGATTTAAAAGCCCTGAAAAACGTGCTGCTTTCCTCCGGCGCCACCCACGTGGTGAACTGCGCCGCCGTGAGCGGCCTGGAGGCCTGCCTGGATGATCCGGAGACGGCGCACCGCGTGAACGCCATGGCCCCGGAGATGATGGCTCGCATCTGCCGCCTGGAGGGCATGCGCTTCATCCACCTGAGCACGGACTACGTGCTGGACGGCAGGAGGGCCGGCCTGAAAACGGAGTCGGACAAGTGCCGCCCCGTGAACGTGTACGGAGAATCCAAGCTGGAGGCGGAACTCCGCGTGCGGGAGGAAATGCCGGAGGCGCTGGTTGCCCGCGTTTCCTGGGTGTTCGGCAATCCGGAACGGCCCTCCTTCCCGGAGATGGTGCTGCGGAAGGCGCTGAACGGAGAACCCCTCTCCGCCGTGGCGGACAAATGGTCCATGCCCGCGTGGGTGGAGGATTTGTGCGGGTGGCTCCGTTTCCTGGCCTATGAAAGCGACGCGTCCGGCGCGCTGCACCTGTGCCAGTCCGGGGAACCCGTCTCCTGGCACGGATATGCCGTGACCGCTCTGAAATGCGCCGTGAAGCACGGGCTGCTGCCTTCTTTGCCGCCCGTGGCGGAACAAAAGCTCGACGAACAGGCCGGTTTCAGGGATGCTCGGCCCCGGCATACCGCCATGTCCTGCGAACGGCTCGCTTCCCTGATGAAGCGGCCCGTGAGGACGTATGAAGAGGCCATCGACCTGGCCGTGGCCCGCTATGCCTCAGATCCAACCTTCCTCTCCCGCATTTCATGAACGATTTCCGCAATTCCCGTGATTCTAGCGATTCCCGCCCCAGGCCCGCCTACCGGGACCGCCGCTCCCAGCCGGGGCGCCCGCGCACGGCTCCCAAAAAGAACCTTTTTGTCAACAAGTCCCCGGAGGGCAGTGAACAATGGCTCACGCCGTGGGTGGAGCTGAAATACTTCACGTACAATCCCGCCGTTTTCCCCCGCATGCTCGGCTCCGTGAGCGGGGAAATAGCCCCGGGAAGCCTGGTGCACGTCTATGACAAGAACGGGGAACTGTTCGGCGCGGGCTTCTGGAACGAGGCCAGCCGCACGCCCCTGCGCGTGGTGTACCACGGGAAGGACGCCTTTACCGAGCGGGACCTGGACGCCGCCCTGGAACGCGCCGTGAAGCTGCGCCGGGAGATTCTGTGCCTGGATGAAACCACCAACGCTTACCGCGTGCTGCACGGTGACTCCGACGGCCTGGGCGGCCTGGTGGTGGACCGTTACGCGGACGTGCTGAGCCTGGAGGTGAGCACGCTGGCCGTCTGGCAGAGGCTGGACCGCTGGCTGCCCCTGCTGCACCGCCTGTGCGGCACGAAGCGCCACGTGGTGCAGGTGGACGAAGGCATTGCCCGCATGGAGGGCATCCGCGCGGAGGACGCCCCGGAATCCCCCGCTCCGGTCCGGCTGGTGAAGATTGTGGAAAACGGCATCACTTATGAAGTGGACTTCGCCCAGGGGCACAAGACGGGCTTCTTCTGCGACCAGCGGGACAACCGCCTTAAATTCGCCTCCCTGGTGAAGGGGGCCGCGGTGCTGGACCTGTGCTGCTACAGCGGCGGCTTTTCCATTGCCGCCAAAATGCTGGGAGGAGCGGCGGAAGTCACGGGCGTGGACCTGGATGAAAAGGCCATCGCCATGGCGAAGAGGAACGGCAATATCAACCAGCAGCGCATCGACTTCGTGCATGCGGACGCCTTTGTCTACGCGCGCCAGATGGTGCGCAACGGACGCCTGTTTGACGCCGTGCTGCTGGACCCGCCCAAATTCATCATCGGCAGGGAGGGATACGAGGAAGGCATCAAAAAATACCATGACCTCAACATGCTGGGGCTGCAATGCGTGCGGCCCGGCGGCCTGTTCGTCACCTGTTCCTGTTCCGGGCTGCTTTCCCCTGCGGAGTTTGAGCACACCGTCATCAAGGCCGCCCAGCGGCAGGGGCGCAAGCTCCAGATCATGGCGATGACCGGCCCCGGCTGGGACCACCCCTTCCTGAGCACGTACCCGGAAGGCCGCTACCTGAAGGTGCTCTGGGCCATTGCCTTGTAGGGAAGGACTGGATATTCAATGTTTCCCCGCACTTTACGAAAGTAATGACTTGAAAAAGCACCTGCCGTTTTTATGGCAGGTGCTTTTGAAAGGTTATTCTTCAAAGGGGAACAGGTGTTTTTATTTCTTTCCCTTCTTTTTAAGAAGTCGGTCATGTTCAACCCGGTGCCTGCCCTGGTAGAGAAAGTCGGTTTCAGGTTCACGGCCAACGGTGTGGTCAATCAGGTTGGGAATGTCTTCCCTGGTGTATCCGGATTGAAGCAGGAATTCTTCTACCTTGGAATATTGACCGGGAAATTCGGAGACGAGCAATTCCATGAACACTTTTTCCAGATGCTTGACTTCGTCTTCCACCATGACGTTTCTTGCTTCAATGAAAGACTCTCCCCACGCTACATCATTGATAAGAATCTTAAGCTCTCTCATGCTGAGTTGTTTGAGTTTTCTCACCTGTTCTTCAGAGCGTTTCCGGTTTTCCTCTGTTTGGGCAGGCATATCTTTAAGATCTTTATAGGCTGCAATCCTGTAGGGATTCTTCTCTCCGGCATTTTTAAACTGTTTCAGAATACGGGCGTAATAGGGAAGCAGAAGTTTCCGAATGACCGTTTTTTTCAGGGGTGGTTTCATTTTCCCGGAATTTCGGACCAGGGTTATATATTTTTCCAGATGGCCGCATACCATGGATTTACGGTTCAGGTCCTCCGCATCGTCCATATCGACATCCGGTTCCGTTTCCCGGTAGGTCTTAAAGGTAAAAACTGGAGCCAGGGCGGCGAGGTAGCAATGCCAGACTTTTTCCTTTAACTCAGTATGGATGTTATCCTGCGTTGTCACTTTAAAAATGAGGGCATCTTGTTCCATCTTCTTGTAAAAGGATTTGAACCGTTTGTCTTTCAGCATGGCGGCAAGCTCTCCGATGCCGGGGGAAGGGTGTTTGTACTGCTCAAGGCAGTCCGGGCTTTCCAACTCAGGAGCAGCCAAGGCGGAATTCCAGCCGATTATTGGCAAGACAAAACAAAGGAATAAGCGTGGCAGTATTTTCATTAAGGTTTTAGCCATCATTGCTGTTTCTTTCAAATTTAATATTGAATTTTTCGACAATCGTATTTGTCGTAGATTCATCAATGGCTTCTATATGATATTTTTGATTAGTTGTGCTCAACAGAATGGTATCTTCTGCTTCGCTTCCCTCTCCTCCATGTCCTCTATGTACATATAATTTGCATACAAGCCAAAATTTTTGAGGATTATATTTCGAATTCTTAATTGTTTCTATAATTTCTTCGATAAAACGATTATCGCCTACCATGTCATAAAAATGATTTTTGTTTCCAACGGAACCGGCAAGATTACAAGTTTTATGTTCATTCGCCAGTTCTGGTTTAGTTTTTGGAGGCTTGGAATTTTTCCCTTCCCACATGAGGCCCCCATCCCGTTCAATGATTTTGATCTTTTTGAAACTGACGTTAGTAGGGGAAAGCGTTAATTGAATAAAGCCTAAAAGGCCATGTTCCCCTTTGGAGAATTGAAACATATCAGTAGATATGGGGTTTCCGTCTCCCATGTCTATTATACCCTCAAATTTTTCTTTCTTTAACTTTTTAGGGATTCTGATATTGATAGTAATTTCAGCTTTTTGACCTTCACTTGTTTCTGCTTTGATTTTTGCGGTCGCGTCCTTCTCCAGGTCATCCTTTGCAGTCAGAGCAATTTTTAATTCTCCCTGAAGTTGTTCGGTATTAACTTGTTTGAACCCATTCCCTTCTATATTCCATTTAAGTTCTTTGATGGCGCCTTTCGGTTTGCCGACAAGCAAGAAAGTGATTTTTTCACCGATCCCGATGTTTTTCCTTTTCCGATCCTCTTCCTTATCTCCTGTTCCGCCTTTGATGTAATAATCTGCAGAACAAAGTGCTGTTTGCTGTTTAATTTGCAGGGGGCCGGTGGCTTCTTCTTCCGTTTCTTCCAGAGTGTCTTCCTCTTCTTCATCAGCCCACAGAAAAACGGAACTGAATAGAATCATCAGAATGAGGATCGACAAACGGGAAAGAAATGAAGGGGGAGTTAGCGGCATTTTATAAAAGAATAATTGAATTTTATATAAAAACATATTACCCGTCAATATGGGTTTTTGAAATATAGGGTTATGAAAATTTTATACCAATAAATGGTTAGTCTGTTCCGTATATGGTGCGCAAAGGAGATTGAAACAGGCAGGCGCCGGAAGAGGCGATTCTTCACATCACCTTTCAGGCGTGTTGACGGCTTTTCCTCCTCCCTGCTTTGGTGGGAAGGAATATGGCAAAACAAGTATTACAGCGGCTCAGTTTCACCGCCGGGGAACTGACCCCGTGGCTGGCCGGGCGCGCCGACCTGGACCCTGTGTCCCGCGGCGCCTCCCGGCTGAGGAATTTCCTGGTCAGCCCCTTCGGCGGACTCCGGCGCAGGCCGGGAACGCGCCTGGTTGCCCGCGCTGGGTGCACGGAGGGGGGCGTGAGGCTGGTTTCCTTCAAGTACTCCACGGGGGTGCAGTTCATGTTGGAAGTGGGGCGCGGCTACATCCGGTATTTCAAGGACGGCGCGCCCCTGCCGGATGCGGAGGGCGGCGTGCTGGAAACGCCTACCCCGTGGAAGACGGACGAGCAGGTGGGGAACCTCCGGATGCAGCAGCTGAATGATGTGATTTACTGCGTGGAGCCGTCCACGCCGCCCATGACGCTGGCCCGCCATGCGGACGATGACTGGAGGCTGGAGGCGCTGGAGTTTTCCGGCATGCCCTATGAAAGCTCCCTGTTCAATGCCGTGAGGCTGGAATGCCGCATGGTGCGGGACGGCAGCGCCAACAGGCTGCTGGCCACGGCGGACGATGATGTGTTCACGCCGGAAATGGAGGGAAGGGAATTTCTGCGCGTCACCAGGAAGTACGGAGAGGCTGTTGTGGAGGGAACGCAGATGCCCTTTTACCATCTGACGACCCTGGACCGGGACCTCTACAAGGGGGAGACTTTTTCCATGGACCGGGAGGACGGCTGGCGGCAGGCCTATACCTGCATCCGTGATTTCAGCCGGAAAAACGACTACCAGCCCGGAGTGAACCGCCCGGAGCGGTACACGGCCTTTTTTGAAAAAGGTTCCGATGCCAGCGCCCGCGTCCATGTCAGCGGCGCGTGGACGCTGGAAACGACGGGCACCTGGGATGCGGAGTGGGAAATCTGCCGGGGGTATCCGGACGGCTCCAACTACCTTCCCAACCAGCCGGAGCTGGTGTGGCATTCCGTGAAGAGCTTCCAGCAGCGGGACGGGTTCCGGAACAACTTTACCCTGAGCGGCAATGAAGAGGAAATGTCCTACTACAAAATCCGCCTGATGGCGTACAGGAACGGCGTTTCCACGGGAACGCCCGTGTTCCGGGCCGCCGCCGGCTCCTTCAACCATGAAATGGTAGTGGAGGAATATGTTTCCCCCCGCAGCGTCTACCTCGCGAACGCCCTTCACCTGTCCTATTACGTGCTGGGCGACTGCGAGACCAATGACTGGTCATTCGGCGCGTTCGGCGTCCGGAACGGCTATCCGTGCACGGTGGAGTTCCACCAGGGGCGGCTGTGGTTCGGGGGTACGCCGGGGCAGCCGCAGACGCTGTGGGCCAGCAGGGTGGATGATTTTTCCGCGTTCACTCCCGGCATTCCGTCGGATTCTCCCATGATTCTGACGATGGCGGCCTCCCAGCAGAACCGCATCTCCTGGATTGCCTCACTCCGGGGGCTGATGATCGGCACCAGTGAGGGAGAGTGGCGCTTGTCCGCCTCCAACTCGGAAGGGCTGAATGCGTCCAATGCCGGGTTTGAGCGCCATTCCGGGGTGGGGTCCGCCTCTCTGGACGCCCTGACGGTGGAAAACAGCCTTCTGTTCGTGCAGCAGGGAGGGATGAAGGTCCGGGAATTGTTCTATTCCCTGGAGGCGGACGGCTACCAGACGCGGGACGTCAGCCTGCTGTCCGACCACCTGCTGGCGGCGGGGATTGTGGACTGGACGGTGCAGAGGAGCACGGCGTTCCACGTCTGGTGCGTGCTGGGGGACGGCAGCGCCGTGTGCATGACGCTGAACAGGGAGCAGAACGTGGCGGCGTGGCACGCTCACCGCCTGGAGCATGGACGCATCCTGTCCGTGGCGTCCCTGCGCGGCTCCCATGGCACGCCGGATGAAGAGGTGTGGTTTGCCGTGGCGCGCGGGGAAGGGGAGCGGGCCTGCATCACGGTGGAACGCCTGGCGGACGGCAACGTCTGCCTGGATGCCTGCACGGAGGCCGTGGTGCAGGGAGAGAAGATGGCCGGCCTGGGCCATCTGGCGGGGTGCGGCGCCCTCCTGCTGGACGGGGAGGGAGCCTGCCTGCCCGTCAGCGTGGACGGGGAGGGGAATGCCGCCTGTCCCGGCAGGCTGGACGGAGAAACCGTGACCGTAGGGCTGGCCGCTCCGGCGGAGGTGAGGACGATGCCCCTGGAGACGCTTGAGACGCTGGGCAGGTTTAAAAAGCAGCTTGGCGCGCGGGCGCTCCTTCATGAAAGCACCCTGAAATTCCGTTACGGAACGGGCCATCCGGATGCGTGGAGGGATTTCCAGCCCGGCAGGTACGGCGTGGCGGAGCCTTATTCCGGCTACGTGCGGATGATCCACAACTACGGCATGGATGAACAGTCCTGCTTCGCCCTCCGTGTGGAGACGCCGGACCAGTTCAATCTGCTGGCCCTGGTGCTGGATGTGGAATTATAGGGCGCGGGAGCGCTTACGGCTGTTCGGCCGCCTCCTCATGGGAAAGCATGTGCACGATGACCTTGATGCCGTGCTTTTCCCCGGCCGCCTTCGCCAGGGAGCGGATGGCGGAGGCCGTCATTCCGTTGCGGCCGATGATGCGGGCCACGTCCGTCTTTTCCAGAATCAGGCGGAAGCGGACGGCGTCTCCCTGCGGAGATTCCGCAACGCGCAATTCCGCCTGTTCCGGATGTTGCACGAATTGCAGGGCGATCAATTGCAGGTACTGGCGGATTTGTTCTACGGCAGGATGCATGAAGGGAAATGTGGGTTATTTCCATTACCCTACTATAAAACCGCCTGATTGAAAAGATGCAATTCCAGACATTCCCTGAAAAAGAAAGTCGCCCCGGTCGTAAAACGACCGGGGCGCCCCAACTACCCTATGAAACTGGATCCGTTAAGATCCAGAGAGCTTTTTTAACGAGCGCTCACCTGCTCGAAACGCAATATAGGACAGGAAAAAGGGATAAGCAAGTATTTTTTCATTGAAACGATTGTTTTTATTCAGGGAAAACAACATCGTATTCTTTACAATATCAGGCCGGAAAGAAGGATATTGTTATAATAACAAAATCATCTGCCGGGAAGCAGTTCATAAGTGAAGCCCTTAAGGTATTCCGTTTCCGGAATGTTCAGTAAAATTGGATGATCCGGTCTTTGGCCGTGTTGCTGTATCAGGCGCAGGGTGGCGGGCGCATCGATGGCGGCGTCGAGAACGCTTTCCCGGAACAGGTCCGCCCCGGCGTGGTGGGAACAGCAGAAGGTGGAAAGAATGCCTCCCGGGGCCAGAAGCTTCATGGCGCGGAGGTGGATTTCCTTATACCCGCGCATGGCGTCATGCACGGACTTCTTGTTTCTGGTGAAGGAGGGCGGGTCCAGGATAATCAGGTCCCACTTGTGCTCCCCTCCGTCCCGGACGAGGGCCGCCTCCTTCTTCAGGAAGTCAAACGCGTTGTCCGTAACGCACTGGATGGAGACGCCGTTCAGCTTTGCGTTGCGCGCTACGGCGTCCATGGCGTCCTGGGATACGTCCACAGCTGTTACCTCCGCGGCTCCGGCAAGGGCGCAGGCCAGCGCAAAGCCGCCCTGGTTGCAGAAGCAGTCCAGCACGCGGCGTCCGCGGGCAAAGCGCGCCACGGCGGCGTAATTGTCAAGCTGGTCCAGGTACAGCCCTGTTTTCTGCCCCGTCTGGAGGTCAATCATGAATTGCACTCTGCCGCTGCTTGCGGCGAAGGGTTCCGGCTCCTGCCCGCGCGCCACCCGGACGGAAGGCTCAATGCCCTCCGCCGCCAGCATGGGGGAATCGTTCCTGACGATGATTCCCCTGGGGGAAAGCAGGTCTTCCAGAACGTTCAGGATAATGGGGAGGCGGCGCTCCATGGCGATGGTCAGCGTCTGGACGACCAGGTAATCCGCGTAACGGTCCACAATCAGGCCGGGGAGGCCGTCAGACTCGCTCCAGACGAGGCGCGTGAGCGTTTCCTCCGGCAGCCACTGGCGGCGCAGTTCCACCGCCTGGCTGATGCGCCTGGAAAAAAAGTCCCCGTCCAGTTCCTGCTTGCGGCGGGAAAAACGCCTGGCGACGATCTGGGAATGGGGGTTGAACATGGCGGATCCCAGGAAGCGGTCCTTGAAATCCTTCAGCGCCACGACGTCCCCCGGCTGGGGATTGCCGAAGACCTTGCGCACTTCCGTGCCGTAAACCCAGTCGTGCCCCTGAAAAATGCGTGCTCTTGGAGAAATAATCAAACCTGCCATGTCAGGAAAGGCAATACATGATCAGGGTGGAAAGTTCAAGGGTAATGCGGAGGGGTGGCGCAAGGGCCGCGGCTGCCGGAGGGAAGGGGATGTCTGTTAAAGGAGAAAAGCTTTTTTCTCTTCCCGTGCTGTTTATGCCCTTGTGGGAAGTAAGAAATAAGCTCCCTGCCATGCTCCGGATGATGGTTCGGGAGGGAAGGCCGGGAGAACCCGCCTGGTGGCTGGACGGAAAGCGAAGCATGCAACGCACGGAACGGATGAATTTGAAAGATGAACGGCTCAACCCTACGCTTCCAGTTGGCCGTTTTCCATTTAAGCCGTGAACCTCCGCTGTCTCTCTTGATGTCCGCGCCCCGGGAACAAGGGCCTCCCGGCCCTCGTAAATCAAAACAAACCGGGTTTTCCTTCCTTGGCAGTCAGGAGCGCCGCAAACCTTTGCGGCAACTGAAGGGGAACTGGATGGTAGCGAAGTAATATTAAAAATAGCCTTTTCTGATTAAAGGGCGCGTCTTTCAGCCGAATATCCATCCGGCTGTGGCAGAAGCCTGCGGTCATTTTCCGCAGCGGGAAGGGTGAAGGCTTCCGTTCCCTGGAATTTTCCGCACAAGTGAACCAATGCGCATCATTCCGGGACTATTTCGGTTGAAAATGCCCGGAAACGAAGTAAAATGTGGCGCGTTATGAAAGTAGAAACTTTTGAAACTCCCCAGGATGCTGCCAAGGCTTTGGCAGGAGAAGTTGCGGAACTGATCCGCACGCGCGCCGCCGAAGGCAGGAACGTGGTTCTTGGCCTCGCCACGGGCGCCACTCCGCTGCCCTTTTATGCGGAGCTGGTCCGCCTGCACAAGGAAGAAGGCCTTTCCTTTGCCAACGTCATCTCCTTCAATCTGGACGAATACAGCGGCCTGGACCACGACCATCCGGAATCCTACTGGTATTTCATGCATACCAATCTCTTCAACCACATCGACATGAAGCCGGAGAACATCAACCTGCCCTCCGGCACGGTGAAGGGTGACGAGATTGCCGCCCACTGCGCCGCCTACGAACAGAAAATCAAGGACTGCGGCGGCATCGACCTCCAGATTCTCGGCATTGGCCGCACCGGCCACATCGGCTTCAACGAACCCGGCTCCGACGATACCACCATCACCCGCCAGGTGCATCTGGACGAACTGACCCGTTCCGACGCCGCCCCCGCTTTCGGCGGCATTGAAAACGTTCCCACCACCGCCATCACCATGGGCGTGGCCACCATCATGGGCGCCCGGGAAGTGGCTCTGATGGCCTGGGGCGAAAAGAAGGCTTCCATCGTGAAGAAGGCCGTTCAGGGGCCTGTGACGGTGGATGTGGCCGCCTCCTACCTGCAGAAGCACCCGAACGCCAAGTTCCTTCTGGACAAGGGCGCCGCTTCCCAGCTTTAATTATCCGTTCAACAACGAACACGCCGCTTTTCCCGGTTCCGTGGAAAGGCGGCGTTTTTGATGGAATGAAGGAAGGCGGAATCTTCTTTTTCCAGCGGGGATGGCGTGGAGGGAGCTCCGTATGTCCGGACCGTTGGCCCCGTGAAGGAAGATTTTGTGTCATTGAGGGGAGTGTGGAACAGCCGTGGCTGCTCCGGTGGACGCAGGCCGGCAGGTAATAAAGAAGGTCCGTTTTTCCCTTCCATGGCTGGTCCGGCGGGATGAAATGGGAGTGATATTTTTATTGTTTATTAAAAATGAATGAGTTTTAATGCTGTGTGGGACGTGTTTTCCTGTTTCCTGATGCGGTTCCGGAGCCCGGAGGCAAACCCGGAGTTCCTGTCAGGGATTTCCTTTAAAAGGGGGATGGCGGATTGGCCGTTTAACCGGCTGCACCTTTTTATTAGGATGGAGTGGCGCATTGACAAGAGTTTCATTTTCCGTGCATGGTTGAAGGTGCCAATAGATGAAAAATAAATATATCCGGCAGTGTGTAATTAATATTTCATTCAGGAATTACAGATGATGGCCGGTTTTTATAGATAGAACAGGAAAAACAGAAATATGAAACAAATGAAGATACTGATGGTCGTAACCGGAACCGGGATGTTTCCCGACGGAAAACAGGAAACGGGATTGTGGCTCAGCGAGCTCACCCACATTTACGACAGAGCGAAAAAGCGGGGATATGACATCGTCATCGCAAGTCCGAAGGGAGGCGACACCCCCGTCGATCCCATGAGTCTGAAAACGATGTACATGGACAAACTGTCCAAAAGCTGCTGGGACGATTCGGAATTCCGGGATGTGCTGCGGCACACGAAAAGCCTGGATGAAGTTTCCGGTGAGATGTTCGACTGCATTTATTTGGCCGGAGGCCACGGCGCGATGTTCGATTTTACGGATAACGCCGTTCTGCAGGAACTCATCAAAAACCACTATGAAAATAATAAAATAGTTGGTGCTATTTGCCATGGCGTATGCGGATTGTTAAACGTGAAGCTCTCGGACGGACAATATCTGGTAAAAGATAAGAAGGTCACGGGATTCAGCTGGTTTGAGGAAGGTCTGGCCGGAAAGAAAAAGGAGGTGCCTTTCGATCTGGAATCCGCGCTGAAGGAACGGCGGGCGGATTACAAGAAGTCATTGATTCCGATGATGCCGGAAGTAGTGGCCGACGGAAATCTGATCACGGGCCAGGACCCGTTCAGTTCGGAAAAGATGGCTGAAACGGTCATGGGACGGTTTAATCAATAGCAGTTGGCGGTGAATGGCATGAATTTGGAAGAAGCCTTGAATTACCGCCGGGCCGTGCGGGTATTTGATAAAAATAAACCGCTGGACCCTGAAAAGGTGAAACACTGCCTGGAATAGGCCTCCCTGGCTCCCAGCAGTTCCAACATGCAGTTGTGGGAATTCTTCCAAATCACCCGGCCTGAATTGATAGCCCGCGTTGCCGGGGCCTGCCTAGGCCAGCCGGCTGCCGCCACGGCTTCGGAAATAGTCGTTTTCGTGACGCGGCAGGACCTGTACCGGCAGCGGGCGCAATTCGTCCTCGAATTCGAGCGTGGAAACATCCGGCGGAACAGCCCGGAGGAACGCCAGGCCAAACGCATCAGGGACCGGGAATTATACTATGGAAAGCTGATGCCGTTCCTCTATGCGCGCTGCTGCGGTATTTTGGGGGCTTTCCGGGCTTTGCTGGCCAGGGGCATAGGCCTTTTCCGCCCCATGATGCGCGAAGTCTCGGAGTGCGATATGCGCGTCACGGTCAACAAATCCTGCGCCCTCGCCGCCCAGACGTTCATGATTGCCATGGCCGCTGAAGGATACGATACCTGCCCGCTGGAGGGATTTGACAGCAAGCGGATGAAAAAACTGCTGAAATTGCCTCATGGCGCCGGGATCAATATGGTAATCCCCTGCGGCATACGGGACGGAGAGAAAGGTATCTGGGGCGAGCGGTACAGAGTCCCGTTCGATGACGTGTACCATAGGCTCTGACCCGCCGGGGAAGGAAAGTTCCGCTCCGCCGGCAGCGTGCGGCGTCAGCGGGGAGCGGGGAGCGGGAGAGGACCGCCTGCGCTGCGTTCCTGGGGCGCGGCATGCCTCACAGGAAAAGGGTTCCGGCTACTTGAGCCACGCCAGGAATTCATGGTTCCCGTCGGTTCCGGTGATGGGGGAGGGCTCGCAGCCCATCCAGGAGCGGTTTAGTTCTTCCGTGACGAAGGCGCGTATGGAGTCCACCGCCCGCTGGTGCAGGACCGGGTCCCGGACGATGCCGCCGGGGCCGATGTCTTCCGGCTGGAGTTCAAACTGGGGTTTGATGAGCACCAGGGCGTCCCCTCCGTCCTTAAGCAGGGGGAAGGCCGCGGGCAGGATTTTTTTCAGAGAGATGAAAGAGACGTCGGAGACGATCAGGTCCACCTGTTCTCCGATGTCTTCCGGAGTCATGTAGCGGGCGTTGAATTTCTCCTTCACGACGACGCGGGGATCCTGCCGCAGTTTCCAGACGAGCTGGTTGGTGCCGACGTCGATCGCGTGCACTTTGACGGCGCCGTGCTGGAGCAGGCAGTCCGTAAAGCCTCCGGTGGACGCGCCGATGTCCAGGCAGACCTTGCCTTCCGCGGAGACGGGGAAGGCGTTCAGGGCTCCCTCCATTTTCAGGCCGCCGCGGCTGACGTAGCGGGGGCGGTTCCGGATGGCTATTTCCGCGTCTTCACTGACCTTGAGGCCCGGTTTGGTGGAAGGGTGGCCACCCACGCTCACCTCTCCGGCAATGATAAGCCTCTGGGCCAGTTCCCGGGATTCTACGAGATTGCGGGAAACCAGAAGGACGTCGAGTCGTTGCTTGCTCATGATTCGGAAGGAAGGTGCGTACGCAGGTATTTCATGAAACCGCATGGGGAATCAAGAAAAACCGCGCGAAGAAAGGCATTTGGGGGCAAAAAGGAGGCATGGCGCGCGCTGGAACATTTTACGATTGATTCAGCCCGGATTTATAGGAGACTTTGCGGCGAATGGAACACCGCTACAGGCAATTGATGCGCAAGGTCAGGCTTTACCTGCTGACGGAGGTGCGTAAAAAATCGTGGGCCAGCAAATTCCTTTCCGCCAGGATTTTTGACCATGTTTACTGGTCCTGGAACAGGCAGTCCGTGGCTACGGGCGCCGCCTGGGGGGCCGCGGCGGCGATTGCCCCGCTGCCCATGCAGAGCCTGTGGGGCGTTTTCGCCTGCCTGTGGCGCAAGGGGAATATCCCCGTAGCCATCCTGATGGCGTGGCTTTCCCCTCCCGGCTTCACCTTTTTCGCCATTCCGGCCCAGTGGTGGCTGGGGTGGTTCCTTTTTTCCCTTGTGGGGCTCCCCACGTCCGGAGCGAACTGGCAGATGCTGAAAACGGGAGTGCAGCAATGGTCCTGGGCCCCGTTTGACGGGTTGAGCATCGGCATGGTAAGCCTGGAGTTCCTGACGGGCTGGATTGTTTCCAGCGTGGTGCTGGGCTGCCTGTGCTACGGTCTGGTGCAGCTGGGGTGGGGGATAGGCCATTTTCTGCGCAGCAGAAGAAAGGCTGCCGGGAAATAACAAGAACCCGCCGGCCATTCAGGGCAGGCGGGTCCGGAAGCCGTTTGCGGCCATGGCACGGTGGCGGGAAGGTCAGACGGCCACTTCCATCAGAAGAACGGTTGAGTTCTGGATGGCTTCAATGGTGATGGAGTCCGTATCCGTTATTCCGGCTCCGTCCCGGCGGTGCAGCACCGTGTCTCCGATCTTGATTTCTCCGTCTATCACGAAGACGTACACCCCGGTGTTCTGGCACTTGAATTGATATTCCCGTTCCACGCCCCGGTCGAGTTCCGCCCAGGAGAACCAGGCCTGCTGCATGATGGAGATATCCGTTTCCGGAGCCAGGAAGGTGGAAATCTCATTGTGCTTCAGCAGGGGCTTGATGTCGTAGTCCCGGTATTTGGGGGGCGTGTTGACCCTGTCCGGAATGACCCATATTTGAAGGAATTCCAGGGGTTCCGTGGAACTGCCGTTGAATTCGCTGTGCTGGATGCCCGTTCCGGCGCTCATCACCTGGATTTCTCCGCGGGTGATGGTATGGCTGTTGTTCAGGCTGTCTCCGTGGCGGAGCTGTCCTTTCAGGGGAATGGAAATTACCTCCATGTTCTTGTGGGGGTGGGTGCCGAAGCCTTCTTCCGGGAGAACCGTGTCGTCGTTGAGTACGCGCAGGGCTCCGAACTGCATGCGGTCCGGATTGAAGTAATTGGCAAAACTGAACGTATGGTATGTATTCAGCCATCCGTGGTTGGCATGCCCACGGGAAGATGCACGGTCAATGATGATGTTCATGATTGATAGGGTTGGTATGGAAAGCGGATTCCCGCCTGTAGATGGTTTGACCGGATGGACCCCGGGGCTGTTCAAGGCGCATGACAGCATGTCCGTTGCCGTAAAATAAATCGGCAACACAAATTGATGGTGCAATGTCTCTTATTTTAAGGTAGCGTGTCGCGGTACCTGTGCAAACAAGACAAGGCGTATGGCTCATCGGACATTCATGAGATGGATCAAGGGATTGGTTCCTACGGTGATTATTTTGCTGGGCGCCTTGGTGCTTGGGTGCATCTGTTATGTCTCCATCTGGGGCGCTCCCTCCTTTGTCGTGCAGCGTGTGGAACAGGCTCTGATGGAAAAAGGCATTCCCGTCCACATAGAGACGCTGAAGATTTCCCTGTGGCCCCGCGCCGTGGTGACCTTGAAGAACGTGGAGCTGCTGGATCCTGGTGTTCCTCCGGAGGCGCGCCGCCCCGTGGCCCTGCTGCATGAGGCGGACGTGGCCCTGAACTGGAAGGAGCTGATAGACGGGCAGGTAGTGCCGGAACGGCTGAACGTGAAAGGGCTGGACGTCAATCTTCCCGTGGACGCGGAAAAGCCTGAAAGAGTTTTTTCCACCGCAGGGCTGAATGCGGAGCTGGACCTGGGGCGTCCCGGCATGGTGGACATCGTGAAGGCTGATGCCGTGGTGCAGGGTATCCGCGTGACTGCCCAGGGGGCGTTTTCCATCGGGCAGGGGGATTCCGGAGATTTTACGCTGACGGCTGAAGACATGGCCGCCGCCAGGGAGCAGTTGAACCAGGTGCTTAAATACCTGGACCGGGTGAAGTGGCCGGAGGCGTCTCCGCCCAGCCTGGCCGTCAATTTGAGCGACGACCCGAAAGGGGGAGTGCGCGTGGGCATGGATTTGCAGGCTCCTTCCCTGAGGTACGGGAAAATCCGGGTCAGGGATTTCCTGTTCAGCGGGGATTACGCGGATTCCGTCATCATGGCCAAGCGCTTTACCATGAGGGATGCGGAAACGGCCGGCTTCGTCAATCTTTCCCTCCAGGCCGATTTGAAGAAACGTTCCCTGATCTGGGATGTCCGCAGCACGGCCCCCCTGGTGTCCTGGGCCGTAGCCATTGTTGATGAAGCCCTGGTGCCGCGGGAGATGAAGTTCCTGAGCGAGCCGCACGTACAGGTGTCGGGCCGTGCGGTTTTCACGGAGAACTGGGAGGGCGTGGAGCATCTGAACGTCATGGGCTCCGGTTCCATGGGAGCTTTCTCCGTGCTGGGGGAAAAGTTCCAGAGGGCCTCCTGCGATTTCAGCTATGAGGACGGCAATTTTTATGTGACGGATTTGGACATACGGCACCCCGGCGGCGTTTTTTCCGGCAAGGTGATGGGCGTGGACGGAGAGATCAAGATAGACGTGCACAGCACGCTGCCCATGCATGCGATGCTGGACATGGCCCGGTCCATTGCTCCGGAAGACGTGAAGCTGCCGCCTACGCTGGAAATCAAGGGAGACCCTGAATTGAAAGTGTACGGCACCGTGGGAATGGGGAAGGGCTGGAAAGGGCCGTTCCGGGTGGACCGCCTCCAGATTGAAGCGGCCGTGACGGACGTCTCCTACCAGGGGGTGGAGTTCGCCTCCGCCGCCGCCAGGGGGGAATTGATCGGCCGCTCCATCAATGTCACCCAGTTGGACCTGGCGCGGGAGGACGGCCATGTGAAGCTGGAAGGCAGCTATCTGGGAACCGATCTTGTCTTCACGCTGGAATCTGATTTGAAGCCTGAATTGCTGGTAGCCCTGGCCGGGAATTTGGCGCCCATTCCCGAGAATTTGAAGCTGCCGGAAAAAGCCTCCCTGTGGGTGCACGGCAGGCTGGATATTCCGGAAGGCAAGCCTGTGGAGCCCACGCTGGTCCGGGCGCGCATCAATGCGGAAAACCTGGCCTGGAACAAGGTGCCCGTGAAGACGGCGAATGTGGAGGTGGAGTACCGCCCCAACCAGCTTTTTGTACAGAATTGCCGGATCGGGATGGAGAAGGGCGTTTTTGAGCTGTTCGCCAACGGTTTCCTGGACGGCCAGATGTTCGTGATGGGGCAGTCCACGGTTCCTCTGGAAACGATAGACCGGCTGCTGGGCATGAAGGATGACGACTTTTTTATGAGCCGCTTCGTCTTCCGCAAGGATTCCGGCCTGGAGCTTTCCTTCCAGGGGACGCTGGGCCTGTACAATCTGGAAAAGGCTTACGATTTGCAGGCCACTGTTTCCGCGACGAATACGCGGTACAAGGGCGTGGACCTGAAGTCCGCGCGGGCGGATGCCCATCTGGTGACGGACCAATTGGTGCTGACCAACGTGACGACGGTGGTTTCCAACGGGAATTACCTGTCTTCCGCCGGGTTGTCCGGCGGTCCCGCGGAGTGCACGCTCAAGGCCAAGAGCATAGATTTCCGCTTTGTCCAGGATACGGTGGAGGTTCTGGGCATGGAGGGGCAGGCCTACCCCGGTTATACCATGCGCATGTTTTCCGACAACGCCGCCAAGGTTTTGAAGGAGTTTGTCTTTACCCGGCCCGTGACGCTTTCCGGCGGAGGCATGTTCCCGATGGGGGACGACATGAAGCTGATGAAGGGGCGCATCCGCTTTGACGCCTCCGCGGGGCGCGTGCGCTATCCCTTGCTGGGAACTACGCTGGACCTTGGAAAGGCGAAAGGGGAAATTCTTATTTCCCCGCAGTGGGTGGTGGTGGACAAGATGAAGGGCACCATCTGGGACGGCTCCTTTACGGGGCGCGTGCTGGCGCAGATTGACGATGGGGACGCCCTGAATGGCTCCTTTGTCCTCCAGGACATGAACCTGACCTCCATCGGGAGATCCTACGGCAAGAAGATGGAGAAGGCCACCGTGCACGGGGCCATTGAATTTTCATCCAAGGGAGGCAATATGAACTCCATCCAGGCGAAGGGCGAGGCCGCCCTGGTGCATGGGGACCTGGTGGAAATCCCCCTCTTCGGCTTTTTGGGGGAAGCCCTCTCCAATTATATTCCGGGCCTGGGCCACCTGATCAATTACAAGATCACCAGGGCCGACTGCGATTTTTCCATTGAGAAGGGCTATATCCGCACCAGCAATTTCTCGGCCAAGGGCAGCAATATGTCCCTGGAAGGAGGCGGCTGGATACGCCTTGCCGACTTGCAGGTTAATTCTGATTTCAAGCTGGGGCTTCGCGGCCTGCCGGGGCTGATTACCTCTCCCGTCTTCCTGCTGGCGGGGGGATTGTTCCAGGTGCGCGGCACGGGGCCTTTGAGCAATGTTTCCTGGAGCTTTGCGCCGTTCTCCGGCGGAAAAGCCCCTGTTCCCCCCGCGGCGGCTCCCGCCCGGAGGAGGTAGAGAAGGGGAATGCCGGGTTTCCCGGAGAAAAGCGTCATGGAGCGCCGCATGCCCACGCGGCGACTGAACGGAAACGCGGCTGCAAGCCGCGCCCTTTTGTAGTCCCGTATTGGATTGATGTTTCCCGTCTTTAATGAACCGGTCCGCCAACGCTCATTGATAATCCGGTTGACACACAGCATGCAATGTTCCGTGACGCAGCAGGGCCGTTCCGGACAATGCCGGAACGGCCCTGCTGGCTTGGAGAGTGGAACGTCTCCGCTCCACTCTCCACTCTCAAACTTCAACTCTCCTCAAAAGTCATACCGGTAGCCCACGCTTCCGTTCACCGAGTTGGCTCCGTCACGGAAGTCCGCGTTCCCGTTGATGAAGATCGCTCCAAAGCCCCACCCGCTGGTGTTGCCCTGCGTCCTGTAGCTGCCTTCCCCGTAGTTGACCGTGCGGTTGAGCTTGGCGTTGTCCCATCCTCCGGAAAAGGAAGAAGCGTCCCAGCGTCATTCATCATGGATTCCTGTAGAAAATGGATTTCCTGAGGGAGATTCCGTCTTCCTTCTGCCAGAAACCATGATACAGACGGAAACGGCAATGATGAGCAATTCCAGAAAAAAAGACCAGTGCAGCAGGAAGTTCAGCCACCAGGGGTGGTACTGCGCCTGGACAGTGGCCAGCGCGTGAAAGCGCATGGACCACGGAGCCAGGAGAGGGATGTCTCCCACGATGCAGTCCAGAAGGAGGTGCAGGAAGCCGCTCATGGAAAAGATCAGCAGCCATGTTCCGCCCGTGCTCCATGGTTTGATCCGGCTGGCTCCCCATGCGAGGAGCATCAGCGCGAACCAGACGGAAGGATAGTGCGTCCAGTAGGAATGATGGTGGTGCTGGCGGCCGTCCAGGGTATAAAAATAAAACAGGTCCAGGTCCGGGGCAATCGCCCCCAGAAGGGCGGCGGTCATGACGGCCTTCCTTCCCGGTGTGCGTAAACGGATGGTTTTTGCCAGGAGATAGCCTGCAGGCAGATGGGCGATGAACATGAGCGTTCAATAGAAGAAAAACGGACAAAGACGGACAGTCCGGGTGCGTACTACCTGGAAAAAGGTTTTTCCACCCAGTCAAAGGATAGTTCCCTGTTTCCGCCTCCCACGGAAGAATAGACTGTTCTAACGCCGCTGGATGAAGGATTCTTCCAGATGAGGGACAGTTCCTCAATCCGGCTTTCCCCCGATTCCAGGAAGATCTTGTGAATGCGGAGGCCAGGCAGGCGCCAGGCCCTCACGTCCGGGTGGACATAGGTGGTTTCCCAGGCGGTTTGATGTTCTTTGCCGGTTCCGCACGTCCATGTAATGCTCAAGGACATTTTTTTATCAGGGGTGCTTTTTCCGGCCCCGGTATATTCCACACTGACGGGAATGGTCCCGGAAGATTGCGGGATGGCTGCCGGGCTGCAAACAAGGGCGGCGAGGGATAGGGGAAGGAGGCTGATCATTTTTTCACAAGGGAGGGGGGCGTTGAGAAAAAAGGGGGCGGCTGGCCTGCATCAGCCGCCGCCCCCTTGGAGAGGGGGTTATCTGCCGGATTTGCCCAGCTTGTACCCGGCGTAGGTTTCCGTGTTGTACAGGGGCTGGTTGTCCGGCACGGCGTAGCCGATGGATTTGCGGATGGCGAGGAAGTCCGCCACGCCTTCCGGTCCCACCTGGTTCAGGGGGGCCTTGTGCAGCCCGGCCATCAGCACCATGCGGCAGTAGGCGTCCGCGTTTTCCATGAACCATTCCGCTTCTTCCACGTCGCGGGCTCCGGTGATCACGCCGTGGTTTTCCATGAAGACCACGGTGGATTGTTTGGCCGCTTCCGCCACAGCTTGTGCCGTCTCCAGAGAGCCGGGCGTGCCGTAGGGGGCCAGCGGGATGTGGCCCAGGAAGATATCCGCTTCCGGATTGATGCCGGAGGGGGGAACCTGCCCGGCGAACAGGAAGGCGTTGCAGTGCGGGGGATGGGCGTGGATGCAGGAGTTGACGCCCACGGATTTCATCATGGAGATGTGCGTTTTCACCTCACTGGTGGAGGGGCGTATGCCCGCCTTCTGGCGCGCGTCCATGTCCACCAGGCAGATGTCTTCCACGGTCATGAAGCCCTTGGAGCACAGGGTGGGGGAGCAGAGCAGCAGGTTCTGCGCCACGCGCACGGAGATGTTGCCCCCGTTGCCGTCCACATATTCGCGGTTCCACAGGCGGCGGCCTATGTCGCACATGCGTTCCTTGATAACCAGGATTTCAGGGGAATGGAAGAATTCGTTCACTTCCTCCCGCGTGACGGGGTTGTATTTTTCCCACGGGAACACCTTGTCCCGGAGGGGAGGGGAGATTGACCAGTCTTCTGACATATTTAGTTGCGTGTTAGTGGTTGAGCTTTTCGTAGGCGGCTTCCTGGGGACCCGGCATATACGTCCGGTAAGTGATGCCGAAGGCGTCCCTGGCCTGCTCTGGCGTAGAGTACACCCCGGCGCCCGCAAAGGCAAACATGGATGCGCCCAGCACGGTACTTTCAGATACTTCAGAGACCTTCACGGGAATGCGGAGGATGTCCGCGCGCATCTGGGTCCAGACGCTGTTTCTGGCTCCTCCGCCCACCAGGATGAGGAATTCGCTTTTGAACCCGCCCACGGATTCCAGGCGGCGCAGGCGGGATTTCAGCCGCCAGGTAAGCGCCTCCATGGCGGCGCGGTAAATGTGGCCGCGCGTCCGGCCCAGCACCAGGCCGCCGATGGAGCCTTTCCGGTCCCCTGAAGCCAGGAAGTCCGGAACCATCGTTACGCCGTCGCAGCCGGGGGGGATGGCGGCCGCTTCCGCATCCATGGTATCGTAGGATTCACCGCGGAAGCAGGCGGCTTTCACCCATTCAATGATGCCGGAACCGAGCCATTGCAGGCCGGGGTTCAGAAGGCCCGGTTCCGCGTCGAACTCCGCCGTGGCTCCGTCCTCATAATCCTCCCGGGTCAGCCGGGCCTGTGCGGAGCGCGCCATCAGGATTTCCCAGGTGCCGGAGGACAGGACCGGCTGGTCCCTGTCCGCGCCGGAACCGAAGATGGCGAACTGGGTGTCGTGCCCCGCGGAGATAACGGGAACGCCCTCCAGGGCGGGAATGCCCATGGCCGCCGCCGCTTCCGGAGTAAGAACGCCGATGGTCTCCCCCGCGTCCACCGTGGGGGGGAAGAGGCCGCGGCGCAGGCCTAGGCGGTTCAGGATAAGCTCGGAAAAGTCTCCCGTTTCCAGGTCCGTGAGCTGGGAGGTCCCGGCCATGGTCCGGTCCGTCGCCATGACGCCGGTGAGCTTGTACGCCAGGAGGTTGGAGATGAAGAGCCACGCATGGGCCTTTTCCAGCAGCTCCGGGCGGTTTTCCTTAATCCAGACGAGCTTGTAAATGGTGTTGAAGGCAAAGGCGCCCACGCCGGAGATGCGGTCAAGCTCTTCCTGGGAGATGTACTTGCCGATGTTTTTCATGACCTCCGCCGTGCGGGGACACTTCCAGGATATGACGGGGTAAAGCTGGCTGCCGGAGGCGTCCACCAGCGCGCCGTCCACGCCGAAGGTGGTGACGGTTACCGCCCGCACCTGTTCCACATCCAGGCCCTCAAGGGCCTTCACGGCGCATTCGGAGAGCTGCTTGAAAATCCGGTCCGCGTCCCAGACGTGGAATTCCGGGTTTTCCTTACCGGGCAGCGTGGCGTTCGGCTGCGAGGCCTTCCCCGCGATGACGCCTTGTTCATCCACAACCATCGCGCGCACGTTCGTCGCGCCGCAGTCCAAGCAGAGGGAGTACATAGAGAAATACTAAATATTGAAGATTAGATACTAAAGGGAAACTGTTCAGAGATTTTGCCCGGCAAGCGTTTTTGTCGTAGCGGTCAATAGCCGCATTAATTCCAGGCAATCCTGTTTCAAGCTTTCAAATTGCTGGTCCGTCAGGCAGGAAGTTGCATGCAGAAGGCGGAGCCAATACCAAGTCTCCGAACATTCTTTTAGTGAAATGTGTACTTTGGAGAAGAAGTCTTTTTTGCTTACGGCATAGGAAGCTTCTGCGAGGTTGGCTCCTATGCTTGTTCCGGAGCGCAGAATTTGCTGGATCAGTGCCTGCTCGCACCGTTGCTTGCGAAGATGGCGGCATAAGGAAACGATACGAATGGAAAAGGCAAAACTTTTTTCATGAGCGGCACTTTCGTTCATCTTTTAGTCTTTAATCATTCGTATTTAGTCTTTGATATTAACGCTGAACGTCATCAGGGGAAGAATGTCTTCCCCTGATGAAAAGGTCAGTCGTTAATATTTGCCGTACAGCGGGCCGTAGTTGGCGCAGGCGCGGAAGTCGGCGCCTTCCGGGTCCGCGGTGCCGTGGAGGCCCCAGGCGGAGGGACGGTAGATTTGGTCGTCCGGGATGTTGTGGGCGTATACGGGGATGCGCAGCATGGAAGCGAGCGTCAGGATGTCTGCGCCGATGTGGCCGTAGGTGAAGGCTCCGTGGTTGGCGCCCATGTTGGCCATGACGCTGTAGACGTCCGTGAAGGCTCCCTTGCCGGTCAGGCGCGGGGCGAACCAGGTGGTCGGCCAGCCCGGATCGGTGCGTTCGTCCAGGGTCTTGTGCACCTTGGCGGGCAGGTCCACGGACCAGCCTTCCGCCACGATGAGGACGGGGCCGAGGCCCTTGACGATGTTCAGGCGCATCATGGTGACGGGCGCGCCGCCCTTGGTGACGTAGTGGACGGAGTAGCCGCCGCCGCGGAAGTATTCCCGGTTGGCCGGGCACCAGACGGCTTGTTCCATCATGGTTTTCGCGTCGTCCGGGGTAACGTCCCAGTGCTTTTTCATGACGGGCTTGCCGTCCTTGTCCGTGCAGGCCATGCAGCCGTCCAGGGCCGCGGAGCCGGAGTTGATGAGGTGGATGATGCCGTCCTTGGCATGGCCTTCCAGCTTGTAGCCCGTGACGCGCTTCACGGCTTCCGGGCTCCAGTAGGTGCGCACGTCCGCAAAGACGTTGGCCTGTCCGGTGAGCAGGTAGCCGAAGAGGAGGCAGGCTCCGTTCAGGGAGTCGTTTTCCGTGGCGAAGGGCATCGGCGCGCGCGGGCCGTTCCAGTCAAAGGTGGAGTTGAGCAGGGTTTCCGCAATGTCTCCGTTCGGGTAGAAGTCCGTCCAGTGGCGCTGGCCCTGGAAGCCGCCGGCAATGGCCTGGTAGCCCATGGATTCCTCTTCGCGGTCGATTTTCTTGAGCTTGGGGTTGCCCTGCATCATGTCCCGGAAGATCATGGCCATCAGCACGCTTTCCTTGAAGGTCCTGCGGCGTCCGGCTTCGTCCAGCTTCAGGTCCGGGCGGTTCTTGTCTTCGGCGAATTTGAAGACGGCGTCCGCCCATTGCATGGCGAGGTCGAATTCCGCTTCGTCGTAAATCTTCTGGTCCATGCGGCGGCGCACTTCCGTCATGTCCACGGCCTGTACGCGGATGCCCAGGTAGTTTTCCCAGAAGGACTGGTCCACGATGGAGCCGGCGATGCCCATGGAGCAGCCGCCGATGGAGAGGTAGCCCTTGCCGCGGAGGGTGGCTACGGCCAGGCCGGCGCGGCAGAAGCGCAGGATTTTTTCAGCCACGTCTTCCGGAATGGAGGTATCCCCGGCGTCCTGGACGTCTTTTCCGTAAATGGAGAAGGCGGGGAAGCCCTTCTGGTTCAGTCCGGCCAGGGCGGCGGCCAGGTACACGGCGCCGGGGCGTTCCGTGCCGTTGAAGCCCCAGATGGCCTTGGGAGTGAACGGGTCCATGTCAAAGGTCTCGCTGCCGTAGCACCAGCAGGGCGTGACGGCCAGGGAGACGCCGACGTTGTTGGCCTTGAATTTGTCCGCACAGGCGGCGGCTTCCGCCGGACCGCCGATGCAGGTGTCTGCGATCACGCACTTGACGGGTTCGCCGGAGGCGTGGCGGATGTTGGCCTCAATGAGAGCCGCGGCCGCCTTGGCCATGTTCATGGTTTGATCTTCCAGGGATTCCCGGACGCCGAGGCGGCGGCCGTCAATCGTGGGGCGGATACCGATGGTTGGTAATGCTGTTTTCATATCTTGCGTAGGTGATGTGAAGCTGGTTCAGGCCTGGGCAGGCGCATCCTCTTCCTTTTTCAAATGGGTGTTGCGGAAGAAGAAGCCGTAGATTAGTACCACGGCAAAGCAGATGATGGGAATAAAGAAGGATGACCGCACCGCTTTTTCCACAAAGTTTTCCTGGGCCGTCTGGAATTGCTTCATGTCCAGGGGGTCGGAAATCAGGTTGCCAAGTACCTCGGCCTGGTTCCCGGAGAGCGTGGTGAGCGCCGGAATCAGGGAGAATTGCTGGATCTGCTGCTCCCGGTCCGCGGGGGCGGGCAGGCGGTCCAGGTTGGCCTTGAAGACCGCCAGTTCTTCCGGCTTGAGGCCGGAGCAGCCGGGCAGGGATTTGGCCGCCCGGTCAAAGGCTTCCCCGTCCAGGGTATGGAGGGAAAGGAAGGTATCCAGGTTTTTCTGGAATTTGGCGGCGGCTTTGGCCTGTTCTTCCCCCCCGGCGGGATTGGCTTCCGACATCTTGTAGAGGGCCAGCATGGCGCCGGAGACGGATTTGCGGGAGTCCGCTGCTTCCGCCTGCGCGATCAGGGGACGGTCAATGGATTCAAAGTAGGCCACCTGGTTTTTTACCGTGGTGTTGTCAATGAAGGTGCCCATGTACGGGGTGATGACCGCGCCCCCCAGAATGGCCATGATGAGGCCCGCGGCGCCCAGCTTCACTTCGGAACCCAGTCCGCGCAGGGCGATGCCGTAAATGGTGGGGAACATCAGGGACATGCAGCCGGAGATGCCCACCAGCGTCCAGACGGAGATTTCCTTGGGCAGGTACATGGTGCCCAGGCAGCAGAGGATGCCCGCGATGGCAAAGAGGGACATCATGTTGGCCGGGTTGAATTTTTTCATCAGCGCCGTGGTGATGGCGCGGCAGGCGATGAACAGAACGATGGAGAAGATGTAGTAGTTGGAGGCCGCCGCTTCCTGCATGCCGGGGAAGACGGACATGATGTACTTGATGGTCCACGTCCAGACGGCGATCTGCACGCCCACGTAGAAGAACTGGGCCACCACGCCGCAGAAGTAGCGCGGCAGCTTCACCAGCTTCATGAGCTGGCAGCGGTAGTCCGGCATGATGAGCAGGAAGGCGATGGGCCCGATCATCATGATCAGGATCTGCTGCACCATGCTGAATTCAAAGGTGGAGTAGTACTGGAACAGGAAGGGAATGAGGATGAAGGCGACGCACAGGCCCAGGCGGCCGAGCTTGGAGGAAAGGGGCTGCGTGTTTTCCCGGGTGGGCACGCTTTCATCGTCGGACTTGTAGCGGCAGAAGAAGAACCAGATGACGGCGGCGATGGCGACCAGGCCCACATAGGGAACGCACACCCAGAAGAGCTCGTCGCTGACGATGGCGTTCAGTTGTTCCGGGTCCATGGCCTTGCGGGTGTCCATGTCCGCATCATTCAAATGCGCCAGGATGAAGTATTTGGCCAGGAAGATGCCCGTCAGGGAGCCGATTGGGTTGAAGGCCTGGGCGAAGTTCAGGCGGCGTACGCTCGTCTCCTGGGACCCCATGGAGAGGACGAACGGGTTGCAGGTGGTTTCCAGGATGGAGAGGCCGCCCGCCAGCACGAAGATGGCTACCAGGTAAATGTCAAAACTTTGCCCGATGGCGGCGGGTATGTAGCACAGCGCGCCGATCATGTAGAACCCCAGCCCGATGAGCACCCCGGCCTTGTAGGAGAATTCCTCCAGCAGGATGGAGGCGAAGATGGCAAGCACCGCATACGCCCCGTAAAAGGAGATTTGCACCCCTGCGGATTCCGAAGCGTTGATCATGAAGATCTTGCTGAATGCCGGGACCAGGTTGTCCGTCATGTTGTTCAGCAGCCCCCACAGCGCAAAACAGGAGACCAGCATGAAGAACGGCAGCCGGTACTGTTTGGGAACGATCGGCACGGTAGAGGTACGGTTTTTGTCCATATTGCTTTTGTCAATCTCTCACAAGGACGGCGGTGCGTCAATCTGGAAACGGAAAAGAGTCCAGAAATCATCCAACATGTTGACAAATAAAACAAAGCGGTATGTTTGGGTTGGGATATCCTGTCAGCGTTCACGGGAGACCCGGCTTCTTCTTGACTCCTGTTTCCGAGGCGGCTAAGGATGGGCTGATGAAGAAGTGCATTCTTGCCGTTTGTCTTGGGCTGGCCGGTTTTTGGGGCGTTCAGGCGGAAGATTCCCCCGTCGCCAATCCGGAAAAGACGGATGAAAAAAGCGGCGTGACGCTGCCGTCCGGAGAACTGCTGTCAGACCATGTGGCGGAGGCGGAGTTTACGGGTATTATTCACCGCAAGTGCAGGTTCCTTACCTCCCTCTGTCCGGACAAGTGTGACCACGCCAAGGATTTCGCCGCTTTCCGGATCATCAAGTATCTGGATTACCGGAAACCCGGCAAGTACGGGGATGAAAAGCAGGAGCAGCTGATGATTGACGTCAATCCGGCGCACAAGCCCATCCTGCAGGGGGCGGACATCCTGAAAAAGGTAGCCGCCCTGAAGCCGGGGGACAAGGTTGTCCTTCACTGGTCCCATTACTACATGCACCGGGATTCCAGCTCCTTTCCGGAACGTCCCGTGATTTCCATGGAGCCGGCGTCTCCTTCCAGTGAAAAGACGAAAGATTGAGGACTGGTCTTTCTACAGGCCTCCCAGGCAAGGCTGGACGCGGCGGAAAAGCGTGTGTTAGGAAACAGGCTGGCAATGACGCAGCTCCGGGCAAGATTGTTCCGGTTCGCTGCGTATTGTCCTGCGAAACACACCATAAATACGATGCGTTTACCTTTGAATACATTAACGGGGCTTGCCCTGCTGTGTGCCCTGGGCATGTCTGTTCCCGCTGCCTTGGGTACGGAAAGCTTTGAGCAGGCCAAACACGGCAAGTTTACCACGCTTTCCACCAAGTACGGCCCCATGTCCTGCCGGGACGGCGTGGCGGAAATCGGGGGAGGGGGAAAATCCGGGAAATCTTCCCTGCGGATGTTCGGCGGGCAGGATACCGAACTGAAGCTGGACTTGAAGGATACTCCTTCCAGGGAAGTACGGCTGTCCGCCTGGGCGGAGCGCTGGACCGGACAGGCCCCCTTTGAATTTTCCATTGTGGCCGTAGGGCCCAAGGGGGAAAAGAAGATTTATGACGGCAAGGACATCAGGACGGGCGGCTTCAATACCAGGATAGAGGCCGGCGTTCCCGCCGGAACGCGCTCCCTGGTGTTCAAGCTGACGTCGCCGGAGAACAAGGGGTTGAAGCTGGACGACCTGTTCATCGTGCCCTGCATCCCCATGAAGGTGAATCCGCAGGTGGAGATGGCTTCTTCCGCCTATCCGGTGATGGTGCGCATCCCGTGCAGTCCCGTTCTTTCCCTGAAGGTTCAAACGGACGGCTGTCTTAATCCTCAGTTCCTGACGGCCGTCAATCTGGATTTTACGGGCACGACGAAGCTTTCCGACATTGAATCCGTGACGGTGGTGCGGGGAGAAGAGGCTCCGCCCATTCAGCACGGGGAAGACCCGTTTCCGAAGGATGCCTCCCAGGTACTGGGTACGGTGAAGCTTTCCGGCTCCTCCAAGCCCCAGGTTTCCGTGAAGGGGAAGCTGGAGCTGGACCCCGGCGACAATTACCTGTGGGCATGCGTGACGATGAAGAAGGGCGCCTCCCTGGACGGCAGGGTGGTGGTGCGCCCGGCCAGCGTTGTGGCGGGGAACAAGCTGATGAAGGTGGCCAATGCCGCCCCGGTGGCGCAGCGCATCGGCGTGGCCGTAGTGAAGCACGGGGATTTCAACTCCAAGTTCTACCGCATTCCCGGCCTGGACAGGTCCAGGAAAGGGACTCTCCTGGCCGTTTACGACATCCGTTACAACCATTCCGGCGACCTTCCGGCCAACATTGACGTGGGCGTGAGCCGCTCCACGGACGGGGGCCGCACCTGGTCCGACGTCAAGATCGCCATTGACGATTCCAAGATTGCCCCCTCCCTGGGGGCTACCAAGGGCGTGGGGGACCCCGCCATTCTGGTGGATGAAAAGACGGGCCGCATCTGGGTGGCCGCCATCTGGAGCCACAAGCATTCCATCTGGGGCAGCAAATCCGGGGACAATTCCCCGGAAGCCTGCGGGCAGCTGGTGCTGGCGTACAGCGATGACGACGGCCTTACCTGGTCCAAGCCCATCAACATTACGGAACAGACCAAGGACAAGGACTGGCGCATTCTGTTCAACGGCCCCGGCAACGGCATCTGCATGAAGGACGGCACGCTGGTCTTTGCCGCCCAGTACTGGGACGGCAAGGGCGTGCCGTGGTCCACCATCGTTTATTCCAAGGACCAGGGCAAGACCTGGCACTGCGGCACGGGCGTCAATGAGCAGACGACGGAAGCCCAGGTGATTGAATTGAAAGACGGCTCCATCATGATCAATGCCCGCTGCAACTGGGGCGGCTCCCGCGTGGTGGGCGTTACGAAGGACCTGGGCAAAACCTGGGAAAAACACCCCACCAACCGCACTCCCCAGTTGAAGGAACCCGTCTGCCAGGGCAGCCTGCTTGCCGTGGACGGAGTGCCGGGCGCGGGCAGGGTGGTCCTGTTCTCCAACCCCAACACCACCTCCGGGCGTTCCCACATGACCCTGAAGGCTTCCACGGATGACGCCGGTTCATGGCCGGAGGACAAGTGGCTCCTTTACGATGCCCGCAACGGCTGGGGTTATTCCTGCCTGGCTCCCGTGGATAAAAACCACGTGGGCGTGCTGTATGAATCCCAGGGTGCTCTGAACTTCCTGAAAATCCCGTACAAGGAGGTTCTCAACGCGGGCAGTGCGCGCTGACGCCGCTTTCAGGTAATCGTTTACGGGCCGTTTCCTTCCGGGAGCGGCCCTTTTTTTTGGTAACTGTCTTTGGGTAGGAATTTCTCCAAAGCGCAGGGGAGGGAGTTCTGGTATGAGGGACGGGAGGACGGAAAGAGAAGCTTGAAACGCGCAGGGGGAGTGAATCTGAAAGAGGCACGAATCAAGCTTCCGTTTCCCGGCGGCGGTGTTTCTTCCAGGCCGCGGGAGTGTGAGTCCCTGGTGGCTGCGCTGCTGGAGCAAGGGCCGCCGGGCCCTTGTAAAAAAGCTTTCTCCGGATCAGCCCTTTTTCCTGTTCCCTGGCCGTCACTCCAGAAAAGAAGCCAGCGCGTCCTTCAGCATGTTCCTGGCGCGGAACAGCAGGCTTTTGGTGGCGGGAACCGTCATGTCAAGCGTCCGGGCTATTTCCTCGTAAGGCATGTTTTCAAAGCGGCGCAGCTGGACGGCCAGGCGCGCCTTTTCCGGCAGGGCGGCAATCGCTTCATCCACGGCCCGCTGGAGTTCCGTGTGCTCCATGGCTTCATCCGGGGCCTGGGAAGGTTCCAGGAACACGGTCATGCCGCCTTCCTCCTCCATGGCGTCCGCGGAGGTGGTGGGCTTGCGCTTCTGGCGCCGCACTTCATTGAAGACCAGATTGCGCAGGATGGTGAACATCCAGGTGGTGAAGCGTGCGGAGGGCTCATAATTCCCGGCTCCTTTCCAGATGCGGATGAAAACCTGCTGGGCGATGTCCTCCACCTCCGGCCCGTTGTTCAGCATGCGTGCTACGGTGGCGTACACGGAGTTCTGGTGTTTGCGGACCAGCATTTCCATGGCGGAAGCGTCGCCATTCCTGACTCTCAGCATCAGCTGGGCGTCCTCGTCTGGTTCCGCAGGCGGCATGTCTTGTGCTTCGTCCATGAAATTCCCTTCTATAAACCCCGTGTCCGGTGAAAGGTTGCATCCGGAAGGGCGCATGCCCCGGAAAAAAGGTCTATCCCATTTTTCCGCGGCTGACGAGATGAAAACGGGTCTTTCTTCTCTTTCCGCGCAAGGCTCCGGACAAAACGTTTTGCTCCTGCCGATGGCCGGGGACGGCTGAGGGGGTGGAACATTCCGTTCTTTTCCCGGTGGGAAAACGGAGCATGATGGAAATACGGAGGCCACCCTCCATGCCGCTCCGGTTTGACAATGACCGGAGGGGCCTGCTAGGGTAAGGGAAAATGAAAGGGAGAAACGCCGGTAAATTGGTCTGTTTAAGGAATCATCCTGAATTCCTTTCCACAGCTTCCGTCTGGTTCGGCTCCAAGTGGGACGTTCCCGTAGAGGCCTATGAGGAAAGCATGAAGGAATGCATGGAACGGAAAACGGGCATTCCGCAATGGTACGTGGTCATGAACGGACAGGGGGCAATCATTGCGGGTGCCGGAGTGATTGAAAACGATTTCCATGACCGGAAGGATTTAGCCCCCAACTTATGCACGCTATTTGTGGAAAAAAGGCATCGCGGCAGGGGCGTGGCCGCGTCCATCCTGGACTTTGTGCGGAAGGATTTGGCTGCGCTCGGATATCCCCGTCTCTATCTGGTGACGGACCTGGCGGGGTTTTATGAAAAATGCGGGTGGGAACTGCTGACAATGGCGACGGGCGGTCATCATGCCCGGGAACGCCTGTATACGGCTCCCGCCATGGAAACCGGACCCGTTTGACGGGGGAAGGCCGGAACTTCGTTCTTCCGGTCTTCATGCGGGGGCGGGAAGGGATTGTTGCGCCTGGAATAAGGAGGAAAGAAGGGGGGCCGGACACAGTAGGCCCTTCCGGATGGTACGCGCCTGCGGGAGGACTCTGTTCTTGACAGCATTTCCTGTCTGCCTGATAACTTGATGATACAGATACCCCTAACAGTATAAGGAAACGCCGCAATGAAACAATGCATGAATTCTGAAAATTTGCATCGCCGCCTCAAGAAAATCATCGGACAGGTGCAGGCGATCGACAGGATGGTTGACGAGGACGTTCCCTGTGAAGATGTGCTTGCCCAGCTCAATGCCGCCAAGTCCGCATTGCACAAGGTGGGCCAGGTCGTGCTGGAGGGGCATATCAGCCATTGCGTCCGGGACGGACTGGAGCACGGAGACCCGGAGCAGACCATCGCACGCTTTACCAAGGCGGTCGAACGGTTTGCCAACATGATTTAGCAGGAGGGGTCAAGAGCCTTTTTTCAACCGCCATTTCCGGGGATTTTTCCGTCTCATCTTGACAAACCTATACCCCTATAGGTATATAAAACCCGTACCTGCATGGGTATGGAAAGGAGAATCATATGCTGGACCGATTGGAAAAACTGCTGGAATGGGGAGGGACAAGGCGCGACGTCGCGCTGCTGTCCGTTTCCGGATTCGCGCTGCTGTTGAGCATGCTTGATATTGAACCGCTTCCCTTTGGCGTCGCGTGGATAGCCATTGTGCTGTGCGGCGTTCCCATCGTGCTGGAAGCCGTGCTTGGACTGGCGGCGGCCTGGGACATCAAGGCGGATGTGCTCGTTTCCATCGCGCTGGTCGCTTCCGTCATCATCGGGGAGGACTTTGCCGCGGCGGAAATTGCGTTCATCATGCAGCTCGGCGCGCTGCTTGAGAACCTGACCGTGGCCAAAGCCCGGGCGGGAATTGAAAAGCTGGTTCATCTGACCCCGGCTACCGCCCGGAAAGTGGACGGCTTCCGGGAGGAGGTCATTCCGGCGGAACAGGTATGTGCGGGGGACGTCCTCCGCGTGCTGCCCGGAGAGACGGTTCCGGCGGACGGAGTGATTCTTTCCGGCCACACTTCCATCAACCAGGCCGTAATGACGGGTGAACCCCTTCCGGTGGACAAGGAAGCTGGGGACGAGGTTTCCAGCGGAACGGTCAACCAGTTCGGAGCCTTTGACATGAAGGCGTCCAGGGCCGGGGAGGACAGTTCCATTCAGCGCATGGTCCGTCTCGTCCAATCCGCGGATGCGGGAAAGGCCGGAATCGTGAGCGTGGCGGACCGCTGGGCCACCTGGATCGTCGTCATTGCCCTGGCTTCCGCAGGGCTGGCCTGGCTGGTCACGGGCGAACTGATCCGCTCCGTCACCATCCTGGTGGTATTCTGCCCCTGCGCGCTTGTGCTGGCTACCCCCACGGCAATCATGGCGGCCATCGGAAACGCCACCAGGCATGGATTCCTGGTGCGGGAGGGGGATGCCCTGGAACGCCTGGCCTCCGTATCCCACCTCACCTTTGACAAGACGGGAACGCTTACCCACGGGACGCCCCGCGTGGCGGCGGTACGCAGTTTTCTGCCGGACCTCCCCGAACAGGTGCTTTACAGGTATGCCGCCTGCGCGGAACTGCGGTCGGAGCACCCTCTGGGCAAGGCGGTCGTCCGCTGTTACCGGAAGGGAGAAACGCGGGAGCTTCCCCAGCCGGAACAGTTCCGCATGATTCCGGGGAGAGGCGTCCAGGCCGTCCTGGACGGGAGGGAACTGATGGCCGGGAACCTGGAATTGTTCCGGGAAAACGGGCTGGAGGTGCCCGGCGAAGTCAGAAGGGCGGCGGAACAGTACCAAAGGGAGGGATGCACCGTGATTTTTCTCGGCATGGACCGTAAGGCCGCAGGCTTCATCGCCCTGTCGGACACCCTGCGGGAGGACGCCGTCTCCACCATCCGGGAAGTGGCGGAAACCGGGGTGGTTCCCGTGCTGCTGACCGGAGACCATGGGAATGCCGCGGCCCATGTAGCCGGGCAGCTAGGCATTGAGCGGGTTTACGCGGACTGCCTGCCGGAGGACAAGTTCAACTGGATTGACGCATTCCAGAAGGAACGGAACCGGGTGTGCATGATCGGGGACGGAATCAATGACGCTCCGGCTCTGAAAACCTCCCATGCCGGAATTGCGATGGGAGGCATAGGCAGTGACATTGCCGTGGACGCCGCGGACATTGTCCTGGTAAGCGACGATATACGGGAACTCCCCCATCTGCTGCGCCTGGCAAGACGCATGATGCGCACGATCAAGTGCAATCTGACGTTTTCCATGGCCCTGAACTTCATCGCCATCATGCTGGCGGTGGGCGGAATATTGAATCCCGTGGCGGGCGCATTGGTCCATAATGCAGGCTCCGTCGTCGTGATCGTCAATTCCGTCTTTCTGCTGAAATGGGGGAGGAAGAAGAGCATGGCTCCCCGCGGCGCGGAGGGAACAGCTCCATAACGGGGGAGAGGGGAGTATCGCGCACCCTGCGGACGCATGATATCAAGTTGCCGCATTGGCATGCGGCGCTCCTGCGCCGTGGGTTTGGCACCCGGACCGGAAAACGCTTGGATGGGACGGGAGCCCGTGCTATCTTTTTCCCAAGTTCGGCAGGGGTGCCCAAACAAAGGCTGAGATTGCGGGAACGGCATGCTGTTCCCGCAGAACCCTTCAAACCTGATGCGGATAATTCCGCCGCAGGGAGTTCGATTGAACGGGCATGCCCCGTTTCTCGGGAAGGTCTCGTTTCCGCTGTTCCCCTGCCGGCACAGAACAGCATCCATTCCATGAACGACACCGCCAATTTGACCTATCCCGGCTCCCGACGCATTTATATTCCGGGCCGTCTGCATCCGGACGTGCAGGTTCCCTTGAGGGAAATCCTCCTGAGCGATACCCTGCTGCCAGATGGCACCGCCCACTCCAATGACCCCGTGCGCGTGTACGATTGTTCCGGGCCGTGGGGGGATGCGGCTTATGAGGGAACCCCGGAGCAGGGGCTTCCCGCCCTGCGCGCCGCGTGGATCCGGGTCCGCGGTGATGTGGAGGAGGCGGAAACGGACCAGGGCCGCTGCCTCCGGGCTGCGGGGGGCACGCCTGTGACTCAGCGGCATTACGCCCGCCAGGGCGTCATTACGCCGGAAATGGAATTTGTAGCCATCCGGGAAAACCTGGGCAGGGAAGAAGCGTTCAAGGCGGTGTATGACCGTTATCCGAACGCCAAGAGCCGCCCGGACGAAGCCCGGGAAGTCCTGGAGGCGCTCACCATGATGCCGCGGCCGTCCGAACTGGAGGCGCAGGAAGGCTTCGGCCCCTCCAGCATGGTGGCCCGCGACCGGCTGGACCACCAGCACGCGCCGGAACGCCGGAACGGCTGCCGCATGCCCGCTTATTTTACGCCGGAATTCGTCAGGGACGAAATTGCCGCCGGACGCGCCCTGATTCCCGCCAACATCAACCATCCTGAGTGCGAGCCCATGGCCATCGGCCGCAACTTCCTGGTGAAAATCAACGCCAACATCGGCAACTCCGCCCTGGGGTCCGGCATTGAGGAGGAGGTGGAAAAACTGCGCTGGGCCATCCACTGGGGGGCGGATACCGTCATGGACCTGTCCACCGGAAAGAATATCCACGCCACGCGGGAATGGATCCTGAGGAACTCCCCCGTTCCCATCGGTACCGTGCCCATTTACCAGGCCCTGGAAAAGGTGGGCGGCAAGGTGGCGGACCTGAGCTGGGAAATCTTCCGCGACACCCTCCTTGAACAGGCCCGGCAGGGCGTGGACTATGTGACGGTGCACGCCGCCCTGCTGTTCCGGTTTGTGAACCACACTGCCCGTCGCATGACGGGCATCGTCTCCCGCGGCGGCTCCATCATGGCGCAGTGGAGCATGATCCACGAACAGGAAAACTTCCTTTATTCCCACTGGGATGAAATATGTTCCATTCTGGCGGCTTACGACATTGCCGTCTCCATCGGGGACGGCCTGCGGCCCGGCTCCGTGGCGGACGCCAATGACTTCGCCCAGCTGGCGGAGCTGGAAGTGCAGGGGGACCTGACCATGCGCGCGTGGAAAGCGGGCGTACAGGTCATGAATGAGGGGCCGGGCCACGTGCCCATGCACCTCATTGCCGAGAACATGAGCAAGCAGCTGGAATGGTGCATGGAAGCTCCCTTTTACACGCTGGGTCCGCTGGTGACGGACATCGCCCCCGGCTACGACCATATTACCGGAGCCATCGGCGGAGCGATCATCGGCCAGCGCGGCTGCGCCATGCTCTGCTATGTGACCAGGAAGGAACACCTGGGCCTCCCGGACCGGGAGGACGTGAGGGAAGGCGTGGTCACCTACAAGCTGGCAGCCCACGCCGCGGACCTGGCGAAGGGGCACCCGTCCGCCCAGTGGCGGGACAACGCGCTGGCGCAGGCCAGGTTTGAATTCCGCTGGGAGGACCAGTTCAACCTTTCCCTGGACCCGCAGAAAGCGCGTTCCTACCACGACCTGACGCTTCCCCATGCCAACGCCAAAAAGGCCCACTTCTGCTCCATGTGCGGTCCGGACTTCTGCGCCATGCGCCTGAGCCAGGACATCCGCCGCCGGTCCCGGCAGTAGGGGGACCGAAGGCGCGGCGTCACGGCAGCCGCCGGGCTGCCAGGAGCGGGAACGTCTGAAAAAGAATGACAAGGGCAGGGATGGTGCTATGATGCCTTTAAGATGAAGAATTCATTTTTTCCTGTCCTTGGCGTTCTTTCTCTGGCTTCTGCCGTGGTTTGTTCCGCATCTCCCGTCTGGGAGACGGATTGGAGCAAGGCTCTGGAGAAAGCCGGCAAAAGCGGACAGCCGGTGCTGGTTGACTTCACCGGCTCCGACTGGTGCCCGGGGTGTATTTATCTGCGGAAAAATATTTTTGATACGGACGCCTTCGCCAAGTATGCGGAAGACAACAACTTCATGCTGGTGGAGCTGGATTTTCCCAGGACGGAGGGGAAAATGCCTCCGGAACAGCTCAAGTTTCATGAGGAATTGATGCGCCGTTACGGAATTTCCGTATTTCCTTCCGTCCTGCTCATGGAGGGGAATGGAGCTCCCTATGCCAAAATAGTGGGACCCTCCAGAACGGCGGAGGAATACTTGAAGAAATTGGCAGCCGCCGGGGAGACGAGGCTGAAGCTGAAAGAAGCCGTGGCTGCGGCCCGCGCGCTGGAAGGAAAGGAAAAACTGGAAAAACTGGTGCAGGCTATCAAGCTGCTTCCGGAGGATTTGCAGCCCTATCAGAAGGAATTGATCGCGGAAATCTCCGCCCTGGACCCGGAGGACAAATACGGATTTGCCGGGAAGGCTGAAAAAGCCGTGACCCTGGCGGCGCAGCGGCTCATGATGGAGCAATTTTACAAAAAACACGCGGGCCCCTTTTCCGCAGAAAAAGTCCGCGCGGGACAGGAGGAAGCTTTGCAAATGCTGGAGAAGCGGGACCTCCTGCCGGCCATCCGCCTGGAAATAGCCAAATACGTCAGCGACGGGTATGCGCTGGAGCGCAATTATCCCAAGGCCCTGGAATACCTGAACATGGCCCGTGCCGCCGATCCGGAATCTCCGGCGGCCAAAAAGCTGGAGCCATGGATCAACAATATGCAGAAAATAATCAATAAGGGAAAATAAGCCCTTTTCATGAAGGCATTCCCTCTTCCCGTGAAGAGGAAAACTATATTCCGTCTTTTATTTTAAACAAAAAAATGAACTTGCTGCGCTATGATTGATGAAGGAACCGAACATGCAGAAATGAATACGTCCGCCTACATCAGGGAAGAGGAAGTTAATGAAGAAGACAGCCATTTGCTGAGCTGGGATGAATGGCTGCGGAGGCACGTCGCTCAACTGCTGCTGTTTGCCCGCCAGCAGTCCCGCTCTCCGGAAGATGCGGAGGACATCCTTCAGGATGCCCTGATACGGCTGGCGCGCAAGGAGGCCTCCGGAGAGTTTGTGGGAGGGCAGGAGGCATGGCTTTCCTATGTCTTTGCCTCCATCCGGCGTCTGGCGGTGGACTATGGCCGCAAATCCGACCGGCGCCAGAAAAGGGAGGATGAAGCCTGCGCCGCCGAACAGGACGAGGATGTTTATGCGGACCCCTGGTTTTCCAGCGCCGCGGCGGACGAGGAGCTCAAGCAGTTCATGGAAATGCAGCTCAGGAAGCTCCCTTCCAAATTCTCCGAGGTCATTGTCCTGAAAATATGGGGGGAACAAACCTTTCAGCAAATTGCGGAAACGCTGGAAATCTCACAAAACACGGTGGCGAGCCGGTACCGCTATGGCATCGACCTGCTCCGCAAGGCGCTGAGAAACAAAAAAGACCAACTCTAATGCCGCTCCACTCTTATGAAACATGAAACAACATCATCCGCCGCAGGGGAGGAAGGCGGCGGTACTGCCGCCATGCAGCCCCTTCCCGTATCCGATGAACTGATTTCCCGCCTGGCCGGAAGGTGTGAGGAAATCTTCCCCCTGAACGACCGTCTCCGGCATGATGAAATATCCGATGAGGAAATTCATGAGATGGAATCCCTTTTGAAGCGTTTGCGGCCTGCCCCGGTGAGGGTTCTGTTCCGGGAACAATGCTGTTCCCTGATGTGCGCCGAGTCCGAACAAGAAATGGAAACCCGGCTGAAAAGGCTTTCCGCCTCTTCCATGCTGGAATTCTCCGTGTGCAAAATGGCGCAGGCCATGGACTGCGCCGGAGAGGCGAAGCAGGAAAAAGCGGTGAAAATCCCCCTGTGGCGGCGGCTTGCCTATATTTCAGGCATTTCCGTGGCGGCTGCGGTGGGCGCCGTTCTGCTGGTTCAAAATACGCTGGTAGCGCCCGGCGGCACGGTGGCCGGAGGGAATGAGGCGGAAGCCGGAGCTGAAAAGACGGAAGCCCCTGTACTGCCCGGGGAAAAGCGGGAGCTGCTGCGGAAACCCACTCTTTTTGAATTGCAGGGCGGAGACGAGCGCGTGCCCGTGATTGCTCCTGCCGTCATCCGTAGAATTCTTCCTGAAAAGGAATATTAAAGGACCGCCGCGTGAACGCCTGTGGGCAGCGCAGTTGAAATTTTCCATTCTGTTGCTGCAAGTGTTCGCGCTCTCCGGTTCTGTTCCTTGTTCCGCGTCTCTGCTTTGTGAAGAAAAAGAAAGCGCCCTGGATGCATGGCGGAGCTCTTTTCCCATGCCCGGAAATAAATGTTCTACCGGGAGGGAGATCTCCCTGCCGGTGGAGGGAAAGGCGTCCGGATAAAGGTCTCACCCAAGTGTGGGTTGGCTTGGCTTTACTCCCGTGATGCGTTCCTTGGCGGTCTGCCGACGCTGCGGGACGGAAGGGGACGGGCGGGGCCCTGCAAAAAAAATGCACAAATTTTGAACATTGCGCGGACGGATGCTGTATATTATCTCACATGGATATGAAAACCTGTATCTTTCTGACATTGGGATTGCTGATAGGTTCGGGCTCCGGATATTCCATTGACCGGCCCGCAGGAAGTACGGACAACCTTCAGCCGCCGCCCTTGACTCCCTACACGCCGCAGACCAAGCCGCTGCCCTCTTCCAGACCGGCCAGGCTGGGCATTGTGCCCGGCACGGTGCCGCAGGCAGTTGTGGCTCAATTGGAACTCAGCGGATTTCCCGGCGTGCTGGTGACCAAGGTGATGCCGGACAGTCCCGCCGCCAAGGCCGGACTCCAGGAAAATGACGTCATCATCAAGCTGGGGGACATCTCCCTGTCCGGCCCGCGCTCCGTGACGGAAGCCCTGTCTGAAAAAGTTCCGGGAGACAAGATTACGGCTGTATTCTACCGCAAGGGCAAGCGGGAAACGGCGGATGTCACGCTGGACGGCGGAACGCTTTCTGCGGAAGAAATACTGGCGGCCCAGGGAGATCCCCGCACCCAGCCGCGCGTGGTTCCCTCCGTCCGGCGCCAGGCGGTTCCTCCCGCCGGAATGGCCGCACGGCCCAACCTTCCGCAGCGCATTCTGGACATGCAGCAGATGATGGATGATTTTTTGAGGGACTCCGCGATTGATGATTCGCGGATGGATGACATCATCGGCCGGATGAACCTGACCCCGGGAGCGGCCCAGATGCTCCGGAGCCTCCAGAACCTTCACCAGATGCCCATGCCCCCCATGGGCAAGGTGTCCGGCGGAGGGCAGAGCACGTCTTCCGTCCGGATGTCGGACGCCAACGGAACCATTGTGGTTTCTTCCAGCTCCAAGGCGGGCACCACCGTCCATGTGACGGATTCCGCGGGAAAAGTCCTGTACTCCGGCCCTTACAACACGCCGGAGGAAAAGGAAGCCGTGCCGGAAGCCGTCAGGGAACGCCTGAAAAACATAGAAACCAACTTCTGCTTTTAACCTCTTCATGAAGCAATGGAGAAATCCATGATCATTATGTTAAGGACGGCTGCCCTGTGTGGGGCAGCCTTTTTCATGCAGAAAAGGGGCTTTTTCCTCTTCTGAAAAAGCGGCGCGTTCCGGGAAGAAAAAGCACGGAACAGCAGCAGGACATCTATTCCACATCCGGAGGAACCTCCGGAAGAAGATGGAAGGAAAAGAAAGGGGATATCTTGCGGCCTCCCTGTGGGCAGGTCTTGAACTCCTTTTGAAAAGCGGAGTGCGGCAGGAACTACAGAATGCCGGTCAATTTCCGGTACGTCTCCAGCGCGAAGGAATCCGTCATGCCGGAAATATAATCAAGCATGTGCGCCAGGCGTGCGTCCTTCCCTTCGTCATCCTTGGGCAGACCGGTTCCCTGAAGCATGATGGCTACTTTTTTAGACTGTCCGGAGGAAGGATGGTTCACCCACTCCATGAAAAAGTCGATCAGCTCTCCCAGCACCTTGTAGCCCATGGCTTCCACTTCAATCACCTCCCGGGCCTGGTACACGTTCTCAATGGCGTACTGGTACAATCCGTTCAGCGGCGCGGCCAGTTCAGAACGGTCAATCAGGGATTGATCCATGCTCCCTTGCAGAAGCTCCTCTTCATGCTTCATGAAACTGTCCACGGCGGACTGGATGCTCCTGCCGATGGCGAGCGCGCGCATGTAATGGATGCAGGAATCTTTTTCATCCTTCTTTTCCAGTTCCCGGACGTAGCAAAGCTGGGATTCCGTCAGGAAAGGGCTGAATAAATCCCTGGTAGGCTCAAAATCCAGAATGCCGGAAAAATACCCGTCTTCAATATCCGCGATACGGTAGCAGATATCGTCCGCGGCCTCCATCAGGTACGCCAGGGGATGGCGGCACCAGCAAAGGTATTTTTCATCCGGCGCGGAACGGGGAAGCAGCCCCAGATGGCCGGCCACGAAGGAAGCCGCCTCCCTCTCCTGTTCCCCGATGCCGAACTTCTTGCATTCAAGCTTGTTGGCTGCCGTCATGCCGCCTTTCCTGACGGCCGCGGAATAGGATTGCGTGCAGGGATACTTCATGAAGGCGCCCAGAACGGCCGCCGTCAGTTTCAGGCCGTTGCCTTCCATCGGATCCCCGGTGCGGGTAAGGATGCGGAACCCCTGGGAATTCCCTTCAAACGGCAGCTCCAGGCCGTGCCGTTTCAGGGCGGTTTCAATGGCGTCCTCCCCGGAATGGCCGAAGGGCGGATTGCCGATGTCATGGGCCAGGCAGGCGGTGGAAACGATGGTGGCCACGTCGGAAGGCACTATAGGAGCGGGAAGGGAACCTTTCTCCGCCAGCCACTCTCCCGCCAGCATGCCGAGGGAGGAGCCGATGTGGGCCACCTCCAGACTGTGGGTCAGGCGGGTGCGAACGTAATCATTGCGGCCCAGGGGGAAAACCTGCGTCTTGTCCTGAAGGCGGCGGAAAGCGCTGGAAAACAGAATGCGCCCGTAATCCCGGTCGTAATTGCTGCGGTTTTTCTGCGGAGACGCCGTACTCTGGTGCCTGGACCCCCAGCGGGCGTCCGACAAAAGCTGCTGCCAATTCATCATCCCTGACATGGTGAAGGAATGCTACAGGGGAATGCCCGGCTGGAACAGGAGAAAATGGGGGAAGGCGTTCAATAGGTCAGCATCAGCCCCACTCCCCAGTGCAGGTTGTTGTCGTAATTGGTGGAAACGCTGAGATGGGAGGTCAGGATGTAGTGCAGGCCCACGGAATAATCCCGGTCCGTATTCAGGGAAAAGGAAAGGCGCAGGCGGGAGGTGAGCGGGATATCGTCCCTCTCCAATTGCAGGCGCGCCTTTCCGTCCGTATCAATGCGCGCATCCCCAATCAGGAGCAGGGGCAGCGTATACCGGACGCCCAGGGTGCCGTCCACTTCCCGGTCCTTTTTGGTGGTCTGGCGGAACATGTTGCGTTCTCCGGCCTCACCCTTGCGGCAGGTCCAGTCCACCCCGATGTAGGGGTAAAGCCACTGCTTCTCCCCGATGTACCTGCCCAGCCGTCCTTCCGCCTCATAGCCGCGCGTATCCTTGTAGCCTATTTGCCACTCTCCCTGAACGCTCCAGCGGGTGCCTCCGAACTCCAGGTCTCCGATGTTCCCGTTGGAGGCGAAATCATTGTTCACGGTCAGGTACCACTTCCGGTCCATGTCGTAAACGTGCTGGAGCGCCCGCATGGGGTGTGGAAGCTGCGGATTGGGGGGAGAATCCTCATACGTGAAAATCCGGCCCATGCCGCTCATCATGTGGTACAGGATATGGCAGTGGAAAAACCAGTTGCCGCGCGTCTTCTCCGCCGCGTTAAACTCGATCACCTGGGTGGCCATGGGCTGGATATCCGCCGTGAACTTGAGCGGTGAAAAATCCCCGTGCCTGTTCACCAGCCGGAAAAAATGGCCGTGCAGGTGCATGGGATGCCTCATCATGGTATTGTTGGTCAGGATAATGCGCACATTCTGCCCTTCCTTGATCATGATACGGTCCGTCTCTGAAAGAGTCTTCCCGTTCATGCTCCACACGTAGCGGTTCATATTCCCGGTCAGCATGAAATGCAATTCCTTCACGGGCACGCCGGAAGGAAGGTTGGTGCGGGAAGGGGACTTCAGCATGTCATACGTCAGGGTGGTTTCCTCCCCCTCCTCCTGCATGCTGCCGTGGCCTCCACCATGGGAGGAACCGGACTTCATGTCCATCATCCCCATATCTCCGGAATGGGAGGCCGGCATTCCGCCGGACATGCCGTGGTGATGCATCTGGCGCATGGAACCGGAATTCATTTTCATCATCTTCATGTTACCGCCCATGGTCATCATTCCGTTCATCTGCTTCATCTTCTTGAAGTAATTCAGCCTGGGGAAGGGGCGCAGCGGCTGCCTTTCCCCATGGCCCAGCCACAGGGAGGAAGACCCGGAGGTATCCTCCGCCGTCGCCTGGAACTCGAAAGCCCTGCCTGATTCCGGTACCGTCAGGACGACGTCGTAAGTCTCGGAAACCGCAATCATCATGCGGTCCACGTCCACGGGAACGACATCCTTCCCGTCGCTGGCCACCACGCGGATTTTGCCGCCCGCGTACCTCAGCCAGAAATAGGTGGAGGAAGCCCCGTTGACGATGCGCAGCCTGAGGCGGTCGCCGCCCTTCAGCCGGGGCAGGGAAGCTTGCGGAGAGCCGTTCAGCAGAAAGCGTTCGTAATACACGTCGCTCACGTCCATGGCGTTCATGCGCTTCCATTCGCTGGTCAGCTTGGTTCCCAGATAGCCGGCGCGCAGGGCCTCCCAGTAGCTCTGCACGCTCCCCTTGCGGATGGAAAACCAGTCCGACCCGGTGTGAAGCTTCCTGTTCACCTCCTGGGGATTCTCGTTCGTCCAGTCGCTCAGCACCAGCGTATACTCCGGCAGGGCGTCCTCCGTCCTGCGCGCCGGGTCGCCGGGCCGCTTGCGGACGACGAACGCGCCGTACAGGCCGCTCTGCTCCTGAAGTCCGCTGTGGGAATGGTACCAGTACGTGCCGTTCTGGATGATGGGAAAAGTATAGGTATGCGTGGTGTGGGGCTTTACCGGCGCGGAAGTCAGGTACGGCACCCCGTCCTGGTCATTGGGCACCAGCAGGCCGTGCCAGTGGAAGGAAGTCTCCGTATCCATCAGGTTGTGCACCCGTATCACCGCGGTGTCTCCCTCCGTAAAATACAGAACGGGGCCGGGAATGCTTCCGTTGATGGTCATGGCCGGGCGCGTGACCCCGGTAAAATTGACCGGAGCGTTCCGGACGTATAAATCGTATTCCACCGTTTTGGCGAATGACGGAGAGAACTGGGCCATCAGGCAGCAGCACAGGAATGGGAAAAAATGGGAGGCGACCTTAAACATGAACAGGAGGAAAGTACTGCCAGAAAAGACCTGTTCATTCCATCTCCGGTTCAAAATGAAACGGATGTGATGTGTCATGCCTTTCCTGGAGCATGAAAGGAGAATCTGGAAACTGGCGCGGGCGGAAATGACAAGGGTGCGTTATTCCGGAATCCGGCCGCCGGAAGCCTGTTTCTGCGCAGCCTTTTTGAGAGGAATGGGCGCGATCAGGAAAGAGGACAGGATAAGCAGGCACCCGAGAGCCAGGAGGAACATATTGGGCTGTTCCCGGAACAGGAGCAGGGAAATCAGCGCCGCCAGGGGAATCTTGAGATTGTTCATGATTGCCAGCTTGACGGGCGTTACCCGGCGGGCGCCGTAATTCCAGAGGAAAAAGCAGACTCCTGAAGCGATGACTCCCAAATAGGCCAGCAGCCACCATTGCATGGCTGAAATCTCCTGCCAGCAGGCCAGCCCTGACGGCAGTCCGGCAGGCAAGGTAACCAGCAGGGCGCCTGCGTAGGCATAGGCGAAGCAGGAAGCTTCACTTCCGCCGAACCAGGAATCCTTCAAGGAAATGTAGGCGATTTGCCCTGCCGCGAAACAAAGGTTGGAAAGCTGTACCAGAACAATTCCCGTAAGTTCGCCATTGCCGGCGGAATACCCTTTCCAAAGGATGCCCGCGCCTCCTATGGCCGCAAGAACGGCCGCCGCCAGATGGAGCGGCGGCAGCTTCTTCTTCATCAGGCCGTTGACCAGAACCACGTAAATCGGCGTAGTGGCCGTGAAAAGGGCGACCTGGTGGGAAGGCAGATAATGGAAGGCTGCGATATAGCAGAGGTACATTCCTCCGAATTGGACGGCGCCTATCCCCATCATCCCCATTGCATGGCTGAAAGGAACCTTCCGGACGAAGGGGAGGAAAACGGCCAGCGAGCCGGCCATGCGCGCCAGCGCGACAAAACTGGCGGGGAGGTCGGACAGGCAGTTCCCCAGCAGTCCGAATGACAACGCCCAGATGAAAGACGTGATCAGCAGCGCAGGCATGAGGGCGGAAGCATACGGAGAAAGGAAAACCAAGTCAATGCCTGTGGCGCAGGAACAGTTGCGAGGAGAATTCTTTCCACATGCAATTTTATGGAAAGAAAGGATGTGGGTACATCTGCTTCGCCAAATAGAGAAAGGACAGATTTTCTTGGTGGATGTTTTGTTTTGGCAAGGGAGAAGAAAAAGTTGGACAACGGTATTTAATAATGAAAATAAAAATGTTACAAAAGTTGAAAAAATGATTTTGAGGGTATTTGGACTTGAACTATTTTTGGTGGCTTTTTATAAAGATGCATGAACTTTTGGCCCCTTGCCGTTTTCTCTGTATGTGCCGTGGCATCTGTATCGCTTGCTGCGGAAATTCCTCAGGAAGTTCAGGCATTGGATCGCATATATCAGAAACGGTGCACCCAGGCTTGCGCCCCTCATATTGCTGCTTTTACTCAGAAAGCGTTGGTATTGCAGAAGAAATGCGTTCAACGCTCTGATTTTGAAGGGGCGAAAGTAATTCATGACGGTCTTGAGGAATTAAAGAAAAACAATTTTGACTGGCGATTGGTGAAGGAAACTTGCCAGATTTCTATTCCTAGGGATGGATGGTATGGTTCGGTTGCTAATATGATTCATAAGCTGGATGCTGAGGGCAACCATTATGATATACAGGAATTCCGTAAAAAATTTAAAAACACGGGCGAGAAAGTTAACACCGAACTGACGGGACCGGATCTGATCGTATTTACAGGAGCTCCGAACAGGTTGTGGCTGATCATTGATTCCCGGACGATTTTTGAAATTTATACAAACAATATCGTTGCCCGTTTGATACATGATTCTTCCAAAGAGGGAACCAATGTAGGAAGTGCGGATGAAATAAAAGATGCCGAGTGGCTGCAGATGCAGAACGATCTCAAGAAGCGGTGTTTTCAGGCATGTTCGGAAATAACAAAAAAATATATCCAGGCGTTAGACAAGTTGAAGCTGAAATTATCGGCTGACGGTGATATGACAGCTGCTGTTGCAGTGCATGAATACGCAAAACGGCTTGAAAGCGGCAACCTTTCTCCAGAACGGGACCGTTCCTTGAAAACCTTTGAAGGAAACTGGAAGGATGGTTCCGGTCTGACTTACCGTTTTAATGGGCGTGGAGAAGGTACAGTTAAAAAGTCTAACGGTACTACTGATTTTACGATGACTCCTGTCCGTTCTTCTCCCCACGGGGATTTCCATTATTTTAATGTTTCTTCCGGAGGCTCTCGGATTGCAACCCGGGTGGCCGACAAGGTTTATATTATCATGCAGGATGGAAGAAGGGATTGGCTGCGCGTGTGTAAACGTATCGGGAAATAACATTGAGAAAATACATGGAACCCAGCCGAACTGCAGAACTGAGTGCAACATCGTTGAAGGCATCTCGAAATTGAGCCTGAAGGTTCGTTCTTATACTGCTTTTCTAGGTGGATGCACCCTCCCGTGCCAGGCAGACGGCAAATCATCATCCGGGTGCAGGGAAGCATCGGTTTTATCTTTTCGCTATCAGCCTTCTGTTATCCGCTAAAATAAAGCCTGGCGGGGAAAAGAAAAACGCTCCGGAATGCAGGATTCCGGAACGTTTATGAAGATGGTACGCGGTACTGGTTTCGAACCAGTGACCCCATGCGTGTGAAGCATGTGCTCTACCACTGAGCTAACCGCGCATTTGCAGTGCGGGGGGAATATATCGTTCATGCAGGGGATTGGCAAGGAGTTTTTTGAAGGCAGGTGAAAAAGAGGGAATACTTTCCTTCCGTCAAGATTCCCGGATTCATTCCTCCTGACTGATGTGCGGCTTTGTCCGGATTCCGTTCCGGAAAGTGGGAAGGTGGCTCAATTCCGGCTTGTACAGCATCAACCGTCTTCCTACACTCCGGGCATGAGTTGCACAAGCCCTCCCAGAGCATGGGCCCAGGTTGATACCAATGCGTTGAGGCACAATTTGAACGTCGTCCGCCGCGTGATGCCGGACCACGGCCTGATGGCCATTGTGAAGGCGGAGGCCTACGGGCACGGACTGGAAGGGGTAGTGAAGGCTCTGGATGGTGAAGACTGCGATTTTTTCGGGGTCGCCACGGTGGCGGAGGCTGGCCGGGTGAGGGATGCTGGGGTGAAGACATGCCCGTTCATTCTCGGTCCCTGTTTTGCCGGAGAACGGGAGGAGATTGTGCAGAACGGCTGGCGCGCCGCCCTTTCCAGCATGGAGGAGGCGGAACATTTCAACTCCCTGGGCGCCCTTTACAACAAGCCCGTCCATGTCCATCTGGGCGTGGATACCGGGATGGGCCGCAGCGGCTTTCTTCCCAGTGAACTGCACGGCCTGACGGAAAAGCTCAAGCAGTTCAGCCATCTGGACCTGGAGGGCGTGTTTTCCCACCTGTCCGCAGCTTCCGACGATATTTCCTTTACGCATGGGCAGATCAGCGGCTTTGCGGAGGCCGTGAACGAACTCTCCCAGGGGCACCAGTACAAGTTCCGGCACCTGTGCAGCAGCGCGGCCGTGTTCAATTACAAGGTTCCCTGCGCCAACATGGTGAGGCTGGGCAGAATCCTGTACGGGTATTCTCCGATGCCTTCCCCATACAACAAGGAGCTGCGGCCCACGATGACCCTGTACAGCCGCATTACCCTGATACGCACGCTGCCGGGCAACCATGGCGTTTCCTACAACCACTGCTATATGACGAAGGGGAGCACGAAGGTGGCTACCATCGGCATCGGCTATGCGGACGGCTACCTCCAGTATCTTTCCAACCAGGGCGCACGCGTGTATATCAACGGCCAGTACTGCCCGGTTCTGGGCCGTGTGACGATGGACCAGATTATGGTGGACGTCACCTACATGGACCAGGTGGAGACCGGGGACCTGGTGGAGATCATGGGCCCTAATGTAAGCTGGGAGGAGCTGACGCGCCGCGCCAGTACCATTCCCAGCAACGTGCTGACCAGCATCAGCGCCCGCGTGCCGCGGATTTACGTGTAAGGGGCCGCGGGCTGTTTCGCGCTCGTTTGTTTTTTTGACGGGATGGCAGGCACCGAAGCCGCAAAGCTGCGGTGAACCGGTGTTTCCGCTATCGCCTTTAAAGGCGGTGACTCTTCCGGGAGTGAGGGAGTTGTTCCCCTCATGGGTGTTTTTCCTAAGCGGAACAGAGGCTTTTGTTGGGGTATGCTGTCCGCAGGCTGGAGAAAATTTCCTTGGCTGCGCTCTGGATGGATTTTTAGTTATGAAGGGCGGGGAGGCCGTCATCCCCAGGCTGCCGGAACCGTAAATTCATGGTTAATCAGCATTTCCGCCATACCTCTTGGCAGCCGGAATTTTCTTGAAATGGGAGGTTTTACTTCTGGGAGCGCCTTTTCCAATAGGTAACGGATGCGACGTTTTTCCGCGCTTTTACCGCTGGCGCACTTTGTTCCAGTCCTCCGGCTCCAGGGAGCAGGGGTCCGGGGCTACCCAGTGGCCCGGTTCTATTTCCACGGGGGTGAGATCCGCACCCACCGTTTCCGGATAGGAGGGGTGCTGGATGCGGTGGCCGAAGGCGGAGCCGAGCGGCGGGTTGATGGGGGAGGGAACGTCCCCCGGCAGAGGCTGGTGCTTATTGGCTCTGGCGGGATCCGGTTCCGGGATGGCGTCCAGCAGCGCCTTGGTATAGGCGTGTTTGGGGGATTGGTAGATGGTTTCCGCATCTGACATTTCCACGATTTTTCCCAGGTACATGACCGCCACGCGGTCGGAGATGTGCTTGACCACCGCCAGGTCATGGGCGATGAAGAGGTAGGAGAGCTTGCGTTCCTCCTGGAGTTCCAGCAGCAGGTTGAGCACCTGGGACTGGACGGATACGTCCAGCGCAGAGACGGGTTCATCCAGAATGATGAGGCTGGGGTTCAGCGTCAGGGCGCGTGCGATGCCGATGCGCTGGCGCTGGCCCCCGGAGAATTCAAAGGGGAAGCGGTCGATGGCGCTGTCCGGCATGCCTACGCGGTCCAGCAGGCCGCGCACCCATTCCCGGCGCGCGGCGGGTGTGCCCATGCGGTGGATGACGAAGGGCTCCGCTACAATCTGGCCGATGGATTGGCGCTGGTTGAGGGATTCCGCCGGGTCCTGGAAGACCATTTGAATATGGGGGCGCAGGGGCCGCATTTTGCGCTGGGAGAGCGTGGCGATGTTTTTTCCGTTGAACTGGATGGAGCCTCCGGTGGGTTTCAGCAGGCGGACGATGCTTTTCCCGATGGTGGATTTTCCGCAGCCGGATTCCCCCACCAGTCCCAGCGTTTCACCGGGGTAGATGCTGAAGGAGACGTCGTCCACCGCCTTGACCCATCCCGCCTGCCGCAGGAAGATTCCTGAGCGGACGGGAAAGTACATTTTCAGGTTGTTGACTTGCAAGAGTGGTTCCGGCATGGCTGGGAGAAAAAGGAGGTTAGAGGTTTGCGCATCGGGGGCAGGCTTCCACGAAGTGGTCCGGGGATATTTCCACGAGAGGCGGCCGTTCCGTGAGTTCTTCCACGGGCACTCCCTGGCGCTGGCAGAAGCGGCAACCGGGCACAAAGTCTGCAATGGAGGCCACCTGTCCGGGAATGGTGGGCAGCTTGGTCTTGCGCACGGAGCTCAACTGCGGGATGGAGGCCAGCAGTCCCTTGGTGTAGGCGTGGCGGGGATTGGCAAAGAGTTCCCGGACGGGAGCTTTTTCCACCACGCGGCCGGCGTACATGACTACTACGGAGTCACAGCTCTGCGCAATGACGCCCAGATCATGCGTGATGAGGATGGAGGAGGAGCCCATTTCCGCCTGGAGGTCCTTGAGGAGGGACAGAATCTGCGCCTGCACGGTGACGTCCAGGGCCGTGGTGGGTTCATCCGCGATGATGAGTTCCGGATGGCAGGCCAGAGCAATGGCGATGACGACGCGCTGGCGCATGCCGCCGGAGAGCTGGTGGGGGAATTCGTCCACGCGCTGTTCCGGCGCGGGAATGCGGACGCGCTGCAGGAGCTGGATGGCGGCATCACGGGCTTCCCTGGCGTTCATTCCCCGGTGGAGCATCAGGGATTCCCCTATCTGCCTGCCGATGCTGTGCACGGGGTTGAGCGCCGTCATCGGTTCCTGGAAGATGACGCCGATGTGGCGGCCGCGGATGCCGTGCATGTCCGTCTCCTTCGCCTGGACCAGGTCACGGCCCTTGAACAGGATTTGCCCGTCCAGGATTTTCCCCATGGGCTGGGGAAGCAGGCGGACGATGGACATGGCCGTGACGCTTTTGCCGCAGCCGGATTCCCCCACGATGCCTACGCAGGTTCCCTTGGGAACGGTGAAGCTGACGCCGTCCACCGCTTTCAGCAGGCCGGATTCCGTCTCGAATCCGGTGACCAGGTTCTTGATTTCCAACAGGGGTTCGCTCATTTGTTATTTCTCCGTGGCAGAGGGTTCCAGCGGGCCGCCGTTTTCCGGGATGACGGGAACGGACGGCAGCTTGCCGCCGCCTTCCTTGTTGTCCAGGCTGTCGATGGAGTCCATATAGCGGTACTGGTCGTATACGGTGTCCACTTCCTCGAAGGTTTTTCCTTTCCGCTTGGCTTCCATGGTTTCCTTCTTGACGTCGTTGTCCACCCAGTACAGGTAGCTTTCCATCGGGTCAAACACGACCGGATGGCAGAATTGCGTGGTGGCGCTGTTCGGCCATTTGACCCAGCGCCAGTAGCCCAGCCTGACGAATTCCGTGGTCCAGCAGGGGACCCACAGGGCCTCGTCATGAATTTTCTGCTGCACCTTCCACGTGGCCTTTTGAAGCTCGTCTTCCGTAGCGGCGTTCGTTTCGTCGTCCAGCAGCTTGTCCATCTCCTTGTCCGCATAGGCGCAGATGTTGTTGGTGTAGGTGATGAGGCTGCCGCGTTCGTCATAGGCGTAGCGGGAGTGGAAGCCCTGCTCGTTCATCGGGTGGGGCGGGGTGAAGCCCCAGGCCATGAAGGAGGCCTGGACGCGCTTTTCCATGATCTTGCGGAAGGCCACGGTGGAGTCCAGCGGGTCCAGCTGGATTTCCAGGCCGCACTTGCGGGCGTCTTCCTTCAGCTTGCCCAGCGTGGAGGCCAGGGAGGGGGAGGAATTGGGGAAGGTGATGGCGGCGGTTAGCCGGGTGCCGTCCGGCTTGCGGAGGATTCCGTCCGGGCACGGGATGGTGTATCCGGCCTTGGCGAAGCAGGCGCGGGCCTGTTCCGGAGAGTAGGGGCGCGCCTTGATGTAGGGGTTGGTGAATTTGCCGAAGCCGGAGTTGTAGGAGTTGAGCCGCTGGTAGTCTCCGCGGAAGGTGATGTCAATGATGTTCTGGATGTTCAGCGCATGCTGGAAGCCCAGGCGCACGTTGAGGTCGTTGAAGGGGGCCTTGGAAGTGTTCAGGAAGAGGCCGTACGGAGGCCGGGGGTAAATGGTGAAAAACGTGCTGCGGTTGATATAGCCGTTGTGGACTTCCGGGATTTCCATGCGCTCATGCCACAGCTCCGGCTTCGTGATGTTCAGCACGTCCAGCTCCCCGATGCGGAAGAGTTCAATGGCCTTGGACGGTTCCGCGATGAAGTTGTACACGATCTGGTCCACGTTATACATGTACTTCGTGAATTTCTTGTCCCTGGCCCACCAGTCCGGCACGCGCTGGAGCGTTACCTGGCGGCCGCGGATGATGCCGTCCGGCTTCACCACGTAGGCGCCCGTGGTGGGCGGTACGCGCCACTGGTAGCGTTCCACGTAGCTGGGGCCGAATTCGCAGTAGAAGTGCGGCGGGGAAGGGATGAACAGCGTGCAGTAGAACGGGAGCAGCGGCTTGGCGAAGGGGAGGGTGATGGAGAAGCGGTTGTCGTCGTAGATGGTGATGTTGGACGCGTTCTGGTAGAAGAAGTTGTTGTAGAAGACGTCCCGGCTGTATTCCGAGGTGCGGATGTACATGTTCACCAGCAGGTCGATGGCCTTTACCTTGGCTCCGTCCGAGTAGCGGGCGTCCGGGTCCAGTTCAAAGTAAACGGTGCGCCTGTCTGCGGATTCCGCCCATTTATGGGCGATGCCGGGAATGATTTTCCCGGTGACCGGATGGATGGAGACGAGGCCTATGATGATTTCATCATACAGGGGGCCGCGGAAGCCGCTGTTGCTGTTCGGGCCGTTGGGGCGGAATGTGTCCGGGTAGGACCCCGGAGCCCATTGGCGCAGCACGCCGCCTTTTTTGGCGTTCGGGTCGCCTATTTCCGGATTGTCCAGCCCGTCTTCCCATTTCAGGTCCTGGGGGATGTCCGCCGGAGTCTTGAATTTGATGTAGTCCCCTTCCGTCTGCCTGCGGTGGATGACGGACAGGGCCGCTTCATCAGCAATGAGCTTGCTTTGCAGCTTTTCCCTGATTTTGGGGTCTTCCTCCTTGAAGAATTTGTCCCGGAGTTCCCGTATTTCCTTCTGCTTGGCGGCTTCTTCCCGCGCCAGCCGGTCATTGATCTGCTTGTTCCACCGTTCCGGGAAGGAGTCAAAGCCCGGAGGGAGCGTGCCGAAGGGCACGTTCGGCTGCCAGCCCACCCCCTGGGATTGGGAGGAATCCTTGCAACCGGAACCAACTGCCAGCAGAAGGGACAGCGTCACGGAGGAAAGGATGGTGCGGAGGATGGCGGACAGCTTGAGCATGGGTATGGCGGAAACAGGAGTCTTTTTATTTATAGGTGGTGAATTTCTTGGGATCGAAGGCTTCCCGGATGGCCTCCCCGATGAAGGTGACGAGCAGGAGGGTAATCACCAGGGCGGAGAAGGCGGAGGTGACCACCCAGCTGGCGGAGAGGTCCGCCAGGCCGTCATTGAGCAGGCGCCCCCAGCTGGCGTACGTGTCCGGAAGGCCGAAGCCCAGGTAATCCAGGGAGGCCAGGGCCAGAATGAGGGCGGAGACGCTGAACGGAACCAGCGTGACCAGGATGGCGACGAGGTTGGGGAGGATGTGGACGAAGAGGATGCGGCTGGTGGAAGCCCCCAGCACGCGGGCCGCCGCCACGTAGTCGCGCGCCTTTTCCTTCATGGTGGAGGTCCTGAGCTGGTAGGTCATGGACATCCACCCGAACATGATGAGCAGGCTGATGATCAGGAACATGCCCTTCATCTGGAGCGGCACCATGTCTGAAATGATCATGATGATGAACAGGAAGGGAACCTGGGAGAAGATTTCAATGAGGCGCTGCATGCCGAGGTCAAACATGCCGCCGAAGTAGCCCATCATCATCCCGAAGGTGATGCCGATGAAGTACACGATGGGAAGGTAGAAGATGGCGGCTTTCATGTTCACCTGGAGCCCTCCGTACAGGTACGCCAGGATGTCCGCGCCCTGGGTGTTGGTGCCCAGCAGGTGGCCTCCCTTGAGGGGTGGGGCCGGGTGGTAGAAGATGCGGCTGATTTTGTTCTCGTCCGTCTGTTTCAGGAAGTCCTCCTTGGTGCCGGGGCCGCTGTAGTGTTCCGCTACGATCTGGTTGTTTTCATACGTGGCGCTGTACACTTCCGTCCGGTCTTCCAGCCAGCCGGTGGCGCGGTCCACCTTTTTCCCCTTGCGGAATTTGTAGCTGATGTGGGGAAGGGCTTCTTCATCCTTGTGCAGCCGGGAGGCCAAGCCGGAATACGGCTTGCCGCTGGACTCGCAGACCAGGCCGTCTTCATTCACCGTCAGGGCTTCAGAACCGGGATTGGTGGAATCCCCCGTGGGGTCGTACGGCACCAGGGGCATGATGACGAGGGAGGGTTTTCCCGGCTGCCCTGCCTGTTTTTTCAGTTCGCGGTAGTTGGCTTCCGCATCCGCAAAGTCCCCGGTCTGGCCGAAGGTGGAGCCTTTGTAAACCTTGCGCATGATGGCGGGGAAGTACCAGGAGCCGTCCTGCACGACGAGCAGCGCCCGTTTGCCCACCAGGCACTGGTCCATGCAGGCCAGCAGCGTCAGTACGAGCAGGATGATGAGGGAGACATAGCCGCGGGAGATGCTTTTAAAGCGCTGGATGCGGCGTTTCGTAATCGGCGTGGGATGGAAGCGGCGCGGCCCTTTCAGCATGATCCAGAAGCCGACCCCGGCCATGACCAGCACGCAGGCCCAGCCGAACCACAGGAATTTTCCCTGCGGCGTCAGGATGCCGCCGTTGTTCTGGTCCGTGCAGACGATGTTGAGCATGCTCATTTCACGCGAGACGGTGAAGGGCCAGCTCAACGTGGGCAGGAGCAGGCCGCACAACTCTCCCACGGCAGTGAGGACCGCCAGAATGACCAGAAGGTATGCCAGTTTTCTAACCATGTGTGTTATTCAAATTTAATGCGCGGATCCACGGCGGCTACGATGATGTCTGAAAGCAGGTTGCCCAGCACCATCAGGAAGGAGGTAAGCAGCAGCGTGCCCATGATCAGGGCGTAGTCCTTGTCCATCAGGGCCTGGTAGCTCAGCATCCCGAAGCCCTGGATATCGAAGACCTTTTCCACCAGCATGGAGCCGGCCACAATAAGGCTGATGAGGCTGCCCAGCGTGGAGGCAATCGGGATGAAGGAGTTGCGGAAGGCGTGCTTGATAACGGCCCCCTTGAAGCTCACGCCCTTGGCCATGGCCGTTCTGATATAGTCCGCGGAAAGGTTGTCCATCAGGTTGTTTTTCATCATCATGGTGGTGATGGCGAAGGAGCTGACTACATAACAGATCAGGGGAAGCACCGTATGGTGCAGCAGGTCTCCGGCCTGTTGCCAGAAGCCCATGTCCGCAAAGTCCGGAGACGTAAGCCCGCAGAGCGGGAACCATTCCAGACGCGCGCCCAGATACACCACCAGCACGGCGCCCAGCGCAAAGCCGGGCACGGAGTACCCCAGGAAAATCAGAACAGAGGAGATGTTGTCCACCAGGCTCTTGTGGCGGATGGCCTTTATTACTCCCAGGGGAATGCAGACGGAATAGGTAATAATGGCGCTCAGGATGCCGAAGTACAGGGAGACGGGAATGCGCTCCTTAATCATGTCCCACACTGGTTCATTGTATTTGAAGGAGTTGCCCATGGTGCCCTGGAGCAGCCCGTCAAAGCTGGTCTTATACATCACGGCGCGCCAGGCATAGCCGCGCGCCTTGTCCCTGACGGCTTCCGTATTGTCCGTCTGCCTCATGCGGCGCGCCCAGCGTTCCGCGCGGTCCATGGGGGATTCTATGTCCACGGTCCAGCCTTCCGAGGCGGCTTTCCGGGACGGAGTGCCGGAAAAGAAGGCGTCCTTCACGCTGTCGGAATCCTTGTCCTGGCGCACTACGACGACCTGTTCTCCCGTTTCATTCAGGTTGATCCGGGTGTGCGTATCGGAAATGCCGGAATATTCATCTTCCTTGTCCGCCGCTTCCACGCCGCCGATCTCCCCGAATTCCTCACGGGAAATGAAAATCTTTTTTGGGAGCACTCCCAGCCATTGCAGATAAGCGGTGATGATGGGCTCCTGAAGGCTGTACTGTTCCTCCAGGCGCTCCATATCCGCTTCGCTCAGGTTATTGTCGCCGCGCTGGGACCCCGCCTTCTGGCCGGACAGGGCGCTCATGCTCTGCTGCTGCATCATCTGCTCAATGGGACCTCCCGGAACAAAGCGGGTTATGCAAAAGACGAGGAACGTGACCCCCAGCAGCGTCAGGGGCATGAGAAGGAGTCGTCTGATGATATAGGTCTTCATTCGTCGCGCAGAACTCTACTGGTTTGTGGCAGGCGAGGCAAGTAGCAATGCAAATTTGTGAGCCTTTGCTAACATGCGGTTTCCCCATTTTTTCTTAATGCGGAATGGAAACAATTAAAGATTCCGCAGGATTTCAATGGAGCATCCCGTATTACCGTCAACGGTTCGCAAAACATTAAATGCCTTCTCCCAGGCGGCGCGCCAGCATCTCCGGGAGTCCGGCGGCCAGAATGCGCCTTTGCGCTTCCTCCACGTCGTATTCCACGCGGCGCTGGTAATAAACCATGCTGTCCACATCAAGCACGCCGTAGGCGGCGCGGGGGTCTCCGTCCCTGGGCTGGCCGACGGAACCCACGTTAATAAGGTACTTGTTGGTTTTGAGAAGCTGGATGTCCCCGGATTCATATTCCTGGATGCTCCCTTCATGGCGGATGAAGGTGCGGGGGACGTGCGTATGACCGTTGAAGCACAGGAACTGATTGTCTCGCAACATGTTGATGCTGTGCGTGGCCGTGTCCACATTCGTGACGTAGGACCAGGAATTGGGCTTGTCCTGGGTGGCGTGCACCAGAACGATTTCATTGGGCAGGATACGCTGGAAGGGGGCGCGGCGAAGCCACTTCTTCTGTTCTTCGGAAAGCTGCTGGCGCGTCCATATCAGGGCTTTGTACGCCACGGGGTTCATGCCCGCCGGATTGTCTTCCCCAATGGCTTCCTCATCATGGTTGCCGCGCACGGTGGGAATCTGGCGTCCGCGGACGAACTCAAGGCATTCGGCCGGATTGGCGTTGTAGCCCACAATATCACCCAGGCAGTAAACGGCGTCGCATTGAAGCTGTTCTATATCCTTCATCACCGCTTCCAGAGCGGGCAGATTGGCATGGATGTCACTGATCAGGGCTATTCTACTCATGGTGTTGTGGAGAAAAAGCATAGCACCTTTCCGGGGCGTTGCCAAGCGCCTTCGGCGGAGCGGTTAAAGATTAAAGGCCGGAAATTAAAGTTCATTCCGGCCGTCATTGAAAAAGCGCCCCTTTAAAGGAGGAGCTCCTTTTAATTTATCTTTAGTCTTTTGTTTTTAGTCATCCGTTTTTGCGGGAGGCAAGGCCTCCAAGGCCTCCCTCAAGCCGTCCACGGGGTATTTCAGGGAATTGGCCAGGTGGCTGCTCATCAGGTCGCGGGCAATCTCGTCCGTCGGGAACAATTCCCGGAAGGGAACGCGGTCTTTTTCAGGCACTTTCAGCCTGTTTTCCAGGACGAAAATATTGCTCACCAGGCTGGGCGTCCGGTTCCTGGGATCCTTGAACAATTCCCGGCCCAGCTCCAGCGCCTCGCGGGATTTGGAGGGAACGCGGACAAGCGCATAAAACTCCTTGCGCGCCGTCAGGGGCGGCGCTCCCAGTTCCCGGGCCTTGCGGTAGGCTTCCGCAGCCTTTTCAAAATCCGGCTGGCGGTAGGTATCGCTGTACATGTTGCCCAGCAGGGATTGCAGGTACCAGCTGTCCGGGTTGGCGCTGATGCCTTTTTCCAGGAAGCTGCGGCCCTTCTGGATGTACTTCCGGAAGCCTTCCCTTCGTTCCATGGGAGAAAGCCGCTTATTGTCCAGATAGCTGGAGGAGGCGTTATTGCCCAAATGCCACGAACCGTTGTCCCAGTAAAAGTCGGAATGGGGGGCAAGAGAGGTGATTTGGTTGTAGCGGCGTTCCAGATTGGCCCAGTCGGAAATCAGGAAGCAGTCGAAGGCCTCCATGCTCAGCACGGCCGCTACCAGGGAGCGCAGCCCCCCCAGGGAAACCATGGCGAGCTGCTGTTCCAGATAATCGGAGGAGGAGAGCTCCACCGGATCATCCAGCAGCCCCGCCGCCTTTTCCTGCTCCAGAATACGGTTCTGCAAAGGCAGGCGAATCATGCCGAAGCCCAGCAGGGCAATGATGAAAATGACGATGGTTTTCAGCATGATGTTACAAAAAGTGGTGAGGCTCTTTACCCCAGAGAAAGATTCTCTAGAATTCTCATAGCTCCTTCATTCCTATTTTCTTTAGATAATAATAGATACCATCATAAAAGGAGGATTGCCGAGTCAAATCCGCGTCACATCCCTCCGGGATAAAAATCACGAATCCCTGGCGTGCTCGTGTCAATAAGACGCGGTAGGTATTTTTAAGATAGAGCTGTGCGTCTTTTTTACAAACCGTTTTCCAACTAGAACCTGTAAAATTATAAGCTTTAAAATGTCCTTTTTCTATGCGGTAGTCTGCATCCCATGCAACGATTGCCCAGTCAATTTCTAGCCCTTGAATATCAAATTCGGTGGCCGTGTCTTCGAGGAAATAGGAGGAACGAATATCCTCCTTATCATTTAAAAACCAGTTTTCTGCTTGAATATTACTCTGTACCCAGATTCCAAATTGGCGTAAACGTTTGGCCCCAGAGCTAGCGATGAGTCCATAACGTTCCGTTCCTCGGGCTTGGGCTCGTATCCATTCTTGGGCTTTTTCCAGGCTGCGGGTAATCGTGATGGGATAATTAGGCGATAGCTCAGAGTAGAGCTGTTGGGCTACTGGTAAATTTTCGTCCAATAATGATTTTACAAACGCAGAAACTCGTTCATTCCGGAAAGAACGGAGTGAAACTGAAAGATGGAGGTTTGGTTCCCGATAGAGGCGTAATCCCGTAAAGAGATGTTCAAGTTGTTTTCCGTGTGTATATTCCACATCAGAGATTTGGGGTGATACATAAACATTCCAATCTGGAAAATGGTCTCTTAGTGCGTCAAACCAAGCTAGCAGCCCTGCTTCTCCAGTATGTATCTCTTGACCACCTCCGATTAAGCAGATGATAACCGTCCAATCTTGGTGGCGATCCATTACACTGATAAGAAATTCAGGTTCAGACATGTTCCAGCCGGGAACATGGCGTTTTAACATAAATTTGGCTGTTTGTTCTTTTGTCCAAGCACGTTGTGCTTCGTCAAAAATGGCTACTTTCTCCGCAGGGATTTGTTCTGAAGGAGGCAGATAAGCATCACGAAAGTGGTGGATGTTTTGGATAAAGGCAGCAACTTTTCTTTTAGATGCTGTCTTTGTTATTTTACCTTTAAAACGTTTGATTTCATCTCGTGCTAGAGCTTCTCGTAAGACAGCAACCAAAGGACCATTACCGGAAAGAAAGACCGCATGTTCTTGCTCATCATATTGATGCCGCTCATTTGCAATATTGAGGCCTACTAACGTTTTTCCAGCACCAGGTACGCCAGTGACAAAGCAAATGGATTTTTCATGATGCTGCTTACTCTGCTCAATAATGCGATTCAGTGCCTTTGTGGTGAGGCTAAGATTGTAAGCTCCGGCATCACTACGTGAAATTTCTTTAACATCATGTCCACGGTAAAGTGCTTGAGCTGCTTCAATAATCGTGGGAGTAGGCATGTATGATGAAGTTAACCATTGTTCAAAATGGAATGCCTCATCACACAGAGTGCTAGTCAGCTTTGTTAAAGTAGGTCCTAAGGTGTTATCATTACAGAGGATAGGATGATAAACTCCGTCTTGACCTACTGTAAGTTGATGTTCCTTAGAAGGAGCATGGGTACAAATTACCAAAGGAACAATTTTCTTTTGATGGCTTTCTTGATGGAAATACTTTAAAGCTAGTGCATAGTCTACAACCTGGTCAATAGCATGTCTGGGATAAGATGATTCTCCTACTTTAAATTCAAGGACATAGAGAATACCTGCACAGGCGATGACGACATCTATTCGTTCTCCGATGCGGGGAATGGTGTATTCAAAGGCTATTGAGCCAGCAGGAATATCTTTAAGAACGTGTTGGAGTGATTTGATTTCGTGAACAAAGGAGTTGCGCGAATTTTGATCTAGGTCAAATGGTGTATGAAAAGCAATCTGCCCTAAAATTTCTTTTAGAGATTGGGTACAAAAAGACTGTAGGTCATTGGAATAATAAGACCGTTGCATCATCTTTGGTAGTAGGACAGAACCAGAATGGTCAATCCATGTTCAGGCACTTGCGGATGTCCTTATCCAGAAGTTCCCATTCCGGCACGGATGTTCCGGCCTGCCGGGCCTTGGAGAGAGGGTCTCCCCAGATGGCCGTGTATTCGACAGGGCGTCCTTCGTTGTAGTCCACGGCGCTGGACGGAATGAAGGAGCCCATGCTTTCCGTGCGGGAAAGGTGGAATTCCACCAGGTCATCCGGCAGGGTGTAGCCGCGGGCCTTCGCCGCCCGGACTACTTCCTCCATGATGCGGCGCGCCCGGGCGACGTTTTCCGGGTTTTGATAGAGTTCCGCAATGCTGATGCCGCCCAGCGCCAGGCACAGCCCGTTGAACGGGATGTTCCAGACGAGCTTGTACCACTGGATTTGCTCCGCGGCGTCAAAGGCGCGCGTCTTGATGCCGGCGTTGGCAAACAATTCGGAGAGTTCCCGGGCCTTTTCAGAGCCTTCCGGTGAGGGGACGAAGGGTGCAAATTGAATGTTGCCGCCTTCCAGATGGTTGACGTGGCCCGGTTCCGCGCGCATGGCGCAGATGAAGCACAGACCCACATAGATGCGGTCAGCCGGGATGATGCGGGCGATTTCCTCCGCATTTCCCATGCCGTTCTGGAGTGTGACTACAACCGTATCCGGTCCCATCAACGGAGGAAGGGCCTTGGAGAAACCGGCATTTGCCGTGCTTTTCCAAGCGACTATGACGAGGTCCACCGGGCCGACTTCCGCCGCGTCCCGGTACACCTTGAGCCGGGGCAGGGATATGTCTCCATGCAGGCTTTTCACTTGCAGGCCGTGTTCTTTCAGGTAGCCGTATTCCGAACGTACGATGAAGGAGACGTCCTGGCCGGATTCCTGAAGCCTGGCTCCGTAGTAGCAGCCGAGGGCTCCGGCTCCCAGAATGGCGATTTTCATGATGTGCGGTGAAGGTGTGTATCTTGTATTGAGATTGCCTAGAGGCCCTGAACGTTGCCCTTGTTGTCCAGATAGATGTGCATGGCGTTCGGTGAGACGGGCAGGGCCGGCATGCGCATGATTTCACCGCAGAGGGCCACCAGGAAGCCGGCTCCGTTGGCAATTTCAAAGTCGCGCACGGTGACGGTGAAACCGGTGGGGCGGCCGCGGAGACGGCCGTTGTCGGAAAGGGAGTTCTGGGTTTTTGCCATGCAGATGGGCAGGTCCGTGAGGCGGCTGGCTTCAAACTGGGCCAGCTTCTTTTTGGCCGCGGGCGTCAGTTCCACTCCGTCCGCTCCGTAAATACTGCGGGCGATGATGTTGAGCTTTTCTTCCACCGGAAGAGCGGATTCATAGAGGGGCTTGAAAGGAGCGGAGGGCTTGTCCGCAGCTTGCACCACCATTTGGGCCAGGTTTTTGCCGCCTTCCCCTCCCTGGGAGAAGATGTCCGCAATGGCGCAGGGAATGCCGCGTTCCGCACAGTGCGCCACGATGGCGTCCAGTTCCTCCTGGGAGTCGTCAAAGAATTTGTTGACGGCCACCACCACGGGGCGCTTGTAGTGGGCGGCGGCGTCCAGATGGGCGTCCAGGTTGGCAAGACCTTTTTTCAGTGCGGCCACGTCCGTGTTTTTCAGGTCCGCTAGGGCGGTGCCTCCGTGCATTTTCAGGGCGCGCGCCGTGGCTACGATGACGATGGCGGCAGGGTCCAGTCCGGATTGGCGGCACTTGATGTCCAGGAATTTTTCTGCGCCCAGGTCAAACGCGAATCCGGCTTCCGTGACGGCATAGTCCCCAAAGTGGAGGGCCATTTTGGTGGCCAGCACGGAGTTGCAGCCGTGGGCGATGTTGGCGAACGGGCCGCCGTGCAGGAAGCAGGGCACCCCTTCCACGGTCTGGACCAGGTTGGGCATCAGGGCGTCTTTCAGAAGGGCCATGACGGAGCCGGTGATGCCGAGTTCCCTGGCGAATACGGGCTTGTCGTCCGTCGTGAAACCGATCACGATGCGGTTGATGCGGTCTTCCATGTCCTTGTAGGAGGTAGCGAGGCAAAGGCACGCCATGATTTCCGAAGCCGGAGTGATGTCGAAACCCGTTTCACGCGGGAAGCCCTGCTTGTTGAGTCCCACGATGATGGAGCGCAGGGAGCGGTCATTCATGTCCATGACGCGCTTCCACGTGACTTTGCGTTCGTCAATGTTCAGCGTGTGGAAGAACATGGCGTTGTCAATGATGGCGCTGATCAGGTTGTGGGCGGACGTGATGGCATGGAAGTCTCCCGTGAAGTGCATGTTGATTTCATCAGGCGGCGTCAGGGAGCTTTTACCGCCGCCGGTGGCACCGCCCTTGCGGCCGAATACCGGGCCCATGGAGGGCTGCCGAAGCGCCAGGCAGGCTTTTTTACCGATGGCCTGCAACCCCTGCGCCAGACCGATGGAGACGGTGGTTTTCCCTTCTCCGGAAGGGGTGGGCGTGATGGCGGAAACCAGAATGAGTTTGCCGGGTGCGGCCGGCTTGTCCAGTACGTCCAGGGAAATCTTGGCCTTGTTGCGGCCGAAGGGGATCACGTCGTTTTCATCGACGCCCAGCTTGTTGACACAATCGGAGAATGCAGGTGTGACCATGAATGCATGATGACGGAAGCCCCCTCTTTTTGCAAGAAGGTTCATGGGCATTCATGTGGCGGAAACGGGGATGTTTTCAACCATCATGGGAGTGGGCCCAGGGAAATCCTGGGTTCAAGGAGGGTACAGGCAGAGGGTGCGCGGGAGAGGGAAAATTGGGCGGTGAGGGCACCGTTGTTTTTCAAACCGTGGGAGCGTGTCCTTCCACTATGTTTTCTAATGAAAGCGTTCCGGGAATGAGGGCCTCTGGACCTTATAAAAATTTCCCTTGAAACCAGGGTATTTCAGGAAAGAAGCCGATTTGAAGGGTTACCGCTTCAGCACAGGGCGGTAATGGCCCGTGATGGTATGGGAGAAGAGGAAGTCTTCCTCCTGCGCACCGCAGCCGACGTTGTGAATAATCAGCGGCGTTCCTTCCTTCGTCTTCCGGTCGGAAACGATGCCGATGTGGGGAACACTGTCGGACAGGTTCCACGTAACCAGGTCGCCGGGCTTGTAGTCCGCCGCGGTTTCCGTAATGGGAAGGGACCATCCTTTCCGGGCAAAGAAGGCGCGGAGATTGGGAACCCTGCGGTGGTCAATGCTGCGGTCCGTGGTTTTCAGGCCCCATAGTTTCGGATATTTGGAGAAGTGGGCCTTCATGTCTTCATGCACGGCTTTCTGGAGGTCCAGTCCGAAAGCCCTCATGGCTCGGATGACCACGTCCGTACATACTCCCGTTTCCTTGGGGACATCCCCGTTGGGGTAGGGGATGATTTGATAGCCTCCGTTGTAGGAGACCGTTACTCCTATCTGTTCGCGCGCCTTGGCGGCCAGTGCGGCGTTGTCCGCCATCAGGCACGCGGAACAGGAAAGGAAGAGGAAGGTGAGAAGGACGGCGGGTTTCATGGGGTAGTTGGGCTGGGAAAAGGGTAAAAATCAGACGAAGCTGGCAAAGCCGATGTCCGGACGGCGCTGCATGCCGTCAAATTTGACCTTTTTGGTTTCGTTGTGGGCACGCTGGCGCGCTTCGGAAAGGGATTCCCCCTGCGCCACGACGGCCAGCACGCGGCCGCCGTTGGTTTCATAACAGTTTTTGTCCGCATTCCATTTGGTGCCGGCGTGGTAAACGGAGGCATTCGCAACGTCGTCCAGCCCCTGGATGGCGTCGCCGGAGCGGGAGGTTTCCGGATATCCCTTGGAGGCCAGCACGCAGCAGACGCTCCAGCCGTTTTGGAAGGAGATTTCTTCCGGAGTGAATTCTCCCTTGGCCCCATGCAGGCAGAAGGAGGCCAGATCCCCGGAGAGCAGGGGCATGACGGCCTGGCATTCCGGATCCCCGAAGCGGCAGTTGTATTCAATCACCTTGGGGCCGTTCGGGGTCAGCATCAGGCCGAAGTACAGGAAGCCGCGGTAGGGCAGTCCGTCCTTTTTCAGTCCGGCTACCGTCGGGGCCACGATTTCCTTTTCAATGCGTTCCAGCATGTCCGGCTCCACAAGCTGGCGGGAGGCCACCGCGCCCATGCCGCCCGTGTTGGGGCCCGCGTCGCCTTCCTTGAGGCGTTTGTAGTCCCGCGCCGGGCACAGGATGAGGTAGTGGTCGTCCACCAGGGCTCCGAAGATGGAGACTTCCGGCCCGGTCAGGAATTCTTCCACCAGCAGGCGCCCTTCACCGAAGCGCCTGTCCGTAAATACTTCTTTCAGGAAAGCGTCCGCTTCTTCCTTGCTCATGCAGACGGCCACGCCCTTGCCGGCGGCCAGGCCGTCAAATTTGAGCACGGTGGGGTAAACGCCGCCGATGAATTGCCGGGCTTCCTCCAGGGTGGCGGCCACACGGGCCTGCCCGGTGGGGATGTGGTGGCGGAGCAGGAATTCCTTGGCAAATTCCTTGCTGGCTTCCAGCTGGGCGCTTTCCTTCACCGGCCCCCAGCAGGGAATGCCCACGCGGGCACAGGCGTTCGCCAGGCCTTCATCCTTCACCAGATAGCTTTCCTCCCCGGCTACGCAGAGGTCCACTTTATTGGAAACCATCCAGTCGATCAGCGTAGGCAGATCCCTGGCGGGAATGGGGGCTGCCAGACGGTTGATGGCGTCACTCCCCGGGAAACAGTACATTTCCGGTGCGGAGGGAGATTCCTTGAGCGCCTTGACCAGTGCGTGTTCACGCCCACCTTTTCCAATAACGGCTATTTTCATACGCGGCAAGTATGCCGGGACGGACTGATTTTGCCAAGCTGAAATGAACGGGGAAGGCACTCCCGGCATACGGTTTTTTCCGTGCTGCTCCAAGGGGCTTTCATGATTCAGGGGACGGCTGTGGAACGTCTGCGTGCCCCTGGGCGGTGTTTTGCTTCCGCGGGAATCCCGGCCATGAAAAAGACCGCCTGACACGGAGGAAAGGCGGCCTGTGAAAAGAAGTTGTTTGTCCTGGCTTTAGAACGGGATTTCGTCGTCCATGTCTCCAAAGTCGCTGGACGGCTGGTTGGAGGGAGGCATGGGGGGCGGATTGTAGTTCTGGGCCGGACGGGCCTGCCCGTAGTTGTTGGAGCGGGGAGCTCCCTGGGGCTGCTGGCGCGGAGCGCCGCCCATGTCGCCTTCACCGCCGCGGGGGAAGAGCTGGATGTTTTCACCGATCACGCGCAGCTTGGTGCGCTTCTGTCCGGAGGCCTTGTCTTCCCAGGAGTCCAGTTGCAGGCGTCCTTCCACAAAGACTCCGCGGCCCTTGCTGAGGTAGTTGCCGGCTACTTCCGCCTGGCGGTTCCAGAGGGTGACGTCCACAAAGGTGGTTTCCTCCTGGCGTTCGCTGTTGTCACCCGCATAGTAGCGGTTGATGGCGAGGCGGATGTCCGTGACGGCGGTGCCTTTGGGGGTGTAGCGAAGCTCGGGATCGGCGGTCAGGTTGCCCATTAAGAAGACTTTGTTGAGATTGGCCATATGGGGTGGGTGTTAACGAGGTGTGTGGTAACGTATAAGAAAGGTGCCTTGCCGTTTGGGAGGCGTGTGGCTGGTCGCTAGCAACTATGGCCCTGCACGTGATTTTGTGCAATACTAAATTGCGGAATCGTTCTTCATCATGTCTCCTTTCTACATTGCATTCGTCATGGAACCGTGAAAACTTCACCTCCATGAGTTTCAAGCAACGGCGGCGAAACGGACTGTTCCGGGTTTCCTGGAGCATGTGCCTTTTGCTGTCCGTGCTGGCGCACCTGTTCCTGCTGGCGGGAAGCTACCTGGTTCCGGAGGAATGGCTGGCTTCCCCGCGCCCGGCGGAAGCGGCGCGGCGACAGGTGGTGGTGAGCGCGCGCATGGTGAAGAAGGTGGAGCCTCACCCGGAGGGCCGGAGGCAGGCGCCGAAGGAGCATCTGCCTGCCATCGTGAAGACTAATGAGGAGCAGGAAAGCGCCACCAGGCCGGAGACCCCCAAATTCCAGAGCAACAGGAACACGCGTGCGGAAGGCGGCCGAAAGGACCCGGACAGCAGCAGGGACATGCCTGCCCAGGACGGCGTGGAGCGCGAGAATGGGGAGATTGTCCTTTTTGACCAGAATAGGCAGGATGGCGACCTGAGCCATGAACGGGACGGCAACAAGAATGCCGCTCCCGGAGCGGCCGCCAACGTTCCCTATCAGCCCCTGGAGCCGTCCATGCCTCCCGCGGGCCATCCGGATTCCGTAGACCATTCTCCCAACAGGGAGGGCGTTCCGGGCAAGGCAAGCGAGGAAGGACTGGCCCGGCAGAACCGCCGCCCCGCGCAGGAAAGGGCCATGCAGCTTCCGCATGCGGTGACATTGCCCCGGCCCGGCGAACCGGAGAAGCCGGACGCCCTCCAGGAACTGGCCAAGAGCATTGCGAAGGGGGCGGACAATCCTCCCCTCAATCTTCCCAACCTGAACCTGCCTCCCAATACGAGGCCGGCGCAGAAGCAACCTTTATACGACCCCATGTTTAACGCGGAGAGCCAGCCCGGCTTCAAGACGCATGAGCAGAAAACCAAGCAGACGGGCAAATTCAGCTTTGGCCGCCGCCCGACACTGGATGTGGAAGCCACCCCCATGGGGACGTACCAGGCGATCGTTTACCGGGCCATCGGGGAGCAGTGGTACCGTCAGTGTGACTTGAACCGCGACCTGATTGTCACCGGAACCGTGCGCATCCGCATCCTGATTAACAAGAACGGCAAGGTTTCCTCCATGAGGCAGACTTCCCGCGTGGGAGCCAGCGAGGTCCAGAAGTCCTTCACCTTCCTCGCCATTAAACTTGCCCGGCTGCCCGCGATGCCGCCGGAGGTGAGGAACGCGCTCGTCGGGGATTCGCTGGAAATGTACTTCGACTTCAATTTTTAACAACCTACCATCCTACAACAACATCATTCACTGATACTTCACCATGAACTTTATCAAGGACTGCATCACATTCTTCCAGGCAGGCGGCGTCTTCATGTATCCGCTGGCGGCCTGTTCCGTTCTTCTCATTGCGGCCATCATTTACCGCATGTTCAATATGAAGAGGAGCACCATCTGTCCCGCCAGGCTGACCCGGGCCGTGGAGCAGTACACCCGCGGGGCCTTGGAGCGCAGCGAACTGGAGAGGATGGCCGCGGATTCGGGTTCCGTGGAGGGGCGCCTGGTGCTGGACGCCCTGAATTCTCCTCTGGAGGATGAAGCCGCCCTGAAGGAGATGATCCAGGTGAAGGCCCGCGAGGAGTTCGTGACGCTCCAGGCGGGGCTTCCCCTGCTGGACATGATTGTGATGATCGCCCCCATGTTCGGTATTCTGGGGACTGCCAGCGGCCTGGTGCAGATTTTCAGCGTTTTCGGGATGGATGAGAGCCACGGCATGATCGCGCAGGGGATTGCCCAGGCGCTGAACACCACGATTGCCGGGCTGGCCATCGCCACTCCCGCCGTAATCGCCCACGTTTATTATTCCCGCAAGCTGGAGCGCATTTCCGCTTCCATGGAAGTCCTGCTGACGGAGCTGATTTCCTTCCGCTGCCATCATTCCCAACGCTGAACAGGCCATGCAGTTTTACCGCAAGAAAGCAAGAACCATGGGGGTTCCCATCGTCCCCATGATTGACATATTGACCATTCTGCTCATCTTTTTCATCGTTCACACCCAGTGGAAAAAGCCGCAGTCCCTACTGAAAATAGACGTGCCGGGCGCGGAGTTCATGGAAGGGGCTCCTTCCACGGAGCAACGGGCCGTCCTGGCCGTGACGGGGAAATCCTCCATTTCCCTGAACGGGAACCTGGTGGAGATGAATGAGCTGGCCGCCGCCCTGGAAGCCCTGAAAAAGGAGAAACCGGACGTCAAATTGCAGCTTGACGTAGATAAAAAGGCGGAGTTTGGCGTCATTGTCGGCATTTGGGACGCGCTGACGTCTGTGGGTATTGACGCGGGGGATGTTCCTGCCAGAATAGAAATCAACAAAGCCGGCGCACAGTAAGCGCCTTAACACATATATACTCCCCTCCCTCCCGATGCTATTGGAAATCGCACAGTATGGAAATCCGGTATTGAAGGAAAAATGCCGCCCCGTAGAACATTTTGACGACGGCTTGAAAGCCCTGGCGGAAAACATGCTGGAAACCATGTACGCCGCAGAAGGCATCGGCCTGGCGGCTCCGCAGGTGAGCATTCCCATTCAACTGGTGGTGATTGATATTCCGGAGGAGGAAGAGTCCGTCACCTGGCTGAAGGTGAACGGGGAGGAGAAGGAGCTTTCAGACATCATGCCCCTGATGTTTGCCAATCCCGTCCTGGAGCCTTACGGGCCCATGCATCCCTTCCATGAAGGCTGCTTGAGCGTGCTCAAGATACGCGCTTCCGTCGTGAGGCCGGATTTTGTCAAAGCTACGGTGCTCCTGATAGATGGAAGAGAAGTGACGATTGACTGCAACGGATTGCTGGCGCGATGCCTGCAGCATGAATGCGACCATTTGAACGGCATCCTGTTTGTGGAGCGCGTTTCTTCCGCCCAGAAGATCACCCTGCGCAATAAATTGAAGCGCCTGGCTACCGGGTATTGACGGTTTCCCGGATCGGGATCGGGCCGCCTGTTTGGCGAAAGGTCTCGGCGGCAGGGGAAATCACTCTTGAGCTGCCGCGATAAAGCGCGGGGTTAGCCGGTCTGTTGCATCGTGAGGCATAATGGGCTGTGAAATTTCTGGACTGGGTTTCTTTCTGCACGTGCCTGAATCCCTCTCCATGAACTTTATTTTACTCCGCATCTGCTCAAGGAGTCCATTGGGGCGCGCAGAAAATCTTGATCCCCTTTTCTTCAAATAGAGTGATGATTCCTCATGGTTCCGCTGTTTGGTTTTCTGCGGTGCAGAGAAGGGAGGAGTATCTTCCTCCTTCCAGCTTCCCGATCATGCCAGGTCTTTCGTTTGGCCGTTGAGGTACACATGGGCAGAGAGGGGGGTGCAGAGGCATTGCGAACCAGTCGTCCTCTTTCTTCTACTAATGATTAGGGCCGGTCATCAACAAACGTCGCTGTCAGACGAAGATGAAAGTTCAGTCCTGTTCCTGTGGGGCTTCCAAAGAAGTATGACCAATGCCTGGAGCAGAAGGGAGACCATGTTAAAAATGAAGATTGCAGGAAAGGAGCCGGGAAGGAGAAGCGTCACAAGGATGTTGAACAGGCTTCCGCAGAATAGAAACCTGCCGCCCAGTCGCTGAACACTTACCCATGCTTCATTACTACTGAAGGCGTAAGGGGTGCGTATTCCGAACCATTTGTTGGGAGTTATCTTGGGGCAAACGTTGGCCAGGAGCAGAAGAAATGTGTTCAGGCTTATGAAGATGACTTTGGCTGTGTCTCCCAGGCTGACCGTATTTGCCAGGCTTGTCTTTTGAATGGTCAGGCAAAGATAGGAAAACAGGACGACCAGGAAGAATTCCGCGTACGTGGCCATCTTCGCGCCAATCCGCCTGTTGTTTTCATTCCTGCTGAAGTGAATGGGCAAAAGGATGATCAGACGGAGAATCTTCCCGATGAGGAAGCCGAGGATTCCCAGGCCAATGAATCCCAGAAGGGCGTCCATGCCGTTCTTGTCCTCAAAACGGGTGGGCATGCCGTATTCATTGAAATGTACGGCGACGCGGGCGGGCAGCCGTGACGATACGGCTGCATAGTAAGTCAGCACGGGAAACAGGGCTATGACAAGTTCGTTGAAAATTGGCCCGATCCACCAGGATGGGGAAGATTGAGCAGAGAGCGGGGTTGGCTGCATGGCGTTTAATGATTGGGCTGGGGTCCGATGATTTTGTTCCATTTTCCGGAGGATGTTTCGCGGGCCGCCTTGAAATTGCCTATCCAGACCAGTATTTCTTGAAGAACGCTCAGGTTGATATCGTAAAAGATGAATTTGCCTTCCCTGTGGTCGCGGACGAGATCGGCTTCTTTTAAAACAGACAGGTGGTGGGAGATAGCGGCTCCGGTAATACTGAAATGTTCCGCGATTTCTCCGGCCGGCATGGCGCCGTTTTTAAGTATTTCCAGAATTTCACGGCGTGTGGGGTCAGCCAGGGCTCTGAGCGTAGGTTGCAGGGAAGAGGGATTATTCATTTTATATTTAACTTTAATGTTAAATATTTCTAATATGGATTCCCGGCGAGGTCAACAAAAATAAAGAGAAGGACCGAACGGGAACACTTGTTTATCACGTTCCTGCGTGTCGTGATAGCCGCTCTGGTGGGATCATTCTTTAAACCGGACCGCCGTCCGCTATCCGGATATGGATTCCAAGGATTTAGTCTAAAGCTTTCCCGCGCCGCAAGCTTTTGCAGCAAACTGAATCATTTGTGCGGATGGAGAACGTACGGTGGGGAGGAGCGTTCGCTGACGCTTCCAGTTTCAGATCGAATGTTGCAAATGCTCGCTGCGTTCCAAGGGGAGCTTCAGGAGGCTGCCGCAGGGACCGGAGCGTTCTGTGATTCCCTTTTGACGCGGATTTGCAGGTCCGCCAGGGCGTTCATGTAGTAGATGTACGCGTCAAAGGCAGAGGCATACGGGGTGAAGGAGTTTTCCTTCTGCATGTAATGGAAGTGGTCCGCACTCTGGAGCTTGCGCCAGACGTGGGTGAGGTCCTTGTCATTGGCGGCCTTGACCGGTTTTTCCAGGCGGTAGATTTTGCGGATGGCTTCGTCCTGCATGACGTTGCCGTTCCAATGGGACATGGTTCCGAAGGTGGAGCAGGTCATTTCCTGGGTGCATTCGCAGACGGAGACGGGCTTGATTTCACGCACCACTTCAGACGGGGTCATGAACCGGTTGCCGGCATCCACGCAGGCAAGGATCATGGTGCGCCAGAATTCAAAGACGCCCGTAGCGTCAGACTGGCGTTCGCCAAGCGTCTCATAGTCCATGGACAGGGTGGTGACGCTGCCCTGCTGGTGCGTCAGCCAGTCCGCGAAGGTGGTGGGGGAAAGCGGGTATTCCGGCCATTCCGGATCGGTTCTCATGATCGCCAGGTCATTGGAAAGTTCCCGGTTGCGGAAGATGGTGGTGGTGTTATAGACCCACGGGGCCAGGAATACTTCATTGCTGGTGAATCCCTTGAGCATTGCCGGATTGCCGTCCGCCATGATGCCCTTGAAGCCGAGCGTTTCCGCCTGCGCTGCAATGGCGTTGGAGTACAGCATGCCGGTGTTCATCAGCACGTCTGATTCCTGGCGGAAGAGTTTTTTAAGGAGTTCCCGGTGCTCTTCAATCTGTTCCGCAAATTCCTGCGGTGAGTAGACGGAGGCGAGGGAGTTGTAGTACGGCATCACCAGAAAGTCCACGCAGCCGGTTTCAGCCAGCTCCTTGAAGGCGGCAATCAGGTCCGGCCTGTGGTACAGGGCCTGTTCCAGAATGACGCCGCTGAGGGCCAGCCCGAAGCGGAATTTGCCCCCTGTGAGTTCGATGAGCTGCTTCATCAGCCGGGTGGCCGGGAAGTAGCAGCGTTCCGCCACCGTGCTGAGCACGCGGGCATTCAGATCGTCATCTTCATAGAAGGCGTGTTCTCCAATTTTGAAGAAGTCGTAATGAATCAGCCGGTTGGGCTGGTGTGCCACGAAAGTGAGGGAAATGTTGCTCATGTACGGGGAAAGGGCTGGGAGTTATCGTGTGGGGTGAAAAGGCGGTTCTTAGCGGTTCAGCACATGTTCGTAAACCCGGATGACCTTGTCTGCGGCGGCGTCCCAGGTGGAGGCCTTGATGTCCTCCGTGCTTTGTTCCACCACTTTCCGGTACAGTTCCTCATCCGTGCAGAGATGGACGATGTGTTCCGCCATCTTGTTGACGTCCCAGAAGTCCGCTTTCAGGGCTCCCTTCATGACTTCCGCCACGCCGGACTGCTTGGAGATCACGGCGGGAATGTTGAATTGGGCGGCTTCCAGAGCCGACAGGCCGAAGGGCTCCGATACGGAGGGCATGCAGTAGATGTCCGTGATGGAGAGGAGGTCATTCACCTTGTCCTTGTTCAGGAAGCCGGTGAAGTGGAATTTGTCGCCCACGCCCTTGAAGGCTCCGGATTCAATCAACTGGCGGAGTTTTTCCCCGGTACCGGCCATGACGAAGCGCACGTCGTCCGTCTGCTCCAGAACCTTGGCGGCAATTTGCAGGAAGAAGCCCGGACCTTTCTGGGCCGTCAGGCGTCCCAGGAAGAGCACGAGCTTTTCCGGAAATTTTTTCTTTCCCTTGAAAACCTTGACGGGGTCCGCCCCGTTGTGGATGGGGAAGATTTTATGGGGGTCTATGGCGTAGTGCCCGCTGGCGATGGTGCCCGTGTATTTGCTGACCGGAATGACGGCGTCCGCCTGTTCCATGCCGAATTTTTCAATATCGTAAATCCATCCGCGGGCGTCCGCTCCGGCGCGGTCAAACTGGGAGGCGTGCAGGTGCACCACCAGGGGCTTGCCCGTGGCTTTTTTCACCTCCACGCCGGCCAGGTAAGTCATCCAGTCATGGGCGTGGATAATGTCGAAGTCCTGCTGCATGGCGACTTTTACCGCGATTTTGGAGAACTGGATGACTTTCAGGGCCAGGTCCCCGGCATAGAGGTCCTCCTTGTTTTTGAATAGCTGGAGGTCCGCTTCATGCGTCTTGGAGAAGGTGATGCGGCCTTCCTTGGTGAACTGCACCACGCCGGATTCCCCCTCCACGGTGGTGTAGGGGTCCAGTTCAATGGGGGCGTGCTCCACCAGGGCGAAGCTGTCATAGGAATACTTCCGGTCCACTTGCTCCACTTCCCGATAGGAGACGTTGTTGAGACCTGTGAGCTGGAACCCGTCAAAAAGAACGGAAGGATCGGCCTTGGGGACGATCACTCTTAAATCCACTTTTTTTGCCAGCGCCTTGGAAAGGCCCAGGCAGGCAATGCCCAGCCCCCCGTTAACCAGGGGTGGGAATTCCCATCCTAATGTAAGAACTCGGATTGTGCTCATTGGTTGATGTGGGTTGTCGGTGTCGGGAAGGAAGCGGCCTCATGCCGTGTTGTGCACCAACGCAATAAAACCAGATTTTTCATGTTCGGTCTAGAGTAATATGAGTAATTTTGTCCTAATAATGAAAAGAAAAATGGTGGTTTAGTTCAATCTTGCGTTCGTCATGAAATTAATTTAATCTAAATCGAACGCTTTTGATTCTCTCTTCTGTTTGGCTTCAATGTGCACCTCTCCCAACATCCCTGAAAGACGAAAAACGCCCCCTCTCCGGGGGCGTCTCGTCAAATGGGAATACACCAATGCGGTTTCTAAAATAACTCTCAGCGTGTGCCTTGCGGACGATGGAATTGTCCGCGTGACGTATTTCACCGGACCAGTGCCGGAAGATGAGCCCAGCTATGCCGTCAGCCCCGGGTATTCCGCTCCCGGCGCGGAGGTCCGGGAGTATGACGAAGCCGGAGTGCATGTCATTGAAACGTCCCTGCTGCGGATTCGCATCCGTACGGAGGAGCAAAAGGTGGATTTTTACGATATTGTCACGGACGAACCCCTGCTGGCGGATGAAGGCGGCTTTGGCCGGGAGTCCAAGGACTGGACGGGGGACGCCCGCGTGTGGATACGGAAAAGGCTTCAGGACACGGAGCATTTTTTCGGGCTGGGGGACAAGCCCTGCGCCCTGAACCTGAGGGGCAAGTATTTCTCCATGTGGGGGGCGGACCATTATGATTTTCACGAGGAATCGGATCCTCTCTACAAGAGCGTTCCGTTTTTCCTCAGCCTGCGGGAAGGGCAGGCGTACGGCCTGCTGTTTGACAATACGTGCCGCTCGTACTTCGACTTCGGCGCCTCGGATGAAAAGGTGCTGGCTTTCGGGTCGTTCGGCGGCCTGATGAATTATTATTTCATTTACGACCGCAGCCCTCTGGACATCGTAGCCGCCTACACGCGCCTTACCGGCACGCCCGAACTGCCGCCGCTGTGGGCGCTGGGCTACCACCAGTCCAAATGGAGCTATTATCCGGACAAGGCCGTGTATAACCTGGTGGAGCGGTTCCGGGACCTGGGCATCCCGTGCGACGCCGTCCATCTGGACCACCATTACATGGAGCAGAAGGAGGGGTTTACGTGGGACAGGCACAATTTCCCCGATGCGGCGGGGATGGTCCGCTCTCTGGAGGAGGACGGCGTGAAGACGGTCCTGATCGTGAATCCCGGCGTGAAGATCAACCCCGCCAATCCTGTTTGGGCGGAGGGTTTGGAACGGAATTATTTCTGCCGGCGGTCGGAGGGCAATCTTTTGTCGGAGGAAGTCTGGCCGGGACTCTGCAATTTTCCGGATTTCACGGCCCCGGCCGTCCGCAGCTGGTGGGCGGACCTGTTCAGGCATGATCTGGAAGAGGTGGGCGTGCGCGGCCTCTGGAACGACATGAACGAGCCTGTCGTCTTTCCGGACCGCACGTTCCCGATGGATACGCGGCATGAGTACGACGGCATGCCCTGTTCCCATGAAAAGGCCCATAACATTTACGGGCAGTGCATGGCGGAAGCCTCCTGGCTGGGCATGAAGCGCCACGCTCCGGACAGGCGCCCCTTCCTGCTGTCCCGGTCCGGTTTTGCCGGATTGCAGCGCTTTGCCGCCACCTGGACGGGGGACAACCGGTCCAGCTGGGAGCATTTGAAGCTGGCCAATTTCCAGTGCCAGCGGCTTGCCGCCTCGGGCATCTCCTTCGCGGGGGCGGATGCGGGGGGCTTCATGGGGCATCCCACGCCGGAGCTGTTTTGCCGCTGGATGCAGATGGCCGCGTTCCACGGGCTTTTCCGCAATCATTCCTCCGGGGAATTCGGAGGCCAGGAGCCCTGGGTGTTCGGACAGGAGGCCACCGCATATGTGAAAGCCGCCATTGAGGGCCGCTACCGCCTGCTTCCCTACATTTACACGCAGTTCCGCCGTTACGCGGAGACGGGGATGCCCGTGCTGCGCTCCCTGGCCCTTCAATGCTTCAGGAACAGGGACACCTACTGGCGGGGGGCGGAATATTTCTTCGGCGACCATCTGTACGTCATTCCCATCCATGAGCCGCAGGAAGGCGGCCGCTTCCTCTACATCCCGGAAGGCGTCTGGTATTCCTACCACACGGACAGCCTGATGGAGGATACCGGAAAGGACGTCTGGGTGAAATGCCCGCTTTCCTTCCTGCCCGTGTACGTGCGCGGCGGGGCGGTCATTCCCCATTGGCCGGTGCAGCAGCACGCAGGCGAACTGCCGCGGCCCCCGCTGACGCTGGACGTCTGGTGGGCGCCGGATGAGGAAGTGGCCTCCCACCTGTATGAGGATGCGGGGGACGGCTATGCGTACCGGAACGGGGAATGCGCCGTTCATGAGTTCCTTTACCGCGGCACCGGTTCCCATTCCCTGGAACTGGCGTGGAAGTGCGAAGGGGACCCCTGCGCGTTCCATGAGTCCGCGGAGGTTGTTCTGCACGGCCTGCCTGCCGGGATTGCCCTCAGCGCGCGCATGGACGGCGTTCCCTGCCGTGGCGTGGCGAGGGATGGCCGGGTATGGAGAATCCCGGTAGAGGGCAAGTTTGAGACGCTTTCCGCCTGCTGGACGGAGGAATAACAGGCGGGAATGTCAGGGAAGCAGGAAACTGCGCCTGACCGTATCCCGCTTTAATTTCAGCTCCCGCCATTCATGCGTCAGGGTGGAGGAGGCCACCACCCCGCCTCCCGTGCAGAGCGCGAGCCGCCGCCCCTGCCAGTACATGGACCGGATGCCCACCAGGCAGAAGAAGTCTCCGTCTTCCAGAAATCCGAACGGAGCGCCGAAATGGGACGGACAGCGGAGTCGCGAACGCCAGTCGTCCAACTGGGAGAGCGTCTTCTCCGTCCGAGGCTGGGATCCCAGGGCCGGAGTGGGGTGGAGCAGCCGTATCCAGTGGTCCGGCGGCAGCAGTTCGTCCGCTTCCAGGGTGAGGTAGGTGGCAAAGTGGATCAGGGTATCCAGGTTCAGCACGCTGCGGGCCGTTCTGGTGACGCTGCCGTAGGGGGACAGGCGGGAAAGGATGCTGCCGGCCACGATTTCATGCTCGCGGATTTCCTTGTCGTCATTGATGAAGACGCCCTCGTCTTCCGGCCGCGCCGTTCCGGCCAGGGCCATGGTCGTCAGGCGGCGTCCCTGCTGGTGGAACAGGGTTTCCGGGGTGGCTCCGCAGAAGCCTTCCTGCTCCGTCCACCAGGCATAGGGGTAATGAAGCGGGGAACCGTTGACGGCCCGCAGGATGAGTTCACGGGGAACGTGGGGAGGCTGCATCTCTCCAAACTGGGGCGTTGCCGGAACGCTTTTCACCAGATGTCCGGAGGCGATTTGTTCAATCATTTCCGCGAATACCTGGGCATACGCGTCCGGGGACGGTTCCGTCCACAGGATTTCCGGAGCGGGCGGCGTGGGGCTTTCCGGTTCCGGAATGGGATGCAGGGCGGACGGTATTTTCCACGGCTGCGGGTCATCCAGGCGGAACGTGTTGACATAGAAGGCGGGGCCGGAATCCGGGGGGGCGGCCGATTCCCGGAAGGGCCCGGTCCCGAGAAGAAGGCCGCGGGAAGGGTGTCTGATCAGGGCTCCGGAAGTCAGCGTGCTTATGTCCATGCGGGGGCCATGTTAAAATGCTGTGGCAGGGAATTCCAGCTATTTGAATGTTTGTGGAGCTTCTCCCGGGAGCGAAGGCCTCCGGCCTTCGTGCGTGAAACCTCTTCCGCAGCATAGCGCAGGGGATTTTTCCTTTTTCCATTTCCTGTCCGGAGTTTGTAAGGGGCCGGAGCCCCTTACTCCCGGGAATATGCCCCCGGAAAACAGAACCTCGCGTCATGTCACGTGCCTTCCCCTTTTGAATTGACGGGAAAAAGCACTCAAGTAAGCTCTAACGAACTTCCGCCCAATATGCAGATGATGACCAGACCAGCGCCAGCCCTTTCTTCCTCCGCCGTTCCGGTGAAGACCATGCTGGCGGAGGTGCGGAAGCCGCTCGGCCCCGTATGGTGGAGCGTGTTTCTCGCCAGCGTGCTGCTGGCGGCGTGGGGCGTGGGGCGGAGTTCCTGGCGCATTGCCGCGGAGGGGGTGGGAGTGCTGGGGCTGAACAATAACGTGGTGTGGGGGCTGGACATCGTGCATTTTGTCTTCTGGATAGGCCTGGGACATGCGGGCACCCTGATTTCGGCCGTCCTGCTGCTGACCCGCCAGTCGTGGAGAAGCCCGATTGCCCGCGGGGCGGAACAGATGACCCTGTGCGCGGTGGTCTGCGCCGCCGTCTTTCCCGTGGTGCACGTGGGGCGTGTCTGGATGGCGTGGATGGCCTCCCCCCTGCCGGAGGTGAGCGGCATCTGGCCGGACATGGCCTCCCCCCTGATGTGGGACGTCATGGCCGTCAGCACGTATTTCCTGCTTTCCCTGTTGTACTGGTACATCGGGCTGGTGCCGGATTTCGCGCTGCTGCGGGATTGCTGCGCGGGGCATTTGAGGCGGCGGTACGGATGGCTGGCTCTGGGATGGCAGGGGACGGGGCGCCAGTGGCGCGCCTATGAAAAGGCCAGCCTGCTTTTTGCGGCCATCCTGACTCCCCTGGTGGTATCCGTCCATTCCGTGGTGAGCTTTGACTTTTCCGTGACGCAGGTGCCGGGGTGGCACCAGAGCATTTTTCCGCCCTATTTCGTGGGGGGCGCCATTTTGAGCGGCATGGCGATGGTCCAGTTGATTCTTCTGGGGGTGCGCCGCCTGATGTCCGGCAGCGGCGTCCGGCAGGCCATTACGCCGGCCATTCTGGATTTGAGCTCCCGCTTCGTGCTGGCCCTGGCCCTGGTGATGGGGGCCATGTATCTGTGGGAGCACCTGGCCGTGGTGCTGAATGGAGGCTCTCCGGCGTTGTTCCCGGGCAGGAATCCCGTGAATGCCGTGTTCCTGGGCGTTATGGTCGCCGGGAACGTGCTGCTCCCCCAGTTGTTCTGGTTCCGCTCCCTGCGCACCAACCGGTGGGTGATTGCGGTCGTGGCCCTGGGCGTGCTTGCCGGCATGTGGATGGAACGCTTCTGGATCGTCGTGAATTCCCTGAAAGCCTCCCTGCTGGCCGCCAATATCGGGGATTATTCCCCCAGCCTGACGGACTTGGCCATGATGGCCGGGAGCGTGGGGCTGTTCACGGCGCTGTACATGGCGCTGGTGCGCGTGACTCCGTTTTTTTCCCTGTGCGACGTGCGGGAACAGCAATCCCTGAACAAGGAGGGCGGGGCATGAAGAAGCGCGTCACTTCCGGCTGGGTGCTTTCCTTCTCTTCGGAAGAAGCGCTCCTTCAGGCCGTCCGGACGCTGGTGAAGGAGGAGGGCGTCTTCTGGGAGGTCTGTGCGCCTTATCCCTGCGCCGCCGTCCGGCTTGCCAACCGCCATGCCGGGAGGGCCGTAGGCGCAGGCGTGCGGCTGTGGGCCGCGGCTGGCGGAGTGTGCGGATTACTGGCCGTGGCCCTGTGGCTTTACTGGACGCAGTTCTGTGCGGACCCTCTCATCACCCAGGGCAGGGTGCAGGGCTGGGACAACTGGCCCGCGTACGTTCCCCCCCTGTTTGAAGGGACCTTGCTCGGGGCCGGACTTCTGACTGCCGCCGGGTTCCTGAAAGGGGCCGTTCTCCCCCGGTGGAACGACTGGGCGTTCGAGTGTGATTTCTTCAGGACGGATGAACACGGGGACGGTTATTTCATTCTGCTGGAAGGCGGCCGTGAAGATCGTGCCGCCGCTCTTGCTGCGGCACTGCATCCGGACGCGAGCGAATACATCCATGAGGAAGGGGGCCGTTCATGAGAGGCGGCGTAACGGCGATAGCCGCCCTGGTTCTGCTGGGGGCGCTCTGGTTCATGGTGAGGGATGACGGGGGCAGGAATGCCGCGCCCCATTTGTTTGACAATATGAACGAGCGTCCGCTGGCGGACGCCCAGCAGGTGCGGGAGCCCTTCACTCCCGCAGGCCGGAAGGTCCGCCTGACGCCGCCCCATGCCGTCGCGCAATCCCTGGGAACGGGGGAGGCAGTCCGTGAACGGGGGAATGACCGGGATTCCTTTGCCGCGGAGGGCTCCTATTTTTCCTCCGGCCGCATGCAGGGGGGGGAGGAGGATATCATGCCCCTGGAATTGGGCGGGGTTTCCCGCAGCCGTGACGTGCTGGCGGAGGGGCGCACGCTGTATCTGGCGCATTGCGCCGTCTGCCACGGTGCGGATGGAAACGGACGCGGCAGCATGGCCGCTTATGACACCTACCCTCAGATAGGCTCCTTCCGGGATGAAAAGTATGCGGCCTATTCTCCCGGAAAAATGTTCAGGAGCATTCGGCTGGGGCAGGGGAACATGCCCGCTTTCGGAAACATTCTCACGGCCCGGGAAATCTGGTGCCTGGTGGCGTTCGTCCGCCGGCTTCAGGCGCTCCCGGCGCCCCCGCAGGAAGAGCGACCCGTTACTAGACAGGGGGAACACCGTCCATGAACAGCAATACATCATCAACCGGAAGGGAACGCCGGGACAGGCCGGGATTCGGCTGGGCCGGACGTTCCGCCGCCCTTGCCCTGTGGATCATTTCCGTGCTGCTGTGGTGCGTGCTGATGCGCCAGTCTTTTAACGCCATGCCGTGGGATGAGATGACGGTGGCCGGAACCCGGCTGCATGAATGGAGAAAACCGTTTGCCGCCGCCGGAATGGCGGTGGGCGTCATCGGTACGGGCGTTTGCCTGGGGTGCCTGTTCTGGCTCTGCCTGTCTTCCCTGACGGGAGCCGGGTGGGGCATTACGCTGAGGCGGGTGCTGGCGGCGGCCTGCTGGGGCTTTTTACCCGGCGTTCTGGTGCTGGCGGGAACGGTCGGCTGCCTGACTACCGTCATCTTTCCGGAGGCGGCCCGCTACTGGGGCGTGGCGGATATTTCCTCTCCCGCCGTCCAGGCCTTCGGCGTGCTGGACCTGGCTGATCCCGCGTGGTGGAATCCGGCGTGGCTGTATGTGCGCATGGGAATCATCGTAGTGCTGGCCTGGAGCATGGCCCAGGTATGGGAGACGCTGGCGGCGGAAAAAAACGTCTGGCAGCCTTCCTTCCGCCGGGGGAGCGCCGCTTTCTGCATGATTGTGACGGTGATGATGCTGGGCGTGCTGGGGATTGACATGCTGGCAGGGACGGGAAGGGCCGTTCTTTCCATGTTCCCCGTGTACATGGTTGCGTATGCCCTGCTGGCGTCTCTGGCATTAGCGGTGCTGGCCGCGGCGTGCCTGAGGAAGCTGGACGGAGGGAAGGGATTGCCGTGGCCGCGCCTGGGCGGCATGCTGACGGCCATGGTGCTGGTGAAAGCATACATCACGTACTCCCAGTACATGATTACATGGTATGCCTCCCTTCCGGCTAAAATGTCTTTTTATGACGCCGCCTTCTCCTGGTCCGGGCTCCTGTCCGCGGCTCTGGCACTCCAGCTTCTGGTGCCTTTCCTCGTTTTGCTCTTTCCCGCGTTGAGACGCCGCCCGTCTGCGCTGGGCGCGGTCTGCGTCTGCATCCTGCTTGGCTCCCTGCTGGAAGCATGCTGGATGTTCTGCCCCGGCTTTGGGCTGGAACCGGCTGCGTGGGGCACGTGGCTCCCCCTCGTCCTGCTCCTGGTGGCGATGGGCCTGGTCTGCTGTTTTTCCTTCCTGGGGGCCTTGAGCGTCCGCAGGGTATTTCCCGAATCACGATGAATGTTCCCGCCGCCGTTTCTTCCCTGTTCCGCCGCCGTCCGGACGAGTGGCTGCCCCTGTTCTGGCTGGCGGCGGCCTGCGTGCTGGGGCTGGTGTGGTCCCTGGTCCATGCCTCCGGACTGGTGGCGGGTGTTCCGCTGCCGTGGCCGGCTGGGCGCCTCATGTTCTCCTTTTACGGTGCGCTGGTGTACGGATGGGCCCTCCCCGTCCTGTTTTCTTTCATGGCGGAGAACGGATGCAGGCGGCTGAAACCCGCGGAATGGCTCTGGCACCTCTGCGTTGTGCTGGGGATGGCCACGATTATGGCGGGAGACGGAAGCGGCCTGCTCCTGATGCCCTTTGACTGGTGGGTTTGCCCGGTGTTTGCCATCCTTGCCGCCGGCAAGGCGTGCGCTGCGTGGTTCCGGCCGTTCCCGTGGCCCGTGCGGCTGCTGTTCAGTTCCTCCGCGGGATGCACGGCGGCGGCCCTTCTGGCGCTGGGTTATACGCAGGCTTTGTCCATGAACGGCCTGCTGGACGCCTTCTCCCTGGAAGGCAGCCTGTCCTGCGGGCTGATGTTTGCCGCGCTGGGAGCGGCGGCGTTCCGCTTGAACATGGCCAAAGGCCGCGGTTTTGGAATACTGGCCGTCTGGATGGCCGCCGTGCTGGCGGCGGCTCCGGTGGTAGGCGGCCTGGGGGGGCTCCGGGGTTTTCCCGTGCCCTGGGCGCTGGCGGAGGCCGGGGCCGTCTGGTCGTGGTGCGCCGCGGTTCCCGCCGTGCTGATGGCGGTGTATCTTTGGATGAAATCCGGTCCGGAGACCGGGACGTGGCTGAAAGCCGCGGTTTCCCTGCTTGCCTTGCTGGCAGTGTGGGACGTGTTTGCCGGGGCGTGGCCGGAGCTGATGCAGTTTTCCCTGTCCGCGTGGCATGAGGTGGAATTGTGGATCCTGCTGGGAGCCGGAGCGCTGATGATGGCCGGAAGGAAGGGGCCCGTGCGGTTTCCTGCGGCATGGTGGCTGTTGGGCGCCGGCGTTTGCGGCGTGCTTCTGGCTTATGCCGTAGGCGTGGTTGCCGCGGTGGACGTTCAGGCTTTTCCGGAAGCCCGGCGCGCGGAACTGATGAGCGGCTGGGTGGGCATGGCGGCCTGCGTCCATGCCGTTGCCATGGCTCTGTGCCTGGCGGGAAGCCTTTGCCTGTGGCGTCCGGCGGATGCCGGGAACCCGGAAATGGAAACTCCGGTTCCGCAGCGTCTTTTCTTCATTGCCGCCGTTGCGGCTGTTCTGTTGCTGGCTACGGCGGCGGCTGTCCTGCTGCATGCTCCCGCGCCGGACTCACTGGAGGTCAGGCGGCCCGTCCAGGATGCGGCAGGAGCCAGGATTTATGCCGCTGAGGGGTGCGCCCTGTGCCACACCCAGATCATCCGGCGTTCCATGTCCGGGAAGGACTGGCAGACGGCAATCGACCGCGGCACGGACCCGGATTTCCCTTACCGGGTCAGCGAGCCGGAAGACATGGATGCCGAATTCAACGGGGAGGGCGCTCCGCAGGCGGGCGTGGCGGCGGTAGGGCCGGATTTGAGCAATGCGGCGGAATACGCCGCAGGCAGGCTGGAATATGAAGACGCGGTATCCGGCGGCACGCGCCGCGCCGCGCAGGTAAGGGAATGGCTGGCCCTTCATCTTTACAACCCGCGGGAACCGCAGTTTAAAAAGCCCTGGACCGTGTGCCCCTCCATGCCCGGCATGTTTGAAGAACGCCCGGTGGAGGGGAATGCCCCTTCCCTGGATGCCCTGCCTGTCCGGATGGAGCAGGGCCGGGAACTGGTGCCTTCCGGGCGCGGGGAACGGCTGTTGAACTATCTTGCTTCCCTCAGGAGAGTGGAACCCTCCCGGAAACGCGACCGGATTCATTCTTTTCCTGGCCTGTCCCACATTCATCCGGACTATGCCGCCCATCCTCCCACGGTGGACATGGAACGCCTGAAAAGAGCCCGTGCGGCCGCCGTCATGGAAAAAGGCAGGGGCGTGTACCTTTCCAAATGCGCCATTTGCCACGGCAACGACGGCATGGGGGACAAGGTGACCTATCCGCCCCTGGCCGGGTCCGAATGGCTGAAGGAAAAGCCTGATGCGGAAATCGTCAAAATCATCCTCCAGGGGCTGACCGGGCCGATCACGGTGAACGGGAAGGAATGGAATTCCACCATGCTGCCGCCCGGCGTGACGAATTCCCGTGACCTGGCGAACCTGCTCACGTTCCTTCGCCGCCAGTTCGGCGGAGTGGAAAAGGCGGCCTACACGCCGGAACAGATGGACGCCATCCGCCGGGAGCTGTAACGGCACATGTCATTACGGTTGCCGGCCGCTCTCCGCGCGGCATGTTTTTTCTGCACGGTTTCAAGCAATGCAGGAGGGCGGTTGCGGAAAAATTCCACGCTTTACGCTTCTTGAATACGCGGCGGAAACAGAGGCAAATGCCATTCCATGAATTTGGAAAATACGTCCGCCATTGTTTCGGACAAAAACGTTGTTATCGGGACAAATGCCAGCGCCGACAATGGCACTGACAATGTCGTGATAGGTTATCAATCTTCCACCAGGGATGACCGGGGCACCATTGCGGGCTCCATGTCCGTCGGAGCCGCCCTGGGGATCATATCAAGGTAGGGAACTCCTGTGTTTCCGTAGGCTCCTGGTCCAATACGGCCCATGGACATGGTTTCCGTCCTAGTGGAAGAACTTGCCGGAGGCTCCGCGGAACCTTCCCCCGCCGCTTTGCCTTCCCGGAAATCCCGGGAAGCGGCGCCTGAACGGACCGTTCCGCCGGAACCCTGCGAACTGACGGAAAAGGGGTGCGTCTGAATGAAAAGAGTTTCCGTGACGGACTGACGCCGTTTCCCAGGAAACATGACGGGGCTGCCGCACCATATCCAAGTGCGGCAGCCCTTTTATTTAAATAGTTCCGGCTTACAGGACGAGCATGTCCCGGTCGTCAAATTCATCGTTCGGTCCCCAGGCAACTTCCCAGTAATAGCCGTCCGGGTCCGCAAAATAGCCATGGAAGCCGCCCCAGAAAACATCCTGGGGTTCCTTGACGATCCTGGCTCCCGCGTTCCGCGCCAGTTCAATGACTTCAACTACCTCCTCCTTCGTTTTTGCATTATAGGCAAGCGTAATTCCTCCGAACCCGGCGCCGATGGGCGGAGGATTCTCTCCGTTGATGTCCTTTGCCAGCAAATCCAGCGGATACAGCTCCAGTTTGGTGCCGGGAGTGCTGAAAAAGACGACGTCCGGATGGTCGCCCGTCTCATCCGTTTTAAAACCGAGTCCGTCACGGTAAAATTGCAGGGCCTTCTTCATGTCCCTGACTCCAAGGCAGACGATGTTCATTCTGTTCATGTTCTTCTTCATGGGATGGTATTTGAAATGTTTGATGGAGATGGCCCGGATATCGGTTCCTCTGCAAAAAAAGGGCTGCCCTCCGCACCGTGTACCGGGAAGGCAGCCGGATGAAAGTGGCCGGGGAAAAGGTCAGCTCAGGGCTTCCACCAGCTTGTCGCCGTAGGCGGAGCAGGAAAGCTCCGTGGAACCGGGAATCATTTCCGCGAGGTCGAACGTGACCGTTTTTGCGGAAATCACTTGGTCAATGGCCTGAATCAGCAGGTCTGCCGCTTCCGTCCAGCCCATGTAGCGCAGCATCATTTCCGCGGACAGGATGACGGAGCTGGGGTTGGCCTTGTCCAGTCCGGCCAGTTTGGGCCCGGTGCCGTGCGTGGCTTCAAAAATGGAATGGCCCGTCAGGTAATTGATGTTGCCGCCGGGCGCGATGCCGATGCCGCCTACCTGCGCCGCCAGGGCGTCGGAAATATAGTCCCCGTTCAGGTTCAGCGTGGCAACCACGTCGAAATTCTCCGGATGAAGCAGGATTTCCTGAAGGAAGGCGTCCGCAATGCAATCCTTGATCACGATTCCATTGGGAAGTTCCAGCCAGGGGCCGTCTCCGATGGGCTGGGCACCGTATTCCCGGCTCGCGACGTCGTACCCCCAGTCGCGGAAGCCGCCTTCCGTGAACTTCATGATATTGCCCTTGTGAACCAGCGTGACGCTCTTGCGGCCGTTCTCCACGGCGTAATCAATGGCGGCGCGCACCAGGCGCTCCGTGCCTTCACGGGAAACGGGCTTGATGCCGAATCCAGAGCTCTCCGGGAAGCGCACCTTCTTCATGCGGTCCGGGAAGATGCGGCTCATGGTGTCGAAAAACAGTTTGGCGTCCTCGGATCCCTCCTTGAATTCGATGCCGGCGTAAATGTCTTCCGTATTCTCGCGGAAAACGACCATGTCCACCTTTTCCGGAGCCTTCACGGGAGTTTCAATGCCGTTGAAATAGCGCACGGGACGCAGGCAGACGAACAGGTCCAGATCCTGACGCAGCGTAACGTTCAGGCTGCGGATGCCGCCGCCCACGGGGGTGGTGAGGGGGCCCTTGATGCCGACCAGGTAGGTCCGGAAGGCTTCCACCGTCTCATTCGGGAGCCAGGTACCCAGGTTGTCAAAGGACTTCTGCCCGGCAAAAACTTCATACCAGGCAATGGAACGCTTGCCCTGGTAAGCTTTCTTCACGGCCGCGTCAATCACCCGGGAAGCCGCCGCCCAGATTTCAGGCCCGGTTCCGTCACCGATGATGAAGGGAATGATGGGCCTGTCCGGAACGCAAAGCCTGCCGTTCTGCATGGTGACGGCTGCGCCGTCCGTGGGAGGGGTGAATGTTAAATTTGCCATGACGTGCGTTCCTTTATAGGAGCCAGCCCGTTTTGGCAAGATAAAAGAACGGAATGGGGAAGTGCGCATCATGGAGCTCTTGATGGCCCCGGGCCTCTCGTACGGGCAGTATCAGAACCAGCGGTCCTTTCCGGGCGGTTCTTCCGGCTGTCCGGCTTCTTCCCGGAGGCGGCGCAGGAAATTTTCTTCCGCCTGGCGTATCAAGCCGTTCTCCATGATGTGCTTCCGGGCGCTTTCGTTCAACTGGTTGACGGCAATGGCGGCGTCTTCGGAAGTCAGCCTGTTCCAGATGCCGGCGTCATCCCTCACGATTCTGAGGGAGCCCTCCACCATCTCGCAGGAAACCAGCTTTCCGTGAAGCCCCTCCGCGGTAATGGGGCCTTTGTTCCCTGCGGGAATGATAACCCGGAGCGGCTCGGGTCCCTCCAGGTCAATGCCTCCGTGGGCGCGGTAGGCCGCTTTCAGGATCAGCGTCTTTTTACTCCACCACCACGTGGTGGAATACCGGTATTCATACTCGAACGTCCGTTCCACGGTCACCAGGTTGGCTACCTTCTCGTCCTTCTGCACGATCAGGGCCACGCCGCCGTGGTCGGAGGAAAACCCTTTGTTGATCAGGGTGAGGCCTACCTCCCTGCCTGCTTCAATCAACTTTTCCGCCACCTCCATCGGTTTTTCCACCGGGGCGGTGATGCAGGACCGCACGCCCCAGAACAGCATGGCCAGGGCCCCGATCAGGACGGCGCCTTTAACCAGAACGACGACAGCAGGGGAATGCAGGAAGGAGGATGGGGGGGTATCACTCATGAAACGTTGTACGGGACGGGAACTCAGGGTTCCGGGTCTTCATGGGAACCGTCCTTCTTGAGGGGAGGCATGAACAGGGCCAGGAATGTGAAGGCGATGACGGTCAGGTCGTCTATCTGGCCTACTCCGGGAATGAAATCCGGAATCAGGTCAATGGGGGAAAAGGCATAAAGAGCCGTCAGCACCAGGAGAACAAGCTTGCGTTTGGTGAAAAGGCGCGGTTCTCCTTCCCGGCTGCGGAAATAATTGATGGCCCTGGTCAGGAATTGCTGCCTGGACCCGTTGGGTGGAATGGGAAGCTTGTTTTTCATGGGGCTGCAAGGGTGAAGTTGCGGGAAATGGAAAAGGAACGCTCCGTTACGGGGAGAAAAGGCATGAATGCAGGCAGGAGAAGATGATACCGCCTATGATAACGAGCGCCACAATCATGGCCTCCCGGCTATTTGTCTGGGAAGCAACATAGAGCAGGGAACGCCTGTAATCGTCTTTGATGGGTGGCTTTTCTTTCATCAGGGAGCTTTTCTGAAATTATCTCATGCGCTTCCGGCTGCGTCCAGAGCAATTCCCGGATGCCGCTGGGAGTATGTGTCCTGCCGTTTAAAAGAGAGTGGAACGTTTACGGCAAATACGTTATATGGGAGAACCTTCTTTCCAGAATATCCCTTCATGACATTCAAACCGGCAGAGGGGAAAGAGAATCAGGCACCAAATAGATGCCGGAAGGAAGAAACGGTATGGCGTGCCGACAAGAGAACGCGGCAGGGAAATGGCTCCATGGGGAATTGCTTCCGTTTCTCCGAATCTTGTTGCACTCCCTTTTGCGATGTGCTGGAATCGTCTGATGAACAAGTGGTTTTTGTTTTCTCTGTGCATGTTGTTCGGTGCAGTGCTAGGTGAAGCCGAAAGTTCTCCCCCTGATAGCGGCAGGGAGCAGGTTGATTCTTCCGTCTGGATCAATGATGAATCACCCCATTTGGCTCCCGTTTATTTTACAGGAGTCATGCACAAGCGGAGCAGGTGGGAAATCGATATTATTTCCCTCAACAGTCATGAATTGCCGGAACCGATGACCGTGGCTTTGGAAAAGAAGCCTGCGGGGTTCACTTCTTCTGCAGGAGGCACGCCCTGCTGCGGGATTATTCCGCTCCTGATCCCCTCCGGAGCGGAAGAAGAACCCCGGCGGTGGCGTGATGCGGGAGCTTCTCCCTCTCTGGTGAAGGAAAACACCCCCCAGGCTCTTTCCCTTTTGCAGGAATCAGTTTTACAAAGCTACCAGCATCAAATTATTAAATCCATAAAAATGACCATCGGCATCCTTGAACGGATGACGGATGAAAAACAGGCGCTGGCGCTGGAAAAGAGCTGGGCTTATGAAATTATAGATTATACTTTCTGGATATTGCTGGAGGGAAGCGTTCCCTTCGATGCAAGAATGGCTTATGTCCAACGTAATCCGGACGTCCTGAAGCAATCGCAGAAGGAGTCGGACGCCTATTGTGAAAGGGTTCGCATTCTCCGGAGCAAGCCGTGGAGCGGCAAATTGCGCCTGTTGCAGGATAAAAATGAAAATCTTCCGGCGGGGGTTCCCAGTTGCCTTAATCCTTAATTATTTTGTTCATGAACCATGGAAACATTGAATTCAGGAAAGTAAGCGGCTTTAAGCGGGGAACATTGTTTGAATTACTGTCGGACGCCTATTCCTTTGACGAGAGGTGGGAGGATTGCTGCGCTTCCGACTGGAAGGAGTTTGATCATTTTTTCTTTGATAACCCGCAGATTGCTGACCAATACGGTTTTATAACTGTCTTGAATGGCAAAGCCGTCGGGCTGGCGTCGTGGGACCCGAGGAAGATGCCCGAATACGTGGAGATAGGGCACAACTGCATTATCTCCTCCTGCAAGGGCCATGGGTATGGCAGGATGCAGCTCCGGGAGGCGCTTCAAAGAATCGTGAAAAGGGGAGCGAAAAGAATCATCGTCACCACGAATGCCCGCTCGGTTCCCGCCCGGCGAATGTATGAAGGCGCAGGTTTTAAGATTTGCGGGAAAAGGAGGAATGAAAGCCGTACCGGGTTTTTCGGGGATTACATTGATTATGAAATGATGCTGTAAGGGAAAGAGCGCAGCATGAAAGGAGAGGGGGAAATTTTTCCTTGCCGTTTCCCAAGCCCGGGCGGCGATGTCAGGAAGCTGAGCGCAGGGTTCATGGAGAGTGGAAGAGGCTGCCTTTCCCGCTTGCCTGCGGTCATTTTCTCCCAGCCTGGGCGAACATGAAGGCGGCATTGACACGGCGGGGGGCAGGGGGTACTCTCCTGCGGCATATAATGATCAGTTTTACGAATATCAGCGGGGCCGAGGAGATTGGAGCCAATTGCTATTTGCTTGAAATGGACGGCACCCGGATCGTGCTTGACAGCGGGATGCACCCCAAGAGGGAGGGGATGGCGGCCATGCCGGATTTTGATTCCATGGAGCCCAATTCCGTGGAAGCCGTTTTTTTAAGCCATTCCCACCTGGACCACCTGGGAACGCTGCCCGTGCTTCAGGAGAAGCAGCCTGCGGCGGAAGTATTCATGACGCCCGCCGCAGCCGCCCTGTCTGAAGTGATGCTGCACAATTCCGTGAATGTGATGAGCGCCAAGAGGCTGGACCTGGGCATTGTGGAGTATCCCTTTTTCACCCATAACGATCTGGACAGGCTGAGCGACGCCTGGCATGCCAAGTCCTGCAACGAGGTGTTCCGCGTGGGCTTCCGCCAGAACGTGCTGGCCACGTTTTACGATGCCGGCCACATTCTGGGGTCCGCGGGCGTGATGCTGGAAGGCGAGAGCGGCCATACGGTGTTTTATACGGGGGACGTGCAGTTTGAGGACCAGAGCATGATTCCCGGAGCGGATTTCCCGGAATCCGGCGTGGATACGCTGATTATGGAGTGCACGCGCGGCGGCTTCCAGCGCAGCGCCCATTATTCCCGCCCGGAGGAGATGGTGCGGTTCGGGAAGGCGATTGCGGAGACGCTGGAACGCGGCGGCGCCGTGCTGATTCCGGTATTCGCCATCGGCAAGAGCCAGGAGATGCTGTTCAATATCCACCGTTTCAAGCAGCAGGGGGTGATTCCCGCCAATACGCCCGTGTACTTCGGCGGGTTGAGCGCGAAAGTTTCCCTGCTTTATGACCGTTTTGCCGGGCTGACCCGCAGGCACGACCATGAGTTCAAGCTGAAGGAGGAAATAAAGACCGTGCCCCTGCCGCGCAAGGGAAAAGCCCCGCTGGTGTGTTCCCCCGGGAATATTTACGTGGTTTCCAGCGGCATGATGACGGAGAACACGCTCTCCAACGTGATGGCGGAGCAGGTTCTTCCGCATGAGAAAAACGCCATTCTTTTTGTAGGGTATGCGGACCCGGATTCCCCCGCGGGCCGGCTGCGGGCCGCGCAGGAGGGGGATCTGGTGAAGATGCGGCCCAACGGGCAGCCCGTGCGCCGCAATTGCACGGTGGATTGTTTTGACTTTTCCGGGCACGCCACCCGTGACGCCCTGGTCAATTATGCCGTGAAGCTGAATCCCAGGCAGGTGGTTCTGGTGCACGGTGATCCGGATGCCGTGGAGTGGATGCACGATACGCTGTCCGCCAGAATGCCGGGTTCCACCATCATCGCTCCCGTTCCGGGCCAGCGTTATACGTTTGAGTCATGAGTTTTACCGGAGAGAGAAAAGGCCGCCTGATCGTCTTTGAAGGCATAGACGGCACGGGCAAGTCCACCCACATCGGCCAGTTGCGGAAGTATCTGGAGGGGAAGGGGCTGGAAGTGGTGCAGAGCTTTGAGCCCACGCGCGGGCCGTGGGGCCGGATGTTGCGGGATTCCGCCGTGACGGGGCGCCTTTCCGTAGAGGATGAGGTAGAATTATTCCTGAAAGACAGGCGGGAGCATGTGGAGACGCTGATCGCCCCTGCGCTGGCGCGCGGCGCGTGGGTGTTGCTGGACCGCTATTACCTTTCCATGATGGCTTACCAGGGCGCGCGTGGGGTGGATACTTCCGTCATCCGCGCCGCCAATGAAGAGTTTGCCCCGGTGCCGGACGCCGTGGTCTGGCTGGATATTCCCGTTTCCGTGGCTCTGGAACGCATCGGGAGCCGCGGAGAACGCGATGCCTTTGAGACGGAAGCGGGCCTGACGGCCTGCCGCAACGTGTTCGCCTCCATCCATGAACCCTGGATGCTCCGCGTGGACGCGGACGCCGGGAAGGAGGAAGTGGCGGCAAGAGTGCGGAAGGCCCTTTCCGGGAATTTTCCCGAAGTGATTAGTGAATAGGCGTATTCCACTGGCCGGAGGCCGGGAATTTTCCCTTAATATTTAATCCCCGGTATTTGGTCGCTGCGCCGCAGGCGCATAAACCGTCGGGTCCGGGATTCCGGCTTCCCTGAAGGCTTCCCGGCGCTCCACGCAGGTGGAGCAGGCGCCGCAGTGGACGGGACCGCCCTTGTAGCAGGAGTAGGTGCGGGAGAAGTCCACGCCCAGTTCATGGCCCATGGCGGCGATGCCGCCCTTGGACGTGCGGATGAAGGGACGCAGGATGCCCAGCCCGGCATAGGTCCCCAGGCGGACGGCCTCCGTCATGGCGGCCATGAATTCCTCCCGGCAGTCCGGGTAAATGCTGTGGTCCCCGGAATGGGCGGCAATGACAAGCTGCTGCGCTCCGCAGCTTTCCGCCACCCCGGCCGCGATGGACAGGAAGATGCCGTTGCGGAAGGGGACGACGGTCTGCTTCATCAGCTCCTCGTCATAGGAGCCGTCCGGGATGTCGTCCGCGCCGGAGAGGAGGGCGGATTTCAAATGGGTGGAGATGGGGGAGATGTCAATCACGCGGTGCTCTATGCCCAGGCTGGCGGCCTGCCAGGCGGCGCATTCCAGCTCCCGTTCCGCGTGGTTGGAGGCGTAGTCAAAGCTGAGGGCCACCCGCACGCGGTGGTTCCGGTGCGCCCAGTGCAGGGCTACGCTGGAGTCCAGCCCCCCGCTGAGCAGTACGGCGGTTTCCGTCTTATCCATGGCGCGCGTCAGAGGGGGCGGTTTTCCGGGTTGTGCTCCGCCATGGCGGTCAGCTGGATGCCGCCGCGGGGGGAGAAACGGCCTTCTACTTTCAGCCACCGCGGGGAGATGGCGGCTGCCAGGTCATCCGTGATGCGGTTGACGATCTGTTCGTTGAAGGCCGGGTAGTTGCGGTAGGAGGCCAGGTAGTATTTGAGGGATTTGGTTTCCACGCACTTTTCATCCGGAACGTAGGTGATCGTCAGATGGCAGGAGTCCGGCTGCCCGGTGACGGGGCAGAGGGAGGAGAATTCATGGGTGTCCAGCGTGATGGTGTAGGGACGCGTGCCGCGGTTGGGGAAGGATTCCAGCTTGGCGTCGTCAGGGCTGGTGAAGAAGGAGCTTTGTGAGCCGAGTAGAGTCAGAGGTTCGGACATGGATGGTTGATGTTGTGTTGTAGTGGAAATTCAGTTTTCCTGCGCGGCGGCGTCTTTTTCCTGAACGGGTTCCCTGCCGGGGAATTCTTTCACGTACAGGTCCTGCTGGGGGAAGGGGATGGAGATGCCGTGCTCGTTGAACGCATTATAGATGTGTTCCCGCACGGAGGAAAGGCTGGAGGCCTTCGTCATGACGGGAACCCAGACCCATACGCCCAGATTGACGGAGCTGTCCCCGAAGCTGTCCAGCACCACGCTGGTTTTTTTCACCTTGGAAAGGAAGGGCAGGGAGGACAGCGTTTCCAGAACGATTTGGCGCGCCCGCTCCACGTCCGTTCCGTAGGAGATGCCCACTTCCACCTTGGAGCATTCGAACTTGTGGTTGCGGGTCATGTTGCGGAAGTTCTTGTTGAAGAGCTGGGAGTTCTGGAAGGCGATGATGGAGCCGTCCAGCGTTTCAATCATGGTGGAGCGGTAGCCCAGGGAGGAGACGCGGCCCCGGTAGCCGTCGCATTCGATCATGTCCCCCTGCCGCAGGCGCCCCAGCATCAGGGACAGGCCGCTGATGATGTTTTCAATGGTGTCTTTCAGGGCGAAGCCGATGCCCATGCTCAAGCCGCCCATGACCATCAGCAGCCCGTTGTAGTTGGCGTTCATGATGATGAGAGCCGTGAAGACGAAGAGCCCCCACAGGAACAGGGAGGAAAGCGTCACGAAGGTGGGGATGATGCCCACTTCATAGTCTTCCCCATAGACTTCATGCAGGGTGTTTTTACCGATGAAGATCAGGTAGTTGAGCACAATGGCAATCAGGATGACCGTGATGACGTGGCTCCAGCTGAAGGTGAGCAGGTCCTTGATTTCCGTGGTGGCGAAGATTTTGTTGATGATGAGGTCCCCCATGTCGAAGGTGGCGGCGGGCCAGATGATGCTGAACAGGATGAGGAAGATGGTCAGGCAGGGGAGCACCAGCTTGGAGACGAAGGGGCGGAACCACAGGATCGCCTGCTTGTTCCGTTCCTTCCGGCGGTTTTCATAGTGGTGGAGCAGGTTCCACAGCCCCACCAGGAGCAGGATGCTGGTCATCAGCATGATCCACGTCATCAGCACCAGGAAGGCCATGAAGCTGAACCCGGCCCAGCACAGGCCGCTGCCCAGGATGGTGAGCACCAGGGAGACGGTGGCGAAGAAGCGGTCCAGACGGGGAAGCTTGTGCCGCTGCCGCACCCAGGTCAGCAGGGAGAAGAGGGAAACCAGCGTGAACAGGACGGGCATGGAAATGTCCACGATGATGTTGGGTGCCATGAACATGCGCAGCAGCATGAAGAAGCCGCCCAGGAGCAGATAGGGCATGTAGATGCGGATGCCGGAGTTAATGGTGCCGTAGGGGAGGCGCGTCACCAGGGAGAACAGGATGGCGCTGACCAGCAGGAGGAATTCCGCGCCCAGGGAGGCCGCGCTTTTCAGCAGGTAGTCCGGCGTGCGCATGGAGGCGATGACGAGGACGAGCGCCACGATGAGGATAGTGGTGACGTTGGTGAAGGCGTGGCGCTTGTTGTAGTGGCCCGCCTTTTCCAGCGTTTTCTTGAAGCCCAGGAAGACGATGAGGCGGGAAAGGCAGTAGGAGCACAGGACGATGCCCAGCAGGATGAGCCCGTAGTGCTTGAGCGTTTCCGGGTCCGACGGGAGCTGGAGCTTGCTGTCTGCGGACGTTTCCCAGGCCCCCATGCAAATTTCATACGTCTTGAGCGGCTTGAGGAAGATGTACCGGGCCGCGTTGGACGGCGTGTAGAATACCCGGTTGAAGAGGGAGGTGAACAGCTTGCCGCTTTCATTGTTCAGGGCGTCTATCTTGCCGCCCAGGCTGTTGAAGAGCTCCTTGAGGTAGCTGATCTGCTCCTTTTCCTTGAGCAGGGATTCTTCCAGGGTGCGGCAGGTGTACAGGGCCTCGTCCCTCTGCACCAGGGAGGGTTCCGACAGGTTGTCCGTGTTGACTTCCTCCAGGGATTCCGCCAGTTTTTTGATGCGCCCTATTTCCTTGTCCAGCCGTTCCTCCTGTCCCTGGAAGTCCGGCCTTTGGGCGTAATACGTCTTGACCAGGCTGGTGGCGGCCTTGCAGTAAAAGGCCAGCGTGAAGATTTTCTGATCGTCCAGGGCGTAAAGCACGGCGGACATTTCATACACCCTGGTGTCAAAGTAATTGTAGGTGGCGTCCGCCTCCTTCACCAGCGCCTCCCGGATGGCCATCCTTTTTTCCTCATTCTTTTTCAGGATGGTGATTTCATGGCACAGGGCCATGATGACGGTGTCCATTTCCGAGTGGTCAGGCTCCGCCTGGGGCTGCTCGGGGGCTGGTTCCTGCACCTGTTCCGGAACGGCGGCAGGCGCGCCCTCCTGCTGTGCCGCAGCATGGCCCGCGGCCAGCACACCTGCCAGGAGGAAGGCGGCGCAGCAGCGGAAAAACGTCCGGTAATCAGGGATGCTCATGAACGGTTCCAGTTCTAGGGGCTGGGGGCATCACGGTCAAGGTTATATTCCCCCGCTGCCTGAGACGGCTTTGCGGTGGGAAGGCGCGCGCTTTCCGGCGCATCATCCGGCCACTTTTTTCAGAAACCGGCATTCCCTGCCCGGCGGGTGGCCCTTATTGATTTCATGATTGATTTTTTAACGGAATATTGGGTAATATATAAATAATTTCATGAATTGTATGAAGGAGCCGGAAATTTTAACCATAGACGCCCACTGCCATTTGTTCAACCACGAGGTCCTTTCCTGGAGGCTCCTGGTGGATTTCATCCTTTCCCGCATGCGTCCACGGGGAACGCGGGCGCGTCTGGAAACGGCGGGAGGCATCAGCGAGTTGAAGAGGATCATCCGTTTTTTCAAGACGGGCTTGATGGATACGGAGAATATTTACGGCAAGCTGCTGGCGGAGGGCGGCTGCAATACCGTCGTGCCGCTGATGTTTGACCTGGATTACTGCATGAAGGGCGCCGGTGGGGCTGACGGGCTCCGGCGGCGGAAGGCCTGCAAGAGGAATGTAAAAAGGGAGGCGCGGAAGGAATGGGCCGTGCTCCGGAAGGAGCTTGATGAGCTGGCGGAACAGACCGGGAGGGGGGACAGGAGGGAAATCGGGGAGATGAAGCAGGCGCTCCGCCGCCTGTCCAAAAAGACGGAACGGCTTCCCCTGGGGAAACGGGATGCGTTCCGGATGCAGGAAGAAGAACTGCTCAAACTGGCGGCGGCGCATCCCGGCCGCGTGCTTCCGTTTTACGTGGTGGACCCCCGCCGCCCCGGCAACTGGCTGCATGGTCCGGACGGGACGATTGACATTTCCCCCCTGACGGACAGGCTGCTTCCGGAATTGGGAGGGAAGGGCGGTTTTTACGGCTTCAAGCTGTACTGCCCCAACGGCTATTCCCCTACGGACCCGGCGCTGATGGCCCTGTACGAGTATTGTGAACGGCACGGGGTTCCGCTGACGGCCCATTGCTCCGGCGGCGGTTTTGCCAGTTTTTCCCCTTCCATCACGGTGCACGGCCACGTTTACCGGAATGGAGAGGTTGTTCCGCATGACGGCGTTCTGGAATTCAGGCACTACCGCCTGACGGACAAGCTCCGGGTGAAGGAGAAGGCGGAACTCCTGAACCATCCCCGGCTGTGGGAGAAGGTGATGGAGGCTTTTCCGCGCCTCCGGCTGAACCTGGCCCACTTCGGCTGCCAGGACGAGGGCACGGAGTGGACAGAACTGATTTACGGCATGATGGAGAAGTTCCCCGGCCTTCATACGGATTTGTCCTGCATCACGGAGACGGCGAAGCTCAGGGAGATGCGGGAGTACTTTATCAAGGCCCCGGAACAGGTGCGCCGCAAATTCCTGTTCGGGAGCGATTTTTATCTGAACCTTCTTTTTCTGGACGGGATGAAGGAGTACATGGAGAACTTCCGGAATACGTTTACGGAGCAGGAAAGGCAGGAGCTGATGACGGCCAATCCCTCCGCATTTCTGGGATTGTCCTGACGGAAACGGGAAACGCTCCGGAGAATATCCGGAGCGTTTGAAAGGAAGACTGTGTTCCTGCGGGAATCAGTTCAGGGAGAAGGAACGGATCCTTTTCACGGATTCCTCCCGGCCCAGCAGGGAGAAGACGGAGGAGAGGTCCGGGCCGCCGCTCAGTCCGGTGAGGGCCACGCGGGCGGGGAACATGACGGCTCCCATTTTCACGCCGTTTTCCTTGGCAAAGGCTTTCAGCACGCCGATGAGTTCATGGCCGTCCCATTCTGGCTCCCGCTCCAGCCTGTCCGCCAGTTTGGAAAGCAGTTCCAGGGCTTCCGGCTGGACCTTGGCAACGGCTTCCGGGTCCATGCCCAGGTCAAAGAAGAAACGGATTTTGTCCGGCACCTCCGCCAGCGTCTGCACCTTCGTCTGCACGGTGGCGATGGCGGCGTCCAGAATCGGGGAGTCCGGCAGTCCGGCATTCAGGCAGAAGGGGCGCGCCCTGGCCGTGAATTCCTCCGGAGCCAGCGCAATGATATGCTGCTGGTTGACCCAGCGGCACTTGGTGATGTCAAATTTGGCGGCGGAATGGTTGACGGCTTCCAGGGAGAAGCGTTCAATGAGCTCCTGCGGGGAGAAGATTTCCGTGTCGTCCTTGGGGGACCAGCCCAGCAGGGCCAGGAAGTTCATCACGCCTTCCGGCAGGAAGCCTTCTTCCGGATACGCGCCCAGGGCCGCGCCTACGTCGCGCTTGGACATCTTGGAGCCGTCCTGGTTCAGGATCAGCGGCATGTGGGCGAAGACCGGGGGAGTGACGCCGAAGGCCTCAAACAGCTGGATGTGCTTGGGCGTGTTCATGATGTGGTCTTCCCCGCGGATGACGTGGGTCATCTTCATTTCAATGTCGTCCACCACGTTGACGAAGTGGAAGATGTAGGAGCCGTCCGCCCGGCGGATGGCCATGTCCGGCGTGTTGGAAGCGTCCCGGTAGTCAATGGTGATGTCTCCGCAGATCAGGTCATGGAAGGTGACGGGCTTGGAGCGGTCAAAGCGGAAGCGCCATGCGCCGTCGTCCTCGTACACGCGTCCGGCATCCTGGAGCTTCTTGAAATAGGCGTCGTAAATATCGTTGCGCTGGCTCTGGAAGTAGGGGCCGCAGTCGCCGCCCTTCATGGGGCCTTCATCCCAGTCCAGGCCCAGCCATTCCATGCCGGTGAAGATTGCGCGGGTGGCTTCCTCCGTGTTGCGGGCGTTGTCCGTATCCTCAATGCGGAGAATGAAGGTGCCCCCCATCTTGCGGGCGAACAGCCAGTTGAACAGGGCGGTGCGGGCGCCGCCGATGTGGAGGTAGCCCGTGGGGGAAGGTGCGAATCTTGTTCTGACGTGACTCATGATGGGTAAGAGAGTAAGGGCCAGCCTGCCCGCGTCAAGCAGATACAGGGGGTGCATGCCAAAAAACGGGGCGGCGGCGGCGGGGAGGGGCAACGGGCTTTTTTTAGCGCGTTGTCGGCCTTGCGGCTTGCCTGGAAGGGGCTTTTAGGCTTCATTTAACGCCGTGTTCTTTTTAAAGCACATATTCCGTCTGCGGGAGAAGTGGCAGATTCAGAGGGATGATGAGGAAAAGCCCTTTCTGGAGCATCTGGATGACCTGCGGACCATGCTGCTGAGGATGGCGCTGTGCCTGACCGTCAGCACGATTCTGTGCGCCGGGTTTGCGTCCAATCTGATGGACATCCTGAGGCGTCCCGTCAACCAGGTGTGGGACATGTTTGAGGAATCCCACCTGCCCGCGGGAATAGGCCTGGAGGCATGGGGGAAGGCCAAGGAAATGGCTACGGCCATGACGAGCCTGGACGACTCCCAGAAGAAATTGCTTCTGCGGCAGGTTTCCCCGTCCCAGGGGGATTTGACGGAGGCCGCCCTGGTGCTCCGCGGCGCGCAGCCCCTGCCGGAGGACAGGAAGAAGATTTTTATCAGGGACGGCAGCCCCACCTCCTCCGTGCGGGAGCTGGCGGAGGCCCTGGATGCCAAGGAAGCCATTCTGACGGACGGCACCGGGCGGGGCGCCCTCAAGATGATGAGCGCGTTCCAGCCGGGGGAGGCGTTCATGCTGACCATCAAGCTTTCCCTGTATGCCGGGGTGGTGATCTCCTTCCCGCTGCTGCTGTACTTCCTGCTGCAATTCATTATTCCCGGACTGCTGGAGCATGAACGCAGGCTGCTGTACAAGTGCATGGCGATCGGCTTCGGGCTGTTCCTGGCGGGCACGCTGTTCTGCTACTTCATCGTGCTTCCCAGGGTGCTGACGTTCTTCTACACGTATTCCCTGGAATTCGGCATTTCCAATGAATGGCGCATCGGCTACTACCTGTCCTTCGCCACGCAGATGATCCTGATGTTCGGCCTGGCGTTTGAACTGCCCGTGGTGGTGATGCCTTTCGTCAAGCTGGGCGTGCTGACCTACGACATGATGAAGGCCACGCGCCGCTACGCCATTGTGGCGATCGCCATCCTGGCCGCGGTCATCACCCCCACGCCGGACGTAGCCACCATGATGCTGATGGCCGTTCCCATGTATGCGCTGTATGAAATATGCATTATCCTGGCCTGGATGCATGAGCGCAAGGAGGCCGCCCGCGCCCGGGAGGAAGTCGCCCGGTTTGAAGAAGACTTTGACAACAACAATTCTCCCTACAACCAGTAAATACATCCAACCCGCGCCATTATCATGAATCTCCTGGAAATCATCATCCTGGGCATTGTGGAAGGCCTGACCGAGTACCTGCCGGTCAGCTCCACGGGGCACCTGCTCCTGACGGAATCCCTGCTGAACATGTCCCAGAGCAAGGAGGCTCTGGACGCCCTGGCCGTCTGCATCCAGGGCGGGGCCATCCTGGCGGTGCTGAGCCTGTATTTTCCGCGGGTGAAGGCCATGGCGCAGGGCGTGCGCGGCAATAATCCCGCCGGGCTGAAACTGCTGGTCAACCTCATTCTGGCCTTCCTCCCCGCCGCCGTGGTGGGTCTGTGTTGCGCCTCCCTGATCAAGGAATACCTGTTCAACACCTACACGGTGGCTTATTCCTGGATTGTGGGCGGCGGCGTGATTCTGGCGTACTGCGCCTGGCGCGCCAGGGAAGGCCGTTCCAATGAAGGGAACTCCGGAGCCTCCATTGAGAGCCTGACCCCGGCCAGGGCGCTGACGGTGGGCGCTCTCCAGTGCGTCGCCATGATTCCCGGCACCAGCCGGAGCCTGATGACCATGCTGGGCGGCATGTTCGTGGGGCTGAGCGTGGAGGCGGCCGTGGAATTCAGCTTCCTGCTGGGGCTGATTACCCTGGGCGCGGCCACCGTCCATGATGCGTACAAGGACGGGGCGCTGATGCTGGAATCCTTCGGGTGGGAAGCCCTGGCCGTGGGAACGGTGGTGAGCTGGCTGTCCGCATGGCTGGCCGTAAAGTGGATGGTTTCCTACCTGCAAAAGCACAGTTTTGCCGTATTCGGCTGGTACCGCATCGCCATAGGCATCGTGACCCTGGTGCTCCTGTCCATGGGGCTGATGCATTAAAAAACGTTCTCCGGCAGTTGAATGCCGGAGGCCGACTAGGCGGCCTTTTTTATTATTTTCCGCGGCAGGGAAAGGTTCTTTGAAAATGTAACCTGATTGTAACACACGGGATTGATTTTTCAGGCATCATGGGGACATGAACATCACGTGGTGCCTGATAGCCGTATGGGCGGGAATAGCCGGACTGGCGCATTCCCAGGAAATCCGCGACGAGCTGGGTGCCCGGAATATCATTCTGCCGCAGAGGCGCGTGATTCTTCCGGCGGACCGGACGGTCCGGCAGCCGGTCACGATGGAAAAGGTGAATGCCCGCATCCTGGTGAACGGACGCTCCGCCGTGACCACCCTGGAGCTGGATGTGCGGAATAACGGTTCTTCCCCCGCGGAGGCTGAGCTGCTGCTGCCCGTTCCGGAGGGCGTGGTGGTGAAAGGTTTTTATTATGGGGACGGAAAAGCGGAGTGGAAGGCCTCCCTGATGCCAGCGGACGAGGCGCGGCGCCTGTATGACCGCATTGTGGCGCGCAGAAAGGATCCGGCCCTGCTGGAATTTGCGGGGTTCGGGGCCATCCGGTCCAGCGTGTTTCCGGTTCCGCCCAGGTCTTCCGTAAAGCTGGGGATTGTTTACGAACAACTGCTGACCCCTGTGGAGGGGCGTCTGGATTACGTGCTCCCCAGAACGGAAGCTCTTTCCGGGGATGCTCCGTGGACGGTGAGGGTGGAGCTCGCTTCCGGAAAGGACGGTCCGGGCAACATCTTCACTCCCTCCCATCAGATGGAGCGCCATCAGCTGGAGAATGGAACCGTGGTTCTGACCCTGGCGGAGGAAAGGATGAACCCGGGCCCTTTCCGCCTGTCATGGCTGGAGGCGCGCGGGAAGAAAGGAGAAGCTTCTTCCGGGCCGGAAGCCAGCGTTTACGCCTCTCCTGACGCCTCCGGCGGGAAAAACGGCTATTTTCTGGCGATGGTGGGCAAGGATGTCCGCCCCGGTGAACACTCCATTCTCCGGGAAGTCACGCTGGTGCTGGACAGGTCCGGGAGCATGCGCGGGAACAAGCTCGCCAGCGTGAAGGAGGCGGCCAAGCAGATCGTTTCCGGCCTGAATCCCGGAGAACGGTTCAATATCATCACTTATAATGAAGGCGTCAATTTATTTGAAGCGGCCCCGGTGGAAAAAAATGGCGCGTCGGAAAAAGCGGCCCATGCATGGCTGGATGCCGTCGTGGCGCGTGGGGGCACCAACATGCACGAGGCGCTGGCCGCCGCCTTGAGCCAGCCTTCCCACGAGGGGATGCTCCCCGTGGTGCTTTTCCTGACGGACGGCCTTCCCACGATCGGCCGCACTTCGGAAAAATCCATTGCGGCCCTGGCGGGGGAAGGAAACAGGGCGGAAAGGCGCATTTTCACCATCGGGGTGGGGGAGGACGTCAACGCCCCCCTGCTGAGGCGCATGGCGGAGATTTCCGGGGGGCTACCGTGCTACATCCTTTCCGGGGAGAATCTGGAGGTCAAGCTCTCGCAGGTATTCCGGCAGTTATACGGCCCCGTCTTCCGGAAGGTGCGCTATACCGTCTGCTCCCCGGACGGCAGGGAACAGCCGGGAAGGGTGCAGGACGCCATACCCTCCGGGGTTCTTCCGGACATTTATTCCGGCAATCCCGCCGTTCTGGCCGGGAGGTACATAGGTACGGAACCTTTCCTGATTAAGGGTACCTGCCTGGACCGGGATAACAGGGAGCAGGCTTTTGCCATTACCGTGGATCCGCAGCGCATCGCCAGCATGAAGGATGATTTTGTAGCCCGGCTGTGGGCCGCGCGCAAGATAGGCAGTCTGGAAACCGCTCTGATGGATATGGGCGGCAGCTCCCCCGGCACGGAAGCGCTGAGGTCCAATTCCAAAACGGCGGAATTGGTGGAGGAAATCATGCGGCTTTCACGGGACTTCGGGATCATGAGCTCGGCAGCCTCCTTTTTTGCCGATGAAGGCAGTTCCGGCCCATGGCGGCGGGATCATGCCTCCATGGGGAGCAGGGGGAACCTGGAGGGGAAGGTGATGGAGGAATTGCGCGAAGGGCTGGGCGCCATTGCCCTGCAGGAAAATGCCGTAGCCAAGAAGCGGGAACTGACCCTCAACAAGTACAACATCCAGATGGACCGGGAGGGCCGTGCCGTGGCCTTTGACAATACGGCCCAGATTGCCCAGAACGGATATTTCAACAGAAACGGAGTCTGGATGGAAAGCACGGTTCTTGCCATGCCGGACGCGGGCCGCGCCGTGAAGACGGTCCAGGTGGGCACGCCGGAATATGCCGACGTGGCGAACAGGCTCATTCAGTCCAACCGCCAGGGGCTGTTGGCTCTGGATGGCTCCGTCATGATTCTCCTGGATGGAGAAACCGTACTGATGCAAAACAGTTTTCCATAAACAAACAACTAGTAATCAACAATCATGAACCGTATCATCGCATGTACTGCATTAGGGTTGCTGGGCGCAGGATCATTCTGCGCCCAGGCCGAACCCACTCCCGTTCCAACGGACGGCAAGCCTGTTCCGGAAGGAAAGGCCAGATACTCCGTCACCCCGGGACTGGAGGGGGAAAAACAGGACGCTAAAACCGGAACCGTCTTGGTTACGGTGAAAAGCGTGGACGCGGAAAAATCCGCATCAGCCGTGACCGTGACCACCACCGGAAACGGGGTTGTCCTGACGAAGGCCGTGAACGCCGGTCCGGAGAAAGCCATGGGAGCGCGGAATGCCGCCTATTCCGTCACTATGGTGAAAGGAACTGCTCCGGGGGAAATGGAAATCCGTGTGACGCCGCGTGCGGAAGGAGCTTCTTCCGGAATTTCAGCCGTTCCGCCGCAGGAAGGGGTGTTCATCACCAGGAAGGCGGCAAGCCTTCCCGGCGGTTCCGGGAAGGAAGGTATTTTCCGTATCAAGCCAAGCGCGGTTGAACCGGTCAGAGAAGCGGCCTATTCCATCAAAACGGAAGGGAGCGGCTCCGAAAAGCTGACCATAAGCGTGGCTCCCGGTCTGGAAAAAACTTCTTCCGGAGGGGCGGCCGTTCCTGCAAAAGGGGATGTGGTCGTTACCCGGGCTGTCGTGACGGGGAATGCCAAAGGGGTGAAAGACGCCGCCTATTCCGTCACTGTTGCGAACGGAACGGCTCCCGGAGAGGCGGAGATCAGCGTAACGCCGGAGCAGGAGGAGGCTTCCTCCGGAACTCCTGCGGCTCCCGTCCAGGGCGCCGCGGAAAAAGATGACCGCGCCGTCGTTCAGATTGCCCTGTTGCTGGATACCTCCAGCAGCATGAACGGCCTCATCGACCAGGCGCGCACTTATTTGTGGAAGATTGTCAATGACATGACGCTGGCCCGCCAGAACGGCAAATTGCCCGATATCCGGCTTGCCCTGTATGAGTATGGAAACGACGGGCTGTCCTCCAGGGACGCCTGGATACGCCAGGTGCTTCCGTTCACGGATGACCTGGACAAGGTCTCCGAGGAATTGTTCAAGCTGAAAACCTACGGCGGCACGGAATGCTGCGGAGCCGTCATTGACCGGGCCGTGAAGGAGTTAAAATGGAATACGGATGATCCCCATGCGCTGAAGCTGGTCTTCATCGCCGGCAATGAACCCTTCAACCAGGGCAGCGTGCCGTATGCGGAAGCGATTGCGCGCGGGCTGGAGAGGGGCATTACCGTCAATACCATTCATTGCGGCAATGCCGGAGACTCGGATACGCGCCTGTGGAAGGACGGAGCCAAAAAGGGGGACGGCAGCTTTCTCAACATTGACCACAACGCGGCTCCCCCGGACCCGGAAACGCCCTTTGACGGAGAACTTGCCAAGTTGAGTTCCTCCCTGAATGCGACTTACCTGGCTTACGGTTCACCGGAAGTTCAGGCTGAAAGGCTGAGCAAGCAGGAACGCCAGGATACGCTGGCGCTGAAACTGTCGCCTGCGGCTGCCGTAGGGCGGGCCAGCGCCAAGGCGAACAAGGCGGCGTACTCCAATACTTCATGGGACCTGGTGGATTTTTATGACCGGAACGGAGTCCAGGCGCTGGGAGATTTGGGGACTGCCGGGCAGCTCCCCAAGGAACTGGAAGGTAAAACCGCGGAGGAAGTGGAAGCCATCGTGAAAAAGAAGGCGGAGGAGCGCGGAGCCCTGCAGAAGAAGGTAAAGGAGCTGGACGCCCGGCGCAATGAATGGCTGGCCAAATGGAAGCAGCAGAGCGCTTCCAGGGACGCCAAACCGAACACCCTGGAGGACGCCATTATCCAGGCTGTCCGGCAGCAGGCCTCCAAAAAGCAGTTTTCCTTTGTTGAAGAGAACGAAACGGAAGGAAAAGATTCCCCTATGAATGATAGAGTGAAGAAATGAGTGCTCCTGCGGGGCTGTCCGGGAGTGCCGGCGGCCCCGCAGAATTTTTCTTCTGAAAAAACCTGTTTTACCGCAACGTTCCTATTTGATAGATTATTCCGCGCATGCACCGCTACCGCATTCTGGTCGTAGAAGACGATCATGCCATTAGAAACGGCCTGGCGGACGCCCTGGCGGTGTCCGGCTATGACGTTTTGTCCGCCAGGGACGGTTATGAAGCCATGGAGATGATTCATGCAGAGGAGTATGACCTGGCCCTGCTGGATGTAGTCCTGCCCGGAGCGAACGGTTTTGAACTGCTGAAACGCATCAGGGAAGACCGCTCCACCGTTCCGGTGCTGATGCTCACCGCCAAGGGCGCGGAGGCGGACAAGGTGAAGGGGCTGAAGCTGGGGGCGGACGATTATGTGGTGAAGCCCTTCAGCCTGCTGGAAGTGCTGGCCAGGATAGAGGCCGTGCTGAGGCGGTCCCCGGAAAGGCCCAGCGCCGTCAACCGCGTCATGCTGCCGGAGGGGCATCTGGATTTTGCCGCCCGCGCCCTGGTTCTGGGGGAGGAGCGGGTGGTGCTGACCACCAAGGAATTTGACCTGGCGCGCCATCTGGCGGCCAATGCCGGAAGAATCATCACCCGTGAGGAAATCCTGGCGAGGGTCTGGAAGATGGACCCCCGGCTGGTGGAAACGCGGAGCATTGACACCACGATCGCCCGCCTGCGGGAAAAAATGGGGAAAAGGAACTCCGCCGTCATCCGCACCCTGAGAGGGCGGGGATATGTTTGGGAGGACGGAGCATGAGCAGCCGTTTTTCCTTCCATTTGCTGTTGTGGTCCTGCCTGCTGATTCTGCTGGGGGTGATGGGATGGCTCAGCCATTCCATGCTGGATGCGGAGAAGCGCAGGCTGGCGGAAACGCACCAGATCCGCCTGGTGGAGCAGAGCCGCCTGGCCCTGTGGCGCATGGATTCCCTGCTGGCCTCCATGATCGCAGGGGAGAACAACCGTTCTCCCGGAGAATATTTCCAGGGGAACGCGCTGGCGGAAGTCCGCAAGGAGGAAGGTGCGATGCCGGATTTGTCCGGCTTTGCCAAGCTGTATTTCCAGATAGACCCGCGGGGAAACGTTTCCTCTCCCCAGAAGGACAGGGAACGGCTGGAATATGTCCTGCAACTGGGAAGATCCGGCTGGGGCAGCCGTGTGGTGGATGCCATGAAGAATTTGCCGAGGCCTGCCTCCATCTCCGCGGGGAATGCCGTGCAGCCGGAGACCGCCCCCCCTGCGGAAGAAGCGGTACAGGTGACTTCCGTCGCCATCATGGATGGAAGGGAGCAGCAGAAGAACGGCTTGCAGCAGGAGCTGGCAGTGGAAAGCAGGAAGGCTTTCCAGCAGGGAATGGAAGACTACAACATGCGTAAAAACCTTTCCAACAGCCAGCAGGAGTACAATGTCAGCGTCAAGGTGAAAAAGAAAGCCATGGAGCCTCCCCGGCGGGCAAAGAAGGAGATTGCGGATTCGGGACGGCTGGTCGTTTCAGGGGAGGTGAATGGCATGGAAAGTCCGGAAGGGGATTGCCTGGATGTGGCTGGTTCCTTGAAAAGGACCGGGAAAAAATTGGAAAGCGGGGCCGGCGATATTGCGGCTCTCCTGGATATGGGTGCCGCGGCATTGACTCTGGACGGGAAGATGGTCCAGTTTGATGTTCATGAACAAAAGGCGAATCCGGTTCCGGTAAAGGAAAGCCTGGCGGAAATGTCCGTCACCCGCCGTGACGGGTTCGCCAAAACTCCGGAAAGTTACAGGGAGTTCTCCATTTCCTCCCTCCAGCCCAGATGGCAGCAGGGGAAGGAATGTTTCCTGACGCGCCGCATCTCGGACCACGGCCAGGTATGGGTGCAGGGAATCTGGCTGGACTGGGGCAAGTTATCCGCCTACCTGCTGGAGTCCGTAGCCGATATTTTGCCGGAGGCCACCCTGTCTCCCGCCGACGGGCGGGAGGAAAGCTATCTGACCCTGGCCGGAATTCCCGCCATGCTGAATCCGGGCAATCTTCCCTCCATGCCCGCCAATTCCCTGCGGACGGTCTGGAATTCCATGGCGATGGCGTGGTTTTGCGGGCTTCTGGCCCTGTGCGGGGTCATTGGCTTCATGATCGGCCTCATCCGCCTGAGCGAACGCCGCGCCGTATTCGTTTCCGCCGTGACGCATGAACTAAGGACGCCTCTGACTACGTTCAACATGTACACGGAAATGCTTTCTTCCGGACTGGTTCCCAAGGGCAGGGAAATGGCCTATGTGGATATTCTGAAAAATGAGGCGGGCAGGCTGACGCACCTGGTGGACAACGTATTGAGCTACGCGCGGGTGGAGAAAAATTCGGTCTCCCTCCAGCCGGAAAAAATTCCGGTGACGGACCTCGCCTCCGCCGTCATTGCCCGCATCTCCCCCCGGCTGGCCGCCGCGGGCATGGACTCCCAGCTTTACGTGGCTCCGGAGCTGCAAGCGGAGGCCGTGACTGCGGACATGACCGCCGTGGAGCAGATCGTGTACAATCTGGCGGACAACGCCGCCAAATACGCATGTTTTGACGGCAGCGTCCTGAAGGTGGAACTGGCACGGGAAAAGCGTTTTCTGGTCATCCGTGTGGAGGATGAAGGGAAAGGCATTTCCGATTCCCTGAAAGGGAAGCTGTTCCGTCCCTTTTCCAGATCTGCGGAGGAGGCTGCCGGAAAACAGCCGGGCGTGGGGCTGGGGCTGGCTTTATCCCGGGAACTGGCGAGAAGCATGGGCGGAGACTTGTGCCTGGAAGAAAGTTCCCACGGATGCCGCTTTGCCCTCAGGATTCCCCTTTCCAGGGCATGAGGGCACAGGAGGGCCTGTTCCGGAAAAACAAAATTCTTTAAATCAGCCGTCATTCAGGTTTTAATCCTTTCCTCACCCTCTTTATTTTTCAAGAACCATTTCCTTTTATGAATACTCCATTCTGCCAAAGCTGCGGCATGCCTCTGGGAAGCAGGGAAGACTGCGGCACCAACCATGACGGAACCTCCAGTGAGGAATATTGCCGTTATTGCTTTCAGGACGGCGCATTTACGTCAGAATGCACCATGGAGCAGATGATTGAACATTGCGCCCGGTTTGTGGAGGAATTCAACAAGGAGAATGGTTCCTCCTACACGAAAGAGGAAGCCATTGCCCAAATGACCCTGTTTTTTCCCACGCTGAAACGCTGGAAAAAACAATAGAACGTCTTTTCGTTCCATCCCTTATTCACAGGGAAGGGCCTGTCCTTTTCTCCTTTGTTCGCTGGCCGCCTTCTCCCTGCGGTACGGGATGTCCTGGAATGTTTAAAAACCCCCGGGAAGGCGGACGCATATTGTTTAAAGTACCCTTTTTCCTTGTCCGCTTTCGGCTCCCCTGCTGGCCGGAGGCCCGGTTCATAACATGATCCGGGGCTTGTCTTCCTCCGGTTTGCCAGCCTTGCTCGAAACAGCCCCATGGTGAGAACGTTTCAGGGGTGGATTATCTCCTCTGCGGTCCATGGGAGCCTCCGGGGCCGGAAGGCCGTGGTGAGGGAGACGGACGGGACGGCGCAGCCGCAGGAGGCGAAGACGGCCTGCTGGGCGCGCTGGCGGACGGCGGCGGGGAAGAAGGTCTGGAAACGGATGGAGGGCTGCTGGGACGGTTCATGCCCGAATGACCCGGACGGGAGGCGGATGGCCTGGAGGAGAGCGTGGAGGGCCGGTTCCCCTCCGGACGGCTGATGCCCGGACGATGCGTGCTCCCGGAATTGCCGGAGCCGGGGCGGTGGGGATTGTTGACGGACGGGCGGGAGGGCTGTCCCGGCTTTCCGAAGTCCGGCCTGCCGTGGCTGCCGCCGGGCTGGCCTATTCCCGGACGGTTATGGCTGCCGCCCGGATTACTTACGGGAGGACGGTGGGAATTGCCGGGTTTTCCGAAGTCCGGGCGGTGGTTGGGCCTGCCGGGCTGCGGAACCGGCCTGTTGTTGCCCGGGCGGTGGTCCGGACGGAAATGATCCGGCCTGTACTGGGGCTTCATCGGCGGACGCGCCATGGGGCGGCAGTAATGTGGGCGGATGTAGTGCCCGCGGTAATAGGGGGCCGGTCCCCACGTGGGGATGTAGTAATTCGGGCGGATCAGGCTGATGGAATAAATGGGGCTGCCGAACGTGTCATAGGCATAGATGGGCCTGCCTCCGTAATATCCGTAAATGGGATAGCCGGAGTTGTCATACATGTAGGACATGCCGGAGCCGCCGCTGCTGTAGGAGCCTGATACGCTGAAACTGTCATAATAAGGATCATAGCAACTGGACAGGGCGCATCCGAGGGCGGCTGCCAGCAGCGAGTTTTTTAAAATAACGTATGCTTTCATGATGTTGAAACGGGGTGGGTTGTTTTTTCCCTTTGCTTGAAAAGCGGCGGGATAAAAGTACATTTGTTTAAAATTATTTTGCTTGGAAACGGGCTTCCTATTGTCTTAGACTGCAAAAACGTTCTACGTGATGGGAATTCTCTTTCAAGATAAAAAAATCGGCCTGGCCCTGTTGTGTGATAATGCCCCGTATACGCTGGCCATGACGCTGGCGTCCTATGAGAGGTCCGGGCTGCTGAATTATTTTGACGAGGCCTGCGTCGTTTTTCCGGAAAGCGCTGGCAAAGTATGTGAAACGGCGCTTTCTTACGGACTTTCCGCGGAGTCTTCTCCGGCGGAGGGCGGCTTCATAGGGGCGCTCCATACGGCGGTCAACGCGCTGGATACGGATTACGTGCTGCTGGCTGAGGATGACTGCATGATCTGGGAGCACCTGCGCGGGGAAACTCTGGAAAACCAGTTGAAACGAGCGGTGGAGCTGCTGATTTCCGGCCAGGCGGACATGGTGCGCCTGCGTCATGCCTGGCGCGGCTGCACGCGCTACAAGGCCGCCTATACGTATTCCTACTTTTATCCCGTGGAGCAGCTGGCCACCATGTGGGTGCATGCGGAAGGCCTGTCGGAAGCACCGGACTGGATCAAGAGCATCCGGCGCTTCTTCCATCCTTTCCGCTCCAAGCGTTCCATCGGCCGATGCGTTTATGTGGAACAAAATCCCCATCTGCGCTTTCCCGAATACATTACCAAGATTGATGAAGGCTACATCATTGACAGTGAGGTTTTCCAATGGACCAACCAGCCCACCCTCATCGCCCGCTCCAGAATCAGGCAGATTCTGACCGGGCTGGCGCAGGCTCCCGGCACCATCGGAAAACTGCCGCAGGACTTTGAAACCGCCGTCAACAACCCGCGGTGGAGGGACGCCCACATGAACATAGGCGTCATCAGGGGAATTTTCACTTAAAGGCGCATGGCGGAAAGAGGAAAGGCGGTGCAGTATGAATGCACCAGGTGCGGCGCATGCTGCCGCTGGGCCGGAGACGTGTGCATTGAGGAGGATGAAGTCCGGGAAATCTCCCGTTTCCTCCACATGGACGAACAGGCCTTCATTGACGAATGCTGCCGCCTGAGAGCCAACCGGCGCGGATTGTCCATCCGGGATGCGGAGGACGGCGCCTGCATGATGCTGGCGGAAGGCGGCTGCCGGATCAATCCCGTCAAACCGCGCCAGTGCCGGGACTTCCCCAACAAATGGAACTTCCCCGGCTGGCGCGACTTGTGCCGTGCCAGGGAAGTGGAAAAGGAATAAAAGCCTCCGGCGCTTTTTCAGGATTGTTTACAGGAACTGCGCCAGATCCCGTTCAAAGCCGGGATAGGAGGTATTGATGCATTCCGCATCCGCCAGCACGGTATCTCCCTGTGCGCTGAATCCGGCCACCAGGAAGCTCATGGCGATGCGGTGGTCTCCGTAGCTGGGCAATTCCGCGCCTTTCAGGGGAGCGCCTCCGTGAACGACCATGCCGTCGTCAAATTCCTCCACGTCCACCCCCATGAGCCGGAGATTGGCTGCCGTGGTGGCGATGCGGTCCGTTTCCTTGACGCGCAGTTCGCGGGCGTTGCGGACGATGAAGTCTCCCTGGCCCAGGGCTCCGGCCACGGCCAGGATGGGGATTTCATCAATCAGGTTGGGGATTTCTTCCGGAAGCAGGCTGGTGCCGTGCAGGGAATCCGAACCGTACACGGTAATATCCCCGTACGGTTCGCCCGCATCCTCCGGAGAAGTGGTCACAATGTCCATCCGCACCCCCATCCGTTTCAGTGCGCTGATGACGGCGTTCCGCGTGTTGTTCAGGCCCACCTGGCGTAGCGTCAGGCGGGAGCCGGGACGGCTGGCGGCGGCCACCATCCAGAAGGCGGCAGAAGAGATGTCTGCGGGAACCGTCAGGTCATGGGCGGCTGGGAGCGCCGGACCCTGGGTACTGACGGTGAGGCCGTCTACCGTGCAGGGCACGCTGAAATGGCGGAACAGGCGCTCCGTGTGGTCGCGGGTGACGGCGGGCTGATGCACGGTGGTGGCGCCGTCGGCAAACATGGCGGCCAGCAGGATGGCGCTCTTCACCTGGGCGCTCGCCATGGGAAGCGTGTAGGAAATGGGGCGCACCCGGCCGCCGTGGATAAACAGCGGAGCGCAGCCCGGCTTGGCGCCGCGGGCTTCAATCCGCGCGCCCATCTGTTCCAGAGGCTGCATGATGCGGCCCATGGGGCGGGAACTCAGGGAGGCGTCCCCGAACATTTCCGAATCAAAGGGGCAGGCAGCCAGCATGCCGGCCAGCAGCCTCATGCCCGTGCCGGAATTGCCGCAGTCGATGGGCCGTTCCGGAGCCGCGGGCTTCATGGCGACGCCCGTTATGCGGAAGCGGACGGGGCCATATCCCTCCCGTTCTTCCAGCACTTCCACCTTGGCCCCCAACTGCTCCATGGCGCGCAGGGTATTCAGGCAGTCTTCACTGCACAGGAAATTATCCACTTCCGTCACTCCCTTCGCCAGGCCGCCCAGGATGGCGGCGCGGTGGGAAATGCTTTTGTCTCCGGGTACGGTCAGTACCCCTTGCAGGGAAGAAATGGAATGGGAGCGAAGGTTCATGGACGTCCGGAAGAACTACCCTGTATTGGCCGCTGAATCAAGCCAATTACGAGACGGGCGGGAGGGGAGAGGATAGCGCCGGGACTCCGGGAAGGCGCTGGGCGGCGGTCCAGAATGGGGTTGATTTTCCGGAACGGTGACGTATATTAAGGCGCGTTATCGGCTGCATCCGCCTGAAAGGAAGGAGAGAGCTTTTCAGGATCAATGGATCAAGCTGGTTTTCATAGGTAGTAAGTTGGAGCGGCCACGGGAGTGATCCTGTGGCCGCTTTACTTTGTTTCAAAGGATTATTCGATATTGACATTCAATGCAGTATGGAATAAAAAAGGTTGATGAGTTTTATTGTCCGGACTGTCTTTCTCTGTACCGCGCTGAACGTCGTGGCCGCCTGTTCCCAGCGCCAATCCGTGCAGCCCGTTGCGGAAGCGGCCGTACATGTCAGCATCGGTGCCCTTGTGTACGACGTCACGTTGAAAGATGACGGAGTGGAGGTGGAGAGAAGGCCGTTCGCCTTATATGCGAATGCGCTGGGGAAGCAGTACCCTGTTAAAAAGGTATTTCTGAAAGGCGACGCCTACAAGGTGGAATCCCTGGCCAAAATCCTCTTAAAGGAAGGATGGACTAAAGGCGCCTCTCTTCAGCCGGAAGAGGCGGCCGTTTTTCTGCATGCCCCAGGAGAAAAGAAATTTCATCCGGTACCTGCCGCAAGCGGCAATACCGCCGTCTGCAAGGCTCTTAACAAAGCGTGCTATGAGGCGTGCCTGAAGGAGCCCGACATTTCCTAAGCCCGGATGAGAACAGGCAAGGGAACAAAAATGCCCTCCGTCCTGCTTTGGGCTTTACCGCGCGCCGCTGAAAGCGTATGTAGTCCGTGCCGATCAGGTTCGGGTGGTCGCTGTTCCGGTCTTCGGACCGGGGTAGAGGAAAGTCCGGACATCACAAGGCAGCGTGTCCCGTGAAAGCGGGAGACGGGAACCTCCCAAGGGTTCCCGGACGGAAAGTGCCACAGAAAACAAACCGCCCGGATGGGGTTCATCCCCATGCGGGCAAGGGTGAAAAGGGGAGGTAAGAGCTCACCGCTCCGAGGGCGACCGAGGAGGCATGGTAAACCCCGCGCGATGCAAGACAAACAGGGGAAGGGTTGCCTGCCCGCCGGATCCCCGGGTATTAGTCGCACCCGTTCCGTAAGACGAATGGGCGCGCGGAATGCTTCACCGCAGACCGCGTGAGAAAAATGACCGCACAGCCGGCTTTGGCCGGCGGACAAAATCTGGCTTACAGAACCTGATCGGCCCCTGTCTTTTTTGCCGGGATGTTTTCCGCCTCCTTTTCCGTGAAGGGAAACGTCCGGGAAATTGTCCGGTTCCGGGGGCTCTTTGGGGTTGCATGGGCGTCTCAAATGTGTAGAATCCGTCACCTAATTGCCACCCACTATGGAGAAGCTTGTTGTACACGGAGGTTTTACGCTGAGGGGAGCCGTCAATATCAGCGGGTCCAAAAATGCGTCCCTGCCCATTCTGGCCGCATCCCTGCTGACGGATGAGCCTGTGGTGGTGCGCCGTGTGCCGGATGTCTCCGATACCAATTTCATGGTCCAGATCATGGGCCAGCTGGGCGCCTCCGTGGAGAGGTCCAGCGGCAACGTGCGCGTGGAGGCCAGGAACCTGCATTCCGAGGCCGCCTATGAACAGGTGCGCAAGATGCGCGCCTCCATCTGCCTGATGGGCCCCCTGATGGCCCGCATGCAGCGGTGCGTGATTCCGCTGCCGGGCGGCTGCGTGATCGGCGACCGTCCCGTGGACCTGCACATCCGGGCCATTCAGGCTCTGGGCGCCCAGGTGCAGATTGAACGCGGCAACCTGGTTATCGAAGCGCCCCGGGGGTTGAAGGGAGCCACCATAGATTTGAGGGGCGACCACGGCCCCACCGTTCTGGGAACGGACAACCTGATGATGGCCGCCGTGCTGGCGGAAGGAACCACCGTCATTGAATCCGCCGCCTCCGAGCCGGAAGTGGTGGACCTGGCGAACTTCCTGATCAAGATGGGCGCCAATATCCAGGGCGCCGGAACGCGCCGGATCGTCATTGAAGGGGTTAAAAAACTCCGCGGCTGCAACCATACCGTCATTCCGGACCGCATTGAGGCCGGCACCTTCATGGTGGCCGCGGCCATGATGGGGGACGGCGTAACCCTGCGGCGCGTCTGTGAGGAGCACATGACCGTGGTGACGGACCTGCTCCGGAAATGCGGCCACCACGTGGAATTCAACGAACGGGGGGACACGGTCACCATCATTGCCGGGAATACGCCCAAATGCGGGGAAATCAAGACGGCCCCCTATCCCGGCTATCCCACGGACATGCAGGCCCAGATGACGGCCCTCTTTGCCACCACGCCGGGCATCTCCGTGGTGAAGGATACCATTTTTCCGCAGCGCTTCATGCACTGCTCCGAGCTCAAGCGCATGGGCGCGGATATCAAGGTGGACAACGGCACCGCTGTCATCTCCGGCGTGGAAAGCCTGAGCGGCGCGCCCGTCATGGCGTCTGATCTGCGCGCGTCCGCCGCGCTGGTGCTGGCCGCCTTGAAGGCGGAAGGCACCACGGAAATCCACCGCCTGTACCACATTGACCGGGGCTATGAAATGATTGACGAAAAGCTCCTGGCGATCGGAGCCGCGGTGGAAAGACAGCCGGATGACGACAATTAACGCCGTTTTTGGGTCCTGATTTGCCGGTGTACCGCATTTTTTCTTTACTGTCAGGGCTCCATATGCTATTCACCGAAGTCCTATGAACAAGGCTCAACTGATCGAATTGATTCAAAACAAGCTGGGTGCCGATACGACCAAGAAGCACGCTGAAGAAGCTCTGGCCGCTGTGCTGGAATCCATCAAGGAAGGCGTGCAGGAATCCGGCAAGGTGCAGATCATCGGCTTTGGTACGTTTGCTACCAAGACCCGTGAAGCCCGTACCGGCCGCAACCCGAAGACCGGCAAGGCGATCAACATTCCCGCCTCCAAGACGGTTGCTTTCAAGGCCTCTTCCGCCCTGAAGGACTAAGACGGCAGCTGCTTCCCAAAAGAGCACTTTTCTTTCAGCACCCCGTCCTCTGCGGACCGGGGTGTTTTTTTATGTCCCGCTGCGGAAGTCCACGGCTTGACCGGATGGACGCCGCCGTCTAGAATGCCGCCATGTCCAGCAGTTTTGGTCAGGTGTTCAGAATCTCCACCTGGGGTGAATCCCATGGAGCCGGGGTAGGCGTGGTGATTGACGGCTGTCCGTCCCTCGTCCCGGTGACGGAAGAAGCCATTCAGCGGGAGCTGGACCGGCGCAGGCCGGGGCAGAGCGACATCGTGACGCCCCGCAAGGAGGAAGACCGCGCGGAAATACTCTCCGGCGTGCTGGACGGCAAAACCCTGGGAACGCCCATCGCCGTCAGCGTGCGGAACAAGGACCACCGTTCCTCCGCCTATGATGAAATGGCCCACACGTACCGCCCCTCCCATGCGGACTACACGTACGACGCCAAATACGGCATCCGCGCCTGGGCGGGCGGCGGCAGGGCCTCCGCACGGGAAACCATCGGGCGCGTCGCCGCCGGGGCCGTAGCCAGGGCCGTGCTCAAGCAGGCCTTTCCCGGCATGGAGGTCATAGCCTGGGTGGACCAGGTGCATCACGTGAAAGCCTCCGTGGACTGGGAGGCCGTGACGGCCTCCGTCATTGAAAGCAACATCGTCCGCACGGCGGATCCCTCCGCGGCGGAAGCTATGATCGCCGCCATCAAGGAGGCGCGGGACGCCGGCAACTCCCTGGGCGGCGTGGTCAAATGCGTGGTGCGCGGCTGCCCTCCCGGACTGGGGGACCCTGTTTTTGACAAGCTGGACGCCACGCTGGCCCACGCCATGATGAGCATTCCCGCCACCAAGGCCTTTGCCGTGGGCTCCGGCTTTGAAGCGGCGGACATGACCGGGCTGGAACACAACGATCCTTTTTACATGCGGGACGGCCATGTGCACACCGTCACCAACCACTCCGGCGGCATCCAGGGCGGCATCTCCAACGGAGAAGACATCCTGATGCGCATCGGCTTCAAGCCCACCGCCACCTTGATGGTTGACCAGCAGACGGTCAACCAGGCAGGGGAGGACGCCCGGCTCAAGGGCAGGGGACGGCATGACGCCTGCGTGCTGCCGCGCGCCGTGCCCATTGTGGAAGCCATGGCCTGGCTCTGCCTGTGCGACCACTATCTGCGCCAGCGCTGCCAGCAGGCGTTGTAACGCGGCTTCTTTCCCGTCATTCATGGACTCCTCCCTCACATTCTACCTGGTACTGGGCGCGCTGCTGGTCGGCTTCATCGTGCTCGGCATGCTGAAGGGGATGATCAAGATGCTCCTGTTCGGCGCGGCGGTGCTCTCCGCCGTGGCAGCGTACTTCTGGCTGTCCAAATACGGCTTTACCTATCTCTCCTTCATCACCAGCGACCCGCGGGAATGGATGGTCACCGTGCTGTCCGTCGGGGGGGCTGCGGCAGTCTTCTTCATCTTCATGCACGGCCTGTTCTGGTTCAGTGACGTCTTCTCCTGGGGGCGGCGCATGGGCTTCGGCGGGGCCAAGGGCATCGTCACCACCATCCTGATGGCGGCGGTTGTCTGCTGGGTGGGCGTCATGTGCATCTTCTACTACGGCTCCATGGCGGAAATGACCCGCGCCCGCGAACTGGCGCTGTACCACATGGATCCCAGCCGCACCATTTCTCTGCCCGCCATTTACTCCGTCAAGAAGTCCATCACGGACAATCCCCACCTGAACTGGCTGGTGAAAATCTCCCCGGAACACGACCCGGAACGCCTCTCCCTGGCAAAAATGATTGCCTACCTGGTGACGCTCAGCCCTGAGCTCTCCGACCAGCGCCGCACCCAGCTGGATTGCTACATGCCCCGCTCCCGCATCACCAGCCGCGTGCTGAGCCTGAAAAGCCTGAGCGAAGACCCCGCCATCCGCCTGCTGGTGGAGAAGGGGGACATGCAGGGCCTTTATAACGACGTCAAGCTCACCCGCTTCCTGGAAGACCAGGACGTGCGCACCGTGCTGTCCCAGCTGGATGTGGACCGCGTCCTTGGCTTTGTCACGGAAACCCGCCAGACGGCCCCCGCCGGGAATGAATATATTCCCGAAGCCACTCCGATTGAGGAATAAGCGGGGATTCTTTTCTTCCCTGAATTGTTTTCATTCCTATTATCCTCTTTCCAAATGTTTTCCCGCTGGGTAGTATTGGATATATTCAAGATTGATTTGGCATGGACAAAGAAAAATTGAAGGGGGAATTGGAAAAATGGGAACGAGAGATCGCTCTTGATCCTGAAAATTTCACGGCTTATGTGAAGAGAGGGAATGTCCTGGATGACCTGGGACGCAGCGAGGAAGCGCTGGACAGCTACAACAGTGCTCTGGAAATCAACCCTGCTTACGATAAAGCCTATTGCAACAGGGGCATTGTATTGAAAAAATTAGAAAGGAAGGAGGAAGCTTTATCCAGTTACGATAAAGCGTTGGAAATCAACCCTGAAAATGATGCAACCCATTACAACAGAGGACATATTCTGGACGATCTCGGGAGGAAGGAGGAGGCGTTGCAGAGCTATGAAAAAGCGCTGGAAATCAATCCTGGGGACCATGCGGCCTACTACAATAAAGGAAATATCCTGAACGATCTCGGCCGGAAGAAGGAAGCGTTGGACAGCTATAACAAGGCTCTGGAAATCAGACCTGATTATGATAAGGCTTATTGCAACAGGGGCATTATCCTGAAAAGTTTAGGACAAAAGGAAGAGGCCCTTGCCAGCTACAACAAGGCGCTGGAGATCAATCCCGGTTACGATGCGGCCCATTATAACAAGGGAAATGTCCTGGATGACCTGGGAAGAAAGGAGGAAGCTCTGGCCAGCTATATTAAGGCATTGGAAATCAATCCTGGTTATGGGGCGGCCTGCTACAACAAGGGAAATGTCCTGGATGACCTGGGACGGAAGGAGGAAGCTCTTGCCTGTTATAACAAGGCGCTGGAAATCAACCCTCATCATGATGCAGCCCTGAACAATAAAGGGCTTTTATTATCCAATCTCGGCAAAAAGGAAGAGGCATTGGCTTGTTATATTCAAGCCATTCAAATCAATGCCGGTAATGAAATAGCCAAACGAAACCGGAGGTCGTTAGTGGGAAGCAAGGAATTCTGGGATGGCCTGTCAGAAAATAATCAGGTGGATTTATGGAGTGGAGACGAAGATTTCAATGTCCTGGCAAGCAGGGAAAAACTGGGTGGATGCTCCGGCAAAGATTTATCCTGTATTCACCGTCTGTGGGTGGAACAATATAGGCTTCTTTATTTGCTTAGCGCTGACCTTGAGCAGGTGGGGCATTACACTTCCTCTATGGTTTTTGAAACCTTGCTCCAAAAGCAGACGGAAACGGACGGTCACGCAAATCCCCTGTCGTTATGTAGCCTGGCTGCGGCTAATGATCCTACGGAAGGCACCGTTTTTCAGGCATTTCTAAAACAGGATTGTCTGCCTTCCCAGAGAATTCAGAGCCATCTTGCCGTATTGCAGGCTTCCTTTTCTTCTGCCATTGATTCCTTGAACCAGTTCCGCCTTTACGGAAAAAACAAGGGAGAGGAAGGAACCGGGCTGTGCCTGGTATTTAACCGATCCTTTTTTGCCAAGCCGGGAGAAACGTCCATGATTGCCGTCCAGAAAGAAGAGGACGACTCCTCCTCCGGAAAAGAGACTGACATGCGCCGCAAGCTCCCTCTTTACTGGGTATTGTATTATGATTGCTCTTCCGGTCGGGTGCATTATACCCCTGCATGTTCTGAATACTCGTTAAACAGGGATTTTAATGTTTGCGAAGACGCATTGAAAGAGTCTGAAAGAAAGAAATTGCAGGAGATAGGCAAATCATTGAAGAATATTCGGATGCTTTTTGAGTGTATCAGCGAAAAGGCTCAAAAAGCTGCCCTGGAGATGCTCATTTACCTGAGGCATCTGGTGAAGGATGCCGCCTTCAAGGATGAAAAGGAATTGAGGATTCTTTCTTTGCATCCTTATAATGACCAGAGTTCCCCTCTCAAGGTACTGGAGGGAAAAAACTGCCTGTCGGTCGGCTATTTGCCGGTTATTCATGAGGGGGAGGAATATCTGGAGAAGGTGATTGCCGGGCCCAAATTGAGAGATTTTGCCAACCTGGTGGATGTGGCCAAATTCAGGCTTCATCGGTTGGGCGGAAAGAAGAAAGTGGAGTTTTGCCAGTCGCGGGCGCCTTTGAGTTGAACTTGACGGGAATTCGGAAGGAATTTGTAACTTTTTATCTGAGGCGGCAAGAGATAATGAGGGAAGGAGGGTATTTTAACTTTGAAAGCCTTCGCCTTGCTTCGGAGGGAGCAAGTTGATAAGGGGGCCGGAGTCCCTTATTCCCAGGAGCGGCAAATGGTTTTACTGGGGACCTGTTTTTCAGGAAAAAAGAGCGCCTCTCCCAGCCCTGATGCCGGAAGAAGCGTTTTTTTAAAGGAGTGTCCGATTTGAAGATGAGGCGTTTTACACACCTTAAAAATAAAAAAGGAAGAAACGTCAGGAAAGTTTTTCCGCGAGGGCATCCACCCATTCCGGGAAGGTGTCGTCATAATCCCCATCGGACAGGGCTACCGGCAGCAGCCTTTGCGCCTTCAAACGTTCCAGGAAGGCATCGAAATCCTTGCCTGCCTGGCAGAAGTTTTCATAAAATTCATCCCCAAGGGCGAAGACGGCATAATTGACTGTGGAAAGGTCTTCCGAGGAGTCTTTCAATGCCTGGTACAGCGCCTCTGCATTGGAGGGAGGTTCTCCGTCTCCCCACGTGCTGGTGACGACCAGCAGCGTTCCCGCATTTTTCAACTGTTCCACCGTCATATCCTCCATATCAACCACTGTTGCCTGATGGCCGAGCTTTGTCAGTTTTTCCCGGGCCTCCCGGGCCAGGCTTTCCGAATTTCCTGTTTCCGTTCCGTAGATAATGGTGATTTCCATGTGTGCTGGTTGTTGTTACGACACCAGAAGTTAGATTAAACTAACTAATCAGGCAAGGCAAAACAGGATGCGTCTGGTCAAATTTTCCCTTCTTCTGCGGGCTTTCCGGACGTCAGTTTTTTCAGTCCGTTCATGTTCCATGGATTAAATCCTTCCAGAGAAAGGAGAGTAATCATGAGAAAAGATCCGAAGCCGGAGACGAGCAAGCCGCAGGGCGGCAAACGGAGCGGCGTGCTTGCAGGGAAATTATTCTACCCCGGATTCCTCCCGGCGGATCGTCAATGTGTGCGGGTGCTGGGGAAGGGTAAAGCACCAGCCGAAGAGGCGCACAAAGCGGTAGTAAAGCCCCTTGCGGCTGGCGTGCTGGCTGGTCATGAGGTCGTAGAAGGCCAGGTCAATCTGGTTTCTGGCGATGGGCGCGCCATTCATTTTAGCGTGCAGCATGGCGTCGTGAAACAGGGAAGGGAACAGCATGTCCGGCGGGGTGGTTCCCCAGGTGACGCCGTCCCAGCCGTAGCCGGGAGAGATGGTGAATGTACCGCCCTCCGCTTTCAGGCGGATGGTGGGGTCATACACGCTGACGGCGGTCCAGTGGCCGAAGTCCGCCTTTTTCCTACCGCTGGTCCAGCTGATGGCGTTTTTAGTGATGTAGAAGGGGTTGTCTTCGTAGAGGGTTCCTTCATACCATCCGGCCACGGCTTCCGGAGCCTTGACGGGGACGGAGCACGATTCCAGCGCCACGGCCATGCACGTCACTGTTAATAACAGGTAAATATCATGTGAATAAAAAGGAGAGGGCATAGGAGGGCAGGGAGTGTTCCGAACGATTGTTTTTATTGGATTTCCAGCACGATGATTTCCGGAGGGCAGCAGAAGCGGAGAGGAAGAACGCTGCATCCCAGCCCGCGGGTGATGAGGAAGGGGGTTCCGTTCAGCTGGGACCAGGGATAGGAGAATTTGGCTTTCTCCCGGGAGATGTTCGCCAGGGGCTTGCCGCCGGGCAGGCAGATCTGCCCGCCGTGGGTATGGGCGCTGATGACGGCGTCCGCCGTGCCGGGAGCCAGCAGGGGAAAGATGTCCGGCACGTGGGAGAGCAGGATGTGGGGAATGTCCGGGGAAAAACGCAGCGGCAGTTCCTCCTGCCTGATTCTCAGGTGGTAGTCGTCCCGAACGGAGGAAAGCTGCAAATCTCTGCCTCCGGGGAGGTGCAGCAGCAGGGAATCGTTCCACATGGGCAGGATGCCCAGCTCGGAAAACATGTTCCGCCACAGGTCCCAGCCGTAGTACTGGTCATGGTTGCCCTGTACGGCGAAGATGCCCAGGGGGGCCTTTAGCATCTTGAAGTATTCCCGGGCCGTTTCCGGACTCATGCTGCTCTCCCGGGTGTGGCCGTTGGCGTAGTCCCCCAGCAGGAAGATCATGTCCGGCTGGGCCTCCATGATTTTTTCCATGTACCGGCGCGCCTGGTCGTCGCCGTTCGGGCGCAGGTGGAAGTCTCCGGCGATCACGATCCGGAGCGGGGAGCCGCCTTTTTCCTTCCACTGCGGCACTTCCAGCGCGGTCGTGACGGTTTCCACGCGCCTGGGTTCCACCTGCCACGCCCACATGAATAAGGAAAAGCCGATCATCAGTATTGAGACAGAGATGATTGCAAGTTTGTTGAGAAGGGGATGACGCGGGAGTGACTTCATGCGGGGCGGGCTCCGGACTGATGATGAAGCATTTCGCCCGGTTTTCAATCATTCGTGTTTGCCAATCGGGATTTTGCTGGTATGATCCGTCCCGCTCAAGGTGGGGCTGTCCGATGACTGCAGGCCCATCTTCATATTAACATCCTAATACCATGCAGTTTACACACGAAATCGAACAAATGTGTTGCGTCAAGAAAGGCTGCAACCATGGTCCGGCCCCCATCCCGCAGGAAGGCAACTGGACGCAATCCAAGGAGATCACGGATATTTCCGGTCTGACCCACGGCGTGGGCTGGTGCGCTCCCCAGCAGGGCACCTGCAAGCTGACGCTGAACGTCAAGAACGGCATCGTTGAGGAAGCCCTTGTAGAAACCAGCGGCTGCTCCGGCATGACCCACTCCGCCGCCATGGCCGCGGAAATCCTGCCCGGCAAGACCGTGCTGGAAGCGATGAACACGGACCTCGTGTGCGACGCCATCAACACCGCCATGCGCGAACTGTTCCTGCAGATCGTTTACGGCCGCACTCAGAGCGCTTTCTCCGAAGGCGGCCTGCCCATCGGCGCCGGTCTTGAAGACCTCGGCAAGGGCCTCCGCTCCCAGATCGGCACCCTGTACGGCACCCGCGCCAAGGGCCCCCGCTATCTGGAAATGGCCGAAGGCTACATCACCAAGCTGGCTCTGGACGAAGACGGCGAAATCATCGGCTATGAGTTTGTGCGCATGGGCCCGATGATGGAAATGATCAAGAAGGGCGTGGACGCCAACGAAGCCGTCGCCAAGTGCACGGGCAACTACGGTCGTTTCGACGAGGCCGCCAAGTACATCGATCCTCGTCACGAATGAGATTGAATTAAAAAGAGTATATCAACTTCAAGCACTATTACCATCATGCCTCTTTTCGAATCCTACGACCGCCGCATCAAGCAGATCAATGAAGCCCTGGCCAAATACGGCATCGGCTCCATTGAAGAAGCGGAACAACTCTGCCTTTCCAAGGGCATCAACGTTCGCGAAATCGTGAACGGCATCCAGCCCATCGCGTTTGAAAACGCCGGCTGGGCCTATGTGGTGGGCGCCGCCATCGCCATCAAGAAGGGCTGCACGAAGGCTGCGGACGCCGCTGAAGCCATTGGTGAAGGCCTCCAGTCCTTCTGCATTCCCGGTTCCGTTGCGGACGACCGCAAGGTGGGCCTGGGCCACGGCAACCTGGCCGCCATGCTCCTGCGCGATGAAACGGAATGCTTCTGCTTCCTGGCCGGCCATGAATCCTTTGCCGCCGCTGAAGGCGCCATCGGCATTGCCAAATCCGCCAACCGCGTCCGCAAGCAGGACCTGCGCGTCTGCCTGAACGGCCTCGGCAAGGATGCCGCGTACATCATCTCCCGCATCAACGGCTTCACGTACGTGCAGACCAAGTTCGACTATGCCACGGGCAAGCTGAACATCGTCCAGGAGAAGGCTTTCTCCAAGGGCCCGAAGGCCGCTGTGCGCGTGTACGGCTGCGACGACGTGCGCGAAGGCGTGGCCGTCATGTGGAATGAAGGCGTGGACGTCTCCATCACCGGGAACTCCACCAACCCCACCCGCTTCCAGCACCCGGTAGCCGGCACCTACAAGAAGGAATGCAACGAGAAGGGCAAGAAGTACTTCTCCGTGGCTTCCGGCGGCGGTACGGGCCGCACCCTGCACCCGGACAACATGGCTGCCGGTCCCGCCTCCTACGGCATGACCGATACCATGGGCCGCATGCACTCGGACGCCCAGTTCGCCGGCTCCTCCTCCGTGCCCGCCCACGTGGAAATGATGGGCCTTATCGGCATGGGCAACAACCCGATGGTCGGCGCTTCCGTAGCGGTGGCCGTGGCTGTTGAAGAAGCCGCCAGGCAGAACGCCTGAGAACGCTGTTAAAATTCACAGAGCCGCTTTCCCGATGAATGGGGAAGCGGCTCTTTTTTATGGTTGAAAGGAAAAGGCGAAAAGCAAAACCGGAACTGTTCCGGAAGCTTCCGCTTTTGTTCATATCAGCTCCCGATGCGGAACCTTCCGTCCCGGTCCGTGCGGGGAGGCAGGCCGCGAGAAGGCGCGGATCTTCTGGAAACAACCGTCGGTCTGGCCGCGGCTGGCGTGACAACGCGGATTTCCGTGCGGCCGGAAGCTGCGGGAGCGGCAGATTTCCCGGGTTCCGCACCGTGAACGGGGGCGGGAGCAGGAACGGCGCCGACAATCAGTTTTTGCTGTTCATGGGCCTTGTAGGCGCGTTGCAGGGTAAAGTCCCTCCGTTCTCCGGGTTTCAGGGAATAATCCGCCTTCTTGCTCTCCCCGGCCTTTTGGGCCAGAGGCTCCACACGCTGCTGCAACTGCGCGGCGGCGTCCAGCTTCCCGGCCACCCACTCCGGATTCCATTCCGGAGTTGAACTTTTCAGGGACTGAAGCAGCTCCGCGGCTTTTTTGCCGCTTTCCAGGGCTGCCTTGTAATCGCCTTCCTTCTCCAGGCGCGCGGCGCGCGTCAGGGAAAGGTTGGCTTCGTAAAATGTGTCTCCGGGACCGCCCAGGGCCGTTGTTGCCGCCAGGAGCATGCAGAGCAGGGAGCAGGGTAGAAGATGCCTTTTCATGATTGTTGGCACTATAACATGCACGGCTGTTTTGGAAAGGCCTTTCTTCCGGCATGTCCGCATGGAGCAGGGGAGGGACGCTACATAGAGGTTCCGGAAAGGAAGCGGGCGACCTTCTTCTTTTTTTACGAAGGAAGTCCATCAAATTTGCGGCTAAGCATTTGAAAAACCTCCTGCGAGGTACGGTCAGGCTTCCTGATCCAATCGTAAAAATTTTTCCCATTGACCGGAATCCTCACGTTCCCCAGTCGTTTCAGCTTGATGTCTATTTGTTCAAAGCAGCGTTTATTGCAACATGCCCCTCCCCCTCCAAGGTCGGGAAAGAGACTCATTACGATGCCTATTTTGGTTTGGAGTATCTTTTGTTCTTTTGCTTTCAATATTCTCTGATTGATGGAGATACGCCATTCCTTTTCTCTGTCGGTCAGATTTCTCTTGCGCCATGTACTAATGTAGAATCGGTATTCATCCTCATTGATGATCCTATTATTCAGCGCTTCGCCCAAACATGCCGGATTAAGAGGTTTCGTGATATCTTTCCGAACCCGGCGGATGGCATCGAAATGTTTGGATTTGCTGATTCCCGTAAATTTCTTTACGCAGCAATTCCCTACAATCAGGGGATTCCTATTAAGGATATTTCTCATAGCACAATGCTCTATGATAAAGTGACCGCAAATGCATGTTCCTCCTTCTTCTACTGAATATGTTTCCACGTGTTCCCATTCCTGCAACGCGGACGGAAACCGCTTGGATTCGGACTTAGCTACCAGCTCTGAGCAGAATTGATCCATAGATGAATTATTCATGATTTTATTTTCTATTCATGAGACGTGCGTGAATGCACCCTCACTATTCAGGGAAATTTTCAAAATGTATTTCCCCTTCCATATATTTCCCTCCCGTCTCTTTCAGCAGGCACGGGTTTCTTCCTTATTCCAAGAGCATATCTTCCATTTCCGTATCCGGCACAACTTGACGGAAAGGCCGGAGTGCCGTATGCTGGTTGAGACCTGTATATGACCCGGAACGAGCCATCATCCCTCCCAGCGCCGCAGATGGAGGAAGATCCCAGATACCTGACGGAACAGATTGTGACGTATCTGGGTAACAAGCGTTCCCTGCTTCACTTCCTGGGTACGGGACTGGAACAGGTGAAAAGCCGCCTGGGGAAGGACAGGCTGAAGGCCGGGGACCTGTTTTCCGGTAGCGGCATTGTAGCCCGTTTCCTGAAAAAGCATTCGGAAGAGTTGATTGTCAATGATCTGGAAGAGTATAGCCGCATCGTTAACACCTGCTACCTGAGCAATCCGGAGGAAGTGGAGAATCTGGAGCTGGAGAGGCATTACAGGCGCCTGCTGCGGTATATGGAGGAGCACGAGTCCCCGGGGTTCATCACGGAGTTGTACGCGCCCAAAAATCCAGACAGCATCACGCCGGAAGACCGCGTTTTTTATACGCGCCGCAATGCCGTGTACCTGGATACGGCCCGGCAGACCATCAACCTGCTTCCGGAAGAGGTAAGGCCCTATTTCATCGCCCCCCTTCTGGCGGAGGCTTCCGTGCATACGAACACATCCGGCGTGTTCAAGGGATTTTACAAGGACAGGCACGGCGTCGGCAAGTTCGGCGGAACGGCCGGCAACGCTCTTTCCCGCATCCTGGGGGATATTTCACTGCCGTTCCCCGTGTTTTCCCGGTTTAACTGCCGGTTTTCCATCCACTGCCGTGACGCCAATGAACTGGCCGCGGAATTGCCGGAGATGGATGTGGTGTACCTGGACCCTCCCTACAATCAGCATCCGTACGGTTCCAACTATTTCATGCTGAACCTGCTGTCCTCCTATGAGAAGCCGGCGGAAACCAGCCGTGTTTCCGGCATTCCCGCGGATTGGAAACGCTCCACGTACAACAGCCGCCAGCATGCCCCGGCGGCCCTGTTCCGGCTGCTGGAGGAATGCCCGGCCAAGTTCATTCTCCTTTCGTACAGTTCGGAGGGCTTCATCAGTTATGAGGAAATGACGAATTTCCTTGGCCGTATGGGACATATCGTCACGCTGGAAACCCCGTACGCCACATTCCGCGGCAGCCGGAATTTGAGGAACCGCCCGCAGAACGTGACGGAGTTCCTGTTCCTGGTGGAACGGTTTTAACGGGCAGGGGAGGTAACACCATGAAAACCCATCTGGAACGCTTCATCCGTTTTCTGGCCGCAGAGAAAGGCTTGAGCGCCGCCTACCAGCTTTCCGTGAGGCAGACGCTGGAGGAATTCGCCCGGTTTCTGGGTACGGAAGACGCTGATCTTTCCCATGTGGACATCGGCACGCTTACGGAGTTCCTCCGGCATTTGCAGGCCCGCGGCATGGCCCGCAGCTCCATGCGGGTGGAAATGGTGCATTTGCGCATCTTTTTCCGCTGGCTGGCCGGGATGGGGATGCTGGAAAAAGACCCCTCCGCCTTTCTGGAAATGCCCCGGCAGGGGCTGTCGCTCCCCCATGTGCTGGATCAGCAAACCGTTTCAACACTGCTTGAAAGTGTTGACGTTCAGGATATTCCTCTCGGCTGTAGAGACAGAGCCCTGCTGGAGATGATTTACGCCTGCGGCATGCGCGTGAGTGAAGTAATCAGTTGCAAATTAGAGAGTTTAGATATGGATGATGCCTTTGTCCGCGTGCTGGGGAAGGGGGAGAAAACGCGGCTGGTGCCTGTGGGTAGGTCCGCCTTGGAGGCGTTGAGGACGTATCTGGAGAAAGGGAGGCCCAGGCTGGTCAAGCCGGGGACGAAAAGCCATATTTTCCTGACGGTGCGCGGACGGCCGCTGACCAGGGAACGGGTACGCCAGATTCTCCGGGAACGCGCCAGGGCCGCGGGAATAGAACAGCATGTCTTCCCGCATATCCTCCGGCATTCCTTCGCCACGCATCTGCTGGAGAACGGCGCCGACCTCCGCATCATTCAGGAAATGCTGGGGCATGCCGATATTTCCACCACCCAGATTTATACGCATCTGGAACAGCAGCGGCTGAATGCCATTCATCACCGCTTCCATCCCAGGGGATAATAAAGCTATTCTCATCCATGTGCCTTCTGCGGGCATATATCTTTTAAAATCAAAGTCCAGCGCGTTTATTTCACTAGTTCCATATTTTGCATTACATATATTATGCGAAGTATTAAATCAGGGTGAATCTCCGCCCGTTTTTCCTTCTTCTTCGAGTTTTTACATTCCCCCGTCAGCCAGAAGGGGTTTGCGGCAACTGGACAAATATTGGACTGAGCGTTTGCGAAGAGTTATAGAATGAATAAAGAGTACGGCTTTTAGCCGAGTATTGATTCAGAAGCCTGCAACGCTCCAGATTGCTTTTTCACTTTCCTCCCCATTTCCCGATAGCTGCTCTCTTCCGGCAATAAGAGCATCGCTGGGATTTTCATGCGTCGCTTCCTGCTGTCCACGCGTCTGTACGAAGGCCGGGAAACCGCTTTGCGGTTGGACGGAAAGCGGAAAGCTTGAAGTCTGAAAGAGGCACGAACCAAACCTCCGTTCCCCAGGGGGACTGCCTCCTGTCAAAAACATGGGAACATTCCATGCACCCTGTATTTTCCAGTGGGCTTCATTTCTGGATCCCGTCCCTGATCAAATTTCTCCATTTAAAGGGGATTTTCAGTATTGCCAACCTTTCTTCCATCCCCATCCGTCGCTGAAAACCCCCATCTAGCCTGCCTCTCCATTCCCATAAAAATAAAAAGTCTTTCACTGACTAACCTATTATAACGCGGCAGAAACGGGAAAATTCCTTTTCCCTCCTTAAAAGTTCATCCGGATACCCCTTCCCCTCGCTTCTCTCTTGCCAGACCGTCATTCATCCGTCATAATGAAAAAAGCATGAATACTTTCGTCTCTCTTTGCGTGATCGGAGGCCTCAGCCTGGGCTCCCTCTGTTATGCGCAGCACATGGATAACGATGCCAAGAAGAAGGTGATCAAGGATTTGGATAACCTGCTCGCCCTGAACAGGTCTGCGGAAACCAAGGTGATCAATGCCGCCATCAGCAAGCTGAATTCCGCCGGCAGGGATCCCAGCGCCGCGTACGACCTGCTGATCCAGTCCAAAAAGTTCCTGATGGAAGCGGAAAAGGAGAAGGACAAGAGCCAGGGCAAGAGCGCCAAGATTGCCTCCAATTCCCTGAAGGACTGGATGGACCGCGAGGCCAAGAAATACCAGGACAAGAATGCCCGTAAGGGATTGATGCTTCAATACCAGTGGGGCGTGCTCGTCCTCAAGGCCCGCCTCAAGGAAAACCTGATGAACGCTACGTCAAGCTCCACCGGCGGAACGGAGGAGGAGACTCTGGACGTTACGGAGTTCCAGAAGCCGGCCATGGATTTGCTGAACGCCTACCTGGCCGCCTGCTCCGACCCTGATTTTGTCGATCCCTCTTCCACTTCTTCCAAAAATAACAATGGAGGTGGAGCCGGGAAAGCCGGAGCCCGCATTGCGGAACAATCCGTTTTGAATACGGAGGTCGGGGAGGCCCTGGGCATCGGCAGCATGTCTTCCAAGGCTTTTCCGGATTCCATGAAAAACCGGGACGAGATTTTCGACAAGCTTTTCTTCACGGGATACCGCAAGACGCGCAATCTTCCGGCCCTCCGGCAGGCATGGGGCAAGAGAATTTCCATGGAAGTGGCTCTCGGCAAGGTAAGCCATGCCATTTCCACCGGCAAGAAGTCCGGCATGCAGGGACGCATTGCCAATGCGTCCGAAGACGAGTTTGACGAACAGGATTCCTCCGTCCTGGACCGCCTGCGCTGGCGCTGCGAACTGGATTGCTTTGACCTGGGCGACCAGGCGAACGCCACGCGGAACATGATGACGCTGATCCGGACGACGGTAGACCCGGTGCGCCGGGAACAAGGTATCCGCACCCTCCGGGACAAGCTGGTCCAGAGCATGAAGAGCATGATCGCTTCCTCGGAAGATGAAACCATGGCGGACGGTTCTTCCTCCTCCTCTTCAGCCTCCCCTCGTCCCGCGGTGCGGCCTCCCAGAAGGAAGACGCCGCCCACCACGATCACGACCAGCCGTGAAATGGACGATCCCGGAGCCATCGGCACGGATGTGCCGAAGCCGCCCAAGCCGGACCCCACCCGGAGCGACGATTTTTTTGAAGACGCATAACGCTTTTCAGTAAAGGCTGTTGCCTGCACGGCGGCTCCGGAGTTGATGGAATGCACAGAGCATCCTTGACGTCCGGAGCCGCTGTTTTATACAGTAGGGCCATGTATCAGCCATTTCAATTTTTCATGCCCGCGCAAATTTTCTTTGGCGCGGGTTCTTTGGACAATCTTGGTTACGCTCCCCTGCCCGGCGCCAAGGCCCTGATTGTCATCGGCGGCACGTCCGTCAGGCGGCTCGGGTATCTGGACCGGGTGCAGGCTTTGTTGAAGAACCAGGGAGTGGAGAGCGTCGTTTTCGACAAGGTGCAGCCCAACCCCGTGGTGGAGCACGTGATGGAGGCCGCCGCGCTTGCCAGGGAGACAGGCTGTGATTTCGTCGTCGGCCTGGGCGGAGGCAGCAGCATGGATTCCGCCAAGAGCATCGCCGTGATGGCTGCCAATCCGGGAACCTACTGGGATTACATCCAGGGCGGTTCCGGCAAGGGGCTTCCCATTCCCAACAAGCCTCTTCCCATCGTTTGCATCACCACCACGGCAGGGACCGGAACGGAAGCGGATCCGTGGACCGTCATCACGAAGGAGGATACGCAGGAGAAGATCGGCTTCGGCTTCAAGGGCACCTTCCCCACCATGTCCATCGTGGATCCGGAGCTGATGCTTTCCGTACCGCCCAAATTGACGGCCTACCAGGGCTTTGACGCCCTGTTCCACGCCGTGGAGGGGTACATGGCCACGATTGCCTCTCCCATGGGGGACATGTTCGCGCTACAGGCCATTGAATACATCGCCAAATACCTTCCCCGCGCCGTGAGCAACGGGGACGATCTGGAAGCGCGCGCCTACGTCGCCCTGGCCAATACCTATTCCGGCTTTGTGGAGACCATTTCCTGCTGTACGTCGGAACACTCCATTGAACACGCCCTCAGCGCGTTCCATCCCGCTCTCCCGCACGGCGCGGGCCTGATCATGATTTCCTGGGCCTATCATGAAGCCTATGCCCCCGCCTGCCCGGAACGTTACGCCAGGGTAGCCGCCGCCATGGGGCAGGAAGCTTCCGTGGACGGCTTCCTGAACGGCCTGAACAAGCTGAAGGAGGCCTGCGGCGTGGACAAACTGAAGATGTCCGAGTTCGGCATTACCCCGGATTTGTTTGACGAATACGCCAGAACGGCCTTTTCCACCATGGGCAACCTGTTTGAGCTGGACCGCTGCAAGTTCACTCCGGCGGACGTCGTCAGCATCCTGGAAAAGTCCTATTCCTAGGAGCGGGTACCGCCGACAGGATAAACGCGGACAGGCTGCGTGCACACCAGGCAGCCGTGCGGCAGCCTGTCCAGCCAGCAGGAGATTTTGCCCAGGAACGTTTCAATGCGTTCTGAGGTGTCTACGATTTCAATGATGACGGGCACCTTCTCGACAATTTCCCAGAATGTGGGGCTCATCAGGCGCGTATGCCGCCCGGCCCCCATCAGTCCCTTGTACACGGTGCAGCCCGCCATGCCGTAGCGGCGGGTAGCGTAGGCTACGGCCTCGTGGACGGGTACGTGTCTGACGGCGTCGGTGCTGCTGACGTAGATGCGCAGCATGAGGTTTTCTTCCGGAGTGTTCATGATTGTCTCTTATCTGGCGGCCAGGTATCCCAGGCCAATGGCAATGAGCCCTCCGGCAAAGCTGAGGAGGGTGTAAAGAAAGAAGGCGGGAAAGTTCCCCTCCTTCAACAGGAGGAAGGATTCATTCATCAGCGTGGAAAAGGTGGTGAAGCCGCCGCACAGGCCTACGGTAAGAAAAAGCCGCGTTTCCGTATGCAGCAGCAGACCCCGGCTGAACAGCCCGTAGAGAACGCCAAGGACCAGGCATCCCAGCAGGTTGACCGCCGTCGTTCCCCATGGAAAGGAACTCATGGAGTTGATTTGGACAAAACGGGTCAGCAGGAAGCGCAGCACGCCGCCCGCAAAGCTTCCCAGCCCGACCATCAGCAGCATTTTCATCATAGCGGCTTTTCTCCGGTTGAACGGGAATAAGACTCCGGGCGAGATTCCAGGGATGCCGTTGCCGGATGCTGCCGGGAAAGGCGGCAGAAGGCGGAGGAAATTGGTGTAAAGGCGTTCATGTTCGTATGGGGTGTCCTTCACCGAATACAAAGCTTCTGCATCCGGTGTGATACAGAAGCCATCAGCCTGCCGTGCAGGCGGTTTAGGGTGCGTTCCCAGGGAAGAGCCTCATTTCCTTTAAGCGCGTACAGGTAAAATAACCCGTTTTTTCCCTATCTCCAGCCTTTTATTCTTGATCCCGGCGTTTGAATACGTATTTCCTTTTTTCCATGTCCCAGCCCCTCCTTGTCACCGGAACCATTGGAATAGACACCATCCTCACTCCCCGCAACCGGGCGGAGGGAGTTCTGGGCGGCTCGGTGTCCTTTGCGGCGGTGGCCGCCCTGCTTTTTGCGGACCGGGTGGACGCCGTCAGCATCATCGGAGAGGATTTCCCCTCCCATTATGAAGAAGCCCTTGCGGCCAAGGGGCTGTGCATGGACGGCGTGGAACGCAAGAAGGGTCCTTCCTTTTCCTGGACCGGGGAATATTTTGACAACATGAACAAGCGCAGGACCGTCTGCGCCAATGATGCCGTGATGCTGGAATGGAACGTGCACGTTCCGGAGTCCTTGCGTAACCATCCCGTCCTGGTGTGCTGCTGCATGGTTCCGGCCCAGCAGCTCAAGTGCATGGAACAGTGCCCGGACGCGGCACTGGTGCTTTCCGATTCCATGGACAAGTGGCTGCGCCGCCAGCCGGAATTGCTGGACGCCGTCATCAGCCGCTCCCATATCACCATGATGAACGAGGACGAGGCGAAGGAGTACGCCCAGGCGTCCACCGTGCTGGAAGCCGGGGAATTCCTGCTTTCCAAGGGCGCAGCATATGCCGTGGTGAAACAGGGGGAATACGGCGCCACGCTTCTGGGGCGGGATTCCGCAGGCAATCTGCAAATTTTCCGCTGTCCCGCCTATCCCCTGAAAACATTGGTGGACCCCACCGGGGCGGGAGATACGTTCCTGGGGGCGCTGGCCGGCTACCTGGCCACCCTGCCCCCCGGCCTTCCATCCTTTGAGGAAGTGAAGAGGGGGATTGTGTACGGCACGGTGGCGGCCTCCTTCACCTGCGAGTCCTTTTCCGCGGACGCCCTCCTTTCCATGACGGAGGAAACCTTCCGCCGGCGCCTTGAAGAGTATGCGGAGATGTGCCGTCTGCCCGGCGTGTCTTGCTGATGCGGCAGATAGAGGTGCCTCCGCCGCCCCTGGGAATGAGGAACTCCTTCCCCTCATGATTCGTCAAATTGCCGGGGTTTGGTTCCGGTCTCCGTAGTGAAGCCAGCTCTGGCTTTTCTGCTTTCCCTGTTGCATGCGCGTAGCAGCCTTTTTCATAAGGGCCGGGAGGCCCTTATTTCCAAGAGGGGCCAGGAGAAAAGCGGCCAAGCGGGATGCAGGACATGGAAAACCCCGGCGTGACGAGCACGGGCCGGGGGTTCCATAAAGACAGGGGCCGGTATCAGCCGGTTCAGATGTCCTGGAGGCCGAATTTGAGTTCGGCTTCCGATACCACCTGGCCGTTCACCAGGCAGCGGCCGAGGGCCTGGCCGATGTTGCCGCGCATCTTGGTCAGCTCCGCCTCAATGATGAGCGTATCGCCGGGGACTACGGGACGGCGGAATTTGATCTTGTCCGCGCTCATGAAGTAGCCGAGCTTGGTGGCGTTGCCGGGCTGGCGCAGCATGACGATGGAGGCGACCTGGGCCATGGCTTCCAGCTGCAGGACGCCCGGCATGACCGGATGACCCGGGAAGTGGCCCTGGAAGAAGAGTTCGTTCATCGTCAGGTTCTTCAGGCCGCGGCACTTAGTTTCCCCTTCAAAGCCGATGATGCGGTCCACCATCAGGAAGGGATAGCGGTGCGGCAGGAGGCTCATCACTTCATTGATGTCCAGCACGGCGTCTCCGTACGGCACGTTGACGGGATTGGGCGCCATCTGCTGGTTGCGGCGGTGTTCCTTCTTCAGCTTGGCGGTCAGCTCGGTGTTCGGGCCGTGGCCCGGCTTGATGGCGATCACGTGGCCCAGGATGGGCTTGCCGCACAGGCTGAGGTCGCCGATGAGGTCCATGGCCTTGTGGCGGGCGAATTCATTGATGAAGCGCATGGGCTCCTTGCTCATGAGCTCCTCCCCGCGGATGACCACGGCGTTTTCCAGGCTGCCGCCCTTGATGAGGCCCTTTTCCAGCAGGGGCTTGATGTCCTCGTAGAACGTGAAGGTGCGGGCCGGGGCCAGTTCCTTTTCATACGTTTCCGGCGTGATGACCGCGTCAAAGTACTGGGTGATGCGGTTTTCCGGTCCCACGCAGGTGACGGAGACGCGGAATTGCTTGGAGGGGAGAATGGTCAGGATGGAACCGCCCTTGGTTTCAATGGTGACGGCCTCGCGCACTTCCAGATAGCGCCGCGGCACTTCCTGCTCCACAATGCCGGCGCTCTTGATCAGTTCCACGTAGGGAGCGGAGGAACCGTCCCCGATGGGCGGTTCGTTGGCGTCCATTTCAATGACGGCGTTGTCAATGCCCATGCCCGTGAGGGCGGAAAGAATGTGTTCCACGGTGTGTACCTTGACGGAGCCTTCCGCCAGGCTGGTGGCGCGCTCCACGGTCTGCACCTTCTCCACGTCCGCGTTGATGAAGGGCTGGTCCGGAATATCCACCCGGCGGAATTTAATGCCGAAGTCGGCGGGGGCCGGCTTCAGGGTCAGGGTAACGGGCTGTCCCGTATGCAAAGAGGTACCGGCCAGAGAGGCCGGAGAGCCGACAGTTCTTTGGTTTCCACATGCCATGCGGGGAATGCTAGTGAATGAGCTCCCGTTTGGAAAGCACGAAATCACGGATTTTCCTGTAAATTCAGGGAAAGGAGGGCATTCCGGCGTGTCATCCGGAGAGGGAGCGGAGAAAGGGCGCTTGAAAAAACGCCTTTCTCCCGTTAGTCATGTTGCATGCACATCACAGCAGGTCCCGGCATTTCCCGCGCATTCATCCTCGGCGCCGGGCTGGGCACCCGCCTGCGGCCCCTTACCCACGTGCTGCCCAAGCCGCTGATTCCCTTTTTCCATGAGCCTCTCGTGCTGCATTCCATGCGCCGCTGCTACGACTGCGGCATCCGGGAGTTCATCATCAATACCCACCATCTGGCGGAAGCCTGGGACCAGGCGTTCCCGGAACGCTCCTGGAACGGCTGCCCCGTCCATTTCAGCCATGAACCCGTGCTGCTGGATTCCGGAGGCGGGGTGAAGAAGATCGAACCCCTGGCCTCCGCGGAAGAACCCCTGCTGGTGATTAACGGGGACATGGCAGCCACCTTCGACCTGCGCCGGGTGATGGAGGACCATGTCAGGCACCGCCCCGCCGTGACGCTGGCCCTGCGGACCTCCGGGGACAAGAGGAACGTTGGTTTTGATTTTTCCTCCGGCCAGGTGACGGACATGCGGCACGCCCTGGGGCGCGATCCGGGCGCCTGCCAGTTTACCGGAGCCTATTGCATGGAGCCGGAGGTGTTCGGCCGCATCCCTCCCCGCGAGATCGTTTCCATCATCCCGGTGTTTCTGGATTACATCCGGCAGGGGCGCCTGCGCGGCGTGCTGGCGGACGATGGCCTGTGGATGGACATGGGCACGCCGGAGGCCTATATCCAGGCCCATCTGGACTTTCCCTCCCCTGCTCCGCGCATCCATCCCGGGGCGGAAGTGTCTTCCGGAGCCTCCGTGGACGCTGCCAGCGTAATCGGCCCCCGCGCCGTCGTGGAGGAAGGCTGCCGCCTCAGGGAGTGCGTCGTCTGGCCCGGCGCCCGCGTGCCCGCAGGCACCTGTGCGGAACGGAGGATTTTTCATCTATCCCTTTGACTGTCAACCATGCCTTTTCTGCGTTTTCTCCTTCTCCTTTTATTTTTCTGCGGCTCCGTCCAGGCGGAGCACCGCGTGTTCACCAGAAAAGACGGCTTCCTGTCCATGCGGGACAAGCTGAACGTCTATTTTTTCCAGTCTGACACGCACCGCCTTCTGGTGCGGGATGAGGGGAGCGTCCGGGCGCCCCGGTACGGCTCCCTGGACAAGGCCATGCGCAAGAGCCCCTGTTCGGCAGGCGTCAACGGCGGATTCTTCGGCGCGGATGCGGAGGGAACTCCCCTGGGCCTCGTCGTTCAGGACGGCAAGCGCCTCTCCCCGCTGGCCACGGGCTCCTTCGCCGTGTCCGGAGTGGTGTATGACAACGGAAAGAACGGCTTGTTCCTCATCCGCAGCTCCGCGCTAAAGCGCATGAAAAAACTGCCCGCCATGCAGGCGGCCATTCAGGGAGGGCCTTTCCTGGTGGAGAACGGCACAGCCGTCAAGGGGCTCAACGCCCGGAAATCCACCTACCGCACCTTCATCGCCACGGACGGAGGCAAGCGGTGGTGCATCGGCGTATCCTCCTCCGTCACCCTGAGGGAACTGGCGGAGTGGCTGGCGACCCCCGGCGCACTGGGGAATTTCCGGGTAAAGACGGCCCTGAACCTGGACGGAGGCTCATCCTCCGCCTTCTGGTGCCATGAGTCCGGCATTTCCTATCCCGCGTTCAAGCAGGTCAGGAATTATCTGGGCGTGGCGCCCGCCGCGCGCCGGTAAACGCCGTCCTTTACAGGTGCGCCATCGCGTTTTCCCGCGCCTGCCCTGCGCAGCAGCAAAGCCGCAAACAGCAGGAAGCAGGCCAGAACGGCCCAGTCACCCAGCAGGGCGTACAGGGTCATTTCCGTACAGCCCACGGGCAGCGTGGCGGTCATCACCCCCCTGGTAAACGGGGAGCCGGAGGAGTCCCTCAAATCCGCGATAACCGCGCCGTTGGGAGCCAGCGCCACGCTGACGCCGGTGTTGGCGGCGCGGACCATGGAGCGGCGCAGCTCAATGCACCGGAACGCCGCGTTGCGCCAATGCTGTTCATTGGCGCAGGAGCGGTTGAACCACCCGTCATTGGTGACGTTCACCATCAACTGGGGTTCCTGCCGCACGAAGCGGCGCACCCAGCTTCCCACTACGTCCTCAAAGCAAACCAGCGGAATGACTCCTACCGTGGCGGAGCTCCCCGGGCGCATGGGCACGGGCACGGGGCTGGAGGAGGCGCCCGGCGTGTAGTTCATCCCCATTGCCGTTCCGGCGGAGGCTTCAAAGGCCTTTTCCAGGAACGGGAAGGTTTCCCGCATGGGGATGTATTCGCCGAAGGGGACCAGCATGGCCTTGGCGTGCGGCCTGGCCGTGGAGTAGTCCCCTTCAAAGACGGTGAGGCAGTTGTAGGCCCGCGCCACGCGGCCTTCATCGGACAGGTAAATGTCATCCGTGCCCGTCAGCAGGATGAAATTGCATATCCCGTTCCGGAGGGCCTGGACGTAGTCCTCCTCCACGCTCAGGAAGTTGACGTTGTCCTGGTTCGGAAAGCGTTCCCCCGTGGAATCGCGGTAAAACGTGGAAATGGGGAAGGAACTCTCCGGCCAGATTACCCAGGCCGGCATGTCCAGGGAGGCTTCCGTCCCGTTTTTGGCGGCCTGTTCCAGGGCGCTGTTCTGGAGGTCCAGCATCCCCTGCTCCGTCGTGTCCAGCAGAGCCCGGTAAATGGCGCCCCGGTTGGCTGCGTCCCATTTCTCCTTCTGGCTCAGGTTAAGCTGCACGGTCATGACGGGAACGGTGAATTTGCCGTTCCCCGTGGCTGCGGCGGATTGCGGGGAGTAGCGCGCCGTCCAGAGCACGCCGGTGACGAACATGATTAAGAGAACCGCCACCAGCGTGAAAAAGTCCCACGGAACGGTGCGCCTGCCTTCATGGACCACCATGGTTCCGGCCCGGCGGCAGACGCGCCAGAGCCAGACGGAAAAGACGGCAGGGAGGAAGGCCAGGGCCGTTACCCCCGCATATTCCGCCCACTGGGCCAGCGGATTTCCGTAAAGGGCCACGCCCAGGTTGTTCCAGCCGAAGCCCGGTATGAGCCAGCCCCTCACCCATTCCAGGCACACCCACAGGGCAGCCCCCCCCAGCGCGGCGCAGGCGCTGGGCAGCATGTCCCCCACCGCCCAGGATTTCCACGCCGCCCTGCGTTCCTTCACCGTCTGCCGCGCCCCGGGCAGCGGCCGGGCGTCCGGACGGAAAAACACGCCCATGACCAGCGCCCAGATGCCGGGAAACAAGCCGCCGTAAAATATCATCAGGGGAATATAGCCCAGCGTGCTGACTTCATTGACCCACCAGAAGGAGATGCCGTAAAACACCACGCCGAACATCCAGCCGTACAGGGCATACGCCAGGATTCCCTTTTTCCCCTCCCGGCGGCGGCCGTACCACAGCGCCGTCAGCAACGGCAGAAAACCTATCCAGACACAGCCTCCCCAGTCCACGGGAATGAAGGCGCAGGCCATCAGAACGCCGGAAAACGCAGCCAGCAGCAGGCCCGCCCAGACGGGCAGGAGACGGGGAGTGGGAGGGGAAACGGGATTCATCGTAAAAAGCCTTTTATTCCAGAAACGGGAATGGCGGCATTGTTCCTCATGCTGACTCATTCCTGCAACAAAAAAGATTGCAAAATTTGCTCAAATGCGGAAATAGTGGGCGCAGTTCATACAACCCATATACATAATGGCAGACATCGACGAAAAAACACCTCTAAACGTCCCCGGCAAGTTTTACGTGGACAGCTCCTGCATTGATTGCGACCTTTGCCGCGAAACGGCTCCGGAAAACTTTGGACGGGATGACGACGAAGGCGTCTCCTACGTCAAGAAGCAGCCGGACAACGAAACCGAACAGGAAGCCTGCGTGGAAGCCATGGAAGGCTGCCCCGTGGAAGCTATCGGCGACGACGGCGAATAATATATTCTCCATATTATTTTTTAACCGCCCGGGGCTGTTGACATCCAACACTCCGGGCTTTTATTTTCCACTCATGGCTTCTCCCTGGTCTCCCTACATGCCGGACAGGGACCGTCCGGACCCCAACGCCTCCCCGCCCCGGTATGAATACCTTTCCCGTGACGAACAGGAGGTGAGGCAGGCGCTGGCGGACTGGTTCCAGGTACCTCCCTCCACCAGTGAAACACGGAATCTCCATACGGCGGAGTCCCTGCTGGGAGACATCCTGTCCAAGCTCCCCCTGGATGGAGAAGGCATGGACCCCGAGCTGCTCCGGGAAGGCTGGCTGAAAGCCGCGGGGCCATTCCTGGGCCAGCAATCCAACCTGCTTTCCATCGTCAAGGGAGTTGCCACCATCCAGGTGCTTCAGCCGGCCATGCGCTACCACCTCCAGCAGTGGCAGGGCGCCCTGCTGGGAAAATTGAAGGACCAGTTCGGCAAGGATGCCGTTCATTCCATCCGCATCCGGATAGGGTAATTCCGCGTGAAGCAAGGCTTTCTCTTGCTGCCAATCACCTGATTTTCATCGCACTAACAGGTATTGGAATACGTTTCAGGGATTTGCAATCCGCTGTCAACCGGTTTTTTCCCTCGCTTGATTCATGGTCAGGACCTTCCCGGGCACCGCCTCTTGTTTTTCCAGCGGGGAAATAGCGGGAAATAAAATGTTAGATATATTTATCATTCATTTATTGTAAGAATATTGTCTGTTTTTTACTTTTGCTGTTTCTTTAGCGGATTGCAAATTCTGTAGTTTCATGGCGAATAAAGCGGAATTCGCGCCAGTGCGGAGCGGCCTTTCCGCTTTCCAACAGAAATTACATACAAATGAAAACGTCCTTTTTCCTGGCATTACCCGCAGCGGCAGTTCTATCGGCACACGGAGCGGAGGCGTGGAGTTCCCTTGACGGAATTATTCCGGAGCTGAAGATGGGGAAAACCTCCATCACCCGCATCGATTATTCCTCCGGAGGCGCCCTGATCACGAACGGAGGGCCTTCCGCAAGCGCCGTTCAATCCGTCCTTGGCTCTCTGGATGCGGGATGGTATTCCGGCAATAAGAATAGAGATACCGGTACGCTTGCCTCCGTGACGGCGGATGGCGCTACCAATCTGATTTCCGCCAACGGCGCAGGAGGCGGATTTACGGCCGTCAAATTTCATGAATTGTCCTCCAACGCCATATCCGGATATGAAGCGCTGAGGATTTCCTTTGATACAGGCGGCCTTTTCGAAACCAACAGGACGGGCCAGCCTCAAAATTTCAGCCTGTGGTACAGTCTGGGAGGAGAGGGAGATTCTCTTCTCCAGGTTGGGTCTACGATTTCCGGTTCGGCGGGAGACGTCAGCAACAAATCCTATAGCTGGACAATTTCCAAAGACGATTACAGCAATTTGTTTGACCAGGGAGCCACTTTTTATCTGGTGATGAATACCGACGTTCTCGACAACAGCTACGCTTACAACGAGCTTGCCGTAAAAAATTTCCGCATGGAGGGCCTCACGGTTCCGGAGCCTTCCTCGGCTGCTGCCGCATTGCTCGGGCTGGGAAGCCTGTGCCTGACGAGAAAGAGGAGATAATGCGGCAGAAACCGGAACATCCCTAAGTCCGGAATTTTGCTTCATTTTAAGTTTGATGAAAGACAGTTCCTCGTTTAAGTGTAGTAATATTATGCGATTATCCCCTTCCCTCCTTTTGCTGGTATCAGGCTTAATGCTCTGTTCCCCCTCTTCCTATGGAGACTGGACTTCCCCGCATCCACTCCAGCAGGAAGAAGCCGCTCCGGCAGCCCTCATTCCCTTCCCGGCCCATGTTGACTGGAAGACGGGGACATGCCCCAAAAAGGCTCCTGTTTCCGTGAAAAAGAACGCGGCTCTGGCCAAGACGCTGGGCAAGGAAGGCTACGAGCTCCAGGTCCGCCCCGGCGGCATCCTGATCAGGGCCGCCACGGACGCAGGCGTTTTTTATGCCCGCAGGACGCTGGACCAGCTGGGAGCCGGGGGGGATTATCCATGCTGCGACATCAAGGACAGCCCGGCGTTCGCCATCCGCTGCTTCATGCATGACGTAGGCCGCAATTTCCGGTCCATTGAGACGCTCAAGGCGGACATTGATGAAATGGCCCGGCTGAAGCTGAATGCCTTCCACTGGCACCTGACGGATTACCCCGCATGGCGCATCCAGTGCAAGAAGTACCCTGTGCTGAATGACCCTTCCAAGAGGATCAAGGGCCGGGACGTCAACGACACCTACACTTACGACCAGATCAGGGACCTGTTCCGCTACGCCAGGAAGCGCCACATCCAGATCATCCCGGAAATCGACATGCCGGGGCACAGCACCTATTTCAAGAACTGCTTCGGCTTCCCGATGCACGATCCCAGGGGCATCAAGATTCTGGAGGAACTGCTGGAAGAGTTCTGCCGGGAAATTCCGGTGGAGATGTCCCCCTACCTGCACATCGGCGCGGATGAAATCCGCATCCCCAACGGGAAGCAGTTTGCGGACCGGATGGCGGCCAAGGTCAAATCTCTGGGCCGCCAGCCCATCCAGTGGGCGGGCAACAATGACCTGCCCGTTTCCGGAGACAGCTACGCCCAGTTGTGGAATGACGAGAATTCCGTAGGACTGCCGGACCCCGCCAAGCAGAAGAATCCCTATTTTGATTCCACGGCAGGCTACATCAATTCCTTTGACCCCGGCATTCTGGTGCGCAGGAATTTCTTCCGCCAGCCCTGTGGAACGGCAAAGAGCGACGACCACTCCCTGGGCGTCATCCAGTGCCTGTGGCCGGATACCCGGGTGGAGGACAAGAAGAACATCCCCATCCAGAGCCCCCAGTGGCCCGCCATGTTCGCCATGGCTGAACGCAGCTGGAAGGGCCTTCCGGAGGATGGCTCCCGCTTTGCCGGCAAACTGCCGGAGAAGGATACGGAGGCCTACCAGGCTTTCTCCCTGTTTGAGAAACGCATGGAAGCCCTGGCCGGAAACAAGCCCTTCCCCTACTGGCGTGATTCCTTTGTGGAATGGACCGTGTTCGGCCCCGTTCAGAAGGACAGGCAGGAGGAAGTGAGGAACGGCCTGCTGGCGGGGAAATCCCCTGCGGGGCTGGAGCCGGTCCAGGCGCGCGGCGGCAATCTGTACTTCCGCTCCCGTGCGGGAGCGGAAGGCCTGTTCTCCAAAGCAAAGCCCGGTAACACCGCCTGGGCGGAGACGACTTTTTACGCGCCCAGGGCGGGCACCATGTACGCCATGGTGGGGTTCGACGCTCCGGCCCGCTCCACGCGGCGCTGCTCCGGGGTTCCGGTTGCCGGTGAATGGTCCCAGTGCGGTACCAGGATATGGGTGAACGGCAAGGAAGTGAAAAACCCCCAGACTTACAAGCTGGCAGGCCAGCGGCGTTATGAAAAGCACACCTGGCATTCTCCCGCCAATGAAATATCCTTTGACAATGAGGAATTCTGGTGGGCGCGGCCTCCGGTTCCCTTCCAGGTCAAGGCCGGGGAAAACAAAATCCTGATTGAACAGCCGTACACGGGGGACTTCCAGTCCTGGGGCGTCAGCTTCATTCCGGTGAAAAAATCCGGAGACCGCTGGATTGCGGACTCAAGCTATTATGCCAAGGGCAGGGAAGAAAAATAAAATTCCAGCAATGAGAGGCAAACATTTATTTCCCCTGCTCTCCCTCCTGCTGGCGGTTCCTTTCGCCATGGCCGCCCAGCGTCCCAACGTCATCCTCATCCTGATGGATGACATGGGCTGGGGGGACCTGCCCTCCTACCAGGACCAGCGCATGAAAGAGGGGCTTCCCGCCATGGACAACCCGGGCCTCCGGACGCTGGCCCGGGAAGGAATGACGCTGACGCGCCACTACTCCTCCGCCCCGCTCTGCGCCCCGGCCCGCGCCTCCCTGTTCACGGGCGTGCACCAGGGCCATGCCAAGGTGATCCGGGACAGGTCCTTTGACCTTCCCATTGAACATGCCCCCACCCTCGGCACCGTCATGCAGTCCGCCGGGTACAGGACGGCCCTCATCGGCAAATGGGGGATAGGCGGAGGAACGGAACACGCGGGTACCCCGCAGGAATCCACGTCCTACCCCACCAGGCGCGGTTTTGACTACTACTTCGGCTACCTGGACCACGTCAGCGGCCACCACCATTATCCCAAGGAAGACCCCAATCCCATTTCCCCCACCAAGAGAAGCGGCATCTGGGACGGGGACAAGTGCGTCACGGCGGATTGCGACAAGGCGTACTCCGTGGACCTGCTGACGGCCCGCGCCAAAAAATGGATTATAGATACGCACCGCCAGAATCCCCGCCAGCCCTTTTTCCTGGCGCTGACCCACATAGCCCCCCACTCCCAGCTCCAGATCCCCACCGGCCCCTATCCGGAAGGCCGCGGCGTAAAGGGCGGCGTGCAATGGATCGGGAAGCCCCACAAGCTGGTGAATACCGCGGAGGGCAAGATCAACTCCTACATCTATCCGCGGTATGCGGACAAGAAATGGCCCATGGCGCAGAAGAAGTACGCCACCATGATCGCGCGGCTGAGCGATTCCTTTGAAGACCTCATCCAGACTCTCAAGGACCTGAACATTGACAGGAACACCGTCATCATCATGACGTCGGACAACGGCCCGCATGACGAAGGCGGCCAGAATCCGCAGTTCTTCCGCAATTACGGACCTTTTGACGGCATCAAGCAGGACGCATGGGAAGGCGGCTTCCGCGTGCCGACCATCGTCCGCTGGCCCGGCCGTGTTCCGGCCGGTTCCGTCAGCGACCATCCATCCCAGTTCCACGACTGGATGGCGACGCTGGCCGCCATCGGCGGCGTCAGGGCTCCCTTCCGGAGTGACGGCGTTTCCCTGCTCCCCACCCTGCTGAACGACGGAACCCAGCCGGACAGCTGTCTGTACATGGAATACAGCGCCAAGATGTCCCGGAACAAGACGACGACGCCCGGCTACCAGGATTTTCTCCCGTCCAGGAGGAACGCCGTCCGGGGCGACCAGCAGATGGTCTACCTCGGCAAATACAAGGGGGTGCGTACCAACATCCAGTCCCATGCGGATCCGTTTGAAATTTACGACACCGCGAAGGACCCGGCGGAACGCCATGACCTAAAGGACACGCCGGAAGGGAAAAAGATGCAACCCATCATGCACGACAAGGTGCTGAGAATGAGGCGCGTTTACGATTATACCCACCCGGTGCGCGGCACCTTTGCCCAGCGGCCCTATGATGCAGAACCTGTTCCGGCCCTCCGGAAAGAGGAAATGCCCGGCACCCTGGTTCCCCTGACGGCGCAGTCCTCCCAGGGCGTCCGCCGGAAGGACGGCAGCATGAAAAGAGAGCTCTATCTGAACGTTCCGGAAACCGGGAAATACGTCTTCTTCATGAAAACCCCGGCGAAAAAGGGAGCTAAAGCGTTCGTCAGGCTGCACGACGCGCATCTGCTGGATGCGGAATACGGCTACAAGCCCGGCGCGGAGGTATCCTCCTCCATGGGGGAAGGAACGACGGAAGGAGATGCAGGAAAAACTGGGCTGAAGCCCATCCCGCTGGAAAAGGGCTGGCATCCCCTGTTGGTTGAAACGGAAGGCTTCCCCGGGCTTCCCGACCTTTTCTGGCAGAGGGAAGGCGGCAGGAAAGAGGCCATTCCGGTCCAGGCCTTCCGCACGGCGGCTCCCTGAACGGATGGGGCGAAACGTCCGCGCCGCCCCTGAGGTCATTTTCCCCCGGTCATCAGGACGAGGGCGCGCGGGAAATACCGTTTGAGGAACAGGTAAACGCCCCGCGCCAGCATGTACACGACAGGCACCAGGCACCACCAGACCCAGGGTGCCCACGGGGACGGGAAGCACGTTTCCACCCCTGTCAGGGCAATCAGCACGAAGATGTGGGAACAATACACGAAAAAGCTGCCGGACGACCACCGCGCCAGCCGTTCCGACAGTGCGGGGCTGACGGCCCTGGCCACTATTCCGAAGCTCAGGAAGGCCAGAACAATCAGTCCGGAAAAAGCGACGTCCGGAACCAGGAAGGTATCCGCACAGCTTGCCCAGACAAGGGCCGCAGAGGCCAGAATAATGGATGAGTGCACGGCCAGGGGCATCTTCCCCCAGCGGTCCAAGCAACCCGGTGCGGAAGACGCCAGCATGATGCCGAGCACGAAGTCCCCGAACATATAGGGACTGGGCCACGCCAGGGTGTCATCCCACCGGTGCAGGAACAGACAGAACAGGCCGAGCGCGTAAAGCGCGGGACGCCAGCGGTGCAGCAGGAACACCGCCAGGGTAAAAATCATCAGGTCCCGCAGGAACCACATCGGGGTCAGCAGGGGACACGTTCCCGCCCCGAACACGGAAGCCAGCGAACCAGGGGAAAGGGACATGCCCGCTACCAGCCAGTAGGCCGCGCACCAGAAGAGGTACGGCCACAGCAGGGACAGCAGGCGGCCTCCCGTCCATTTTCCGGCCCCGCTCCCCTCCAGGCGGGAGGCGGAAAAATATCCCGCCAGCAGGAAAAACGTCGCCAGCGCCGGACCGATCAGCCATTCGTTGGGAAGAAAGGGGCCGGAAGGCACATGCTGCATGACGACGACCAGCGTTGCCAGCAGCCGCGCAGTCTCCACCCAGGGCAAACGGGGGCGAACTGCTGTGCCGGATAAGGGGGAGATGGTCATGACGGGGCCCATTCTGGATGATCGCTCTGAAAAAGCACTATTTTTATTATGTGAATAACCGGCCTGTCGTTCGCAAGGCGGCAAAATGCTTTCACAACAGGCACGCATGAAACAGGCGTTTTCCCATACCTGCTTTCTTATGCCGAAGGGGAAGCTGGCGGCGTGTCAATTCAATCTCATGTACAAGAGCGGGTAAGGGTTTCCCTGCTCGTCATGGGCCGTTCTTTTATGGACTTGAAAGCCCATGTATTCATAAAAACCTCTGGCGAGCGGATTTTGCTCGTTCACGGCCAATTCATTGATGGAATAAGCTTCGATTCCATATTCCACCAACTTCTTACCGAGGCCTTTCCCCCGTTCTTCGCTTGCAATGAACAGCATTTCAAGTTTCTGGCCGCCAATCCCCATCAGGCCGACAGGAAATTCGTTTTCGTTCTCCGCAACGATCAGATGAGGTATCTCTCTTAATGCTTGCGGAATGTATTCCTTAATATTTTCTATTTCGCTGTCCGGCAAAAACAGGTGCGTCTCCCTGACAGATTTTTCCCACAGTTCCATGAGCTGCCGTATCAGCAACGGAGTTTTTTCCTGGATTTCAATGATTCTCATATTCCACTAAAAGCTGTCTTCATTAATACCGGCCATACCTTGGCGTGCTTGCGCATTGGCAGCACTCCTACCTGACCGGACCTTTACAAAATCCCGTACTGCTCCGCAACCAGGCCCCTTATTTCATCAAAGGTTTTCACTGCGGGAGGATTGTCCGGGTGGTTTCCCAGATGTTTTTCCATCCACACCATATGGTACCAGCGGCCGAACTTGTACCCGCACTGATGAAACTTTCCTGCGAATTGATATCCCAAACGTTCGTGGAACTGCACGCTGTCCCGCCCAAGCCAGGGGTCTTCCGCCTCCGGACAGGCAATGCAGGCGTTTAGATTCAGGATATTCTGCAAGGAAAGAATCTTTTCCAGCGCTGCGTACAATTCCCGCCCTATGCCCATTTTTTTCCGGTCTTCCCGGACGTAAACCGTCGTTTCCACGGCCCAGCGGTACGCGGCACGGTTCTTGAAAACGCCGGCATAGGCATAACCGGCAATTTCCCCTTCCCTTTCGCAAATCAGGAAGGGGTATTTTTCCAGCACATGGCCAATTCTTTCCTCAAATTCCTGTACCTCCGGTACTTCATATTCAAACGTGACGGCTGTTTTTTCCACATACGGAGCATAAATTTCAAGCAGCTTTGCCGCGTCCCGCCTTGTCGCAATCCTGATGGTATGATGATTTTTCATCCCGCTCCCCGTCTTTTCCGATTGATCTCCCTGGGCCCAATGCCGCCATTCTAATTATTTCACAGGCAACTGTCAATGTTGGCGCCTCCGGCAGGGAAAACACGGCCCGGCGACAAGAAAGCCGGATAATGTGCCTCGCCAGCTTCCAGCCGCCGGTTCTTCCGTTATTCCTTCCTTTTAACGGCAAAAAAGAGGTCCATGGAAGGATGGCTGCGAATACTTTTTTCCGTATGGAGTTCGTACTCCATGTTCAGGGTCCCGTATGGGCTCTGCGGGAGCCATTTTTGGTAAAAGTACCTTTTGGCGGCCCCAATGGCCGCGCCCCATAAAAATCCCAGCCGGGGCCTGACCGTCATTCCGGCATATTCCCCGGGGGGAAGAAACGCCTGCTCCAGCCCGTCTTTTTCAAGTGCGCCGCCCACAAATAGTTCAAAGGAACCATTCCGGCCATCATAGTTTCTGGACAGAACAAAGAAGGGAAGCACGCTTCCCCGCGGCACGGAAGCCAGGGAATGATAAGCCGCTGAAAGGGCATGGATATCCGCGGAGATCGTTTGATCGCCGGATTGCCTCCCTATTCCCTAGATGGCCTGTTCCCCCAGGTTCACTATTTCCACTGCCGATTTTGACATGCCGTTTTTTCTCCTAATAAAGTTCCGTTTTTCCCTGCCCGCTTGAACCAGTGCGCCCAGTAATGAACATGCTGCCCTGCATCCATTGCGGCAACAGTATAAACCGGGTTTTTCACGGCCCTTCCCCTACGTTTCCCCGGTAGAACGAACGCCCGCAAAAAGGCCGGATTCCCCGCGGAACCCGGCCATTGGAAAGGATACGGCATCGTGCCGGTCCCCGGCTCAGGAATAAAACCCGATGTCCGGCTCACGTTCCTGCCGCCTGCGCTTGAAATACGGGTTGCGGTAGCGGTGGATGCACTTGCTGGGGGCGCCGGGAGTATAGTGGAGCGGGTCCGCTTCCTTGGCGGCTTCCCGGCCCAGTATCTCCACAAAGTCCTTCAGAGATATTTCCAGGTCTGCATCGTGGCATGCCAGGGCGGCGGACAGGCGCACCTTCCCGTTGTCATAGTCCACGTACATGGCAAACAGCGTGGTCTGGTACAGATGCCACGGTTCGCTTTCCAATTCTCCGGACTGGTGCTGGCTGATGGCCTCCAGCAGCCACGTCAGCGCGTGTTCCAGTTCCAGATTGTCCAGAACATCCCGGATGAGGGACGTTTCATGGCCGAAGACGGCCACGCTTTCCTGTTGTCTTGCCCTGTTGATTTTCATGTCTTGGTTCTCCTTTCCGGTTTCCCTTGTTGAGCGGGGACGGCGGATGGCTCTGCCGCTCCAACTAGCTTGGACACTTTTTTTCAACAGGTTGTTCAATATGAATTCGGGAATTTGTCAGCCCATGTCCACTTTCCCGATGTAGGGCAATTCCCGGTAACGCTCATCCAGGTCCATGCCGAAGCCTACAAGAAATTCATCTCCCTGCGTAAAACCTACGTAGTCAGCTTCAAAAGGCACTTTCCGGCAGCAGTGCTTGTCCACGGCCACGGCGGTGAGAACCTGCCGCACCCCCTGCCTTTTCAATTCCCGGCAAACTTCAGCCAGAGTAGCGCCCGTATCCAGCACGTCATCCACCACCAGAACGGGCACGTCAGGCCGGAACGGCCCGCAGTCCCCATCCCATGCCACGGAGCCGGAATGTTCCATTCCGGCGTAGCTGGTGATCTTGACGGTTTTCACCACGGGCCGGGATTTCAAATGCCCTTTCAGCATCGTGGCGAAAGGGATGGCGCCATTCAGCAGCAGCAGCAGAATATAGGGCCTGCCTGCCATGGCCGCGTCAATGGAGGCGGCCAGTTCCTTGACGCGCGCGCGGATGGCTTCCTCTCCAATCAGGGGTGTGATGGTGTAAGTCATGGAAACGGAAGCATGATAGCGTTCTCCCACAAGGAAATCAATCCTTGAAGGAGAACGGTTGACGGCGGAAAATGCTTCCGGTATGTTGCGGCTGAGATGATCGGCATCCCGAACTACCGCATGTTTTCAGGGTTTCTCCTGGTGATTCTTCCGCTGCTGTGGCTGGGCGCATGCGCTTTTACATGGATTTTCCTTTCCATTCCTCCCCAGCCGGAAGTTATGGGAGAGAGCATGAGAGCCGTTTTCTCCCTTTTCGCCCCGTTTTTAAGCGTGGGAATCCTGGCGGTTCTGCTGGACATCTGGTTCGGCAAGAGGATTTATGAAGCCAGAAACGGCTGGGTGCATGCGGAAAAAAGGCTGTTCGGCCTGCGCCGGGATGCTTTTGACTATGATCCGGAGCTTTTGTCGGAATGCTCCGTGCTTCATGTGGACGAGCATACACCGTTGAGCGGGGAAGAACTGGAACGGCTGAGGCATGCAGGCGCCACTATCTGCCGCAGGGGAAGAAGGGGGCCGCAATATCCGGCTCCCTGCTGGGTCTGCCGCCTCGTTTACGACGGCCAGGTTCTCTTCCTGCTGGCGGCGCCTTCACGGGAACCTGCCGACCGTCTGGCGGAGTTCATGGCAGCCGTGATACGGACACGCCGGGAAAGAGGCGCGTGATTTGCTCACAGACCGCTTCCGCTCCGGGAAGCGCGGGCCAGCCTTGCGGCTCCGGTTTTCCGTTTGGCGGGAACCGGTAGCGGAATACCAGGTCTTCCGGCCCGGCCCGATGGGCAACAAGGCGGATTTTCCGCAGTTCCGCCCCGTTCCACTGCCGGAACAGGACGCCGTTGCCGTCCGCGGACGGCCCCAGGGACAACAGGCGCATATTCGTCAGGGCGTGCAGGACGGCGTTGGCCCGGCGCGTTTCCAAAACCGCGTTGATCAAAAGCATGCCGAGGAGGGCAATACCAAAAAAACAGCATATTCCCGTGACCGCCAGCACGAACATGACCTCACCCGTCCAGACCGGAGCGGACGCCGCTATGCAACATCCCCAGCCCCATGCCGCGGCAAAGAAAACCGAAAACAGCATTCCCTTCCATTCCTTCGCGGCCCTTCTCCACCATCCGCAGCGGGATTTTCCCTGCCACAGGATTTTTTCTCCCGGCAGCAGGCGTTCGGCCAGTCTGTCACGTTCCTCCCGTGTCAACAATTCCTGCATGTTTATCCTCTCCGTTTCCGCCTCTATACCAGACGGAAAGGCGGCTTGCACTCCTTTTGTTCCGGGAAATGCCGATCAGCAACGGCGTAGTATTGAAATGAGCGTCGGCAAACTTTTTCCTGAAATCCGTTACGTCCCTGCGGACGCGTGCCGTTCAATGGCCTCCAGGGGCTTGCGGCGCTTCATCCGGCAGAGGGCGCGGAGGCGCATTTAACGGTAGCCTACCGCTGGGCCGCATGGTAAAGTAGGGCAGAAATGACTGATTCCCCTTCCAAGCGCCTTTTTATTCTGGATGGAATGGCTCTGGCCTATAGAGCCCATTTTGCCTTTTTCTCCAACCCCATCCGCAATTCCAAGGGCGTCAACACGTCCGCCGTGTACGGCTTCGCCAATACGCTGCTGGGCATTCTGGAGCATGAACACCCCACGCACATCGCGGCTTGCTTTGATACTTCCGCCCCCACGGCGCGCCATGAGCTTTACCCCGCCTATAAGGCCAACAGGGAGTCCATGCCGGAAGATTTGAGCTACCAGATGCCCCTGATTTTCAGCCTTCTGGAGGCCATGAACATTCCTATCCTGCGCTATGAGGGGTATGAGGCGGACGATACGATAGGCACGCTGGCCCGCATCGCGGACGGCACTAAGGAGTTCCAGACCTACATGGTTTCCCAGGACAAGGACCTGGGCCAGCTCATTTCCCCCACCTGCTATTTGTGGAAACCCGGCAAGCGGGGCAACGACCACGAGGTGGTTGACCTGGAAAAGCTCAAGGAACAATGGGGCATTGAACGCGCAGACCAGGTGATCGACATCCTGGCCCTCATGGGCGACAGCTCGGACAATATTCCGGGGCTTCCCGGCGTGGGTGAAAAGACGGCCAAACTGCTGATCGGGGAGTTCGGCACCGTGGAGAACCTGCTGGCGAATGCGGACAAGCTGAAGGGGAAGCGCAGGCAGATCGTAGAGGAAAACGGAGCCATGGCGACCCTTTCCAAACAACTGGCCACCATTGACCGGGACGTTCCCCTGACCGTGACCCTGCCTGAACTGGTCAAAAGAGATCCCAGTCCGGAAGAGCTGCTGGCCCTCCTTCAGGAGCTTGAATTCCGTTCCATGCAGGCCAAGCTGTTCGGGAAAAAAGCGCCGGAAGCCAGGAAGTCCCCCCTCCCTGCGGACGATTTGTTTGCTCCGGCCCAGGCGGAACAGCCCCCGGCGGAGGCTCCCGCCGCCCCTGCGGCGGACGCGCGGCAGAACGGTTCCGGCCAAATGGATTTGTTTGAGGAACGCCATCTGAAAACGGTGGATGATTTCAAGCACGAGTATATCATTGCGGATACGGAGGAAGCCCGTTCCGCCATGGTTGCCGAGCTGGAAAAGCATGATTCCTGGTGCTTCGACACGGAGACGACAGGCCTGAATCCCCTCACGGACAAGCTGCTGGGCGTCGCCTTCTGCGCGGAACCGCACAAGGCATGGTACATGCCTGTCTCCGGTCCGGCGGACCTGGAAGCGGTCAGGCCGCTTTTGGAAGGCCCTGCGGAGAAGACCGGGCACCATCTGAAGTTTGATCTGGAAGTTTTGCGCGCCAACGGCATACGGGTTAAAGGCCCCTTTTTTGACACGCTGCTGGCGCACGCCCTGATCGCCCCCGGCATGAAGCACGGCATGGACCTTCTGGCGGAGAACCTGCTGCAATATTCCACCATCAAGCTGAAGGACATTGCCGCGCCGGGAGCCAGGAAGCGCGAGCTGGATACCAGCGGCATTCCCGTGGAGGTCATGGGCAAATATTCGGCGGAGGATGCGGACATTACCCTCCAGCTTTCCGCCATCCTGAAAAAGCAGGTGAAGGAGAGCGGCATGGAGGAGCTGTTCCGCACGGTGGAACTGCCTCTTCTCCCCGTGCTGGCGGACATGGAGTTCACCGGCATCCGCGTGCTTCCGGAATCCCTGGAAGAGGCTTCCGTCAAGGTGGGAGCCATTATTGACGGCCTGCGGGAGAAGATTGAAGAGGCCGCCGGCCATCCCCTGAACCTGAATTCCCCCAAGCAGCTCGGCGATTTCCTGTTCGGGGAGCTGGAGCTGGTGAAGAAGCCCAAGAAGACGAAGACGGGCCAGTTCGTGACGGATGAAGATACCCTCTCCGCCCTGGCTCCCCAGCATCCCATTGTGGCGGATATCCTGGCCTACCGGGAGAACATGAAGCTGAAGAGCACGTACCTGGACGCGCTGCCCAGGTACATCTGCCCGCGGGACGGCCGCATCCACACCCAGTTCCACCAGATGCTGACCGCTACCGGGCGGCTGGCTTCCCAGGACCCCAATCTCCAGAATATTCCGGTAAGAACGGAACAGGGGCGCCTGATCCGCACGGCCTTCGTCCCCGCCTCCGGGGAGTACACCATGCTCTCCGCGGATTATTCCCAGATTGAGCTGCGCATCATGGCGGCGCTTTCCGGAGACCCCGCCATGTGCGAGGCCTTCAGGGAAGGCCGGGACATCCATACGGAGACGGCGGCCAGGGTGTACGGCATTCCCCGCGACCAGGTGGACGCCGTCATGCGCCGCGCGGCCAAGACGGTGAACTTCGGCATCATTTACGGCATTTCCGCCTTCGGCCTTTCCCAGCGGCTGGGCTGCCCCCGCAGTGAGGCCGCCACGCTGATTGAGAATTACTTCATCCAGTTCCCCGTGGTCAAGTCCTTCATGGAGGACCTGGTGCACAAGGCGGAACAGGCCGGTTACGCGGAAACGCTGCTGGGCCGCAGGAGAATGATTCCGGAGATCAATTCCGCCAACAAGACCATCAAGTCCGCCGCGGAGCGCACCGCCATCAATACCCCCATCCAGGGCACCGCGGCGGATATGATCAAGATAGCCATGATCCATGTGGACAAGCTGCTGGAAGGCACCAGGTCCCGCCTTATCCTGCAAATTCACGACGAGCTGCTGGTGGACCTCCACAAGGACGAGACGGAGCTCATTCCAAAGATTGAGGAAGCCATGATCGGCGCCCTTCCCCTTCCCAACGGCGTTCCCATTCTGGTAGAAGCCAGAACAGGGAATAACTGGCTGGAAGCCCACTAGGATTTTGCGGCGGACCAGGGGCGCGGACCGCCCCTCCCGTCCCCCGTATTTTTGAATTGACGGATGCCTCCCGATTGCGGATTCTTCCGGATTATGCACTCATCATCCCTGCCGGCAATTGCCCTGGCTGCCTGTTCCTGCGTTTGCTTTCAGACAGCCGCCGCGTCCGTAACCTATCCGGGGACAACACCGGGAGCCCCCGCCGCCCACCGGGAAGGGGATGTTTATACGTTAAGCAACAATATTCTGAGCGCCTCATGGAAGGTGGACGGCAGCAGGCTGATTCCCCTGGGAATCGTGAACAAGGAGCGGGGCGCCACGGACGAAAAGGCCGCCACCGGCGCCCAGGCTCCGGAATTGTTCCGCCTTTCCACGGAGAAGGACGCCTACAATCTCCCCTCCTCCCGGTTTGTGATGGAAGGAGTTCCCGCCATCAGCGCATTGAAAGGGCATTCCGCCGGCCTCCGCCTGGGGGAACGGCTGGAAGGGGCCGTTATTTCCGCCGTTTTCCGGGACAAAAACAGCGGGCTGACGGTTCACTGGAAGGCGGAATTGAGGGAGGGTTCCTCCTACGTCAAGGAAACCTACCGGATTGAAGCGTCCAAGGAGGTGGATTTGAAGAAAGTCCAGTTGATTGATTTGCAGGATCCCACCCTGGCCGTGAAGGGCACCGTACCGGGCAGCCCACTGGTCAGCGAGCGGGAAGGCACGTTTGCCGGCATTGAACTTCCCGTAGCCAGGGCCCAGGCCGCCGGAGGAACGGGAACCGTCGGGTTTGACTGCAACCTTCCCATGGGCAGCGGTAACGCCCAGACGTTCACCACGGTGCTGGGCGTATGGCCGGAGAACCAGCTTCGCCGCGGGTTCCTTTATTATCTGGAACGGGAACGGGCTGCGCCCTACCGTCAGTTTCTGCATTACAACGGCTGGTATGACGACGGCCTGGACCCCACGGAAAAGACGCTCGTCAAGACAGCCGGGGAATACAGGAAGGAACTGGGTTCCCGCCACGTCAGGCTGGACGGCTTCGTGCTGGATGACGGCTGGGACGACGTTAATGAAGACCTCTGGCAGCCCTCCACCAAAAAATTCCCGCACGGGTTTGAACCTGTAGTCAAGGCGGTCGGGAAGATTCCTTCCGGCTTCGGCATCTGGATTTCTCCGCTGGGAGGGTATTTCGGCCCGGAAAAGAGGGTTCAGCATGCCAAGGACAAAGGCATTCTCCCGGCTGACGCCGCGGGATTCGACCTTTCCTGCCCCCAGTATTACAAGTGGTTCAAAAAACGCTGCTCCGACTTGATGAAGAAGGACAAGGTGACCTATTTCAAGTGGGACAAGGCCGGAGACGGCATCAGCCCCCATTTCATGGCCCTTCTTTCCATCGCCAACGACCTTCGCCGGGAGAATCCCCGCCTGTTCATCAACACGACGGTAGGCACCTGGCCCTCCCCCTTCTGGCTCAACCACGTGGATTCCACCTGGCGCAGCGGTACGGCGGACGTAGGCTGGACGGGCAAGGGAGACGACCGCGAACAGTGGATCACGTTCCGCGACGGGGCCTGCTATAACGTCATCGTCAAGCCCGGCCCGCTTTATCCCCTGAACTCCATCATGCACCACGGCATGGTGCTGGGCACCAAGTTCCAGGCCGCGCGCGTCAGCAAGGGAGAGGACGGGAAGCAGGACAACAGGGACCTGAAGAACGACGCCCGCATTTATTTCGGTTCCGGAGCCAATCTCCAGGAACTTTATCTCACGCCGTCCATGATGGACAAAAAGGCGTGGGACGACGTGGCGGCCGGGGCCCGCTGGGCCCGGCGCTTCCAGGACGTCCTGGCCGACGTGCACTGGGTGGGCGGCAACCCGAACCAGCTGGAACCGTACGGCTATGCGGCATGGAGCCCGCGGGGCTGCACGCTGGCCCTCCGCAATCCGGACGACCGGCCGCGGACGATTGATCTGGATGCGTCAACCGTCTTTGAACCCGTCAAGGGAGTGCCCGCCGTTTTCCCCATGAAGGCCTCCTACCCGGACCAGCGCGTCAAAACGCTGAATTTGGAACAGGGCAAGCCGGTGAGCCTGGAACTTCAACCTTTTGAGGTGCTGGTGTTCGACATGAGAACGAACGGACACTGACCCATGGGCCGCCGGCCATTGAGCGCAACGCCATGCCTCCCCCTTCCGGGCGGCATGGTTTTTTTATGGCCTCTCCGGAGCCTGATTTCCGGAGCGCCTTTTGAAAGGGACAAGCCCTCGGAAAAAATAGGGGAAGAAGAAATCCGGAATATCAAAGAGCCAAAGCGTCCCCGTCCCGTAATTCCGGAACGGTTACCAGGGCTTTCCCGTCTTTCAACGCCACCACGCGCACCTTGCGCTCCTGCATCCCTTCCGCGGTTTTTACCTGAATGGAGCTTCCATCCCGGACGGCAGAGGAGGGAATCCACGCGGAGGCGGGAACCTGCACGCTGATGTTTACCTGAAGGGCCATGTTGACGGGGGCCACCTGCCATTCGGAAACATGGGAGGCGTTCGGCTCCAGGGAGGCTATCAGCACGGCGGAATTGCGCTCGGTATCCAGTGCGGCGTCCACCGCCGTAACGCGGCCCAGCCATTGCAGCCGTTTTCCATTGTTCAGCACGCAGGAGGCGGTCAGCGCCGTGCTTACCCTGCCCTGTTCATCCCTGGGCAATGCGGAAAATTCTTCCAGCGGCACGGGAACCCGTATCATCCGCTCCTGGAGGGGAATCACCTTCCCCACCGGCTGCCCGGCAACCACGCGGGCCCCGGCACCCACGGAGCATTCCACCACCTGGCAGGTATAGGGAGCTTCCAGCACCGTGTCCCGGAGGGCCTGTTCCGCTTCCGCCACATACGCCTCCGCGGCGTTCAGCCGCGCGTTCACGGCCCGTCGCTGCGGCACCCGGAGCACCAGTTCCGACTCTTTTCCGCTTTTGGAGACGGAGCTGTACGTCTTCTTGATGGCTTTCAGGGCTTCCGCCTGTTCCGTGGATACATCCAGGCGAGCCTGTTCCAGCCCAGCCTGCGCGTTCGCCAGGCGTGCACGGTATTCAAATTTTTCCAGCTCCAGCAGGGGCGTTCCCTTCAGGACGATTTCCCCCGCGCTGAAGAGGGGGTGCACCTTGTCCACCTTCCCGGAAACGCCGGGGGAAAGCATCGTCAGGTGGGAGGCCTTCACGATGCCGGGCGCGGAAATGGCAAGAGTGTTCGTCTGCAAATGCAGCGGCTCCACCGTTCCTGCGGCCGCCTTGTCCTTTTCTCCGGCAGAGCCCGAGACGGACGGGTCCGTTAAAATAGCCGTTCCTATCAAAAGCGCCGCGATCCCCAGGCCGATGCCTATGGACCAGGATGTTCCCTTTTTTTGAGGGGCCTCGCTCATGAACAGCTCCGGGGGGAACGCGGCCCGTTATTTGGGATATTCCGTCTCCATGATGTGGGAGTAGGCTTCCGCCGTTTCCACAGCCACGGTTTCAATGTTCTTCATCAACTGGGCAAACTGGGCTTCCGTGAGGTCCATGCCTTCCAGAACGAAGGACTGGCGGTAGTAGACGTATCCGCTGTTGGGGTCCAGTTGGAAGGCGCCGGCCGTCTGGTCCGCATTCAGCTCACTGAGGATGATGCTGACTTCCACACGGCGGTTTTCAGGCACCTTGGCGGCAAAAAGCACGTCAATCACCAGCGTCTCCGGACGATCAATCATCGTGTACAGGAGGCTCACGGGCGTGAACGTATCACAGGGGACGAACGCGATGCCCGTTCTGAGGTTGTGGTTGTCCGCGGAAGTAATCCATTCCGTTTCTTCCCCTCTCTTTCTGAGAACGGTGTACACACGGTCCAAAAGGCTGAGCTGCTGGTTTTCCATATTGAAAATTGTTTAACAGGAGGGTTGCTTGCGAAGGCGCATGCAACGTACGCGCCCGTTTACTGGATTCAAGCTTACTGGCATCCTTCTGATTCGTCAAGCTCTCCTGACGTAAAGAAATTGAAAAAGCATGTACGCATCCGGCATAAAAACGGACGCCGCCCGGATGGACGGCGTCTGGGAAGTCTGGGAATAAAGTGCGTACCGAAGCGTACGGCGCCCTTACAGGATGTCTCCGGGCTGGTAGCCCGCGCCGTTCGGGAACCTGTCCGTCAGCTCCTGCACCATGGAGCGGAACGCTTCCACCTGGGCGTCCGCCATGCCCGTGGCGGAGGAGTTGGAGTCAAAGATGGCCTGGAGGTCCGCCCGGTCAATACCCAGGCGACCGTCTTCCGCCAAGCGGTCCAGCAGGTTGTTTTCCATGATTTTTCCGGCCCTCAGGTCGTTGGAGACGGCCACGGCGTGTTCCTTGATCACCTCATGGGCGGTTTCCCGGCCAATGCCGCGCTTGACGGCTTCCATCAGGATGGTGGTAGTCATCAGGAAAGGCAGGTAGCGGCGCAGTTCCGCGGCCACCACGGCTTCATACACCCCCATCTGGTTCAGGACGGTCAGGAATGTTTCAAACAGGCCGTCCGCGGCATAGAAGGAATCCGGCATGACTACGCGGCGCACCACGGAGCAGGATACGTCCCCTTCGTTCCACTGGTCCCCGGCCAGTCCGGAGATCATCATCAGGAAGCCCTTCAGGATGACGTGGAAGCCGTTGACGCGTTCGCAGGAGCGGGCGTTCATCTTGTGCGGCATGGCGCTGGAGCCGGTCTGCCCCTTGGCGAAGCCTTCCGTAGCCAGTTCATGGCCGGCCATCAGGCGCAGGGTCTTGGCGAAGGAGGAACAGCCGGAGGTGAGCTCCACCAGGCCGGAAACCACGGAAAAGTCCAGGGAACGGGGATACACCTGCCCCACATTCATCCACTTGGCGGGAATGCCCAGGTGGGCGCACACGCGGTCTTCCAGCTCCAGCACGCGGCCCGCGTCCTGCCCGAAGAGGGAGAGCTGGTCAAGCTGGGTGCCCACGGCGCCTTTCAGCCCGCGCACGCTGTAGCGGTCCATCAGGGAAATCCAGGAACCCAGGCCGTGCACGATGTCTTCCCCGAACATGGCGACGCGCTTGCCCATGGTGGTGGTCTGCGCGGCTACATTGTGCGTGCGGCCGGCGATGGTCACGTGCTTCCATTGTCCGGCAAGGGCGCTCATGCGGTTCAGCACGGCCACGGCCTTGTCCCGGATGATCTGCATGGACTTCCAGATCTGGAGCTGTTCCACGTTTTCCGTCAGGTCGCGGGAGGTCATGCCCTTGTGGATGTGCTCGCAGCCGGCCAGCTCGCAGAACTCTTCAATGCGCGCCTTCACGTCGTGGCGCGTGACGCGTTCGCGGGCGTCAATGGCGGGAAGGTTCACCTGGTCCTTCACCCGTTCGTAAGCTTCAATCACGCCGTCCGGAATATCCAGCCCCAAATCCTTCTGGGCCTTCATCACGGCGATCCAGAATTCGCGTTCCAGGACGATGCGGCCCTCTGCGGACCAGATGGATTTCATGGCGGCGGAGGCGTACCTTTCAGCCAGGACATTGGGAATCACGCTCATATCAAAATGTGTGTATGCGGGGGTTATCAAAAACGGTGAGCCGCCATGATCATGACGGGAGGGAAAAAAGCAAGCACTTTCCCGCAGCTTCACGGATTAGGAATCCCACGGGATTCCACGGTCCGGAAAAGAGGTCCTTTCCAATGTTCAGGGATGGCTGACAGGCCCCCAATAGACGCCCGATTAACATTCCCGCCATTCCCTTTTCACAGCCGCACACCACGCTGGGAGCCAGAGCCTCCCTGCCCTGGCGGCTCGCGATGGTTTCACCCACGAAAGGCAGGAGCCTGCCGCTCCCAGGAGACGGAGCCGCAAAGCCGCCTTCCATCGCCGTTCCGCTAGTTTCCGGCGGGAGGTTCCAAACCGTACCGGGCGTAGCCGGAAACGATTTCCTGGAGAATGGCGGAAATTTTTTCCAGGGAACGGACAGGAACGTATTCATACCTTCCGTGGAAGTTGTGGCCTCCGGCGCACAGGTTGGGACACGGCAGCCCCATGAAGGAAAGACGGGCTCCATCCGTACCGCCGCGCACCGGGATAATTTCCGGCTCCACGCCCACGGCCGCCATCGCCCTGCGGGCATGTTCCACCAGGTGCATGTGCGGGAGGATTTTTTCCTTCATGTTGTAATAGGAGTCCTTTACCTCCACCTGCACGGTTCCTTCCCCGTACTTCCGGTTCAGCAGGGCGGCGCACTCCTGCATGAATTCCTTCTTGCGCTCAAATTCCGCCGTGTCGTGGTCCCTGATGAGGTACTCCCCGACCGCCCGTTCCACATCCCCCCGGAACGAGTCCAAATGGTAGAAGCCTTCGTATCCTTCCGTAAAGGCGGGATTCTGGAACGCGGGAAGCATTCCCTGGAATTCCATGAGGACCAGGCACGCGTTCAGCATCCTGCCCTTCGCGCTGCCGGGGTGGATGCCGGTGCCGCGCACCGTCGCCACGGCAGAGGCCGCATTGAAATTTTCATATTCGATTTCCCCCAGGGCTCCTCCGTCCACAGTATAGGCGAAGTCCGCGCCGAAGCGCTCCACGTCAAAGGCATCCGCCCCGCGGCCTATTTCCTCGTCCGGCGTGAAGGCGATGCGTATCTCGCCGTGGGGCCGTTCGGGATGCAGCAGGAAGGAGGCGGCCATATCCATGATTTCCGCCACTCCGGCCTTGTCGTCCGCGCCAAGCAGGGTGGTTCCGTCCGTCACGACCAGGTCCTGGCCCGCATAGTCCGCCAGTTCGGGGAAAACGGCGGGGGAAAGCACGATGCCCTGTTCCCGGTTCAGGACGATGTCTCCGCCGTCGTAGGAGCGCACGATGCGGGGCTTCACGCCTCTGCCGGAGACGCCCGGGGCCGTGTCCACATGAGCCACCCAGCCGATGACGGGAACCTCCCTCTCCACGTTGGACGGGATGGAGGCGTACACGATGCCGGAGGCTTCATCCAGCTCCGCCTGGGCTCCCAGCGCCTTCAGCTCCCCGGCCAGCAGCCGGGCCAGTTCCGTCTGGCCGGGAGTGGACGGAACGCTGCGGGAATCCGCATCAGACTGGGAACCCACGGAAACATACTTTAAAAAACGGTCTAAAACGGAGATATTCATCAGAAAAATCAAGGATTGAGGAGAGTCTAGCACCGGGCCCCGCGAACACAAGCACAAGACACGGTTTATCCTTGCGATTCAAGATGGTTTACAGTATGTAAACAAAGCTTCTCCCCATGATGACTCCTCTACCTCTTGGCATTGCCGTTGCCTTATCCCTGACCTGCGGCGCCCTGCCCCTTCTGGCCCAGGGCGCCTATGTGCCGGGCCCCATGCCCGTTTCCGCCGGGACAAGGCAGGACCCCACGGACATGTACCTGGAAGCGTTAAAGCTGGTAACCAGGTCTGCCGAACTGGTGGAAAAACGCGACTACATAGGAGCCATCCGCCTGACGCAACAGGCGGAAGAAAAGTTGGGACGCCTGGTGAAGGCCTATCCACAATGGCGGCCCAACCTTCTTCAAACACGCCGCCAGCTCAACAGGGAGAAGCTGGACCAGTGGCAGAAGCTGGCGCAGCAGCAGGCCGCCGCCGTTTCATCAGGCCCCGGCCTGGAATTGGAACGTCCGGCCGCCGTGCCCAAGCGACCCAGGCCCAAGCCCAACATCGTCCTTCCTCCGGGCTACAAGGGAGTGGAGTTCCCTTCCCGCCCCGGAGAATCCCTCGTCAACACCATCCCGTCCCCGTCCGTTTCCCCCGGAGCGGCCCCGGAAGTAGTGGAAAGCAATTACGAGCGCATCCGCAGGCTGCTGGACAAAACCACCATTGAAAACAAGGCCCTGATCCAGGCGCTCAAGCGCACCCGCAAGGAACAGGAGGACATTCTGGCAAAACTGGCCATAGCGTCCGCCGGAGAATCCGTTTACCGGGACGAACTGCTCAAGGTCAAGAAGCAGATGGAGGATGAGAGAAAGACCAGCAACAAGCTCCTCCAGACCCTCACCAAGCGGGTGGAGGAGCTGGAACAGAAAGTCACCACGCTGGAACAGGAAAAAGTCCAGTATCTGGCGCAGATTGCCGATCTCCAAATTCAGCTCAAGGAGCACCAGGACAAGCTGGCCAAGGTCACGGATGAGAAAAACGCCCTCCAGAAGGACCGCGACCAGTTGGCCGCCCTGGTGGAACTCAACAGCCCGGACAAAACCAAAAACCTGCTGGACCGCAACCTGACTCTGGCGGCCCAGCTCAAGGACGCTCAGGATAAAATCGCCGCCCTGGAAACGGCCAAGTCCGACTCCGAAGAACAGCGGAAGGCCAACCTGAAAGCCCTGGAAGAGGCGCGGGAGGAATCCGCGGACCTGAAGCAGAAACTGATTGCCATCCGGGATGAAAACATCGGCTACCGCAAGCGCATTACGGAGCTGAACACCAAGCTCATCAATGCGGATGTGGAGCTGTCCAAACTGGAAGCCAATCCGGAAAAAAGCCCTCTCCTGCTGGAGGAAAACCAGTTGCTGCGCTCCACAATCGCCAAGCAGCTCCGCATCCTTTCCGTGCAGGACCAGAGCCGTTCCCTGCTCATCAGCACTTACAAGCGCCTGCTCCAGGAAAACGCGGACACTTCGGAAATCGCCTCCCTGATGGACAATGAAGAAGCCATCAAGCTCACCCCGGCGGAAAAGCAGATTGTCAACGTCATCGCCAGAGACAACAAGATAGACATCCCCCTGACGGACCAGCAGAAGGAAAAGATCAACAAGCTGGCCCAGGCCCTTTCCGCGGAACGCGACAAGGCCGCCCAGCTTGCCAGGGAACTGGAACTGGCGCGCAGCCAGACGAAGACAAAAGCGGCCAAATCCGCCAGGAATGACAAGAGCCATGCGGAAGCCCTGGCCCGGACCCAGAAGGCCCTGGAACAGAAAAACCTTCAAGTGGAGGAGCTAACCCGGCAGATGGATGAACTGAAAGCCCGTTCCGCCGAACAGGCGCGCCTGGCCGCCATTTCCGCCGGAGCCATTACGCCGGAGCAGGAAAAAGCTCTGAACAGGAGCATGGAAGCCACGGTGCGCCGGAAGCTGGAAGCGGAAGCCCTGGGACAGGGAGCCGCGGAGGCCTTCGCCAAAAAACGCTACGCCGCTGCGGAACAATTGTACCGCACCCTGCTGGACTTCCAGCCGGCCCACGTTCCGGCCCTGGTCAACCTGGGCACCATCCTGCTCCAGCGCAACAAGGCGGAGGAAGCCATCGAATACCTGAAAAAGGCCACGGAACTGGATGCAGCCTCCTCCCCCGCATGGTTCATGATGGGCGTGGCCCAGTACCGCGCCGGGCAGGACCAGCACGCCATCGCCTCCCTGACGGAAACGGTCCGGCTGGACCCGGCCAACGCTCCAGCCCTGCTTTACCTGGGCAACCTGGAAACCAGCGCAGGCAACTATGAAAAAGCGGTGGGCCACTTTGAAAACGCCTTGAAAATCCAGCCGGAATCACCGGACGCCCACTTCAACCTGGCCTGGACTTATTCCCGGCTGGGCCGTACGGCGCAGGCACGCAAGAGTTATGACGCCGCCATCCGCAGCGGCGGCCTGCCGGATTCCGACCTGGAACTCGCCATCACCGGGACCACCACCCTTCCCCGCAAAAAACAGGCTCCGGACAAAGCTCCCTCGCCTGCCGCGAACGAGGATGAAATGCGCCTGGCCGCAGCAGTAAGCGATCCATCCGCCATTCCCCACGATGCCTATGAGGTGCCCGCCCATGTGGCGGAGGACCCCAATGCCCTGGAAAGGCCCTCTGCCGGGCCCAAGCAGGTCGTGGTCAGCCACCGTCCGGAGGCCGGGCCCGTCTCCCTGGCGGACCAGATGAGGGAAACGGCCTCCGCGGCGCCTGCCGCACAGCCTCCTGCGGAAACCGCCACCGCCGCAGCGGAACCGCCCAAGCCGGAAAAACAGGAAGCACCCCGCAGGAGAAGCCGCTTCCGCATCGGTTCCTGACGGATCCGCCCCTTCCTTTTTCTCCTGAAAAACGCCATGTATCAAGTTTCCATTTTAGGACTGGGCCTCATCGGCTCACGGATTGCACGCCACATGACCGGACTGGGTGACAAGGTCACCGTCTGGAACCGGACGCCCCGGGAAGACTTTCCGGAAGCCGTTCCCACCCCGGCGGACGCGGCCCGCGCCTCCAAAATCATCCAGCTCTATCTGAAAGACAGGAATGCCTGTCTGGAAGTATTTGAACAGATGAGGGGCGCGCTGACCCCGGAACATGTCATCCTGAACCACTCCACGATTGACCTGGCCACCGTCGGCAAGCTCTCCCTGATGTGCTCCGCCATCGGCTGCACGTATGTGGACTGCCCGTTCACCGGATCCCGCCTTCCGGCGGAAAAAGGGGAGCTGGTCTATTATGCGGGAACGGACTCCTCCACTCTGGACCGCGTGCGGCCAGTACTGGAACACAGTTCCCGTGACATCCTGCACCTGGGGGGGATTGGGGCCGGAACCGTCGTCAAACTGGTCACCAACATGGTCTCCGCCACCATGGTGCAGAGCCTGAGCGAAGCCCTGGCCATCACCCAGGCATACGGCATTTCCCCTCAACTGCTGGGGCAGGCCATTTCCCGGAACGTCATCGCCTCCCCCCTGGCGTCCTTCAAGCTGCCCCTGATGGCGGAACGCGACTTTTCCACCCACTTCTCCCTGGACAATATGCGGAAAGACAGCATCTACGCCCAGGAACTGGCCGCTGAAAAGGGAATCCACACGCCCGCTGCCGCGCTGGTCTCCTCCATCATGGGGAAACTGTGCCGTGAAGGGCACGCGGAAGAAGACTTCGGCTGTCTGGCGGAACAATTCGACTAAGCTTTTCCCATTGATGAAATTCAGAGGAACATGCGCCCTTCTGCTGCTGGCCCTTCTCCTGCCCCCCTGCGTTCGGGCGCAGGAACAGAAGGAGGCAGGGAACGCCCCTTCCGCGGAAGCGCAGGCCGCTTCCCCCGTTCCCGTTCCGGACACCGCCCTGATCGATGACGCCTCTGACCGTCCGGTATTGCAGGGCAGCTCCAACGTGAGCGCCGTACCCCCCGCTCCCCAGCATCCGGCCGCGGCCCCTGCCGGAACGGAAGGACAGTCCGTCAAACGGCAGCCGTTCACCAGCGTTTCCGCTTCCAAGCAATTTCACGTTACAGGGATGGATTCCCTGTTGGCCGGGGCCATTGCCACGCGGGCGGACTCCATACGCACGGCCCTGGTGAAAATCCTCAAGCAGCCTGACGAATGGAAAAACAACATCATCATCCGTCTGGTAGGGGAGCCGGGAAGCCCGGTTCCGGCCAACCCCATCCGCATGCAGACCGTGATTGTGGGGAATACCCTCTCCTACAACATCTTCATTCACCTGGGACGCGGCATCAACCAGGACAAGCTGCGCCACGCCATCGTCTCCACCCTGCTTTATGAGATGATGCTGCGCACGGTGGACCCGGAAGGACTGCCGGACGAAGTAACGCTGCCCCCCTGGCTGATTGCCGGGCTGGAGCAGGCCGTCCTGTGGCACACCAATGAAGCGGACCGGGCCATGTACTCCACCCTGTTCCAGCAATCCGGCATCATGACCCCGGAAGAAATCCTGAACTGTCCGGAACCGGAAAAGGAACTGGACGCCACCTCCTACGCCGCCTATCAAACCTCCTGCGGCGCGCTGGTGCTCTGCCTGCTGAACCAGGAAAACGGTCCGGAAGGGATGAAACAGCTTCTGGACCAGGCCATTCTGGGCAATGACGATCCCAGGAATCTCATCAAACGCCATTTTCCGCAGCTCAACCTGACCCCCTCCTCCCTTCATAAATGGTGGACGCTCCAGCTTTCCCGCATGGCGACTCCTCCCCTGACGGAAACCCTCACGATCACGGAAACGGAACGTCACCTGCAGGAAGCCCTCACCCTGGTCAAATACGATCCGGACACCCGGACGACCGTCACCTTCCCCCTGGACAATCTGGACCAGGCCAATTCCCTGACGGACCTGAACAGGCAGCTTTCCAACATATCCGGCAGCCTGCTCAACCTCAGCCGGCGCTCCTTCCCCGCCTACCGGCCCGTCATTGTGGAATACGCCAAGCTTGTGGCCCTGATGCAGACCGGAAAAATCAACGGCCGGGAAGCCGCCCCGAAAATCGGGCAGCTTCGGGAAATCAGGGAGCTATCCATGAAAACCGCCCGGCGCGTCCGGGACTACATGGACTGGTATGAAATCAATACGCGGTCCGGAACCGGCAAGACATTCGCCTCCTACGCGGCAGCCGTCAAACTGCTCCGTGAACAGGAACAGCCGGCCAATACCCCCATTTCCCGGTATCTGGACGATATTGAAAAACTGTACACCCTCCCGGCGAAGGCTCCCGTTCCTTCCCTGCACTTCCGGATTGTAAATCCGATACTGGCTCCATTCAGTAATTTTTTTAATAATTTCATGAAATCCTCTCTGTATCTTACGATGTTCCTGCTTTGCTCAGGGTTGGGAGCCCAGGCCGCCACATTGAAATATTTTTATGATTTCAACAAGCTTGACGGAAACCTGTCATCTTTAAATGACAATAATCTGGCCGGCCCAAATGCGGGCAACGCCACGTTCAGCGGATCAGGCTGGATGAATTATACCGATGGCTATGAAGGCCGGGGCTATGATAGCCGCACGAACGGCGGACAATTGACGCTGGGCTCCTCCAGTACGGGACTGGGGCTGAATGCTACGGAAGGTTTCAGCCTTTCCATTGCCGTCAAGGACTACTCCCCCGGCAATACATCGTCCTCGGCTATATGGAAAAGCATCCTGACCTTCACATCCGGCAACAGCCAGAACATGTACCTCCAGAAGGATTCCGGCGACGCCTCCACCGCCGGGGCATGGGCGGCCTATTGCGGCGGAAACGTGGGCAACTGGGCCAACCTGACGATTTCCAGGGATTCCTTTTCCAACATCATCATCACCTTCCAGAACGGGGAATTGAACATTTATCTGGACGGGCAGAAGAAAATCACGGCCTCCGGAGTCAATTTCACCGGAGACGTGCAGTCACTCAAGCTGGCGTCCACCGCCAATACGACCATGGATGACCTCCAATTATATGCCGGTGTCCTGAATGACGGGGAAATAGCCGCGCTGGCGGCCAACCCCGCCCTTCCCGTTCCGGAACCCGCCACGGCCACACTGAGCCTGCTGGGGCTGGTTTCCCTATCGTGCATGCGCCGCCGCCGGGGTTAAGTCCCCTGATTTTTTTTAAGGGAAAACAAGTTCGTTCTTGTTTTCCCTTTTTTATTCACTATCACTCTATCTGTTAGAACCTACATGAAAATTACCGCACTGTTCTTCGGCGTGTTCGCCGGCTGTCTCTCCTGCATCCCGGCCCATGCGGCGGACTACCTCTGGAATGGAGGAAACGGCTCCTGGACGGATTCCGGAGCGTGGCGGCTGGATGATTCCTCCGCCGACTGGAGCAATGGAAATACGGCCCAATTCCAGACGGATTCCTCCATCACAGTAGGAAGCGGAATCTCTGCGTCCGAAATGCTTTACAACGGTGCGGCCATCACGCTGAACGGAGGTTCCCTTACCCTGACGGGCGCGGCTGCCGGGAACAACGGAGGTTCCGCCACTCTTTCCAATACCGGGCTGATTCTGGACGCCCCCAATGCGGAAGACTCCTATGAAGTCCGGGATACCAGCCTCACCGGCTCCGCCACGCTCGCCAAGACAGGCGCCGGAACGGTTACCCTGGATGGAGCGCATACGGCCAGCGGCGTCTGGAACATCAACGCGGGCACCCTGGTTTTCACCGGGGAAAGAAACATCACCGCCAGTGACAACAACCGGATTAACGGAAAAATCAACATTGCCTCCGGAGCCGTGCTGGATGCCAGCAACGGCCGCCTGTTTCATAACGGCGTTTATACAGCCAATTTCCAGTCTCCCACCATTACGCTGAACGGAGGAACGCTCAAACTGAACCAGTTCGGGTATGACTCCGCCTCCCTGGGCAAGCTGCACAACAATTTTTACGCCCTTAAATTCGCTTCCGGAACCTCCAGCCGCATCGTCATTTCCCAGGGCTATGAATCCGGAGGCACGGCCAGCCGCGGCATTTACATCGCCGGCTGGGGCACGACGGCCACCATTGAACTGGGAGCCAACCAGACCCTTACATGGACTTCCTCCAATGCGCAGAACCAGGATGCCATTGTCTGCGAAACCGGAGCCGGCAGTGCGCTGGCGCTCGCCATCGGAGAAAATTCCGTACTCTACTTCAACCAGGTTTTTGCCAATAAAAACACGTCCGGCGAATACGGAGACCCCACCACCGCCAACTTCTCCGGCCTGAGCCTCATTAAATCCGGCGCCGGAGAGCTGGTCATCCAGAGGGCCAATACGATTTCCTCCGGCCGCACGGTCCGCGTGGATGCGGGCAAGCTGACGCTGGAGGTGGACAACGCCTTCGGCGCCGGCAGCAATCTGGGCAACGTAAGCATCGCTTCCGGAGCCCTGTTCTCCATGAACGGCCACACTCTTGCCAATGTCATTGACGTCCAGGACGGAGCCACGCTGGACATGGGCGGCAGCTCCTATGCCAGCATGGTCAACTGGCATGAAGGCGGCATCCTCCTGAACACGGAAAACAACAAGGGCACGCTCAACATCATGACCCGAGCCGCTCTGAAACTGGGCTCCAAGGCTTGGGCGGGAAGCGTGCTGACGGATACGGATACCGTTTTTACGCTCACGGCGGACCAGAATCTGGGAGCCCTGGGAGCAAACGTCAACTGCTGGACAGGCGGCCGCGGGTATAACAACACCCTCCAGAGCATCACCTTCACGGGCGGCCACGGAATCAACATTGACAACTACGGAGCCAAGTGGGCCGTCATTCTCTCGGAAAACGTCACCTTCCAGGACATCGGCAGCCTGACCTTCTCCAACAATGCCGCCGACATGTCCAATACAGAGGCCCTTTACGGCGCGGGGGCCATTGCCGCCAATGATACGGTCGCCTTCAGCAACACCGGAGCCCTTACGTTCAGCAACAACAGCGTGAGCGCGGATTCCGGCGCTTCCGGCGGAGCCATTTACGCCTCCGGAGGAGCCTCCTTCACCAGCACGGGCGCCATCAGCTTCTCCGGCAACTCCGCCATGACCCACGGGGGCGCCATCCATACGGGAGGCACCACGGGCAGCCTCACCTTCTCCGACATCTCGGAAAACATCTCCTTCTCCGGAAATACGGCCGGAGAAAACGGCGGCGCCATCAATAACGATTACGAAACCGTGGAATGGTCCAGCGTGGGCCACGTGGCCTTCTCCGGCAACCTGGCGGAGGCGGGCGCGGGAGGCGCCATCTGGTCCGGCGGGGACGTAACGGTCAATACCGCCGCCTCCTTCAGCATGACGGGCAACGAGGCCCGGGACGGCGGCGGGGGCGCCATCTATTCGGATGGAAACGTCACCTTCTCCGGCGTGGGGGCCCTGACCTTTTCAGACAACCACGCATCCACCTACGGGGGCGCCATCGGAGCCTACGGGGACATCACCATCTCCGATTCCGGCGCCGCCTCCTTCTCCGGCAACACAGCTTATGAAGGGGGAGCCCTGGACGCCTACAACGTTGCCATTTCCGGCAACACCGGGACGGTGCTGTTTGAAAACAACAGTGCGGAAAACGCCGGAGGCGCCATCAACCTGCAGGGAGGAGGCTCCATTTCCCTGACGGCGGACCAGGCGGACATCATCTTCCGCGGAAACACAGTCCAGGACGGAAGCGTTTACAACGCCATCCATTTCAACGACGGCGCCATGGCTTCTTTCAATGCGGCGGACAACCGCCGGATCCTCTTTGAAGACGGCCTCAGCTCCCAGGACGAATCTGTCGTGGACATCAGCGTCAATGACGCCGCCGGGGCCGGAGGCACGGTCGCCATGTCTGGCGCAAACAGCCAGTCCGGCATCCGGGCCAATACGACCGTGTACGGAGGCACCTTTTCCGTCAGCAGCGGGGCAACCTACGGCTACCATTCCGCAGACTGGAGCACGGAAGAAGCGCGAACCTCCTTCACCGTAAGCGGAGGAAGCCTCCACATTGGCGAACAGGCCGCCCTGAATGCGGCGGACGTGAGGCTGGAGGACGGAACGGAGCTGTCCGTCATGGGAACCGGCAGCCTGAATGCAGACACGCTGACGCTGGGAAACAACGTCTCCATCCTCGGAACGGGCGAAGGCAGCTTCTCCATCACTGCCAATGCCATTGATATTTCCAACGGAATCACGATTGACCTCTCCCGCGGCTCCATGATCAGCCTGGAACTGCATGCGGACACCCTGACGCTGGGAGGGACGCTGGCCTTGGGCGACGACCAGGTGGACTACACCTCCTCCATCTGGCAGAGGGACCAGTCCTACCTGGTCATGGATGCGTCCGGCGTCACGAACATGGACGGGACTTTCTCTGAAATCCTCTCCTCCCTCTCCAACTCCGCCACCATCACGGTGGGGAATCTGGGGCTGGAAGGCTATGACCCCTCTCTGGAACTGGGGCGCTGGGAACTGCGCTGGGACGAAGGAAACGCCCTCCATCTGGACTGGATTTCCAATGGCCTGGTAGTCCCGGAACCCGCTACCTCCCTTCTGCTTCTCCTGGCGGCAGGCGGCCTGCTCGCCGTCAGGAAGCGCACTATCTAACAACCGCCATCTCTTAATAAAACATGAACAGTACCTTTAAAACCTGCATGTGCGCCCTGGCCCTGGGCCTGTCCGGCGCTGTCCCCCTGTACGCGGCTTCCGCCACGGCAGCCTGTGAACAAACGCACTCCATCCTTTATGCGGGCGCGGACAGCCAGGCCATCATGAAGATCAAGGTGACCGTTACGGAAACCAGCCAGATCCTGAAGGGAATGACCTTCTCCATGGCCGGAACCACCTCCGTCTCCGACATCGCGAAGGCCCGGATTTTCTACTCCGGCGCCACTCCCTACTTCTCCCCGAACGCGGAGCAGGCCAACCGGAGGGCCATCCCCGTCCTCAACACCATCTCCAAGGGGGCCAAAACCTTCCAATTCGAGGGAAGCCACGCGCTCTCCGCAGGAGACAACTACTTCTGGCTGTGCGTGGACCTCAACCCCCGCGCGCGAGGGTTGAACAAGGTGGACGCCTCCTGCACGGGCGTGGCCCTGCTGGAGGACTCCAATGTAGCGGTCGCCAATCCTTCCCCGGAAGGCTGCGCGGAGGTGTATCCCTACCAATTCCGCGTGGTGCCCTACTACCGCAACACCAACCTGATGCAGTGGAACCCCAACCACCTGACCGCCCAGCACTTCAAATCATTCACGGACCTCATTTACTTCAACGTGGGATGTGACACGGAAGGAAACCTGACGGGGCAGAACAACGCCCAGTTCCTGAATGGCCTGGACAAGCTTAAAAACCTTCGCGGAACGGCGGGCAGCAAGATCATTCTGGGCGTGGCCCACTGTGACGGAGGGTTGACGGCTTTCACGGGAAATGCGGAAAAAAGGCGGCAGTTCGCGTACCAGCTCGTTTCCTTCGCCAGGGAAAAGGGATTTGACGGAATAGACATTGACTGGGAATACCCGGACAACGGCACGGAGTGGTACAACTTCTGCCTGCTGCTGGGAGAAGTGCGCTCCGCCATGGGAGCCAGCGGCATGTCCCTGAGCGCGGCGATCAATCCGTACTACCTGGCGCCCACCAGTGAAATGATGGACCTGCTGGACTTCGTCAACGTCATGAGCTATGACCGCGCCGGACAGCACTCCACCTATCCGGACATGCTCACGGACATCGAAGCCATCCGCAGGAAAAACATTCCGGACTGCAAAATCGTCGTCGGCCTGCCGTTCTACACCAACGAGACGCGCTCCAACCGCAACTGGGACGCCCAGAAAGGCTATTCCAACGTCGTCCAGCTCTACCCCAACATCGCCCCCGGCACGGACCTCTGCGCCATCGACGGCCAGCAGCACTACTTTAACGGCATCACCACGATTAAGAAAAAATGCCAGTACGTAAAAACCCAGAAGCTGGGCGGCGTGATGATCTGGTGTTATGATGGAGATTTGCTGCTGACGCACGCGAAATCCCTGGCAAAAGCCATGTATTCCATCATCAAGCAACAGGCTGTCCGCTAATGTTTTGAAGCATCTCTTGCTCCGGCGCGCATTCTTTTTTGGAGAACGCGCGTTTTTTTATGTGGTCTTTTTTGATTCAAAAGGATTCAGGGGTTGTCTTTCCCAAGATGATTTGTAATCATTTCCCCGAATTATTTTCATATCACTACACAATATGAACACGTCATTGAAACTCCACGGCCTGGTGGCCGCCGTACACACTCCGTTCAAGGCGGACGGTTCCCTGAATCCTTCCAGCGTTGACGCCCAGGCCAGGCTGCTTGCCTCCCAGGGCATCAAGCTGGCTTTCATTACCGGAAGCACTGGTGAATCCTCCTCCATGCAGCTTGAAGAACGAAAGGAAATCTACTCCGCCTGGAAGGAAGCTTCCGCCAAGTACGGCGTGGACGTCATCGCCCATACCGGTTCCAACAGCGTCTGGGACGCCCGCGAACTGGCCGCCTTTGCCCAGGAATGCGGATTCGTGGCGACCAGCTCCCTTGCCCCCTCCTACTACAAGCCAGGCACTGTCCAGCGTCTGGTGGAATGCTGCGCCTTCGCCGCTTCCGGCGCTCCCGACCTGCCCTATTACTATTACGACATTCCCGTGCTGACGGGCGTGCGTTTCAATCCGGTAGACTTCATCAAGCTGGCCAAGGAACAGATCCCGAACTTTGCGGGCATCAAATTCACCAATCCGGACCTGGCCCTGTACCAGACCACGTTGAACTACGACGAAAACGTGGACATCCCCTGGGGCGTGGACGAATGGTTCACGGGAGCCCTCTCCGTAGGCGCCAAGGGCGCTGTGGGAAGTTCCTTCAACTTTGCCCCGGCCCTGTACCAGAAACTCATGAAATCCTTTGCAGAAGGCGACGTGGAAACGGCGCGCGACTGCCAGTGGAAATCCGTGCAGATGATCAACATCCTGGCCTCCAAGGGCTACATGGGCTGCGCCAAGGCCCTGATGGGCTGGCTGGGCGTTGACCTGGGTCCCGCCCGCCTGCCGCAGGGCAACCCCACCGCGGAACAGCTCAAGGAACTCCGCTCCGAGCTGGAAGCCATCGGCTTCTTCCAGTGGTCCATGAACTAAACCGCTTTCCCTCTTATGGCTGCAACACTTGACCTGACCACCCTGGGCGCATTCTACCGCCGCCAGCTTCTGGAAGACGTTCTGCCGTTCTGGTTCCCGCGCGCTTACGACGAAAAGAACGGGGGCCTCTACCACTGCTTTGACGCGGACGGCACCCTGGTGGACACGGACAAATCCGTGTGGGCCCAGGGCCGCATGGCCTGGATGCTGCTGACCATGTACAACAGCATTGAGAAAAACCCGGACTGGCTCAAATGGGCGGAAAGCGCCCTGAACTTCCTGACGGCGAAATGCGTGGACCCTGCCGACGGCCGCATGTACTTCCATGTGGAGGCGGACGGCACCCCCATCCGCAAGCGCCGCTATGCGTACAGCGAATCCTTTGCCGCCATCGCCTTTGCCGCCCATGCGAAAGCTGCAGGAAATGAAGAATCCGCAAAAGCCGCGCGCCACTGGTTCGACGTCTTTACGGACATCTGCTTCACCCCCGGCAAGATGGTTCCCAAATTCACCGGGAACCGTCCCACGACGGGACTGGGAACACGCATGATTACGCTGGCGACCGCCCAGGAACTGCGCAAGTACCTGGGTGACGAGGACGGCTTCTACACCGGATGGATCGACCGCTGCATCAACGACCTCCGCACCCTGTTCATGAAGCCGGAGCTCAAGGCCGTGATGGAAGTGGTGAGCCCTGACGGCGCCATCATCGACCACTTTGACGAACGCACGCTCAATCCCGGCCATACCATTGAGGGGGGCTGGTTCGTGCTGGAGGAAGCCCGCTTCCGCGGCAATGATCCGGAACTCATCAAGGTGGGCTGCGACATGATCGACTGGGCTTTCGCGCGCGGGTGGGACAAGGAAAACGGCGGCCTGCTCTACTTTACGGACGTGTACGGCAAGCCCGTCCAGGAATACTGGCACAACATGAAATTCTGGTGGCCGCACGACGAGGCGCTCATTGCCATGACGCTCGCCTACAAGCTCACTGGAGAGGAACGCTACGCCATCTGCCACGACATGGTGCACAACTGGGCCTTCTCCCACTTCCAGGACGTGCAGCACGGCGACTGGTTCGGCTACCTGAACAAGGACGGCTCCAGGGCAAACACCCTCAAGGGCAGCCTCTGGAAGTCCTTCTTCCACCATCCCCGCGCCATGTGGTTCTGCGCCCACTACTGCGGCGCCATTTAAGGAAAAACAAAACATATTACTCTTACTAAAAGCCGTTTGCCAAATATGACAAACGGCTTTTACTTTTTATCTATCTTTAAAATGAAGATAATAGGAAATCTCTGCTGAAAAGGCATTCCAAAAAAATCCAGTCTGTTTTTATTTTCAGAGGATCAAAAACAATTGCTCCTCCTTCTGCGGTGTTTTATGATGCCGCTAACATGCTGGGAAAAGATCTGCACATCTTTTTTCATGAAATCATATATTTCAAGCGTGAACCCAACTTCTAATATCCATGAAAAGCACTCCTCATGCTAAATAAGCTCAATAGTGGATGAAGCAATAAAAGAGAAATATCATGACCGGTGAAAAATTCACGTTGATGCAATATTCCGTCAGCGCCGTCTTGGGGCTGATAGAAGCGGAAGATTTCGTTATACCAGAAATTCAGCGCCCCTTTGTCTGGAAACGAAGCCAAGTACGGGATTTAATTGATTCCTTATATAACGGCTACCCTACGGGCTATATCATTACTTGGAAGAATCCTGACGTGAAAACCAAGGATGGAGGAAAAGCCAACGGAAAAAAAGTACTTATCGACGGACAGCAACGTGTAACCGCCCTGATGGCCGCTATCGCCGGCAAAGAAGTCCTGGATGAAGATTTTAATAAAGACCGCGTCAAAATCGCCTTCAATCCTCTTGCTGATGATCCGAGCAAGCGTTTTGCGGTTCAAGACGCTTCTCATTTAAAAGACAAACGATGGATACCGGATATTTCCATCGTATTTGATGCCGATTTCGATGCGTTCGAGTTCTCCGTTGAATATTGTACCATCAATGAAGGAATCAAACCCAACATAATCAATAAATCCATTGCCTCTCTAAAAGGAATCGCCAACAGGCAAATTGGCGTGATTGAGCTGGATGCTACATTGGATATTGATGAAGTAACTGAAATTTTCATTCGTATCAATTCCAAAGGAACGTCTCTCAGCCAATCAGACTTTGTCATGTCCAAGATGGCCGCGGACATGGAACATGAAGGCAGTATGATGCGTAAAACAGTGGACTATTTCTGCCATCTGGCCGTGAAACCTGATTTTTACTCCTTATTGGTACGTGATGAGGAATTCCAGAATTCCAAGTATGCGGATAAAATCAAGTGGCTGGCTCATGATTATGATGACATTTACGATCCCGATTACGGCGATATGCTACGGGTATCATTCATGCACCAGTTCCGCAGAGGAAAACTTGCTGATTTGGTCAGCTTATTGTCCGGGAGGGATTTCGAAACCAAGGAATACCGGGATGATATCGTAGCGGAATCCTACCGGAAACTGGATGCCGGCATTGTACAATTTATCAACCAGCACAATTTTACACAATTTGTAATGGCCCTTAAGGGTGCGGGCTTTGTCTCCAGCAAACAGTTGAATTCACAAATGACGTTGGATTTTGCTTACACTTTGTATCTGATGCTGCGGAGTGATCCAACCATTCCAAACGAACAAATCAAACGGCATGTTCAAAAATGGTTCGTCCTCTCCACCCTAACTTCAAGATACATCGGATCTCCGGAGACGCAGATGGACCGTGATATGCGCAATATCGAAGAAAAAGGCTTCCTGAATTTCAAAACAGAAGTGGAGGCCTCTGCCCTATCGGAAACATTTTGGACGGTTACGCTGCCTCAGAACCTGGAAACGTCTTCTGTAAACAGTCCCGCCTTCAATACCTTCCTTGCTGCTCAAATTAACCTGAATTGCAATTCCCTGCTGATGAAAGGGACTAAAGTCTCCGATCTCATTACCATTTCAGGAGACGTGCACCATATTTTTCCGCGCAATTATCTGAAAAAGAACGGCATTGATAATAAGACAAAATATAATCAGGTAGCCAATTATATCTATCTTGATACGCAGGTAAATAAAGCCATTGGAGACGATCCTCCCTCTGTCTATTTTGCCAAAGTACAAGAGCAATGCGGGACTAAAGCCATTACACTCGGAAATATTTCCGACGAAGAAATGCTTTACCGCAATCTGGAGGAAAACAGTATCCCTCAAAATATTGTCAGCATGGATATAAGTGATTACGAATCATTCCTTCAAGAACGCCGCAAACTGATGGCGAAGCTGATGCAACGGTATTATCAGGAATTGTAGATCATGCTCCTGTAATATATAAATTTATAAAACCGGTTAAGGATAGACGATATCCTCCGTCCGCACCACCACGTCGCCGGGGTCCAGCATGGCGTTAATCAGGGAACAGAAGCGGAATTTTTTTATATCCTCCGCTTTGATGGAAAGCTCTTCAATGGCTCCGCACGCCAGCAGGAATGCGCGCTTGGTGCCGGGAAGCAGAAAAGTTTCCGGAGTCACCCAGGAGGAGCCGTCCCCGAACACGACGTTGCTGTACCGCGTATCCGTCACCTGCCCGTGCCGGAGGATCAGCACTTCTTCATCCTCTCCCAACCCCAGCCCTGCCGTCTGAAGCTCCGTCCGGTCCTCCCACTTGCAGAAGTAATCCAGCCGTGGATTTTCCACGCATGCCAGCCTTTTCACCAGCCGGGGACGGTAAGGTTCAAAGACGGGACGGCGCGCCTTTCCCTGCGTATCATACGTGATATGGCATTTGTAAATGCCGCGGCCTTCCGGACCCGGACAGGCCGACAGCACGGAGGCCAGATCGGGAACGGCGGAGCCTTCCGCTCCGTGAAGGTCCATGGCGGCTTCCACCCTGCGCTGGTGCCAGGGGAGCAGGCAGGGAACGCCATCCTCCCATTTGACGGTTTCAAAAATCAAACGGCACATAAACTTTGGCAATAGCTTCCCGGTATTCATCTTCCATGTGGCTCATGACGGTGATGCCGCCTCCGCTTTTGTACACCATTTCCTTTTCATCCTCTTCCATGAAGCGGATGGCGACGGCGGAATCCAAATCCCGCCCGTTGAAGAAACCGAAAATCCCGGTGTAAAACCCCCGCTCCATGTCCTCCGCCTCCGCAATGGCCCGGCAGGTGGCCTCCTTGGGCGCTCCGGTCACACTCCCGGCGGGCAGCAGCTTCAGCAGGATTTCCCCCAGGCGGGAACGCCAGTCTTCCGGCAGGCGGCCTGAAATCTCGGAACTGCATTGCAGGATGGTTCTTCCGCGCGTTTCCACCGGGCTGATGTAGCGGTAGCGCCTGACTTGCACATCTGCCGCCACCATGGAGAGATCATTGCGCATCAGGTCCACAATGGTGGCGGATTCCCGGTTTTCCTTTTCATCCGTCTCCAGCCAGTCGCAGGCTTCCTGCGTGGCGGCAGGAGCCGTTCCCTTCATCGGAAACGTGGAAATGGACCGCCCGCGTACCGTGACAAACGGTTCCGGAGAGAAGCAGACGCAGCCGCGGCCATGCACGCCGGGAACACGGGCGTCCGGCCCCAGCAGCATCCGGTAGGGAGCCCGTGCGAACCGGAACAGATGGCGCAGCGTCAGGTTGGTTTCCACGGGGGTCGCCACGCATAAATTCAGCAGGTAGGAGTCCCCCCTCATCAGATGGTTCCGGACGGAGGCGAAGGACGCCGCATACCGGGCCATGGAACAGGGGGAAGGGATGAACCGCAGCCGTTCCGGAAGCGGCGGCCAGTTGCCCTGCTCCCCCATGCCTCCCAGCGGCAGGGAAAAAGCCGCCATACGTTCGTGCCCCGTTTCCGGAAGCTCAAACAGGAGGTTGTGCTCCAGATCATGGGAGATCACAAAGAAGAACGGACGTTCCGCACGGCCCAGGGCATTCATGCGGAGGATGGTTTCTTCCCGTGTGTACATTGGCGGGAATTATTCTATCATGTGCGCGCCATGAGTCAACCGAACGTCTGGATCATCGACCACCGGGATTCCTTTACCTGGAATCTCGCGGAACTCGTCAGAGTGACGGGAATGGCCGTTCCGCGCGTGGTCTCCAACCTTTCGCCGGAACTGGAACAGGCGGTTCAGGCGGCAGAAAAACTCATCCTGTCCCCCGGGCCCGGAACGGTGGAGGACGAATGCCACCAGGCAACCTTCCGCCTTCTGGACCGCCTGCCCCCCTGCACTCCGGTGCTGGGCGTATGCCTGGGGCACCAGATCCTGGGCATACGCTTCGGGGCCCGGCTGGAACATCTCTCCCAGCCGCTTCACGGGGTCCGTGAACCCATACGCCGGACGGAGAGCTGCCCCCTTCTGGAGGGGCTGCCGGAGGAATTCCCCGCAGGCCTATACCATTCCTGGCGTCTTGCCGCCACTCCCTGGCCGGAGGAACTGGTCGTCACCGCAAGGGATTCCGGGGGAAACATCCAGGCCATTCGCCACAGGTCCCGCCCCCTTTACGGCATCCAGTTTCATCCGGAATCCATCCTGACGCCGGACGGGAAGTCCCTGCTCCGGAATTTCCTGTCTCTTCCGGCAAATGCGGTTGAGGGGAGTCCTGCCTCAAACGAATCAATGATCCACAGCCAGCATCAGGGATGAACGGGAGGATGCCGGAAAGTGTCTCATACCTGTATCATCCCGGCCCATATCCGGGCCGCTTCAGATATAACGCCTTTTATTCTCATGAACGCACAGGACGAACTCAAGATCAGGGACATGGAAATTCTGTTCCAGCCTTTTCATTCACGCAAGCTCGACACTCCCACCCGCATCGTTCTCCCGGCCATGACCCGGGGATTTTCTCCCAGCGGGGTTCCTACGGACCAGGTGGCCGCGTATTACAAGAGCCGGGCAAAACATGAAGTAGGGCTCATCATCACGGAGGGCACCTTTATTGACGAACCCAGCGCCTCCCCTTCCTCCAATTACCCCAATTTCTTCGGCGGGGCCTCCCTGCGGGGATGGAAAAAGGTGTTGGAAGCCGTTCATACCACGGATTGCAAAATAGCCCCCCAGCTTTGGCACGTGGGCATGGCCCGGCCCTTCAAGGGAGAGAACCTGCCCAATCCGGAACTGCCTCCCATCGGACCATCCGGAATTGACGTGAACACGCTGGAACAAACGGCGGAGCCCATGAGCATCGCCAAGATTGAAGAAGTCATCGACGCTTTCGCGCGCGCCGCGGCGGATGCCAAACGGCTGGGCTTTGACGGTGTGGAACTGCATGGAGCGCACGGCTACCTGATCGACCAGTTTTTCTGGAAGGAGACCAACAGGCGCACGGACGAATACGGCGGAGACCTGGTGGGCCGCACCCGTTTTGCCAGCAGCATTGTCCATGCCGTACGCAAGGCGGTCGGCAGCCAGTTCCCCATCATCTTCCGCTTCTCCCAATGGAAAACCGGCCATTACGATGCCAAGCTGGCGCACACCCCCGTGGAACTGGAAGATTTTCTGACACCCCTGACGGAAGCGGGCGTGGACATTTTTGACTGTTCCACGCGCCGGTTCTGGGAACCGGAGTTTGAAGGTTCCCGCCTCAACCTGGCCGGCTGGACCAAGAAGCTTACTGGAAAGCCCTCCATCTCCGTCGGTTCCGTGGGACTCAAGGGGGATTTTACGAATGCCTTTGACGGCGGCCCGGAAGCGGAGGCCGCCAGTGTGGAACCACTGGTGGAACGGCTGAAAGCCGGGGAGTTCGACCTCATTGCCGTAGGGCGCGCCCTGCTGGCGGATGCGGAATGGGCGGAAAAGATACGCCATGCCCGTGAAAAGGACATCCACCTGTTCACGAAGGAAGACCTGAAAACGCTGAAATAGGAACCGATGGGGCTCCGGATATGGGAAACGCTGTGCCCACGCCCTGCCTACTTTTCCCTGATGCGGACAGTCAGGTACAGCAGCCGCAGAATGGCCAGGGCCGGAAGCTGAAGCGTCAGCAGATACCACGGAGCGGGGCCGAAATATTCCAGCACGGTCCCGGCCGGAGCATACCGGGTAAAACCGTAATTCGTTCCGAGCCACACGTTCACCGGAATAATCAGAAGCAGGTAGGCGTCGCACAGGCCCAGCGTTTTCACGTCATCCCACGGACGCGCGCGCCATCCCAAGACGACGGGAAGATAAAGGGCGGAAATCAATAAAAGCCCGTGCCCCACAAAGAAGGCGAAGAACGCGGCGGAGGGAAAGCCGTCGTGAAGCATGGGGGTAATCAGCCCCTGGACGCTCGCCGTCAGCACGCCGAAATACGCCACGGCGCACGCCCAGGGCTTGCGGAACCACAGGGCAATAAAGCACACCAGCGTCATCAGGCTGCAAAAGTGCAGCGGAAGCCTGTCCTGCCAGGGCTCCCAGTGTTCCCTAACAATGCGCCCGAACGTTTCAATCAGGAAGGTCAGCAGGAAGACGGCGCCCAGCGCCTTCCCGATTAGCACGCGTTTTTCCATCCTGAGCCTCCGGCAGCCCCACAGGAGCCCCCCCGCGGCCAGAGCCACGACGCCCAGGGCCGCCCAGTGCGGCAGGCTCCAGCGGATAAACAGGGGTGCGATTTCTCCAGACATACAAAATCCGTCAACAGGCAGGAGGAGGTTCCGGACACGCATGAAGCTTGCCGCTGATGGATTCCACCCTGAGACGCAGAACATATACGGCGCGGACCATGCCGGGGGTAAAAGCCGCCTCTCGCCCCGTCTGGTGCAGCATGATGCGGCTCAGGGCATGGATTTTTTCCTCATCCTCCCGCAGGAACTCGACGACGCCCCGGCCCATGACGCAGCCGTAGGCATAACTGTACCGGCACGGGGTATCCCCCTCCATCAGCAGATGGTCCCCGTCCATCTCAAAAGAGACCTCCGGGCGGATTTGCAGGATATCCAGCTTCCTCCCTTCCCGGGCGCAGTGGAAAAACAGATTCAGGGAACCATCCCGTTCTTCATAACCGAAATTGAGGGGCACTACGTACACCTCCCTGCCGTCCCACAATCCCAGGCGGCACACCTTGAACCGGGCGACCATATCCAGCAAATCCGCGTGCCGGACTACTTCCCTGTCTTTTCTTCTCATAAGCCGGCAGCCTCCATCCATTCATTCATGCAAAGCGCGGCGCGCCCGGCCAGCAGGGTTCCGTTCCGTACGGAAGCCGCCCGGAGCCCGCAAATATCCGTCCCGGCGGCCATCAATTCACAGGCATGCCCGGTCAGCCACTCCTCCATCCGGGAAACGTCCGCCTCCAGATGAAACTGGAGAGCCAGCGCATGCTTCCCTGCGCAAAAGGCCTGATGCGGGGTAATCTCCGTAGACGCCAGCAGACGCGCTCCGGAAGGCACGTCAAACGTATCCCCATGCCAATGCAGAACGGGTGTTCCCTCCAAATGGCGGAGAGGAGACAGGCGCCCGGCCTCCGTCAGGGATATGCGCCCCCACCCTATTTCCCTGGCCGTACCGGGATAAACCCGGGCGCCGAGGGCATGGGCCATCATTTGAGCGCCAAGGCAGACGCCCAGCAAAGGCAGTTGACGCTCCAGACGCATGCGGACCAAATCCAGCTCCGTCTTCAGATAGGGATACCGTTCCACATCCCCCACCCCCACGGGACCGCCCAGCACTACGCAACAATCAGCCCCCAGCCACTCCTGAACGGAAGGATACGGAGCGCCTGCCTGGACGTACCGGATTTGAAAACCCCTGCTCCTGAAAAGGGGCTCCAGCGTGCCGAGATCTTCAAAAGCCACATGGCAAAGGGCCAGGCAGGTACGGGAGTGAGAACGGCTACTCATGGCAACGGAGGAATGGACTGCAACAGGAATATAGAAAAAAATCCTCCGGGAAAAGCTTTTTACCGCCTTCCGTCCGCATTTCCGGGACAATGGAAATCACAACGAGGAGGGAATCTCCGCCACATCAGCAAAAGAGCCCTCAGCCGCACGGCATAAATCCACAGGGCTCAATTCAATCTGGCAGCCCAGGCGGCCGCCGCTGACCACCATCTCCGGCAGAGCCTCAGCGCTGGAATCAATCACGGCGGGATACTTCCTCTTCATTCCCAGAGCGGTGCAGCCTCCGCGCACGTACCCCGTTACGGTGGTAATATCCTTCACAGGAAGCATGGAAAGAGCCTTGGCTCCCACGGCACGCGCCGCCTTCTTCAAGGAAAGCTCCGCGCCGATGGGAATCACGAACACGTAATACTGCCGCGGCGCGCCCTCCGTCACCAGCGTCTTGTACATCTTCTCCGCCGGCAGCCCCAGAGCCTGCGCCGTATGCCACGCGTCCACAAACTCGCGGCACTCATAGGAATAATGCCTGTAAGGGACATGCAGCATATCCAGCAGGCGCATGGCGTTCGTCTTCGCCTCCTTCTCCTTCTTTTTGGACATAAGCTTGAACCGGAATGCCCCTGCAGCATAGATAAAACGGCTCCCTTTTACAAGACCGGTTCTCTTTCCTTCCCTGCTGGAAAGTACGGCGCAGCCATGAGGCCGTTCATCAGGCTATACCCACCTGCTTATGGCGGGCAACCTCAGGAACGGCAAACAACGGAGGAGGGGGAAAAGGAAAAAACCGCCTCATTCTCCCTGAACCCTTGACTTGACGCTGACAGAAAAGCTAACATCCGGTATCATGGCAGATCATCACGTCCGGAGAAGCATTGGAGAACACATCCTGCGCTGCTTCGTCCTGATCGTGGCGCTCTTCATCATGTCCCTGGGCATCGCCCTGTCCGCCAAGGCCAACCTGGGCGTCTCCCCCATCTCCTGCACGCCGTATGTGCTCAGCCTGGCGCTCCCGCTGACGATGGGAACCGTCACCATCCTGATGCATCTGAGCTTTGTCGCCGTGCAGGCGGCCCTGCTGAAAAGGCAATTCCGTCCGGCGCATCTGCTCCAGATTCCCGTCGTCTTTATCTTCGGCGCCTTGACGGACTTCTCCATGTGGCTGATGGCTCCCCTGGAACCGTCCGGATACCTCTGGTCCGTAATCCTCTGCCTGTTCAGCTGCGCCGTCATTGGATTCGGCGTCTTTCTGCAAGTCAAGGCGGATGCCGTTCTGCTGGCGGCGGAAGGCATGAGCCTGGCCTTCGTCAAACTCTTCAAATGGGAATTCGGAGCCGTTAAAACCAGTGTGGACTGCACGCTCGTCTGCATCGGCCTGGCCTGCTCCTTCATGTTCCTGCCCGGATTGACGGGCATACGGGAAGGAACCGTGGTGGCCGCCGTTCTGGTGGGCATGATCGTCCGTTTTTTCAACAGGCACGTCTTCTGGCCGGACAGGCTGCTGGAACGGCTGGCACGCCCCGGAGCCGCAGGAGAAGTCCTTCCGCTGGCGCAAACAGCCGCTTACGCGCCGGACGCCCCCCTGGTCATCTCCATTGACCGGGAATACGGCTCCGGCGGCCATGCCATCGGCAAAATGATTGCGGAGCGGCTGGGCCTTCAATTCTACGACTCGGAACTGGTCTACCTGACCGCCTCCCAAAGCGGCCTTACTCCGGACTACATCCGCAAGCACGAACAGCAGCTTTCCAGCCGCTTCCTGCATGAACTCTATGCGCAGAACTACGCTTACACGGCGGAGGAACTGCCACCGGAAGACGCCACCTTCCTGGCCCAGAGCAAAGTTATCCGGGACATCACGGCCCGGCAGGCCTGCGTCATTGTGGGGCGCTGCGCCAATTTCATCCTGAAAGGGAGGCCCAACCTGTTCAGCGTATTCCTTCATGCGGACCGGGCCACGCGCATGCAGCGCGTCACTGAAAACTACGGGGTGAAGCCTGGCGGAGCAGCCAAAGCCATGGACCTCATGGATTCCCGCCGCCGTACCCACTGCCTGCACTATACCGGGCAGGAGCTGGGCAACGCCCGCCTCTACGACTTGTGCGTCAACACGTCCGACTACGGCCTGGAACGCACGGTGGAACTGATTCTGGAAGCCATCAACACCAGAACGGAGCAATCCCCCGCCTCGGAAACGGCCCCCGTCCGGGAACCCGCGCTCCCGGAACCGGAGGCCGAGGACATCCAGGGAGAAATCTCCCTGGCCTGACAAGACCTGCAACAGGGATGTGAAGCCTTGGGCATGCCCTCTCCTGCCATATATTTCCCGGGCCTTCCGGCAAGCGTAAGGCAGAAAGACAGTTTCCGCCGCTCCTTTTCCAACAGTTTTCCACTCTCCGGGCGGTCTTCCTCCGGGGAAAACAGGATAACTTGAGCAATTCACGGCCATGGAGCATGATACCGTTTTTTACCGTTAACGGCGCGGAATGGAAAAAGAAGATAGAAAGGCGCAAACCGGGACGCTCTTGTTTACACAAAACAAGTTGAAAGCTCCCTTTCCATGAAAAAACTCCTTCTCTGTTTGTTGTTTCTCCTGATTCCGGCTGTATCGGAAGCAGCGGAGTCCCTGCCGCCCACCCTGAAACCAGAAGCCTAGCACCGGGACCATGCCTACACCTAGGAAACGCGCCATGAAGCCGTTAAGGAACGCCACCGGAACATCAAGCCGGAATACGTCTTCATCGGAGACTCCATCACGGACAACTACCGTAAGGACAACCTTCCCTGCCAGGACTTTCTGCCCATCTGGAAAAAATACTATGCTCCCTACAATGCCTTCAATGCAGGCTTCAACGGCAATACGACGGATGACGTCCTGGCAAGAATCGGGGGCAAGGGAATCCTGGACCATGTCTCCCCCAAAGTGGTCCAGATCATGATCGGCACCAATGACACGGGACGCGGCAATACGGAGGAAGAAACTTTCAACGGCATCTGCCGCGTGGTGAACAAAGTCCATTCCAAACTCCCCCATGCCTCCATTCTCCTGGTCGGCATTCTGCCCAGCGACATTTACAACTGGCACGTAGCCGCGGCAGCCTACCCGGATAAAAAATTCAAAAGGGATATGGCCGTCAATGACAGGCTGGCACGCCTCTATGCCAAAAATCCGTTTGTTACATTTCTGGACATTCGCGACGTCTTTCTGGATGGAAACGGCAAGGTGCGGGAGGAATTATTCTGTGACCCGTCAGTCGTCGTCATCAACGGGAAAAAAGCCGGCCCCCTGCACCCCAACACGGAAGGGCAGCGCCTCATGGCGGAAGCCATTCAGCCAACCCTGGCACGGCTGATGAAAAAGCATTCCAAACAGGAATCACGGAGCATTTTCCCGTTCTCCCTTCCGGAATGAGGCATGAGCCAGTGATGCAGCTTGTTTGCCATAAAGCGTTTGTCTGCCCGTGGAACAAAGAAAATTTATCCTCTGCCGTCCGGAAAAACCTTCCTGGACACGGAACCATTGACAGCCCAGGGATGACAAAACGTCTCCCTTGACCATAACAAAGAACAGGCATTTTCAGGAAGTTCAGGGTTCCGCGCATTTCTCAATAGCCATTGCCTGCAACTAAAGAATTCTGGAAAAATCTCTTGAACTGAAACGGCGGCTTTCTCACAGAACAGCCTGAAATCCATACCCTCCTCTGCAGCCTTTCGTGTGCTGCACAGGGAGAATCAACGTTGTGTGACCTTTCACAGTCCAAAAAACCATGAGACTTTGGTCACTCCACCCTTCCTATCTGGATGCCATCGGCCTGATTGCCCTGTGGAGGGAAGGCTTGCTCGCCCGGAAAGTCCTGCTGGGACAAACAAAAGGCTACACCCGCCATCCCCAGCTCATCCGTTTCCGGGAAACGGGAAATCCCCTACAAACCATGGACCTCTACCTGAAAGCCGTCCATGAAGAATCCATTCGCAGAGGCTACAGCTTTGATTTAAGCAAAATTTCTCCTTGTGCGTGCCAGCCCTCTTCCCGCCTCCTTCTCCCGGATAAACAGCTCGAATACGAATTCCATCATCTACTGAACAAACTCCGGAAAAGGTCCCCCCAGCAATATTACCTGCTACAACAAACCACATCCATTCTCCCCCATCCCCTTTTTCAAGTGGTTCCGGGCGATATTTGTACTTGGGAAAAGTACACTTAACCCCAACATCACGATTAAAATATATCTTGATAAAATGGTTGGCCCAACAAGCAAATGATGATGCATCATTGTCCATGTCGCCCCACCCTAGCGGCATTTTTGCAACGTCATCATGTACGAGAGAACTGTTTGTGCCTCTAAGAGTGATGGAATCGTTTATTTCCATGACGTTATTCTTGCGATGCATCCATCTTTTGAAAAGTTCGCCGTTATTTTAAAAAAAGGAGAATGCCGTTCGAAAGGGTAAACTTGGACGAGACCTGAACAAAGATAAAGTCGTGGTGTCGACAGACAACACGGCAGAATCCGAAAAGCCAACTAATAAAAGAGTAGGAACAACATTACCGGAATCTGTAGGCTGAGCGTTCCCATGGCAGAATCAACCGCTTCCCATTCCTGGTAAACACTAACCAATTATCATGAGCAATCTGGATACATTTAAAACATACCTCACCAATAATCAAAATGATGAAGCTATCAACTTTCTGAACAATACCTATTTTCAAGGGGACAAAACCTACCAACTCAAAGTGAAAGATTTTGGAGGAGACCACGCGCATGCCAAAACGGGAGGAACGGAAAGCTCTCCCTGCATCACGTTCAAACCTGCATATTTGCGTCGTATACTGACAAGCCCTACTAACGAGGAGGAAGTTTTTGCCAAGTGCATTTCCACCCTGCGTCATGAAAGGATGCATGTAACACAATTAATCAAAGGGGAATTCAGAACAAAAACCCCGGATGAACTGGAATTCATGGCTTATTCGGAAGAATTGCTTCCAGATTCCGCTCTGCCTGCGTTATCTGATGTTATGTGGGAAGCGGCTTGGAAAAAATCAGACGATCATTATGGCAAGCTAACAATTCCTTCGCAGGCATACCAAGACCGAAAGACACTGATTGACCAGCTCCGCGCCAATAAGTAAAGGACAACAAAACAGAATCAACGTTTCAAACCTGTTTTTTATTTCCTTAATATCATACGTTCATACAAGAAGTGGAACAAGATTGTCTCCTCAAACAACAAATGTTGAAATGATATCTTTTGTTCCACTTCTCTTCCTTCCACCAAACACTGACCCCCAGACTTTCAATACGGTTGATAAAACGGAAAAGGCCTTAAAGCGTTCATGCTTTAAGGCCTTTATTTGGTGGAGCATAGCGGGTTCGAACCGCTGACCTCCTCAATGCCATTGAGGCGCTCTACCAACTGAGCTAATACCCCTTGACTTTCGTCTTGGTGCGTCCCGTTGAGGACGGGGGAAAAGTATCATGACAGCAGCGGACACGCAAGCTTTTTCTGCAAAAAAGATGACCATGGACGATTTTTTCCGGGAAATGCCGGACCGGGAAGAAGTTCCAAGCCGCGCATGCCCGGAAACAGGAACAGCCGGAACAAATGTGTTTGAATAAGGTTCACTCCTGTTTTACCTTTTCATAAACGATGAAACGCCTCCTTTTTCAGCATCGCATGCTTTCCGCCGCCGCTCTGGCGGCTTTTTTCCTGGCCGGTTCCCTGCATGCCCAGGAGCCTCCCGCAAACACGGGGCAACCGGCCCAAACGGAAGACAGCGGCATTTCCACTCCCCGGAGGGTCGCCGGACTGAGCGTTCTGGCATTCCTGATCGGCTGGATGATTTGGAGAAGCGGTTCGCGCCGCCAAAAGGACGGCAGCCAGGACCAGGATATTCCCCGTGATGACACTGAACCCCGGGAATGACGCCGTTTTTGAAAGGTTGCCCCTATCCTTTCCGTAGTCGTTGCAGGGAATATCCCCCTGCCCCATTCATTCATGAACGTTATTCTACCCATCCTGAGCCTCCTGTGCGGAGCCATGCTGACGGAAGCGGCTTCCGGCGTCTCTGACGCGGGAGATCCTTCCCCCGGCGTAGTGCAGGAGCTATGGTTCGGCATTCCGGGAGCATCGGTGAAGGATTTGACGCACGGGAAGATTTTTGACACTGCGGCATCTGCGGTTCACACGGTCAGCAGTCTGGATGTGGAGAACCTGGGCGACCAGTACGGAGCCCGTTATTCCGCCCTGCTCCGGGTACCCGTCAGCGGCAAGTACCGTCTTTACCTGTCTTCCGACGATTCCGCGGAGCTGTGGCTTGGCAAGGACGCCACCCAGAAGGACATGGCCTGCATTGCCACCGTCAAGGGGTATTCCGATCCCCATAATTGGAGCAACCAGCCCAACCAGGCTTCCGAACCCGTTCAACTGGAAGCGGGCAGATTTTATTTTCTGGTGGTGATTCACAAGGAGGACGGAGGTCCGGACCATATGTCCGTTGCCTGGTCCGGTCCGGACATTCCCTCTCCAGTCATCATTCCGTCCACGGCACTGTTCGTGCCTCCCGGCGTTTTGCCGGAAGACAAGCTCCAGCCTCCGGCAGCGGCTGATTGAGAAGCCTGTCCATTTCCTCCCCTTCCTGCTCCTCTATATTTTTTCAAGGCACATGACCAATTTATCATTAGGAAAAGGAGTGTTTCCCATGAATTTCCATTGCCGGAAAAGGAAATAACTTCCCCTGGCATGATAAAAAACCGGACCTCCCCACGTCAGGGAAGTCCGGTTTTTCTCGTCGTATATCATGTAGTTAATTGGAGCGGCCTGACACCAAAAATGCCAAAACACCCACTGAAACCAATTTAGCGGATTTCTAATCCGTGGTCACATAAGCCCTGTAAGGTTTTTCGGCAGAGAAGCCTTTCTTCTCCGGGGAGCGCTACCATCCCCCCAGGATATAAAGAAGAGGAAAGTCCTGGGAATAAGGGCCTCCCGGCCCTTGAAAAGTACGTTAACAGAAGGAAAATGTTCCTTTCCCTCTCCCTTGGGATTTTACGTTTCATACGAAACCGGTAGGCTTCCGTTCCCAGATGGATGTCTTTGAACCATCGGGAATTTTTTCTCAAATCCTTTCCCTTCAAGGTAGGAACTTGACCACGGATTAGAAATCCGTCTTCATTCCGGTTACTTAAACGCCTGCTTGCCGTGCGGCAATTTCTTGTGCTGCTCAATAAGATATGTAACGAAAAGGAATAATGGGGCCTTAGTGCTCGGCACGGGTAATTTCTCCGGCATTGAACCGGAAACGGCACCAGGCTTTTCTGCAAGCCTGGTCAAGATTTATCCAATTCATTTATTTTATGATTATTCCATAACTTTTTTACAGATATTCCATTTCATTTATACACCTGTTATTCACATTCTATTTACATTTCTTTTTTCTCTTTTGTCCAGAACTTGAACTTCTTTTCCACGGCGGCAAATCGTGAAATACGGAAAGGCTATCCGGGAAAGGAACAGCAGATTCTCGCTCAAGACCCTCCCTCAACAACAGAATGAGAAAGGCAGGAAAACTGTTTTCCATCATCCCTCATTTCCACTCATGGCCTAAGAAGGGAGAAATGCCAGGAAGCGTTTGTTTCCGGCGCCAATTCCTCCACTCCTGCCGCCACAGGCTAAAATTACGGAGTAAGCTTCCGGTCAGCAATCCACCATTCAATCGGTTTCCCTTTTCATTCCTTGTAGCCTTTTCCGCAGGGATTTTTCATCTCTCTCCCTACTCCAAAAAACCGTTTTCTAAAGCATTGCCGGAGTCAGCTACGACCACATGCCCGCCCAAAAGGATATACCGTAACTGCCCCATTATTTACGGGAAGCCAGGAAAAAAATCTTTTCCGGGCACCGGATATATGGAATTTCCCGTCACCTCCTCTTTAGCGGAAGAAGGAAGCCAGCTACTCCCTGCAGCGTTTGTTTATTTACCACAGGCATGTCATCGGCCATCAGCTTCCTGTTCCCTTGAATACGGTTTTCCATTCATTTCCACGGCACAGAATGAGGGCCAATAAGGGGGATTTTAAATGTACATTCCAGGGAAGGCTTCTTCAGAGGATGTGTGACGCCAATTGTCCTTGTTCCAAACACGGACGAACGTTAGATTTTCCGCGCCGTATGACCAGAGCATCCAGAATAGAACGCCTTGATTATCTGAAAGACCAGTTGCGCAAGAGGGTCGTCATCCTGGATGGCGCCATGGGCACCAATATCCAGAAGTTCAGGCTGGAGGAGGAGGATTACCGTGGAGAACGTTTTGCGGATGCGGCCCGCTACCCCAACGACCTGAAGAATAATAACGATCTGCTGGTGCTGACCAGGCTGGAAATCATTCTGGATATTCACCGCCGCTTTCTGGATACGGGTCGCGCGGATATTCTGGAAACCTGCACTTTCGGCGCTACCAGCATCGGCCAGCATGATTACTTCTGGCACCGTCCGGAAGAAGGACGGCGCAAAGACCAGGAGTATTTCCAGGAGGTGGTGGATGCCCCTGAATTGAAGGCCCTGGTCCGGGATTTGAACATGGCAGCTTCCGCACTGGCCCGCCAGGCATGTGACGAAGCGGAAGCGTCCGACGGAAAGCCGCGCTTTGTGGCCGGCTCCATCGGTCCCATGCCTGTTACCTGCTCCCTGTCCCCGGACGTGAACGATCCCGGCTTCCGGGCCGTGAATTTCCGCCAGCTGAGGCAAGCCTACCGCGACCAGGTTCTGGCCCTGCTGGAAGGAGGAGTGGACATGCTGCTGGTGGAGACGATTTTCGACACGCTGAACGCCAAGGCGGCCCTGTTCGCCATTGAAGAGATTTTTGAGGAACAGCCGGAGGCCGCCGTTCCGGTCATGGTGTCCGTAACGCTGACGGACAAGGCCGGACGCACGCTGTCCGGCCAGACGATTGAAGCGTTCTGGAATTCCATTCGTCACGTGCGCCCTTTTTCCGTGGGCATCAATTGCGCCCTGGGGCCGGACCTGATGCGCTCCTTTGCGGAGGAGCTTTCCGGCCTGGCGGATTGCTACGTGTCCATTTACGCGAATGCCGGGCTTCCCAACCCGCTCAGCCCCACCGGCTACGACCTTCTTCCGGAGGACATGGCCCGGTTCATGAAGGAGTATGCCTCTCTGGGCCTGCTGAATATCGTAGGCGGCTGCTGCGGGACCACTCCGGAGCATATCGGCGCCATTGCTGCAGCCATGGAAGGGGAGCCTCCGCGCATTCCGGCTTCCCAGGAGCCCGCGCTGCGCCTGTCCGGATATGAAGCGTACAATCATACGCGGGAGAAGAATACCCTTTTTGTGGGGGAACGCTGCAATGTGGCGGGTTCCCCCAAATTTGCGCGCCTGATTCGTGAAGGGAATTATGAGGAAGCGGTATCCATTGCCCGCCAGCAGGTGGAGAATGGAGCCGTGGTGCTGGATTTCTGTTTTGACGACGGCCTGATCGACGGCCCCGAGGCCATGGTCCGCTTTCTTAATCTCGTTTCCGCGGAGCCGGATATTGCCCGTGTTCCCTTCATGGTGGATTCCTCCAAATGGGAAGTATTGGAGGCCGGCCTGCAATGCATGCAGGGCAAGGGAATCGTGAATTCCATTTCACTGAAGGAGGGGGAAGAGGAGTTCCTGAAGAAAGCGGCGCTGATTAAAAAGTACGGCGCTGCTGCCGTGGTGATGGCTTTTGACGAACAGGGGCAGGCTTCCAATTACGACGACCGCGTCCGCATCGCCAAACGTGCCTATGACCTGCTGGTGGAGCGGGTGCAGTTCCCGCCGGAGGATATCATTTTTGACCCGAACGTGCTGACCGTCGGCACCGGCATTGCGGAACACGCCAATTACGCGCTGGATTTCTTCAAGGCAGCAGGCTGGATTTCCCGGAACCTTCCCCACACCCACATTTCCGGCGGCATTTCCAATGTCTCCTTTGCCTTCCGCGGCAATAATCCGGTGCGGGAGGCCATGCATTCCGCCTTCCTGTACCACGCCACGCGGCAGGGGCTGGACATGTGCATCGTGAATGCTGGGATGCTGGAAGTGTACGATAATATTCCCAAGGACAGGCTGGAACTGATTGAAGACGTTCTGCTGAACCGGAATCCGGACGCTACGGAACGCCTGACGGATTACGCTGAAAAACTGGCCGCGGAGAAGACGGAAGACGGAAAGGAAAAGAAGCCCGTGCTGGCCTGGCGGGAGCAGGACGTCGCCAAACGCCTGGAGTATTCCCTCATCAAGGGCATTACCGAGTTTGTGGACGCGGATACGGCGGAGGCGTTCCGGGAGCTGGGCTCTCCACTGAACGTGATCGAAGGCCCGTTGATGGACGGCATGAAAGTCGTCGGGCAATTGTTCGGGGACGGCAAGATGTTCCTGCCCCAGGTGGTGAAGAGCGCCCGCGTGATGAAGCAGGCCGTGGCATGGCTCACCCCGTACATTGAAGCGGACAGCAAGGGTTCCTCTAAGACGGGAAAGGCCGTGATCGCCACCGTGAAGGGGGACGTGCATGACATCGGCAAGAATATCGTCGGCGTGGTGCTGGGCTGCAACGGCTTTGAGATGATTGACCTGGGCGTAATGGTCCATTGCGATACCATTCTGGACCGGGCGGAAGCGGAACAGGCGGACCTGGTGATGCTTTCCGGCCTGATTACCCCTTCCCTGGAGGAGATGTCCCACGTGGCCGCGGAGATGGAGCACCGGGGGATGACCATTCCCCTGATGGTGGGGGGGGCCACCACATCCGCCCTGCACACGGCCCTGAAAATCGCCCCCCATTACAAGGGCGCCGTGGTGCATACGGTGGACGCTTCCCAAGTGGTGCCCGCCGCCGCCGCCCTGGTAAGCGAGAAGAAGGATTCCTACATTGCCGCCGTGAAGGCACGGCAGGAGGAGTTGCGCAACAGGCATGAAAACAAGCCCGTCCGCGACCTCCTGCCCCTGAAGGAAGCCAGGGAATTGCGCTGGAAGGGAGCGGAGGGCGGTTATCTTCCCCCCGTGCCCGCACGCCTGGGACCGGTCTCCATCGGCAGCCTGCACGGCTCCGTCAGCTGCGGCTGCTGCAGTGACGACCCGCGCTATTACGTGACCGTGCAGGAGCTGATTGGGCATATTGACTGGACGCCCTTTTTCCACGCCTGGGAATTGCACGGTTCCTGGAACCGCGCCAGCCAGGAGTTCCGGACGAAGGACCCTTCCAAGGCGGAGGCGGCCGCGGCCCTGTACCAGGACGCACGCGACCTGCTGGACCAGGCCGTGAAGGAGAACCGCTACCAGGCCCGCGGCGTCATCGGCATTTTCCCGGCCAATTCCACGGCCAGCCATGACGACATTACCGTCTGGACGGATGAGTCCAGAAACGTTCCGCAGGCCATCCTGCTGACCCAGCGGCAGCAGTTGAACAAGCAGGGAAAGACCCGGCTGGCGCTGGCGGATTTCATCGCTCCCGAGGGGGTGAAGGATTATGTGGGGGCCATGGCCGTCAGCATTCACGGGTCCAGGCGCTGGGCGAAGGAATGGGAAGCCAGGAATGATTCCTACCGCGCCCTGCTGGTCAGCTCCCTGGCGGACCGCCTGGTGGAGGCTTTCGCTTCCATCGCCCATGGCAAGCTGCGCCTTTTGTGGAATATTCCGGAAGAGTCAGGGGTGCGCCCCGCCTGCGGCTACCCCAGCCAGCCGGACCACCAGGAGAAGGAAACCGTGTTCGACCTGCTCCATGCCCGGGAGGAAGCGGGCATGAACCTGACGGAGACCTGGATGATGCAGCCCGTTTCCTCCGTCTGCGCCCTCGTGTTCTCCCACCCGGAAAGCACCTATTTTTCCGTGGGCGTCACCGGGGAGGACCAGCAGAAGGATTACGCCGCCAGAAGACAGGCCGCCCATTCCTGACTTTCCCGTTTTTATTCCGCCTTTCCCCTTTATGCAGCATACCGACCAAATACAGGCCCTTTCAGAGTTCCTGCTGGAGTACGCCACCACGCTTATGGGCGCGGGGGTGCACACCAACCGCGCCGTGCGCAATATTTCCCGCATTGCCGCCGCGTACGGGTACAGCGCGGATATGACCATTTTCCAGCGCAATATCACCATGAGCCTGATTTGCAAGGATGACGAGACGCTGCGCCGCACCTCCGTCCGGAAGCTGAAGCCCCTGGCGTTCAACTTGAACCTGATCCAGCAGCTCAGCGAATTGAGCTGGCTCCCGGTGGACAACAACGTCAGCATTGCGGAGATGGAGCAGGCGTTCCGCTCCATCGTGCGCACCAAGAGGTTTTCCCGCTGGACGGACCTGCTTCTGGTCAGCGTGGGCAACGCCGCCTTCTGCCGCCTGTTCAACGGGGACCTGTGGGCCATGCTGACCGTGTTCGCCGCCACCCTGCTGGGCTTCCTGGTAAAACAGCAGCTTTCCCGGTTGAAGTACAATCCGCTGGGCGTCATTATCCTTTCCGCCTTCGCCGCTTCCATGGCGGCCGCGTGCGCCGTCATCTTCCAGCTCGGCTCCACGCCTCAGATCGCCCTGGCCACCAGCGTCCTGTTCCTGGTTCCCGGCGTTCAGATGATCAATTCCATCATGGACCTGATGCACGGCCACATCCTGATGGGCATCTCACGCGGCGTCCATTCCATCATGATGATTTCCTGCATCACCATCGGCCTTTCCGCAACCATGCTCATCGTGGGGGTAAACAGCTTATGAGTCCGGATTTTCTTTCCTCCATCCTCCTGGACGGCCTGATGGCCGCCATTGCCGCCACGGGGTTTGCCGTCATCTCCAATCCGCCCAAGCGCGCCATTGCCGTTTCCGCCCTGCTGGCGGCCATCGGCCATGCCTTCCGGTTTTACATGCTGCATTCCTGGTCCATTGACATTTCCAGCGCTACCTTTATCGCCGCCTTCACCATAGGCATGCTGGGCGTCATGACGGCCAAGCTGGTGAAGTGCCCGGCGGAGATTTTCGCCTTCCCCTCCCTGCTGCCGATGATTCCGGGCGTGTACGCCTACAAGACCATCCTGGCCCTGATGCAGTTCATGCAGGAGAACCAGGACACGGCCACCATGAACCGGCTGATTGTAGAGATTTGCAAGAACGGCATCACGGCGTTCTTCATCATCTTCTCCCTGGTGATCGGAGTAGCCATTCCCATGCTGATGTTCAAACGGTTGAGCTATACCCGCATCATCAAGCCGGAACATTGACCGCCAAACGCCGGAACCGGGACATTTTTCTCTTGCCAGACTACGCCCCGTATGGTTTACTACGCCCCGCAACGGCAGGAATGCCAGTGCAAGACAGCCCCATAGTGTAATTGGTAACACACCTGATTTTGGTTCAGTATTTCTAGGTTCGAGTCCTGGTGGGGCTGCCAATCCAACCCTCTCTTCAAGGAGGGTTTTTTGCTGCCTTTTTCCGGCGCCGTTTCCCTGCCCGATTTCGCCAGCAGTGAGATTTCCCCCGGCCCCAGTGAATTGCCGGCCTGCGGCACGGCGGTTGTCCTGGCGGAACCTTCGTGAACCTGCAGCGCACCAGGGATGCCACCGGACGTAAGGAAGCCGTCCTTCCCGCATGTTCATTCACGGCCGTGCGCCGGGAATAAGGGTTCCGGCCCTTTAGACTCCGGACGGCACAAAGAAAATTCCCCGCCGCTGTGCTGCGGAAAATGTTTTAAATACGCTAGCCAGGAAACCAGACAAGCCTGGCGGACAGAAAGGATAGCTTGAAGCGCTCAGGAGGAATTAATCAAGCTTCCATTCCCAGGCAACGGCAGAATGAACATGGCGGGATATGATATTCCCCCCACTCCATTTATTTCTGGAGAATACAGAAGGATTTCCCCCTTACAAAATTTGGAACAGAAAACGGAACGGGCACTTCCGGAGATTATCCGGAGGAGCCAGGGGAACGGAGTAACGGCCACCCTTTCCACTTTCCCCCGTTTCCACGCCTTCCGGACGAGGGCCACGTGGCATTTCCAGACGGTAAAAGCTCTTGCGTTACAGGGATTTTTTTGCATAATCCCCCGGCAGGAATGACGGAAAAACCTATACAACTTGGGCTTGCCGGACTGGGGACGGTCGGTTCCGGCGTTTATGAAACGCTGTGCCGCAACCACTCCCTTCTGGAAGCCCGGAGCAAGATTCCTTTCAGAATCAAGCGCATCGCCGTGCGCAATCTGGAAAAACCCAGGGAAACCGCCGTTCCCCAGGAGCTGCTGACGGACGACTGGCAGGACCTGGTGAATGACCCGGAAATAGACATCGTCATCGAACTGATCGGCGGCACGCGCCAGGCTTACGAGCTGGTGACGCTGGCCCTCCGCGCCGGGAAACCCGTCGTCACGGGAAACAAGGCTCTTCTGGCGGAGTACGGCGCGGAGATTTTCAAACTTTCCGCGGAAATGGGCACGCCCATTTATTTTGAAGCTTCCGCCGGAGGCGGCATCCCCATCATCCAGAGCCTGCAGAATTCCCTGATCTGCAACCATATCAATTCCATTGTCGGCATCATCAACGGAACGTCCAATTACATCCTCTCCGCCATGGGGGAACACGGGGCCGATTACGCGGACGCCCTGGTCCAGGCCCAGAAGCTGGGCTTTGCGGAAGAAGATCCCTCCCTGGACGTCAACGGCTGGGACGCCGCCCACAAGGCCCTCATCCTGGCGATGCTGGCGTACGGAACCACCATTTCCCCTGACAAGATTTACGTCAGCGGCATTGAGAACATCACCAGCCGGGATTTCGAGTTCGCCAGGAAGCTGGGGTATACCATCAAGCTCCTCGTCGTCATCCGCTACCATGAAGGGCAGGAAGACGCCCTGGAACTGCGCGTCCAGCCCTGCTTTGTCCATGACTGGCATATCCTGGCCTCCGTGAACGGCGTATTCAACGCCATTTCCGTCAACGGAGACATTGTAGGGGAAACGCTGTTTTACGGCCGCGGAGCGGGCAAAAATCCCACAGCCTCCGCCGTCATCAGCGACGTGATCACCGCCATGCGTGAAAGCCGCTATCCTGAATACCATACGGGGTTCAATCCGTATGCCAAGTCCTGCGGAATCATGCACATCAATGATACGGTCACCCCGTATTACGTCCGCTTCCAGGTGGCGGACCAGCCCGGCGTCATTGCGGAGATAGCCCGCATTCTGGCCACCTTCGGCATCGGCATATCCGCCACCTCCTCCGCTCCCAGCCATATCGCTGAAGACGGAGCCCAGTGGAACGACCTCGTTTTCATCCTCCATTCCTGCCCGTGGGGCCAGCTTCAGAAGGCCCTGGAGGAAATTGCCCGCATTTCCTGCGTGGCGGCGGAACCCCGCGTACTCCGCATCGAACACCTTCTTCCTCAATCCTAACCTACATCATCATCCTGTTACATGGCTCTTATCGTTCAAAAATTCGGGGGCAGCTCCGTCGGCACCATTGACCGCATCCGCAATGTGGCGCGCCGCATCCATGACACCGCCAAAGACGGCAACCAGGTGGTCGCCGTCGTTTCCGCCATGAGCGGGGTGACGGACAAGCTGATCGGCCTGGCCAAAGAGTTGTCCGAATCCCCTTGCGAACGCGAACTTGACGTGCTGATGGCCACCGGAGAGCAGCAGTCCATCGCCCTGCTCTGCATGGCCCTGCACGAGCTGGGGGAAAAAGCCATGTCCTTCACGGGGGCGCAGGCGGGCATCACAACCTTCGGCAGCCATACGCGTGGCCGCATCCACAGCATCAACCCCACGCTGATGAACAAGTACCTGCTGGAAGGCAACATCCTCATCTGCGCCGGCTTCCAGGGAGCCACGGAGGAAGGAATGGTCCAGACGCTGGGCCGCGGGGGGTCCGACCTTTCCGCCATCGCCATCGCGGCCGCGCTGAAAGCGGACGTGTGCCAGATTTTTACAGATGTGGACGGCGTGTACACCTGTGATCCCCGCGTGGTGAAAGACGCCAAGAAGATACAAACCCTTTCATATGACGAGATGCTGGAGATGGCCTCCAACGGTTCCAAGGTGATGCAGTCGCGCTCCGTGGAATTCGCCAAAAAATTCGGCGTCGTCTTTGAAGTTCGCAACTCCATGAACACCAACCCCGGTACAATCGTGCAAGAAGAAACTCCCTCCATGGAAGCCGTCGTCATCCGCGGCATTTCCATTGACCGCAACCAGGCCCGCGTTACCATTACCGGCATTCCGGACCAGATCGGCTACACGGCCCAGATACTGGGCGCCCTGGCAGAAGCGGAAATTAACCTGGACATGATTCTGGCCAATACCGCTCATGACGGCTACGTCCGCCAGTCTTTCACCATGCCCTCCAACGAACTGGGCCGCGCCCAGGCTGCCCTCAAGCCGGTCATGGCCGCCCTGGGTTCCACCGTGAAGGTGGAAACGGAAGCGGGTCTTGCCAAGCTTTCCCTGGTAGGCATCGGCATGCGTTCCCACTCCGGCGTGGGAGCTACCGCGTTCAAGGCCCTGGCGGACGCCAACATCAAGACCGGCATGATTTCCACCTCGGAGATCAAGATTGCCGTGATGGTGGACGAGTCAGACATTGAGGAAGCGGCCCGGGTGGTGCACAGGGCGTTCAATCTGGGCGTCTAACACTTCCCCCTTTTTTCAGGCCCGGTTCACGGAAACGTGAACCGGTTTTTTCATGTATTTTCCCCCCTGTCCGGGACAGGGAGGGGAATGCTGAAATACAAAAAAAGGCCTGCTTCCTGAAAGGAACCGGACGGGGAGATGAAACATGCCCGGGCAACAAGGAAGGGCCTGCCGGAAAAACGGAAAGAAAAAAGAGTAAGACGTTATTTGCCGGAAGAGGGCCGGAAGCGGGCAGCCTCCGATTCTGCGGTGATCCTGGCGGGTTCGATATGAAGGAGTTTCCTTATAGCTCGGCCCCGATCGCTCTCCGCCATCGGGAAGTAAATGACGTCGTCTCCCAGATCATAGGAATCCAGGCCCGGGATACTGTCCGCCGGAGCAAAAGATTCCGGCGTGTCCGGCAGTTTTTTTACCTCCTTGGAGGAGGCAAGGGTATAATACATATAATTACCGGAATACAGTTCCGTTTTAGGGGAGCTGCCCGGTTCCGGTTTAGAGAAGCTGACCGCAGAGTGTTTATGGGCAGCCCAGCTCCACTGGATCAAAGCCTCCACAGGAATGTCCCCTCGGAGAGATTGGACGACGCGGGCGTAGTACGTTATCTCCTGGTCCGTTTCTACCGTCTTATAAATAATAACCGCCAGGAGAATGTCGCTTCTCCGCAGGTACATGGCCGGGCTGTAAAGAGAAGCATCCGCGGCCACTTCAGCCTGCGTGGGAAAGGGGGGGGAAGATGGCGCTGCGCTGGCCGATACGGGTATCAGTCCGGAAAGCAAACAACAAAAGAGTGGTGTTTTATCCATAGAAATGGGTAGATTACTTTCTTTCCCATTATGTTCAAAAACGGAGCGAATGCTTTAAAAGCATTCGCTCCGTAAAAAAGAAGTTGATGAATTATTCAGCGTCTTTCAATGTCGCCCGGTTGATTAACCAAATGGGGCCAGTCAGGAAACTGCCAATGGAGATGTTGTCTCCCGGACACATTCCTGCGTGACCCTTTCCGGCAAACACAATAATGTCGCCCGGCTGCGGGCTGCAATAGCCTGTATCCTGGCCGTCGGCATAGTCCGGGTCGCCCAGGAGCTTTTGCACACAAGCGGCCATGTCCCTTGCACGGATGATCACGTGGGTTTTACCTCCCAGCGCATCGGCGTTCGCCTTGTCTCCAATGAGCTCCGCCCCTGCTTCGTTCTTCAAGTCCTTTCCGAAGGAACTCAGCGCGATACTCATGCGCAGGGCGCAGCTGTTATAATAGCTGCGCAATTGCTCAGGTACATTGTCCTCAATTTCCTTCAGGTGGGCCTGATAGAGCCACCCCCCGATGTAGGACCAAACCTGTCCGGGATTGGGCATGGTGACATAATCCACCATATTGTAGCATTTCAGCAGTTTTTGGGCATCCTCCGTCTTCCAAAGATTGACGGGGGCATCAATTTCCCAAAGTTCCAGGTCAGCCCCATCCATTTGAGGAACGAATTCTTCCGCATTGGGATAGGGGGCAATGGCATCCGGAACCTTCAGGTTCTCATGATGGAGCTTGACGTAATGGTAACCTTGCTTGAGTTCCTTCTTGCCCTCCGCCTTCTTGGAGGAGTTGCCGTCCTTGAGTTCCACCACTTTCTGGTTGTCTATTTCCAGGTAACCGTTGTCGTCCATCTGAATGGTAAAGGCATATTCCTTATCGAAGGGGATACGGATGTATCCTTCCCAGTCATGGACGCCGGTTTCTTCCGTCTTGTGCCAGACGATTTTGGGAGCGTCTTTTTTCTTCACCTTGTAACGAGGATTATTTTCAGCGTCGAGCGGGTGAAATGGTATAGTTGATATAGCCATAGTGTTTATGTTTTCAATTCATTTATTGTTGAATGAACTGGTCATTCAGTCCATGGTCACCTTGAAAGATTTCTCTCTCCCCATCAACACGTTCAACGCGTATTCGGCAGACAGGGAAAGGGCCGAAACGGCGCAGGAATCAGGTGAAAATAAAGGGCATCAAAAATACAAGCATTGATGGCCAATAATTAAACATTCCAATCTCTCCGTCCCGGGAAGAAATAAATGCGCCTTCCGCCTGCACATTCCGGAATTTTGCCAAACCGTCTCCAATACGAAATATAAGAGGCGCCTCCAGAAGGAATATACCTCTCCGGACTATTGACGAGTGTTCATCTACAGGGAATTGGTCATTTTTCCCTGTAACCATGCAGAGGCCGCAAAGGAAATTCCTTTACTGCACCCGTATGGTCTGTTCAATCAGTTCGTTCAGGCGGGGGGCGGAAACGCCGCCGACCATTTCCTTCAGCTTCATGCCTTCCAGATACAGGACCGTTAGCGGAACGGCTTCCAGCCCGTACTTGCGGGCCACGTCCGGATAAGCGTCTGCGTCAATCAGCACGGCGAACGCCTTGCCGTCCTGCGCCGCGGCGTAGGACTTGACCGCCTGCACGTAGTCCGTGGCCGGGCGGCTCCAAGGGGCATAAAAGACAATCAGCACCTTGCGGCCGGAGAGTTCCGTGAGCTGCCTCATGTCCTCCCCCTTGTAGTCCATCCACACGGGGGCCTTCTTTTTAGGCTCCGCGGGGGGGAGAACTTTTTTGGGAGGGTCAAACGTTCTTTCCAGGGGGCGCGGAGCGGGCTTCTTCTCCGCGTAGCGGGCGCGCCGTTCGCTGGAATCGTCGCATCCGGTCAGGCCGGCCATCAGCAGGCCGCTGACCAATATGAACAAGCCCTGTTTCATTCCGCAGGCAAGTATGCCCGGGGAAGGCGAATTTGCAAGACTGAAACCCGTCCCGCTTTTCGCGTTGCCCCCGCCCCCCCTTCTCTGTTATGGTAGCCGTTGCATGAACGGCGTCCCTCCACTGGAATTTGCAGGGGTTTCCCACTGGGCGGCTTTGGCCGTTCTTCTGGCGGCGGGAGTTTGCATCATGGAACTGGGGCAGTCCTACAAGAAAACCGTCAGGAACCGCACCACGTTCTGGCTGGGAGTCGCCTGCCTGTTCAGCCTGGTTCCGGACCTGGCCGCCATGCTGGCGGATGAACCGGAAAAGAGCTGGACGTGGATGCTTCCCCTGCATTTCTGCTCCGTCATGCAGGTGCTCTGCGCCCTGAGCCTGTGGATTCCCTCCCGCCTGCTGCGCTCCGTGGTGTACTACTGCGTGCTGTGCGCCACCTTGCAGGGGCTGCTCACCCCATCCGTGGCCCACGATTTCCCGTCGTGGACGTACTTCGCCTTTTTCCTGTCCCACGGCGTAACGGTCATCACGGCCCTTTACCTGCCGCTGGCCCTGGAATGGAAGCCGGCGCGGTGGGATTTCCTGTGGGCCCTTCTGCTGGCGAACGTATATCTGGCCGCCGTCCACCCCGTCAACATGCTTCTGGAAACCAATTACGGGTTCACCGTGGCTACGCCTGCGGGCGGCTCCGTGCTGGACCTGTTCGGGCCGTGGCCCTGGTACCTGCTGTGGATGCAGATTCCGGCGCTCGTGCTGATGTACCTGCTCACGCTTCCCTTCCGCCATTATCCCAGAGGACGCACGGGCAGTTCCCTGTTCCATCATTGAGAAAGGCCCCACCATCCGCGCCAGACTGTTCATGCCGGAACTACTGCGAAAGAGGAAAGGCGCGGACTCCCGATTCCGGACAAGAAGGGCCGGAACGAGCCTTTTATTGGACAATAGGCTTGAGGATGCCGATGTAGGTGTCCGACGTTCCGGTTCCGCGATAGATGGAATCTATCCTGATCTTGATGGTGTGCACAGGCTGCCTGTAGTACGGCGGCACGACGATCTGGGGCGTCCAGTCATCCCGCAGCGTGGCGTCAAAGGTGTAATTACCGTTCAGCGTTACCTGGATGACTTTGGGGCGGCTGAACATAGAATAGGCTATGTTCGGATGCCGCCGCGCTTCCGTATCCCTTTCCGGATTGGTCACCGGGGAAATGCCGGTTTCCAGCATGATGCCCAGCAGCCGTCCCGGATTCTTGAGCTTGATTTCCAGGGTTTCCCCCTGCCCGTCTCCGGAAACGCCTTCCGCCCAATAGCCGGTGCCGTTCTTCAGGTTATCCGGGGAGCACGGCGCGCCGTAGGGGTCCTTCTCCAGAGTAGAGCTGGCCGTCACATCATACTGGTCCGTCAGGGTTCCCTTTTCACCGCGGATGGTGACCTGGCCGTCCTTGTCCAGCACCCAGCCGGGGCCGGGCGTCAGCACCACGGAGGAAGCATAGGGCCTGCCGTCCGCTCCCAGCAGGGACCAGGTATAAACGCCTTTGGGCGTAGTCACAATGGATTTGGCATCTGCGGACGGGTCCAGCTTGACGGATTGGTTGGTCATCTCCGAGCTGTATACATTCACGACCGCCCTGGGGGTGCCTCCCGTCCAGGTCATCACCGGAGAGGCGAGCAGCGTCAGACGGGGTTCCCCCATGTTGACCTTCGGTTCCGGCGTAATGGCAATATCCTGCGTATAAGGCACGGAAAACTGGAAGGTAAGCACATGAGTACCCGCCTTGTTGGGAACCTGGGCCACCAGCCAGTGGGTGATTCCGGCAACGGGGGACATGGTGGGAGCGTCCGCCTGAAGATGCCGCCCTTCCACCAGGGAGGAATCACATTTCAAATCGTCCACGGACGTCACGATGTCCTGCACCGCCTTCGTAAAAGGCAGGTTGCGTATGGGCTCCGGCTTTGCGGCATTGGCCTGTTCATCCGGCGGATCATACTGGAACGGCACGCCCACGGAGATGGTCTTGCCCTTGACGCCTTTGGGGATGTCCAGCGCGCAGGTGTAAATCAGAAAGGCCTGGTGCTGTTTCAGGGACACGGTAACGTCCAGGGCGTTCAGCCGGATTCCGTCCGCCTGCGTCAAATCCATGGGGACCGGCAAGCCGGGCGCCGGAGCAATGCATTGAAGGGAGACGTTCCGCGACCGGGGTTGCGGGGCCTTTTCTGCGGCGCTCTGTTCCTTATGCTGAGGGTCTGCGGCCAGGACCGGCATGCAGCACACGGCGCCGGTCAACCAGATCAGGGTAGCCAATCTCATGGCCGTTAAAATAACGCCTTGCAGCACGTTCATCAAGGCTCATTTGAGGCAGATGGATAAGCCTTTTCCTCCTCCTGCTTCCCGCCTTAAAAAACAAGGGAGAGGCCATTTTTTAATCCGTAAAATCCGTAGCCGGCAGGCATTCGTTTCAAGCCCAGGAATGTTGTCCCATGTTTTTTAAAAGGGCTTGTTGAGACTTTTCCGGAACGACTTTTTGCCGGATGGGTGAAGAGCGGCGCCCTTGTGAAGGGGAGCAGAAGGAGGCCGCTCCCAACCGGATAGAAAACCGGCATGGACATCAGATGCTTTACCATGTTATTAATCAACAAAATTCATTCACTGGTAATAATCAACAGGAATTTTTACATAACAGGAAATACACGCTGCAATATCCATCCATCCGGCCCCTTAACGCCTTCTTATTGCCGGGGGTTTCCCATGAAAAAGCCCCCTCCGGGAGAGGCGAATAACGTTCTGCAGGAAGGCGCCCGTCAAGCAAAAAAAATGGAGTGTCAGGCAGACAAAAAAAATTCACGCAAGACAGGAGCAAAATTTCTCGGAAACCGGGATAAAGCACAACATGTGGGATACAGAAAAAAAGACTGTACAATATTTCCTTTTCATCGCGATTATTTTTCAGTAGATAATGCAAACGCTACGCGCCGCCCCAACCCCGCGACGGAGCGCTGCCTCACGGGATTTCTCCCAAACGCTTTCTACTTCGCAAGCCATGACTATAGACAACTCGCAAACCATACTCAAACTGCGTACAGGACAGGAAATCATCCTCCCCCAGAGGAAGGACCTTCTGGGCGGTCTGAAATTCACCAGAAGATTTTCCCACAACGAAGTCCATCCCTATGATGAAGTGGACTGGACCCGCCGCGACGTCCGCATCATGGATTGGAAGACCGGCAAGACCATTTACGAGCGCCTGGGCCTGGAAGCGCCCGCGCACTGGGATGACAACGCCGTCAAGATCACGGCGGACAAGTACCTTTTCGGCAGTGAACCGGGGTCCCTGGAATATGAAGACAGCTTCCGCAATATTTACGACCGCATTTCCAACACCTACACCGTATGGGGCTGGGAGGAAGGCTACTTCGCCACGCTGGAGGACGCGGAGATTTTCAACGAGGAAATCAAGGCCATGCTGGTGCAGCAGATTTGGGCTCCCAACTCTCCCGTATGGTTCAACATCGGCCACTGGGAACAGTGGCGCTGGGGCCGCCCGGACCTGCGGGAAAGCTATACCGGCCACGGCAACAAGGCCTACCACACCAAGGGCACCAAGAACAACCTGAAGACCTTCACGGTCCAGTCCACGTATGAATATCCCCAGTGCTCCGCCTGCTTCCTGACGGAAGTGGGGGACAGCATGGAGGACATCCTGGATCACCTGACCACGGAAGGCCGCATTTTCGCGTCCGGTTCCGGCGTGGGCATCAACCTTTCCACCCTCCGTTCCTCCAGAGAGCCCATCAGCGGCAAGGGACGCTCCTCCGGCCCCATTTCCTTTGACCGCGGCTGGGACCGCATGGCCGGGGCCATCAAGTCCGGCGGCAAGACGCGCCGCGCTGCGCGCATGGTGCTGATGTTCAGCGACCACCCGGACATTTTCGAGTTCATCAGCACGAAGAACCGCCAGGAAGACATCGCCAAGGTGATCCTGCGCGAGCACAACGTGCACGTAGAGCTGAAGCAGATTGCGGAAACCAAGCTGGTGGCGGGAACCCCGGCGGAAAAAGCCGCCGCGCGCCTCATTCTTTCCCTGCCGCTGGCTACCCGGAACAGCTTTGACCCGCACATGGACGCCCTGCTGTACGGGGAAACGCTTTCCCACCAGAACGCGAACCATTCCGTCTCCCTGAAAGGCGACTTCTGGCAGGCCCTCGCCAACAACGGCAATACCTACACGCGCTGGGTCACGAACCCGGCCCACATTGAACAGACTTTCCGGGCCCAGGAACTGCTGGAAGCCATGGCGAAGTCCATCTGGGACAACGGGGAGCCCGGCGTGCACAACAATGACGTGATCAACCTCTGGAACCCCGTCAAGTCCATCGGCTCCATCACTACCTCCAACCCCTGCTCCGAGTACGTCTTCCTGAACAATACGAGCTGCAACCTTTCCTCCTTCAATGCCTACCGCTTCCTGACGAAGGATGAGGACGGCAAGCCCGTCTTCGACGCGGACGCCCTGACCCACGCCGCGCGCCTGGCGATGGTCTGCGCTGACCTGAACGTGGAACGCGGCGGCTTCCCGATTGAAGAAATCGCGGAAGGCACCTACAAGTACCGCACCACGGGCATCGGCTTCGCCAACGTGGGCGGCTCCCTGATGGCGCTGGGCGTTCCGTACGATTCCGACGAAGGCCGCTGGATTGCTTCCCAGCTTTGCAGCGCCCTGACGGCGGCCTGCTGGACGGCCTCCGCGGAGATGGGAGCGGAACTGGGTTCCTACGTGGAATACCCCGCCAGCAAGAAGGACCTGCTGGCCGTGCTGCGCCTGCATAACGCGGCCCAGAAGCTGGCGACCGCCCTGCCCGCCCAGAAGGATTCCAAGACTCTGGACGACCTGATTGAGAACATCATCGCCAACGCCGGCGGAGTGCTGCCGGAAGCGCAGGGGCTGACCGCCTCCTACGCCCTGCATGCCTATCTCAAGAGCTTCAAGGCTCCCACCCTGATGAACAAGGAGCGCATCGCCCCCGCCGCCAAGCTGGCGGAAGCCGCCTCCGGGATGTGGGCCAAGGTCGCCAAGGCTACGGCGCACCGCAACGCCTTCGTCTCCGTGATGGCCCCCACGGGCACCATCTCCGCCCCGCTGGGCTGCTACGATGAAGGCACCACCTCCATTGAACCGGATTACACGCTGGTGAAGTGGAAGCAGCTTGCGGGCGGAGGCTCCCTGAAAATGTTCAACCGCCTGGCCCTGGAAGGCCTGCGCTCCCTGGGCTATGCGGAAGACTTCGTCAATGAAGCCGCCCTGGAAGTGGCCGGCCTGGACGGCCTGATTTCCGCGTTCCAGGGGAATATGGACGCCGTCGTGAACCAGCTCATCGTGGACCCCTGCAACGACCAGGCCGGACCCGTGCGCCTCGCGTGGCGCCGCCTGCTCTCCGGCACGGAATCCCGCAGCGAGATTCAGGAAAAGGTGGCCTATATCAGCAACCCGGCCAACATGTCCGTGCTGACGGCGGATGAACTGACCGTCATCAATGGCTCCGCCCACATTGAGTCCATCCCGTGGCTGGACAAGAAGGACCTTCCGGTCTTTGACTGCGCCGCCACCAACGGCAACGGCATCCGCGCCATCTCCCCCGCCGGCCACGTGCTGATGCTGGGAGCCCTCCAGCCCTTCATTTCCGGGGCGTGCTCCAAGACGGTGAACATGCCCGTCTCCGCCACCGTGCAGGAAGTCTACGATTCCCTCATCATGTCCCATGACCTGGGCGTGAAGTGCATCGCCATTTTCCGCGCCGGCTCCAAGGCGAACGCCGTTTACGTGGTGGACACGCCGGAAACCCGCATGTTCAAGGCCAACCACGTCTGGGAACAGCTGGTGAACGCCGGATCGGACGCCATTGACGAGATCATCGCGGAAGCCTCCAAGCCGCGCCAGCGCAAGCTGCCCGGCCGCCGCCTGGGCCAGACCGTGAAGTTCTCCGTGGGCGGCCAGCTGACGGGCTACCTGACGGTGGGCGTGTATGCGGACGGCACCTGCGGGGAAGTCTTCGGACGCCTGGGCCAGGTGGGCTCCTTCGCCTCCGGCATGTTTGAGGCGTACTGCAAGCTGCTCTCCACGGCCCTCCAGTTCGGCGTGCCGCTCAAGGAAGTGGTCAAGGGCTTCCGCAATTACTCCTTTGAGCCTTCCGGCTTCTGCCGCGTGGGGGACGATACGGAGGCGGATACCTGCACGGAAATCCGCTCCTGCGCCTCCGTGGTGGACCTGATCGCCAAGATTCTGGCGTGGCTCTTCCCGGAAAGCAACGGCTACCGCCTGCGGGACGTGTTCTCCATCCCGAGCGTCAGCCTGCCCGGCCAGGCTCCGGACACCACGGTGAGCGTGCTGCCCCCCCGCATCATCACCGCTCCGGTGCATCTTGAAACCCCGGCGCTGCCGGAGGTTCCCGCCGCCGGCAAGGCGCCGGAAGGCACCATGCTCAACGGCGCTTCCCTGTGCCCGCAGTGCCATTCCCTGGCCTACGTGCAGGACGGCAAGTGCAAGTCCTGCCGCTCCTGCGGGTATAAGGATGGCGGCTGCGGAGAATAAACGGTAAACGGCTTATTCCCGTACCTTCTATTTCAAGGCGGAACCCGGCCAGCTTCCGGGTTCCGCCTTGCTGATGCTTTCCCCAGCTCCAATCCATCAGAATCAATCAAATGGCTATGTGGAACCCATGGCGCGGATGCCACCGGTACAGCGCCGGGTGCAAATTCTGTTATATTCATCAAGCCGACAGACGGAGGGGAATGAATACGGACGAGATCGTGAAAACAGACAATTTTCATGCCCCCGTGCTGAAGAATAAAAAGGGAGATTACAGAATGAAACCCGGCCAGACCGTGTATCTGGGCTTCTCCACGGATTTTCTCATCCGGGAGGCGGACCCATGGCGCGGCGAATGCTGGGAAATGATCCGGGAACGCCGGGACCTGAATTTTATTTTCCTGACCAAAAGAATTGAACGGTTCATGGAATGCATCCCCGGTGACTGGGCGGACGGCTATGACAACGTCACCATAGGCTGCACGGTGGAAAATCAGGACAGGGCGGATTTCAGGCTCCCCATCTTCAACAAGCTTCCCATCAAGCATAAAAACATCATTTGCCAGCCGCTTCTTGAGCAGGTGGACCTGGCCCCGTATTTGAACCAGATTGAACTGGTCGTCGCAGGCGGAGAATCCAACAGCTGCGCCAGGCCCCTGAATTATGAATGGATCTTATCCATCCGGGAACAATGCATCCGGAGCAAGGTCCATTTTGAATTCAGGCAATGCGGGACAAACTTCATCAAAGACGGGAAAATGTACCGTCTTCACGTCAGGCAGCTATGCAGCCAGGCGAAGAAGGCCGGCATCAACTGCTGACCTCCTGCCCGGCGTGCGGCAGAAAAAAGCGCCGCCCCCACGCGTTCCGGACTACGGGGCAAAAAACCACCCGGAAGAAGGAATGATAGGCGTTTGCCTTGAAATCCGGCGTAACTTCATTCATAGTACAGCGTGAACGCCTGAGCCCGTTCCTCTATCTTTCCATGAAACCCTACTACACCCTGGCCGATCTTCTGGATGAAGAACATCCGTTTGATGCCGGAGAATCCGTTCCCGCCAGACTGGCCGTGATCGGCTTCCCCATCGCCCATTCCAAATCTCCCGCCATGCAGCAGGCCGCTCTGGATGCCGCGGGCATCCGTGCGCGCTACATCCGCATCCAGGCTTCTCCGGAAGAGTTTGCGGACGTGGTGCGCCTGCTCCGGGAAAAAGGATTCCTAGGAGCCAACGTCACGGTGCCCCACAAGCAGGCCGCCTGCTCCCTGTGCCATGATACGGACGCCCTCTCCCGCGCTACGGGTTCCGTCAATACGCTCGTCTTTCAAAAGGACGGCTCCGTTTCCGGCTTCAATACGGACGGTCCGGGCTTTGGACGCGCCATCCGGGAAGAATTTTCCGTGGACCTGCGCGATTTGAAGGTAGTGCTTCTGGGCGCCTGCGGCGGGGCCGGGCTGGCCCTGGCCTACACCTGCGCCATGCAGCACTGCGAGCGGCTGACGCTGGCAGGCAGGTCAGAAGAAAAGCTCCAGGCCCTTAAGGACAAACTGAGTTCCTTTTTCATTGACGAACACAGGCTGGAAGGACCATCCGACCGTCTGGCGGCCCACCTGAACAACACGCCGCGGTTCAATTCCGCCGTGGCGGAAGCGGACCTGATCGTCAACGCCACGTCCCTGGGCCTGAAACCTACGGACCCCTCCCCCGTGCCGTCCGCCCTGCTTTCCGCCCACCACCTGGTGTATGATTTACAGACGCATGACGACGCTTTCCAGATGGAAGCCCGCTTCCAGGGAGCCAGGGTCTCCAACGGCCTCTCCATGCTGGTTCACCAGGGGGCCCTTTCCTTTGAACGCTGGTTCGGCATCAAGCCGGACATTTCCGTCATGCGCCAAGCCCTTGAACAAAAGCATGCCTGACACCAAACCCGATTTTGACATCCGGGCTTTCCGGAACGCGCTGGTGGAGTGGTTCCGGCGGGAGGGGAAGGATTACCCGTGGCGCCGGACCACGGACCCATGGCACATCCTGGTTTCCGAGCTGATGCTGCAGCAGACCACCATTCCCACCGTTCTGGGAAGGTATGAACGGTGGATGCGCCAGTTCCCCACTCCCGGGCACCTGGCCTCCGTGGACGAACAGACGGCCCTGCGCTCCTGGGAGGGGCTGGGGTATTACCGCCGCGTGCGTTCCCTCCAGGCCATCGCCAGGGAGATTGTCCACGAATTCGGCGGAGAGTTCCCGGACAACCCGGAAGGGCTGAAACGCCTGCCGGGCATCGGCCCGTATACGTCTGGGGCCCTGCTTTCCTTCGCCTTCAACAAGGCCGCCCCCATCGTAGACGCCAATGTGGCGCGCGTGCTGGCCCGCATTGACAATTATTCCGTGCCTGTGGATTCCACGGAAGGGTTGAAGTACCTGTGGACCCGCGCGGAAAATCTGGTGGATCCGGAACATGCCCGCGAATTCAATTCAGCCATCATGGAATTGGGGCAGACCTACTGCAGGATCAGCGCGCCGGACTGCCTGCTCTGCCCCGTGCGCCCATTCTGTTCCGCGGAGCAGCCGGAAATGCTGCCTGTCAAGAATCCCAAGCCGGAAATTACCCGGGTGGAACACCACGACGTTCTCTACCTCCGCGGTAAATCCATCCTGCTGGCAAGATGCCCGGAAGGGAAGCGCCACGCCGGCATGTACCGTTTCCCCCAGCGGGAGGACGACCATACCCTTTCCCTGCCCCATGTGCTGAAACAGACCTACAGCGTCACCCGCTACAAGGTGACCCGCTACATCCACCATGTGACGGAATCCCCGGCTTTTCTGGAGGGGGAGGAACTGGTTCCTCTGGACAAGGTGCACGAGCTGCCCATGGCCTCCCCGGACCGCAAGGCCCTGAATTCCCCCATTCTAGGCAAACTGCTGGACCAAATCAGATGAATCCCAGACTGACACCGGAACTGGTTCTTTCCGCCTACTGCCAGGGGTGTTTTCCCATGGCGGACCCGGAAACGGGAGAAATTTCCTTTTACGAACCGGATCCCCGCGCCCTGATTCCGCTGGACGAACGCTTCCATATCCCTCACGGTCTCAAGCGCGTCCTGAATAAAAAACCTTTTGAACTCCGGATGGATACCGCTTTTCCGGATGTGGTCCATGCCTGTGCCCGGACGGACGAACCGGAGGAACAATGGATAGACGGGCAGATTGAGGAAGTGTACGGCAGGCTTCACGAGATGGGCTTTGCCCACAGCGTGGAGTGCTGGGATGAGGAAGGATTGCAGGGGGGCCTTTACGGGGTCTCCCTGGGGAAGGCGTTCTTCGGGGAGAGCATGTTTCACCGGAAAACGGATGCCAGCAAGATTGCCCTGGTAGCCCTGGTTCAGTACCTGCGGGCCCACCAGTTCCTTTTTCTGGATACGCAGTGGACTACGCCGCATTTGCTGAAGTTCGGCACGTACGAGGTTCCGGCGGGGGAATACCGGAAGCTGCTGAAGAGGGCGCTGGAGGGGTGAGGAGAAAATTTGGAGTTTATTTATTTTAATGGACAAAATGGGAATAAATGAACAGAATGAACTCCATGGACGGAATGTCTCATGGATTTATTCCCAAGCATGGAGGATACCGGAATCTGGTGGTATACCGGGTTGCGGAGATCATTTATGATTTCACGTTCCGGTTCTGCAATAAATACGTGAAAAATCAAGGCCGGACTTATGACCAGATGGTTCAGGCAGCCCGTTCCGGCATGCAGAATATCGCGGAAGGGAGCGTGGATTCAGGAGTCAGCAAAGCGTCTGAATTGAAACTGACGGGAATTGCCAAGGGAAGCCTTCAGGAACTAAAGGAAGACTACCTTTCCTATCTGCGCCAGCGGGGATTGGAACAGTGGGAAAACAACAGTCTTTACGCGCAAGAGCTGATCAGGGCCAGGTTTTCTTCTGCACAGGAAGTTATCCGGTGGGTGGGCAAGCACAGGAATTTCCGCCCGGACCATTTTGGAGCAAATACAGCCGTTATCCTCATTAACGTAGCCCTTGGCCTGCTTGCTAAATTGATTCAAGCCCAGGAAAAGGATTTCATGCAGAACGGCGGCATCCGTGAACGCATGACCCGCGCACGGCTGGAACAGCGCAAACACAGAGGCAAATAATCTTCTTATTTAATATTTTGGTCCACTCCGTCCATCAAGTCCCTTTAGTCCATCCCTCCCCCGTCTCCACAAAAAAGCCCGTGGTTCCGGAGAACCACGGGCTGTCTATTAACCCTTAACAAAAAAGGCTTACGCCTGTTCCAAAGCTGCCTGGGCGGCGGCCAGACGGGCGGTCGGGACGCGGTAGGGGGAGCAGCTCACGTAGGTCAGGCCCAGCGTGTTGCAGAACTTGACGGAAGCAGGGTCGCCGCCGTGTTCGCCGCAGATGCCCAGCTTGATGTCCGGACGGGTGGAGCGGCCGAGTTCCACGGCGATCTTCATCAGCTTGCCGACGCCTTCCTGGTCGATGGAGGCGAAGACGTTTTTCTTGATGATTTCCAGTTCCTGGTACTGCGGCAGGAAGGAACCGGAGTCGTCGCGGCTCATGCCCAGGCCCGTCTGGGTCAGGTCATTGGTGCCGAAGGAGAAGAACTGGGCGGTTTCCGCGATTTCGTCAGCCGTGACGGCGGCGCGCGGGATTTCAATCATGGTGCCGACGAGGTAGTCCACCTTGGCGCCCTTTTCTTCAAATACCTGCTTGGCCACCTTGTCAATGATGGCTTTCTGGATGTCCAGCTCCTTCTTGAAAGCCACCAGGGGAACCATGATTTCAGGCACCACGGCGAAGCCTTCTTCCTGGGAGACTTCCACAGCGGCTTCAAAGATGGCGCGGGCCTGCATTTCCGTGATTTCCGGATAGGCGATGCCGAGGCGGCAGCCGCGGTGGCCGAGCATCGGGTTGAACTCGTGGAGTTCAGCCACGCGGCGCATGATGACTTCCACGGGCATGCAGATTTTCTGAGCCAGGTCAAGCTGCTGTTCCTTCGTCTGGGGAAGGAATTCGTGCAGGGGCGGGTCCAGCAGGCGGATGGTGCCCGGCAGGCCCTTGAGCGCCTTGAAGATGCCCTTGAAGTCGCCCTTCTGGTAGGGAAGGAGCTTGGAAACGGCGGCCACGCGGTCGCTCTTCTTGGTGGAAAGGATCATTTCACGGACGAAGTCGATCCGATCCCCTTCAAAGAACATGTGCTCCGTGCGGCAGAGGCCGATACCGGTAGCGCCGAAGGCGATGGCGGTTTCCGTCTGCTTGGGGGAGTCCGCATTGGTGCGCACTTTCATCTTCGTGCAGTCGTCGCACCACTGCATGAGCCTGGCGAAGTTCTGGTAGGTGCGGCTGTCTTCCGGCTTCATGGTCTTGGAGATCAGCACCTGGATGATTTCAGAGGGGGAGGTTTCCACCTTGCCGGCGTACACCAGGCCGCTCGTTCCGTCGATGGACATGTAGTCGCCTTCATTGAAGGTCATGCCTCCAACGGTGACGGTGCGGTTGTTGTAGTCCACGATGACTTCATCAGCGCCGCAGACGCAGACCTTGCCCATCTGGCGGGCAACGAGGGCCGCGTGGGAGGAAACGCCGCCGCGGGCGGTCAGGATGCCTTCAGCGGCAATCATGCCGCGCAGGTCTTCCGGAGAGGTTTCCAGACGGACCAGGAGCACTTTTTCACCGTTGTCCGCAGCTTCCACGCAGCGTTCCGCATTCAGGTAGATGCGGCCGGTGGCGGCGCCGGGGCCGGCGGGAAGGCCGCGGGTGAGCATCTTGGCCTGCTTGATGGCTTCACGGTCAAAGATGGGGGTCAGCAGCTGGTCCACCTGGTCCGCGGGGATGCGGCGCACGGCGGTTTTCCAGTCGATCAGGCCCTGCTCCACCATTTCACAGGCGATGCGGAAGGCGGCCACGCCGGTGCGCTTGCCGTTGCGGGTCTGGAGCATGTACACGGTGCGGTCCTGAATGGTGAATTCAAAGTCCTGCATGTCGTGGAAGTGGTTTTCCAGCACTTCGCGGATGCGCATCAGTTCATTGAAGGCGGCGGGCATCACGTCGTGAAGGGCCGCTACGGGAGCAGGCGTACGCACGCCGGCCACCACGTCTTCACCCTGGGCGTTCATCAGGAATTCACCGTAAAATTCGTTTTCCCCGGAGGCGGGGTTGCGGGTGAACGCCACGCCGGAACCGGATTCTTCACCCGTGTTGCCGAACACCATGGCCTGCACGTTGACGGCGGTGCCCCATTCGGACGGGATACCGTATTTCTGGCGGTAAACGATGGCGCGGTCATTGTTCCAGGAACCGAACACGGCGCCGATGGCGCCCTGAAGCTGTTCCCAGGGGCATTCCGGGAATTCATGGCCGGTGCGTTCCAGCACCAGCGCCTTGAAGCGGGAGACCAGTTCCTTCAGGTCATCCGCGGAGAGCTTGGTGTCTTCCACATCCGCGTTGCCGTAGCGTTCTTCCTTGATGGCGGCGATGGCGGCTTCAAAGGGTTCGTGGTCTTCATCCGGGTTCTTCTGCACGCCCAGCACCACGTCGCCGTACATCTGGACAAAGCGGCGGTAGCAGTCCCATGCGAAGCGGGGGTTGCCGGTGGCCTTTACCATGGCTTCCACGGATTTTTCATTCAGGCCGAGGTTCAGAATCGTGTCCATCATGCCGGGCATGGATTCGCGGGCGCCGGAACGCACGGCCACCAGCATGGGCATGGCTTCCGTATCGCCGAACTTGCGGCCCAGGATCTGTTCCATCCTGGCAACGCCTTCCTTGATCTGCGCGTCAAGCTGGGCGGGATAGGTGCATTCGTGATCGTAGTAGTAAGTGCAGACCTCCGTGGTGATGGTGAATCCGGGAGGGACAGGAAGGCCAATGCGGGCCATTTCCGCAAGGTTGGCGCCCTTGCCGCCCAGAAGATTTTTCATGCTGCCATTGCCGTCGGCGGACCCTCCGCCGAAGGAATAGACGAATTTGTCAGTAGATGCGCTGCATGCGCAGGAATTGGTGGACATATCGATTGTTGTAGTCGAATTAATGATTCTGCCCAAACATCAACCACAGGAGCCAACAAAAGACCCGATAGCGAGTTAGGGTCGAGTAAGGATGCCCGCCGCCCCTCGCTTTGTCAACTCGAAATTGTACGGAAAACGGAAATGTTTTTTATGTTTTTTAGGGAAAAATATCTTCCGCTTTTTCTCTCCGTCTCCGTGCTCCCGGCTGCATTTTTCAAAGAGATTCCCGGAAGGAGGAATCCGGCTCGTAATAAAGGATATCCACCGGACATTCCACATAAATGGTGCCGCCCGTCCAACGGAGTAATGGAAGAATGATCCCCGGGATTCTATAATTCCGGGTGCGGGCTACCGTCATTTTACCCTTGATCCGCACATTGGGAGGTTCCGAAATATAACAGATATCCTGAATTTGCTTCCTTGTCACCCGGTCGATGTCCAGGATTGCGCGGCCCGTAAAATGGTAGGATACATCCGTGGAAAAAACCAGAATATTGGAACTGAAGTTGCTGTACCCGGCCTTGCGGCATGCTTCCTCCCCCGCCCTCTGCAATTCTTGCGAGGCTGTGGAGGACAAAACGTTGGAAAGGCCTTTTATGTGCACAGGGCTTTCCTGGGTAATGGAGCAGGAGGAAAGAACCAGCAAGGAGCTTCCCGCCAGAAGAATAGGTTTCATGATTTTGAGAGAGAATATTAAATTAATCCGAGTTTTTCGGAACGGATAAGTCTCCGCCGGAAGATGGGGTTCTTCAAGACAGCTTTAAGGATTCACGAGGACGCCGGCAGCGGCGGCAGTCCTTGTAAATAAAAAGCGGACGCTTATCAACCAGATAAGCGTCCGCCGGAAGGAATATGTTTTTTATTTTTACGCCTTGCAGAAGGTGTCTTCATCCGCGCAGGCCGCCTGGACCCACTTGACGGAGGAATCACTGGAGGCGATATGCACCAGGCAGTGGTACACGGCTTCCTGGTCCGCATCCAGCCGGGCAGCTACCTGGGCGGCGGTTTCCGGGGTGGAGCCAAGGGCCGCCCTTACTTTCCCCAGCAGGGCCAGGAAGGTTCCCGCGGCCTTTTTGCCGGCCTCCACGCCGGGTTGGTGGTAGGCGTTGATATTCACGAGGGAGGCATAGAAGGAGACGGCGCGCTCAAACAGGGCGACCAGCATGCCGAGCGTTTTGGCGTTCACTTCCGGAATGGAGATGGTGATGGAGGAACGGCCGGATTCCGCCAGCGCCTGGCGGGTGCCGCGCAGGAAGCCCTGGAGGAAGTCTCCGCAGGTGGCGCCCGCTTCCACTTCCACCGCGTCCGCGGAACATTCCCGCACTTCGATAAAGGTGGCGAAGAAGTTGTTCACGCCGTCGCGGAGCTGCTGCACATAGGCGTGTTGGTCCGTGGAGCCCTTGTTGCCGTATACGGAGATGCCCTGGCAGACTTCGTTGCCATCCAGGTCCAGCCGTTTGCCGAGGGATTCCATAATGAGCTGCTGAAGGTATTTGGAGAAGAGCACCAGGGCATCCTTGTAGGGGAGAACCACCATGTCCTTTTCCCCCTTGCCGTTGGTGGCCTTGTACCAGGCCAGCGCCAGCTTCATGGCGGCGTTGCATTTCACGCAGTCCTGGCGGGTCTTTTCATCCATCAGGCGCGCGCCTTCCAGCAGTTCATCCACGTCCACGCCCTGAAGCACGGCGGGAACCAGGCCGACCACGGACATGACGGACGTGCGGCCGCCCACCCAGTCTTCCATCGGGAAGCGCTTGAGCCAGCCTTCCGCTTCAGCCGTTTTGTCCAGTTTGGAGCCCACCCCCGTGACGGCAACCGCCTGGGGCGCGAATTCCAGTCCGTTCTTCCTGAAGAAGTCCTGGGCCACCAGCATGCCGTTGCGGGTTTCCGGCGTGCCGCCGGATTTGGAGATGACGACGACGAGCGTTTCTTCCAGCGGCAGGGATTCCAGCACTCTGTACATGCCATCCGGGTCCGTGTTATCCAGGAAGAACATGTCCAGCCCAGCGGCCGGGATGGCGTCCGCCACCAGTTCCGGGCCAAGGGCGGAACCGCCGATGCCGATGACGAGGGCGGCGGAGTATTGTTCCGCGCGGGGAGGCGTGATTTTGCCGTCCAGAACATCCTGGCCAAAGGCCTTGACGTCCGCCAGAGGTCCATCAATGGCGGCTTTCAGTTCCGGCGTGGGAGCCAGTGCGGAGTTGCGCAGCCAGTAGTGGCCCACCATGCGTTTTTCATCCGGGTTGGCAATGGCGCCGGATTCCAGCGCCTTCATGTCGGCGAATGCCCTGTCTATCCGCCCCTGCATGGAGGACAGGAAGGCGTCGTCCAGAGGAAGTTTGGAAAAGTCAAGGGAGATGCCCAGTTCAGGGTAGCGAACGAGTTGTTGTGCGTATAGGCTCATGATAGTAATGGATTGGAAAAAGAGTTACTGGAGTTTTTTCAGGATGCTTTTGGCCTGCACGTCATCCTGGTCCGCCGCTTTCTGGAACCATTCCCGGGCCTTGGCAGGGTCCTTGGGCATGCCAAAACCGGTGTGGTACATGATGCCCATGTTGTATTGTTCCGAGGCATAGCCTTCCGCAGCCGCCCGCTGGCGCATATGGAGCTGTTCCCTGGCTGCCGTGGCGGAGAGGCCCAGGGCCCGCGCGGCATCCGGCCACGTGGCGCCAAATTTGGAGGCGGAGGCGGCATAGCCCGCAGCAGCGGCCTTGCGGTTCATTTCATCCGCTTTTTTCTTGTCCCGCTTCACGCCGTATTTGCCCAGCTCAGACAGGAACGCCATGCCCCAGTAGCCGCGGGGACTGCCCAGTTCCGCCGCCTGCTGGAAGCATTCAAAGGCGTCTTCATATTTTTTGGTGCCCATGGCGCGCACGGCATCGGAGATGTGGAGTTCCGCCTCCTTCAATCCGGGGAATTCCGGGATGGCGGCCCATTCCCTCTTCAGTTCCTCCCGGTCCCTTTTGGATTTGGGGGGCATGCCGGACGGCCCGGAAAAGCGGAAGAGGGGGAAATACCCTTCCATGGCTCCCATGTTGCCCAGGCCGGACATCAGGAAGACGCCGGGGGATACCCTCCACATGTGCATGTACTGGATGCGGCCTTCCTGAAGGGATTCCTTGGCCACCCATTCCGGCATGTTCGCCGGTTCCCCGAATTTTTCCGTCAGGCCCACCAGAAGAGCCTTGTAGGCGGATTTCAATTTGGTTTCATACTCGGAACCGCGGCATTTGCTCCGGGAGTAGAAGACAACGGCCCTCAAGCCGCCGGAGGGGTCATAGTCAAAGTTCAGGGAAAAGGTCTGGCCGCCGATGGACTGTTTGGTCTTAAATACGCCGTTGAGGCCGGTGCGTGAAAGGAGGGCGTCCGTGGGCGGCCCTTCAAGCTGCTTGCTCTGCCTCAGGGTTTTCAGCACCTGGTCCTTGTCCATTCCCACCTCCAGGTTTTCATAGAGGGCGGCAAGCAGAGGGGCGCACGTAAGCGCGAAGAGTCCCGCAACATAGGCTAGTTTTTTCATAGAAAAAGTAATTGGGCGGTTTCCTACCAGACCGGGAGGGCTTTCAAAAGGATAAAATGCGTCAGCGGAGGTGAGGAAAATTTTTCATAAAATATTCATTTCCAATCTATCCACAATCTTTTCAGATAATCCTCTCCGGTGAAGTCCGGAGGCATGGGATCATGGGTCAGCCGGAAGCCGGGAAGAGCCTCCGCCACCATCCTGCGGAAGTCCGCGTGGCTCAGCTTGCGGCAGTTGCTGGTGCACAGCATCCAGCCGCCGGGTTCCAGGCATTCGCGCGCCTGGGCCACCAGTTCCCCGTAGTGGGATTCCACCCGGAACACCCTTCCCCGGTCATCCCGGGAGAAGGTGGGGGGGTCCAGAATAATGCCGTGGAAGGTGCGGCCCTGCCTGGAGAACCGTTCCAGCCAGCGGCGGACGTCTCCCTTGCAAAAATACTGGGTGGCGGGGTCAATGCCGTTCAGGCTGAAGTTTTCCCTGGCCCAGTCCAGGCACGGCTGAGCCAGGTCCAGCGTGGTCGTCTGAGCCCCTCCCAGGGCGGCATAAACGGAAAAGGCCCCCGTGTAGGCAAAGGTGTTCAGCACTCTCATGCCGGGGGCGCTCCGTTCCCTCACCTGGCGGCGGTGGTCGCGCTGGTCCAGAAAGATTCCCTGGGAATAACCGGTGGACATGTCTATTTTGAAACGCACGCCCTGCTCCGTGACCGTAAATTGCAGGGGAAGTTCCGGTCCGGCTATTTGCACGGGCGCCTCCTTCTGATTCTGTTCCAGCCTTTTGTGGAACACGGGGATATCCAGTTCCCGGAGTTCGCGCTCCAAATCCGCAGGGATGGGACAATCCCGCGTGGAGACCAGAACACGGTCTCCCATCTGGTCCGCAAATACGCCCGGGCGCCCGTCCCCTTCCCCGTCAATCACGCGGACATGGACTTCATGGACTTCATGGACTTCATGGACTTCATGGACTTCATGGACTTCATGGACTTCATGGACTTCATGGACAAAGTAAAGATTAAGTCCATTCTGTCCATCAGGTCCATTCACTGCCATTCCGGATGAAAGCTCCCCATGGAGAGAGTCCGGGGAGCTCACAAAAAAGGGAGCCGGATCCAATGATCCGGCTCCCTGATGATTGAGGCTGTTTTTCCAACGAGGGCCTTAGTCGGCGTATTGTTCGTTGAGGGCTTCCATGATTTCCTTGGAGGCTTCCGGGATGTTGGTGCCGGGGCCAAAGATGGCCACAGCGCCGTGTTCCCTCAGGAAGTCATAGTCCTGGGCGGGGATGACGCCGCCGCAGAAGACCAGGATGTCCGGACGGCCCTGCTTGGCGAGTTCCTCCACCAGGGCGGGCAGCAACACCTTGTGGCCGGCGGCCAGGGAGCTCATGCCGATCATGTGCACGTCGTTTTCAATCGCCATTTTGGCGGTTTCTTCCGGCGTCTGGAAGAGCGGGCCTACGTCCACGTCAAAGCCGAGGTCGGCATAGGCGGAGGAGACCACCTTGGCGCCGCGGTCGTGGCCGTCCTGGCCCATCTTGGCGACGAGGATGCGGGGACGGCGCCCCGTGCGTTCGGCGAAGTCGTCCGTCATCTTGCGGACTTCCTCCACCAGCGGATCTTGACCATAGGTTTGAGCGTACACGCCGGTAATGAGTTTGATTGGTGCTTTGTGGCGCCCGAAGTGTTTTTCCAGGGCGGAGGAGATTTCACCCAGGGAGGCGCGGGCCTTGGCTGCCTTGATGGCAAGGTCAAGGAGGTTGCCTTCACCTGTGCGGGCGCATTCGGACAGGGCTTCCAGCGCGGCTTCGCACGCGGCGGAGTCACGTTCCGCGCGCAGCTTCTGCAGGCGGGCGATCTGGGCGTCCCGGACGGTGGTGTTGTCCACTTCCAGAATGTCCATCTTGGCTTCCTGTTCCAGACGGTATTTGTTGACGCCGATGATGGGCTCCTTGCCGGAGTCAATGGCGGCCTGGCGGCGCGCCGCGGCTTCTTCAATGCGCATCTTGGGCAGCCCGGTTTCAATGGCCTTGGCCATGCCGCCGAGTTTTTCCACTTCCTGAAGGTGGGCCCAGCCCTTGCGGATGAGCTCATTGGTCAGGTATTCCACGTAGTAGGAGCCGCCCCACGGGTCGATCACCTTGCAGATGGTGGTTTCATCCTGAAGATGGAGCTGGGTGTTGCGGGCGATGCGGGCGGAGAAGTCCGTCGGCAGGGCGATCGCTTCGTCCAGGGAGTTCGTGTGCAGGGACTGCGTGTGGCCGCAGGCGGCGGCCAGGGCTTCAATGCAGGTGCGGGTCACGTTGTTGAACGGGTCCTGCTCCGTGAGGGACCAGCCGGAAGTCTGGGAGTGCGTGCGCAGGGCCAGGGATTTCGGGTTCTTGGGGTTGAACTGCTTGATGAGCTTGGCCCACAGCACGCGGGCGGCGCGCATTTTGGCCACTTCCATGAAGTAGTTCTTGCCCTGGGCCCAGAAGAAGGAGAGGCGCGGGGCGAAGGCGTCAATGTCAATGCCGGCCTTGATCCCGGTGCGCACGTATTCCAGGCCGTCCGCAAGCGTGTACGCCATTTCCAGGTCCGCCGTGGCGCCGGCTTCCTGCATGTGGTAGCCGGAGATGGAAATGGAGTTGAATTTGGGCATGTACTTGGAGGTGAACTCAAAGATGTCCGCAATGATTTTCATGGAGGGATCAGGCGGATAGATGTAGGTGTTGCGCACCATGTATTCCTTGAGAATGTCGTTCTGGATCGTGCCGGAGAGCTGGTCCAGCGTGCAGCCCTGTTCCTGGGCGGCCACGATGTAGAAGGCCAGCACGGGCAGCACGGCGCCGTTCATGGTCATGGAAACGGACATCTTGTCCAGCGGAATGCCCTTGAAGAGGATTTCCATGTCCAGGATGGAGTCCACGGCCACGCCGGCCTTGCCCACGTCACCCACCACGCGGGGGTGGTCGGAGTCATAGCCGCGGTGCGTCGCCAGGTCAAAGGCGATGGAGAGGCCCTTCTGGCCGGCCGCCAGGTTGCGGCGGTAGAAGGCGTTGGATTCCTCCGCCGTGGAGAAGCCTGCGTACTGTCGCACCGTCCAGGGACGGGCCACGTACATGGTGGCGTACGGTCCGCGGAGGTTGGGGGCCACACCGGCGGTAAAGTCCAGGTGCAGGCAGTCGTCGTACACGCTTTCCGAGTAGGTGGGCGGCACGGGAATCTGTTCATTGGTCATCCAGGTTTCCGTTCCGGAAGCCGTGGCCGGGGCGCCGGCCTTGATTTCAGGATAGGAGGCGGATGCAAAATCAGGAATATTGCTCATTGAATGAAATAGGTTGGTGGTTGTTAGAGGCCGATCTTGTTCTGGATAGCTTCAACGGTGTTGTAGCAGTTGGCCTTGACGTGGATGAAGATATCCACGCCGGCTTCCTTGAACACTTCCACATGGTCGGCCGGATAACCGGCGAGGGCCACCATCATGTCCGGCTTGATTTCCTTGAGCGCCTTGCAGAAGGCGGGAACGATTTCCGGATAGGTGTCGTCCGTGGAGCAGATCACGCACACGGCGCAGCCGCTTTCCGCAGCCGCCCTGGCCGCGTCTTCCGGGGTCTGGAAGCCGGACGGGTAAACCACGTCCAGGCCGCCGGCGCGCAGGAAGTCGCGGGAGAAGTCCGCACGGGCCTTGTGCTGGCGCAGCGGGCCCATGTTCGCGAAGAATACCATCGGGCGGGAGCCTTTTTCCTCCACCCAGGCATCGGCCTTGGCAAGCAGGGATTCAAAGCGTTCCGCCAGGCGGCGCTTCGGCAGGGCTTCCATTTCCAGCGGTTCGCCGCACTTGCAGTCGGCGCCGGCCACGAGAGCCTTGTTGATAAGGCAGGTGGAGAAGCCTTCACTGGCGGCCTTGCAGGCGGAGTCCACGCTCATTTCTACTTCCGGGAGCTGCACGTCCGCATTTTTGCAGCAGCCGTGTCCCTTGGGAGCGGCGCAGGCGGCGCCTTCCGGCGTTTCCAGCTTTTTCTCCGCCAGGTTGACGTACTGGTTGACGCCCACGATGGACTGGCGGCGCTGGTCCGCCAGTTCATAGCGCTTGGCGGCGGTGGCGTTTACCTTCTTCTGGATGGTGCCGGCCTTGAGGGCCTTGATGATGCCGCCTTCCTTTTCAATGCCCTGGAAGACGTCCCAGATTTTCCGGGAGGCTTCGTCCGTCAGGTTTTCCAGGTACCAGGAACCGCCGGCGGGGTCCACTACCTTGTCCAGGTTGCATTCGCCCAGCAGAATCAGCGGGCAGTTGCGGGCGATGCGGCGGGAGAATTCGTCCGGCATGCGCACGGCCGCGTCAAAGGGCAGCACGTCGATGCTGTCCACGCCGCCCATGATGGCGGAGAAGGCCTGGGCGGAGCCGCGCAGAAGGTTGACCCACGGGTCCACCTTGGAAAGGGTCCAGAAGGAGGTGTGGGCATGAAGCTTGATTTTGGCAGCTTCCTCACTGCCGCCGCATTCCTTCACGATGATGGCCCAGAGTTCGCGCAGGGCGCGGATTTTGGCGATTTCCAGGAACAGGTTGGCTCCAATGGAGACCGTAAAGCGCATGTGCGCGGCGGCTTCATTCACGGAGATGCCGCGTTCCTCCATGGCGCGCAGGTAGGCCACAGCGGTAGAGAGCATGGCGCCCACTTCTTCAAAGGAGGAAGCGCCGGAGTCCGCATAAGGCAGTCCGCTGACGCCGATGGTCTGGAAGGCGGGAGCGTTGGCGACGGCCCATTTGGTCATCACCGCCATCTGGTCATAGCAGGCGCAGATGCCCTTCCCCCCGCAGAGGGAGCCCTTCATCACGGCCTTGCCCACCGGGTCGTACAGAACGCCGCCCTTGAGGTCCGCCGTGTTGAATCCGGCCGCCTTGTACGTGTTCAGGAACATGGAGAAGGTGCCCAGGCCGCAGGAGCCGGGCGTGATGTACACGGGCAGCTTGTCAAGCTGCACACCCTTGAGAGCGGTATCCCAGTCGGCCTGCTTGCGCAGCTTCAAGCCGCACTTGCAGTTGAGCTGGACGTTCACGGCAGTGAGGCCGCGGTCCAGATCGTGCAGAAGCTTGCCGTTGAAATCTTCCGGAGTGGAGGCGGGAATGCTCTGGGCAATTTCGCAGGGCTTTTCCATATAGCCCAGGGCGCGCGTTCCGCGGCGGTACGGGAATTGCCCGGCAGGCGCCACCGGAGCGTGTTCATCCCATTTGTTATAGATGGGATGCAGAGTGATTCCCTCCACAAGCTTGGTAAAAAGCTTCTTGTCAAAGTCAGCCCCTTTCAAGGCAGCGACGGCTGCCTCACGCCATTCGGCGTATGTGGCTGGTGCGAATTCTCCGAAGTCAACCTCCGGAGCCGTTGTTTTGTTTCCCTGTTGCATGGCGAAGTCAATGGGTAAGGCCTAATATGTTGGTTTTTAGTCATGCGCAAACCAGGCCAGATTTAAAGCGCAGCGTTATTTTAGGAAATCAAACTATAAAGTCCAGCGAGAAAAACACTCCAAGCCCAATGAACGCGAATTTGCCACATCACGCGCGGCGAGCTTGCAAAAACGATGTAAATAGCGTAAATACCGGGATTAAGCATGCCCCCTTCAACTACCGTCAAACTTCCTGCCCAGCTGGTCAGGCAGCTTCACTCCTTCCGCCGCCGCCTCAGAACGGTTAAGATGCTGGAAGCCGTATGCCTTGCAGGCATTGCCGTGATCCTTTCCTACGTTCTCCTGTACCTCTCCGACAGATTGTGGGAAACGCCCTCCGCCGTGGGCTGGATTCTTTTTTTCACCGCCATGGCCGGCCTGGCGGTGTTTATCCCGTGGTGGAGCTTCCGGTGGGTGTGGCAGCGGCGCACGGAGGCCCAATTGGCGCGCCTGATTTCCCGGACGGATGCGGCGCTGGGGGACCGGCTCCTGGGCGTCATCGAACTGGATTCCGAAAAGTACGGGCGCCAGTACAGTTCTGAAAAATTGAAAGCGGCCGCCATGGAACAGGTGGCCCGCGAAGTGTCCGCGCGGGATCTGACGGTGAATATCCCAAGGCCCAGCCACAAGAAATTGTTCGTCCTGCTGGCCATCCTGGCCTTATGCACGGCAGGCGTATGCCTGGTGAGCCCGGAAGCGGCGGGGAACGCCCTGGAACGCTGGCTCCAACCGTTCGATCCTCCGGAACGCTATACGTTCACCCAGCTGGACCCTACGCCGGATTCCCTGGTCATTCCCCTGGGGGAAAGCTACCTGTATGAGCTCAAACTGGCGAACGCCACCAAGTCCCGCCCGCAGACGGCAGAGTATTTCTTCCGCAACAGGGTGCGCCAGCAGGCCCCCCTGACGGACGGCGTGTATAAAATCCACATTCCACCCATGCAGCAGGCGGACAGGCTGGAGTTTTTCGCGGGGGACGTCGTGCGGCGGCTGAAAATCATTCCGAAGGCCCGCCCCTCCCTGCTGGGCGCTACGGCCACCGTGGCCTACCCCGCCTATATGGCGCGCCCCGACGGGCAGGAGGCCATGCGCGCAGGCGTCATTTCCGCCCCGGAAGGCTCCACGCTGACGTTGAAGGTGACTGCCTCCCAGAACCTGGCATCCGCGGCGGACGCGCAGGGTAAGCCGCTCCGCGTGGAAGGGAGCAGCGTTGTCATTCCGGATATCCGCCTGGAAAAAGACCCCAGGGAAATAGAACTCACCTGGACGGACAGCGACGGCCTTGCGGCCTCCCAGCCTGTGCGTATGCGCCTGGAACCCATTGAGGACAAGCAGCCTTCCATTTACCTGAGAGGAGGGGAGAATGACCGCTACGTGCTGGAAGACACCAGCATTGAATTGGAGGTGGAGGCGGCGGACGATTTCGGCCTCCGGGAAATGGGGGTGGAATGGCAGGGGGAAAAATCTTTTTACGACGATGAGGAAGAGAACGCCGCCGCTCCGGACCCGGCCAAGGCAGGCAAGCCCGTTCCCGGCCTGCGCGGGGAAAAGGTTCTGGCGGACGGCCATCCCACCCAGGCCAGCCTGAAAGGGATGTACCTGTTCCAGGCCAGGGCGCTGAAATTGTCCCCCCAGCGCGTCGTCGTTCGCGGGTTCACGCAGGATTACAAGCCCGGGGGAAAACGCGTTTATTCGGAACCCATGATCATCTTCGTCCTTTCCAAATCAGAGCATGCCCAGATGATCCGCAATGAACTGGAACGCATCACCAGCGAGCTGGAGGGGATGATCCGCCGCATGGACGCCATGACGGACGAGGCGAAGCGCCTGAAAGGAATGGAAGGCAGTGAATTGAAAAAGGCGGAGTCCCAGGAACGCCTGCACGCCCTGGCGGATGAAGAACAGACCAACAGGCGCGAATTGAGCGACCTGCTCAACCGCTCGGAGGACCTGTTCAAGGAGGCTTCCCGCAACCCCCAGATAGACCCCTCCGGCATGAAGGAGTTCATGAAGGGCATCTCCATGCTCAAGCCCATTCCCAACGGCCCCATGAAGAAGGCGCAGAAGCAGTTCCGGGATTCCGCCTCCGAGAACCGCTCCGAACAGGAGAGCCGGAAGGACCTGGACGACGGGGAGAGCTCCCATTCGGACGCCACCCAGGCGCTTAAAGACGCCATGAACCAGCTTTCCAAGTCCGCGCAGGACATGGAGGCCAGCACCTTCGTGGCGCGGCTCAAGCAGGCCGCCGCCAAGGAGGATTCCATCGCGAACGCGCTTGCCGGCCAGATCAATATCATTGTGGGCATGACCATGGATGAACTTGACCCCTCCACCAAACGGGAGATGGAAACCATCGCCACCCTTCAAAACGCCTCCACGCAGGACATCGGCTGGATTCTGGAAGACCTCAGCTATTACAAGTCCCGCACCGGGGAACGCATTTACAGCGACCTGTACAACCAGATGAACGCCTTCTCCCTCCGCGAGAAGCTGGACCTGGTGCACGGCAACATCCTGAACGCGATTACGGCCCGCTCCATTGACGAATCCCGCCTGTATGCCTCCACCCTGCGCCACTGGGCCAAGCTGATAGACGATTACAAGAAGAGCCGCGGCGGCGGCGGTGGCGGAAGCGGCGGTGGCGACCAGGCCTCCATTTCCGACGCCGAGTTCGAGTTCATGCTGAAAATCATCCGCATGATCCAGCAGGAACAGGACATCCGCATGCGCACCCGCGCCGCCGAGCAGGAACACCGCAAAACCCTTACTGCGCCAGCCCCATGAATACCGTGAACCTTTCCGCCCTGATTCTGGCAGTTTCCCTGCCCTGCGCCGCCGCTCCGGAGCCCGCTCCGGAATATTCCGCCAAGCACAAGGAAACGGCCTCCAAGCTGGCCGGACAACAGGACGAACTCCAGGCGGACACCTCCGACCTGATCCTGGGAGAAACCAATGAGAATGTGGTGGATCTGCTGAAAAAGTGCCGCCATGCCATGAATGACGCCGTGGACCTGCTAGAGGTTTACAATACGGGCGGCCAGACGCTGGCCGCCCAGTCAGACGTGATTGAGCTGATCTACCAGGCCGCCAAGGCCAAGATGACCGGAGCCGGCGGACAACCCAAGCCCGGAGGACAGGCCCTGATGGACATGCTGCGCCAGCTACTGGGCATGGACAACGATTCCCAGTCTGCGGAACAGCAGGACGGGGAGGGAGAAGGCGAAGGAGAAGGACAGAACGGCTCCCAGAAAGGCAAGGGAAACAATCCCGGACACGGAGCGGACGGAAAATCCAACATGGCCTCCACCCAGGAGAAGGGTGTTTCCAATCCGGACATGGCTACGGAAACGCGCTCCGTTCCCAAATCCACCGGCATGTCCGCGGACGACATGCCCTCCGAATTCCGCAAGGCGCTGGACGCCTACAACAAAACCCTTCAGAAGTAAACATGCACGCCCGCCGGGCGGCTCCCGCCCGTGAATGAACAATAACTCCCTTTCCCCCATGAAAAAGGCCCCCATCCTCCTTACCGTTCTTCTCGCCTGCTGCATGGCGGCCGCGCCGCAGAACGCCGCTGCCCAATCCTCCATGAGAACGTCTTCCCCCGTGCCGCCCCAGGTGGAGCTGATGTACGTGAAGGGACTCCGTTACCTCCAGAACGCCCAGAAGACGGACGGCACCTATGATGGCACCTACGGGCAGGAGCCCGGCATCATCGGCTTCTGCCTCATGTCCGTGCTGGCCCACGGGGACGACCCGAACACGGGGCCGTACGCCACCATGGTGCGCCGCTGCGTGAATTACATCCTTTCCAAGCAGAACAGGGGATCCGGGTACATTGGGGATTCCATGTACAACCACGGTTTCGCCACGCTGGCGCTGGCGGAGGCCTACGGCATGGTGAGGGACGACCGCATAGGCCCCGCCCTCCGGAAGGCCGTGGCCCTGACGCTGACCGCCCAGAAGAAGAACAAGACGGGAGGCTGGCGCTATTCCCCGGAGTCCACGGATGCGGACAGCACGGTGACCGGCTGCCAGATCGTCTCCCTGTTCGCGGCGCGCAACGCGGGCATTCCCGTGCCGGACGAGGCCTTTGAACGCGGCCTCAAGTATATGGCTTCCTGCCGTGACAAGAAGGGCGCCTACGGCTATACCGGCCCGGCGGGCCCCCGCGTCACCCTCACCGCCATCGGCTCCCTGACGCTGTCCCTGGCACGCCTCAAGACGGACCCGTCCTTCAAGGATTCCCTGGCCTACCTGAAAAAGAACCTGAATTACCGGGATTCCTCCTACCCGTTTTATTTTGAGTATTACATGTCCCAGGCCCTGTTCCATGCGGACCAGGAGGTATGGAAGGAATGGAATTACAAGAACATGCGCTACCTGGGCGCCTCCCAGGCACCCAACGGTTCCTGGCTCTCAGACCATTCCGCAGCGTATTCCACCTCCGCGGCCCTGCTTTCCCTGGCGCTCAATTACAGATTTTTACCCATCTATGAACAATAGAATCCGCCTTTCCCTCCTGCTGGCTCCGGTCTGCCTGCTGACCGCCTGGGCCAATTCCGTCGTAGACGTGGTCACGGACAGCAATTACCGCCTCCGCGGGGAAATCGTCTCCTACGGCAAACAGGGCATCGTCATCAAGCACCCGGCCATGCGCCAGAACGCGGTCATCCTCCCGTCGGAAATCCGCGCGCTTTATTTCACAGGCACCTCCTCCCCGGACCTGCGAGCCAGGGACAAGATTTTCATGGCCACGGGGCACCGGGATATCATCCCGTGCAACATCATCTCCATCACGCAGGACAAGGTGCAGTACCGGGACATGCTGGGCAACGAGCGTTCCATCCCCCGCGACCAGGTGGCCGGCTTCCGGCTGGATACGCTCCAGGAAAAGGGCTTCTGGCAGGAACCCCTGATTTTCGACAACAGCTGGGTTTATTCCGGCAACCGGGAGGACGATTACCGCACCCAGTCCGGAAGAAAACTGATGAACGCCCTGAAACCGAAAATCCAGGGAGACAAGTACCAATACCGGCTGGGCAACAGCGACTACCCCACCTGGATTCCCCTGTACAAGAACATCGGCCTGGATCCTTCCTCCTTCACCTTCCGCACCACCATGACGATGGACGGCAACAACGACCGCGCCGGCATTGTCTTCTGCTTCGGAGGGAACGAGAACATTCCCTTCCGGTCCAATTCCGGCAGCAGCCTGAACAGGCTCATGCTCAGCATCGCTCCCGGCAAATGCACCCTTCTCCGGGAACAGAAGTCCGGCATCATCGTGCTGGGGGAAGTGGACATCCCCACCCCTACCCTGACGGAAGGCGTGGATATCAGGCTGACGGCCTCCCGGCAGGGAGAGAACGAGCAGGTTTACGAGCTGCTGGTGGGAGACCTGCCGCCCAAGCTGATGACGGACCCCAGTCCCCCGGAACAACCGTTGCAGGGGGACGCCTTCGGCCTCCAGATGGAAGGGCACGTCTCCCTGACCATCAGCAGGCTGGCCCTTTCCTCCATCACCCTGAGCGCCAAATCCGTGACCAAGAATGGAAATGCCGCAACGGACCTTGTCCTGACGAAGGAGGAGGATGCCATTCCCGGTTCCATCAGCGGCTACAACAGCAGGAATAAGACGCTGACTCTTTCCACGGACAAGGAATATCCGGGCATTCCCCGGGAGCTTTCCATCCCCGCCAAGTATCTGGATACCGTCTTTTTCGCGGAACAGAACAAGAAGGACGATTCCCGCTCTGCGGCATGCCACAGCATTCTGATGAAGGACGGCTCCCGCCTGCACGGCAACATCCTGAGCATGGATTCCCTGAGAATCATCCTGCGGCATCCGCAGCTCGGGCAGATTTCCCTGCCCCTGAAAAACATCACCCGCGTGGAGTTTCTGAATTCCGCACAGCCATCCCGCTCCACCCCCTGATATATCCGCCATGAAACAAGCAATAACGCTTTTCCTGGGTGCCTGCATCCTGCTGGCCGCCGCCCTTCCGCCCACCGCACGGGCGGAAGGGGTCATTACGCTTAAATCCGGGGAAAAACTGCCGGGCAGCCTGGACACGCTGGACAGCCCGTACCTGAAAGTCCGCTCCAGCATTCTTTCCAAACCTGTGGATGTCAACCTGGAGGAGCTTGACGAGCTGGTTTCTTCCCGTCCGCTGGAGATACCGGAGCAGTTTTCCGTCATCAGGCTCGCCAACGGGGACGAGTTTTACGGCACCCTGAAGGCGCTGGATACGGAGAGCCTTCAACTGCAAACCGCGTGGGGCGGCCTGCTTCCCGTCAACAGGAAGTACGTGCGGCACATCGGGTTCGACTCCCAGAAAGCCTACCTGCGCAACGCGACGGAATCCCTCCAGGGCTGGAAGTCCTCCGCCAACAGCATGCTCCCGGAATGCCGCAACGGGTACTGGATCATGCGCGGCTCCAACAATACGGAACTGCAAACCTCCTTCCCCATGCCGTCCCGCCTCCATGTACAGTTTTCCCTTTACCATACCAATACATTCCGGATCAATCTCTCCCTCTGGCAGGACTCCAACTCCGGAAGCAGCATTGACCTGGGCCTCTCCCTGGAAAAGGCGGAACTCTCCAAGAATAGTTCCGGCCAGTACCGGACGCTGGGGAGGGTGAAAAGGAACACGGAGCGGAACTGGTATGCCGACAAGAGCGTCAAGCGTTCCGACGTTCATTTTTACGCCGACCCGGAAAAAGGCAATTACTACCTGTACGTCAACGGAGAACAGGTTGGCCGGTGGGAAGAGGTCAAGGACATGGACAATATCTTTGAGAATGAAAGCGGGGACGATGAGGAAGAAGACAGGGAAGCCTCCAAAAAGCATGAATTCAAACCGGGCAACACTCTTGCCGTGAGCGGTTACGACGGCTTGAACATGGCCGTGTTCAACCTGAACGTGTTTGACTGGAACGGCGCCCTCCCCCACCTGGCGGAGGAACAGGACATCATTTCCAAGTACGACACGGACGCCTCCAGGGACAAGGCCCTGCTGGTGAACGGAGACGTGCTCCGGGGAGCCATTTCCCTCCAGGAAAACGGCTCCATCCGCATCAAGTCGGACCACTATGACGTGACCATCCCCACCGCCAAGGTGCGCGCCCTGGACCAGAAAAGCCAGGAGGAGAAGAAACTGCCGGAGGACGGCGCGGACACCCGCGTTTTCCTGACGGACCAGAGCATCCTTTCACTGAACCTGGAGACCCTCAGGAACGGCTTCATGGAAGGGCGTTCCGCAGCGCTGGGAAAAGTCAGAATCCCGCTGAAATCCATCCGGAAAGTCCAGTTCAACCTGCAAAGCCCGGAGCTCCGGAAGCAGAGGGAAACGCCGTTCCGGAACAGGTAAAGGCGCGCCGCACGCGTTTTAGCCAATCCGGTTCCCGGGAGCGTTTAAGAGCGCATGCGTCAATGCTCCTCCATTTCCTCCGCCCGCCGCACGGCGCTTTTCACCGCCTGAATCCAGGCATTGCGGAATCCGCATTCGTCCAACGCGTTCAGGGCGGCAATCGTGGTGCCTCCGGGGGAAGTCACCTCATCCCGGAGCGCCATGGGATGCTTCCCGGTCTGTTCCAGCATGAGGGCGGACCCCCGCATGGTTTCCACGGCCATTTCCAGGGCGGTTTTCCTGGACAGTCCCATGGCTACGCCGGCGTCCGAAAGAGCGTCCAGCACCGTAAACATGTAGGCGGGCCCGCTGCCGGAAATGGCGGAAACAGCGTTCATCCTGGCTTCCTCCACCTTGTAGACGGAGCCGCAGCCGGAGAGCAGCCGCCGGGCCGCCTCCTCATCTTCATCCGTCACGGCGGCTCCCGTGCTGTAGGCGATGACCCCGGCCAGCACCATGCACGGGGTATTGGGCATGGCGCGCACGATGCGCGTTCCGTCGCTGGCGCAGGCTTCCATGTCATCCAGGGAGATGGCGGCAGCGATGGAGATCAACAGCGGCAGCTCCTCCCCCCGTTCGGAAAGGGAGGAAATGAGGGAAAGTACGCCGTGCGGCTTAACGGCCAGAATCAGGGCCTCCACAGCGTCCGCCGCATCCGCCTCCGTGGCCGCTTCATGCACGCCGGGGTATTCCTGCTGAAGGGCCTGCACGTTTTCATGGTGGTGGTCGTACACCCAGACTTCCTCCGGGGACACCGCTCCGGCTTTCAGCATGCCGCGCAGGAGGGCGCCGCCCATTTTTCCCAGTCCAATGATACCTGTTTTCATGGTTGATGATTTTCTTGCGGTCAAAAATATAAACGGTTTATAGAAAATAAAGATATTAATTACAACCTGTGAAAGTGAAAGATAAACTTTTGCACCTGTTTCCTCCAGCTTTCAGTGGCAAATTATTCGTAAAAATTGTAAACGGCTAATCTCCAGTCTATTCCGCCTGATTTGCTTTGCAGAAGCAGCCTTCCACATGGTCGTTCACAAAGCCGGCCGCCTGGAAAAAAGCGTAGCACATCGTTGAACCGAAGAATTTGAAGCCTCTCTTTTTCATGTCTTTGCTCATGGCGTCAGATTCGGGAGATGTGGCGGGGATTTGGCTTAGGGTCTTGAAATTGTTAACAACAGGCTGACGGCCGGGGAAGAATGAAAGGGCATACTGGTAGAAACTGCCGAATTCTTTCTGAACAGCCATAAACAGTTTCGCGTTATTGACTGTGCTATTGATTTTCAAACGGTTTTTGACGATTCCATCAAATTGCATCAACCGGTCGATGTCTTCCGGCGTCATTTGCGCTACTTTCTCCACATCAAAGCCATGGAAGGCTTCCCGGTATCCTTCGCGTTTCCGGAGGATAGTAATCCAGGCCAAGCCTGCCTGGGCGCTTTCAAGCACCAGAAATTCAAACAGGGTTTTGTCGTCGGTAACGGGTTTGCCCCATTCTTCGTCATGGTATTTTATATATAGTTCGTCTGTTCCGGCCCAACCGCAACGTGCATTGATGATGTCTTCCATACTTTTCCAGGTTAAAATTCCTTTTTCCTGAACAGCCATGCGGCCAGCGTCATGTGAAAGACGAAGTACCCCAGCGTAATCAGGGCCAGACTGCCGAACAGGGAAAGGGGAATGGTCTGCCCGTTCAGGGCGGAATCCGTTACGGAATAAATCTGGAAATTCGGAAAGATGAGGGCAAACAGCCTGCTGCCCGCCATTTCCCACCAGGAGATGCCTCCCGTTCCGGAGCCCACCCACAGGGAGAGCGCCTGCGTCTGGAACAGCCCCGCCAGATAGACCATGAACGTCAGCAGCGCGCTGATGATGGTTCCGTTCGTCATGCAGGACATCAGCAGCGTGAGGGAGGAGAGGACCACGAATTCGCACATCATGACGCCCAGGCCCGTCTGCACGTTCCAGGTAGCGCCCTGGAGGCGGATTCTGTCCAGGTACGGCTGCATTTCCTCCACCGTATAGCGGCCTTTCAGGGAGGCGATCTGCTCCGCCACTACCGTATCCGTCCGCAGCCACAGCACCAGCGTCATCACAGCGTCCATCAGCAGCACGGCGATCAGGGTGAGGGCCAGCACCCCCAGCACCTTCCCCATCAGGTAGTCGATGCGAGGAACCGGCTTGCACAGGATGGTGTACAGGATGCGGTCTTCCGCGTCCTTGGGGATAATCAGGGCCGTGGCCGCCACGCAGAAAAAGAGGCCGAACACCCGCATGGCGCCGTAAGCGGAGTTTTTCAGCAGAACGAGTTCATTGATTCCCCCGGTTTCCGGCCCCAGCACCGCGCTCAGGCGGAAGGAGCTCAGGGCCAGCAGAGCCACGGCAAAGAGGCCCAGAAAGAGAAACACCTTCATCCGCACGAGCTGCGTGAAGGTGGTACCGGCGATTACGGCCATGCGCCTGGGCGAAGGTATATAACCGGAGGTAATCCATGCCATGCGGACCATCTTGCCGTATTCCGGAACAAATAAAAGAGCTTTTTATTTCATGTGCTGAACTCCTTCCGCCTTGAAGAAGCTTCCCTCCCGTGTTCTCATGGGGCGCGTATGAGTCTACGATCCCAGTTGGAAGAATTGCTTCCGGAACTTTTGCCTTCCGACCCGGCCCAGGCCATCAAGGGGACCGAACTCATCCGCCTGGTGCGCCTGAGGCTGGGTGAGGAGTATTCAGACGCCTCCCTGCGCTACCATTTCTCCTTCATGGCCTCCGAGCCGGACTCGGAAATCGCCAAGGTGGAGCGCGGCCAGGGCTATTACAGGCGCGTTCGGGACCGGGACGGCAAACCGGCGGCCAGGGGGCTGCTGCCCCTGTTTCTGGGGGAAAACGAACCGGACGCGCTGAACTGCCGCGCCAAGGCGCTGGCCCTGGCCGTGCGCCAGTATGATACCACGGGCCGCGGGGTTTTCGTGTTCAGCACCAGTGAAACGGGAACCTCATGGGTGAAGCCGGACCTGGCCGTCGTGGAATGGCCGGATGGGGAATGGGAGGGGAACGCGCTGGTCTTCGACCAAAGCGCGCTTCAGCGCCGCCGCATGATCGGAGCGCCCATGATGGGCATCCGCAGCGTCTGCGTGGCCCGCATGCCCGGAGGAGAAGACGGCAGGAGGGAGTTTTTCAGGACCCTGGCCACGTCCCGCTGGGCGCAGTGCGGGGAACTGGTCATCGTGGGGGAACTTCCGGATGATTCCGAATGCGCCGCGCTGCGCGGACTGGCCGCCGAATTCGGCGTAGGCGTCGTGTGCCTGGAAATTGCAGACGAACGCCTGTGCGAACTGCCGGGGGCGGAAGAGATTTTCAAGGCAGGGGACGAGGAATGCGCCGCCCTGCTGGCGGAGCTGACGCCCGTGCGCCTGGCTTCCAGCCGCCTGAAGGCGCTGGAGGCCGATACCGGGGAAACCCTGGGCGGGGAATTCGGCGCCCTGTTCGACTGGCTGGCCGCCTGCCTGGAACGCGGCAGCGTGGAGGAATATGAATTCCGGGTTTCCTGTTATTGAATACGGCAGAGAGATTCTTGACAGAACTTGCGTATTGAATTAAAGATTTTCCCGGCCCCAACCCGCCCTCCCCCCTGACATGGAACAAGAAACCCTGGTTTACCCGCTTGCGAACAATACCGTTCTGCAAGACAAGTATACGATATTGAATGTGCTGAACGCCGGAGGCTTCGGCATTACGTACCTGGCGCTGGACAATCCCCATTCCCGGTACGTCGTCATCAAGGAATGCATGCCGGACGCCTACGCCTACCGGGACATGGAAACCGGCTTCGTCCACCCGCGGGACGAACAGGCCGCCGTCAACTTCGCCCAGAGCATTTCCAACTCCCGGCAGGAGGCTTCCGTCCTGGCCCAGCTCAACCACCCCGGCATCGTACAGGTGTTCGACATGTTTGACGCCAACGGCACCTGCTATTACGTTATGGAAAACATCCAGGGGCAGACCCTGTTCGACCTGATGACCACCATGCACGCCACCGGACAGAGCATGGAGCCGGCACGGGCCACGGACCTTCTGTTCCGCCTGCTGGACATCCTGCACTATCTTCACGCCATGGGGGTTTACCATTGCGACATCAAGCCGGGAAACATCTTCATCCAGCCGGACGGCACGCCCAAGCTGATCGACTTCGGCGCCGTGCGCACCAAGACCCTCCAGCACCAGGGCCTCGTCCAGATCACTCCCGGCTACACGCCGCCGGAATTCTACCCCGGACGCCGGAGCGAAATCGGCCCCTGGTGCGACATGTACGAGCTGGGCGCCACGTTCTACGAATTGCTTACGGGCCAGGTTCCCCACCCGGCGGACCAGCGTTCCGTGGTGGACCGCAACCCGAAGGTGACCAGTTACGCGGCCCTGCGGAAGACATACCCCATGAACTTCCTTTCCGGGATTGACAAGGCCCTGTCTCCGGATGAACGCAGCCGCTTCCATTCCGCCAAAGCATGGAACGATTACATCAACGCCATGGCGGCCGCAGGAACCCTGCAAGCCGGAGGAGTGGCGCGGAAAGCCCTGCCCAAGGCCAGAAAGAAATCTTCCGCAGGCACCGCCTTCGTCATCATCCTGCTCATCGCGGCGGCGGCCGTCTGGATATGCTGGAAGCAGGGCCTGATCAATTTCTGACCCCCACCTCCCGTTCATGCTGGACCTGGCGGAAGAACTGAAGGCGGCGGCCGCGGAGGGGATGCAGCTCCCTTCCCTGTGCGTGGACCCGGCGTCCATCCTGGCCGTGATGGTCAATGAAGTGGTTCCGGAATGCCCGGAAGACGATTTTTACGGGAACGCCCCCGCGCCGCTGTACCTGTCCACCGCCCTGCCCCTGTTCCGCCGGGGCGGCCTCCCAGCCTCTTCCATCCGTGACGTGACGGAAGCCGGCATTTACATCACCAACGCCGTCAAGAGGCCCAAAAGGGAAAGCGCGGTGCCGCAGGAAATGATTGAAGAGAGCCTCCCCGTGCTGGAACGGGAATTGTCCCTTTTCCCGAATCTCCGCGCCGTGATGCTGATGGGGGATGTAGCCAAAAAGGCGTTCAACATGATTGCCCGCAGCAAGACGGGGAAGAGCGCCATTCCCGCCGGCTCCACCTACAAGCTCCGCAGGACGCCCTTTCATGCCATGGGGCTCCGCATTTTCCCGTCCTACATCATGACGGGGCGCAATCTTCTGATTGAAAAGTCAAAGACGGCCATGGCCGCGGAGGACATCCGCGCCATGCTCGAGTTTATCCGCAGCCAGGAGCTCTGAAGGCGCTTGCGGCCATGAAACCGGATGGAGAGGAAGAGAGCCCTCTTTTAAAAACAGATGCGGCCTTTGTCCGCATTCTGATCAGGTTGCCGCGCAGGCATGCGGCTCTCCTGCAAACGCCGGGAGAAATTCCGCCATCAATTAATAATCTAAGGTATTCTATTGCGCCAGGGAGTGAAGGAGCATTTCAGATTCATTTGCCCTGCGGGCTTGAAATTTCGCTTTCCGTTCTACCGGGCTTGTCCGGATTTCCGGCCTCTTGGCCGAATCCCTTTCCGCAGCGCAGCAAAGGGAATTTTTTACCCTTTTCATGTTCCGTTCGGAGCCGATAAGGGCGGCAGCCCCTTATTTTCAGCAACGCGACAGTGGGAAAAATAACGGAGGAAGGACATATCCCCGGCATGCCCGCTGCATCTTTCCACGCAGGAAGACTTTCATGACGGCAAGGGCCGAACCAGACGGTTCAGCCCTTGCAAATGGTTGAGAACTGAGAAAAGGCGCTTACAGGCTTTCCCCGAAGTCCTGGCGGTACTTGGCCGCCAGTTTTTCAGGCCAGTCGCTCTTGGCGCGGAGCTTGCCCATGAAGAAGCGCAGCACGGGCGGTTCCTCCACGAATTCCAGGCCGCCGATCAGGTCGCGGTTGTCGTAGAGCCATTTCATGCGGTCCGCCACGTATTTGACCTGGGACAGCGTGAAGACGCGGCGCGGGAAGGCCAGGCGGAGCAGTTCCACATCCGCCAGAATGTCGTCGCCGTTTTCGTCGCGGACGCTGGAGAGCGTGCCGCGTTCCATCCCGCGCACGCCGGAGGCGATGAAGAAGGCCGCCGCCAGGGCCCCGGCAGGATAGTCCTCCTGCGGAATATGGGGCAGGAAGCGCCCGGCGTCAATATGGGCGCCCAGGCCGCCCGCGGGGGTCACGCAGGGAATGCCCATGTCCACCATCTGGCCGATGAAGTATTCAATGAAGGAGGGGCTCTGGGAAATCACGGTCAGGTCCGTGGTTTCATACAGGCCCACGGCCATGGCTTCAATTTCACGCACGGAGATGCCGCCGTAGGTCAGGAAGCCTTCAAACAGGGGAACCAGGTGCTCCATTTTCTTGGCGATGGAGCGGTCGTTCGTGCAGATGCCGCCGCCGCGGGAGGAGGAAACCTTGCGGGCGGAGAAGTATACCAGGTCCGCCAGGCCGCACATGGTTTTCAGGATGTCAGCGCAGGAGGAGTCCTTGAACTCGTCTTCACGCATCTTGATGAAGTAGGCGTTTTCCCCGATCAGGGAGGCGTCCAGCACCAGCATGATGCCGAATTCGTCGCAAATGCCGCGGATTTCACGCATGTTGGCAATGGAGAAAGGCTGGCCGCCGATTAAATTGGTGGAGGCCTCCATGCGCACGAAGGGAATTTTGTCCGCCCCATGGCGGGCGATGCAGTCGCGCAGCTTGGCGGGGTCCAGGTTGCCCTTGAAGGGGTTGGTGCTGACCGGGTTGACGGCGTCATCCGCCACCAGTTCCTCAATCTTGCCGCCGTTCAGGTCAATGTGGGCGTGCGTGGTGGTGAAATGGTAGTTCATGGGAACCACGTCCCCGGGCTTCACGAAGGTGCGGGCGATGATGTTTTCACAGGCGCGGCCCTGGTGGGCGGGAAGCAGGTATTCCTTGCCGAAGACGTCCCATACGGCCTGCTTCAGGCGGTCAAAGCTCTGGGAACCGGCATAGGCGTCGTCCGCACGGAACATGGCGGCGATCTGGTTGTCGCTCATGGCGTTGACGCCGGAATCCGTCAGCATGTCCAGGTAAACGTCGTTCGTGCTCAACTGGAACGTGTTGAACCCGGCTTCCTGCGCGGCTTCCAGACGGCGTTCCACGGGGACAAGATGCAGCTTCTGCACCACGCGGACTTTATGCAGTTCCAGGGGAATTTGTTCCCCATTGTAAAATTTGACAACGTTGGATGGTTCTGAATTCATAAAATAAAAGGTGAATAAAAGTGTAGCAGAATGAGTCCTTTCCGCAACATAAAAGACACCCCGCTTCTTTTTCTCCCCTTCCGGAAAGGCAGGAATGCCGCTGGCAGGAAAAATGTGGAACTTACGGGAGGAAACTCCTAGCGTGAACTCCTATGAAAGAACACTGGAAATTGATTCAACAGCATCTGGGACTGGATGCGGACGGCATCCCCGGTCCCCGGACGGCGCAAGCCCTGATGGAAAAACTGGGCATCCGCCAGCCGGAACATTCCTGGCCCAGCCAGGAGGAAGTGCGCTCCGGGAAGTCCGTCTTCGGCCGCGCGGGGGATGAAAGCAACATGACCAGTATCCGGCTGCCATACATCATGCGACTGGCATGGGAGAGGAACACGACCGTTTCCACCATGCGCTGCCACAAGCTGGTGGCGGAACCGCTCCTCCGCATTTTCCAGGCCACCCTGGACCATTACGGCATGGAGAAGATACGGGAACTGGGGCTGGACCTGTACGGAGGCTGCTTCAACAACCGCTCCATCATCGGCGGGAAGGCCACGTCCATGCATGCCTGGGGCATTGCCGTGGACATGGACCCGGACAGGAACGGCCTGAACATCCCTGCACCGAAAGCGGTACTGTCCGGACCGGAGTACGCGGCCTTCTGGCAGTTCGTGGAGGCGGAGGGGGCCGTATCCCTGGGACGCGCACGCGATTACGACTGGATGCACTTCCAGTTCGCTACTCTTTGACCGGAGCGGACGGGTCCGTGCGCCAGCCCTCCTCCCAGCGGCGGCGGAGGGCTGCCCAGTCCAGCCCTTCCCCGCCATGCCCCAGGAAGGAGCGTTTTTTCAGTTCACGGAAGTTTTCTCCGGGCAGATGGAGCAGCTCCCCCCGGTCATAGGCGTCCTGGTCGCACATGCCGTTGAAGAGGGGCGTCCACTGCCAGCGGCGCACGCCCAGGTAGTTCTTGAACGTATCCACCAGCTCCGTCGTGCAGTTGGCGGTGACGGTGTTGTAGTAACGCGGGCGTTCATGGAGGCTGTTGATTTTCTCCGCAAAGCCCAGGAAGGCCTTTTTCAGGTTTTCCCTGCCGATGTTGATGCGGTACAGGTACATGTCCTCCTTCCGGTAGGTGGTGCGCAAGTCGAACAAATCTTCCTCGTCCGCCAGGATGTAAATCACGTTGAACTGCTTGTAGAGGCCCGGAACGGTCCCCTGCTCCACCCCTTCCGGCAGGCGCGTCTCCACGGACAGGGCCAAATGCTTCCCATCCTCAAAGCCGAAGGAGAGCATGGTGTGGGCTACAAATTCCATTCCGTCCCAGTGGCTCACGGCGAAGTCCAGCGTGGCCAGCTTGTCCAGGTCAAAGCGGCGCGTCACGTAGCGCACGTCAAAGTCCCGCTCCGTCCGGTAAACGAAGCTGCGCACGTCCTTCACCAGGATTTCATTCCCGTTGATTTCCACGGCGGGCAACCGGCTCCAGGACGGCTGCCATTCCTTGCCGTTCGTCGCAGGAATGCACAGGTAGTACGCCAGCAGCAGGGCCAGCACGCCCCAGGAGGCGCGCCAGAATACGGGCCGCTTTCTGCGGAAGATGAAGGCGCACGCCATGGCCGCCAGGTAAAGCCACACCAGCACGGCGCCGCCCCATACATTGTAAAATACCACGCCCGCCGCCCATACGGACAGGCCGAACCATGCCGCCATCATCAGAACGCGGGCGGCAGCCAGGCCCGCATGGCGCAGGGAAGTCAGGTGCATGGGAAATGAAAAGAGAGGCCGCGCGCTCCGGTTCATGAAACGCGCGGCCCGTTGACGGGGGTTATCTGAAGGAAAGGCCCTTTACCTTGTCCGCCAGGGCTTTCAGCACGCGCTGGTGCGCGGCGTCCACTTCCGCGGCCGTGAGGGTCTTGGCCGGATCCCTGTACAGGAAGGTGTAGGCAATGGATTTGCGGTCCGCCGGGAGCTTTTCACCGGAGGGGTCCGTGAATACGTCAAAGCAGGAGTAGCTGACAAGCAGTTTTTCCCGTGCGGCTTCAATGGCTTTCACGATGTCCGCATTGGGCGTGGAAAGGGGCAGTTCCATGGCCGCATCACGGGAGGAGCCGGGGAACTGGGGCAGTTCCGCGGCCTTCACGGGAGCGGTGAGAATTTCCTGCATCTTGCGGAGGTCCAGTTCCGCCACGTACACGGGCTGGTCCAGGCCCAGCTCCCGGCAACGCGCCAGGGACAGGCGGGCGAAGTAGCCGCAGGCCTTCCCGTCAAGCTGCACGTCCGCCCCCAGGGCGGCCTGTTCGCGCGGTTTGGCGGGGGTCAGCGTAAAGCGGTGGCCCGGAGCCAGCGCTTCCATGACGGCCAGCAGGTCTTCAAAGGAGGCCTGTTCCGGCCTGGGGTCCGCCCAGGAGCGCGCCGTGCGGTCCCCGGAAAGCAGGATGCCCAGGGTATCCGTTTCAATGTCCCTGCCCTTGCCGCCGCCCGTATTGCGGAAGACGCGGCCAAGTTCAAAGAAGCGCAGGCCGGAGACGCCCTGGTTGCTGTTGCGCACGGCGGCGGCAATCAGGCCGGGCGTGTGCGCGGGGCGCAGTACGGAGTGGTCCTCGCTGAGCGGCAGGGACACGCGGATGAGGTCGCCGTCCTGCAGGGGGCGCAGGGGTAGCGCGTCCTTCACCTGGGCGATGGCGCCGTCAGCGGCTTCAGAGGCGATGAGCTTGATGGTCTGGGTTTCATAGAACCCCAGGGCCGCCAGCTTGCGGCGCAGGCCCATCTGGAAGTTATAGGCCACGTCTACGGGGGATTCCGTGACGAAGGGGCCGGAGAAGCGGGACGGGATGCCGTCCAGCCCGAAGACGCGGACGATTTCCTCCAGCAAGTCGCAGGGGCGCGTAAGGTCCAGGCGGTGGGAGGGGATCAGCCAGCATTCCGGGGCGTCCGGAACCTGCATCAGGCCCAGCGCCGCCAGGATGCGCGCGCCTTCCTCGTGGGAAATGGAACCGCCGGACATCTGGTCCAGAGCCTTCCAGGGAAGCTTCACGAAGCCCAGTTCATTGGTCACCGTGGCGCCCTTCCCCTGCTTCAGGGAAGCGAACGCGGAAACGGGGCCGTCCGGCTCCCCGCAGGAAGGCATGCAGGCATGGGCCGGATTCGCCACGGGGGCGCCGGCCACATACGTCTTGGAGGCCGTGCCGCCCGCCAGCTGGAGAATCAGTTCCACGGCGCGCACGGAACCGCGCAACACGTTCCAGGCGGAGGTGCCGCGTTCAAAGCGGTAGGAGGAGTCGGAAGACAGGGCCAGCCTGCGGGACGTGGCGCGCACGGAGGAGGGCTTGAACCAGGCGGATTCCAGAATAATGTCCGTAGTGGCTTCCGTCACGCCGCTTTCCTCCCCGCCCATCACGCCGCCGATGGCGAGCGCCTTGCCGGACTGGTCCGCGACGACCAGGTCCGTGCAGTTGAGGGTGTATTCCTGCCCGTCCAGGGCCTTGAAGGTTTCCCCTTCGTAGGCGGTGCGGGTGACGATGCCGCCCTGCACCTTCGCCGCGTCAAACGCGTGGAGGGGCGTGCCCAGTTCATGCAGGACGTAGTTGGTGACGTCCACGATGTTGTTGATGGGGCGCAGGCCGATGGCCACCAGGCGTTCCTTCAGCCATTCCGGGCTTTCCTGCACCTTCACGCCGCTGATTTTCACGGCGGTGTAGTACGGGTTCAGGTCCGGCTGGTCCAGCCGCACGAAGTCCCCGGCGGGTTCCAGCTCCACCCCGGCGTCATCAATGGAAACGGGCCTGTACTCCCGTCCGGAGATGGCGGCCAGTTCATACGCCATGCCGTTGTGGGAAAGCAGGTCCGGACGGTTGGGCGTCACTTCCACTTCCACCATCGTATCCGCCTTGACGACCTGGGAGATCGGCGTGCCGGGTTCCAGCTCCTGCGGAAGAATCCAGAGGCCGTGCTCCTTGTCGGGCAGCCCCAGTTCGGAAGCGGAGCAGAGCATGCCGCGGGATTCCACCCCGCGCAGCTTGCCCACCTTGATTTCAAAGTTGCCGGGCAGCACCGCTCCCGGCAGGGCGCAGGGAACCTTGTCCCCCACCTTGTAGTTCTGCGCGCCGCACACAATCTGGTGCAGCGTGCCGTCGCCCACGTCCACCTGGCAGACTTTCAGGCGGTCCGCCTGGGGATGCTGTTCCGCGGCAGCCACGCGGGCCACCACCACGTACGGGGAGTCCACGCCCTGCTGGCGGATGTCTTCCACTTCAATGCCGGCAAAGGTCAGCATGTCCGACATTTCGTCCACGCTCAGGCCGGCCAGGTCAATATACTGGGAAAGCCAGTTAAGGGAAATTTTCATATCTGAGTAAGGTAAAAATTATTGGAATTGGGCAAGGAAGCGCACGTCGTTCTCAATCAGGGCGCGGATGTCCCGGATGCCCCAGCGGATCATGGCCAGGCGGTCCAGGCCGATGCCGAAGGCAAATCCGGTCAGCCCCGTGTAGCGGGCCTGCACGCCGGGTTCCAGCCCCAGTTCGCGGTCCACGGCTTCAAAGACGTTCGGGTCCACCATGCCGCAGCCGGCGATCTCCACCCAGCGCGGTTCTTGGCCGTCCACCTTCAGCTTCACGTCAATTTCAAAGCTGGGTTCCGTGAACGGGAAGAAATGGGGGCGGAAGCGCACTTCCGTATCGGAGCCGAAGAGGGCGCGCAGGAAGTATTCCAGCGTCCCTTTCAGGTCGCCCACGGAAACGTCCGTGTCCACATACAGGCCTTCCAGCTGGTTGAAGGCGGAAAGGTGCGTGGCGTCAATCTCGTCACGGCGGTAGGCGGAGCCGGGGGAAATCACGCGCACGGGGGGCGTCTGCTTCTCCATGGAGCGTATTTGCACGGTGGAGGTGTGCGTACGCAGCAGCTTGCCGGAATCAAAGTAAAACGTGTCCTTCTCATTGCGGGCCGGATGGTCCTCCGGCGTGTTCAGCGCGTCAAAGCAGTGGAACTCGTCCTCAATCTCCGGGCCGTCCGCCAGGGCAAAACCCATGTGGCGCAGAATGCGGATGGCTTCATCCCGCACGATCGTGAGGGGATGCAGGCCGCCCTGCGGCAGGGAGCGGGCCGGAAGCGTCAGGTCAACGCCGGCCACGGCGGCCTTGTCCGCCTGGGCCTGCACTTCCTCCAGCTTGGCGTCCAGCGCTTCCGTAATAGCCTTGCGGGCCTCGTTAAGCAACTGGCCGACGGCGGGCTTTTCCTCCCTGGGAACGTCCTTCATGCCCGTCTGGGCCATGGTCAGTTCCCCTTTTTTGCCGAGGATGGCTACGCGCGCGTCTTCCACGCCGCGCCTGTCAGACACCTGGGCGATGCGCGCCAGGGCATCCCGTTGAATGCGTACAATCTCTTCCTTCATAAAATTTGACGGGCAAGAGCTTACCCGTCCCCCCCGCCAGCGTCAAGCCCTTCGGAGGGCAGATCACAAAGTCATTGCACCTGATTTTGAAAAGATCAAACTTTCATTGTTTCCTTCATCATTGGAATCATATAGTTCCTCTTATATTATTTTCCAAATAATATCACAATAAATTTATTTTTATTCAATATCTATCGGTGATATATGGATGGAAAACGATCATTAATTGGAAGATATATATCCTAATACAGTCAAACATAATCCAATGCACCATATTGCAACACACAAAAGAGGCAACCATGTACCAAGAAGAGAAACAACTTTAAAAGAACAATGTTTTCTCTCTTTTAAGCATTTATCTGTTACAGAGAATACATGATATTCATCAAGATTATGTAATATTTTAAGAACGATATCCAATTTTATGTAAATTCTGTAAACAGAAAACCACAATAACGATTGAATTATCACGCCAATAAGTAGTATCCATATGAGATTAGCATTGCTCCTTACTGTTACAGCTGCCATTAGAATTAATGAAAAAATAATGAAAAAATAGTTTAGTCTAGTACAAAATAAATTCTCCATAAACTCTCTTTCTTCATAAAAAGTCCAATCTCCATTTTCCCTTTGTTTTTCATAAAACCGAAGAAAATCGGCTTTGGAAAGAGTGGATGGTTCAAGTAGACAAGAAATACGCGTACTCATTTTTTGATTATCGTCTTTCATACAGTATTTTTCGTATCTCTTATTTAATAGCAAAGAAATATAATTTTTCAAGATAATTTTTTCTATTTCCCATAAAGTCGGAATAGATGAATCTAATTCATCAGGTCATAAATAGAAAGTTTGGAAATCTTTTAATAAAACAAAATATTACAGAAAAAATTATAAATATAATAAAAAACCATTTATAAAGTCACTAATTTTCAATTAACAATTTACACATACCCCGGCTGGGCGGACATGCGGCCGGAAATCATGCCGAGCACGCAGAAAAAGGTATAAACCAGGCAGAACGGCAGGAAGGAACCGCCCTGGTGGAGGAAGGAGGTGAACAGCAGGCTCAGGGCAGCGCCCATGGTGAAGCCGATGCCCTGGGACATGCCGGAAAGCCTGATCGCCTCCGACGGGGTTCTGGCCCGTTCCACCATCAGCGCCATTCCGCGGCTGAAAACGGTTCCCGTCGCCAGGCCGAACAGAATGGCCATCCAGACAGCCCAGTCCAGCGGAAGATACAGGATGCCCCAGCAGGAAAGAGCCGCCAGGGCCATGGCCATCACGATGAGAAGGCCCCGGCCCCCCGTGGCTTTTTCCAGAGCGTGCGCGGAGAGCGTGGCGGGAAGCTGGGCAAACATGGCTACGGAAAGGATGAAACCTGCGTCCACGTAGCTCATGCCGCGCTGCCTCAGGAAGATGGGAATCCAGGTGTAAAAGAAATAGGCTGCCCCCACCCGGCTCAAATAAAAGATGGTGACCTGCCATGCCTTGCTGCTGCGCAGCAGGTTGCGGCCGGAAGAATCCGGATCGCGCTGGAACACTCCTACCGGATGCTTGAGGAAGTACGCGCCCCACACCAGCATTCCCAGCAGGATGGGAATAATCCATATTCCCAGCCCAAAGCGCCAGCCGCCCAGCATGTTGGAGATGGGAACGGACAGGCCGGAGGCCACCGCGCTCCCCACGCCGATCATGGCGCTGTAAATGCCCATCATGGCGGAGGCGTGGTCCGGAAACTGGTGCTTGATCAGTCCGGGAATAGCCGCTCCGGCAATCCCCATGCCCAGCCCCATCAGGACCATGCCGCCGTACAGGCCCGCCACGCCGTCCCAGCTGCGCCAGAAAATACCGGCCACGGCCAGAAGCTGGAACCAGAAAATGATCTTCCACGGCGTCAGCCAGCGCGCCACGCGCGGAGAAATGGGCGCGGCCACGCCCAGCACAAACACGGGCAGCAGGGCAAACAGCCCTGAATTTTCAAGGGAAAGGCCCATATCCTTTTCAATCGTTCCCAACAGCGGGTCCGGAGAGTCAAATCCGGTCCGCAGATTGAAACAAATGATCAAAAAGGCCACAAGCAGCAGCATCTTTCCCTTCATGCTTCCGGAAGTTCCTGCCTTATCCATCCCATGTTATACAGCCGTTCCCCCGCCCCCGTTCAAAAGTAAAAAACTTTTCCGGCTGTATGCGGCAGGGGGCCCGGGAAACGGTTTGCGCGGCTGGACGGAATGCGAAGCATGAACTCCGCAGAATGAGGGAAGCCGAACGTGGAACAAATCACTCTCTTGACCCCGGCACCGCAGCCATCAGGAAAGGCAGAGGAAGACATGTTCCCGCAGCTTGAACGAAACAGGCCGCCTGGGAATGAAGGCCTCCCGGCCTTCGGGAATCCATCCTGGGAGCGCAGCAAGCCAAGCTCTGGAAAGGCAGCCATTTATATCTCTCCTTTTCCAGTTTTTCCACTCACATCTAAAAAAACACCATCATATTAAAAAAGAATGTCTTACGGCTTGTCTGCATTTTATATTCCTATAGGAATATTTGGAATTAAACTAAATTCCCTTGACGATGAATATTTTCAGTATTACAAGCGGATATGCCTACTACATGCCCGTCCCCTGAAAAATGCCTCCGATACGCCGAGACCGTCCAACGGTTCGGCATCAATTTTCTGAGAGTGGCCGTCTTCATCGTCTTTGCCTGGATTGGCGGCCTCAAGGCCTTCCAGTATGAAGCGGACGGCATTGTTCCCTTCGTAGCCAACAGCCCGATGATGAGTTTCTTCTACGACAAGAAGGCTCCCGAATACAAGCAGCACATGAATAAGGAGGGAGCCGTGGTGCCGGCCAATATCGCATGGCACAAGGAAAACAACACCTACGGCTTTGCCTACGGGCTGGGAATCCTGATCGTCTCCATCGGCACGCTCGTACTGCTGGGCCTCTTTTTCCCGAAGGTGGGCCTCATCGGCGACTGCCTGCTCATCATCATGACCGCCGGAACCTTGTCCTTCCTGATAACCACCCCGGAAACGTGGGTGCCCGACCTGGGCGGACCCAACCACGGCTTCCCCTATCTGTCCGGGGCGGGACGCCTCGTCATCAAGGATATCGCCATGATGGCCGGAGGCTTCATCCTGCTGGGCACGGATTTCAAGCGCATCCTGAAGGCGCGCCTCGGTTGCCCAAGGAGCGGGGAATCCTGCTGCAAGAACTGATTCTTTCCGTCACCGCCTCTGCCGAACGGCAGAGGCTTTTTTATGCGTTAATGTTCCATATGCAGCCGTCTGGAGCGGCTTAACCTCTTGCGTCAATTGAAAGAAAATCAAGCGTCAGCGAAGGAATAATAAAAAAGGGCGCAGTCCCTGGCCGCATTCCGTTCAGAAACCGCAGAGGCCTGCGGCGCCCCGGGAACCGTTCCTCCTGCATTCAGAGCGGGAGCACGGAACAGCCGCCTGTTCCGCTAAATTTCTCCCGGCAGGGAATGGAGGTACATGTCAGGGCGTCCGTGCTGTTTTCCAGCACGTCCATGGTGAGCTGCAAGGGTTCCGCGTAAATTTCAGGATAATCCGCTTCCCCTATTTCCGGCCTCACGCGGAACGCGAGCCGTTCCTTCTCCAAATCCATCTCCGCCCGGATGCCCTCTTTATTGCCCCTGGCGTCAAGTCTGATCCACCTGCCCGGATCTTGCAGAAAAACCGCATTCAGGGCATGGATGCAGTACCCGCTTCCCGGCGTATCTTCCAGCGTCAGCCGCTGGTAGCATATCCCCGCCGGGATGCCGCAGGCTCTGAGCAGGGCCGCAAGCAGATTCGCCTTAGCCCAGCAGATGCCCGTTTTCTCCCGCAGCACGTCTGACGCCGAAACCGTCACTCTTTTATCCTGCGCATCCCATGAATGGCTTATTTCATCCCTCACGAAGCGGTAGGCGCCTGCTATCCATTCCAGCTCTCCTTTACCTGCGGCGCGGAGCCGGGCGGCCCTGTCCAGCACCAGCTCATGCTTCCAGTCAATATAAGGACTGGTTTTCAAATATTCACTGAGGTCGTTGACGATGGCGGCCATGCTTGCTTCTTCACCTCTTACTGGAAAACCGGAAGGAAGTACAGGCGGAAAAGGCCACGCAGGTTCCGGGGGCAAGATGGAGCTTCACGATGAAGAAATCAGCCACGGTGTCCTGGGCATGCAGCAGGCCTGATAAGAGCGAAAGCATTCCGGTTTTCGTACCTGAACTTATCCCAAGCGCGGCAAAGGGAAATTTCTGCGTTTGCCGTTCATGGTTTTGCAAGGGGCGGGAGCCCTTGTTCCCGGGACGCGGCCATAAAAATACACCGGAGAAGACGTATGGGGCGATTATTCACCTGGCCGCTTTCCTGTGGCCGGAGGGCCGTCATGGAGCGAGAACACCCCCATGAAAAAGCGCCGCCGTTCCGGAGAACGGCGGCGCCCGAACACGCTAACCTCTTAAGCTTTTATTTGGCGGGACGCTTGCCGTACGCCAGCGTACGCTTGCCATCCCAGGAAACGGCCTCAATCCGGGTGGAGCCCTCCGGATAGGGAACCGTGGTGGAGGAGTTGTCCTTGGAATCCGTCCCCACCATGGTGATGCGGACCATTTCCTTATCCTTGTAGGTTTCAAAGACGGCGGCGTTTTTCCACACGTCATGGGAGATGATGCGCCGGTTGCCCTGTTCCGTGATGCCCTGGTTGCAGGCGCCCCGGACGGGCAGGCGGTTCTTGTACGCCTCCACGCTGTTGACGGAAAGGTAGTAAATGACGGGGCTTTCCGGCTTCTTGTACTTTCTGGCGTACGCAATCAGGTTTTTGCAATCGGACTCCGTGATGGTCATGCGGGCGCAGGTGTAGTCGTCCAGTTCCTGGTCAATGGGCTTGAGCATGCCGGTCTTCTGGAAGAAATCCGTCAGGTCCTGTTTGGAGACGTCGCAGGCGTTCTTCATGAACGCAAGCTGAAGCTCGCCGTCCTTCTTCCCCTTGGTGTCCATCTTGATGGCCTTGTAGAAGATGTCCGGATAGAAGTCGGGATTGCCCTTCCCGGCCACCTTGAAATACAGCTCCAACTGCCACAGGGGAGCCAGCTTGACAAAGTGGTCGTGCACCATCGGGCGGTTGTCCCCTCCGGAACGCTTGTCCGGGCCAGTCTGGATGAGCCAGTTTTCCCCCTTCAGGATGCCGTTGTTCAGGTAGGCGTTAAAGCGGCCGCCGATCATGTTGCCGTCCCCGCCGTTGATGCGTTCATGCTCCAGGCGCATGCTGGAGGGATTCAGCATGTAGTTCACGTAGGCGGAGTAAATGTTGTTGGTCACTTCCCCGGTGGATACCCATTTCATGGCGGGGCGCACCTGGTTGACATGGCCGAATTCATGGGCGATGCCCCAGGCGCTGCCGGGAATCTTGTCCGGATTGCCCACTTCCCCCATCGTGCCGTTGTGGAAGGCGGCGCCCGTGCCGTCCGCGTGCATGAAGCCATTCCAGATCACGCGGCCGAACATCCGGTTTTTAGGCAGCATCTTGTACTTGTACAGGCCCATGATCTGCTGCTCCATGCCGATGATCTTGTCATACAGGGCGATCAGTTCCTCCCCCTTGTCCGGGCAGAATTTCTTGAGTTCCTCCACCGGATAAACCAGGTGCACGCGGCTGCCAACGATGTCCACCACCTCCGTGGGGGAATTTTCCAGCATCTTCTTCCAGTCGCTGTTCTTGCTCACGCCTCCCACGAACACGCCGTTCACCTTGCCGGACGGGATGGAGAGCCGTACCTTGGGAGCTTTCTTGTAGTTGGGCGTGAAGTATTCAATGTAGCCCAGCCCCTTGTTTTTCGCCTTGATGATGTTGATTCCCGCCTTGAGGGGGTAGGAGCTGCGGCCTCCGTCACGCCCGAAGTTGTGGATGACCAGGTTCAGTTTTTCCCCTTTGGGGTCTTCCATGACCAGCAGCACGTCCTCCCCTTCCTCAAAAAAGATGCCGGTGGGGTTTTCAAACTTGCTGTACTGGCTGGTGCGCAGGCGGTCCGCCAGGTCCTTGACCGGTTCGTACGGTTCCGCCGTGATGGCGCGCGCCTTGCGGTCATATTTTTTCTCCGCCATCTGGCGGGCGAGCCCGCGCACGAAGGGATCCTTGATTTTGGCGATGCGGTCACGCGTGACATTGGGTTTCAGCGCCAGCATGAAGTCATTGGTGAAGACGTTGGAATCCAGCGCCTTCAGGCCCGCTTCCGTAATCGGAACGGACCCGGTCTCCTGGGCGGAAAGCACGCCGCCGCCCAGCATGCCGCAGAGAGCGAGCAAAATGGCTCCCTTTTTCAAGAATGGTAAGAGGATCATGTTTATAAAACTATACTGATCAGTTTCCTGAATTGTTTCAAGGAAAAATCCTCCGGCAGGAACATGGACGGAAAAAGGCCGTTTTTGTGACATGGGGCGTTCCTGCCACCGCTTAAAAACTGTCCATCCCCTTGACGAGATCCCTATAATGGCACCCGTAACACATTTTTCCATATGAATACAGAAACGCATCAATTCCAGGCGGAAGTCCGGCAGCTGCTGGACATTGTCATCAACGCCCTTTACAGCGACCGGGAAATCTTTGTGCGGGAGCTCGTTTCCAACGCCTCCGACGCCCTGGAGAAGCTGCGCTTGAAACAACTGACGGATTCCAACATCTACCAGCCGGAAAAGCCTCTGGAAATCAGCATCACCACGGACAAGGAGAACAAGACCATCACCATCGCGGACACCGGCATAGGGATGACGGAAGCGGACCTGGTGGAAAACCTGGGGACCATCGCCCATTCCGGCACCAAAAAGTTCATGGAAGCCCTCAAGCAGAAGCAGGAAGGCGGCGCGGACCTGATCGGCCAGTTCGGCGTGGGCTTTTACAGCTCCTTCATGGTGGCGGACCAGGTGGAGGTCTTTACCCATTCCTACGAACCGGAGGCGGCCTCCCTGCGCTGGACTTCCAACGGACGGGAGGGCTACAGCATTGAAACCCTTGACGAACCGCTGGACCGCGGCACCCGCATCGTCATCCACCTGAAGGATGAGTATGAGGAGTTTTCCCAGGAATACCGCGTGAAGGAGCTCCTGCGCCGTTATTCCAACTTCGTGGGCTTCCCCATCAACTTCAACGGAGAGCACATCAACACCGTCCAGGCCATCTGGTCCAAGTCCAAATCAGACGTGAAGCCGGAGGAATACGACGAGTTTTACCAGTTTATCTCCCATACGGATGAAAAGCCCCTGTCCTACATGCATTTCAGCGCGGACGCCCCCATCATGCTGAATGCCCTGCTTTTCATCCCCAAGCGTAATCCGGAAATGTTCGGCTTCGGCCGCGTGGACGCCAACGTCTCCCTGTACTGCAAGCGCGTGCTGATTGACGCCAAGCCGGAAGGCCTGCTTCCGGAATGGCTGCGCTTCCTGAACGGCGTGGTGGACAGCGAGGACCTGCCCCTGAACATTTCCCGCGAAATGCTCCAGGACAATTCCCTGGTGCGCAAGATCAGCGACATTATCACCAAGCGCTTCATCAAGCACCTGGACAAACTTGCCAGGGACGAAAAAGAAACCTATAAGGAATTCTACGGACAGTTTTCCCGCTACCTGAAAGAAGGGGTGGTCACCTCCTGGCCGAACAAGGAATCCCTAGGCAAGCTGCTCCGTTTTGAATCCACCGCCACGGAGCCGGAGGAAACGACCTCTTTCGAGGAATACATCACCCGCATGAAGGAAGGGCAGACGGCTATTTACGCGCTCACCGGCCCCTCCCGCTCCCACCTGGAAAACAGCCCGTACCTGGAAGCCTTCAAGGCCCGCGGATACGAAGTTGCCTTCTTCACGGACCACGGGGACGAGTTCGTGCTGGACTCCCTGTCCAGCGTGGACGGCAAGCCCGTCACGATGATCGACCGCGCCGACGTGGAGCTTCCCGAGCTGGAAGAGGAACAGAAGGACGCCCTGCCCCAGGAGGAAGCCACCGCCCTGGAAGAATGGCTGAAAGAACTGTACCCGGACAAATTCTCCAAGGTCACCCTGGGCAAGCGCCTGGTCAGCGGAGCCGCCGTGGCCCTGCAAAGCGGCAATGACATGGGCCCGGAAATGAGGGCGTACATGAAAGCCATGGGGCAGGAAATCCCCGAAAGCCATCCCCAGCTGGAACTGAACCCCTCCAACCCGCTGGTGAAGAAGCTCTCCGCCCTGAGGACGGAAAATCCGGAACTGGCCCAGATGGTGGCGGACCAGATCGCGAACACCGCCCTGCTCCGCGCCGGCATGCTGGACGATCCCGCCGTGCTGGCCCAGTCCTCCCAGGCCCTGATGGAGCAGCTCCTGCTTAAATAAAGCCTCCGGCGGAAACGGCCTCTTTCACAAGCCGCTCCCTGCCCCGGGGGCGGCTTTTTCCTTTCATTCCCCGTCATGAACGCGTTCCACCACATGCCCCGGCACTTCCTGTTCCTGAAGCTGGCCTATCAAACGGGCATGTGCCTGCTGGCCCTGGTCGCCGTGACGCTGGCGGCCATTGACCTGACTTCCGAGGCGGCGGAATGGGAAGTGACGGCAGACCGGGTCATTTACTGGATTTTCGTGCTGGATTACGTGGTCCGCTTCTCCATCAGCAGGTCCAAATGGCTCTTCGTCAAGGACCATGTCTGGGACCTGCTGGCCATCATTCCCTTTGACGTGCTGTTCCGTCTGTTCAGGTTCGCCTCCCTCGGCGAGATTCTGCGGCTCGCCAGGTACCTGGACCTGTTCTCCTACGCCATGAGGTTCACCACGCGCATCAGGCGTTTCTTCAACACGAACGGATTCAAGTACATCTGCATTGCCGCCCTGGTCATCATCCTGCTGGGGGCCGTGGGCATCCATCTGGCGGAAGGCATGAGCCTTCCCAACGGCATCTGGTGGTCCTTTGTCACCGCCACTACCGTGGGCTACGGGGACACCTACCCGGTCACCACTCCCGGAAAGTTCCTGGCCGTTTTCCTGATGCTCACGGGCATCGGCTTCGTGGGAACGCTGACCAGCACCATCACCTCCTTCTTCCTGCATCCCCATGCGGGAGAACCCATGCCGTACAGGGAGGAGGAAATTGAAGCCATCAAGAAGAAGCTGGACGGCCTCTCCTCCATGACGGACGAGGACATAGACACCATGGCGGCCCTGCTGAAAACCCTGCGGGACGCCCCGCACGCATCTTCCCCTTCAGAGCTGGAAACTCCTGCCTCCGGCCCCGGCACTTTACCGCAAAAGCCGGAATGACCCGAATGCCGGATGCGTCTCTGCACCCCTCCTGCCGTCCTCCCTTCTTTTTGCACCAAGACTGACAAAAATCCGTCTGGCATTGCACGGGCAAAGGCGGACAATCCCTCTGTGCCGCCTCTCTCCTTTTTCCAACCTCTCCGCCTTTCTCCATCATGCCAGTGACCAGCCCCCCCCGCGCCTGGGCCGAAATCGACCTCGGGGCCATCCGCCATAACCTGAACGTCGTCAAGCAGGCGGCCAAGGGTGAATATTACATGCCCGTGGTAAAGGCGGCAGCCTACGGTCACGGGCTGGAACAGGTCTGCCGCACCCTGGATTCGGAAGGCATCGCCTTCTTCGGAGTCGCCAACGTGGGGGAAGCGCGGCGCATCAGCCAGGCGGGGTGCCGCACCCGGCCCTATATCCTGGGTCCCGCCTTTCCGGAGGAACGGGAGGAAATCGTGCTGAACGGCTGGCGTTCCTTCATCTCCACCATGGAGGAAGCCGTGCACTACAATTCCCTGGCGCGTCTGTACGGGAAGACGCTTCCCATCCATATCTCCGTGGATACGGGCATGGGCCGCGGCGGATTCCTGCCGGACCAGCTTGAAGAATTGCTCTCCCGCCTGGGGGAACTGGACAGCCTGTACATGGAAGGGCTGGGCGCGCACCTGCCCTGCGCGGACGAGGACCGGGAAATCACCCTCCGGCAAATTGCCCGCTTTGAACAGATGGCCGCCCGCATCCAGGAAAAACTGCCCCTGAAGTACTGCCATCTGGCCAACAGCGCCGCTTCCCTGGATTATGAGATTCCCTCCAACAACATGTGCCGCCCCGGGCTGGTGCTGTACGGCTTTTCCCCCATTACCTCCCCATGGGCCGCGCAGTTGAAGCCGGCCATGGCCCTGTTCTCCCGCCTGACGGTGGCACGCACGCTGCCGGAGGGGCACGGCATTTCCTACGGAGGCACCTTTGTAACGGACCATCCCACCAGGGTGGCTACCGTGGGCATAGGCTATGCGGACGGCTACGTGCGCTCCCTGGCCCACAAGGGCGCCCGCGTGATGGTGGACGGCGTCTCCTGCCCGCTGCTGGGGCGCGTGACGATGGACCAGATCATGGTGGACGTCAGCCGGGTGCCGCACCCGGAACCGGGCATGACCGTGGAGATCATGGGGCCGAACATTCCCGTGACGGAACTGGCGGAAAAGGCCGGTACCATTTCCTGGGAAATTTTTACCGGAATAGGCCCCCGGGTGCCGCGCCACTACATCCACTGAACCCTCTGCCGGAGAAGCGGTCCGCCCGTGTTCCCTTATTCCGCGCGGTGCCTTCATTCCCGATTGACGGGCAGCCTGAAATATCGTTTATTGATCCGGTATGATGAAGGTTTCCACCAGAGGACGCTATGCACTGCGCCTGATGATTGATCTTGCCCAGCACAATGACGACGGCTACATCTCCCTGAAGGAGATTTCAGCCAGGCAGGACATCACCGTACGGTATCTGGAACAAATTATCGCCATCCTGCTGAAAGCGGGCTTCGTTCAGAGTTTCCGGGGGAAGTCCGGCGGCTACCGCCTGTCCCGGCATCCCCGGGAATACACCACGGAAGACATCCTGAAACTGACGGAAGGCTCCCTGCTGCCCCTTTCCTGCACGGCTTCCCAGAACAGCCCGTGCCCGCGGGCGTCAAGCTGCGCCACGCTGCCTTTCTGGCGGGGGCTGCAAAAGGTCATTGAGGATTACCTGGGCCGCGTCACGCTGGAGGACCTGTCCGAGCAGCAGAAGGAAATCGGCTGCGACTACGGAGCAGGCATTTAACCGGAGCACCCGGCCTGAACATTTTTTCGCCCCTTTTTTGTTTTGGCCTTATGTCCCACTTTTTTTACCCGGCACTTGACATCCCGTCCCGCTTTAACTATCTATTCCCTACTTTCCCGATAGGAATATAAAAAATATGAATAAGAACCATCGTTTTGAAACGCGCCAGATCCACGTGGGCCAGGAAAATCCGGACCCGGCCACGGATGCCCGCGCCGTGCCGATTTACGCCACCACTTCCTATGTCTTCAAGGACTCCGAACAGGCGGCCGCCCGTTTCGCCCTGGCGGAGCCGGGCAACATCTACAACCGCCTGATGAACCCCACGGCAGACGTTTTCGAAAAGCGCATCGCCGCCCTGGAAGGGGGAGCGGGCGCGCTGGCGGTAGCCACCGGAGCGGCGGCCATCGCCTATGCCGTCCAGAATATTGCGCGCGCCGGGGACCACATCGTTTCCGCCGCCAACGTGTACGGCGGCACTTACAACCTGTTTGCCCATACATTTGCCGAATCCGGCATTGAAACCACCTTCGTGGACGGCAGCAATCCGGACAATTTCGCCAAGGCCATCCGGGAAAATACGAAGGCCCTGTACGTGGAAAGCCTGGACAACCCGAACTGCAACGTTGCGGACATAGACGCGCTGGCGGAGGTGGCGCACGCCCGCGGAATTCCGCTCATTGTGGACAATACCTTCGCCTCCCCCTTTCTGTTCCGCCCTCTGGAGCATGGCGCGGACGTGGTGGTGCATTCCGCCACCAAATTCATCGGCGGCCACGGAACGGCGATGGGCGGCGTGATTGTGGACGGCGGCAAGTTCGACTGGACGCAGAATGATAAATTCCCCGGCATCAGCCAGCCCAACCCGAACTGCCACGGCGCCGTGCTGGCGGAAATCTGCGGCCCTCTGGCCTACATCATGAAGATCCGGACCACCCTGCTGCGGGATACGGGAGCCACCATCAGCCCGTTCAATTCCTTCCTGCTGCTCCAGGGGCTGGAAACCCTTTCCCTGCGGGTGGAGCGCCATGTGCAGAACGCCCTGCGCGTGGTGGATTACCTGGCGGCTCATCCCCAGGTGCAGAAGGTGAACCATCCCTCCCTGCCGGACCATCCGGACCACGAACTTTACCGGAAATATTATCCGAACGGCGGCGGCTCCATCTTCACCTTTGAAATCAAGGGTGGCGCGGAAAAGGCTCGCAAGTTCTGCGAAAGCCTGGAATTATTTTCCCTGCTCGCGAATGTGGCCGACGTCAAGTCCCTGGTGATTCATCCGGCCTCCACCACCCACTCCCAGATGACGGAGGAGGAACTGAAGGCGGCAGGCATCTCGCCCTCCACGGTGCGGCTTTCCATAGGCACGGAACATATCGACGACATTCTCGAAGACCTGGAACAGGGCTTCCGCGCCATTCTCTAACGATTTAACGGCTACAACGCTCTTTTCCTACAAGCCATGAGAATTTACAGAAACATTACAGAACTGATCGGCGGCACTCCTTTGCTGGAGCTGACCAATTACGAACGCAAAAACGGCCTGAACGCCGCTATCCTGGCCAAGCTGGAATACCTCAACCCCGCCGGCAGCGTGAAGGACCGCATCGCCCGGGCCATGATTGACGCCGCGGAAGCCTCCGGAGAGCTGAAGCCGGATTCCGTCATCATTGAACCCACCAGCGGGAACACGGGCATCGGCCTGGCGGCGGTGGCCGCCTCCCGCGGGTACAGGATCATCCTGACCATGCCTGAAACGATGAGCGTGGAACGCCGCAACCTGCTGAAGGCCTACGGCGCGGAACTGGTGCTGACGGACGGCGCGCTGGGCATGAAGGGAGCCATTGCCAAGGCGGAGGAACTGGCCGCAGGACTCCCCAACAGCTTCATTCCCGGCCAGTTCGTCAACCCGGCCAACCCGGAAGTCCATTTCCGGACCACCGGACCGGAAATCTGGAACGACACGGACGGCAAGGTGGACATCTTCGTAGCAGGCATCGGCACCGGAGGCACGATTACGGGCGTAGGCAAGTACCTCAAATCACGCAATCCGGAAATACGGATCGTGGCCGTGGAGCCGTCCGCCTCCCCGGTGCTGACCCAGGGAACCGCCGGCCCCCACAAGATTCAGGGCATTGGCGCGGGTTTCGTGCCGGAAACGCTGGATACCTCCGTGTATGACGAAGTCATCACCGTCACCAATGAAGACGCCTTCGCCACCGGCAAGGAGCTGGCGCGCACGGACGGCGTGCTGACGGGCATTTCCTCCGGCGCAGCGCTCTGGGCCGCCACGCAGGTGGCACAGCGCCCGGAAAACGCAGGCAAGACCATCGTGGTCCTGCTGCCGGACACGGGGGACCGCTACCTCTCCACCCCCCTGTTCACGGACTAATCCTTCCCATCCTCCAGCCATGAAAGAATTCAGCCTCCATCTCTACCTGGTCACTGATGAAGCGGCCAAATGCCGCCACAGCCTTCTGGAAACCGTCCAGAGGGCGGTGGACGGCGGCGTCACCATCGTTCAGTACCGCTCCACCAATCCGGACGCGGGCACCTGCTACCGGGAAGCGCTGCCCATCCGGGACTTCCTGGCGTCCCACGGCGTTCCCTTCATCGTCAACAACCGCATTGACCTCGCCCTGGCGCTGGACGCGGACGGCGTCCACATCGGCCAGCGCGATCTTCCTGTTCCTGCCGTCAGGGCCATGATCGGCCCGGACAGGATTCTGGGGCTTTCCGTCTCCAACGCGGACCAGCTCCGCGCCGTAGACGCCGCCCTGGTAGACTACCTTGGGATGGGGCCTGTCTTTCCCACCATCTCCAAGCTGAACGCCCCGCCCGTGCTGGGCGTGGACGGCTTCGCCGCCCTGGCCTCACAATCTCCCCTGCCCGTCGTCGCCATCGGCGGGCTGGACGTGGAGCGCGCCCGGCTGGTGCGCGCTACGGGAGCGGCCAGCGGCATTGCCGTCGTCTCCGCCATTTGCGGAGCGGAGGATCCGGAAGCCGCCGCACGGGCGCTGGCCTGACCGGCTGCATTCCGGAAACAAGCGGGCAGCAAAACATTCTTTCAAACGCCATGCCTTCACCAACTGACCTCGTCCATGCCGTCTCCGCCGATCTGGAAAAAATCCGGGAGACGGCTCCGTTGGTTCTCTCTCTGACCAACTCCGTCGTCCAGCCCCTGACGGCCAACCTGCTGCTGGCCGCAGGAGCCGTTCCCGCCATGCTTAACGATGCGGAGGAAGCCGTGGAAATGCTCCGCGGCGGAACGGGAGCCCTGCTGGTCAACCTGGGCACCGTGACGCGCGAACAGGGCGCCGTCATGCAGACGGCGGTGCAGGAAGCCAACCGGCTGGACATCCCCTGGGTTCTGGACCCGGTAGCCGTTGGAGCTCTCTCCCTGCGTACGCGGCTGGCGGAACAGTTGAAGGAACGGAAGCCCCGCATCATCCGCGGGAACGCCTCTGAAATCATGGCTCTGGCCGGGTACTCCTCCGTCACGAAGGGACCGGAAAGCACCAGCTCCAGCGCAGACGCCCTGCAGGCGGCCAGGGAACTGGCCCTGCATACGGGGGCGGCTGTCCTCGTCACGGGCCGCACGGACTATTCCACGGACGGCCGCCAGGTGATTTCCACGGAAAACGGACATGCCATGATGTCCCGCGTCACGGGCGTGGGCTGTTCCATGGGCGCGCTGGCCGCCGCCTGCGCCTCCGTCTCCTCCTCCCCCTTGCAAGCGGCCGTCTCCACGGCCGTATTAATGGGCATCGCGGGGGAAATGGCCTTTGAACAGAGTCCCGCTCCGGGCTCTTTTGCCGTCTCCCTGCTGGACAGCCTGTACTCCCTTTCTCCGGAAGAAGTGGCGCGGAGAGCGCGCATTCTTCCCTTTTAAACCGTTACTCCTCCTTCCCGTAACCGCGGAAAAGCAGCGCGCCGCACTCCCTCCGGAATGCGGCGCGTTGAATTTACAGGCCTTCTTTATTCGTTCCGCGGAACGGAACGGCGCAGGAACACCGCTCCCAGCGCAGCCATCAGCAGCATGCATGAGGACGGTTCAGGAACAGGAGCAGGCGCCGTAGCCGTAAACGCCGATGCCATGGCTGAAGAAGCTTCCGGAGCCGCATTCGGCGTCCACACCATGCTCACTTCCTTGGAATCCTCGTTCTTCTGGAGGCTCCACTGGCCGTACGCCGCGTAATCTCCGGCGGAAGACGCATCCAGCGTGAAATTACCCGTCAGGGTCGCGTTCGCTCCCCCCTCAATGAAGTTCAGGATGTGGGAGGTTCCCCAGAAGTCGGTGGAATAGTCGAGGCTCAACGCCGCCAGCTTCAGCTTGGCCCCCGCGTCAATCTGGAAGACGCCGGACTGAAGCATCAGGCTGTTGTACGCCAGTTCATTCCCGGCGGAACCGCCCATGGACAAGGTCAGTTCAAAGACGGAGCCGGACTGAAGCGTCGTATTCCCGGACAGGGTGGCGGAACCGGACAGAATGCCGCCGTTCTTCACCAGAATATTATTCCCCAGGCTGACCGTGCCCGCATCCGTCCCCAAGCCTCCCAGTACCAGGCAGCCACCGGAATTGACCGTCGCCATCCCCGTCCCGAGAGCCTGGTTGGAGGCCGCTGCCAGCGTTCCCCCATTGACGGACGTTCCGCCGGAATAGGTATTCTTTCCGGATAAAACCATGATCCCCTCTCCTGTCTTGGCAACGGAGCCCTTTGCTCCGGAGTAATTGACGATGTTGGCTGATACTTTTAAATCCGCCTCCGCCGTGCCGCGCTCCACCGCAAAGACAGCAGGACTGCCTCCCCTCAGCTTGACATTAACCGTCCTGATTTCCGAGGCCCTGTCCGCCGCCCTTACCTGGAAAACGGTATCCGTCCAGACCTCCATGCTTCCCTTCGCCACGCCGTCCAGCGTCCCTCCTGCCAGGGTGACGGTCATGTTCCGGAAGGTCTGGTTCCTGGTATCATTCTGGAACAGGGTTCCTCCGTTAATTTCCACATGGCTGACGCAGGCCTCATTTCCCGAATTGCCGAAACAGTCCACCCCGCGCAGGGAAACCGTTGCGCCCCGGTTGATAACCAGCCCTCCGCGGATAATACCTTCCTCACCTCCTGAAATAAGCATCAGCGTTCCTTCATTGACCGTAGTTCCTCCGGTATAAGCCTGGTGTTTCTGCACGGCGAGCATTCCGGAACCGTTTTTCACGAGGCGGCCCGTCCCGGATATTTGCAAATTAACGGAGCCGGCGCGGAGCGAATTGAAAGCGAGGGTTCCATTGTTGACAATCGTTCCCGTACCCAGGGAACCGTCTTTTTCCCCGTCACCCACGGCGAGCGTCCCCGCATCAATGACGGTACCTCCGGAATAGGAATTGGCCCCGGTCAGCACCAGCGTTCCTTCCCCGGTTTTCACAAGAGAGCCGGTTCCTGAAATAACGCCGGATTCCGTCGCGGAACCGGAGTCCACTTCCGCCCTCATGACGGCCCCGGAACCGGATAGAGCCACGTTCCCGCTGTGACTGCCGCCGGAAAGAATGGCATACGTCCCTCCGTCCGCCACGTTCACGGAAGAGCCAACTTCCGCATGGCCTCCCGCCGTGAACCGCGCACCGCTCTCCACATTCACCGTTCCGGTGGCAAAGAGGGCCGTCTCCCAGTCGTTCTCATCCACATAGCCGCCCGCGTGCAGGGCATGCACCCCGGCTACCTTCACCTCACCTCCCTGCACCGTCCATGTCCCGGTATTGAAAATATGCCCGGACAGGTTCCAGACGGAACCTTCTCCCGTGCCGGGCGCGTACACCACATGAAGCTGGCCGTCCTTCAAGGCCCCTCCGTCCATGAAGCCTCCAAGATAGTCCTGCGCCCCGTGCCCCGTAAACGTGAATGTCACGGCGGTATTCGCACGGAAATTGCCGAAGCAGGCTCCGGAATCCAGATGCGTGATGGCATTCAGCGTCAAATTATGCCCGTACATGTCCACCACGCCCCCGCGGTGGCCGAAGATGAACTCCCCGGACACTTGGTTTTCCCCGGCAAGGCGCACCATTACTCCGCCCCCGTTCAGCTTCACGTTACGGGCCGCGTAGCCGTCCCTGTCCAGAATCAGATTTCCGCCGCCGCCCACGTTGATGTCCGCCGCATTGTTCCCGTGGCCGCTGACGATCAAATCGCCTTCCCCAATCTTCCTCCACTCGTCTCCGGAGGCTCCGGTCAGCAAGGTGGTGACCGCAGCTCCCTTGTTCACCACAAAGCCCGCCGTATTCAGGCGGCGGGAAGAATCGCCCCCGTCGCTCAGCACGTAATCGCGGTTGAAGGTGAGGGAGCCCGCTCCGGTATCCACGGACCCCTGGAGCACGATTGTGCCGCCGGAGCCGTCAAAAATCAGATTATTGCAGGCGTTCAACTGCTCATTTGTAGCTTGTGTACCTTTCGTGGAGGTATCCCCGCGTAATCCGGCCGCCAATCCGGTGTAATCCGTAGTCACGCCTCTCTGCACAAAGGTCCCGTTGCCGTCCGTATCCGTCACGTTCCACAGTACGTCACCGCTCGCCGCAACGCTTATGGTACGGTTGAAGCTGTCCACGTAATCGCTGGCCCACTGGTTGCCGGAACGCATCTGGGTAAACTGTCCATACCCGCTTCCACTGGCAGACTGTGCCGCACCTACCCACTCCCACTTGCCGGAATTCTCATTGTACACATAGCACGGGCTTCCACTATCCCCTGACAATCCACCGGAAGGCAATGGATTGGACTCCGAAGGCTTCTTGAAATTGTACCAGAACCGGTAAGCCGGATAGGTCTTGGCATTTTCCGGGTCTGGCTCTCCTGTTCCCGGAGCGCTGGCCTGCCCCTCAAAAACAAGGGTTCCTCCGGTCAAATAGCCATAAGAGGCATCAATCTTTTCCTGTTTGCCGTTTCCTGTGGCGACAGCCTGAACTCCGGAACCAGCTCTCATGACCAGCCTCCCTTTCATGTTGTCCAGGTATTCCGGGTCAGTCAGGTAAGGTGCGTATTCCGCCTCCGTCACGATCTTGCTCAATCGCTGCACACGGTAGTCGTATGTCAAATCGGACTTATCACCCCATGCATCCTTTCTCGTAACGCTGCGGTAGGAATCGTAAAAAGGAGTTCCTTGCTTGGCACCGAAACGAACCGTAAAGGAAACGAAATGGTTATAATAATCATGTGATACGGTGGCGATGAAGCCGGGACCGCCCACCAGCGCGGCCTCCCCGATGTGGGCATCCGCCACGCCGTCAAAATTCATCATTTTGGGGATAGTTCCCACGTAATTGCCATTCTTGTCGTAGATGGCGACGTCTTTGGCATTCACGTCAAAAATGCCCCGGTTTTCCGCGAAATCACGGTAGGTCTGAACATCAAACGAGTCAGACATCAACCCGCCATAGGCGGGAGTGAGGAGGCAGGCCGCCCCCAGCAGCCCGGAATAATGATAAACATTCATAAGAAATTGAAATTAAGTTATGATTAAACAAGGAACAGGCAAGTCTGCCGCACTTCCCATCTTCCAGTCCAGACCGTTTGCACGAACATCCGGCAGGGCTTCGGGAAGTGCGGCGGGGTTCTTCATCAGGCTCACCGCACACGGCGGCGGAAAATACACGTCCCCAGGCCTGCCAGCACCAGCAGCGCGGAGGAAGGTTCCGGAACCGGCGCAGGAGACGGAGCCGCGAGCAACGCCGCAGTTTCCGAATGGTCCAAAACGGCCTCGGCATTGGGAGTCCAGACCATGTTCACGGTTTTGGAATCCTCATCGCCCTGGAGGGACCAGGACCCATAGGAGCCATAATTTCCGGCTCCGGACAGGTCCAGCGTAAACGCCCCCTTCAAACTGGCGTTCGCGCCGCCTTCTATCAGGTTCAGGATATGGGAGGTCCCCCAGAAGTCGGAGGAATAATCCAGAGACACCGCCGCCAGCTTCAGCTTGGCTCCCGCGTCAATCTGGAAAACGCCGGACTGGAGCATCAGGCTGTTATACGCCAGTTCATCCCCGGCGGCCCCTCCCATGGACAGGGTGAATTCCAGCATGGACCCGGCATTCAAGGTAGTATTCCCGGACAGGGTGGCGGAACCGGAAAGAATGCCGCCGCTCTTCACCAGAATATCATTTCCAAGAGAAACGGAAGCCAAATCCGTTCCCAGGCCCCCAAGCGCCAAACGTGCGCCGGAGTTGACCGCCGCCAAACCGGTTCCCAGAGCCTGGTTGGAGGCCGCTACCAGCGTTCCCCAGTTAACCGTGGTTCCTCCTGAATAGGTATTTCTGCCGGAAAGCACCATGATCCCGGCCCCTTTCTTAATGAAGGAGCCCTTCACCCCGGAAGAGTTGATGATGTTGGACGAGACATTCAGGTCAGACGCAGACTTGCCGCGTTCCACCATGAACACCGTCGGATTGGCGTCCCGCAACAGCACGTTGATGTTCCTGATTTCCGAGGCTTTGTTCGCGGCTTTCACATTAACCACAGCCTTCGTCCAGATATCCATGCGGCCTCCCGTGACGCCATCCACTACAGCGCCCTTCAGGTTAAACACCGTATTCTGAAACGTCTGGTTGGCTTTGTCTCCAAAATACAGGGTGCCTCCTGTGATATTCACGTTCTTCACGGAAGCGTTCCCTCCGGAATAACCGAAGCTGTCGCCGCCCTTCAACGTCACCTGCGCCCCCTCCTGAATGGCAAGGTTCCCGCGGATCATTCCGTTGGCACCGCCGTAGCCCAGCACAAGCGCGCCTTCATTCACGGTGGTTCCTCCCGTATAGGAAAGCATCTTCTGGATGGTAAGCGTGCCGGAGCCGTTCTTCACCAGAGCTCCGCTGCCGGATACATTGACGTTCACGGCAACGGCATCAGAGCGGTTGAAGGCCAGCACCCCGTTGTTGACCACAGCCCCGGTTCCCAGGGAACCGCTGGTTCCGCCATCGCCCACAGTGAGCGTTCCTGCGGCAATTGTCGTTACTCCGCTGTAGGAATTATTACCCGTCAGCACCAGTTCCCCGGCGCCTTTCTGGATCAATGCCCCTGTTCCGGAAATGGCGTTTCCCGCCGTCATCTTGTCCGTCCTGTTGAACGCCAGCGTGCCGTCATTCACAACGGCGCCCGTTCCCAGGGAACCGGCTGTTCCTCCATTGCCTACCGTCAGGAAAGCTCCGGACAAAATGCGCGTTTCACCGGAATAAGTATTATCCGCCGCCAGGATGACTCCGCCTGAGGTCTCCATTCCCTGCGTATCCACCGTCATGGCATGGGCCCCTCCCAGGGAGCTGGCTACCGTCAGCGTTCCGCCGCCGCCGAACAGGTAACCCTGCGTTCCGGCCGTCACGGAACCGGACAGGACGGCCTGGCCGTCCGCCCCGATGTAAACGGAATCCAGTCCCATTCCGCCCAGGTCCAAACCCGACGTGCGGTCACCGGACAGCAGCAGTACGCCACCGGACGCATTGGACACGTGCGCCAGGGCTGCATCCACTTCCGCTCCAAGGGAAAACGAGGTTCCGTATTTGACGAGCACGTTCTTGTTCTCCAGGCCAAGGGAACGCACGTCCGTATAGGCAAGCCGTACTCCCCCATTCAACTCAATGGCTCCGGAAAAGGCGGCTCCGCCTTCCGAATCACTGTTATGCGCATTGGCAAGCACCACGGCGCCCGTATTGGATCCGTTGCCGATGGACAAGGTGCCGGAACCGCTGAGCTTCAAGTTCACCGTCAGCGTTCCTCCTCCCCCGCCCAGGGACCAGCCACCGTCCGCGGTCCAGCCGGATAGAACTTCCGTGGTTCCGGACGTTCCCAAATTCACCTCTCCCAATGCGCCGACGGACAAGTTTCTGAAGCCGTTCAGGCCGGAAATCGCCGCCTGGTCTTCCAGCAGCACGAACGTTCCGGAAGACGCCTGGTCCAGCTTTCCGGCAATAGCGGAAAAACCAGCGCCTTCCACAGCCAGGGCTCCGGCGGCATCCAGCGACCAGACAGCCTGCCCGAGAGCCCCGGCGGAAGAGGCGCGCACCAGGCCTTCTTCAACCGTGGCAGTTCCGGAAAAACTGTTGTTCCCGTTTTTCAGAAGCAGGGTTCCTTCCCCGGTTTTCACCAGAGAACCGGCTCCGGAAATCACGCCGGACTCCGTCGCGGACCCGGAATCCACCTCCGCACGGAACATGGATGCGGTTCCGGACAACACAACGTTTCCGCTGTGATTTCCCCCGGCCAGCACGCCATACGTGCCTCCGTCATCCACCTGCACGGCAGACACCACCAGGGAATGGCCGCCGGTGGTAAACCGGGCGCCGCTGTTCACCTGCACTGTTCCAGTGGAAAAGGAGGCCATCTGCCAGTCGTTCTCATCCACATAGCCGCCCGCGTGCAGGGTGTGCACTCCGGCCACCTTCACCTCTCCTCCCTGCACCGTCCACGTTCCGGTATTGAGAATATGGCCGGCCAGATTCCAGACGGACCCTTCCGCCGTGCCTGGTGCGTACACCACATTCATCAGTCCACGGGAAGCGGCCTCCCCGTCCCGCAAAGCCCCCAGGAACGTCTGTTCCCCGGAGCCCGTGAACGTAAGCGTTACGGTGGAATTGCCAAGGTAATTGGCAAAAACGGCTCCGGAATCCAGGTGAGTGATGGCGTTCAGCGTCAAATTGTGCCCGTACATGTCCACCACGCCCCCGCGGTGGCCGAAGATGAACTCCCCGGATACTTGGTTTTCCCCCGCCAGGCGCACCATTACTCCGCCGCCGTTCAGCTTCACGTTGTGCGCCGCGTAGCCGTCCCGGTCCAGAATCAGCATCCCGCTTCCTCCCACGTTGATGTCCGCCGCATTGTTCCCGTGGCCGCTGACGATCAAATCACCTTCCCCGATCTTCCGCCACTCGTCCCCGGAGGTTCCGGTCAGCAGCGTCGTCACGGTTGCCCCCTTGTTCACAACGAAACCCGCCGTATTCAGACGGCAGGAGGCATTTCCTCCGTCGCTCAATACGTAATCCCGGTTGAACGTGAGGGAACCCGCCCCCGTATCCACCGAGCCCTGGAGAACAATGGTGCCGCCGGAGCCGTCAAAAATAAGATTGTTGCACACGCCTATCTGCGTGTCCGAGGCCCGCGTTCCCTGTGTGGAGGTATCTCCTCGCAGGCCGGAGGCCAGCCCGGTGTAATCCGTGCTGATATCTCCCTGAACGAAGGTTCCGTTTCCGTCGCCATCCGTCACATTCCACAGAAGATCCCCACCCCCTTCCGACACGCTGACGGTGCGGTTGAAACTGTCCACGTAATCGCTGGCCCACTGGTTGCCAGAGCGCATCTGGCTGAACTCGCCGTAGCCGCTACCGCCCTGGGATTGACCGGCCCCCACCCATTCCCATCTGCCGGACTTCTCATTAAATACATAGCTGGGACTTCCGCTGTCCCCTGCCAATATGCCGGAAGGCAGGGGATTGGATTCCGAAGGTTTCTTGAAATTGTACCAGAAACGGTAGGCCGGGTAAGTCTTGGCATTCTCAGGGTCCGGCTCTCCTGTTCCCGGAACGCTGGCCTGTCCCTCAAAAACCAAGGTTCCCCCGGTCAAATAGGAATAACCTCCGCTGACCGTGTCCTGTTTACCGTTCCCCGTGGCAATAGCCTGGGTTCCGGACCCGGCACGCAGAACCAGCCGTCCCTTCATGTTGTCCAGGTATTCCGGATCCGTCAGGTAGGGGGCGTATTCCGCTTCCGTCACGATCTTGCTCAACCGCTGCACGCGGTAGTCATACGTGTAATTCGTCTGGTCGCCCCAGGCATTCTTGATTACCACGCTCCGGTAGGCGTCATAAAACGGCGTTCCTTCCGTGGCTCCAAAACGCTTGGTAAACGTAATGGTCTGGTTATTGTAATCATGGGACACGGTGGCGATGAAGCCCGGGCCTCCTACCAAAGCGGCTTCCCCGGCATGGGCGTCCGCCAATCCGTCAAAATTCATCATTTTGGGGATGGAGCCCACGTAATTGCCTTCCTTGTCGTAAATGGCGACGTCTTTGGCATTGATTCCAAAGATGCCCCGGTTTTCCGCAAAATCACGGTAAGTCTGAACGTCGAAGGAATCAGACATCAATCCCCCATAAACGGGAGAGAGGAGACAGGCCGCCCCCAGCAAGCCGGAATGATAGAAATAATGTAAATTCATGGCAGAACGAGCTTTAGGTTAAAATAATTCAAATCATAAAAAGTGCTGCTATTCAAAATGTTTTTTAAAGGACGCTCCAGGAATCTGGAACTTTATTTCATTCCCAATAATTTTAATTATTCTTCATTTTGTTAGAGTTTGAAAACACCATTTGTTTTCAACAAACGACTTTACATTCCCCCCACAACAAGAACTGGCGCGAATACCAAGCTTTGCATGACACAAATTATTTCTTCTTTTTCCTTGCTTCAAATAAATTTACCTGAAAGTTCGCCTTTTCCGGCACTCCGCCTCATCTCTTCTCCATACCGCGCAAGAATGAAACCTGTTTAGTATTGTGAAATATCCCCGGCCTTTTATAATGAAGGGCAACCCATTTCAGCATGGCAAACCATACTACCACGCAAAAGCTCTGCAACTGGTTCATTCAGCAGGCGAATGCAAAAAACCTTCCTCTCACGCCCGTCAAACTGAACCACCTGGTCATTCTGGCGGACTGGTGGCACCTGCACCATCACGGCGATTTCCTGATCAACGAACGGGCGGAAGCATGGACCTGCGGGCCGGTGCTCCCCTCCATTCATCACGAATACAAGGACCAGCCGCCCTGCTCCATCATTGAACACCCCAGCCGCCGCCAGCCCCCCCTGGAAGAGGAAACGGACATCATCCCTTTTCTGGAACACATCTGGAACGTCTATGGCAAATACACGGCCCAGCAGCTTGGCCGCATCAACACAGCGCCGGCCTCCCCCTGGCAGCAGGCGCAGGGCAGGCACGGAGAAGCGGAACACCAGCAAATTGCCCGGGAACACGTGAAAGCCTACTTCCAAACCCTGGCTGAATGACCCCGGGAGAAAAGCTGGACCGCCCTTTTTTCTCCGCATTCATTTTTTCTATTCAAAACACACATTTGAGTGAAAAAAAAACTTGCAAAGAACAGCCGGTTCCGCTTTAATTCGCCCGCACCGCAAAGGTGCCCGTTACATAGCCCTATAGTGTAATCGGTAACACAGCGGATTCTGGTTCCGTATTTTGGGGTTCGAGTCCTCATAGGGCTACCAGATTTAACAAAAAGGCCGTCTCTTTGGAGGCGGTCTTTTTGTATTTATATCCCTTTAAATAAAGGTCTTGTGCGATTTCAGAAAGAAGGAGAACATCCTAAAACATGATGTTACAACTTGAAAAAAGAGCACACTATTGATACCACTAAATCCATGGCATCCATCTATAAAAAGCCGAACAGTCCGTACTGGTACGCACAATACCGTGTACGAACCGCCACAGGCTGGAAGCTGGTCAGGCTGTCAACCAAGATCGAACATACCCCTGCCACAGTAACAAGGGAAGTAAAAGAGGCCGCGGAGGCCGTAGGAAAGGCGCTGAACGTACTGACAAAGGAACAGGCTATGACTAAGGCGCAACGCTTGGCAGACGCCCTTGAATCAACTGCACGGGCAAACCTGCCAGCCTATCAACTGCGGCGATCCATCTCTGCCTTGTCTACGGAGTTAACCGGAGAGTCTATTGAGATGCCCTCTGTTAAATCCTGGCTTGATGATCACATGAAGCGCATTATACGCAATGGGCTCAAACCCGCATCCATAGCCAACTACAAACAAGCCTTTGACAAGTTCCGCGCCTCCATGGGGGAACGTATCAATCTACCCCTGGACCGCATCACTCCCTTAATGCTGGATGATTTCAAAAATCATCTCCTGTCCCGCGTCTCTCCGTCTACCGCCAATATTGCCCTTACTCTGGTTTCCGCGGCATTCCAGGCAGCAGTTGACTACAAGATCATCGAGACAAACCCCTTCACGGCGATTGCCAAGCCGCACAAGGGGAAGGTCATCAAACGCCGGAAATTTGAACTAGAAGAGCTTGAAAAGGTAATGGCCGCGTGCAATCTGGAATGGCGCTCCATGGTGAAAACGTGCCTCTACACGGGGGGTCAAAGATTGGGAGACGTGGCAACGCTCCGATGGTCCCAGGTTGACGGAAAACGCGGCGTTATCCGGATGACAACGCAAAAAAAGGGAAAGCCCCTGATGATTCCGATTTTCCCGGCACTGAAAAAGCATCTGCAGCAGCGGAGGAAAGAAGCCCCAGGGGAATTCCTGCATCCGGAATGCGCGGACATTTTTGAAAGCAAGGGCTCTGGCCGTCTGTCAAATATCTTTGGACGCATCCTGTATCAGTGCGGCCTTATCACCAAAGACCCTTTAGCCGCGGGGAAGAAATATAAAAAGCAGGAAGGGAACGGCACGGAAACCCGGCGCCACGTCAATGATCTGTCCTTTCACAGCCTCCGCTATACGGCAACAACCATGTTACATGATGCCGGTGTTCCCCCTGCCCTTGTGCAAGCTATTGTGGGGCACGACTCCCGGGAAGTCCATGAGGGGTATATCGACTTTGGAGCTAAGGAGTTTACACAGGCCCTTGAAAAGCTTCCGGACCTGTGAACCCTCACGCACCTGTGCTTGAGGGACATCAATTTCAGTTCTGACTGTTTCATGCTTCCCCTCCTAACCCTATTTCTTTCATCAAACCCCGGATTTCAGCCGCGGCGGTGTCGGTGTCCACGACGGGCCCTTCCGGCTGCTGCGGGGCTTGCTCCGGCTGTGGCTTCTTGCGAGCGGCTGCGGACTTCCAGCGCGTCTCTTTGGCCCAGCGGTCCGCGTGTGTCAAAACGTCCCCGAAACACTCCCAGAACTTGCGCCTGCTGTCTGGCCTCCAAAAAGCCTTCTTGTTCCGGTCCTCTGTCAGCCCGGAAGCGTAGTAGGCCCGCAGCATTTCCATATCCCGCGGAGTAACCCGGCCCTGTGCGGAACGGTACGCCTCAAGCGCGGCTGCCGTCTCAATGGCGGTTGGTATCGTCCGACCCCAGGACGGGTTGATTTCAAGGGTGGCAGCCATGAACCGTGCAGCTCCAGGGGAAGCCCCCAGGTCCGCGTGATTGTCGGCGCAGCGCATCCCCCGGACATCGTTCAATCGTTCCCGATCCGGGAAAGGGACGGCAGGCAGTACAGGAGCGGCGGGCGATTCTCCCCACGGTGTACTGTTCACCGTAGTAGTTTCTCCCCCTATATTCCTTTCTTCCTTTCTTTCTTTCTTCCGGTTTTGGACGTTGGCCCCTACATTGGTTCCTACGTTGGTTTCTGAATTAACCGACGTAGGTTTCTCTTCGGTTTCAATGTCGGTTCCTACGTTGGTTTTGGGCCTTCCACCAAGCTTTCCGTTTTCGCGTGCAATAACTCGCTTACGCTCAAGCAGCTTTTGCACGCCTCCCGGGTAGCCAAAAACAACAAGGTCGTCGCCGTCGAAGTGGTATAGTTCCCCACCGTCCATGACTTCCTTGTCCATCACACCGCAGGTTTGCATCCAGCGGCGCATGCCCCAGGTCCGGCAGCCCTCAATAACGCCGCCGTTTTCCTGGGTGCAGCACCAAGCCAGCAGGGCAATCCATGTGGCGCGCTGGATTGGTTCAGCCCCGATGAATTCAGGGCTGGAAAACAAGGCTGTTGGTACGTTCATGTATTCCATAATCAAAAAAGCGTCAGTTGGGGGTTGTAGTTAATCCACAGGCATTCCACACGTGGACTGCTCATGTTGGAAATGGTCTTGATGGAGTCCTTGTGCCAGCCCTGCAGGGCGGAGTTGTAAAGCTCGTTATCATAGCCGGACAACACCACCTTGCCCTGCAGCGTGACCAGGACGTTGAGCAAGCGCCGGTGATCGTCCTCCGTGTACTCATGGCTGTATCGCCCCGTCCTGGTGCGCGTGGCTGGCATGTAAGGCGGGTCAACGTAGTGGAGTGTTTCCGGCCCGTCGTGGGCCTGTAAGACGTCAAGGGCGTCCCGGTTTTCCACGTGGACGTGCTTTAACCGCTGGGTGGCCAGCCGCAGAGTTTCCGGCAGCCGGTCCCAGTCGGTAGCCGGAGAAGGCACCCTGTTCCGGCTTACGAGTAAGCCGGAACGTCCATCCCTGAAAGAGTCGCTTGCAATCCCCATCCAGGAGCGCACTAGCAGACGCCGGGCACGCTCCACGGCATCACCTGCAGGGGCGGAGTCGTTGAGCTCGTCACGGCTGTATGGGGTCAGCATGACGGCCTCAAGCAGCCGTCCGGCGTCCTCACTGCGGAGGACGCGGAACAGGTTGACAATCTCGCCGTCTTTGTCATTGCAGATTTCCACCGGCGCCGGGGCCTTGTTGAGCAAGACACCCAGGCTTCCGCTGTATGGCTCCACATAGCAAGTGTGAGCCGGGAAATGCCGGATAATCCACGGGGCAAGGCGGTTTTTACCGCCTAAATATCGCAGTACGGCTTTCATAACCACTTCACAATAGTTTGATTGTTATATCCTTTGACCCAGTGAAACCAAGCGTAGGCAATGGCGCCGCCTTCGGTTTTGGAAAAATCCCCGTTTTTGGCGCAGGTCCGCCGCTCGCTGAATACCCACACGTCGGAGGGGGGGGCAACGTCGAACAACCGGCGCCGGGCCTTGCCCTCTAAAAACTGGAGACGCAGAAGCATCCAGACATTGGCTCCATCCTTGACGCAGGCAAGCGCACGCTCGACAAATTCAAGGGCTGTGGCGTAGGGAGGATTGGTCATAATATCCACGTCTCCTATCTCGCCATCGTCGAACTCCCACAAGAAATCTTGTACGCAGGAATCAGGACATCCACGGTCAACGATGTCGGTTGCGTACACTTCATGTCCCCGCTCCCGCAGGACATTGACGATATGCCCCGCACCGCAGGCCGGTTCCCATACACGTTTCCGGAGAGGCGCCCCTGCGTTGAGCAAATCCCGAACCATGTCAGGGTGCGTGGCGTAGTAGTCTTCCCGCGGGCGCTCGCCGGAGGCAAGGTAGGATGCTCCCAGCGTAGCGCCAAGAGTCCGGTTGTTACCTGTCCAGTCTTTCACTCTCCCTCCTTTCTCGGCTCCCAGTTACTAGGTATTTCATCATCAATTCCTGGGCAATCAGAACAAGGGGATCCAGATTTCATGTCGCGATGAAGGTGCATGCAATTTTTGCAATTTCGCTCTTTTAAAGGCAGCCACGCCCTGCACGCGGCCCGCTTCTGCCAAGCGTCGCGGATAAGTGCATCCAGTCCGTGCATGTCTCTCTCCACATGCCAGGCATAAAGCCCCATATCGGGCACATCCGCGAAATACTTTTTGCTTCTGTGGGCTTTAAGCCAGCCGCGGGAGCGCCCATACTCAAACCAGGCTTTCTGCTCAGGCGTCAGTTTCATGCGAGCCTCCTTTCCAAAATGCCCGCCTGCTCCGGGCTGATGTACTGCCAGGACTGCGGCGGACGGGTCATGTCGATGGCAGAGAGCGGCACGGCGGCGGGGAGCCTCACGGGGTCCATGACTCCCCAGGCGTGGCAGGGGAGATATGACTGCAAATGAGCTACCGAGACGCAAGCTTCCTTGATCATCAACTCATTTGGCATGTGCCTCAACGGAATAAAACACCACAACTGGCATTTGCCGATGATGGCCCGCTCCCCGTCCTTGCCGGATTCGTAGAGCCAGAGCGTTACGCCGTCGTGATTTTCCGGTGGGATGCACAGCGCGTTCTTGCGTAGTTCCCACGTTTTTTCTCCGGACAGAATTTTACCGGAGAAAGGCCGCCTGACGGATAAGAGGATGTTAATCATTGCTGGCCTCCTTTCTGTTCAAGTTCCCAGGGCCATTTCTTGATTCCGGTAGGATAGTAGCTATCTGCATCACCATACACGTCTTGGAGACGATTTTTTCTGCTTCCTCCCAAACGGTTTCCTCGAATCCTAAAAGAGTAGTCCAATCGCAATTTGGACACCCGATGCGCCCCATTGCTATCTCATGCAAATCAGGGAAGAATTGTAACGATCTCCCGCACAGCGGGCATTTAATATCTTTCATTTTAATTTTATCCTTTCTTGATTTTAAGTTTTCCGTTCGGCCCCATGGTCCAGCCGTCAAAAGTGACGGTGCCGGACAGATTGATCACGGGGTAGGCGTCATAGGGACGGCAGCCAAACTTGCCTTTATCGTTCTTCACCCGTAGCCATGCGCCCCATTTTGCACCGATAACGGTATATCTATGTCCTCTAACTATGACTTGCTGACCGTGCCGGAAGCGGGTGCCGTAGATGGCGTTGAGGGCGTCCAGATCGAGCTGCGTGGCTTTGGCGGCAGAGGCTTTCCGCCTGCGGTTGTACTCCATCATCCAGCGCCGTTTTTTCTCTCTTTCTTCGGGGCTCATTTGCCGAGTTCCTTTCTTTTGTAGGTTTCCACGCTCGCGACTTGGTAATCGCAAAAGCCTTCCGGGTTGAGGTAGCAGCGGCCAAACTGGGCCAAGGCAAAGGCGTCCGCCTCGTTGTTGTTGTTCATATCCGCGCCCCAATGCTGAAAAACGCGTTTGAGCATCAAATCCTTTTCCGCATTGCCCTTCCCGGTGGCAAATTTCTTGTTGGTAGTTGGCTGAACGACGATGAAGGGAACCCCCATGTCAAGCAGCAGGAGACGAACAACGCCCCCCAGTTCTGCCAGCCCGGCCATGCCTTGGTGAGAGCCGTAGGAATAGCCCTCAATGACGGCAAGTGACGGCTGCTCTTGGTAGATGATGACTCGTACCTCATTGCGGATTTCAGAGAGACGCTTAGCGCTTCTATGCTTGGATTTGATGACGCCCCATTTCGGGGAACCATCCCACACCAGAGCCCACCCCGTAGCGGTAAGGGACAGATCAAGACCTAAGATGCGCTTGTTCATGCCGCCCTCCCTTCTGCAGCCGGGCGGATGCGCGGCATAATGAGATCGTATTTATCCCGATATTCCGCTTTAAATTCATCCAAGGCTTCCTTGATTTTGTCCGTGTATTCATCCCACTCCACCTTGATGACAAACGGACGCAGGCCCCGGCAGTAGGAAATGAAATACCATGTCCGCAACCCCGTCACGGCCATAGAGCCGTGAACTTGCTGCCGGTAGTCATCTGGCAGCACGCCGTTGAGCAGGTAAAGAGCATGTGTCTTGGAGAGGGGGCACTTGATTTCCAGTCCGGCAATGTAATCGCCAGACGCATCAACAATGAGTCCGTCAGGGCTGCACCCAACCGGGCCGTCTTTGCAAAGGACAAACCCCACTTCCTTGACAGTCAGTCCGGTTATTTTTCTGAATTCGTCCCTGGCTTCCGGTTCCAGTTCTTCTCCCCGGTCCGTGTGGCGATTTCCTTCCCATTGGATTTCATCGGGACGTAGGAAAGAGCAGCACAATTCAATAATCAGGGCGCCCCACGGGCCCCTTTCTTTGTTGTTCTTGGGCTGGGGTTTGCGTCCTGTAGGGGTAAGCAGCCTGTCAAAATTGCTGGCTGTCAGGCGTCCGGAGCGCAGCTTGAACCACGCTTCCGAGCGTTGCGGCACGTTCTCGTAAACGGTACAATTCGATGATAGGCTCATGTCAATAGTCCTCCCTGCTGATGGTTACGGGTTCTTTCGGCGTGGGCATCTTCAGTCCGGGAATAAGGTCATTCTGTCTTTCCGGCTCCGGTTCCGGCAGGGCTTCCGGTTGGTCGTTCTGGAATTTTTCAGGTGCTGGCGCGTTGTTCCACGGGGTTTCCCCTTCGGCGGGTCCATCGGTTTTTTCCGGGGTTACATTCCGCATTTCGCTTCCAAATTCCTGTTCGTCGGAGACGCTCATGGCTTGCTGGATATACAAGGGCAAATCCCATTGCTTGGAGGCGCGCTTGATCACTGTTTTCAGGCCCATCTGGCTAAAGTCATCCTTCCAGGGCCCCACAATTTCCCCTTCCTTGTTCCGGGACTTGGTGCGGGCCTTGATTTCCTCCACGGCGCGCAGGCTCATGCGTTCTCCGTGTAGGTAGAGGTCCTTGTCTGTCCAGGTGCAATAAAAACCCCTGATGGGCGCCGTGCTGTCATCCCATTCCGGGATGTGGCCCATTGCGAATTTTCCTTCTTCCAGGCCCCAGGAAAATGGCTCCCCCTCTCTCACAATTCCAATATTGAGGTTGGTGACGCCATTGGAGCGGGCCATACGCATCAGGCCGCGGGCGGAGGGGACAGCAACGCAGGTCAATACAGACCGGCCGCTTGCCTTATCATTGCTCCAAAAAGGAACAAGATAGCCGTGGATGCCGTCAGGCTCACAACGCATCATCAGCAGGTTTTTCAGGGATGCAATCAGCGTTACAGGGGCGCATTGCTGAAGGAGTGGGGTTTTCTGGCAGCAGTGCCAGAAGATACTGATACAGCGTTCCGGCGTCATCATGCCCTCTACAAGCTGGGCAATGTGTCTCTTCATGTCCTCCGACATCACAATTTCATGGAGTGTCTTTTTCGGGACTGGCGCCTGGGGCAAATCTAGTTTATGTGTAGGTGCGTTACTCATAATCTTTGCATGGTTCTGTGTAACAGGCCGGGGATCAGTTGGCGCTGACCCCGGCCAACTGCTTTTTAGGCATTCAGGGATTCCTGATGCTTGCGGTTCAGTTCGTCGCAAAGCTCCTGCGCTTTCCTTAAGGCTTCTTCCTTGTTGTAGGGAGATGTGAGACAAGCGTCTGAATTCCACCATATTGTGTGCATATAGTAGATATCTCTCGTGACCCGGAAATTAAAAGCCATCTCTTCGACCCTATAAGGTTGTTCCGCTTCAATTTCTTCAATCGGCTTGACAAGTTTGATACAAGCAACTGAAAGGTAATTGTTTCGGTTTAGTAAAACGCCATCAGGGAGGCTAACATCCCCTCCCGCAATCTCGTCTCCACAAAGGGCCACTTGGCCTCCAATTGCGTTATTTGCGGACAACTCCCGATTACCTCCACTTCCGAAAAGCCTCCCGTGAAATCCGGTGATTCGAACTAAATCCCCCTTGCGGTATTTCCGCGCCGGGTCGTATTTCGCCTGGGCGGGCTCAAGAGCAGAAGGGTCAAAAAAGCCATCTTCCGTTTTGCCGTCATCACGGCGGATAGTGATTTTGATAGAGTTAAAATCCGTTCCGTCATCTTCACTGATCGTTCCCCGGATGATGACTTCTGTTCCGGGCTTGCATTCGTTTCTTTGCATGGTGTTTTTATTCTATTGTTTTGTTGTTATTTAGGTTAGGTTAGTTGGAAAGGGTTGTTGCCGTGTTCTCTTTCATGGCCTTGGAAATACGCTCCGCACACCAAAGAGTGGCGCCCCGCTTTTGGTGCGGTAGGCAGTCTTTTTTCATGATTTCCGGGGCAGTTTTCGCAAGTTTATAGAGCCATACGCGGCCTTTGCGGTGCCGGAACTGTGGGAGTTTGAGCAGGTCTTCAGCACGCAACCAGGTTTCACCGCTTGTTTCAGGGCAGTATTTCCCTTCCATGATCGAAACAAGGCGATCAATGCGGGTAAACAGACCTTCAATCAAACGTTGATCATTGGTATTCATAATCCTGCGAAAATCATTACGGCTAAGTAGAAAAATCCGACAATGAACGCTGCGGAAGCAAGACAGACCAAGACAATGACCAGACCAAAGAGCAGACGCGCTACAGCTTCCTTCCGGCGTCCCCTGGTACTGTTCTTGCAGGCTTGCAAGCGGCGGCGCTCCTTCCGGGGGTCAAGAGACTGGTAGGGGTTCTTCCTTGCCCTGTCCGGGATGCCGTTGATTTGCTCCCAGGCACAAGAGGCGCAGAGGCAGCGGCAGCAATACGCGTTCCCGCGGCGGTCTCCGATAATGGACCAGTAAGCGCCCCTGCCGGGTTCCTGCCCGCAGGAGTAGCAAAGGAACGGTGCTTTGCTGTTTGCATTGGTGATGGTCTCCACCATCCCCATATAGGGGCCTTGGTGGATTGGCCGTTGTAATATTTCGCATGTATTCATTTTCTGGTGTTGGTTTGTGGTTAGGCTCAAAAATGGCCGCCGTATTCATCAGCATACGGGAAAGCGAGTTCTTCTTCCGTTTCTTCCCAGCCGCAGTCTTCACAGCATCCCCAGCACAGAGGGTCAGTCTCGTCATATTCGATGACGGCGCCGCATTCCGGGCAGTGGAAATCTCCGTTGATGTCTGCGTATGGCCTCATGATTTTGCTTCCTTTTTTTGGATATTATCGCTCTAACAAATCCAGATGTATCTTTTTAGCACATAAAAGCAACTAAATATTTCCCCTTTTAGGACATTTCACGGGGTTGACCGCAGTCTTTTTTGTGGGTGAGGATTTCTCTTCTTCCTTGCTTTTCAGCGCGTAATTCGTGAGGATACCAATAATCAGAATAGATTTTTTTAATCCAGTGGCTTTTTCTGTCTTATCAAGCCAGTCTCTCACTTCCTTAGGGGCTTTTTCGAGATCGGGGTTCATTTCGGCTACAGAGTGTTGATTTCGTTGATGGTTGCTTTCATGTTCGCTTTTTTACGTGCGGTTGATGGTTACAATATGCGCATTATTGCGCATATTGTCAACATAATAATGCGCAATAGTGCGCAAACCCGCAACAAACATGAGCTTGACTCTGCTCAAAAGAGCGCATATAATATGCGCACGATGAATGCAGAAGAAATAAAAACATGGATGAAAAAAAACGGCATTTCGCGCGAGGAATTAGGAAAAAAAGTTTTTGTGACTAAGAGAACCGTTGATGGATGGCTATCGGCAGGAAAGCCTATTCCCGCTGCCAAAATGGAACTAATTGAACGAATTGTGGAAGATAGTGAAAATATTCAATTCGACCTCCCGGAGAACATTGAACTCCTCCTGAAGCAGAAGGCAGAAGAAGCAAAAAAAAGCATTGATGATCTCGTGATAGAAGTCCTTGAAAAAACCGTCAAAGAGATACAGAAAAAGCAACAGGCAAGCGGCACGTATCCAGAGGCCGTTGAAAAGCTACACCCTGCCTTGGACAACGATGACGAGCCGGAAGAGGTCAACAACGTCTTTCTTCGCCCGGTCAAATTGCCGGAAATCATGGTTGTCGGTAACGTCGCTGCAGGGGAAATCACGTGGAGCGATCTTGACGAACCCTACCCAGTGTTTGACAAGGGCATCACGGCGTTGCATGTGGAAGGAACGTCAATGGAGCCAGAAATCAAAAACGGGCAAGTAGTTCTTGTCCGTCCTGTTCCCAAAAATGCGGACTTGGAAAAATACGTTGACGAAATTGTCGTTTACGACGGCGGAGACAGTTTACCAGGCATCACGCTCAAGAGGCTGGTGGCTGATGACGAGGGCCACTTCTTCCTTGTCCCTGTCAACCCGGCTTTCCGGAGGCGCATTCCGATTACCGGACAAATCAAGGCTTGCATGATTGGCAAGATTGATCTGACAAAGTGATTTTCACTTAGAACTTTTGTATGTTCTCAATTAGAAAAAGAAAATGTGTGAAGATACTTTGAATGAATTGGATGATTTTTCTCCTTGCAAAGGAGAATATATTGATACGGAATCTCGTAGTCAAAACATTCCAAGTTTGAAAAATCTGTATCTTTATGTAACAGAAAAACAATTATTTTCTATTCTTGAGGATAAGGCTTTAAAGTTATCCAGAACGGAATACACTAATGATACGACAGAAAATATTTACTCTGGCGAAGATTCTGTTTCTCCGGTAGTTAGAGAATACGGCTATATTTGCCTATCGTCAACAATCACATCTCCGATGATGTGGGGACAATACGCGGAAAGAGGCAAAGGAGCTTGTCTTGTCTTTTCGGCAGAATTTTCAATAAGAGGCGATTATGTGAACGCAGGATATTATTTTAGTAGAAAGTCTGGATTAATGGATAAATTTAAACGAAGTATTATTATGCGTAAAGTATCATATGTCTCCGATAGAATAGAAAGTAACAAAGGAAGCCACTATGATCTGATGTCAACAAAATACTTCGGGTGGAAACATGAGCAAGAATATAGAATCATTGTCCCTTTATCTTCAGCCTCTCCAAAGGAGATAAAAAAGGGGAAAGGTTCTTTTTCATATATATACTTGGATAATAATATAATGCCTGCCTTGTCACGTGTTGTGTTAGGTGTCAATAATTCCTTGGATGAATATGATACGGAAAGAAAAGTCAATGAATCGCTTATAGGATCCGCTCCTGTAAAATTCCCTATAAGAGTAGTTCGGGCATCACTAGAACCTTCAACTTTTTGTATATCTCCTAATCTGAATAAAATCCATCAACATGCACCCACCCTATGAACTGATATTTTTAGAAAAGTGCCCTTGTTTAGCCCTCGGCCTCTAGCCGCGGGCTTTTTTATTGCGCCATTCCTTGCTTTGGATATTATTGAGAAATGCGCTATTTTTACTACAAGAATGAAGAAGTATTAGGTCCAGTGAGTATTGCGGAACTCTATGAACTGAAGCAACGAGGAGATATAGACGCTTTTACCCTTATTGCCTGTGAAGAAGAAGGAGAAAATGCTGAATGGATAGAGCTTGGATATATAATTGACTTTGAAACACAAACGCCCATAAACGTTTCACATTACTTCAACCCATCTCTTTTTTGCAAAGCCGCGGATCTACTGATAGAAAACGGATTTATCAATGAAGAAACTGACCTTTCAGTATTCTTCACAGGTGTTATGGCGGAGGTCATGGAGCGTTTTGGACTGGAACACAGACAACCCAAAAAGAAACGCTCCTATAAAATGAATACAGAGGGAGATGAACAACTTGCCGAAAACCTCAAGCAGATGAACACTAAAGCAGGTTTTGAAATTCAACCGGTTGATGTTATCATTCCTGGCGCTAAAATCTGCATCACAGGACAATCAGACCGTCATTCCAGGCAATTCTTGTACGATAAAATTGTAGAGGCCGGAGGAGTGGCTTCAAAATCCATTACGCTTGAAACTAACTATCTTGTTGTTTGCGACAAGACAAGTAAGGGCTACAAATACGGAACATTCGGGGCAAAACTCAAAAAAGCGGCAGACTATGGAATTACTCTTGTTGCCGAAGTTGATCTTGTGGAGAAACTAAAAGCCCTCAACCTTATCAAGTAGAAGGTCGAGGGCTTTGAAAAAAAATTACTTCTTCATCTGTTCCACAAGCTTTTTGAGTAAATCAACACTCCTTAACTGGCACTGCACGATGTTTGCAATAGCGATAAAAACGCCTCCATAAAGAAGACTTCCTAAAAATATTCCCACAGCCCATAATATGGCTATTGGCAAAGCGACCGCATTTTTACTCATGACTCCAAAAATGAAAACAACCACCGCGGCTAGGATGGAAAGAATGATAATAATCCCTCCCATTACACCGAAAGCCTGCACCGTCATTGAAGTGAATGGGATTTTTACTTCCTGAAAACCTTGGCTGACTGTTTGAGAAACAGCTTCCTCCGGAATGCTCTCATTAATCATCACGGGACGGTTTTTCAAAAAATCTGAATATGGCATCCAGTTTTGATTTCCTTCAGAGCAAATTAGAGTTTCGCCAGTAATACGTTTTTGAGCACACAGCAACTCAAGTCCCCGTTCTGAAAAAGGCCCTTGCGCTTCTCCATTTGAAAATATGTAGAATTTCTTTTCTTCCATGGATAACTATAAAAGCACGTTTTACTTTTTTGCACAAGGATGTTAGAGCACCAATTTCTACTTTCTTCCCATTCTGCACCAATCTGCTATAAAAGCACATTTTTCTACTCATTATTTTCCCAAAAGGTAAAAGTACCAGAAAAAACTTGCCCCTGTCTGCCTTTTTGGAAATATGACGCCATGGATGAATTTAGCGACAAAATCCGGGCGTTTTTAGAGGACATGGAAATGAGCAGAGAGGTTTTTGCATCTCTGTGCGGAGTCAGCAAACGCCACGTCGACAAATGGCTTTCATATCTCCCGATACCAAAGGCACGACAAACTGTGATCGAACGCATTATGAGAGAGGAATACGCCCGGCGCCGGAAAAGTGATCAGAATCCCGACATGGATATTATTGAGGTGCCCTTCCCACGCAGCCAATATGACAACGTCAGAATGACTGCGAACATCCACGGCATGACAGTTCAGGAATGGGCTTCCAGCGCTCTTGCAGCGCTTTCCAATATTCCAAAGCATAAATAGATTTTTATAATTAAAAAATATTCAATCTGTTCAATAAAATACTAATTTCAAAATGGAACAAGATTTTCGTGTTTGTATATCATGTCTTAAGGACCCAGGTCTTATTTCATGGTTCAAATTACAATGTAAGAACTCAAATCGTGGAAATTGTGAATTTTGTGGCAGAACCAATATGCCTGTCATGTGGTCAAACGATGTGATAGAATATTTGAGGTCATTTATTTTCGAAGGATATTCATTATGCGTAGAGTCTGCCCCATATATAGATCGGGAAGGAGGTTACCAATGTCCAACTTATGAACCTGATGAATTATTTGATGAATATTATGATGAAATCGGATCAGAAAAATTCGAAAAATATGTCAGAGATTATTTTTGTGCAGAAGGTCAGCTCTATTTATGGGGGGATTCATATGCTCAGCCGAATGCTTTACAATATGCAGAGTGGAGTTGGAATCATTTTTCAGAAGTAGTTAAATCTAATAAAAGCATGAAAAAGCATGATTCATATAATAATGAACATGCTTCTCCAGAAGATTTCTTAGAATTATATCTTCCTTTGTATTATAAAATATCTAAATGTATTAAAAATGAAAAAGCAGGAACTAAAATATATAGATGTAGAAGAGAAAACAATAAACTTACTATGCCTATTGATTTCCAAGATCTTACATCTCCACCTGAAAGTTGTATAAAAAAGGATAATAGATTCAGCAATAAAAAAGTATCTTTATTCTATGCAGCCTTGGATGAAAAAACTGCCGAAGATGAAACAAAATGTGACAGATATAAATATTCCTATGTAGGAAAATTTTCACTTATTAATAATTTGACTATTTTAGACTTGTACAAAATAAATCCGCCAAATGGACGTTTTGATAACAAATGGAAAGGATTATATCTTTTGCATAAATTCATGGAAAATTTTACTCATGAAATAAGTATTCCTCCAAATAGAAAACCTCGCAACTATAAACCTACTCAAAAAATATGTGAATATATAATGAATAACAAAATTGGGAATAGAAAAATTCATGGAATAAAATACAAATCCAGTATCACTCAAAGACCATGTTATGTTCTATTCTTTGATAATAAAAGTAGCAGGAAATATCTCAAATTAGAAAGCTACCATCTTAATTTTTATAAATAAAATATTCCTACTAAAAAATATTTTATTATGGAATTCAATATCTCACTTATAACAGGAAATGTCCCTAAACAAGATACAAAGCAACAAATAGATGAAACTGAAAGAATCCGCTGTGAGTTAGAAAATACTGTTTTTTTAGAAAACTATAAAATACAACAACAAGAAAGGCTTCGAGAATTAGAAGTCTCATCACGAGCGCAAGCTAATTGGGATAAAACAACTATTACAATTTCGTCCTCCGCCATTGCTCTAATATGGTATCTGTTAAAAGGAGAAAATATAGTATTTTCTGCCACACCATTCCTCCTATCCCTGACTTTGTGGTCAGGAGTTGTTCCTTGTGTGATGCTCTCATTCCTTGCTGGAGCAAGACTTCATCGGAAGTGCGCTGACAGCATAGCGCATCAACTAAATGAAGAAAATGAACAGGCTGCCAGAAGTGAGGCAAAAGCAAAGAAAATGGATACAGTAATAAAATATTGTAACTTCATAGGATCTGTTTTATTCTTGCTAGCGTTGGCAAGTACTGTGTATCTTTCTTTTAAAACTATATCAAACAGCCATGACAGAACGCCCCATCAACAACAGACAGACGGAAAAATCGAATAAGGAATTAATTGCAAATAGTGACAGAAAATCAGTACATCTCCGTCCTATTTCAATGGATAAGATGAAACTCCCATCTTCTCTTTGTCCAAAAGAATTGCCTAAAAACAAGCCAAGACAAGAGAAATAAGGATTTTTTCTGAAAGTAGCGCCCCCGTTTAAGAGGGCGCTTTTTGCGTCTTGGAACGTCTCTCTAAGCTAGGGAACGGGCAAAGCTGAAGGCGTCGTCACAGCGGCGCAGCCAGCCCTTCCCGAAGGTCGGGAACTGCTTGCAGGAGCGGTAGAAGGCTGCTCGCTGTTCCCGGAGGTCATCAAGGAATGCTACATCATTACCACGCGATAGGGAATTATGCAGAAATGCCTTGGACATGGGGCCAATGATGCCATCCACAGTGAGGCCGGAATGATGTTTGTCGAGGACGCGCTGCAATATCTTCCCGGTGTTCTTGCTGCCGGAATTGAAATAGTGGTCCCGGAGGAAGAACTCAATGCCCGGATGGGCGTCAGAACCAATCCAGGCGCGGACCGCGGCGGTATTGTCCAGGACGTACTGAAGGCAGCCTTCCCAGGCTTCTTCCCGCTTTCCGGCGTCCAGCAGGGACTTGAGGCGGTTGAATACGGCGGGTTCAATGCCGTCGCAAATGCCGCAAATTTCCCACTTACCGCCCTTGTCAGCGGCGGGAAGACGGGAGACGCGCAGGGAGGCCGGCCCGGTTACGCGGCTGTCTTCAAAGCGGAGGATGGCCGCAGCCATGTTTCTTTCAGTGTTATTCATGGTTATAAGATATTTTTGATAGAACTAGTAAGAAAAGCTTTACAGTTGCCTATTTCTCAAGTTTCCGCTCGATATTCTCTATTCTGACAGCAAGCAGCTGAATGGCCTTTGCCGTCTCCACCTGGGCCTGTGTCTGCATCGTCATCAGATCGCAAAGACGGTCGTTGTGGTGTCCCATGACATCTCCGATGTACCAGCAGGCCGCGCCACAAATGCCCAGCGAGAGCATGACGCAGGCCCAGGCGGGGAAAGCCTTGGCGAAATCGAAGAAACGTGCCGGTACTTCGGAGAGTTTGCACATGGTCTTATTTCTTGGTGGCTTGAACTACGGGCGCAACCTCCGTCTTGGGCTGGGCCTGGGAATAGGAGATATGCCCCTGCTCAATGACGAGGCAGGAACCGTCCTTGCAGACCTCCGTGCGGCCTGGGGTCACGTCTACGGAGTGCCCACAGCCTCCCAGTAAAGCGGACGCCGCATAGGCCGCCCCCGCCAGGACCACCCACAAAAGGCGTTCCCACCATTTCAGGCCGGGTTTAGTTTTGCTTTTTTCGTAGGCATTCTTCATGCCCTGCTTCCCCGCCTCCAGGGCGGCCTTCTTTTGTTCGTCACTTAACTTACTCATGGTTTTGCTTTGTGAAGTATTTGAAAAATGCCACGGCGGCGGGGTCCGTGAGGACAAAAGCCGGGTAATTGATGGTGGTGAATATCCGTCTGCCTCCCTGGTCATTGACGGCCTCGACGGTCAGAGACACGGCCTCAATCATTTCATAGGTTCCGTCTTCCGTAAGGCTTAGAGCATCTTTCCCCAGCCGCGCCCACACCTGGGAGGCTTTCCACGGTTCCGCCAGTCCCACCAGCGCGGCAACTACAGCCTGCATGGCCGGGGCTTGGTCGGCGGGGATGTCGTCTTGCGTGTAGCGGTCCGTGTGGGCGTAGCCCTCCGCATCCCGGTAGATGGCCGTCAAGGCGAATTCTCCCCATTGTCCGGGCCGGGGGAATTGTATCTGTATCTCTTCGTTGTTCATCCTATTGGTACGTTAATATCTTCAAAATCAGTCGTTTCTTCGGTTTCAATGGCATTTTCGGCTATCGCGGCCAGGGCATAGTAAACCGGGTTGACATTGCCCGGTTGGTAGTTGGTGCGCTCCGCAGACCCGACAAGGAGCGCAACGCTACCGTCTGCAATCCCCGGCATGTCTGACACAATGCGATTAAACCCCGTCCCCGTTTCAAAAGTCGTAACCCCTCGTACCGTGGCAATCATCCACAATTGCTGAATGCTACCGCTTCCGGTCAGCAAAAACAATGCCCCGTAAGCGTCGCCATAATCCCCCGCAATGTAGGAGCGTGGCTCATATTGCTGGTAGATGATCTTGTTAACTATATAAGGTATTGGCTCGTTACCGGAAGCAGGGATAAAGCTGGTTGTGGTTTTAACCTTCCAGAGCTGCGTGGACTCGGTACAGTATATTTCACGGACGCGGATCACATAGCCATTGCGGGCCGTATCGCGCACATTATCAAACGTAATATCCAGTATCTCCCCGGTATTGTACGCCAGATTATTACCGGGAATGATGCTGTATGAGTCCAGGGATAAATCTTGCCGCGTCGTCTTGCTCCCGCGCCCAATATCTACGGTGATTTTGCCAGCCGCCGTTAATTGGTAGGGGATAGAAAATCCGGCGAAACTGGAATAATTCCATTGGCCGTGCGGCCCCGTGAAAGTATGTATAACAGTACTGTGCGTATTGGCCAGGACGTTTGTCTGCGCGTACTGGCCAGGTATCAGAATTTTAGTAGATGCCGTACCTGTCGCCGTAATAGCGCCCGTGTTCAGGTAGACATGCTGGGTATAAATGTCCGTCACTCCGGCCATTCCTGCGGCATACAGGCGGTTCACGGCTGCCGTGCCTGTTTGCGCTCCCACGGTAAGCGGAATATTGATGCCACCATTGGCGTTGATGGTGCCGTTCGCAGTCAGACCACCCTCCAGCATCATATTACCCACAGCATCTACCTGCGGGATGGCGGCAAGGGCCTTTTGTGCGGATGCGGCAGCATCGTTCGCCAATTTCAGAGCATTTTCCGCATCCTTCCGTGCGGTATCGGCATCAGTTCCGGCAGTTTCGGCTTTTTGAGCTGCGGCCTCCGCACGTTCTGCAGCATCCGCGGAAGGGTCAATGATTTTAACTTCTCCGTCTGCGGCGTCGGGGACTATGATTTTAATGTCGCCTATCGTTACCACGTCTTCATTTCCTGGTGGCGTGACACGGGGGGCGGCCTGGATTTCTCCCATAATCAAGGGCCGTTCTGCGCCGTCTGGCGCAGCCATGAACAGATCATAGGCATGAGCCCCAGCTTTTAGGGGGCTCCATGCAAGGCGCGCGCTTGTGGCGTCAATAGGCTCGCATTTAATAGCGGCGGCGCCGGGACCGCGGACAGCGCAGCGGAACGTGTTTCCGGATATGTCTTTTGCCGCGCCGTCACCGTCCACAAAACGCAGCATCACCGATTGAGCAATGCCGCTGGTAGTAGCAATATCAAATGTGGCGCCCTGACATAAAATCATCATACACTAGTGCGCGCCCGTTGCGCTTAAATGACCCGGTGAATCATGGCAAAAATTACCGCCATGCAGGAACAGTCCCACATGTGAGAGTTATTCCCGGAGGCAAGCCACTTGAGGGAGACCCGCCCAGTACGCTTGTCTATGGATTCCTGCTTGCTTTCGGCTTGCATCTGCTTAATGTATTCAGCAGAAACATTATGAGGAACCTTGAAATGCCCCGTTTTAATCCGCGCGGCAAGAACATCCTTCGCCCGTTGGGAGGAAAAATTGAAGTGAAGGCACTGCACCCCCTCAACAATATGCCGTTCGATGGGCGCATAAATCAGTTTAATTCCCCTCCCCTTGATTTTGTGCAGGTACTCTTCTTTAACAGTACCGTTCATTGAAAACCAATGATGAAGACCGCATATCTTTCGAACGGCATCCGTATCAAAGGCACAGTCCAGAGCCACGCAATGATCAGGCACATTGAATTGAGATTGTTTACATTCAATATCTTCCAACGTTTCAAGGCGCCCCTCCGAAAGCAAATGAAAGGAGCCGCCAGCGTCAACGGCATAAACCGTATGCCAAAAGTGCCCCTTCTGGACGTCCACGGTCAGGAAACGGGTCCGTTCGTCTTCCACGGTGTACCCTTCCATACTTTCCGCCGTGAGTGGGATTTTCAACACGTCGTCTTTTTCGCCCAAATCCACAATGTTTTGAGCAAGCCGTTTCTGGATAAACTTTTTAAGCGGCTCTATGTCCCCCTTCCGCTTTTTTTGATTGGCAAGAATCCACTCCACAGCCAGATCAGCCCATGACACCCAGTAACAAGCCAAAGCATTAAAATTGTAGCTCACTATCTCCGGCAACGCGCTTGTGTTGCCGGAAAACACGTACTTGCCGCCGCTGGCCAGTCGGCGCCGGTTGTTCACGGTATCTTCTATTTCATGAGAGCAGCGCGGGCACACCATTTTGACGGATTCCTTAAAACGCTCCCAATCAATATTTTCCTCTTTACTGTAGATGACATCCCGCCAGTCATAAGCGTTCCACCCCTGGCAGCCGGGGCATTGCCAATGGTAATGATGGATGCGGCCCTTGCCGTACTCGTCAACCCAGTCCGTCCCCTTGTCGCCCCCCTGGGAGACCATCAAGATTTTACGGTTGAACCGGTCATGGTGGCGGGCCAGGAACTCCCGCACCATCCCCTTTTCCCATGCCCACATTTCATCACCAATCAAATACCGGCAGGACTTTGACTGCAACTGGCCCTTGGTAGCGGATACCATCCACAAATTCATGTGCGGGAAAAGGATTTCCGTTTTCCTGGCCGCATGCCTTTTCTTTGGTAACAAATCCTTCAGGGCTTTGTTGTCGCGGAACGTGGGGAAAAGCCGCGTCTCCGCAAAATCAGATGTTTCCTGCTCATTCTGAAACGCGACAAGGGTATTTCCGGCATCATTGGCAATGAGGTAATTAAGCAGACCTACAAACAATGTTGATTTGCCGGAGCCGGTTGGCGCCATCAGGTTAATGTGCTTGACCGTACCGTCATTCAAGAATTTGTCAATGGGGTCCAGCAGGAACGGGCTCAATGTAAAATCAATGTGGGAAGACCTTGCCGATTGCTGGTCTACCACATTTTCACGTATCCATGTAACCGGCTCTACATCCATTCCCGCGGATACATTATCCGAGAAAAGATTCAGAAATCCGGCAGCCTTTTCAATGTCTTTCATTGTTCCGCCCGGCTGATCACTTTGATTTGTGCCTTGGCCTCTTCTGCAATGGAGTACAGGGCAGCCTTGATTTCCTCCCGCAGCACGGGAACCATTTCAGCAGCCGTCAACCCCTCCAATTTGCCCGGCAGCTTGTTTTCAAATGCCTGGATGACGCCCTTGGTTACGCTGGCAAGATGCACCACAAGTTCATTCACATCCTCCATGTCCACCAGATTTGCCTTGTCCTTTTCAAGCTTCACGCGGGCCTGTTCAGCTTGCAAATTCTTGTAGGTAATTTCTGCGGCAAGTTTCTTTTTCCGCAGTTCCGCCACTCCTTCCCCAACTTCCGGGGCGTTTTTTTCAATGCCTGAAGCAGCGGCTTCAACGGCTGGACTTTCCTTCCTTCTGGCCTCAATCAATTCCCGTATTTGAGCATGCGTCAGCCCGCGCTTCACATGGTATGTGATCGTGCTTTTGTTGACGCCCAATTGACGGGCAAGTTCAGCCTGTGAAATCCCTGTCATTACTCTTCCCTTTACATATTATTATATCATGATATGTTGATAAGTAAACATCGCAGATATGGAACCGCAGCAGTCATATTACACAGCACACACGGATTTTGAATATCCGGAGGATGAACAGGAGCAGGAAAATGAATTCCGGGAACGTGCCCTTGAAATGATCCGGATCATGTCCCTGGCCCTGTATCACGTCATCAACAGCCGTACCCCCAATGTTACCGCGTTTGGTGTGGCATACGCGCTGGGCCTAACGTCCGTGCTCGGCAATGAGCGCATGGCCGAGCGGGCGCGCAAGCTGGGCGTACACAAGGCCGCCATTTCCCGCGCCGCCTCCAAATTCCTTGCGGAAAGCGGCCTTCCGCCGTCCCTAATGATGCAGCAGGCGGAACATGCCGCCATGAAGCGGCGCCCCGTCAAAAAGCTGGAAGCGCCGCGCAAAAAGGCGCCGGAGCAGATCATGAAAGCATACACCACGAGCAAGAAGAACTTTGAGGAAAATCAGTTGGTTCTTGACCTGTTCAAAGTCTGAATCCGTCCGGTTCCCCCGGATGCAGGATTTCCCACATGACGCGGGCGCAAGCTTCCCGGATAGTACATCCCGATTGCTGGACGATGGGTTCATAAAAATCCTTCTGTCCGCAGTGGACGGCGGACACATGCCGGGCCAGCTTCGCCAGTTTTGATAACTGGTAGGAGTCGCACGTACGGATTCCGATCAGGTATTTCCCGCCCTGGAACTCAATCACGTCGGCGCCCTTGCGCCCGTACAGGTACAGGGCCAGCAAGGAAACGGTCACGTCCTCCGGGTAGGTTTGGTCATGGCGTACCGGGAATTCCAGCGTCACCAGGACATCAAGAGCATCATTGATGAATTTCCGCGTCACCCAGTAGCATACACCGGACCAGGCGAACGGCACGGCGCACTGGTAGCCTCCCGCAAGCTTCCTGCGCTCAAACAACGATTTCCGGATTTCGTTCAGGGACATCAACAGCGCATCAGCATCAATCTTGATCACGGGTTCCCGGCCCGGAATATCCTGCATGCAGGAAAGCATGCCGCGGACACATTCAAGGCCGTTCAGGTTCTTGTTGCGCTCAAAATAGGTCTTCTTGTAAATGATGTCCTTCCCCTTGGGGATGTCCTTTTTTGTGAGCGGGGCTTTCCCATCGTCAAACAGGTAAATCATGCAATCAGGGTCAACCTTGCGGATTTGCCCGACACATAATTCAAGACATTTATAGTCTTCCCGGTAGCAAAATATAGCGTAATTCATTTATCTTTAATTTATTGGTTCGTATTGATTTGAAGATTTATTCCATTCTCCTTGTTGGATATAGATTTTTTCATTATCGTTTCTCTTTAAACGCAATGCGTGATCACTATCACACGCAAGCACAGTCCATGAATCACTGATAAGACCGTCGGAGCCGTCGCTAGTCGTATCTGCATGGAGTTCAACGGAAAGCGCATCTCCCACCATTACAAAATGGGCCTTTACCCCGTTTGCGGGCTCGCTCCAATTCCGGTCGTAATCAAAAACGACATAGCCACTACTGGTTTTCCGCAATGGTTTTTCAAATTTTAAATTCTCGCCAACAGCCAAGGAATCCGCGTTCAAGCTTATATCAAGCTGTCCTCCCGTCTTGGTTAATTGGTACTTGATGCCGTTGGACGTTTTTTGAGTAGTGTTGACATTTAATTTGATTGTGCTTCCGGCAATCTCAATGGGGGCTTCCGCCGTGTAACTGATTTGTTCCGGCTCCGTCATGGAATCGGTATCAAGTTTCATGGCAAGCTCACCGTTTTTGACTTCCAGGCTGTACTTGATGCCGTTGGACGTTTCATGTTCCGTTTGGTCCAGCTTGAGAGATACGCTCCTGCCGGTGATTTCAATGGGGTCTTGCCCCGTATAGTCGGGGCGTTCATCCTTGATTCTCACGCCAAGCCTAACCGGCCCTTCCTCCGCGCCGCCCTGCCCTTTCCCCTTTTTCTGGACAAGCCACACTTTCAGATTGCTATCAGCATCAATGTTTTCTTCTTCGCTGGATGATTCAATGTTTAGTGTCAGTTCGTTTTCCTCTTCGACTTCCTTGAGTTCCAAGGCGCATAAGGGGTCCGTCTTAAGCTTGTATTTTTTGAATTCCCATTTGATTACATCCCAGTTGATGAAGGTAATGCCTTTGTGCTTGTAAATAATGGATTTATCACGTTCCTCAAACTCACCTACGACAATGTAAGCTTCCCCGTCTTCCGGCTCTGGAACCTCATTCCCCTTTTCCAGGATAGCGGTATATGCCTCCCAGGTGTCCGTGTCATACGTAACATGCACCCACACTTTTTCCCCTGCCTTAAAAGAGGCTTCATACTCGCTGATCTCTATATCTTCATTTTTCAGCAGTATCTTCTTTTCTTCCTCATTATCAGTATCTTGTTCCTCTTTATAGGCATTCAAAAGGAGCCCTCCAGAGACCTTGCCGGAAAGGGATGCCTCCGCGTCATCCGTGATTTCCACCAAATCAAAGGCCAGGGGGCGTGAACCGCGCTGATAAGGGGCAATGGAAACGTTCTGGCCGCCACCGCCGCGCATGGACGTTTTGCCATGCGTAGCAGCATTGAGGGCGTTTGTAAGGGCGTTGGCCCAATCCGCCTTGATAGGGTCTCCCTTAGTGATGTTATCCATTTTTGTATAGGTCCGTTGACCAGCCTCCGGGATTGGATTGCGTATATTCTTCCGTGATCTCGTATTCCCTGTTACCTACCTTGTGGATGGAGTACCGGGTAAAGAGATAATTGAGCTTATACCCTTGTACTTCCGTTGCGCCTCCAAACTCGCTGCCCTGGACAATCTTTCCCACGCGCTCCACCTTGGACGGATCCACGCGGCGCGCTGTATAGGTTTTCGTGATGACCGTATTGTTCTGCGAAATTTTTTTGTAACCGAGTGTGATATATGGGGTAATCGGGGTAACGGGGAGTTGAATATGCCCCGGCGTTTCGTCTTTCTCGCATTTAAGCCGGTACTGGCCGTTGCTGCACAAGACAAGCCCCCCGGACAGGTAAACGGCCAGAGTTCTCATATCATCCTCTGAATATTTATTGTTCCCGTTCGTGTCCCGCAACTTGTAATAGCTCAATATGGGCTCAAGCGTCATGTTCGAGCGGTCGCTGATCTTGACCTTGTACTTTTCCTTCGCGTCGTCGGGATTATCCGGGTTGTCTGGATTGATGGGGTTGCCGTCTTCATCCTCATTGGTATCTCCGGACGGGTAAGAGTACGTTACCGTCACCTTGTAATGCGTTGCGGAATGCAAGGCGATCTTGTAACCCGTCGCCATCATGCCGGGGGCATTGGGATTGGTCGCCATGGCCGCCCACTTGGGGCGCTGGAACCCTGCAATGGGTACAATTTGGGATTGTGAAACGGTGCGGTTGACTCTGTACGCTACAGCGCCCTGCTGGCTAGCAGCACTCGGCGCAACGTCCGCCCTGATTCGTAAATCGTTTGTCCAGGTCATCATTCAAATAATCAAAACGCCTTCTTCCAAAACCTGGGAAAAAGATTGCGTGGTTTCCGTCTTTCTCCCGTAGGGGTTGTTATCCTCTCCCATCTTCACAAAATTGCCACCGCCCGCGGAAATCAATGACTGAAGGGCGGCATCCGGGCCCTTCCCTTCCGTGGTCGTGATAGAATAGGAACAACACCTTTTATAGTAGTCAGTTATTCCTTTATTTATTACTTTGTTGAACAGGTCAGAAAGTTCCTTTGAGTACTTCACGCCCCCCAGGCCGAAATCATACGGGTCTTTCCTTTTCAGCTTGGAGTCAATTTTCAGGGATTCAATATCCACACGGCCCGACATGATCGCTTCATAGGCTTTCCGCAGGTCCGGATTGTTCTGAAACATGGGCTTGAAATCCGGGTGGTCAAAAATGCTCTTGCTCGTTACGCCAGCCGTAAATTCCCAAGTGGTTTTTGTATCCTTGGGGTCAAAATCAAAGGGGTCCGGGTCATCAGGGTCCGGGTCTGGATTATCCGGATCATCTTCTTGAGGGGCTTCTTTTTTGAAGGTACAGACCGTTTTCCACAAGTCAGCAATCTGCGAGTGCTCATAGTTGGATAAGATCAAATCCGTAAAACCGGGAACATGGCAATGCAGGGTGTAAGGAGGCGTGAATTTTTCCCCAGGGGGCGCCACGTAAGAAACACTTGCCGACCATGCCCCATCATCAGACATGGACGCATCAAAATCGCCTTGCCATCCATACCCGCCTGTATGTCTAATATCCTTGTTCATATCAGCTAAAGAGGGCAACGCCGCCTTTCTCGGCCTTTTCCGCAATCGTCTTGAGGTATCCGTTTGAGGTCTGCACCTCTTTTGTCAGGGAGTCCACGGCAGCGGAAAGACCGGCATCCCCCTTTCCCACCAAGCCAAAAAGGGAACCGAAGCCGGAGCCTACGCGGGACACGCTTGAAAGCGTCTGCTGTACTGCGTCAAACCGCGTTTTAAACGCATCAGACATTTCCTTTGCCCGCTCCTTGGAGTTCTTTTCATCCTCCTTTTCCTTCTCCTTTTTGTCCTCAATTTTGTACGTTAGGGAAACCTTCTGTTCCGCCAGCCCAAGAGCATCGTGTTCATTCATGCCGCCCTTCATGAGGGATTGCATTTCCTTCCGCACGTCCCGCTGTTTTTCAAGTTCGCGCAATTTATCCTTTTCCCCTGCAAGCTCGGCCCGCATGATGGCAATGTTTTCCTGTGTATCCTGTCGCAAATCCTTAACAGCCTTGTTCTTTTTATTTAATTGATCGTTAATGTCTCGGATTGAATCAGCTACAGACAAAAGCTTTTCATATCTCGTGGCAGCATTAAAATCTAAAGCTCCTGTTTGAAATTCTTTTTCAAGTAACTTCAATTCCTCTTCCAAATCATCCAAAGAGGTATGTTGCACGGCGGCTAATTCGTCTTCAAGCTGCTTTCTTAAACCATCAGTTGTTAAATCATCCTGTTTCTTTTTTGGCTTCTGCTTATTTGCTTTATCCTTTGTCGCATTGAGCTTCTCCATTGCTTCATTCAAATCAGCGGCAGCTCTCGCCTCCTTCTGATTGTTTTCCACAATCTCTTTAATTGATTGCTTCTCGTTCTCCCTCCACAAAACGCCTTCTTCAATTTCCTCAAGAAGTTCTTGACGGGCTGCAATCATCCTATCAATGTCTTCGATTTCCGCCTTTGCTTCTGCGCTGTTTACGCCATCGTTTGCAATATAGTTCTGACGAACGCCACGTTGTTTAATAAGCTCGTCCCATTCTTTACCTAATCGCTGCTGGATAAGTTCAATTTCATCATTACTTTTTGCATTGGAAATATCTTCACGGATTTTTCCGCTAAATTCATAATCTCCTAGTTGCTTTCTGTAATCGTAAGGGCCTTCAATAACGGCATTTTCATAATGCCCAGTACGGAACATTGAAGCGATTCCGTAAAATACGGACTGGTACCCGGCAATACTTTTTTCAAAAAAAGAAAGGTTCTTTTCCTGCTTTGCATAAAACTGGAAACTGACCTCGCTAGCTTCTTCAATCTCCGCAGTTAAAGACTGAAAGGCACCAGCAAGATTCGTCACCTTATCGGCCATCATATCCCCCATGGCATTCTCAAAAGTCGCCTTGAGCGTTTCCCATGAACCAATAGTCGTATTCGACAATGCAGAATTTTTGCCGGAAAATTCCGCATCACGCATTTTCCTTATGGCGTTGACGTACTGATCAGCAGAAATTTCCCGCTTCTTGGCAAGCTCTATGACCTGTTTTTCCGCCACGCCCATTTCTTCAGCTAATGCCTTGATGATGGGGATGCCCTGATTCTGTAACTGGTTGATGGCGCGGGAGTCGGCAAAACCGTTTGCCATGACTTTAGCCCATGAATTTGAAAGCTGTTCAGCGGAGATTTTACCGGAGGCGGCAATATCCGCGAAGACTTCTGACCAACTCATGATTGCCGTGTTGTTCGTCCGAAAGTGCATGGACAGGTTCTGCGCGGCCTTTCCCAAATCATCCAAGGCAACAACGCCATTTGCCGCCAGATGATCAAGTTGAGATTGCAAATCCCGTGCTGACTCAATGTTTTTAGTGTAAGACGATAACTGAACGGCCATGTATTCATCATCCATGGCATCCTTTATCCCCATTTTGATTACACTCAACGCCGTTCCAAAAGACGCCACACCGGCAACCGCCGCAGTAACAGAAGGCAGCAATTTTTTAAAGGATGCTCCCAAGCCTTCCACGTCAGCCGCGGCCCCCTTTCCAGGGCTCACTTTTGCCGCTTGCTCTGATGCTCCGCGGATTTTTTCCTTAATGTTCTCAAGCTCTTTTAATAATTCCGCGGAATCACCGGAGAACTTAAATTTTACTGCGCTCATTCTTCAATATTGACAGGCTTGTTAAACATGGCATCAAGACGTTCCAAATCAGCATGATCTACCTTCCGGGCATGCGTGTAATAACAGCTAACACCATTTGCAACGCATTCACTCATAAGAAACTGTAGAATCATGCTGTATGGAATATCGTATTTGATATAATTTAAGGGGTACCCCGTCTTTGAAGCAATCGCCCAAACCACTTGAATAAAGTAGTTCGGCCTATCCCCTCCCGTTTTTTTTTGGAATCCTCAACAGTGAAAGCTGCTTCATCAACGTCTTGCGCCTGTTTACCTACCAATGCAGAAATGCGCTGCATTTCATCAGGGCTCAACTCATATTTAAATTTGCGAACGGATTCCTTGAATTCTTCAAGGCTCATTGATTCAAGTTTTTTAATATCAGCCGTATGAATATAAATATATTCTACAATGCCGCCTAAATCCATGCCCCCATTCATGAACCCGCAGTTAAAACGCTGCATCAACTCCATGCTTCCAACAGACAGGGGACGGAGTTTCAAGACTTTTTCCTTGTCGCTCATAACGTTCTTTTGATTAGGAGTTCAAATGCCCCAGGATTTCGCGTTTATCTTCTTCCGGGCAATCCTCCGGAATCATGGCTATCTTTTGTCCATCCTTGGAGCGGATACAGGCGATTTTCCGGAATCTAGGAAGTCCGGCCAGAATACCGCGGCGACAATCAAAAGCCGCTTTGACCAACGCAAAGGGGTCTTCCGGATTGTTTTTCACAAAATCCGGGTCATTCCACTTACTGATCATTTCGCGCGTCTCCGGGGTATCCGCGAAGTAAAAAACCTTCCGTTCCCCCCGGTCAGTAATGATGATTTCTGCCCTCTTGGCAATGGGGGCCGTGGCTGCAAGCAAAGCACTTGCAAGGTTGATGTCTTCAATATTGATTATATTATTCATGTTACGTCTATTATGTTATTTTTTTTGTTCGAGATAGGGGCGCCAGAAACGGCGCCCCTTGAAGTCTGTTATTCGGAAACAATTTCCGGGTTCAGGGCTTTAATGTTCGGGCCATAAGAGGCTTTAACGGTAAAGCTTCTGTAATTCTCTGCCTCCATTTTCATATCTACACTCTTGCAGATGGCCTTAGTTACCTTTTCCGGAATTTGTTCACCTAAATTCCTGATGCAGAGATTCAAAACATCCGCATGGACATCAACAATGTCGCCAATATGCGGAACCTCCGTTCCGGTCTTTCTCATGTAGGCTTCCCAAGTAATTTCGCATTGGGAACTATAGAGAGTATTCCCTTCAGTAACGCCTTTGTCCCCTTTAAGTTTAACATCCCCTTCTGCTGACCATGAATAACTTACGGAAGAAATAATAGCTCCAAAATCCTGTTCTCCGGAATAATTGATCCCGAAGATACCGTCGCCGTGCTGTATAAAATCAGATGCATGTGCCATACAAATGGCGGTGCGTTGCGCTTCCGGCGGACCTCCCTTTCCCGCTTGACAAAATCGCGGAATGAGGCATATTAAAGGTGCGTTAGTAATTCGGAACATTCACATGTTCACCTTCTAAACAATCGCCCCGGCCTGGTGAAGCAGGCCGGGGCTTTCTTTTAGCTGAACAGAACTATAAGAAGTTCAATCAGTCGCGTTAATAATTCATACTTCATTTACATGTTACACCTCCTTTTTTAATCCCGGACCAACCGGGCAAGGCGAGTATGAAGAAAAACTAAACTTTTTGCAAGATATTTCTACGAAAACGTTTTACATATTTCATTGACTGTCAAAATAATACAGAAATTATCTTTCAATATAGCGCACTGTCCAGGTTGTTACCCAATCATCCCCGTCCAGCGCGGATGAAGAGTCAATGAGGTTGAAAAAGTCGCACCGTTCGCCGCAATCCATCCGGCCCAAGGCTTCCACAAGCTTTTCTTCCGCTTCCGAGTCAGACCGGTTATTGATCAGGGCAACGGAAAGCGTATAATCCCAGGCGGGCAGCGGAAACCATGGCTGCGTGCGGCTCGTCATCTCCACCACCACGCAGGGCTTGCGTTCTAAATCTTCTTCATTTCCGGCCTTGTAGGCAGTAAATCCGGAATTCCGTAGGTGTTTTACAATGTCATCAACAATCATGATTTATTTATCCTTTTCCATTCATGGTGCAGTTTTAAGTTAGTGGCGGTTAATGCGTTAGAATAAACAAGCGGGAACAAGCGTTCAATCATGGCTTCCTTGGCATACGGTACAGGGTTGATTATTTCCACGGAATCCCCGGTGCGCCTGTATATGCCGTTCAAGCCGTGCCGCGTAATCCATTGGGGAAGACGTCCCGTCGCTTGCCATCCGTAAGAGGTGGGCCATGTCCAGCCAGATTTTGCCTTGCCTATGTGCTTAAACACCTCCATGCGGTACTTTTTGAGTCCCCGGCTGTCTGACGTAACGCGCCCGGAAAAGGCGTCCACCGTTCCGCGGCGCCGGGCGTCCTTATGCATGCGTTTCGTGAAACTGGCGTAAAACGTCACCGGAACGCCGCTGTCAAATGCTACTTGCTGGGCTTCCTGTTCTTTCTTCTGCCGGAGCATAGCATACACGGGACGAGCCATTACCGGATCACGTTCCTTGAACATCCTGTAAGCCTTCCCAGGGGCGCCCACAGCCCGCGCAATGTCACGGCTGGCAGAACCTTCCCCGGACTTTCGCCCGGCCACCTTGGATTTCCGGTTTTTTCCGAGGGGGAGAGTCGCATTGAAGCACATACCGCGGGCCACATTGGATGCGTACATGTCCAAGAACAGCCCCCCGAAACGCTGAATATTCTTGTGCCCGTCCCTAATAGCCTTGTCGAGCCATTCCACGTTGCATTTAATCATACAAATCAACTGATAAAGTTAATACCCTGTAAACGCAATTACTTGTGACTGCGGTAATCTTGAATTTCATCCCCTCACATTCCACGCGGCCCCCTACCTGGAAAGAGTCCCCCGTTTGAATGTGAATGATGCGGTCCCGCTGGTTGCAATATCCCCCCTCCTGGCGTTCAAGGGTTACGTCACGGGAATTCATGTACCCCTGGTATGTCTTCCCCTGGTAGGCAATTTCCGCCTGTGGTAATACCTGATTTATGCGCCGGTGCGCGGCGTTAGCCGCATCTGTGAATCTCATATAAATGGCGGGGCGTTGCACAAAAAACCGCCCCGGACAAGTCCGGGACGGTGAACACCAGCAGTTAATGCAAAAAAAATTAGCTTTCAGGAGGCGTGACAGCAGCGGCAACGTACCCTTTCACCTTATCCGGCTCAAGTATCTTGGCGCCGAACATCAGGCCCAGGGAGGCCCATTCTGCGCGGGTATTGCGGTCAATCCAGTTGCAGAACATCACCGTCAGCCCTGCAAGGCCATCAATAGTGATAAGCTCCCAATTGATGTCATCTTTGAGATCATCATCAATTTCCGGGATGGCGGAACCTACGGCGATCGCCCCGCCTTCGTAAGCCACGCCCACAACATCTTTCGAAAAGACGGAAGCTTTTGCTTTGTGGATGGACTCAAACCCATAGGCGCCTCCATCAAGCTTAAATTCCGTAGTGTTTTCCGGAAGAATGGCCCGGTAATAATCGGGAGTCAATAACAGCCTGGGTTCATCAGATTCAATATCCCCGCTTAAATTGATGCAGCCGCGCTTGTTGAATTTATCAGCGGTCCCAATGGTCTTTGCTCCGCTCGCCGGAATAAGAGACATAATACGCTTGTGCAAATCATTGGCAAAAGCAATAGAATTTGTCTTTGCCAGATCGGCCAACTTCCACCCATTACGCTTTTCAGCCGTAGTAATTCGCCAAGCTTGATGCAGTTCGGTAAGAGAGAGCGGAATCAAATTACCGTCGTTTTCCTTATCGTTCTGGTAAGACGTAGGATTCTCCACTACTTCACCAGATGCCTTAATATCTTTAAATTTAATCTGGGAGGCATATTCCATGCGAAAATCTTTCTTGAGAAATTCGAGCGGAACTAGTGCCTTGCGTAAAGAGGTAATAACTTCTCCGTGGATAGCTACCTTTTGTGCATCAGAAAGTGCCATAATCGTAAATAATAGTTTGATTGTTAATATTGTGTGTTGTTTACTTACAAAGTTTCATCAATTCATCCTTATGGGCTGCATAAAACTTCCGCTGTTCATCTCCGGAAAGCGCCGTGTACTGCTCCAGGATAGAGGGGGTTTCCTCGCCGTCTTCCGGCTTATCCACTACGGCTTTATGCCCCATGCCAGACACCATTTCCGCGGCCTTCTGGCTCGCCTTCGTATCGGCTTCTTCCTCAAGCTGGTTTTTCTTGAGGGCAACGGATGCGTGGAGCTTGACATTCTCCTTTTCCAGGGCTTCGACACGCTCACAAAGAGATTTAATAGAGGATTGGATTACTGTAATTCCATCCCTCATTTCTGCCCCAAGAGGGGCAAGCTCTTGTTTGAGCGCATCAACGATATTTTGATCAGACTTGAATAGTGCCATACTTATTGCGGGGCGTTGCGCTTTTAATTTGCACCGGGAAAATCAACCCAGGGCATTACATCATCAATCAGGCCCAGGGAGGCAGCATCTTCCACCACAAAGACCTTGCCGGAAAAAGCATCCGCAGAAAGTCCGGGGCGTCCGGAAACCACAAACTCCTGAAACCGTCCGGCGATCTTGTTGCACAAATCCCTGTAATAGGCGATTGCCTCCGCGTTCATTGGGGTTTCCGGATGTTTGAAAACAGCATCATCATTCGTGATGGTCAATATTTCCTCGCTCTTGGCATTCCAGAGGCTGATGACAGTTCCGATACTGCCAACCAGCGCCGTTTCCGTCACGATCACCTGATCACAAGCCGAAGCCAAATAATAGGCGGCAGAGCAGCACATGCCTTTGACATAAGCCACGGTTTCCACGGGCAGGGATTTAATCAATTCCGCTGTTTCATGGCAGCCTTGAACGTCTCCCCCCGGAGAGTCAAAGACGAAAATCACTTCGTCAATGTTTCCGGCAGCAGCCTTTATTTCCTCCACGATGGATTGATAATTTGTGCCGCCAAGGGCTTCATTCAGGGGCACGCCGTCACCGTACAGGGGCCCTATTACGTCAATCACCAGGGATGACCCAATTACCCGCGCTTTCTGGCGCGTCTGGATGAAAAAAGAGAAGTCAAAATCCGGGTTCCCCGCGGCTTTCGGTTCAAGGCTCTTCCGCTGGCGCATACTCGCCAGCCATGCAGTTTCTTCACAATATAACGGTTTCATAACGTTAAAACTTTCTGATATAATCCGGAGAGATTTCTACCCCGAATTCTGCTTCAGCTTCACGGCGCAACTTCTCCGCAATGGCGGCTTCCCTGGCGCGTATTCTCAAATGGTCCTCCACCTGCGTTCCGTTTTCCTCACAGATTTCTGTGAGGTTTTTAATACCGGCGTTGTACTCTTTCAACTGGCTGTTGGAGTCGCGGCCCATGTCCACGCTTGGACGCTTGGCGCGGCTGAACATCATATTCCACCAGCCTTCAGCGTGCGGGATGTCCTCCCGCTGGATACCTACGGCCAAGACATACTGTACAAGCAGTCTGGCGGCATCTTCAAGCAGCGTGGCCCGGTCCCGTGTAGTGTTGTCGAATTTGGACAGGGACATTCTGTTCCCAACTCCGCTTGAGTCCGGATTGACCACAATATCATAAGGCACCCCTACCCCGGACAAGACACCCTTCAAGAGGCGCTCTGAAAAACTCATGTAGTTCGGGGAGGGGCGCTCAATCTTTAGGGAGTCAAGGGAGTCTTCAGACTTCAAAAACACAATTTGCTTGTCTCCTGTATTGCGTACAACAACCTCACCATTATTGCCCGGTTTGCTGTAAGCCTGTGCTATGTCAACTTCTCCCGTTTCATTCTTTTTTACCAGGGCGATCTGTGAGGCAATTTTCATAGCCCCAAGTTCGGAAACATTGATGTCATCAATATAGCGGAATTCCTTGAGTCCATGTGAAAAGAGAGGTTCCCCGCGGCAAGTGGCAAGAAAATCATCGTCAACTAAATGCAGCATTGAGGACGCCGGAATTATCTCGCCGCCTCCCGGTTCATCACCGTCCAGCCAATAGGCGATTTCACGCCCCATGCGGTTAGTTATGACACCGTGCAGCACGTTCAACCCCTTGTATTTTCCGGAGTCAATAAGGCCATCTTTAGGAGAGCACACCCGGTTTGCCCGGATAAATTGCAGTTGAGGAAACCCTGTCTTGCTCTCCGTCAACATTACAAAGCAATCCCCGTCAATGTCGATGGCGGTGGAGATCAGATACAGGAGCGAGTGAAAATTCTTTCCGTTCACGCATGCAACTTTGTAAAACGCCTTGATGTACTCGTCATACTTCGCTGCAACTTCCGGATTCTTGCACAAAGATTTGAACAGAAACGCTTTACCTATAGAGTATTCAGCCTTCATGTTCACGGCGCCTTTTACAACGCCGTTGTTCTTGTACAACAGACGGGACGCGGAAATGAGGTTCTTCCGGGTAAGGCGTCCGGAAAGCTGTTCCGGCTCCTTGAGGTAATTCGGCAATCGTTGCAAGCCATCATCATAACTGCCGCTTTTGTAAATGGGACGGCTTGAGAACGGGCGCCCGAACTGGTCTAAAATCTGAACATTCCCCGCCTTCATCGGAACACCACCCTTGCAACGTTGTTCCCTCCTTCAAACCGGCCATGCTCAAGAGAGCGGATAGCCAGCCCCAAGGCTTCAACCCACAAATCAACAGTCATGGAGCCCGGCGCGAACTGGAATGAGCTATCACCCACATTCCCTTGAGTGATTTCCTTCCCTTGGTTTTCAATTATGTCTTCAACAGCCTTATCTAAAGCCTCTTTCAAGCGTAGTATGCGCTCGTCGGCATCCACCATCCCCCAGGCATAAAGAGCTTTTGCAATCCGTAACATACAAATGCGGCCTCGTTGCGTTTTCCTTCACAGGGGAGAGCCGCGGATTATCATTCCTTTTGTACTTTTCCCGTTGCATTATTGGAATAGTTGTATGAAATTTTGCAACACCATGCACACAAAAACACAGATGACCCTTAACCCAGTTCGGGGCTCCAAGCTCAAGGAGACTCCCTTTTTCGGTCTATTTCCAGCTCATTCCGGCCCATTATGCACCGCTTTAATGACATTCCCCCATATCCCCCACCAATGGACTACATTGCAGTTCTCCCGCTCTCTGCGTGTCCAGTATATCACGCAATCGTTATCCCCTCTCATGTGCTCAACATTATCACAATTATGAACACACTAAAAAATATATCATTGTATATAAATGCTATAAGTCCTCATAGGGCTACCACCTTTAAGAAAAAGGCCGTCTCTCCGGAGGCGGCCTTTTTTACTTTTAACGTTCCTCTGGGCCAGGAAAAAGTCCGGAACTTTCCAGCAACTGCGGAGTCCTTCAAAGCGTGGACGGCACCTTTCCAAATAATCCCTCTGTTGATCTGAGGACACGGACAGTAAGAACGCAAATGCACATTTTCTCCATCCTCCACCGTAAGGGAATATTCCCGGACCTAGAAAAACGGTCAAATAGCCGCTAACAGCGCCAGACGGACCATGGGAAAAAGACAAAAGGCCTTCCCTCTTTCCGGCCCTTCCTCTTTCCCTGAAAGGAACTTGTGTCCGGACCGCCGGGATGCCAGCCCCGGTAATTCCTGAGAAACATTTTGTCAAAGGGTCCACCATTTCCTTTCGCGGGCATGAAGCATATTCCGCCGCGTGCTCATGAAGGAGCAAATTTTTGAAAGATTCTCTCCCGGCACGGCTTATACTGAAAACATGACAAGGCTTTTTCCACTCCTGGCCGGATTGCTGCTGTTCCCGGTATTTCAAACTGAAGCAGCAGAAAAATACAGCATTATTCCGGAGCCGGAGAAAACGGAGCTGAAGCGGAACGCCACCAGGACCTTGAAGCTCCTCTCCGACAAAACCTCTCCTGCCCTGGGCAAGGACGCCTACCGCCTCGCCGTCACCCCGCAGGGCGTCCACCTTGCCTCCGGCGGCAGGGAGGGCAGGATGTACGGCCTGGTCACCCTCCAGCAGCTCCAGGACCAGCTGGCGGCACAGCCGGAGGGCATCCCCTGCGGCGTCATCACGGACAAGCCCCGCTACCCCTGGCGCGGCATGATGGTGGACCCCGCGCGCCACTTCATCCCCATCAAGGACCTGAAGAAATTCGTGGACCTGATGGCCTACTACAAATTCAACAAGCTCCACGTGCACCTGACGGACAACCAGGGCTGGCGGCTGCCCGTGCCGGGCTATCCCAGACTGCAAAGCGTCGCCTCCAAGCGGGAGGAAAGCTTCGGAGACGGCATCCCCCATGAAGGCATGTACACCAAGCAGGAGCTGAAAGACCTGGTGGCCTACTGTGCGACGCGCGGCATTGAAGTCATCCCGGAGATAGACGTGCCGGGCCACAACCAGGCCCTGCGTGCCGCCTACCCCGAATTCTTCTGCTTCCCCAAACCGGACATGAAGGTACGGACAGTGGCCGGCAACAGCAAGGAACTGGTATGCCCCCAGAAGCCGGAGGTCTGGAAATTCTACGCCGCCGTCTTCAAGGAACTCAAGGACATCTTCCCGTCCAACACCGTTCACCTGGGCGGCGACGAAGCCCCCACGGAACTCTGGAAAAAATGCCCCCTGTGCCGGGAAGCCCGGACCAAGGCAGGCATGAAAGACGAACAGGAACAAATGAGGGCTTTCTTCGCCAAAATGACAGCTCTGCTCGACAAAAACGGGCAAACGCCGCAATTCTGGTATGAAGGGAACGCCGGCATCTACCACCCGGGCGAAACAGTTTACGCGTGGCGGCAGGACCAGGCGCGCCAGGCCATTGAGAAAACAAAAAAGGCCGGGCTGAACCTGATTATGGCGTCCAATGAATATTGTTATCTGGATTTCCCTCAATTCCCGGGACAATACAACTGGGGATGGATGCAAACCACGACCTTGCAGAAATGTTATGAACTGGATCCGGCCTTCGGCAAATCCACCGCGGAAGCAGGCCACATCCGGGGCGTGCACGCTCCCGTGTGGGCGGAACACCTTCCGGACCTGAACTACCTGCTTTACCGCGTCTATCCCCGCGCCATGGCCCTGGCGGAAGCGGGGTGGTCTCCCATGGAGGTGCGTTCCTGGGAAAACTTCCAGAGGAAAGTGGCCGACCACCGCCCCTTTGTCCTCAAGCGCTTTAATTACGACTTGAAACGCACGAAGGACAATGAGCCGCCCTTCCGGTGGGAAAACAAAAAGTAATTCCGCCGTTTTTCCTTATCACTCCTGATTCTCCATGATAGAATCTCTTCTGAAAAAGCCCTCCGTCATGTTTAAACTGATCTACCTCCTGGCCTGCACAGCCTTCTCTGCATCCATGGCGTGTGCCGCACCAGCAGAAAAATACAGTATTATTCCGGAGCCGGAGAAAACGGAGCTGAAGCGGAACGCCACCAGGACCTTGAAGCTTCTCTCCGACAAAACTTCTCCTTCCCTGGGCAAGGACGCCTACCAGCTCACCGTCACCCCGCAGGGAGTGCACCTCTCTTCCGGCGGGAAAGAGGGCCGTATCTACGGACTGGTCACCCTCCAGCAGCTCCAGGACCAGCTGGCGGCGCATCCGGAAGGCATTCCCTGCGGAGTCATCAAGGACAAGCCGCGCTACCCGTGGCGCGGCATGATGGTGGACCCTGCGCGCCACTTCATCCCCATCAAGGACCTGAAGAAATTCGTGGACCTGATGGCCTACTATAAATTCAACAAGCTCCAGCTCCACCTGACGGACGACCAGGGCTGGCGCCTGCCTGTGCCGGGCTATCCCAAACTGAAAAGCATCTCTTCCAAACGGGCGGAAAGCTTCGGCAACGGCACTCCCCACGAAGGAATGTACACCAGGCAGGAACTGAAAGACCTGGTGGCGTACTGCGCCGCGCGCGGCATTGAGGTCATCCCGGAAATAGACATGCCGGGCCACAACCAGGCGTTGGCCGCCGCCTATCCGGAATTCTTCTGCTTTCCAGACCACAACACGAAAGTCAGCACGACCGGCGGTGTGGGCTTGTACCTGGTATGCCCCCACAAGCCGGAAATATGGAAATTCTATGCCGCCGTCTTTGACGAGCTCAGGGACATCTTTCCGTCCACCATGGTTCACCTGGGCGGCGACGAAGCCCCGCTGGAAAAAACCTGGGAAAAATGCCCTCTCAGCGTCAAATACCGCCAGCAGAAGGGAATGAAGGACGTCCACGAGGAACTGAAGGAATTTGAAGCGAAAATGGCCTCCATGCTCGCCGCGCGCGGCAAAAAGCCCATCTTCTGGTATGAAAAGCCGTGGGCCCAGGCCAGCGTTTACCGCAAGGGAGACACCGTCTTCACCTGGCGCATGGGCTTGACGCCCTCCACCATCACGGAAACGAAAAAGCAGGGCCTTCCCCTCATCATCGCCGCCGGGGAACACTGCTATCTGGACTACCCCCAGATTCCCGGCCAGGACAACCGGGGCTGGATGCCCACCACTACGCTGGAGCAAAGCTACAAGCTGAACCCCGCCTACGGCAGGCCGGAGCAGGAAACAGACCATATCATCGGCGTTCAGGCTACCATGTGGGCGGAACAGCTCCCCACCCTGAACCACCTGCTTTACCGCACCTACCCCCGCGCCTGCGCCATTGCGGAAGCGGGCTGGTCACCAATGAACGTGCGTTCCTGGGAAAACTTCCAGCGCAAGCTGGCCGATCAGCGCCAATTTGTCCTCAAACGTTTCAACTACGATATGGAGCGCACCAAGGAAAACGAACCCCCTTTCAAATAATCCGCATTCTCTATCCATGAGCAGCACTAAATTTGCACGTCCGCACCGCCCCTCCGTAGAAGAACTGGCCCAGGGAGTCCTGGCCGGGAACCGCGCCCTGCTGGGAAGGGCCATCACCCTGGTAGAAAGCAACGCCGCTAAAGACCAGGAAGCCTCACGGGCGCTCATCTCCAAGCTCCTGCCCCATTCGGGCAATGCCGTCCGCATCGGCATCACGGGCGTTCCCGGCGCGGGCAAATCCTCCTTCATTGAAGCCTTCGGCACCTACCTGTGCAAAAAAGGCTTCAAGGTGGCCGTGCTGGCCATTGACCCGTCCTCTTCCGTTTCCCGCGGTTCCATCATGGGGGACAAAACCCGCATGGAAGAACTCTCCGGGGAGGAAAACGCCTTCATCCGCCCTTCCCCCTCCGGCGGCTCCCTGGGCGGCGTAGCCAGAAAAACGCGTGAAACCATGATCGCGTGCGAAGCCGCGGGCTTTGACATCATCCTCATTGAAACCGTCGGCGTCGGCCAGTCGGAAACCACCGTCCGTTCCATGGTGGACATCTTCATGCTCCTGCTCATCACCGGAGCCGGAGACGACCTCCAGGGCATCAAGCGCGGCATCATGGAGCTGGCGGACATCCTGGTAGTCACCAAGGACGACGGCGACAACCGCCAGCGCGCGGCGGCCCACTGCCAGGAACTGAAAATGGTGCTCCATTACCTGCAAAGCCCCACCCCCGGCTGGACTCCCTCCGTCCTCACCTGCTCCTCCCTGGAAGGGCGCGGACTGGACACCATTGAAGAAACGCTCTTCCGCTTCCGGGACAGCATGAAGGAATCCGGCTTCTGGTACAACCGCCGCCGGAACCAATCCCTCTCATGGGTTCAGGCCCTGGTGCATGAAGCCCTGCTCACCGCCTTTGAACAGCATCCCGCCGTGGCGTCCCGCATGCCCGTCCTGGAAAACATGGTGGCCGGGGACAAGATGGACCCCGTCTCCGCCGCGCACGACCTGCTGAGCCACTTCACTTATCCCGTGCCCGGACATTGAAGAAATCCGCCAGCACCCTGGCGTACACCTCCTTCTTGAACTCCGGCAGCCACTCCAGCCTGAACTCGGAGGGAGCTATCCATTTGCAGGCGCAGAACTCCCAGTGGTCCAGGCTGGGCTCCGGGGCGTCCGCATGCAGCCGGCACAGGAAATACTCCTGCTCCTGCCCCACAAAAGGCTGCTGCCGCTTCTCGCGGACGTAATCCAGCACCTCCGGCGGATAATCGTAACGGTACCCGCCCCGGGATTCCACAACATCATACTGGGACGGCAGGAACCCCACTTCCTCCCGGACTTCCCGCTTCACTGCCTCCGTGGCAGTTTCTCCCGGATCAATCCCCCCCTGAGGGAACTGCCAGGCCCCTTTCTGCCTGGAACGTTCGCAAACCAGCAGCTTTCCGTCCTCCCGGACCAACAGCCCCGCCACATTGGGACGATACAATCTTTCCATGCCTTCTTACCTAGCACAACATTCCCTGCATTTCCAGCCATGTTCTTCCACAAATTTGCTACAGGCATGTAAAAATGACTCGGATACAGACACTTTATTCTCCCCGCCAAACAACTCCGGATATAAATCACAACCCATCAGCAGGATAAGTAATATAAAAAAACAAAAGACACCCTACCTGGTTGTGGAATTTCCTGTTAAATATCCAGAAAACTCTGGTAGTCAAACATTAACATACTGCCATTTTCCGAACATTGTTCTTTAACGGCAAGTCTATTTTCCTGCAAGGTGAAAACTGGCTGACTGGCCGCTCTTTTACTTTTCACGTCCCGTTAATAAAAACTGATCATGAAAATAAAAATCAATTATTTCGCTGCCATGTTGCTGGCAATGTTCGCAGGAGGAGGCATAGGCGCCCAGGGCGCAGAGCAGCCTAAAAAGGCGACAAGCCATACTATTGAATACAACCAAAAATTTCTCGGCGCTCATGGCCTGGACGAGAACGACAAACAAGACTTTCAGGATGCTGAAAAGGGATTCATGGCAACCCTCAAGGACCCGAACATTAAAAACAAGGAGGGACGGACAGTCTTTGACATCTCTGCCTTTGACTTTACCAAGGACAAACCGGCCCCTGATACGGTGAACCCGAGTTTATGGCGCGTTTCCCAGCTCAATGCCAAAAGCGGGCTGTTCAAGGTCATGGACGGCATCTACCAGATTCGCGGGTTTGATCTTTCTAACATGACCATCATCGAAGGAAAGGAAGGCCTCATCATCATTGACCCCCTCATCTCGGAAGAAACCGCAAAAGCGGGGCTTGACCTCTACTATCGGGAAGTGGAACAGCCGGAGACTGGGAAACGTCCGGTCAAGGCAGTTGTATACACGCACTCCCATGTCGACCACTTTGGCGGAGTCAAGGGAGTAATATCGGAGCAAGACGTCAAATCCGGTAAAACGCAGATACTGGCGCCGGAGGGATTCCTGAAAGAAGCCGTTTCCGAAAACGTCTATGCCGGCAATGCCATGGGGAGACGCTCCACGTACATGTATGCAGCGCCCTTTAACAAGGGGCCGGAGGGTACCGTAGGCTCCGGCCTGGGAACCGCCAGCTCCAGCGGAACCATTACAGTCATTCCGCCTACCGATACAATCACCAAAACGGGTGAAACAAGAACGATAGACGGAGTGGAGATGGAATTCATGATGGCCCCCGGAACGGAAGCCCCTTCTGAAATGCTGATGTATCTTCCTCAATTCAAGGCGCTTTGCAGTGCGGAGGACGCGACCCACACCATGCATAACCTTTATACCCTGAGAGGAGCCAAGGTTCGGGACGCAAGCAACTGGTGGAAGGCTCTTGATGAAGCCATCCAGCGTTATGGAGACAAAACGGAAGTCTTATTCGCACAGCACCACTGGCCGAGATGGGGGAAAGAACGCATCAGCCAGTTCCTGGCCAAGGAACGCAACGGCTACAAATACATGCACGACCGGACGTTGAACCTGATTAACAAAGGATATACGCCTGTAGAAATTGCGGAAATGATCAAGCTGCCGCCGGAAATCGATAAGGAATGGTACTTCCGGGGTTATTACGGCACGCTGAACCACAACGCCAAAGCCATTTATCAACGGTACATGGGCTGGTATGACGGCAACCCGGCAAACCTGTATGCCCTGCCGCCCGTGGAAGCGGCCAAGCGCTATGTGGAACTGGCGGGAGGTGCCGACAAAATGATAGACAATGCCCAAAAGGCCTTTGACAAGGGAGACTACCGCTGGACTGCCGAAGTATTAAAGCACGTGGTTTTTGCCGATCCCCAAAACAGCAAGGCAAGAAATCTGGCGGCGGACGCTCTTGAACAGCTTGGCTACCAGGCGGAATCCGGCCCCTGGCGCAACGAATTTCTCGTCGGAGCCTACGAACTGAGAAACGGTCTGCTTCAGAACCCTCTGGATCTTGTATCCAAGGATATTCTGTCCAACCTCACGCCGGAAATGCTGTTTGACTACATGGGCATCAGTCTCAATGCCGAGAAATCCAAAGGGAAAAAGCTCGCTTTCAACTGGATAGACCAAAACGGAAAACCATACGGCTTCTGGGTTGAGGACGAAGTACTGATGTACCGAGAAGGAAAACCGGTCGATCATCCTGATGCAGTAATTACCGGAGACAAGCTCAACTTCACCCTTATTGCCATGCAGGCCATGCCCTTGAAGGAAGTCCTGGACAAGGGCATGATCAAGATCGAAGGCAATACGGACAAATTCAAGGAACTGATCGGATGCATGGACAAGTTCAATGGAAACTTCAACATCATAGAACCCTGACATTCATTGTCTTTTTTTAATGAAGCCGTTTTCCCCAGAGCCTGGGAAAGCGGTTTTTTGTATATATTCCTGGCACAGAGCGAACAAGCTCCTCCGTTCCTTGGTATCAGCATACCATAGTTGCAGCTTTGTTAAAATATACCCCCATTACTACATTATCATTTACTATATCAATTGGTGCTATTGCTACATACCCCTTACTCAAAGAAGAACTCATCAAGTGGCTCTATTCCCTCTTTTTCCAAGGGGTTCCCAGACTCCAGCACTCAACCCCACACTTCCTTCTTGAACTCGGAAGGGACTATCCACCTGTAGGCACAGAACTCCCGGTGGTCCAGGCTGGGCTCCGGAGCGTCAGCATGCAGTCAGTGCAGGAAATACTTCTGCTCCTGCCCCACAAAAGGCTGTTGCCTTTTCTCACGGACATAATCCAGCACCTCCGGCGGATAATCATAACGATACCCGTCCCGGGACTCCATAAGATCATACTGGGACGGCAAAAATCCCACTTCTTCCCGGACTTCCCGCTTCACGGCCCCCAGAGCCGTTTCCGCCGGATCAATCCCTCCTTGGGGAAACTGCCAGGCCCCTTTCTGTCCGGAACGTTCACAAACCAGCAGCTTTCCGTCCTCCCGGACCATCAACCCCGCCATACAATCTTTCCATGCCTTTTTATCTAGCACAACTTCTCTGGCATTTCCAGCCATGTTCTTCTACAAGTTTGCTTGGGTCATGTAAAAAGGACCGAATACAGACACTTTATTCCCCCTTCCAAACAACTCCGGATATAAATCACACCCATCAGTAGGATAAGTAATATAAAAAACAAAGACTCTATCCTTGGTGGTAAAATTTTCCGTTAAATATCCATAAAAAACTGATATTAAAAACAAGAAGGAGCGGAGGATCTTTGACATCTCTTCCTTTAACTTTACCAAGGATAAACCGGTCCCCGATAGAGTGAACCCGCGTTTATAGCAAAAGATAATATGATCAACCATCAATAATAGAAAACATCCAATAAAATTTTAAATATATTTGGATAAATATTGATATAGAGCATCGTATCAGCTTGGAGAATGCATGGAGGATTGGCAAGATTAATATTTCCAAAAGGAGCAAGGAAAATAAAATGAATATGTATTTCTATTAAGAAATATTTTTATTAGAACAATACGCCTTTAACCCTATTTTGGATGCTGAGCATAAAAGTAATAAAAGTGTAGGAACTAATATGGAAGAGGACAATCCAATTAATGGAGATAAGTAATTGGCAAAAGAAACCATACATCCTGTCCCAATAGATTTTCCTGTTGTTAGAAACTTCTTTTGTTCTTCAGTATATTCGCTACTTCCACAAACAAGTTTATCAAATTCATTTTTAATCCGTTTCCAATATGATTTGCTATTATCTGAATCACAAGAAACTCCTCCAAATCGTGCAGTTTGTATAGGCCCCTTTGATGTTATCCATAATTCTGCTGCTTTTTCTATGCCATATGCAGAGACTAATTTTTCTATTATATTTCTTTGATATGATTTAAGAATCGGATAAATGTCAGAGCAAGATATTTGTTCAATTTCAATCATAACATTTCTTTAATATGATTTGCAGAGATACAATAAGATGTTTGGTTAAGTTCATGAGGATTAATTCCAGCTATGTTTATTCCACAATCTGTAGCATATGCTCCAATTAATAATCCAACAATTCTTCCATTTTTGCAATTAAATACCATTGATCCTGATTGTCCAGGGCGTGTTTGTATGTTTATTGTCGCATATTTTGATTTTATACCTGAAGTTTCAAGAAGCATTTTTGCCCCTATTTCCGTTTCTTGATACGTTAAAACTCTTCTCGCCATTACACAGTGGGGAAATCCAAGTATACCGACTCTATCGCCAACAAGAATGTTGTCTAGTGATTCTAAAAAAGGCAGATTGCCTCGGAATGTTAGATTTGCTTTTAATACACATAAATCAGTTATAGGATTAATATCTTCTATTTTTGCGTCTACTGGACGACATGAACTATCTGAGCAGTCTTGATAATCGTTTATGGAATTAATATGAGGTAACAGTACACATAACCCTTCTTCTGAATCACCCACGACATGACGTGCCGTAATAATTTTTCCATCATTAGATACAATAAATCCTGTACCGAGTAACGACAACATTTTGGATAATGGATCTATTTTGCCAATGAGTAACACAATCTTAGAAAAATCAAACATATTTACAATATGTAGAAAAAAATAATAAATGACAACTCTTTTTTTCTAATAATTCCCCCACGCCCCTATAAAAAATTATAATAAATTGATAATCAATATCTATTCGATAAAAAAATTAAGATTAGATAAAAAGGAATATGAACTCTCCTAAATCTGTGATGAGGATGGGTTACCTAATGATGGAAGAATTCAGTCAATATATTCACAAAATAGTAAATATAACTAACACATAACCAATGCAAAATACTACTAGAGTCCAGAGTACTTTAATAGATTTTCCTTCACACGAGCTAACGACTGATGTTAAATAGAACCATGAAACGTTTTCTCCTTTCCGCATTGGCGCTCTGCGTTTGTGCTGCGGCTCCGCTTTGTGCTCAGTCCAAGACGGGAACTCCTGCCCAGTCTACGGATGATTACAACCAGAGCCAGTTCTGGATCGGTAATTTTCCGGAGGGGCAGTATGTGGTGCATCTCAGCCGGATTGTGGCTGTGGCGCAGCACAAGTACATTCTGGACAATGCGTGCATGGTGTATGAAGTGACATTGGTCACCATGGGGAATACGCCCACCAAGTTTTATTATCTGGAGCCCCTGGGGCAGAATTCCGGCATCAATGCCATTAAGAATGTGACCGACCGGGCGAAGGAACTCGGTTCCGGCACCGTCAACCGGGCGACGGGAGGAAGCATTGATCCGGATACTACCGTTGCCAAGGCTTACCCGAACACGAATACCGTCGAGTTCCGCGTAGCCACTCTGGAACAGCTCAACAAGATGTACGCCTCCCTGCTCAAGGCGTGGCAGGACGGAAAAGGGAGGACCTTCAAGCCTTGAAGGTAGTGATGAGAGTTTAGTGAGTAGTGATTAGATTTTAAATTCGCGGACTATAAGTCCGGATTTTTTACACTAAACTCTCATCTCTAATCTCTCATCACTGTTAAATGTATTTCCTCTCCATCATGTGGGCCTTCAAGGGGTCCGCGGCGAAGAGGTGGGTGAGGCCGATCGCCAGGGCATCCGCGGCATCGGATTCCGGCGTTTCCCGGAGTTCCAGCAGGGCGCGCACCATGAAGGCGACCTGCGCTTTTTGAGCGGCCCCCCGCCCTACAACAGAGAGTTTCACGCTTTTGGGAGAGTATTCCATGATCCGCAGTCCGGCTTCCGCCGCGGCAATGACCACGGCCGCCTTGGCCGCGCCCATCGTGATGGCCGTCTGATGGGACTGGACGTAGATGATGCGTTCCACCGCCATTTCATCCGGTTCCCATTTGTCAATGAGGTTGCCCAGGTGCTGCTTGATGGCAAGCAGGCAGCCGGACTGGGACACACTCCGGGGAATGGAGAGCGTTCCGTAGTCCAGCGCGCACGCCCGGCGATGGTCGCCCTCCACCACGGCATAGCCCGTGTTGCGGATGGCCGGGTCTATGGCAAGGATGCGCATGGGATGATATTCATTCCCGCAGAGAGAACCTTGTCAGCTCCCCCTTAGCGTCTGCGGCGCTTGGGACCGGCGGGTTTGACCTTGCGGACGGATTTGACGGGCTTGTCTTCCAGCAGGGCGGTGTACGTGTAGTCGAAGCCGTCCAGCTTTTTGCGTTCAATGGGCTTTCCGATGAAGTTTTCCACAGCCGTGGCAAAGTCCACTTCATCCGCCGTCATGATCGTGAAGGCGTCTCCGGAGGCTTCGGCACGGCCGGTACGGCCGATGCGGTGCACGTAGTCTTCCGCATTTTCCGGCACCCGGTAGTTGATGACGTGGGTCACGCCGCTGATGTCAATGCCGCGCGCAGCCACGTCCGTAGCCACCAGAATATCATATTTGCCGCTTTTGAAGCCCTTGAGCGCTTCCATGCGTTCCTTCTGGGGAATGTCGGAGTGCATGACGGCCACTTCCCCGCGGTAGCCATGCTGCTTGAGCATGCCGCACACGGCGTCCGCCTCCTTGCGGGTACGGGTGAAGATCATGACGGAATGGAAGTCCGTCCCCTTGAGCAGGGCCAGCAGCAGTTCGTCCCGCTGGTCCAGCGCCACCGGGTAAAAGGCATGGCTGATGGTGGCGGCCACTTCGCGCCGGGCGATGGTGACTTCTGCCGGGTCCGTCAGGCACCATTTGGCAAATCCGGCGATGACCGGGGGCATGGTGGCGGAGAAGAAGAGGGTCTGCCTGCCTTCCCACGGGCAGAGGTTGACGATTTTACGGACGATGGGGAGAAAGCCCATGTCCAGCATGCGGTCCACCTCATCCAGCACCAGGGCCTTGACTTCTCCGAAGCGCATGGTGCCGCGGTAGAAGTGGTCCACCAGGCGGCCGGGCGTTGCCACCACGATGTCCGCTCCGTTTTTCAGGTCTTCCGTCTGCTTCCCGTAGCCCACGCCACCGTACAGCAGGGCCACTTTCAACCCGGTGAATTCGCCGTATTCGGCAAAGGCTTCCGCCACCTGGTCCGCCAGTTCGCGGGTGGGTTCCAGCACCAGTATCTGGGGCTTGCCGATGGGTTGAAGCTTTGTCAGCAGGGGGAGGGCAAAAGCGGCGGTTTTTCCCGTTCCCGTCTGGGAGGCCCCAATGAGGTCCCGGCCCTCCAGAATGATGGGAATGGCCTGCTCCTGAATGGGGGTGGGATGTTCATAACCGCATTTTTCCACCGCCTTCAAGACGGGTTCCGATAAACCTAATTCTGAAAATAACATTGATCTTGTATGCTTGCTAGAGAGTAGAGCACGTCCCCGCGCAGCGGCGCGGGAAGCGTGGTCAGGAGATGAACGGATTGGTCAGTAGTTCATTCTTCACGGTGGTGTACGGTCCGTGCCCCGGGAAAATCATGGTCGTGGCGGGCTGGTTGAGCACTTTCTTTTCTATGCCCTGTTTCAGCAGGCGCAGGTTCCCTCCCGGAAGGTCCGTCCGTCCGATGGAACCGGCAAAGATAACGTCTCCCGTGAACATGATTCCCTCGTCCGGCAGGTCGTAAACGATGCTGTCCGGAGAGTGTCCCAGCACCTGGTGCAGATGCCACAGCAGGCCGCCCCAGTTTGCCGTGTGGATGTCCGGCGTGAGTATTTCATCCACCACAAACGGCTGTACGTTGAGGGGAAGCCCCCAGGCGTCGCGCGCCATTTTTTCCAGCGTCAAGTCTTCAGTGTAAGGCTGTCCGGCATGAATGCGGCAGCCGAAGATCTGGCGCATGCGGCAGGCGTCCTCCACGTGGTCAAAGTGCTGGTGCGTGATGAGAAGGTCCGTGATGATGATATCGGGCTTTTTGGAGTATATCCAGTCCGCGAAGCCGGACGGAGCGTCCACCGCCACGTAAGAGTTATCCTTCGTCTTGAAGAGATAACCATTACAGGAAGCTACTCCACCCGTATAAACGCGAATCCGATCCATGAGCAGGGATTGTAGTGAGATCGTCCGGAATATCCAGTATAAAGACGGTTTCCTTCAATTGCTTTCTGTCATCTTCCCGCGGGGGTGGCCGTCACACCAGGCTCCAGGGAATGACGCTTCCGGCCTCCATCGGCACCACTTTCTGTCCATGCCCCTCGTAGGCGGCCGGCACCAGCATTTCCCGCCGCTGCAGGCGCACCGTCCTGGCAGGAGGCTTCAGTCCGTACAGGGAACAGGCATGGCCGGAAACGAAGCCCTGCAACCGGTCCAGGGCGCCGTGTCCGTCAAACAGGGCCGCCAGGCGCGGCAGGGCGATGGGAGCGGTGAATACGCCGGCGGCGCAGCCGCACGCTTCCTTGGCGTGGACGGGATGGGGGGCGGAGTCACTGCCGAACATGAGGCGCGGATGTCCGGATAGGGCAGCTTTCAACAGCGCTTCCCGGTCTTCCGGCCTTTTGGCGATCGGCTTGCAGAAGAGGTGGGGGCGCAGCATGCCCCCGGCCACGTCGTCCAGCGTGATAAGAAGGTGCTGGAGGGTTACGGTAGCCGCCAGGTTTTCAAATTCATCCAGCAGCCGCACGGCGGAGGCCGTGGTGATGTGTTCCATGCAGATGGTCAGCCGGGGGAAGCGGGTGGCCAGATCACGGTAAACGTCCAGGAATTCGGCTTCCCGGTCCATCACGAATCCGTGGCTTTCACCGTGAACCAGCAGCGGAATGCCCATTTCCTGCATGAGGGACATGGTGCCCTCCGCATCCTTCATGGCCCTTACGCCTCCTTCGCTGTTCGTGGTTGCTCCCGCTGGGTACAGCTTGATGCCGAATACCAGTTCCTTGAGCGTAGCCAGTTCCTTTTCGGAATAGGAGCGGAAGAACGCCGTCATGTACGGCTGGAAGACGTCTCCCCCGCAAGCGTCCAGCACCCGCTGCCGGTAGGCCTGCACCGCATCCGCATCCGCCACAGGGGGCACCAGGTTGGGCATGATGACCGCCCCGGCAAAGGAGGCGGAGCTCAGGGGTGCGACCAGTTTCAGCATGTCGCCGTCCCTCAGGTGAAGATGCATGTCCAGCGGGGAGTGCAGTTCCAGAATCATGCGGGTATCATGGGGGAAGATTGTGGCGAAATCAAGCATGGTCCCCTGCTCCGCGGAAAGGAGGGGTTTGGCGGAGAGAAGGAGAAGGGGTGGCGAAGCGGACGGGGCTCGAACCCGCGACCTCCAGCGTGACAGGCTGGCGCTCTAACCGAACTGAGCTACCGCTCCCTGACCTTGAATGTTGTTCCTGCCTTGCGGCGAGGACGTGGAGGCTTATACACGCCTTTATACCCCAGTGACAAGAAAAAAAGACTTTTTTTGAAACTTCCGCAACCTCCGGCGGTTTGTATGGTGAAGGAGCCGTGATTTTTCATTTTTCCGATTTATTTCGACACGGCAACAAATTCTCAACTTTATTTGTTTTAGTTTGACAACAATTAACCGGTTTTGACATAACAGCCCCATGCTTCAACCTGCCGTGGATATCACTACCTCCGTTCACAAGTTCGAGACCATCCTTTACCAGTTTAAAAGAGATAACTTGAATGAAGTGGACCAGAGCCACTATCAGAAGATCATGGGGCTCTCCGTCCGGCAGATGAATGCCCTGGGCGCCCTGAACCGGTTGATGACCAACCGCCATGAAGGCATTCCCCTGAAGACGCTCGCCCACCATCTCCGCATGAGCATTCCCTCCACGTCCCTGCTGGTGGACAGCATGGTGAAGAAGGGCCTGTTTGACCGCAAGGAGAACCCGCGCGACAGGCGTTCCCTGTGCATCCGCCTTTCCGAGGAAGGGGAGTCCAGGTTCCAGCTGCTTTACAACGGCATGAAGCAACGGCTGGACACCCTGTTCAGCACCCTGGCGGAGGAGGACAAGGAGAATTTCTGCCGCATTGTGGATACCCTTTACAACCACGTTTACAGTAAATAATACCATATGAAAAAACATACGCACCAACGGAAGGTTCCCCTCCGCCTGCTGGCCGGATCCGGCCTGCTTTTCTCTCTGCTTGTTCCGGGTTATTCCCAGGGAGCGCCGGGAGGGGCCGCCAAGCCCAGTACCGTACTCGTCGAGAAAGCGACCGCCATCGACAGCGCGGTGAACAAGAAATACATCGGCCAGGTGGAAGCCATTGACCGGGTAACCGTACAGCCCCGCGTTTCCGGCAACATCGTGGCCACCCGCTTCCGGGAAGGCAAGGTGGTGAAGAAGGGAGACCTCCTTTTCGAGATAGAAGACACGCGCTACAAGGCGGCCGTGGAGGAAGCGGTGGCCAAGAAGGCCCAGCTGGAAGCCAAGCTGCTTTACGCGAAGAACAGCTTTGAACGCTATAACAGGCTGCTGGCCTCCAAGTCCGTCTCCATGGATACGGTGGAAAACGCCAAGAGCACCATGCACGCCCTGGAAGCGGAGATCCAGTCCGCAGACGCCGCCATCACGGTAGCGAAGGATGACCTCAATTACACCAAACTGACGGCCCCCATCACGGGACGCACGGGACGCGTCACTTTTTCCACGGGCAATTACATCACGCCCACCTCCGGTTCCCTGGTGACCATCACGGGCATTGACGAGGTGTACGTGAAGTTCCCCATCAGCGAACGCGATTTTCTTTCCCTGTTCGGCACCCAGGAGAAGATGAAGAAGGACGCCCTGGTGTCCGTCAACCTCGCCAACGGCAAGGCATATGACCAGCCGGGCAAGATTTTCATGACGGACAATACCGTCCAGCCGACTACGGACACCCTGAACGTCTGGGCCAGGTTCCCCAATCCGGAAGACGTGCTGACGCCCGGCGGCGTGGTCACGGTGAATCTTTCCAAGAAGAACGTGGACCGCTTCCCGGCTGCCAACATTTCCTCCGTGATGCACGACGCCTACAAGAGCTACGTTTACGTGGTGAATGACCAGGGCGTGGTGGAGCGCCGCGACGTCACGCTGGGCAACACGGTCAATAATGAACAGTGCTTCAGCTCCGGCGTGAAGGAAGGGGAAGTCATCATCATCGACGGCATGCACAAGGTGCGTCCCGGCGCCAAGGTGAATCCGGTGTATTCCGCTCAAAACTGATCATCCCATGATTGCGGACCTGTTTATCAAACGCCCCAAATTCGCCATCGTCATCGCCATCCTGATGATTCTGGCGGGCGGCATCTGCCTGAAGCAGCTGCCCATTGCGGAGTATCCGGAAATCGCCCCCACCAGCATCAATGTGCAGGCCACTTACACGGGCGCGAGCGCCCAGGTGGTGATGGAGACGCTGGCCTCTCCCATTGAGGAGGAATTGAACGGGCTGGAAAACCTGCTTTATTTCTCCTCCAAGTCTGACAACACCGGCGGTTATTCCCTGTCCCTGACGTTCAAGAGCGGCACGGATTCGGACATCAACATGGTGAACGTCCAGAACGCCCTGAAGCGCGTGGAGTACAAGTTGCCCAAGGAAGTGACGGACCAGGGCATCAAGATACGTAAGCGCTCCTCGGACATCCTGGGGTTCTTCGCCTTCCGGTCCACCAGCATGAGTTCCCTGGAGCTGAACAACTTCGTCAAGTCCAGGGTGAAGGATGAAATCGCCCGCGTGCCGGGCATCTCCGCCGTCAACCTGATGCCGGAAAAGAATTACAGCATGCGCATCTGGCTGGACGCCCTGCGCATGTCCGCCCTGAATATCACTCCGGATGACGTCTCCAACGCCATCAAGGCGCAGAACGTCCAAGCCGCCGCCGGTTCCATCGGCTCGGAAGGGGAAAACAATTTCATCCAGTACAAGGTGAACGTCACCGGGCGGCTTCAAACCGTGGAGGAGTTCAGCAAGATTATCGTCCGCACCGGACAGGACGGCCACGTCACCCGTCTGGACGACATCGCCCGCATTGAGCTGGGCGCGGAGACCTACACGGGCAGCAGCCGCAACAACGGGGAGGATTCCGTGAACATGGCCGTGTACCGCCTGGACGACGCCAACGCCCTGGAAGCCATGAACGGCGTGAAGGATACGCTGGTCAAATTGCAGGAACGCTTTCCGGACGGCGTGAGCTATGTCGTCAGTTACGACCCCACGCAATACATTTCCGCCACCATGGCGGAAATCGTGGAAACGCTGATTATCGCCCTGATCCTGGTGGTGGGCATCACGTACGTGTTCCTCCAGGACTGGCGCGCCACCCTCATTCCGGCGCTCGCCATTCCCGTCTCCCTGATCGGCACCTTCGCCATCCTGCTGCCGCTGGGCTTTTCCATCAACGTGCTGACCATGTTCGGCCTGATTCTGGTGATCGGCTCCCTGGTGGACGACGGCATCATCGTGGTGGAGAATACCATGCGCATTCTGGAAACGGAGGACCTGACCCCGGAAGAAGCCACCAAGAAGAGCATGCACCAGATTACGGGGGCCATCATCGCCACCACGCTGGTGACGGTGGCCATTTACGTGCCCATCGCCTTTTTCGGCGGCATGGTGGGGAACATTTACATGCAGTTCTCCGTGACCATGTGCGTGGCCCTCTGCCTTTCCGCCATCAATTCCTTGACGCTCAGCCCCGCCCTGTGCGTGCTGCTGCTGAAGAAGAAGAAAAGGAAGCAGAGCAGGTTCAGCCCCTTCCGCCCCTTCAACGCCACGCTGGAATGGGCGCGCAAGAGCTATATCAAGTGCGCCGGCATCATGGTGCGCCGCGCCTGGCTCACGCTGATTCTGCTGGCCGCCGTGCTGGTCGGCAACTGGAAACTGTTTGAGACCGTTCCCAAATCCTTCCTTCCCCCGGAAGACAAGGGCACCGTCTTCTGCGACATCCAGCTGGCTCCGGGCGCTACGCTGGGCCGTACGGAACAGGCCATGCGCAGCGCGGAGCAGAAGCTCATGAGCATTCCCGGCGTGCGCCAGGTTTCCTCCACCTCCGGGTTCAGCTTCATGGGCGGCAACGGGGAAAACCTGGGCATGTGCATCGCCCAGCTTGACTCCTGGGACAAGCGCAAGACTCCGGAGCTTTCCCTGGATTCCATCATGCAGAAGGCTTCCATCCTGTGCGACGAGATTCCGGCGGCCAAGGCCACCGTGTTCAGCCCACCCGCCATCATGGGCCTGGGCTTGACGGGCGGCGTCTCCTTCATGCTCCAGGCCAGTGGCGAAGAAACTCCCAAGGACCTGGAACGCGTGACGAACGAACTGCTGGACAAGATCAACAAGCTGCCAGGGGCCATGTACGCCCGCAGCGCGTATGAGGCGAACACGCCCCAGCTTTTCCTGAACATCGACCGTGAAAAGGCGCAGAGCATGCACGTGCCCGTGAACCGCATTTTCACGACGCTCCAGAGCAAGCTGGCCTCCATGTACATCAATGATTTCAACCTGATCGGCTACACGTTCAAGGTGAAGATGCAGTCCGCGGCGGAAGACCGCACCAGCATCAACGACATCATGAACACCTACATCCAGAACGACCAGGGCCAGATGGTGCCGCTCAGCTCCGTAGCCACCCTGTCCTACATGGTCGGACCGCGGCAGATATCCCGCTTCAACCAGCTCATGTCCGCGGAAGTGACCGCCCAGGCCAAGCCAGGCGTCAGCAGCGGAGAGCTGATGAACCAGATTGAGGCCCTTCCGCTGCCGGAGAATTATTCCATCACCTGGACGGACATGAGCTACCAGGAACGGCAGAATGACGGCAAGATCGTGCTGCTGATGGGCATGGCCCTGCTCTTCGGCTACCTGTTCCTGGTGGCGCAGTATGAGAGCTGGACGGTCCCCATTTCCGTCATCGTCTCCGTCTCCGTGGCCCTGCTGGGCGCCCTGCTGGGCCTGATCATCTGCAACACTCCCCTGAGCATTTACGCCCAGCTGGGGCTGGTGATGCTGGTGGGCCTGGCCGGGAAGAACGCCATCCTGATGGTGGAGTTCTCCAAGATGGAGCGGGAGCGCGGCGTGCCTATCCAGGAGGCGGCTCTGGAAGGGGCCCGGCAGCGTTTCCGCGCCGTGATGATGACGGCCATTTCCTTCATCATCGGGGTGTTCCCCATGGTCATCGCCTCCGGCGCGGGCGCGGCAAGCCGCAAGGCCATCGGCATCTCCACCTTCTACGGCATGATTCTTGCCACCGTGGTGGGCATCCTGTTCATTCCGGCGCTGTACGCCATGTTCCAGCGCTACCGTGAATGGGTGAAGGCCCTGTTCACCGGAAAGGCGCAATAACGGGAGAAAAAATCCCTATTTGGAAGACGGGGCGGCTTTGCCGCTCCGTCTTTTTTGCGCTTCATCCCATATCCGGGGAGAATGCGGAAAAGAAGCCGTCCCTTCCCCTACTCGTACAAGTACAGGTCAAAGCCTTCAAACCGTTCCTTCAGGGATGCATGGCCAAGCTTGTCCTCAAACGGCGGGAGGAAAGTATCCGCCGGATATTCCCCCTTTACTTTGGAGACCCACATGCGGGACATGAACGGCATCATGAGTGAAAAAATTTCCGCCCCGCCGATGACCATGACTTCCGGGTTCATCAGCTCCAGCCGTTCCAGTTCCTCCACGGAATGGATCACCTGAACCCCTTCCGCCGTCCAGGCCGGATCACGGGTCAGCACGATGTTCTGCCTGCCGGGGAGCGGCCTGCCGATGCTCTCATATGTCTTACGGCCCATCAGCACGGGATGGCCCGTCGTGATGCGCTTGAAAGTCTTGAGGTCGTCCGGCAGGCGCCAGGGCAAGGCTCCCCGGTAGCCGATGCCGCGGCCGGAGGCCATGGCGACTACTCCTGTATAAGTAACGGGCTGTGACATGATGGATCAAGGGGTGGAATTCTAAACGGAAACGGGCGCCTTGATGTGCGGCAGGGGATCGTACCCCACGAGTTCAAAGTCTTCATACCGGAACCCGTCAATGGTTTTCACCTCCGGGTTGAGCTTCATGACCGGCAGAGGGCGCGGCGTGCGGGAGAGCTGTTCCCTCGCCTGGTCCAGATGGTTCCGGTACAGGTGCAGGTCTCCGAAGGTATGGATGAATTCCCGCGCCTCATACCCGCATACCTGCGCCACCATGAGCAAAAGCAATGCGTAGGAGGCTATGTTGAAGGGAACTCCCAGGAACAGGTCCGCGCTGCGCTGGTAAAGCTGGAGGGAAAGCCCGTGCTTCCCTTCTCCCGGCTGGGCGGGAATCACGCAGAACTGGAACAGGGAATGACACGGAGGGAGCGCCATGTCATCCACCAGGGCCACGTTCCACGCGCTGACGATGTGCCGGCGGGACCACGGATTGTTTTTAAGGCCGTCAATCAGTCTGGCAATCTGGTCAATGGGCTTCCCGTCGTTCCCCGGCCAGCAGCGCCACTGCGCGCCGTACACGGGGCCAAGCTCCCCGTTTTCATCAGCCCATTCATCCCAGATGGTAACGCCGTTGTCTTTCAGGAACTTGATGTTGGTCTCCCCTTTCAGGAACCAGAGCAGTTCGTAAATGATGGAGCGCAGATGGAGCTTCTTGGTGGTCAGGCACGGAAAACCGTCGCGCAGGTCGTACCTGCTCTGCCGCCCGAACACACCGATGGTGCCCGTTCCGGTACGGTCTTCCCTCCCCACCCCGTTGGTCAGGACATCCTCCAAAAGTGCCAAATACTGTTTCATTCCCTTAATTTACGCTTTTCTAATCCCTGGACCCGTGATAATACGAGCATGCGCTACTTTAGTACCATCTCCAGCCTCAAAAGCCAGCCTTTTCACCGCTTCCCGCCGTTTTCCCCCCCTCCGCATCTTTTCCGGTTTCCGTTCCATGATCATCCCTGAAGAGCCATACTTGGGATTTGCCGCCCTCTGCCACATTGCAGGCGCCTTCTGCCTCATTCCGGCCCTGCTCCACACGCGCACGCCGCAGGGGACCATCGCGTGGCTGATTTCCCTGCTGGCCTTTCCATATATAGCGGTTCCCTTTTACCTGATTCTGGGGCGACGCAGGTTCAGCGGGTATGTGGAAACGCGGCGGAAACAGACGGACCCCGAATCCTCCTGGGGGGAACTGACGGATAAAATCACGAACTGCATGACCCCATATACCGTCCAGGCCGCCAATGCGCCCGGAAAAATCATGCACACCCTTTCCGACATCGTGCGGCTGCCCGTATGCCGGGGGAACTCCTGCCGCCTGCTGATTGATGCGGACCACGCCTTTCCCCGCATTTATGACGCCATCATGAACGCGGAGCATTACATCCTGATTGAGTTCTTCATTATCAAGAATGATTCCGTGGGCCAGAACCTGAAAGACCTGCTGATTGAACGGGCCAGGGCCGGCATCCGCATCTACATGCTTTATGATGAAATCGGCTCCCACAAGCTCCCCCCCGGCTACATCTCCGCCCTGCGGAAGGAGGGCGTGAACATTGAGCCTTTCAACGGAAAACGCCACTTCCTGAGCAACATCCTGCGGCTGAACTTCCGCAACCACCGCAAACTGGTGGTGGTGGACGGGGCCACCGCCTTCATCGGCGGCATGAACATCGGGCGGGAGTACCTGGGCAAGGGAGCCCTGGGCTACTGGCGGGACACGTTTGTGCAGCTGGAAGGCCCCTCCGTCCAGCAGACGCAGATCAGCTTCCTGGAAGACTGGAACTGGGCCATGCTGAAATCCGGCCCCTCCTCCCTGCCCTGCCTGTGCTGGGAAATCACGCCCCAGCGGGAGGATGAAACCGTGCTGATGCTTCCTTCCGGCCCGGCGGACGTCATCCCCGCCTGGAAAACCGCGATCATTGCCCTGGCGAACAGAGCCCGGGAAAGGCTCTGGATAGCCACCCCCTACTTCGTCCCGGACGAAGGGGTCATGGCCGCCCTCCAGGCCGCGGCCCTGCGTAATGTGGACGTGCGCATCCTGCGTCCGGAACGGGCGGACCATATTCTGGTGAAGCTGTCCTCCTTCACCTTCCTCCGTGACCTGGACACGTACGGCATCCAGGTATGGGCCTATCAGAAAGGGTTCCTGCACCAGAAGGTGATCCTGATGGACGACGACATCGCCACTGTGGGCACCGCCAACCTGGACAACCGCTCCCTGGCCCTGAATTTTGAAATCACCGCCGTCATCCACTCCCCCGCCGTCTGCGCGGAGGTGAAGGAGATGCTGGAGAAGGATTTTTCCTCCTCCAAAAAGGAATCCCTGGAGGATTACAACAACAAATCCCTGGGGTTCAAGATGCTCTGCAACCTGGCCCGGCTGATGGCTCCCGTGCAGTAGTTCTTGCGGTGAATCCGCTGTTGTACGCTTGACCTGAAAGGGAGGCTGTGAGAAAATCACCCTCAAGAAGCCACCTCTTCAATTTTTAACAATAGTTAACTAAATAATGAATCCTGTTACATTCAATTGTACCGTTCTGCGCGACGGGCACCAGTCCCTGGCAGCTACCCGCATGAAGACGGAAGATATGCTGCCCATCGCCCCCATTCTGGACTCCATGGGCTTCAGCGCCCTGGAAACCTGGGGCGGCGCCACCATCGACGCCGGACTGCGCTTTTTGAAGGAGTGGCCCTTTGACCGCCTGGACGCCCTGAAGAAGGCCGCCCCCAAGACGCCGCACATGATGCTCCTGCGCGGCCAGAACATCGTGGGCTACACCAACTACGCGGACGACGTGGTGGAAGCCTTCGTCGCCATGAGCGCCAAGCACGGCATGAACATCTTCCGCATTTTCGACTGCGTGAACGATCCGCGCAACATGGAAACCTCCATCCGCGCCGCCAAGAAGGCCGGAGCCCAGGCCCACGGCACCATCTGCTACACCACCTCCCCCGTGCACACCACGCAGAGCTTCGTGGACATGGGCCGGGAACTTGCGGACATGGGGGCAGACGCCATCGTCATCAAGGACATGGCCGGCCTCATCCCCCCTTATGTGACCCATGAACTGGTTAGCGCCCTGAAGAAGGACCTGAATATCCCCGTCTGGATCCACACGCATGACACCGCGGGCCTCGGCGCCTCCACCTACCTCAGCGCCATTGACGCCGGGGTGGACGCGTGCGACGTCTCCATCTCCCCCTTCGCCAACGGCACGGGCCAGCCGGACTGCCTGCGCATGCTCGCCCTGCTGAACGGCAATCCCCGCAAGCCGGATTACGATGCGGACAAGCTCATTGAGGTGTCCGAAATGCTCAAGCCCGTTTATGAAAGCCTGGGCAAGTTCACCTCCCACCGCAACGAAGTGGTGGACTCCGACACGCTCCGCTACCAGGTGCCCGGCGGCATGCTCTCCAACTTCCGCACCCAGCTCAAGGAACAGGGCATGGAAGACAAGTTTGAAGAAGTGTTCGCGGAAATCCCCGTGGTCCGCAAGGCCCTGGGCTGGATTCCGCTGGTGACCCCCACCTCCCAGATTGTGGGCGTGCAGTCCATGCTGAACGTGAAGTTCGGCCGCTGGAAGAACATCACTCCCCAGGCGGCGGACATCGCCCTGGGCTACTACGGCCGCACCCCGGCCCCGGTGGACCCGGAAGTGCAGAAGCTCTGCGCGGAAAAAATGGGCAAGGAACCGATCACCTGCCGCCCGGCGGACCTGATCAAGCCCGGCATGGAAGACCTGCGCAAGAAGCTCGCGGAAAAGGGACTCCCCACGGACGACGAACACTGCGTGATTTACGCCATGTTCCCGCAGCAGGTGGAAGACTTCTACAAGAAGCCGGAACCGAAGGAAGAAGCCCCCGTGCAGGTGGACACCGCTCCCGCCGCAGCTCCCGTAGCCGCTGCGCCTTCCATGACCGTCATTGACAACGGCATCACCGCCCAGGTGAGCGGCCCCTCCGGTTCCCGTGACCTGACCATCGTCATCAACGGGCAGTCCCACTCCGTGAAGGTGGAACGCGTCGGCTAAAAATCTCCGGCATACCGGATAAAACCACTTGCGGGCGGTCCCCTCCATGAAAGGGACCGCCCGCTTTGCCATTTACGGATTCCTGAAAATCCATCCGCCGCGGCGCTAACCTACTTGGTAAAAACCAGCATCTTTCCAGCCAATTTCTGGCTGAGGGCAGTTGCCGGAATTTTCTTGACGGAACCGGGCTTGAGCTGATGGGTTGCCCCCAGGGAATCAACTGCCGTCGTGCTCTGTTCCGAGTCACAGGAATAATACTCCAGGGCAGTGCTGTCCTTGTCTTTGCCCCACCAGGATTCCAGCACGTCCTGAATGGCGTTATTGCTAGTCCGTAAAACATTCAGGTCAAATAGGAATTTTGCGCCCCAATGGTAGGTGTCCGCCAATTTCCTGGACGCATGGGCCACATTCTTCTGCACAACGCACCAATGAGCGCGAATTCCTGAATTATCGGGTTTGCCAGAGGCGTCCACGCAGAAAGGAACCATGCAGAGGCCTCCGCCATTCAGCGTTTCAATGATGGCAGTGACGTCACAGGCAACAGACTGACACTTGATTTTGGTGGACTCCAGACCCTTGATATAATCGGCCATGGAGGGAGTAGCGTCATATAATTCTCCAATAACGGTTTTCCCGTCCTTTTTGAATTTGTTCCTCAGGGATTCCCTGGTTTTGTCCCCGTCTGCCGTGGCGGGGATTTTAATATCATAAAGATATTCCAAGACAAAGGAGAGGGCATAAAGACCACAGGTCGGTCCCCTCTGAGACTTGAATTCAACGTTCCGGCCTTCCGGATTGGTAACTGTAATAGACATAATTCAATAATGATGGCGTGGGGGATTCATTTCCCTCACGCCGCCATCACATCACCGGAACGCGTCTGGTGCACGCTCCGCCATGCCTCCGGGCATCTTTACTTTCCGGAATGCCGTATCAATCCCGTGGAAAGGAAATGCTCTGGAAGATCACCTTTCCCGGGGAGCCACCATGTTGATGTTGGGAATGATCAGGCTGAAGATGACGAATGCCGCCAGATAGGCGCTTCCGCAGACCATGAAGATGATGTCGTACCCATGGGAGGCATTTCCCTGGGCGGCGAACCAGGACAGGGTAAAGCCCACTGCCGTCTGGAACAGCACGCTGCCGATCTGCCCCGCCATGCCGGAAAGGCCGGTGATGGATGCCACGTCCGACTTCGGGAACATGTCGGAACCCAGCGTGTACACGCTGGCGGACCACGCCTGGTGCGCGCCTCCCGCCAGCCCCAGCACCGCCACGATGGTCCACATGTCAAAGTACTGGACGAAGACCACCGGAACCACGCAGCAGGCAAAGACGAGCATGGAGATTTTCCTGACCTTGTTCAGGCTCCATCCACGGTTTGCCAGGAATTTGGTCAGGGTGCCCCCCAAAATGCTCAGTACGGTCACCAGGGCGTAAATGACGATCAGCGGCAGGGCGGATTCCTTGATGTTATAGCCAAAGTGCTTGCTGAAAAAATCCGGCAGCCAGAAGAGGAAGAACCACCAGATGGGGTCCGTCAGGAAGCGCACGAGGATGAGGCTCCAGGACTGCCTGTAAGCCAGCAATTTCCTCCACGGAATAGAAGCCCTGACTTCCTCCTTTTCCGCCTGCGCCAGGGCGGCGGATTCCTCCGCCAGCTTCACGCGCGGGTTCTTCGGCATCCGGAGCCAGAATATCACCCAGATAAAGCCGAGAACGCCGGCTGCAATGAAGGCGGACTGCCAGCCCCACGCGGCGGCAATGAACGGGATGGTGGCCGGAGCCACCAGCGCCCCCACGTTCGCGCCGGAATTGAACAGGGTGGTGGCGAACACGCGTTCCCCGGAGGAGAACCAGTTGGTCACCGTCTTGATGCTCGCCGGGAAGTTGCCGCCTTCCCCCAGGCCCAGGATAACGCGGCTGAGGCCCATGGATTTGGCGCCTACGGCAAAAGCATGGGAAAGCGCGCCCACGCTCCACCAGATGATGGAAATGGCAAAGCCCATCCGCGCGCCGTATTTGTCGATAATCCACCCGAACATGGTCAGGCCCACCGCGTAGGAAGCCTGGAAGATGGACATGATCATGCCGTACTGGGCGTCCGTCCAGCCCAGTTCTTGGTCCAGAATGGGTTTCAGGATGGAGAGAATCTGGCGGTCAAGGTAGTTGATCGTCGTCGCCGCAAAGAGCATGAAGAGAATCATCCACCGGAAGGAGTCCTGCCTTGGTTGTTCCTGGAGCATGGGTAAAGCGCAGTTGGTTGTTAAAGGGCGTCTGCCTTCAAGGCTTTCAGGGCTTCCCGCGTGCGCCTGCCTATTTCCTCCCAGTCTCCGGCCTCAATGAGGGGAGATTCGCAAATCCAGGAACCGCCGCAGGCGGCCACTTCCGGGATTTCCAGCCAGGAGCCGATGTTGCCCGCGTTAATGCCGCCCGTGGGCATGATGCGCACGCCCGTATGGCGGAACGCGGCCAACAGGGATTTAAGCATCCTGACGCCTCCCGCGGTCTCCGCCGGGAAAAACTTCTGGAACAGGCAGCCCAGGGAAAGTGCCTGGCTCATTTCCGAGGCGGTGGAGACGCCCGGCACAAACAGGAAATCCATCCCTGCGGCGGCTTTCACCACCTGCGGGTCAAAGCCGGGAGCCACGCCGAACGAGGCTCCGGCCCGGCAGGCGGCCTGCGCCTGTTCCGGCGTCAGCAGGGTTCCCGCGCCCACCAGCATTCCGGGGACTTCCCGGGAAATGCGGGCAATGGCTTCCGCGGCGGCTGGCGTTCTGAACGTGATTTCCATGCAGGCGCAGCCGTTGTCCAGCAGCGCTTTGGCAAGGGGTACGGCCTTGTCCGCGTCATGGATGACGACGACGGGGACAAGCCTGATGGCGGATAATTTTTCCAGCAGTGTCTTCATGGTTTAAAAGTTGAAATATTGTTTGGCGTTCCTGTAGGAGATGTCCGCCGCCATGGAGCCTACCATCTCCATGTCGTCCGGAACCAGGCCCTGCGCCATGTCACGCCCCAGGACGCGGCACAGGATGCGGCGGAAGTATTCATGCCGCGTATAACTCAGCAGGCTGCGGCTGTCCGTCAGCATGCCCACGAAGCGGGAGAGCATGCCGAGCTGGCTGAGGGTTTCCAGATGGCGGGTCATGCCGTCCATCTGGTCCAGGAACCACCAGGCGGCCCCGTACTGCATTTTTCCGGCCGTGACGCCGTCCTGGAAACTGCCGCAGAGCACGGCCAGGGCGGCGTTGTCCCGCGGATTGAGGTTGTACAGGATGGTGCGCGGCAATGTTCCCTGTTGAGCGGAACGGTCCAGCAGACGGCCCAGCGGGGCCATGTACGTGAAATCCGCTATGGCGTCAAAGCCCGTATCCGGCCCCAGGTCCCGCAGGGCGGCTCCGTTCGGGTTCCTGAGCGCGCCCACATGAAGCTGGCGCACCCAGTTTTTCGCGGAATCCAGCTCCGCGAAGTAGTCCATCAGGTAGTTGGAGAAACGGACCGCATCCCCGGAGGCGATGTCACCGCCCCGGAGAGCGGAGGCGAACAGGGCGGCGGCTTCCTCTCCGGACAGGCTTTCCTCGTCAAACGCTTCAAGTGAGTGGTCCGAGAGCTTGCAGCCGTGACGGGCAAAAAAGTCATGCCGGGAGGCGAGCGCTTCCCTGAAAGCGGCCAAATCACGGATTTCCATGCGGGATGCCTGTTCCAGGCGCGCCACCCACTCCCGCCACGCACTGCCCTGGTGGACGGCGCGCGCCTTGTCCGGGCGGAAGGTGGGGAGCAGTTTGACGGAATCCCCGGAAGAGGCATGCCTCCGGTGGGCGGACAGGTCGTCGCAGGGGTCGTCCGTGGTGCAGACGGTCTCCACGTTCATCCTTTTCAGGATATCCAGCGCGCCCATTCCTCCGGACTGAAGCATGGAGGAGGTTTTTTTCCAGACCTCGTCCGCCGTTTCCGGACTGAACAGAATGCCGGAAATGCCGAAGGGGCGGCGCAGTTCCAGATGCGTCCAGTGGTACAGCGGATTGCGCAGCAGGCGCGGCACCGTAGCCGCCCAGGCGTCATACTTTTCCCGGTCCAGAGCGTCTCCGGAACAGAGGCGTTCCGGAATGCCGTTCGTCCTCATGGCGCGCCATTTGTAATGGTCCCCGTCCAGCCAGAGCTGGGCGATGTTGGAGAACTGGCGGTTGTCCACAATGGCGGCGGGGTCCAGGTGGGAATGGTAGTCGATGATCGGCTGTCCTTCCGCGTACTCATGAAAAAGCGTCCTGGCCTGGGGAGTGTCCAGCAGGAAATCGTCGTTGATAAACATGGCGGCAAACGTTGGCGGTTATACTCCGGAATAGGCCAGAAAGCCCCCGTCCACGGGAATGATGATGCCCGTCACGAAGGAGGCGGAAGGAGAAACGAGGAAGCGGAGCGCCCCGCAGAGGTCCTCCGGCTCACCGAAACGGTGCATGGGAGTCTTGGCAAGCACTTTGCGGCCGCGCGGCGTGGGGGTTGCCCCGTCCTTTTCCATCATCAGGAAGCGGTTCTGCTCCGTGATGAAGAACCCGGGGGCTATCGCGTTCACGCGGACGCCCAGCGGGGCCAGATGCGTAGCGAGCCACTTGGTAAAATTGTCCACCGCGGCCTTGGCGGCTCCGTACGCGCCCACCTTGGTGAGAGGCTGGAAGGCAGCCATGGAGGAGATGTTGACGATGCACCCGCCGGAGGCGGCCAGCAGTTCCCCGAACACCTGGGAAGGCAGGATGGTGCCGATCATGTTGAGGCGGTTCACGTACTCAAAGCCCTCCATGTCCATGCCGAAGAAGCCTTGATCCGCCGGAGTGTCCGGCATGCATTGCTCCGCCGGGCTGGTTCCGCGCGGGTCATTGCCGCCCGCGCCGTTCACCAGGATGTCCAGCCTTCCCCATTCTTCCTTCACGCGGGAACAGGCCTGTTCCAGAGCGGCCTTGTCCAGCACGTCCGCAGCCAGCACCAGCGTCCGGCCCAGACCTTCCTCCGCCAGCTTCCGCTGGAGGTCTTCCAGCTTGGAGCGGGTACGGCCCAGGAGGGCCACACTGGCCCCGGCCTTCAGCAGGTCACGGGCCATCACGGAACAGAGCACGCCCGCGGCCCCGGTCACGACAGCGGTTTTTCCCGCCAGCGGACGGAAGGACTGGAGCCCCATCGCCAGGCCGCGCAGTTCCGCCAGGCCGATCACGCGGCCGCCGTAGGAATACCCGGCATAGCAGTGCTTCTCCAGGTCAATGTCCATCAGCTTCCCATGGTCCGGGCGCACCGGAATGCGCCAGTCCGGCCATCCCGCGGCCTTGCGGCGGGCTTCCTCGTCCAGCAGGCACTGCATGGCATAGGCCATGTCCGTATGGCCGCAAAGGTGGGAACCGGATTCCCGGAAGCTTTCATGATCCGCGTCAAACACCGTATTGCGGAAGTGGGCGAAATACACCCTGTCCGCAAACTCCTCCATCAGCAGGTGCGGCGCATTGGAATAAAGGCCGCCCAGGGAGCCGGTGCAGAGCGTGAAGCCGGAATGCATGGAGGGAACCTCCCGCACCAGTTGGCGCATGTCCTCCTCATCACTCATGATGCGGGGAAGGCCGAAGATGGGGCGGGGAGGGTCATCCGGATGAATGGCCATGCGGATGCCCGTTTCCTCGCACACGGGCATGATTTCATTCAGAAAGTCATACAGGTTCCGACGCAATTGCGCATCGTCAATGCCCTCGTAGCGTTTGAGCATTTCCCTGAACTGCTCCGGCGTCAGGTCATCCACCGTGCCGGGCAGGCCCAGCAGGATGGAATCCGCCAGCGCCTTGCGGGCGTCTCCGTCCATGGACTGGAAAAGTTCGCGGGCGCGCGCAACCGTTTCCGGCGCGTAATTGTCCGCTGCCCCCGCCCTCTCCAGAATAAATAGGTCAAACGCGGCCACGCGGACGGCGTCATACTTCAAAACGCTGCTGCCGTCCTCCAGCGGAAAAGCCAGGTCGGAACGCGTCCAGTCCAGCACGGGCATGAAATTGTAGCACACCACTTTCACGCCTCCTGCGGCCAGGTTGCGGAGGCTCTGCTTGTAAACCTCCAGATAATGCTTCCAGTTTCCCGAACGCGTCTTGATGTCTTCATGGACGGCAATGCTTTCCGCCACCACCCATTTCATCCCTGCTTCTTCAACCATCCGCGCGCGTTCGGCCACGGCCTCCCGCGTCCAGAGTTCCCCGCACTTCACTTCATGCAGGGCCGTCACAATGCCCGCGGCTCCGGCCTGGCGGATGTCCCTCAACGTCACAGGATCACTTGGACCGTACCATCTCCAGCTTTCAATCATGTCAGGAAGAATTAAAGGGTTAACGGTCCACGCGGGCGGTTCCGCCTTTCATCACTTTTTCCACTTCCGCCAGCGTGGCCGTGGAGGTATCCCCCGGAGTGGTCATGGCCAGCGCGCCGTGGGCACAGCCGCAGTTCACGGCGTACTGAGGCCCCTTGCCGGACAGCAGGCCGTAAATCAGGCCGGAGGCAAAGGAATCCCCGCCCCCCACGCGATCCAGGATTTCCAGGTTCGGGAAGGAAACGGAATCATAAAATTCACCGTCGTAATACAGCATGGCCGCCCAGTCGTTCAGCGTGGCCGTTCGGGCCACGCGCAGCGTAGTAGCCGCGGCCTTGAAGCCGAACTCCTTGACGGCACGGCGGATCATCCGGCGGTAGGACTCATGGTCAATGCGGGAAAAATCCTCCGTGCTCCCTTCAATGGAAAGTCCCAGGGACGCCTGGAAATCCTCTTCATTGCCGATCATCACGTCCACAAAGGGGGCGATGGCCCGGTTCACCTCCTGCGCACGGGCCTGCCCCCCGATGCTCTTCCAGAGGGAGGGGCGGTAATTCAAGTCATAGGAAACGATGCTCCCGTGCCTGCGGGCGGCCTGCACGGCTTCCTGCACCACGGCGCTGGTCGTTTCCGAAAGGCCCGCGTAAATGCCGCCTGTATGGAACCAGCGTACGCCGTCCCTGCCGAACAAGGCATCCCAATCCACCTCGCCGGGCTTCATCTGGCAGGCGGCGCTCAGGCCGCGGTCGGAACAGCCCACGGCGGCGCGCACTCCATAGCCGCGCTCCGTAAAGTTCAGACCCACGCGGCAATCGCGGCCAATGCCGTCAAACGGCTTCCAGGACACGTAATCCATGTCCAGGCCGCCCTGGAGCATGCAGTCTTCCAGCAAACGCCCTACCGGGTTGTCGCAAATGGCGGTAACGATAACGCCGCGCATCCTGAAGCAGCGCCTTAGCCCGCGGGCTACGTTGTATTCCCCTCCGCCCTCGCACACGCGGAAAGAACGGGTGGTATGGATGCGCCCTTCTCCGGGGTCCAGCCTCAGCATCACTTCACCCAGGGAGGCAATGTCCCAGCGGCATTCCTGTTCTGATTTAATAGTTAAAGACATATAAAAGCATCAAATGGTACGGTTCTGCTTAGTATAAAAGAACTGTTTTTCTCCACAAGGGAAAACGGCAGAAAAAGACCAGACATGCGGCAGAATATTGCTATTGAAAATGTTCCACCCTGCGGAAAATGTCTTTGCCGAATACCTTGGGGAATATTCTTCATCCCGTCCAACGCCTGGCAACCTTCTACGATCTCCACGTTTCCAGGCCTTCAACCTTTAAAAAATGGGAATCATTTTTTCTCTTCCATCCTCCGGCAATTCCTTCCACCCATGAATCAATGCCTTAACTAACAGTACGTTTGACGGTTTATCTTCTTTCCTATACCATCCTGCCGTGAGCCGCCATCCCCGCCCCATCCGTTCCCCGGAAGAAATTCTGTCCGCAAAGCTTCAGGCGGGAGAGGAAATCCTGTGGACGGCACATCCGGAAGAACGCCTCTGAACCTGGACCGTCGTAAAACGGCTGCTGCAAGGCTGCATGCTGCTGGCCGTGTTCATGACGGGAACAAGATGGGTATGGTCACACTCAGGCCTGGCGTTCCTGCTTCTGCTCCTGGCCTCACTTCCCGTTTCCTATATTCTCCTGATTTTCTTAATTAACTTTCTGGCGGCCCCGTGGCTGGAACGCCCGCGCAGACGGAACAGCCTTTATGCCGTGACGAACCGGAGACTGATCACCATCATCAAGCCCAACACGCTGTTCATCACGGAGACAGTCCGGACCTATCCTATCCGCAAATTGAAATACGTGCACCAGAAATTGCACAAAAACGGCACGGGCCATCTCATTCTGGGATACGGCAGGCGCAGGCAATTCATTATTGAGAACGTACCGCAACCCGGAGAGGTTGCGGACCTGCTGAAAAACAGAATCAGGAAGGGAAATCTTCCCTCCTGATTGAACACTGTTTTTTCCTCCCCTGCCTATTCTCCTTCCTGCCTCATCAGGGCGAACTCCCGTCTGGTGGTCCGCCTTACCCGCCAGAGCAGAAGCACGGCAGCCACGGACAAGCCGATGATGAACCCTATCCAGATGCCGCGCGCGCCCATAGCCGGAACAATCCAGTTGGTACGGGCCAGGATGTAGCACACCGGGAACCCGACGATCCAGTAGGAAAAGAAGGTGATGACGGTGATGGAAGCCGTGTCCCGGAAGCCTCTCAGCACCCCGACGGAGAGCACCTGGAGGCAGTCCGGAAGCTGGTAGGCCGCCGCCAGAATCAGCAGGACGGAAGCCGTGCTGACAATCATCTCCGAATCATTGTACAAGTGCACGATCTGCTCCCGGAACAGGGTGATGCCGCCAAAGGTGCACAGGCAGATGGTGAGCACCAGCACATAGGAGGACAGGACGGCGGATTTGGTGCCCGCCAGGTCCTTCCTGCCGTGGTGGTACGCCACGCGGATGGAGGCCGCCAGACCTACGGAGAGCGGAAGCATGAAGACCAGGCCGCCCACGTTCCCGGCAATCTGGTGGCTGGCCACCTGCGTTTCTCCCAGCGGGGCCAGCACCAGCGCGGCCGCGCAGAAGAGCATCACCTCGCACAACTGGGAAACGCCGATCGGCACGCCGAGCCGCATGAGGTGAGTGATGACGGAAGGCGTGGGACGCCGCCAGGAAACGATGTGCCTGCGGTACGGCCTGTGCTTGGGATTGAGGTAGACCAGCAGGAACATCAGCAGGAATTCAATGTAGAAGATGACTGCCGTGGCCGCGCCGCACCCCGCTCCGCCCATGCGGGGAAAACCGTACAGGCCGAAGACGAAGATGTAGTTCAGCGGGATATTGAGCAGCAGGCCGCACAGCCCCACGTACATGGCGGGCCGGGTCATGTTGGACCCCTCGTTCAGGCTCTTGAGGGCCACGAATCCCAGGTTGGCGGGCAGTCCCCACATAATGGCGAACATGTAGGCGGAAGCCATCTGGCACATGGCGACGTCATCGGAAATCCAGCCGAACACGTTTCTCAGCACATAAATGACCGGCATGGAAACCAGGCTGAGCATCAGCGCCAGCCACAAGCCGTGGTTGGTCATGTAACCCACGCGGCTTTCATGGCTTTTCCCCCGCATGTTGGCAATCACGGGGCCGATGATCATCAGCACGCCGCAGGCGAACAGCGCTACAGGCAGATACACGGAAGACCCCAGCGCTACGGCGGCCATGTCCGTCACTCCGGCGCGCCCGGCCACAATGGCGTCCACCGCTCCCATGCCCACAATGGAGAGGTTGACCACCAGCACCGGGAGGGCTAGCGGTATCAGTTTTTTCATCTCCTTCAAATTCCACGTCTTATTCATTTCTTTCTTTCCTTCCATGCATTCCTCCTTCAGGGAGCCGGAACATGCCGGCAAACAAGCCGGACCGGAGCGACAGGCTCCAACCCGGCTTCAAGGTTAAGGGTATCAACCGGACCGGGGCCTCCTGCCCCGTCCGGACATTCAGCGGTCAAGCACCACACGGGCGCATTGTTCAGCCACCTGGCGGAACGCGGCGGAAACCGGGTTCTGCTCAGGGTCTTCCAGAGCTACAGGACGGCCTTCGTCCCCGCCGGAGCGGGTGGCGATGTCCAGCGGAATCTTGCCGAGGAGGGGCACGCCCAGCTTGGCAGCTTCCCGCTCGCCGCCGCCTTCGCCAAAGATGTGGTAAATCTTGCCGTCGGAAGGGCATTGGAAATAACTCATGTTTTCAATCACGCCCAGAATGGGGGTTTCCACCCGTTCAAAGAGGCCGATGGCCTTGCGGGCGTCAATCAACGCGACCTCCTGCGGGGTGGTGACCACCACTACGCCATCCAGTTCAGCCGTCTGGACAATCGTGAGCTGAATGTCTCCGGTGCCGGGCGGCAGGTCCAGAATCAGGAAATCCACGTCCCCCCACGCCACGTTGCGCAGGAACTGCTGCACGTAGCGCGTCGCCAGGGGGCCGCGCACCGCCACAGGATCGGATTCGTTAATCAGCAGCCCCATGGAAAGGAGCTTCACGCCATGGGCCGTTACCGGAAGAAATTCGTCATTCTCATTGGCGCCGGGACGTTCCTTGGTGCCGAACATCAGGGACATGGAAGGGCCGTAAATGTCCAGGTCCACCAAGCCCACGGAATAGCCCAGCTTGCTCAGGGCCACCGCCAGGTTGGCGGAAACGGTGGATTTGCCCACCCCTCCCTTGCCGGAGGCCACGGCAATCACATGCCTGGCGCCGGGAACGGAGGATTTCCAGGTGGAGGGGTCATCGTTGATTCCCTTCTTGGCTTCCGGGGCCTTGTGCTCAATGTTGACGTCGCAATGCTTCACGCCGGGCAAATGCTTCATCACGCCGTGGACGCCTTCAAAAATGTAACGGGGAATATCCGCATTCTTGCTCTCAATCACCAAATCAATCGTGACGTTGTTTTCAGCGTCAATGTCGATCTTCTTCACCAGCCCGAAGGATACGATGTCGCGGCTGAAACCCGGGAATTTAACCGTGGTCAGCGCGGCCCGTATCAGCTCCGGAGTCAATTCCTGTTGTGTCGTCATGTGTCTGAAATACTAATGGTTGCCATAAACATTCCGCCCCCCGCGCCTCCGGAACGCAGCATGCGCCGGAATACAGAGATAAGGGGACGGCAAAACCGGGAAGCAAAAATACTCCCTTTTTTATTTTTGACAACGCCTAATTCAGACAAAGCAACTTTTTGCCTGCCGGATATTCACCTATCCGGATACCTGAAAAATGCGGGACAGCCACAGCCCCGCTATCGTTAAAAAGAAGAAAAAACAGGGGGATTTATTCCCCCTGCTGCTTCAGCGTTTCCCGGATATCCTGGAGAGCGGCGATGAAATCATCCAGAATTTCCGCGGGAACCATGATCCGGTCCCGGTTGGAACTCACCTTTTCCGTAATACGCACCACTTTGCCGCGCGCATTCTGTTTGAGATCAAGAAAGAACGTCTTGCGTTCCGCAATGATTTTTTCTGTGCAAATAATATCGTCCTCCACGGCTGTAATCTTCCTCCGGTTGAATGAGGCTTTCAGGATAGAGTTTCCCTCTCGGCGGGTCAATGTTTTATTTGCAAGGGCAGATACACCGAAACCTACGGGCGGGGATGGACGGAACAGCACTCCTTCCACCGTGTTTTTAGCTGCAACACTGAAATAATTAACAAACAATCTCTAAGAATCATACTTCAAGATCAACTCTAACAAATAATAAAATGGTCTCAAAAAATGAACACAACCTAGCCGCCTCATTTATGGCAAGCAACTATCAGGAAAATTTCTGAAAACTCTTTTATTCTTTCATCTGACGACGTGTTTTTGGTTCGTTATTCTTCTCATAAAAAATGTTTGACATGATTATTTCCTGCACCATTATTTTATTTCCTTTATAGTTCATGACTTATGTTGAAAATAAGAATACCTTCTCCTCTTTTGTACGGTATGATTTTTTCTTCCTGTTTTGTGTTTCAGCTTGCCGCAGATGACACCGAACCTTCAGAAAATATCATGGAAATCATCTCAGAAACGTCCAACTATTCAGCCAGGATTGCACGTAATAAAGATGCTACTGAGAAAGAAAAAGAAAAGGACAAAGAGCGCAAACGCATTGGCATTGGAGAAGAGGTAACAGTAACCCTAATCAGTAAAAAGAATGTCCTTCTGGAGCCAAAAGAGAAGATCCAATGGAAAGTAAAAAAGGGAAAAGAACTAATTATGGGAGAGTTAACCAATGAGAAGGATAAACCAGAATCAGCAACCTTCCAAATAAGCCCTTATACCAGCAAAGAGCAAATTCAACAAGCCGGTGGTCTTGTTATAGAGGTTCAAACCCAGCAGGGAATAGCTCTTCCTGAGCCAATCGAATTCGAAGTCGTTTTTCCCGAACAACTCACCGCAGAACATGAAACTCTGGGAGGCATCCTCAAAGGAGTATCTTTACCTGATTGTCCTGAAAACGGTAGTAATGTTCCAGGAGCTTCCGCTGCACTTCAAGTATCAGTTCATCCTCTTGACGTATGCTATGCTGGAGTCAGGATTATCGAAAAAGACAAAGGGTTCGAAGGTCCGGTGGGAAGCCTTGCCGAAAAACATGATGCTGACAGTAACTGTATTATTACCAAGGAAAACCGTTTCGAAAAAACTGATCATATACGAAGTAAGATATCTCGGAAAATCTTGAATGAAATCAAGTCCCTTGATGATCAAGGAAATCCCATTTACAAGCATTCCTATCCCAATGAATTCACCTGGAAATGTCTTTTCAGGACGTTCAAATCCCCAGACATGAAAGGGATTTGCGATATTGCTACTGTTTACCAACGTTTCCATATTGACAGGAAGCCAAACGATCAATTTTATATAAGAGTTAAGAAATTTCTTGTCGATCCGCAAAAAAAAGAAGAATGCTCTGTTGAACGAACGACGGGCGGTAATCATATTTTCAAACCATAATATTCTCTTGTACTTATGCATCCCATTATACATTCCCTTTCCATGATTGTGATGACGTTCCTGTTGACGGCAATCCCAAACATTCAGGCAGCAGAGTCCATCATGAAGAAATTTCATATCCCTGTTAGTGAACAAGCCCGGAAATTTAATGACGAACCTTTTTTAAAAAAACTCAAGTTACTTTTAGAACAAGGAGAATTGGAGAAATTCTATGAAACGGTAAAACCCGCCATTGACCAGCATGAATTATACACAGATCCTAAAATACTAGTTGGAGACCAGATAGATAGACAACTGCTGATTGACAGCTATGTCGTTTCAGCTCCTCTTTTTGAAATGGAGGAAAACGACCCTCTCCACGAGGGCAGCTTTTTAAAAAGCGATATTAAACTCAAGGAAAGAGTCATGGATGATCTGTACATTATTTCAAAAACAAATCTCGCACAAAACAGGCCGCCATCCCAAAAAAAGGAAACAGCTCGATTATGTTCCATCTATGCAGCAATTACGGTACGGACGCTACGCAATTATTACCGGCCCAATATAGAAGAAGAAAATCGCAACTACCAGAAAAAGCGGGAAACTGCGTGGCAAAAGGCCTTCATGGACAAATGGAGCCAATTCGTTAAGGAAGAGGAATTATACGAGAGGAATTGGAAACAGCCTGAAAGTGAGGCAGACAAAGCCAAAGATCAGGAAATGGAAGAAAAAAGAAAAGCCTATGAGAAAGCTATACGGGAAAAATACGATAAACAAAGAGATCTGGCCAATAAAATGGTGGTCAAGGAACTCAGAAATTCTTCAATTGAATGGTATTTTCACCGCCGGGAAGGAATCCTAATCAACATACTTCTTCTTAATTATCCTGAGAAATCCTCTGAAATATTTAATTACCTCAAGATGGCAGGTTATGAAGAAAAAGAAATGATGCCGTTGGTTGATCGAGCAATCGGTAGAAATAAAAAAACAGAGTTTCTATATCAAAGTAACTTAGGACGAAAATTTCTTAAAGAAAAAGAGAAGTAAACCCATAAAAAACAGTAGAGAACTACTGTCCTGCTTTTACAGTTGAGTCCAAGTACGCCTGGTTAACTCAATGAGTTAACCAGGTGTAGTGCGTTATTCCCTCTAAAAGACAACAAATTTCCGTAACATCAGCATTCCGCGCGCCATCTGGCCTGCTCCGTCTTGTAGAGCTTGTACGTGACGGCGTCCGCCAGGGCTTCCAGGCTGGCCTCAATGATATTGTAGGAGACGCCCACCGTGGTCCAGGTGGCGACGCCGTCCGAGGATTCAATGAGCACGCGCACATTGGAGCCGGTGCCGTTTTCCTCCGCCGCGTCCGGAATGTTCGTCCGGGTGGGTGAGAGCACGCGCACCTTGTAGTCAATCAGGTGCATTTGTTCCAGTTCCGGGTACCAGCGCGTCAAGGCGCGGCGCAGGGCGCGGTCCAGCGCATGCACGGGGCCGAAGCCGCCGGCGGCGGTGTGCTCCACGTTGCCGTGGACGTCCAGCTTGAGAGAGGCTTCCACCATCATGTCCGGATCCATTTCATGGCGGGAGGTAAGCACCACGGTGCGCAGGATGTTGAAGTACGGCTTCAGCGCGCTGTCCGGCATGTGCCGCAGGAAGAGCAGTTCCGCGCTGGCCGGGGCAGCCACGTAGTCATACCCCAGCGCGGCGTTTTTTTTCACGGCGGCGGAGAGCACGTCCAGAAGCGGGTCCCCTTTCTCCAGTTCAAAGCCCAAGGTACGGGACAGGGAAAGGATGTTGCTTTTGCCCCCCTGCTCCGTCATCAGCACGCGCTGGGCGTTCCCCACCAGGGAGGGGTCAATGTGCTCGTACAGGGCGGAGTCCTTCATGATGGCGCTCACATGCACGCCCCCCTTGTGGGCGAAGGCGGCGTTCCCCACAAAGGGCTGCCGCCGGAAGGGGGCCAGGTTGGACACTTCCGAAACGAAGGCGGCGGTGGATTTGAGGCGCGTCAGGGAGGCGTCACTGAGGCAGGAAAAGCCCTCCATCTTCAACTGAAGGTTGGGAATGACGGAGCACAAGTTGGCGTTTCCGCAGCGTTCCCCGATGCCGTTCACGGTGCCCTGCACCTGGACGGCCCCGCTGTTCACGGCGGCCAGGCTGTTGGCGACGGCCAGCTCGCAGTCATTGTGGGCGTGGATGCCCAGGGCGGCATGCGGAAGGCGTTCCCTGACCGTCCGGATGATGGAACCGATTTCCTCCGGCATGGTGCCTCCGTTGGTATCGCACAGGACCAGGCAGTCCGCGCCGTGCTCATGGGCGGCGCGGAGCACGGCCAGGGCGTATTCCGGGTCCCGCTTGAAGCCGTCAAAAAAGTGTTCCGCGTCAAAAAAAGCTTCTTCCAAATTCTTTTTAAGGAAGGAGATGGAGTTGCCGATGATTTCCAGATTGCGTTCCCGGGAGATGCCCAGCGCCACTTCCACATGGCGGGGGCAGGATTTCCCGAAGATGGCGGCCACCCGCGCGCCGCTGGAAACCAGGGCGTTCAGCGTGGGGTCCGTCTCCGGCGTACTGGACGGATGGTGCGTGCTGCCGAAGGCGGCCAGCTTCGCATTCCTGAGCTCCACGTCCTTCATGGCCTTGAAAAATTCCGTCTCCACCGGGTTGGCGCCGGGCCAGCCGCCCTCAATGTAGTCCATGCCCAGATAATCCAGCTGCCGGGCGATGCGGACCTTGTCCGTCGCACTCAAGTTGACGTCTTCACTCTGCGCTCCATCGCGCAGCGTGGTATCATAGAGGAAAATTTTGGTGGACATCGCCTTTGTTCATACATGCAAACGCGGTTCCGTTCAAGACCGGGGCCCGGTTTTTCCCCGGATGCAGACACGAAAAGCACAAGGCTTGAAGGGGGAGAGGGCTTCCGGTAGGATAGCCGCCATGCGGTTACCCAGGCAGTTTTTCCATCTCCTTCTCCTTTTTCTTTCCGCGGCCCTTCCCTCTCCGGCGGATTCTTCCACCCACCCTTTTCTGGACAAGAGCCGCCCCATTTGCTGGAACCGCCTGACCCCGGACAGGCTGGAACCGGACATCCGGGAAGCGATGCGCCTCACCCGGTCCGCCGTGGAAGAGATCAGCCGTCTCCAACCGGAGGAAATGACGTATGAAAACACGTTCGGCGCCCTGGAATGCAGCAATGACCTCCTCATGGAAGGCATGCGCAAGGCCTATGTCCTGAAAAGCCTGTGCGACAGCGCGGAACTGCGCAAGGCCATGGATTCGGTTGCGCCCCGCGTGTCCGCCTTCCTTTCCTCCGTCACGAAGGACCAGGCCCTGTGGAACGTCCTGAAAATCGCTGAGGAACGCCTGCGGCAGACCAATCCGGGCCCGGAACAGAAACGGTACATGGAGCTGACCATGCAGAGCTTCCGGGACAACGGGGCGGACCTGCCGCCGGACAAGCGCGCGCGGCTTGAGGTAATTGACAGGGAATTGACTCTCGCCTCACAGCGTTTCAACAATCTGTACATGGACGCGCGGAAGTCCTGGACCTGGACGGTGCGGGACGCCGCCTTTCTGGAAGGGATAGACAACAACGCTCTTCAACAGGCGCGGGAGGAGTTCCAGTCACGCAGCCCAGGCCATTCCGGCCCGGGCTGGACGTTTACGCTGGATTCCGCGGCTTCCGCCCGGGTGATGGAGAAGGCGCACCGCGAAGAATGCCGGAAGGATTTATGGGAACATCTCCAGACCGTCGCCACGGGAGCATGCGATACGGAACCCGTCATCCGGGAGATTCTTTCCCTGCGCCGTGAAAAGGCGCATTTGTGCGGGTATGGAACGTATCCGGATTACGCCCTGCGGGAGAGCATGGCGGGAAACGGGGAAAACGCCATGAAGTTCGTGAATGAGCTGCTGGACAAGGTAAAAGCCCCCTTTTTCCGTGAAATGGAAGCGCTGCGCCAACTCAAGGCCCGTCTCACGAGACAGGAAAACGCCCGTCTGAATCCCTGGGACGTGGCGTATTACACCAGCCTCCAGGCAAAGGAACAGTTCCGGCTGGACCAGGAGGAACTGCGCCGTTACTTCCCCCTTCCCCGCGTGCTGGACGGCCTGTTTTCCCTGGCGGAGCGGTTATACGGCATCCGCGTGGCGGAGGTTCCGGCAGGGGAAGGCGCAGGAGCCGTGGGGACCTGGCATCCGGACGTGCGCTTTTTCACCATTGAGGACGTCAGGGGCAACCGCCTGGGATCCTTTTACCTGGACCTCTTTTCCCGCAAAAGCAAAAGGGTCGGAGCATGGATGAACGCGCTGGACACGGGGAGCCCGGCCACGCGGGAAAACCCGGGCAAGCCCCGCCTGGGCATGGTCTGCCTGAACCTTCATCCCTCCGCAGAAGGAGCTGCGGTGCTTCTTTCACATCAGGAGACCAGGATTCTGTTCCATGAATTCGGCCATTTGCTGCACCTGATGTTCACCCGGGTTTCCATTCCCTCCCTGGCAGGGACCAGCGTGCCGCGGGATTTTGTGGAGGTTCCCTCCCAGTTCATGGAAAACTGGTGCTGGCATCCGGACGTGCTGAAAAGCTTCGCGCGCCATGAAAAAACGGGGTTCCCCATTCCGGAGGAAATGCTGCGCTCCCTGGACGCTTCCCGCGGCAATACGCCCGCCCTCGCCCTGGCCGGGCAGCTCCTGTACGCAAAAATGGACCTGGCCGTGCACACGGACCCGGAACGCTTCGCCGCCGGCCCCCTGGACGAGGTGGACGCCGCCGTAGCCGGAGACATGGATTATTTCAAGGATTTCAAACGAACCGGCAAGCTGCGCACGGCGCGCCATTTGTTTTCCTCCCCGGCGGGTTATGCCTCCTTTTACTTCGCCTACCGCTGGGCGGAAGTTCTGGACAAGGACATTTTCGAAGCTTTTGAACGGGCCGGAGGACCGGACAGGGAAACCGCCCGGAAATTCCGTAAGGCCATTCTGGAAAAGGGATATACGGTCCCGCCCATGCAGCAGTTCATGGATTTCATGGGCAGAAAACCACGCATGGACGCCATGCTCCGCAAGAGGCGGCTGGCCTCCTGAACGAAGGCGCGGATAGGATCGCCGTTCCGCCTCCGCAGAGGAGCATGGAGGAGTCAACATATTATACATTTGTTTAATTAAATTATCCCTTCAATATGCAAAGGTTACGGATATTTCACAAGAATCAGAACACATCTTTGCGTTGACTTTATGAGAAAAAGAAGCAAAATTTGCTCGCTCTGCCGCATCTTCCGGCACCAGCTTGCAACCAACCGCATCCATTTATGTACAACAAGCCTTTGACGATTGCCGCCACAACTCTGCTCCTGTGCTCTCCGGTGATGATTTTAACTTCCTGTGAAGGGAAAAAGGATTCAGCAGGCCAGATGCCGGCGCTCGTTCCCGAAGTGCAGGTGACCAAGCTGGTAACCAGGGACGTTCCCATCAGGCAGGAGTGGGTGGGCACCCTGCGCGGTACGGAAGATGCTGAAATCCGCTCCCAGGTGACGGGATACCTTCTTTCCAAGGATTACAAGGACGGCGCCTATGTGAAGAAAGGCCAAGTGCTTTTCCAGATTGATCCCCGCCCGTTCCAGGCAACGCTGGACCAGGCCCAGGGGCGCCTGGAACAGTATGAAGCCACGCTGAAGAAGTACAAGCTGGACGTGGAACGCTACACGCCGCTGGTAAAGACCGGCTCCGTCAGCCGCAAGCAGCTGGATGACGCCCTGCAGCAGGTCCAGGAAACGGAGGCTGCCATCGCCACGGCAAAGGCCCAGGTGGACGAAGCGAAAATCAATCTTAAATTCACCACCATCACGGCCCCCATTTCCGGTCTGGCGGGCCTGGCAACTCCTTCCATCGGCAACCTGCTGACGCCCTCCAGCCCCAATCCGCTGACCACCATTTCCGCCATTGACCCCATCCGCGTGGACTTCTCCGTGAGTGAACAGGACTTCCTGAACTCCATGGACAGCAACCTGGCCAAGGAGAAGCACCTCAAGTTTGACGTCATTCTGGCCAACGGCACGGAATTCCCCATGCAGGGCGAACCCGTAGCCATTGACAGAAACGTGGACGCCCAGACCGGCACGATCAACATCGTGGGCCATATTCCCAATCCGAACCTGACGCTCCGTCCCGGCATGTTCGTCCGCGTCCGCGCCACGGTGAAGACTTTGGAAAACGCCACGCTGGTTCCCCCGCGCGCCATCCTCTCCGCCCAGAGCGCCAAATTCATCATTTATCTGGATGACAAGAACGTTCCCCACATGCAGGTGGTGAACCTCGGGCCCGTGGTGGACGGCATGCAGGTGATCAACATCGTTCCCATGCCGCACTCCTCCTTCACGAAGGACAGCCCCATCGTAGTGGAAGGAATCATGCAGGCGGCCAAGCTCCAGGGACAGTCCCCCGTGAAGCCCCTGCCCTACAAGCCTGTCGTTTCCCAGCCCGTCATGCCTTCCGTAGGAGCGCAGTCCTTTGAAAAGGCCAAGACGCCCGAAGGCATGAAGCACGACGAAGCCCAGCCCGCCGCCAAATAATCCCCCCCTCTCCTGGGAAGCCCCTCTCCCCTCCCCGCCTTTCCCGCGCACTCTCATGATTTAATACCATGTCCAGCTTCTTCATCAAACACCCGACCATCGCCATCGTCATCTCGATCGTGATGATCCTGCTCGGCGGACTGTCCCTGATGGGGCTCCCCATTGAGCAGTACCCGAACATCGTCCCGCCCACCATCAAGATGCAGGCGACCTATCCGGGCGCCAATGCGGAGACGGTGGCCAACTCCGTGGCCTCCCCCATTGAGCAATCCATTTCCGGCGTCGTGGGGATGGACTACATGACTTCCACCAACGCCAACAACGGCATCTGCTCCCTGAGCATCGTCTTTGAAGTGGGCACGGACCCCAACATGGACCAGACGCTGGCCTACATGCGCTACGGGCAGGCCACCGCCCAGATCCCTGCGGAAGTCTCCCAGATGGGCATCACCATCACCCAGTCCACGGGCAGCCCGCTGGCCGTAATCAACCTGTATTCCCCGGATGACAGCCTGAACGCCATCTTCCTGAGCAACTATGCGTACGTGAGCCTGGTGGACCCCGTGAAGCGCGTTCCCGGCGTGGGCGACGTGCAGGTGTTCGGCGCAGGACGCTACGCCATGCGCATCTGGCTGGACACCACCAAGATGGCCGCCCAGAACATCTCCGTGGGAGAAGTCCAGTCCGCCATCCGGGCGCAGAACACCGTGATTCCCGGCGGCCAGATCGGCGCGGAACCGGCCCCTCCCGGAACGGAATTCACGTACAGCATCCAGACCAAGGGCCGCCTCCAGACTGCGGAGGAATTCGGCAACATCATCATCCGTGCGGACGGGAACAAGCTCCTTTACCTGAAAGACATCGCCAAGGTGGAACTGGGTTCCCAGACCTACAACGTATCCAGTAAATACAACGGCAGGGATTCAGGCGCCATCGCCGTGTATGCCGCCCCCGGCTCCAACGCCATCAATACGGTGGACGCCCTGGTGAAGCTTTTTGAAGACCGCGCCCGCAGCTTCCCCGCCGGGATGGAGTACAACGTGACGCTGGACACCACGCTGGCCGTGCGCGCCTCCATTGAGGAAATCGAGCACACGCTGGTGGAAGCCCTCCTGCTGGTGGTGCTGGTGGTGTTCGTCTTCCTCCAGGGCTGGCGCGCCACGCTGATTCCGGCCATTGCCGTGCCGGTCTCCATCATCGCCACCTTCGCGCTGTTCCCGCTCCTGGGCTTCACCCTGAATACCATCTGCCTCATGGGCATGGTGCTGGCCATCGGCCTGGTGGTGGACGACGCCATCGTGGTGGTGGAAGCCGTGGAATCCCATATGGAGCGCGGCCTCACGCCACGCCAGGCGGCCTTCGCCGCCATGGAGGAAGTGTCCGGCCCCGTCATCGCCATCGCCCTGGTGCTGGCGGCGGTGTTCCTGCCCTCCCTGCTGCTGCCGGGCATTACGGGCACGCTGTTCCAGCAGTTCGCCGTGACCATCGCCATTTCCATGCTGATTTCCGCGTTCAACGCGCTAACGCTGTCCCCGGCCCTCTCCGCCATCCTGCTCAAGCCCAAGGACCCGAACAAGGGCGGCCCGCTGAAATTCTTCTACCGCATTTTCAACCGCGGTTATGACGCTACGGCCAGCGGCTACACCAAGGTGTGCCACTTCCTGACCCGCAAGCTCATCATCTCCATTCCCCTGCTGGCCCTGATCGCGTACGCCATCCTGCCCGTAGCCAAGCAGATTCCCAACGGCTTCCTGCCGGACGAAGACCAGGGTTACCTGTTCTCCGCCCTGATCATGCCGGAAGCCCGCTCCCTCCAGCTGACAACGGCCGCCGCGGACAAGGTTTCAGACCTCATCCGCCAGAACCCGAACGTGAAGGACGTGATCGCCATTTCCGGCTTCAGCCTGCTGACCGGGGTGCAGAGCACGAACAACGCCTTCTTCTTCGTCATGCTGAAGCCCTGGGAGGAACGCCCCAATCCGGACCAGAGCGCCAAGGCGGTCACCGCCCAGCTCAACGCCCTGCTGAGCACCAAGGTTCCGGAAGGCATCCCCATGTGCTTCCAGCCCCCGGCCATTGCAGGGGTGGGTTCCGCCAACGGCGTCACCTTCATGCTGGAAGACCGCGACGGCAAGGGCACGGAATACCTGGCGGAACAAACGGACATTTTTGTGAAGGAAGCCAGCAAGCTCCCGATATTCGACCCGCAGAAGAACGGCGGCGTGCGCAGCGTGATGTCCTTTGCCGTGGAACAGAAGGACGTGCGGCTGGATGAAGAAAAATGCGCCACGCTGGGCGTCAGCATCAGTGAGGCCAACAGCCTGCTCCAGGCCTACATGGGCTCCCTGTTCATCAACTACATCACCCTGTACGGCCAGCAATGGCAGGTGTACATCCAGGCGCAGGGCAGCGACCGCACCGGAACGGACATGCTCAAGAACTTCTATGTGAAGAATGACTCGGGCAGTTCCGTCCCCCTCTCCACCCTCGTGAAGATCACGGACATCAAGGGTCCGGAATTCCTGCTGCGCCAGAACCTGTACAACTCCTCCAAGCTCATGGTCACCCCGGCCCAGGGCTACTCCAACTCCCAGGCCATGGAAGCGCTGGAACAGACCTTTGAGGCCAGCATGCCCACGGACATGGGCTACAGCTACGCAGACATGAGCTATCAGGAACAAAAGATCCAGAACGGCATCGGCATCGTGCAGATCTTCCTGCTCTCCTCCGTCTTCGTCTTCCTGATCCTGGCGGCCCTGTATGAACGGTGGTCCCTGCCGCTCAGCATCTTCATGACGGTGCCCATCGCGGCCCTGGGCGCTTTCCTGGGCCTGTACTGGTTCGGGTATGAACTGAACCTGTACGCGCAGATCGGCCTGGTGATGCTCATCGGCCTGGCGGCCAAGAACGCCATCCTGATCGTGGAATTCGCCGTCATTGAAATGGAACGCGGCAAGACGCTGATGGAAGCCACGCTCTCCGCGGCCAGAATCCGTCTGCGCCCCATCCTGATGACCTCCTTCGCCTTCATCCTGGGCTGCGTTCCGCTGGCCCTGGCCTCCGGTTCCGGCGCCTACTCCCGCAACATCATCGGTATTGTGGTGATTGCCGGGATGACGATGGCGACGGTAGTGGGCGTCTTCCTGATCCCGTGCTCCTTCTACTTCATCATGAAGCTTTTCCGTGTCCGCATCGCCCGGAAGACGGTGGAAACGGAGGATCCGGATGAAATCATCGCCCGGAAGCACCTCTTCCATGAAGCCCATGAATCACTGAAAGGGTAAAAACCGCCCTTGAAACCATTTAAAAACAGACAAAACGCCATTATGCGACCGAACCAATACATCACACGCGCCATCCTGCTGGGCACGGCCATCACGGCTTCCTCCTGCATGATGGGTCCCGACTTCAAGCCGGTGGACATGCCCATGCCCACGGCGTTCAGAGGAGCCTCCGCGGCCACGGAGTCCATTGCGGACCTGCCCTGGTGGAAAGTTTTCAAGAACAAGGATCTCCAGGACCTCCTGACGGATACCTACCAAAACAACCGTGACCTGAAGGCCACCATGGCGCGCGTGGAAAAGGCCCGCCAGTACATCACCATCACGGAAGCCCCGCTCTTCCCGTGGGCGGATTATTCCGGCTCCCTCAGCAAGGGCTCCAACTACACCAGCGGCAACGTGGTCCAAACCTCCGCCGTTGGCAATACCTTGACGCCCGGATCCATTGACGCCGGCATCTCCTGGGAGCTGGACATCTGGGGCAAGACGCGCCGGATGACGGAAGCGGCCCGCGCAGACTACCTCGCTTCCGAAGAAGGCCAGCGCGCTCTCATGCTCTCCCTGCTCCGCCAGGTGGCCGACTCCTACCTCCAGCTCCTCCAGCTGGACGAACAGCTTGCCATTGTGCAGAAATCCGTGGAATCCTATTCCGAAAGCCTCCGCCTGTTCGACGAACAGCTTGAAGGCCAGGTGGGCGACAGGCTCCAGGTAGCCTCCGCCAAGGCCGCCCTGGCTTCCTCCCAGGCACAGATTCCCGCCATCCAGATGCAGATCGCCAATCTGGAAAACGCGGTCTCCGTCCTGGCCGGACGCGCTCCCGGCCGCATCCGCCGTTCCGGCAGCACCCGTGACATCGCCTACAACGTGAAGGTTCCCGCCGGCATTCCGGCCTACATCCTTTCCAGAAGGCCCGACGTCCGCCAGAGCGAATACCAGTTGCGCGCGGCCAACGCGGAAGTGGGCGTAGCCATTGCCAACTATTTCCCGACCATTTCCCTGACGGCGGCCGGCGGCCTAGCCTCCGCGGACCTGCGCCACGTGCAGGGCCGCCGCGGCGGCTGGGGCTTTGGAACCAACCTGACCGGCCCCCTCTTCCAGGCGGGCAAGCTGACGGCTTCCGAAAAGGCAGCCAAGGCCGAATTCCTGGCAGCCAGCAACGACTATGAACAGACGGTGCTGAACGCCCTGGCGGAAGTCTCCAGCACGCTCATCCAGCGGGCCAAGCTGCGCAATATCACCTCCATCCAGTCAGAGGCCGTGGAAGCCTACCAAACAGCGGTGAAGCTCTCCTTTGAGCGCTACCGCACGGGCCTTTCCAACTACATTGAAGTGCTGTACGCCCAGCAGAACCTGTACCCTGCGCAGATTCAGCTTTCCCAGTACTACTATCAGCACGCCAGCACGCTGGTTTCCCTGTACACGGCCCTGGGCGGCGGCTGGAACATGAGCCACAAGGCTATCATGGATGGCCCGCCCAAGCGATAAAAAACGCTCCTCCCTTAAAATCGGGAGTTTCCTTGACTGTTTTTTTCATTCCCCGGCAAGTACAAGCTTGCCGGGGAATTTGCTCTCCGGCGGAGCGGAAAACAGGCGCGCCGCCTTCCCAGTCCCTGGCAGGCCGGGCATCCGCGGTCTTCCCGCTTCCGGCAGAAGGGATTGATGAGTCCGGAGCGGGACGGTCAATGGATTATCCACTGTTTGCGCCGCTTCACGGATTGCCGGGCATCGCATCTCCTGCCCACCTCCTTTTTCCCTTTCCCCGGCTCGGGTTCCGCGGGGGACGGAAGCAGTTTTGGAATTGATTTGGAACCAATTCATTTACAATCAAGATAGCGTAAAAGAATTGCATCGTGTTTTTCAGGAATTAATTATCCACGATTTTTCTATTCCATAATTACGGGCAACTCCATACTGCTCCTGCTCTTACAGCTGATTTCAAGCGCCTGGGCGGATTCCTAATCCGCTTGTGGACCCATCCAATGCAAGCATGGATAAAGGCTAGAGAATCATGGGAAAAGGAATTGTCCTGAAAAGACCAGATCTTTTAAATTATGATGAATATCAATATTTTATGATAAACAATACATTTACCGTTAATATTTTTAATTGTTGACGGATTAGGAATTCGATAAAAAACGGACGTTCTCTTGCGCGGGAACATTTCTCCAATCCGTACAGCAATCAATATGAAGACCACATACCTGACCCTCCTGGCCGCCGTTCTGGGAGGCAGTCTATCCTTCGCCGCTTCCATCAATGGAATGGATCCCTCTTATTCAAAGGGTTACACCATTTATGACGGAAGCAACGGAGACACCCTGAATGTTTCCTCTCCCTCCGTGCCCGTGCATACCGGCTCCGGAGCCACTCCATGGACCATGGCCCTGACCATTTCCGACCTGGGCACCACCTCGGGGACGGATGTAGGCCTGCTGTTTACCTATAATACCACCTCCAATTACAAGAACCTGGAGGGGATGGGTTACCGGCTGACGGAGTCGGGAGACCTCACTCTATGCGCAGGCGGCTTTAACTACAACGGAGGCACGGCAGGCACCTCCCCCTGGAAAACGCAAACGCTTTCCGGCTATTCCGCAGGACAGGCCCTTACCCTGTTTTACACATACAATGACGGGAATGTCACTATTTCCGCCATGCTGGGGGACGATACGTCCACCCTGACCACTCTGGCCTCCCTGAACGGCTCCGGGGTCAAATTCGGCAGCGTCACCATGAACCAGCTCAATTTTTCCGCCAAGGACGGTTCCGGAAACACCTGGACTCCTCCGGACGGCGTCACCGGGGAATATACCCTGAACAATTTTGACCTGTACCTGGGAGCACTGACAGAAGACCAGATGAAAGAATACGCCTTGAGCGCCGTTCCGGAGCCGGCCGCGGCCTCCCTCGGCCTGCTGGGCCTGGGCATGCTGCTGGTACGCCGCCGGAGAGCCTAGCCTTTTCCAGCCACGGCCATCCCTGTCCATTCAGGGATGGCCGTTTTATTCACTTTTTTCAAACATCCGTTTCATTCCCCTGCTCCCCTTGATGAAAACCAGGCTCCCTCTCTCCCTCCTGGCCGCCCTGCTGGCGGTTTTCCCCTCCGCCATCGCCGCCCCTGCGGGCACGGACCTGGGCAACGTCATGTACGTAGGCGATTCCATCACCCACGGCATGAACAGCGGCACTTACCGCTGGGCCCTCCATAAAATATTTGCGGACAACGGCATTTCCTACCATGCGGAAGGCGTGAAAACCGGCAACTATTCCGGAGGCGTCACCGCGGGAACCTCCTACGGCGGCCAGGTTTTCAACAACGAACATTCCTCCCAGGCAAGCGCAAGGGCCTGGGAAATATCCGGCAGGAAAACCGGAAGCAGGTTTGACGGCTCCAACATCTCCAACTGGCTGGGGCTTTCCGATGCCAAAGCAAACGGAGCAGCCTACCAGGGCCCGACCTTCACGGGAACGGACACACCGGATACCTTTTTCGTGATGATCGGCACCAACGACCTTCTCTCCGACGGCGACAATTCCACCCTGGACAGCCGTCTTGATTCAGTCACCCGGGATCTTCTGGCGGACATGGACGCCATCGTAGACACCATGCACGCCGCCAACGGCAACGCGAACGTCATCGTTCTCACCATTCCCTGCTGGACCCAGCATTCCAACGGCAATTCGGACGCCACCCACCAGGCGGTGGAAACCTATAACGCCTCCCTGAATTCCTGGGGGCAGTCCAGGCAGGGCGTCACGGTCATCGACGTCAACAGAGGGATCATTGACGTGGCTTCCTCCAAGCCGTTTTACGGGGTGCGGTCCATGTTCAACAATCCCGCGGCGGACGGACTCCACCCCAACACCCAGGGAGACCTGCTCATGGCTGGCAACATCGCCAAAGCCATGGGCTATGCGGGCCGCTCTGCCGGACAACTGCGCCGGGACGCCGGGGAAATGGCCGTCAACTTCCACCAGGGCGCAGGAGCGCCCGCATGGACCGGAGTGCAGAACCTGGCGGATGCGGGCTTTTCCGTATCCAACATTGGCGTGAACGCGGAAGGAATCAGCCTGGGACAGGCGGGGACAAGTTCCATTTCCCGGACATGGACGGAGGGAACGGCCCTGAAAAACGGCTTTACCTTTGATTTCAACCTGGTCCTGGGAGACGGGGCGGCAAACGGCTGGAATCTCTCGGACCAGTTCAGCGTCAGCCTTGGGAACGGCTCTTTTTACGGCACGCTCAACATTAACGAGGCCTATATCAAATGGGGGGATACCATCCTGTATTCCCTGGACATGTCCGCCAATACGGAAAACCTGCGCATGGCCTACGTCACGGGCAATGAGCAGGAAGGGCTGAAAGGCGGCTATTACGTCTGGCTGGGGGACATGCTGATCGGGGAAGCGCTTTCCGTCACCTCCGGTTCCGGCTGCAACGGCGTCATCATCCAGTATGACGGCAGCGGAAACGCCATCCTGAAAGACCTGTCCATGGATGGCACAGGATCGTATGCCCCACCCACTTCCGGGCTGGTCAATGAAGAGAACGCCTTTATTTCCGCCGGAGCGGACTCCGGGGGCTCGTCAGGCACTCCGGAGGGCAACATCGCGTGGCCGGAAACTGGCTTCACGCATTCCGCCGCCAACCAGAATTGCTCCGGCGTCTTCGATGCCCGCGCCCAGGCGGACGCCTCCTCCGGGAGGCTGGGAAACTCCGTGAACGTCACCATCACTTCCGGAAACGCCACGCATGTGTATGCCAGCACCGGCAATTATACGGGGGACATCTGGCTGACCATCGCCAAGGAAGGGCAGGCCTCCGCCTGGTACGGGGCCCATGGAAATTCCGGAACGCTGAACGGGAATGCCGCCCTGCGCTTTACGGACGCCGCCACGGGCGGAAGCACCGTCTTCGGCGCCGTGAACGCCTCCGGCGTGACCGGAAACGTTTATCTGGAATTCTCCGCGGAAAACGCCTCCTTCGGCACCTTCACCAGCAATAACGCCTCCTCCGTGGTCGGATCCTATGCTACGGATATCAAGGGGAACGTGGACATCTTGATTAACTCCGGCTCCTTTTCCAGCCAAATCATGGGCGGCATTTACGCGAATGCCAACAACGGCACAACCACCATCGGGGGAGCCACGCACGTTTACGTCAACGGAGGCTCCATTAACGGAGACGTGATGGGGGGAGGCCTGACAGGCTGCATTTCCGGCGGTTCCAACGCCACCGTCACGGGCGGAGTCATCGCCGGCTCCGTTTACGGCGCAGGCAAGGGAGGCTCCATCCGGGAGGGAAGCGCGGTACGCGTTACAGGGGGCACCATCAAGGGGGATGTGTATGCGGGAGGCTCCGGCGGCACCGTTCAGGGAAATACGTCCGTCACCGTGGCCGGAAACTCCGCCACGCTTCACAACGGGAAGTCCTGGAGCAGTATCTCCGGGGGCGGTTCCGGCGGCGCCGTCAACGGCAGCTCCATCGTGCGCATCCAGGATCTTTCCTCCGGGACGGCGGCCTACGGTTTTGACAAGTATGCCGGAACCATCAGCGGCGGCACGAATGTGAGCGGCGGCAGAAGCCTGGTGCTGGACCATGTGACCGTGGAGCATTTCCAGGCTTCCCTGAGCGACTTCACCCATGTTTCCGCCGTCAACCAGACCCGCACCACGCTGGATTCCCTGGGAGGAGCGCTCACCGTGACCATTGAAGCCGGAAGCGGACTCGTCCTGAACGGAGTTTCAGACATGACCACGCTCATTCTTGGGGAACACGCCTCCCTGACTCTTCAGGGACTTACCGCGGACAAGGTCATCGTGGACATTACGGGCACCAGCCACTACACGCTTTCCCTGACGGAGATTCCCGCCAGTCTGGACAACATCAAATTCCTGAACAACGGCGTCCTGTACGATGCGGCCATGTCCACGGACCCCCAGGCCAATTCCGCCATGGTCTTCGCCCAGGCGCCGGAGCCGGGGAGCGCTTCCCTGGGTCTGGCCGGACTGGCCGCCCTGCTGTGGCGCAGGCGCAGAAAAATCTTCCATTAACGGCCCTTTGTTTTCTTCAGGCCCTGATGGACGAAAGAAGCCCCCGCAGGCGTATGCCGCGGGGGCTTCCCATGGAAGGAAACGAAAGAGGAGGCGTATTGCTACGCCCGCCGGGCGCTTCATGGAAGCGCAAGGCTTCAGGCTCCCCTGTTTTTAAACAGCTCCAGCGCAAGCTGGGACCAGGTTTCCAGCTTCTCAAACATCTCCCCGGACAGTTCCTCCGGGGCCACGAAACGGAGATTGGCCAGCGCGGCTTCATTCGCGCGCACCCGGTCCGTATCCAGCTCAAACAGATGGACGATGCCCAGATGCACGGCTCCCACGTCATTGGAATCGTCATTGATCACGCCTAGCACCCGCTGGGTGCAGCTCCCGTCAATAACCAGTTCCTCGCGGATTTCACGCTCCACCCCGGCCAGATAGGTGGAAACATCGTCATGGCCGGACTGGCGGTCCACCGGATTGATATGGCCTCCGATGCCGATGGAGCCCTTGTCATGCAGCCGGGCCTCACCGCCGGAGCCGCCGCGCGTGTAATGCAGGATGCGGCCCTGGTGGCAGAAAATGGCATAGGCGATGATCTGCTTGTGGGAGGGGTCGTTTTCCGCCGCCTCCCGGTCCATGAAGGAGGAGACCCCCGGCTTCATGAACGCATTCAGATAATGATCCCCGCCTTCCCGGTGTCCCTGGAAATAACCCGCTTCTTCAAACGTGGCGCGGGGAACCACCAGAACCTGTTCTCCATTGTAACGTGACATGGAGACACCCTACCCGTTTTGACCCCGCGCTCAACAAAAAAGGCGCGGAAACGGCAAATTTGAGCCCCTTCCGGAACGGCCCCGAACGGCTTTCCGCCTCAGGAAATATCCCGGACTTCCACGCCGTGGTTCCGGAACCGGCGCATGATGCTTTCCAATTGATCCGTGCTCATGAGCTTGAGCGGCAGCCACAGCACCAGCTTCTTGCCGAACAGGAACAGCAGGGCGTGGCGCGTCTTGCACAGGGTAGTGAAGCGGTCGTAGGGGATATTCATGGGCTCGACGTCCTTGCTGGAGAAAGTCATGTAATCCTCATGGAAGACGTAATCCTTTTCCTGATGGTACATGGGCACCTTCTTGTTCGCGGCCAGGGCGGCCTTCGCCAGAAAGGGAACATAGAACCAGGACAGGATGATCGCCATCAGCGCCCCGGCCAGGGACAGCCACGCGAATATGGGCAGCGGGCGCAGGGAGAAGGAGTACAGCGTCATCAGCACAAAAAAGGCGGTGATGGCCAGATCCAGCGGTTTCTTCCACTTGGGGCGCACCGTATTGTACCACATCACCAGCACCTGGGTCGCCAGGCGGTCGGAAGGCACGGGCTTGACGAGTTTGATGACCTCTGAATCCTGCATCATGGCGGCAGGGTAGCTTCATTCCCGCGGAAGAGAAAGCCTAAAAACAGGCCGTTCCGCCGCGTTTGTGTCAAAAAAGCCGCGCCGGAAAGGCGCAGGGGTCCTTTTTGTCCGCCCCAATTCACAGGGAAAGCCTCCTTCCCCGTACGCAGGCCAGAATTTCCTTGATAATCATGGTTCCCTTCATAGAATTAAAAGCCAAAAGCCTTTAGCAGACCCGGTGGCAGACAATCTTCAAATTCACGTACGCACGTTCCAGCCCGCAACCACTCAGGAACAGGCTCTGGAAACCTTGACGGATTCCATGGCGGAAGTCCTTGACGAACGTCAGCTAAGGCACATCAAGAATGCGGTCCTTCTGCGCGAGGAAACGCAAACCACCTATCTGGACCACGGCCTGGCCGTCCCCCACGGGCGCACCAGCGCGCTGGACTCCATGCAAGTCACCGTAGGCATCAGTCCGGAAGGCGTCCTCTGGCCGGATGACGCACGCAATGCCCACCTCATCGTGATGCTGGGCGTTCCCACCGCCATGGTGACCGGCTACCTGACCACCATGCAGAAGTTGCTGCGGTGGCATAAAAACGCTCCCCTGGGCCCCAACGGGGAATGGACGGGAGACGAAGCCAGCCTGCTGGCGTCCCTTCAACACGCCCTGCAATGACGGACAAGAAGAACCAGCCTGCGGCGAAGACGCGCATTTCATGGTCATGGCTGCGCATGGCGCTGAGCCTGCGTGAAAAGGTCAAGCTGGGTGACAAGCAAGTCATCTTCATCTGGGCAGTCGTCGTCGGCGCGCTGGGCGCCCTGACGGCCCTTGTTTTTGAAATGGGGGTGGAACTGGTGCAGGACGTCCTGACGGGACGCACCAGCTACAAGCAAATCCAGGTCTTTCAGGAAATGGCCAGCCAGGACTGGGCCTGGTGCATCTTCGTTCCGGCGGCGGGCGGCCTGCTGGCCGGCCTCACCCTTCTCTTCACCCACCGCTTTGTCCCGGCCAAGGCCACGGAATACATGGAAGCCGTGGCGCTGGGCAACGGCTATGTGCCGCCCAAGCCCAGCCTGCTGCGCTCCCTGTCCGCCGTTTTCTCCGTAGGTTCCGGCGCCTCCATCGGCCGTGAAGGCCCGCTGGTGCAGGCCGCCGCCGTGGTGGGGTCCGCCCTGGGCCGCTTCTTCCATCTCTCCGCCCCGCGCCTGCGCCTGGTGGTTGCCTGCGCCGCCGCCTCCGGCATGTCCTCCGCCTTCCATACGCCCCTGGCCGGCGGCCTGTTCGTGAGTGAAATCGTGCTGGGCGCGCTGACCATTGACTTTCTCGCCCCCCTGCTGGTGGCGAGCTGCGCCGGATACTTCACCATGGGCCTGTTCCATGAACCGGCCCCCATCTACCAGCTCCAGCAGGAAGTGTCCCTGACGGGCAACCAGCATGTGCTCTGGTGCGTTCTGCTGGGCGCGCTGGCCTCCCTGGTCGCCAGCTTCTGGCTCCTGATCCTCAAAAAATCGCGCCAGTACCTGAACGGGAAGCGCCAGTGGCTTCCCGTGCGCCTGATGGCCGCAGGGATGCTGGTGGGCGTCATCGCCATCTTTTACCCGGAAATCGTGGGGAACGGCAAAAACATCATCACCTCCCTCATTCATTATGAATTTGACGCCACGAGGGCCGGCATCCTGCTATTCCTGAAAATCTTCACCGTCGCCATCGTCTTCGGCGTGGGTACGGTGGGGGGCGCCCTGACGCCCAGCCTGACCATCGGGAGCGTCTGCGGCTTCCTGTTCAGCGCGGCGCTCACCCAGCTCGGAGTTCCGGGGGACCATGCCATCGCCTATTCCCTGGTGGGCATGGCCGCCTTCTTCACCACAGCGGCCAACGCCCCCATCACCTCCCTGGTGCTGGTAGTGGAATTCACCATGGCCGGGCACATGATGTTCCCCCTGATCATCGGCGTTCTGGTCTCCTACGGCATGGCGAGGCTCACCAAGGCCCAGTCCATGTACCATGATTCCCTGGCCTTCGGACCCAGAAGCACCTTTGACAAGCCCCTGGCCCAGGTGCAGCTCCAGGACGTGGCGCGCAAGGACCCGCCCGTGGTCCACCCGCTGGATAAATTCGGCACGATTGCCTCCATGCTCATCAAGAACCCGGCGCAGCCCATCTTCGTCACCTCCCCGGCGGGCAAATACCTGGGCAGCGTGGTAGCGGAAGATGTGGCGGCCTTCGCCCGCAACAAGGAACTGGCCCAGGCCGTCCTGGCCATGGACGTGCTGCGCAGCGACATGCCCACGCTTCCCGCGGACATGCACCTTCCGGAAGCTCTGGGCATCTTCTCGCGCCCCCACTGCTCGGAATCCCTGGCGCTGGTGAACCCGAACAACGATCTGCTGCTGGGAGTGGTCAACAAGACGGACCTTTACCTGGTGCTCTCCGAAATCATGCGGCGGGAAAAGCTGCAATAGGAGAGGCGTTTTCCGGGCCGCGCCCTGGTTCCGGGAAGACCCGCGGGAAGCGCACCAGGCCCCTGGGGCTCTTAAAAAATACACGGACAAAGGCAACCCTCTCCGTTAATTCAAAGGAAGCCTTCTCTTTTCTCTTCGTCCGCTGGCTCCCTTTTTCTTTTCCGTCGCCGCATTGGCATGCGGCGCTCCCGACGGAATTCAGGGAATAAAACACCGCGGCCTTCTCCGGCGCCTCATTCCTCCGCAGACCTTTCATGAAAAAAGACGGGGAAACGCCGGCATGGCTGCGCCGCTGCCATCCGGGCAAAGGGCTTCCCGGTCTTTCCCAGCAGCATCCTGTCCGGCGTTCACCGGAGGCGGGCTCTCCCTTTCCGAAAACACGGACCCGCTTAAAAACGCATTTTTTCCACCCTCTTTTTTCGCAATAGGGGTCAGGTTAAAAATAACAACAAACTTGCATTTTTGACCTCATCCGGTACGCTTCCGGCATGAGCCGTACCCTGAGAATAGAATACCCTGGAGCGGTCTATCACGTGCAGAGCGAGGGCAACCGCGGAGACGCCATTTACCTGGACGACGAAGACAGGGAAACCTTTCTGCGCACTTTCCAGGAGGCGGCCCGCAGAAGCGGCTGGACCGTGTACGCCTATGCCCTGATGGCCAACCACTACCACATTCTCTTCCAGACCGCGCGCGCGAACCTGGTGGACGGCATGAAATGGCTCCAGACTGCCTACACCCAGCGTTTCAACGCGCGCCACCGCATGCGGGGCCACCTGTTTGCGGGCAGGTACCACGCCATGGTGGTGGAAGCGGAAAACGCCCACTATTTTTCCACCATCATCGACTATATCCATCTGAATCCGGCGCGGTCCGGCCTGGCACGCCGCCACACGTTCCTTTCCGGCTGCAAATGGACCAGCCTGCCCGCATGGCTGGACGCGCCCGCCAAAAGGCCCAAGTGGATTCATCCGGAGCGCGGCCTCGTCTGCTTTGGCTGCGACGACACGGACGACGGCCGCCAGAAGTACCTCAACCACCTGATGGGCCGCTTTGAAGCGGAACGCATGGACGAACGCTCCCTGCTCCCCGCCGGCCATGTGGGCCCCGGCACCGTCCAGCGGGGCTGGTGCTACGGCTCCAGCGCCTTTCGCGCCAGGCTGGTGGGCGAACTTCCCCGGCTGGCGCGCAGAAAGCCCGTCACGACGGGCATGCGCGCCTCGGAAATAGGGGAATACCAGGCGGAGATCATTGTGAAAAACGGCCTGAAGGCGTTCGGGCTCTCGGAGGAGGACTTGCTCGTCACGCCCTACAGCCATCCGTCCAAGCTCATCATTGCCCTGGCCATCCGGCAAAGCACGCTGGTTCCGTACGCCTGGATCAGCAACCGCCTGCACATGGGCATTCCCAAATCCATGGGCACCCTGCTCCACCGGGCCAAGAAGATGGCGGAAACGGACTTGAAGACGCGGGCATGGATCGAACGCCTGACCGCCTGATTTTTCCCTGCGGGAGCGTCCAAAAGAAGCTTCTCCCGGCCCGTCACATGGAAAAATCCGGAGGGAGGGAACCATGCCGTCCCTCCGGACATCACCCCGTGACAGGATAAAGAACGCCGGAGCGAACGATGTTATGCCCTGCGCCGGCGCACCAGCATAGCGGCCAGGCCAAGCAATCCCATGGATGCCGCAGCCGGTTCCGGAACAACTGAAAACGCCATGGCCGCAACCCCGGCTTTCTGCCCTCCGATACGGAAATCAAGAGTATCCGCCGTCGCCTCCCCTGTCCATTTGACCAGGGTCAGCTTGCCGTTGGCGAAGGAAGGCGTGGACGAAAAACCGGTCCCGTCCGTTGCCGCGTATTCAAAGGTGCCGGTGCCCCCGGTCACGGTAGTGGCCCCCGGAGCGGCCACGGTACTGGAAATGAACATGTAAAATGTCACCGTGTCTCCCACCGTCAGCCCCCCCAATTGAATGGAGGATGTGGTGGAGCCTCCGGCGCCGGGAGCCATGTAGGAAGACAGCGCACCGTAATCAAAAGAACCGAGGGTATTGACCAGATCCGTCATCGCCGCCTTGTTCTGGTAATAGGCGTAATAGGCAGGGTCACCCTCCCCGGGAGTTACGGCGGAAAGCTCCGTGTTAAAGAAATTCCCGGCGCTTTTAACGATTTTAAGCGTGTAGGGAGTATCGCTTCCGGAAGCGTCCGCCAAGGGGAGAACAGCCGCAGCATTGGAAGTGTACTGGTTCATGCCGTCCCTTCCTGGGCCATCCCTGTACACGTCCACAAAAACGGAAGCCGCTTGGGCGATGGAAAAAGCCCCTCCGGAAATAAGCAGGAATAATGTTTTCTTCATGGTTTTTGACTATTCTGACAATGGAGGCCAGTTTAAGGATTTTGAATCCGGACAATCACGCAAGACGCAGAAAACCGCCTGTTTATAAAAAATGTCCCGTCCATTCATCACAGGCGAATTCCGTCTGTGGCACAGCGGCGTTTCCTGATAACTTTTTCTTTTTCATTCATTCCTTATTGACACCGGATTCAAAATCCGCCTCCGGGGAAAAAGAAGCCGGATTACCAGGTATATCCTCCGGTTTCCATCCCCCGGAATATGCCGTATGAACGAATATCCATCGTCCATAGGGGTCAGTTTACAAATTACAACATGAAAAGATATTTTCTATTTTCCTGCTGACCCTTTACACTTTCCGGGGAAAAAAATGATTGCCAGTCCGCGCCGCGGAATGATAAACGAAAAGCGCGTGCGAAAAACCGCGCGTGAAGCGTCAACCCAAATACAACAACAGAGAAGATGGCACAGACATATTCCCAGCGCGTGCTCGACTTGGTGAAAACCAGGAACAGCCACGAAAAAGAATTCATCCAGGCCGTTCAGGAAGTGCTCAACACGATTGAGCCGGTTCTGGCCGCGAATTCCAAGTATGAAGACCACGCGATTCTGGAACGGATCGTGGAACCGGAAAGAACCATCCTGTTCCGCGTGCCGTGGATCGACGACCGGGGGAAGGTTCAGGTGAACCGCGGGTACCGTGTGGAATTCAACAGCGCCATCGGGCCGTACAAGGGCGGCCTCCGCTTCCACCCCAGCGTGAACCTCGGCATTCTGAAGTTCCTGGGCTTTGAACAGGTTTTCAAGAACTCCCTCACCACCCTGCCCATGGGCGGCGGCAAGGGAGGCTCCGACTTCGACCCCAAGGGCAAGAGCGATAATGAAGTGATGCGCTTCTGCCAGAGCTTCATGACGGAACTCCAGCGCCACATCGGCGCGGATACGGACGTTCCCGCCGGGGACATCGGCGTGGGCGGCCGCGAGATCGGCTACCTCTTCGGCCAGTACAAGAGAATCCGCAATGAATTCACCGGCGTTCTCACCGGCAAGAGCCTGAACTGGGGCGGTTCCCTCATCCGTCCGGAAGCCACCGGCTACGGCTGCGTGTACTTCGCCCAGAACATGCTCGCCACCCGCAACGACGATTTGCAGGGCAAGGTTTGCCTGGTGTCCGGCTCCGGCAACGTGGCCCAGTACACGGTGGAAAAACTCAATGAACTGGGCGCGAAGCCCGTCACGATGTCCGACTCCAACGGCTACATTTACGATCCGGACGGCATTTCCCCGGAAAAACTGGCCTGGGTCATGGAACTCAAGAACAATCGCCGCGGCCGCATTGCGGAATACGTGAAGCAGTTCCCGAAGGCGCAGTACTTTGAAGGCCAGCGTCCCTGGAGCGTTCCGTGCGACTGCGCCTTCCCCTCCGCCACGCAGAACGAAATCAACGGAGAAGACGCCCGCACCCTCATCAAGAACGGCTGTACCCTGGTGGCGGAAGGCGCCAACATGCCCACGGACCTGGAAGGCATTGAAACCTACCTGGCCGCCAAAATCCTGTACGGCCCGGCCAAGGCCGCCAACGCCGGCGGCGTGGCCACCTCCGGTCTGGAAATGTCCCAGAACAGCCAGCGCCTCTCCTGGACGCGGGAGGAAGTGGACCACAAGCTGAAGAGCATCATGGCCAACATCCACGCGAACGCCCTGGCCCACGCCCAGGAATACTCTTCCGACAAATCCTTCACCAACTACGTCACCGGCGCCAACATTGCCGGCTTCGTGAAGGTGGCGGATTCCATGATCGACCAGGGAGTGGTTTGAGTCCCGGTTGTGACACACTTGCTGCCAACGTAAAACACAACAGAAGCGCCGGGTTCGCCCGGCGCTTTTCTTTTATTCCTTTCAAGGGGCCTCTCCGGCCCGGAAATAGCTTTAAATGCTGCGCCCGGCAGAACGAGCATGAACATTCCACAGAAGGATTTCTCTGCCTGAAAAACTACTCCCGATTCCAAAAGGAACGTTCACCGGGAATTCACGGCAACAAATCCCCTGGTCCGGACCGGGAGACAGAATGGAAAAACGGAACCGGCATTTCACCGGACAACGGCCACGGATGTATTTTCCCCATCCCGGTTGCGAACCCGTTTCCATCAATAAAACGGCCGGCGCAATTCTTCCCGGTTCAAATCGTCAAAAAACCGGAGCATTACTCCTTCAGCAGACGGCAGACGGCCTGGGCCGCGTGTTCCGCCGCTCCGCCCTGCCCCAGCTTGTCGGAGGCCTGCTTCATTTCCGCCAGCAGGGCATCCCTGTTTTCCGGAACCAGCAGGCGTTCTATTTCCTCAATCACCTTGTCCGGCGTAAAATCAAACTGGATCAGCTCCTTGACTACGGGCTTCTGCGCCAGAATGTTCACCATGCCGATGAAGCGTATTTTAATAAGCATGCGCGCCATCCAGTACGTCAGCAGGGGAACCTTGTACACCAGCATGTACGGAAGCCGGTGCAAGGCGGCCTCCATCGTGGCGGTGCCGGAAGCCACCACGCCCACGGTGGCGCGGTCCATCAGTTCATGATAGCCCCCCACTGTAATGTGGAACAGCTCCGGCGGCATGCCGGCCTTCTGCGCCATGCCGCGCATTCTTTCTGCAAGCGCCTCCGTGGAAGCTGCGGTTTCAAAAGACAGCTCCGGCCGTTCCCCGGAAAGGCGGCGGACCACCTCTATCAACACCGGGAAATGCCTGTCAATCTCACGGTTCCGGCTGCCGGGAAAGAGACCAACCAGGGACGCCTCCCGGACGTCATCCTTCCGGATGGAAGCAATCTCGTCCACCAGGGGGTGCCCTACGAACTCCGTTTTCAGCCCGGCTTCCTGGAACAAGGGAGCCTCAAAGGGGAAGATGCACATCATCAGGTCCAGCATGCGCACCATCTTGGGAATGCGGCCGCGGTGCCATGCCCATACCTGCGGGGAGATAAAATAAATGATTTTGGTATGCGGGCAGCACTTGCGGACCTTCTCCGCCAGACGCAGGTTGAATCCCGGGTAGTCGATCAGAATGAGGCAGTCCGGCTGGTCCTGCCGTATCCGCTCCAGAATGGAGAGAAAACGCTTCCTGAACCACCCGTACTTCTTGAGCACCTCCACCACGCCGATGACGGCGGCTTCATCCGCCCAATCCTCCACGCCGGGGCATAACGCATGCATGCCGTGGCCGCCCAGCCCCCTGACCTCCATGCCGGGCATCAGGCGCAGCAGATTCTTCAACAGCAGGGCTCCGTGAATGTCCCCGCTCTTCTCGCCTGCTATCATATAAAGCTTCATCACTCTCTGCAACGGCGCGCGCCGTATGCCTTCCAACCTTACCAGCCCCTTTTCCAAGGTGCAATAAAAGACTTTTCTTTCAAGGATTTTAATGCAAGATACGCGCCGTTATGCATGAGTTGATCTCACTTTGGATGTCCTGGGTGCAGGACTGGGGATATGCGGGCGTCATCGTCCTGATGGCCATGGAAAGCTCCATTTTCCCCGTCCCCAGTGAGGTAGTCATCCCGCCTGCGGCCATTCTGTCCACCCAGGATGGAGCATCCATGAGCTTCTGGGGGGTGGTGGTTGCCGGAACGTTCGGCTCCTGGCTGGGATCCGCCATTACCTACGCCGTAGCCCGTATCGTGGGGCGCCCGGTCATCATGCGCTGGGGCAAATTCTTTTTCATGCCGCCCAACAAGGTGGAAAAGGCGGAAGTCTTCCTCCAGCGGTATGAGGTGTCAGGCGTTTTCTTCGCCCGCCTTCTGCCCGTCATCCGCCACCTGATCTCCATTCCCGCGGGCATTGTCCGCATGGGCTTCGGCGTCTTTTCCCTGGTCACCGTGCTCGGCGCGTTTGTCTGGTGCACGGTGCTCGCCTGGTACGGCCACCGCATCGGGGAACGGCATCCGGAACTGCTCAAGTCCCCGGAGGAGCTGATTTCCACCGTCAAGAGCGAAAGCCTTCCCCTTATTCTGGCCGTGCTGGTGCTGGCCGTCTGCTACATCCTCATGCTGCGCCTGACGGACCGCAAAAAACCGGAAGACGCCGCAGCGGACGCTCCCGCTGAAAAGGAGTAGTAAAAGAAAACCTTTTTCCCATGAACGGTTCCAAGGAAGACCGGGCAGCCCAGGCGCTGGATTATTTCCACCAGGGATACAACTGTTCCCAGTCCGTCTTTGCGGCTTTTGCAGACGTCTGCGGCCTGACGGAGGAAACGGCCCTGAAGCTCTCCTCCCCCCTGGGAGCGGGCATCGGACGCATGCGGGAGGTATGCGGCGCTTTTTGCGGACTGAGCATGCTGGCGGGGAGCCTGTATGGAAACAGCTCTCCGGAAACCGGAGAAAAGGAAAAAATCTTTTCCCTGGTCCAATCACTGGCCGCCTCCTTCAAGCAGGAATTCGGCACGCTTTACTGCCGGGAACTGCTGGGATTGTCTCCGGAACGCCTGGCGGCGGAGTGCCGTCCGGGCAGGACGCCTTCAATTTGTCGATCTTTTCATTGGTTTCACCCATCCCTTCATCGTAGAAGCCCTGTTCATCCGGGGCCAGCACTTGAAGGAGGCGGAGGAATTCGCCCGCGTGTTCCTTTTCTTCATTGGAAATGTCCAAAAGGACTTCCTGCGCAAGCTTGTTATCGATGGATTCCGCAAGCTGGGTATAAAGCTGGATGGCCTCATATTCCGCAGCAATCATGAACCGGATGGCCCTTACCAATTCGTCATGGGTAAGCATCCGGTCTTCTTTTTGTCCACTAAATGCATTTGTAAATTCAGGCATGCAGGTATGACTCAAATCACCACTAATGTATTCAAAATGTTTTTGTCATATATTTTTCGCGACATTCTTTGAACTTTGCCGTCCGGGCAGGACGCCTTCAATTTGTCGATCTTTTCATTGGTTTCACCCATCCCTTCATCGTAGAAGCCCTGTTCGTCCGGGGCCAGCACTTGAAGAAGGCGGAGGAATTCGCCCGCGTGTTCCTTTTCTTCATTGGAAATATCCCAAAGAACTTCCTGGGCCAATTTGTGGTCAATGGATGCGGCAAGCTGGGTATAAATCTGAATAGATTCATATTCCGCAGCAATCATGAACCGGATGGCCCTTACCAATTCGTCATGGGTAAGCATCCGGCCTTCCTTCAATCCACTAAATGCGTTTGTAAATTCAGGCATGCAGGTAGGACCGGATGGGCAAATCCTTCATTCAATATGCGTTTGTCATAATTTCATGGAGCTTCTTTTGAACTTGCGCCATCAAAAACAGTGTAGGGGAAATTTCTCATCTTTCTTCCCAAAACACGGCAGGAGCGACGGTTGTTCTGCCGCCGCTCCTGCTGAAAACGTTCCGATCCGGAACAAATACGTTACTTGGCCTCCGCAGTCTTGGGCGCGTACTTCTTGAAAAATTCAACGTACTGGACAGGAGTCTGGCCGGGAATATAACCCGTGCGGCCCAGTTCCTTGCCCTCCGCGTCCACCACGACCATGGCCGGAACGCCGGTGATTCTATACGTCTTGGCTTCCTTGGACTTGCTGAAATCAGAACTGCCGAACTCGAACTTGACGCCGATAGCCACGCCGTCCATGCCCTGCTTGAATTCCTTCTTGGAAAGGATTTCCTTCTCCAGCTTAATGCAGTAGCCGCACCAGGACGTTCCCGTAAAAAGAAGGACGATGGGAAGGCCGGTTTCCTCCGCCTGCTTCTGGGCGCTCTTCAGGCTCTTGCCCCAGCGGAATTTCACCTTCGCCGCCTTGGCGGCCTTGGCGGCGGCTTCCTTGTCCGCGGGAGTGCTCTGGGCCATGGAAACGCCGGAAACGCTGAATCCCAAGACGGCGCACAACGCAAAAATAAAATGTCTGTTCATCATACTTGTGAAATGTTCTTCCCAAATTAGCAAAAATACACCGCATAGGAAGAAAAATCAGCGTCTTCCTCCCGGCAGGAATGCTTCCTCCCCCTTTCACAAAATGGACCGCTTTCAAAAAAAGTATTGCTCTTTCCGCCTTAATCGGGTAATAATCCGCCCGCACTTCCAAAACGCGCGGTTAGCTCAGTGGTAGAGCAACACCTTGACATGGTGGAGGTCGTAGGTTCAAATCCTATACCGCGTACCATCTTCTTAAAATCCCGTCCCTTTCCGGACGGGATTTTTTATTGCCCCTCCCTGATGAATGGGATGATGCGGTCTGGCGCCTGTTGAAAAATGCCAGCATCAACGGACGGTTTGTGTAAAAATTGATGGAAGCTGCCTGAATAAAAATAAGTGTGGAAATACTATCCATACCTACTTACGGTAAAAGGTATAAGTCATATCTTCCTCCCTCCTCCATCCATACGGAAAAAAATATTTTTCCAACTTTTTTTGAACGCAAGCCCTGTTTCGGGACGCTAAAGGTATGAAGGCAGATGAAGGCCCCAGCCCTTGACCCTCCTTCCCTGATGAAATAATGACCATTAAAAGCCCGGCGGAAGAATTCTCCCGCCGGGCTTGCTTTTCAACCAATTCCGTTGCTGAAACGGCCCGGACGGCTACCGGGAAGTCAAACGGTCGTATAACTCATTGGCGTATCTGTGATTGGGATGGTTCACATTCATATACGCCTCATAAAGCGGATGGGAGGGATCCGACTCCATGCGCATGGCTTCCTCTGCCGGGGAGGGCGTTGCGGCCCCCGAATGATGAAGAGGAGCTTCATCAAGCAGGCGTGAGGCCTGGTACAGCAGGCGGATGACGTCCGGATTGGACCCTAGCCCCGGATTGTCAAGCAGGGCATCCACATCCACTCCCGTCTCGGACGCAAGCCGCTGGAGTGCGGCGGTAGCCCTGCCCATGTTGCGCTCATAATTGGCGCCCCATTCCTGCTGCAGGGACTGTTCCGCCTGCGTTTCCATCTCCATCCGGGAATCCGCCATCTGTTCCCGGGCCTCCTCATATGCCTGGGCCATCGTTTCCTGGAGAGCGTTCATGGCTTCCGGCGGTACGCCGTAACGGTAGGCCGTGCGGGCCATGCGTTCTGCGAGCCCTGCATTCCACTCGCTTTCCGGCGTGGACTCCGGACGTTCCAGGCGGTAATCTTCCTCCGATTCCGGCAAGCCGGCCAGACGGCGGAACCGAGCCATCTGCTCCTCATTCTCCACGCCGGGATAATGCCGCAGGCGCTCCAGCTCCGCATAACTCTTCGCCAGCGCTTCCGGCGTCTTGAACTTGGAAAGGGACTTCTCCATCCCCTTCAACTCATCAAACCGGGCATACCAATCCGGAACAAAACCGCCGTCCTCCCCCAAAAGGGAAGGAAGAGGCACGGCTTGAGCCGCGGCTTCTGTCAACGCTTCCGCCTCCGGGAAAACTGCTCCGGAAAAATCCGCCTCCCCGGAGGGAGCGGCCATATTATTATCAATGGAATCAATCATTCTTTTCTTCTGCTGTGGATTCTTTAATGGCTAACTGAACTTGACGGCGGATGTACAGGAAAACCTCCCTGTAGGCATCGCGCCTCATGGCGTCCAGGGGGTCATAACTCCCCGGGCTGCCTTGAAAAACGGGCAAATCAGTCTGGAAGCGGGCTTCCAGAAAGGACAGCGCCTCCCGCCCGTCCGGAGTGTCAAACACCCGGAAAAGCTGGCGCCTTCTGAGACTGGCCTCCCGGACGGAGGCCTCCTGCTGCAATGTCGTATCCTGGTTCATTCCTGAATCGTGGTTAACTGGTCAAGCAAGGGATTGAGGGAAGCGTACGGCTCCTCTTCCGCCGGAGCCTGTGCGGCCCCCTGCTGGCGGTCCGCCCGTTCCTTCCGCATGGCCTGGACATCGGCCCAGGGCCTCAGCATGCTCTCCGGAGCGCCGTCCACACGGGTGGACAGGCGGAAGCAATGGTCCCAGTCCACATGATCCGCCAAATCCGGAGCGGCCTGCATCATCATATTCAGGCGCTGAAGGCTGCGGTCCATCCCCTCGCTCTGCAAGCGCCTGAGCACCAGCGCAATCTTTGACTGGTACACCACCCTGGGCTCTCCGACGGCAATGGAGCCGTCCCTCCCCTCCCGCAGAACGGCGCGGGGAGGCCTGGGAAACTTGCCCATGCGGAACAGCAGGGAGAAAATGCGCGTCATGGTGGAATACAGATCACTCACAAACAGCGTGAAGGACGGGGAAAACATCAGCACGCGCTCGTTCTCCCGGGCCATCACCTCCGTGGCGGTCATGCTGCCGCGGTGGCCGCTCCAAAGCTCCAGCATGGGCAGGTAATAGGCGCGCCGGATGGCGTCCTGCTTCTGCGCCAGACGGTCCATCCCGACGTCATACCTGCCCTGCGTGGCCCACTCCCGCGGAAGGTGGAGGGAGGCGGCCTCCGGGGTAATGACGGTTCTGCCGCCGGCCCGCAGGTCCACCTCCCCAATCTGGTTGGCGAGCTCCAGAATGCGTGGGAAGGCGGCCACCTCCCCCAGCGTGTCCAGAATGCGGTTCAGGAACTGAACCTGCTGGATGGCGGGAAACACCAGCCTGCCGGGCGCGAGGCCGTACGGACCGCTGCCCCACTTCAAAAACCGGGTTACCAGGTAGGGAAACTCCATATATCCCCCCTCCTCCACGATCACCTGGTCGTCTAGGGACAGATACACGCTTTCAAACGGCATGTGGGCGGCCTGCTCCCTGCGGCGGCTGCGGCGGGTGCGCGGACGCACCACATGCAGAAACCTCAGGGACATGGCGTACGGATTGCCGCCGCGTTCCAACACCTCCCGCGCCCTGGGCCCCAGGGCCTTCATGCCGAACATGGAACGCGCCTGGTGGGCGGTATAGGTAAACTCCCTGACGTAGGTATCCACCCGGCCTTCCGCATTCTCCGCACAGGCGAACTGACCGCACGGAATATTGGTGAACAGCAGCCTTCCGTCCGAGGAAGTTCCCGTAAACAAACTGCCGGTCCCCAAAGCCACGCGGTCCAGAAAACACTCATGGATCTCCGTATAGAAATTGGAAACGGACAGCTCCTTCAGGGCAATCTCCGAACACTGATTGTACCAGGCCTCCGCCTCGTCCCCTCCCCGGTCGTCCGGAGCCGACCACTTGAACCACACGTCATGGCTGGGCGTAATGTAGGACATATGGCCGCTGGCCAGCTTCTGGCACGCCTCCACGGCAGTGGTATCCGTCATGCGGTCCATGGCGTCCCTGGTGGGGAGGGAAACCTCCCCTTCCCGGTTCAGGCGGCGGGGCAGCACGTAATCCCTCAGGCGGTCCCACCACGTCTCCCACGGCGCGCGCTGGGCGGCCAGGGACTTGTACACGGAATTCAGCTCCGCAACTCTCTCTTCCATGGCGGTGCCTATCCCAGGGTTTTCCTAAGCAGGGTCCGGGGATTGACCTCTCCCTGCCCGGCGGAAGAATTGCGGCGCGCCAGAATGGTGGAAATCATCCCCTGCCTCTGCCGCTCCCGGGCCTGATAATCTTCTCCCACTTCCTCTCCCACGCTCTCCGCCTTGACCGGGATGGTCTGCTCCGGAGCTGGAGTGGAAGGAGTGGACGGTTTCATGAATCCCATAATCTCTTTTACTTTCTATGCATGGTTTATACTGATGGCCCCTTCCGCCTGCCGCACGGACGATCCATGCGGCGGGAGTGTTCGCTCCCCGCGGAGGAAAAGGGCGGTCTCCTCACCTGCCCGGAATTGCCCGGGAAGGTGCATGCATTTATCAAATAGATGAATTGGAGGAAAATGCATCCGGGGAAAAACCGGGCGCATACGTGCCACCGGTGGCATCAAAGAGGGTGTTCCCAAACGTGATGCATTCCGCATCCGTTTCCGCCAAACATGTGGCGTTATGATCAATGAATCCTTACTTCAGCCGGACACTCCCTCCGCGCTGGACATCTGCAACGCGGCGCTCTCCAAAATAGGGGAGGCTCCGCTGGACGCGCTGATTGCCAATGAATCCACGGCATCCCGTCTCTGCGTTCTTCATTACCACCCGGCACGGAGGGAAACCCTCTGCATGGCGCGCTGGACCTTCGCCACCACGCAAACCACGCTGGACTCCGTCTCCGCCCAGGCGCCCAACTCCCTGACACCCTATCAATTCACCCTGCCTGCGGACTGCCTGCGCGTGCTGGATGTGGAATGCACGGAATGGAAAATGCAGGGAAGGCGCATCCACGCCTCCCGCGCGCCGCTGCCCATGAGCTACATAGCCGACATTGAAGACGCCGAACAATTCGATCCCCTCTTCATGGACGCGCTGGCTACCCGCCTGGCAGAAAAGCTTGCCATGCCCCTGACGGGCAACCAGAGCCTTCGCCAGAATCTTCACCAGGAATTCCATAAAATCATTCTCCCGCAGGCGGCAACCGTCAATGCGGTGCAGAGCTTCTCCAACGACTCCCACCCCCTGCTGGACCTGCTGAGGAAAATCAAGTCGCCCGCCTGCCCGGAGGAATGTGAATAACAGGAGAATAACAAGGCAGCAACATAACAACAACTTGTGAATACAAGCTCATGAAAGCCCTGGACTTCATACAGATATTCGCCTCCAACGTCCGCAGGCTGGACTTCCGCCTCAGCAGCGCCCAGGTCATCCTGGCCGTCATTGCCGGATACAGGCGCCACAGTACCATTACGGAAGCCACGCGCTTGCATCCCAATACCGTTACCAACATCCTGCAGGACCTCATTGCACAGGGATACATCAACCGCTTCGGGGACAGCCGCCCTTACGTCTACCGCCCCACCGCGGATGGGGAACAGCTTGCAGGAAACCTGCTGGATAAAAACACCCTCCCCAGCCCATGAAAGAGCCCCTGCTCAGCACGGAAGAAAAACGCCGCTGGCTGGCCCGCGTCTTCCGGGATACGGATGGAGAATACTCCCAGGCGGACAAATTCAAGGCGCTGGTGGAAGATACCAAACTGGCGGCCCTCCAGCAGGAAGAGGAGGAATTCAAACGCCAGCGGGAAGCGGGCGCCGCACCGCAGGACCCCATTCTGACCCTGCTCCAGTCCCTCCCTCCCGCAGAACTCGATCTGAACCGGCAGCCCCCGGCTGAAAAATAAACAACAAAACCCGAAAAAAAGCTCTCCAGACCAAACAAGCCTGGAGAGCTTTTCATTTTTAGGAAGAGTTACGCACTCCTTGCGGATGATCGTTATCAGTGAAGGGTGGAAAGGGGTGAATTTGGGGTGAATAAGGGTGAACGCTAGGAAAATCAAGGGGTGCAAGCGTCGGGTGATCAGGGAAAGACAGTGTGGAAAAAATCGGCGTCAGGAATGCAAATTATCAAGCATCGTGGAAAATAATCATGATAGGATTCCCGCATGTGTACATCTACATATTGCATACCATTGTACGGCTCCATTACCGTTATCTCTCCAGAAGATCGGAGGAAAAAGGCCCCTCAAATTTACCATCTCCATGATACCGCTGTCGTGTTGATGTGGGCAACTCGTGAAGGGGCCAAAACAACATGCTGGGTGAGGGATGTACTCGACAACGTGTGGATTGTGATCAGGAGAGAGGAAGATGATGATTGAAATGAAAAAGGCCGCCAGGAACAACCTGGCGGCCTGAATTGTATAAGAGCGTCATGGTCTATCAATGGTCGGACCATGATCAGTCCTACTGCACCTCCTCCTGTGGGACGATACGCCATCCAGATCGGACCTCGTTACTGCCGATGTCAATAACCCAGTCCTGCCAAATATGATCGACTAGCACCCCCTTGGATGGGCTGAATACTGCCATAATGCGGTATCCATCCGATTGAGATAAGCAGGCAGACTCAATCATGGCTCCCTCCTTGGCAGCTCTAAGAGCCTCCGGCCAGGTGAGCGGATAGCCAGGATTACTCATGATTGCACCTCCCCTGGTTGTACTTGCGGGCGGTCATATCCCAGGTAGCCTCCAGAGCTGAGCGGTGGCGCTCAAGAGGGACAGCCCCGACATGATCGGCCAGCTTGCCGGGCGGCATCGTGCGCGGATCAGCATGCGGTTCGTAGGTCTCTTGGCCGGTCTCGGAGGCCAGTTTGCGGGCATCCGCCCGGCCCCGGTTGATGATGGTGTACATCAGGTGCTGGACATGCTCCACGGCAGCATGATCTCGCAGGGTATTGTACACTGTCCGACCTGTGCAGGATAGATGCAGTTGGTCGCGCACAATAGCCGCCAGATAGTCCGGCGCTGTCTCATAGCGCTGCATGGCATCGCGCAGGTTGTGGATGACCTTGCCCATCTCCGACCAGGTACGGTCCTTAATGGGAGCATCGCCCAGGTAGGCTGCCAGCCTATTATAGATAGGCACGTAGTGCTCTTGACAACACTGGGTCAGCGACTCGGTGATCCCGGTGGCGTACCACACCTCCTGATGTCTCCACTCCGCCAAGGGAGGAAGGGGGCAGCCCTGGGACTGGATGCGCTTGTAAGCTTTGCCGGCCATGATGGACAGCACGGTGATCTGTCGCTTGGTGAGTGGCTTATTGCTCATGATCGGATTGTTGCTTGGGATGTTGTAAATCATTGACCAACTGGTCCCGCTGTGCGGGAGTCAGGTGGATCAGCGTGGCGGTGCTTGCACCGCGTACTGACCCGGTTGTAACAGTCAGGACGACATGGCTATCAATGTAGACTACCTCAATCTCGGTCATCGCTCTTGGTGCTCCTCTCTACAAAAAATGTCTCTACCTGCTCAATTTTAAGCCCCAGCTTGGCGAGCTTGTGAGGCTTGACATGCTGGCGGATCGCATCCTTGTCAGGAGTCACCTTGGTGACCAGGTACGCCTTGCGGCGTGTAGTCTTGAGCAGGGCGACAATCTTGTCCCAGGTCCAGCCCTTGGCGGGCTTGAGGGAGGGCTGCCCCAGGCGGTAGCCGTAGGTGGTCAAGGCTGTCGTCCCGGACTTGCGGCCCTTGGGGAATAACTCCTCACGACGAGGAGAGGCCCATTGCTCGGCCATCTTGACGAGACTGTTAATCTCCGTGGTCAGATCGCTGATACCGGGGTCATGATCCGTGAGAACCTGCTGCAAGGCGGTCTCCTTGGCCGCCTGCAAGGTGTCCAGCTCGACGCCCTTGCGAGCGATGTCGTCCAGGGTCTTGATGAAATCGACCCGGTCCTTGATCACTTTCTGATCCGTGGCCTTAGTCGTTGTGCGTGTCTTGCCCATTGTGGTCTGTGTTTTGAGGTTGGGAGTTGTTACATTGGCACTGCCCTATCAGGGCGTAAGCGCCCACACTAGGAGCACCGTCTAGAGTAAGATCGGCAATGGGCACGACACAGAGTCGGCCGTACCCTTTGAATCCTCTCCGTACCACGGCCTTACCCTCTGACAATATCCGCTCAATAACCCCATCATAACCAGAGACTCTACACGATATCCTGATCCGGTCGGCGGACTTGGTCGTTGTCTGAGTGGTCCGGTTGACGTAGACCACATCACCGACCTTATAGGTTGACGGATCGACGGGCCTGAGCTTGCCGCAATGAGGGCACTTGTATTTATTGTTGTACATTGTTATTTGCATGTCTCTTGTTAAGTTGCTTTCTTTTCTTGGTCAGCATGTCCACGACATGCTGCCAGGTGAGGTCTGGCGTGGTGCTGAGCCACTCCAAGAACAGCTCTCCATCTACAGGGATGTAGCGCTCACCGAGCTGCTCCAGGCGGATGGCGATCATGCCCGGCCAGCGTGGATCGTAGACCTCCCAGTGGTAGCAAGCATCCGGGAATCGGTTGAGTTGAAGGCCAATGAGAAAGGCCAGAGTATTGGGATCGTAGGCCATAGGATCAGGCATGACGGCTGGCCCTCCTCTCCATATCGGCAAACCGGGGGAGAAAACACCTCTCCAGCTTGCCTGAGTAGCGGTTAATATGAGCGTTGATACCCGTGACATCGTGCATTAGATTAAAATCATCGGCCTGCTCCATCTCGGAAAGCCTCAGAGGGCATCCGTTACAGTGGCATGCCATCAGGTCCATCATGATATCCACCTCATCGAGCTCTGTGTTACCGTACTTGCGATAGAGAGCGATGGCCCGATTGGCGATGCGCTCAATGATCTCACTCTCCTCAGAGGTAGCTGTAAATAAGTCTTTCATTGGTTTCCCTCCTGGTTGGTCATCGCCTCTTTCAGAGTGATCACATCCTTGAGTAACCGTCCCAGTACGGTGTACGCGTTGCCAAGATGTTGTTGAAGGTCTCCCAAGTCGAGCGCATCAGTGGTGCCAACCGGCCCCCATAACTTAACGGCCTTGACGATGGCATCAGCCAGTTTCAGCATGTCGCCGCCAATCCGTATGGCGGCGAGCGTTTCCGATGGTATTGCGATGGTGCGGACGGCACCTTTTTTCTTGTCGTTGTCTTTTTGCATAGTGGTGTGGGTTATGATTCTTGATCATCATGCAGGGCGATCAGGCGGTTAAGCTTGCCCAGCATGGCTTCCCGTTGGTCTGCGGGGATGTTCACGGGCCAGTCCTGGCCCGTGCGGATGATATTCTTTAGTTTGTTCCTTTCTTCCCAATCCACCACGATGCGGGCGCATTTGCTGTCTGCCTGCATGGTGGCGGGGGTGATGTAGGTGCGGATGTCCAGCGAGCCGTTGGCATACCGGATCAGGGCAATATATAAAGGAGCGGGCATGGTCAGGAGGCAGTGGCCAGTTTTTCCAGTTGCTTGTGAACGGCTACAAAATAGCCCCACGTAAATTCCTTGCCGGCCTTGCGGGCGGTCGTGGCTCCGGAACGCATGCGCTTGGTATAACGTCCCAGGCCGTACTGCTTGACCATTTTCTGCACGATTTTGAGCGTGGCCGGGTCAGGGTCCGGCAAGCCGAACGCCTGCCAGACGCGCTGCTGGTCGGCATAGGTGATGTTCTTGGGCAAGTAGATATTGATGCCGCGCAGGATGGTCTGGCTTAACACACCTTCCCAGCTCGCAGGCATCCCATGCCATTTCACTTGCCCGTTTTTGGACTGGCCGGAAAGGGTCTTCCCCCATACGTCCGTACCTACCAGAGCCATGCCGCAATGCGTTTCATCATAGATTTCCCGCAAGGTTTCTATGGTTTTGAGGCCCCGCGCTCCGGTCATGCACACTTGGTGCACTTCATCGAAAATCAGGAGATGGGCCGGAGTAACCGTCTGCTTGATGCGATCCACCATCTTTTCATAGCGCAGGTTTTGCCCAAGGTCCAATTCACGGGCAATCAGGTTCACGACACGCAAGGCGGAGGGGGACGTAGGTATGCGCACCAGCACCACACGGCTGGTGTCGCAACCGGCTTGACGGTCAGCAATATCCTTGCGGCGTTTGTATTCTTCGCAGGCCCAGGTTTTGCCAATTTGCGGGTTCCCCACCAAGCTGACAATCTCCTGGTACTCCACGGAGTATTCAAAAGCCTGGCTGATTTTGCGGAATATGTCCGTATCAACAAATGGGATGCCCGCAACCCACGTCTTGTTGTTGTACCTGCGCCGGAAGTTGGCAATGCTGTTCACTACCTGGTCCGGAGCGGCTTCACGGCTCTCATAAAAGAGTTTGGAAAGCGTGGAGGGGGAATACCCCACAGTCTCGGCGGTTTGCTTGAGCGTCCATTTTTCCTGTTTGGCCGTAGCCACCAGCCAGGAAAGCAAGTCCTTGGTCCGTGGATCGTAGCCGGATGCCGCCAATGATGCGGCGTAGTTGTCCCAGAGGGATTCGGTTGTTTCTATTGCGTCCATATTGTTATTGGTTTGGTTGTTGTTTGAAAAAAGAGCTTTAGCCGGGAATCATGTCTTCCAGGGAAAGGTGATATTCCGCTCCTGTTTCTGGCTCCGGTTCGTCTTCCCTGTCAGGAAAGGATGGAGCGGCGAACACGTCCACGCCGGGAACGGAGGGAGCGCCGGGCAGCGCGTCCCGGTCGTCCGGGAGGGCGTCAGGCTGCTGGCGCGCCAGGCGGAGCACGGCGTCATTGTGTTCCTTGAGCGCCGCCACGCTTTCCTTGGCGGGGGCATTGCGGACCTTGTAGTCCATCATCAGGTCAGCGCGGCGGGAAGCGATCAGGCCCATTTGGGATTTCACGGCGTCCTCGTCGTTCCGGGCGGCGGCCACGCTCAACGGAGCCGCTCCCAGAATGCCGCCGCGCTTGTCCAGCACGATCACCGTGTCCGGCTTGAACGGGTTGATCACCACGTCGTGCTTGTCGTCCGCCAGTTCATGGCGGCGTCCGTCGTCAAGGTCTGTATAATAGGCATGGTAAATGCGCGGTTCCGGGGAAAGCGTCTTGTCCTGCAAAGTCATGTACCCCCGTTTGACGGTCAGGGTACGCACCTTTTCCGGCCCCAGCAGGGTGACGTACAGGTCCAGCGGTATGCGCCAGAGTTGCTTTTTGCCCTGCTCCCACACGGCGGCTGGAGACAGGCGCGTTTCACGCAGGCGGGAAGGATCGGCCAGCACCAGCGCGCGGATGGCCTGCCATGCCTGCAATTCCGCCTGTCCCCTGGTGGGATCGGGCAGTTTGTTTTCCGGCGTCCAGACGCCTTCCGCCAGCGCGTACTCGCGGATCATGTGGCCGCATTCCCGCCAGCCTTCCAGGGCATGATTGGTGCGGTTGTTGATGATGGCGTACACGTCCCGGAGGATTAAAGAGAACTGGTAAAAATCCAGGAAGGGGGATTTGATCATGTCGGCATACTCGCCCAGGCGTGGCAGCGCCTTGCACAGCTTGTCTTGGTAGGCAATCATGCCGTCGGTGCTTTCCGGCTGGCGGCGGTCGCGTCCGGATTGTCCAGGCAATGCCCCCAGCACGTTATGAATAAGGCTGTGCAGGCATTCGATCATGGCTTTATAACGGGGGTTTCCTGCGCCGCGTCCGGCCCAGCCGCCCATCAGGGCGTTGCCGGCTCCGGTCATACCGCCCATGCCCACGCGAATCACGCCGCCTGTGCGGTCGTGAAGCGCCGCAATGTATTTTTCTGAAAGGTTGGCCGTGCCGTGCTCCATCATCAACAAGCAGCCGTCCGGATGGTAGCCGGTGGAATAAAGGATGTTGGCCAAGAAGAGCCTGAACATTTCATTGTCCAGGGCTTTCCGCTTTTTGGGATCATCCGGCAACGTCACAAAGGGCATGTGCCCCCAGTCAAACCGGCAGCCGGACGCAACGTCATGGGCGCCGAATTCCAGCACGCGCACAGGCTTTCCGGCAAAGGTGACGTAATGGTCATGCCATACGTCGTCGAACATGTATTGACCACCCACGGGCAGGCCAACGCGAGAAGTGCGCACATAAGGCAGCACGGCAGCGGCGGCGCGCGATCCCCATTTGCCCTGCTGTTTTTCGGCTTTGGTTCGGGCCAGCACTTTGCGGAGATTGGCCGCTGAGCATCCGGGCGGCAGCGTGGCTTTGGTCCAGTCTTCGAACCCCGGAACTTGTTCTCTGCCGGAAATGATGCGGTGCTGGATTTCCAGAATGCCCTGCTGCTCGGAACGTTGGTGTTTGTCCAGGATCGCCTTGCCCCAGGCGACGAAACGGGGAGAATGCACCCCCGTGTTGGCGGTGCGGGATTTGAGCGTATTACCGTTCACCATGGCACGCCAGTTGCCGGGGTCTTCCCGCCAGGCATAATATCTTTTTTTGGCAAGCCCCTTGCTGCACCCCATGGCCTTGGCCAGCCGATCGATAATGCCACCCGTTCCGCAAATCGGCAGGCCGGAAGGCAAATCAGAAAGGGCCGCCAGCCAGCAATAAACCCGGTCGCGGGTAGGCATATCAAGTGCCAGCCAGTCTGGATCGTGGGCAGGTACGGGTACAGTTTTCATTTTTCTGTTGTTTTCAGAAGGTTAATTGTCTAGTTTTCGGCATGGAGTATTTGGTGAATTTCATAGCGGAGCACTGGTTTGAAATAGTTTTGTCGATAGGCACGGTATGGTTCGGATACGTATTTCAGGAATGGAGGAAAAAGAGAAAGGTTCAACTGGAAAGAGAAGCTAGAGAGTTAGCCAATTTACATGCTAACTTGAAAAAAGGTGATAATATTCAAAGAGGGATATACATCCTGCAAAATACAATCCAATTGGCGGTGTCTTGTGTTTATGAGACGGTCTGGTGTGCAGCGTGGACCGTTATTTTTTTTGTAATTATAAGAACAGAAAACACTTTTATTATTTACTTAGTGGTACTTAATATTGGACTTTGTGGTGTAAGATTCTTCCTGGCTAAGCGCGACTTGGTATCTGCGGGTAAGAATGCGTTTGTATCTTTCTACAAGAATAAAATTGAAGAGGAAAATCCCGTAATTAAGGAGAAGGATTAAGGAGACAAAGTGATCTTTCAGGAATTCTTTCATGATGTTATAATGATGGGATGTTAAAGCTGGAGTTATTTCCCGTGGCGGCGAACACATCCGCCACGGGGAGGCTGTCCGGATTGCTGGGCCTGTCCTGGGCGGATTTGCGGGCGGCCTGTACTTGGTCCAAGGTGGAGCGCAGGACGATTTCCAGGGCGGCCAGGTCGTCCTTGTCCAGCAAGGCGTGGCGGCCAAAGTCGCAGAACTCGCTCAAGTCCTGGCAAAGTTTGTTTTTGGCGTAGGTGGCCAGCTTCCGGGCTTCCGCGAGTTCCGCTTCCGGGTCGGGTTCTTTTTCCCCGGCTGGGCGTCCGGCGGGATTACCGGATTCTTTGAAGCCGTGAGATTTGGGCGCACTCACTACCCCAAAATCAAAGTAGGCTTGCCGGAGGCTGTCGGCGTCGGATAGCTTGCCGATCTCTTCCAGCGTGCGGGCATCTCGGCGTCCGGACTCAATCAACGCTACATCCACCGTGCCCAGCTTTTTGGCGCGCTTGAGCACTTCCCGGTGGAGCTTCATGTAGTTTCTGCCCGTCCTAGCATCAAAACGGAAACATGTTTCCGTTTTGCCGAATAACTTTCCCCATTCCCCGTGCTGGGCTGCCGCTTTCATTCTAGCCAGCAACCCGCCCAGCACAACCGCTGTCATCCAGCGTTTCTGCTCCAGGGTTTGGATTTGCCCCGTCAATCCTGCAATCTGGCCGTGCAGTGCATTGGCTCGGACGATTGCAATTTCCCAATCACGGTTTGTGGTTGTCACCTCTCCTTGAGGTATAATCTGAATCTCATATTTCATTGTTAAATCTCTTATGGTAAGCAATTTTAAGCTTGCGCAAGGCTTTCTTTTCATAGTACTGCACGGACTGCCTAGGCAGTCCTATGTAGGAAGCTATTTCCTGCTGGGTGAGTTCTCCCCTATGATCAATTCCGTAATGCCGCCGAAACTCAGGAATGCTCCAAAGGGCATTCCATAACGCCCATTCATCGGCTGTCATAGGGGCGTCCATGTCTACAGCATCATCACTTGGCTGCATGGCGTTACTTGGTGAGGGGTACAGGCAACACGGCGGTGCGAGCATCCTTGATACCGGAGCGGACTTGTTCGGCCTCCGTATCCAAACAATGAACCACCGCCCAGGCTGCCAACCAGCCCATCAGGGCTATGACGGCTATTGCACCAGCAAATTCCATAATATCTCGGATGGTGATCATTGCTTGCTTCCTTGCTTCTTGTCGGTCCGCAGATCAGTTAATTCCTTATCCGGTAGGGCTAGCAATGCTTCCACGGTTGGTTTGTGGTTTCTATCCCCCCGCACAACGCGGCGCACATGACTAGGCGTTTTGTTGATGGCGCGTGCAGCTTGCGTAAAGGTGTATCCCTTGACATTGTATAGCCAATGCACGGAGATGTTATCTTGTGCTGTATCTGTAATCATGATAGGGTCTCTTTATGGCCGCCACTGTGCGGCCTACTTTCTCAAAGTAGTACTACTTCTATGAGCGATCAAGACGAAAATAATACTTCTGGAAACTTTTCTCTACGACTTTTGGAAATGATGAAGCGTAGAGGTTTGACCCAAAAAGACTTAGCTATTCTAACTAATTTGTCTCAGGGAGCTGTATCAAAATATTTGCGCGGTTTGGCATTCCCTAAGTCTCTAGAGCTATATAAAATATCTAAGGTATTAGGGGTTCCCATGGAATGGTTGATGGGCGGTGATGAACCTATATGTGACAATATTGATGATTACTGGCACCAAGAAGTTATCAGATTACAGGCACAATTGGACATGGCCATCAGCACTTTGGAAGGGACACTTCAATCTTTAAAATCGAAAAGAAGATGAAAAAAATACATATAACATGTTTAGTAATAATTACTATTGCAGCTATATGTAGCTCCATATTTTTGGGGATGCTTGTACTCAATCGGAATGATGTTGTCGTGGACTACGAATACAAAGCCGAGCCTATAGATCGTATTAACGATACATCCTTAAAACCGGGTGATGACAACTACCTTAAACGCAACTCTTTGCCTAAACATCTTTTTCAAGATGGTTGGGAACCTATATTTTACTTCACTAGTGAAACTATAGGAGGGAAAACAGAATATAACTGTGTATGCCGTCGCCCGAAGTCTACCCGATAGCATGACATAGCTGCAATCGGCTGACCGTGAATTTCATGTAGTTATTCAGGCGTAATAAATTTATTGTAAATTTGTTACACTATGATGCAAATGTTAGATTTGCGTCTATATTGATGTGCATGAGCACATTGGAAATACGTAAGAAGACTTCCCATATGGGAACGCTGATCATACGGCCAATCAGCAAGACCTTGGCAAAAGACCTGATCATCCGGAACCATTATTCACATAAGTGGAATACTCCCTTCGGCCTTTATAACTTCGGACTCTTTCAGGAAGGCGCCCCTGATGAATGTTTAGGGGTGGCGGTTTATGGCTGGCCAAAGTGCCCACGAGCCAAGAATTACATTTCTGATGTACCCAATGGGTGGATGTGCGAGCTTAATCGGATGTGGATAGACGATTGTTTAGGGAAGAATTCCGAGTCTATTCTCATTTCCGCATCTCTCAAACTATTGCGTCTATTTGATTCTGCCATTGTAGCAGTGCAGTCTTTTGCTGATGGCCGCTTGGGGTGCGGGACTATCTATAAGGCGGCCAATTTTGATTATTATGGCTACCATATCACTCGCTTTTTCCGTGATAAAATGACGGGAGAAATTTTTCATGAGCAAGGATTAAGCAATTCCGCTTGCCGTTCCCGCTTCCTGCATAAGAACATAGATTTACTTTTGGGCCGTCTGGAATGTTTTGACACAAAAACTTACCGCTATATTTACCCATTTCACAAATCCTTTGTTTTCACGGGAACAAAGAAGAAACCATACCCCCCTTACGAGAAAGAGACCACCCCAGGAGTTGAAAAAATCAAGCCTGATCATTTAGTGGGTAGGCTCACCACAGTGTTGCAGACTTTAGCTAAGAAATATCCCCATCAATGAAGAAAGCCGCCAGGAAAATCTGGCGGCTTTTTTATTGTTTGAAATGTTGGAACAAGGCCATTGCCCGTGTGTTATACTGTGTGCATGGACGCAAATATCACTCGCTGGGTGAAGGGGGGAACTTGTGGAGTGACAGAGGCCGCACGGATGCTTGGTTACAGCCAAGACACTGTGCGCCGCATGATTGAGGACGGAGAATTGATTGGATGGCGTGCCAGGCGTGGAGGTCGTAAATTTTTGTTGTACAAGGCGCAAGTGAAAGATGTTGCATCCAGGGCACAAGCGCAGGCGGTACAGTATGCACGGGAGATGCAGCAGATGACGCTTGCTCTTTAGTTTTGCCGCAAATGCTGCAAATACAGCTTTTACGGCAAACGCCGCTTTTGCCGCAAATGCCGCAGCACAATCCGGAATGTGGGCTAAAGTGCCCACATGAACGACGCACAAGATTTCAGCGGAACCGGCAATAGCGATGCCCTGATAAATAGTGGTACTAATAGAGAACAAGCCCTCGCGTCGGGAGACGCCGGGGCAATCACCCCCCAGCAAACGGCAAAGAAGAATACGCCCTGGTATTTGAGCCGGACATTTTGGATCAACGCTGCCGCCCTGGTCTCTTTATTGGTGCCGTCAGTGAGGGATTGGCTTGAATCCAATCCAGTAGAATTTACGACCGCTCTTGGTGCGGTCAACGTATTGCTCCGGTTTGTGACCGTGGGCAAATATCAATTTGCGGAGCCGACCGGCGGCCAGGATGGAGGTGCTGACGAGTCAGCGCCGAGAGCGTCCCATACATCCGGCGCCGGCGACTCCGCCCTCTTGCTCGTGATTGGCATGTCCCTGGTCATGATGTCCTGGGCGTGCAGCAGCACGGACAAGCAGACCGCCGCCAGCGTGGCTCTCACGGACGGCCAGGTGGTGGTCATCCGTGGCGGATCGTCCTTGGTGGTTGACCGTGACTCTCACAGCGTTGCCTGGTCCCAGTCCACCCCGGACGTGGTTGTGGTTCCTCCCGTGGTACAGGCTACTTCCAAGTAACCGGACTATTAACTGTTAACTGATCACTATTAACTATGAAAGTAGCATTAGACATCGGGCATTGCTCCACGGGCGACCAGGGCGCAGTAAGCCGCGACGGCCTGGCCGAGCATCCTTTCTGGGCGCAGTACACGCCAGCCATCACCAAGGAACTGCAAAAGATGGGGCACCAGGTGCGCGTCTTCCGGCGCGAGGATTACAGCCGCAGCATCAAGAATGAATGCGTAGCCATCAACGCCTGGGGCGCCGATGTTGCCGTGAGCCTGCATCTTAATTCTGCCGATTCTCCAACTTGTAAAGGTGGCCATGAGGTGGTGCATTACGACGGCAGCACCAAAGGTATTGCCCTGGCCAAGGCGATTGATGCGCAATTTGACCTGATCACGGAATTGGCCGATCGCAACATCCGAACGCCTTACGCCAACCGTGGCGACGTGTTTTTGCAGGGCACCATTTGCCCGGCAGTGATTGTGGAAGGGGCTTTTCTCTCCGTAGATTCCGATGTGGAATTTATCCGCAAAAAGGGTGAGGTACTGGCCCAAGCCGTTGCTCATGGCATCCATGCTTATGCGGTGCAATGTGGGGCGTAATTGCAGAGGCGGCGGCCACGATGGACGCCGGAGCGGTGGGTCAGATGCTGGGTGCTCTGATCGGGGCTGGAGGCATTGGCGGGATGGGTTACATGGCAGGCAAGACCAAGCAAATCTCCGTCAAAATGGCTGCCGAGTACGCGACCAAGGAAGACTTGGCCAGGATTGAAAACGACATTGCCGAAATCGAACGATTGCAGCGGGAATCTGAAACTAAAGCCCACGGACGCATTGACGAAATGGCCAAAACGCTAGCCAGTCTGGACGGAAAAATGGAACTGCTTTGTAAAACTCTAATACCTGGGAACCATGGACCATCACGCAAAAATTAAAATTGCCATCCTGCACAGCCTCAAGCGGATGCCCAAAACCTACACACAGCGCGACGAGGTACTGCGCGCGGAGGTCTGCCTGGACGTGCAGCCGCGCCCCACGCTGCTGGAAATAGAAGACGCCCTTACGGATTTGGAACAATCCTCTTGCATCATTGGCACTCGCAATGAACTGACCGGGGAACGCAAGTGGATGATCACGGACACCGGCATATTACAACTTGGACAGATATGACCATCCCGGACGCCATTGTCACCGTTGCCTCCATGGCCTTTAGCCTAGCCATCATTTACATCTTATACAAACAATGAAGAAACTCCGTCAGGACAGCGTAGCCGCCAATCTGCCGCCCTACCTCCGGGATGCGGTGGATGAAATGTTCTTTTCCGGGACGACCTACAAGGCCGTGCAGGAACGGGTGGCGGAAGACGGCATCAGTTGGAGCCTGACGAGCATTGCGCAGTATTACCACAACCACGTCCAGCCTCTCATGGCGACACGCCGCCAGGACATAGCCGCCAAGCTCAACAAGATGGATGCCGAGGGCTTGGACGAAGCCTCCTTGCAAGCGGTGCGCATGACCGTGTTCGACCTGGCCAGCGCGCCGGGCAGTGATCCCAAGACGCTCAAGATTTTTATGGACCTGGTCATCAAGGCCCAACAGATGAAGCTGGATGAAAGAAAGCTGTCCTTGCTGGAACAAAAGGCGGCGGAAGCCAAGCGGCTGGCGGAAGACACATTGAATTCCGCACGCAAGGGATTAAGCGCCGAAACAATCGCAGAAGTGGAAGAACGCCTCAAGTTACTGTAACCCATGGGAAGAGCCAAGATTAAAGCCCCTGATACGCTGTTCCTGCCTTGCCAGGCGAAATGGATCAAGGACCAGTCCCGCATGAAAATCGCGGAAAAAGCGCGCCAGATCGGCTTTACCTGGTGCTCTTCCTACGCGGACATGAAGGACACGGCCAGAGAAAACAATCATATTGATACCTGGATCACCTCCCGCGACACCTTGCAGGCCAAGCTGTATATTCAGGACTGCCTGAACTGGGCAAAAATCTTTGGACTGGTCGCCAAAGACATGGGCGAACAGGTATTACTGGATGAAGGAGGAAAAAAACAATCCGCCCAGGTATTACGATGCGCCAATGAACAAGTCATCTATTCCCTGTCCTCAAACGGCGACGCCCAGGCGGGCAAGCGCGGCAACCGGCGCGCCGATGAATTCGCCCTGAATCCTGACAACCGCCATCTTTATGGCATCATGTACCCTGGCATTACCTGGGCGGGGAACCTGTGGATATGGTCCACCCATCGCGGCAGTCAGAACTATTTCAACCAACTGATCCAGGAAATCCGGGAAGGAGGCAACCCTAAAGGGTTTTCCTTGCACCGCATCACTCTGGAAGATGCGCTCAATGAAGGGCTGCTGGACAAGTTGCAGCAGAAATGGCCGAAGGATGATCCACGCCAGGAATACGACGAGACGGACTATTTCAACGCCGTGCGCCGGGAATGCCCGGATGAAGAAACCTTCCTCCAAGAATACATGTGCATCCCGTCTGACGACGCGGGGGCATTCATTGGTTATGACCTGATCGACGCCTCCGTTTATCCTGCCGGTACGGCCTGGGAGGAAGAACTAAACCCGGCTGCCCATTATGCCCTGGGCGGAGACATTGGACGTGTGCATGACCTGACGGTGCTATGGCTGCTCAAAGTAGAAGGAAAGAGCCGCCGGACGGTGAGGATTATTGAACTGGCCAACATGCCATTTTCCGAACAGGCGTCTATCATCGACAAATATGCAGCCATGCCTTGGGTGAAGCGGGTGTGCCTGGATGCCACCGGCATAGGTCGGCAATTAGCAGAAGACGCCCGCCGCCGTCACGGCAGCAAGGTGGAAGAAGTGCAGTTCACGGCAGGAGTTAAGGAAGATCTGGCCATTACCCTGCGCCGCTGTATGGAAGACGGGGAATTCCGGATGCCCAACAAGCCGGAACTCATTTCAGATTTTCGCTCCATCCGGAAGGAAACCACCAGCGCGGGGAATGTGCGCTATGTGGGCGAGCGGACAAGCAACGGCCATGCCGACCGCTTTTGGGCGGCGTCCCTGGCCATCCATGCGGCCAAGGAACATGGAACGTGTTCCCCCCACCGATGGGCTGCAACCGGCAGGACATGGCAACGCTGGAAAGGAGCCTTTAGACGATGAGACGTTTACCAAGATATGCCTCCCGCAATACGGTGGCGCCGTTTTACGATAGCCTTGCCTGGCGGGAACGTTACAATCCCCTGCCGGACCTGACGCCGGAAAGAACGGTTGAATTGTACTGCGCCTGGCGTGAAGGGAGGTATGCGGATGTGATGTTCGTGTTTGACGCCCTGGAAGAATGGGACGACACGCTGGGCACGCTGGTGGACCGCCGCCTGTCCGCGCTGGGGGAACTGGATCACGGCATCAGCATCAACTCCGATGCGGTGGGGGATGATCCGGCCCTTCAGGCTCTGGCCGACGACCAGCAGCAGACCATGAGCGACATCATGAGCCGGGTCTCCAACATGAGCGAGGTCATTGAACACTTGGGCCTGGCTACGTTCCGTGGATTTTCTCACCTGGAAGAAGTAATCGACGGCGACGAGATACGGCTGGAACCGGTGGACCAGTGGTTCTGGAACCGTCCGATGAAGAGGGGACCCTGGTTTTACAATCCCACGGCGGTGAACAGCCTGTCGGACCTGCACCCCGTCAGTGACGGAGAATTGATCATCCGGGCGGTGCCTCGTCCGGTTGACATTGTGGCCCTGTTCGCAATCACCATCAAGGCGCACTCGGAAGCCGGCTGGGATGGTTTTATTGACGTGTTTGGCAATCCGGCCCTGTTCTTTGAATATCCGCCCGGAACCAGTGACGAAAAGGCGGCGGAATACGATGAAATCATGTTCAAGCTGCTGGGCGATGGCCGGGGCGGTTATCCTGCCGGCGGTAAGATCGTACCAGTGGAAACGACGGCCACAGGCGGCGTGACTTTTCAGGATCGTGCCGTGTTTGCGAATAAAAAGATGATCATGCGGGCCACGGGGGGCACCCTCACTTCTCTGGCGGAATCCGGAACGGGCACCCTGGCCGGAGAGGCGCAGATGGAAGTGTTCCGGACGCTGGCCAAGGCGGAAGCCGTGAAAATATCCGAAGTGATCAGCAAGCAGTTTGTGAACCGCTGGCTGGAACGCCTCTATCCGGGCAAGCCCCGCCTGGTGTACTGGTCCATGGATGCGGAGGACGAAAAAGCCAAGTCTGCCAACGTGGACAAGATCACCAAGATGGCCGCCGTAGGCTACCGGGCCGAAGACGAGGAAGTCAGCGAAATGACCGGCATGCGGGTGACTTACCGGGAACCGGTGTTGCAGAGCATGGGAACTCCCGGCCTGCCGTTGCCCCTGATCCGCAACCGCGAATATACAGCGCCCGCCGTGACGACGGAGGAAAGGCTGCTTACCGTGCTGGACCCGGAAGCAATCAAGCGCCGTGCAGAAATTTACACCAGGCTGCTGGAAGAATCCGCCGTGAGCGGCCTTGCTGCTGCTGCTGCCGAAACGGCCGCCCAAATACCCGCAGAAGGAGCGCAGCCTCCGAAAACGGACAATGAGCCGCAAGACACAGGAAACCCCGTTGCAACCCCGTTGCAAAACGCAGGAAATGGGCATTCCACCCCGGAGGGAGGCGAACCTGTGAAGAATATGAGCCGGAGCGAAGCGGCAAGGCACGCGGCCAATGTGCGCTGGGGGAAGGAACAAGCCAAGGGAACCAGCCGCGAAAGCAAGGAAAAGAAAAAGCAAAGCACTCCCTTGGTGGCCCCGAAAGGCTCCAATGAAAAGACGCAGGTGAAAGCGTTGAAAAAAGCTCTGGACCGTGTGGCCAAAAAAGGCGGTAGCGTGACGGGAGCCATCCACAAGGAAGGCGTGGGCGCTCTAACCGTGAAAGGGGGCACCGTAGGGAAAAAGCGGGAAGGATTCAAGGGAGGCAGCGGCGTGGCGCATGTGCTGCGCAAACACGGCAGCCAGGGCATGACCACCGGGAAAATGGCCGTTACCGCCGTGAAGGGAAAAGTAATGCCGGACCCGCAGCCCAGCCGCAGCCGGATTGTCCACCAGGACACCCAGGTAATCGTGGAACATGAAAACAAGAAAGGAAGCGGACGCAGGAACGCCAAGGGCGGCAAACTGCATACCGCCCACAAAAAGAGAACCCCTTAAACAAGCGCGCCCAGGTCATGGACCTGGGCCTACGGCCGGATGAACGGAGATATGATCCTCCCATCTACATGGTGGTTTCGGTTAGAACCCTCCGCCACCGGTTGCCGACCGGACTTTTACAGTAACACATCATCATCAAACATCAAGACACAAACAAAGTCATGATCAACTTCATCAAAGAAAACGACCTGCGCCCCCTGGACGATCCGGGAGACGGCTGGTACATGATCGAAGCCAACGGAGAACACCCCACCACGCTGGAAAACGGCAAGCAAATTATCCAGGTACTGGACAATGCCGCCATGCTGGACTTGTGCCGGAACTGGGAAAAGGAATTGCTGGTGGATAAAGACCACCTGTCACGCAATCCGGACAATGACACGGCAGCCAAGTCGTGGATGAAGAACCCGGCTATCTGGGACGATAACGGGAAATACCACTTATGCGGCTGGCAGGAATGGACACCCACGGGGCTGAATCTGATTGAGGGGAAGGAATACAAGCATTTTTCCACGGAATACGAACCGGAAACCATGGAAAGCCTGGGAGGGAACCGCTACAGGCCCCACCGCTTGGTCGGCCTGGCATTGACCAACCGGCCAAATAATCGTGGGCAGAGGCCCATCACGAACCGCGAAAGCGGAAAACCAATAACCGACAACACACCAACGAATATGGAAGAGTTGAAAAAAATAGCCGAACAGCTGGGCCTTACCCAAGAGGCAACCCTTGAGGAAGTCCTGGCTGCAATTGCCACCCTACAGGAAGCGACAGCCGAAGCCCAGGAGGCGGAAGCGGAAGCGATCCTGAATTCGGAAGGCGCGGAAGACATGACGCCGGAAGAAAAGGAAATCATGAAGGAACAGATCATCACGAACCGGGAACGCGCCATCAAGGTGCTCAAGAATCGTGCTGCCGCCAAAGGCAAAGCCAATCAGCAGGGCAAGCCGGCCAGTGCTCCCGTGTTTTCCCGTCCGATCATGAACCGCTCCGGCATGAACAACAAGGCGGACAAGACCCGCAAGGCCCTGTCCATCCGCGACCGCGCCCATGAAATCCAGCAGCGCACCGGCATGGGGTACTTTGAAGCCCTGTCCCAGGCGCAGCGCGAACTTGGCGAAGCGTAACCCCATCATAACCCCAACCATTAGAAAGGAATTATTCATCATGATCTTTCGAGAAACAGCAGTAGCCCAGGGAATTTCCGGGGAAGACCTGCGCGAAAAGGAAGGCTGCTTCCTGGTGCGCAATGACTCCGCAGAACTGGTATGCAGCACCGCCACCACGGACAAGCCCGTGGGAGCGGTGCACATCGGGGCCGACAAGGGCAGCTCGACCACCTACCTCAAACCCGGATTTTCCGGGATCGTGGCCGTGAAGCTGGGGAGTGCCCCCGGCACGGTCAAGGAAGGCACGGACCTGGTGCTGATGGGCGACGGCCGCGTTAAGGCACTCCCGACGGCTGCCGGCACCTACATGGTGGTGGCCACGGCGGCGGAAACCGGCGAAGGCGACCAGCTGGTCAAGGCGGTGCTGCGGCACCCGGCCCCGGTTACGGTGGCCGCCGGCTCCTGATAGCCGGTTCATTCATCAACGGATTAACACACACACTAGAACATCAATTATGTATCAAGATGCAAACACATTCAACGAAACCCTGACGATTTTCGCGCAGGGCTTCATGGCGCAGCGGGCCGACAGTCTGATCGACTTCATTGCGCCTTATGTTTCCACCGGCACGGCCAGCGGCGATTACAAGCTGTTTGACAAGAACGACCCGTTCCAGATCTACGACGATACCGTGATCCCGGAAGACGGCGAGAGCCAGACGGTGCATTTCAACGCCTCCACGGACAAGTACGACTGCGAACCTCACGGCCTGAAAATCCCCATCCGCGACTGGGAGCGCAAGCAAGCCGGTGAAAAAGGGTTTGCGCTCATGCGTAACGGCAAGCTCAATACGCTGCTGTCCACACAGCTGGTCAACCGGGAATACAAAGGCTGGGCCAAGATACGTGCCGCCGTAACGGCGGCATCCGGCAAGGGCGCCTGGTCTGGCACGGCCGGAGCGGACAAGGACCCGGTTGACGAACTTGACGCCCTGATCGAAAAAATCAACAACGATACCGGCTCCATGCCGGAATATATGGCCTGGGGGCTGTCCGCCTGGCGCGTATTCAAAAATCACCCCAAGGTGCTGTCCCGCCTGTCCGGCATTAAAGCCAGCGCAACGGTGGATGACGTGCGCGGCATGCTGCTGAACCCCAACATGGACATCCGCATCGGCTCCATGCCGGTCAACACGGCCAAGCTGGGCAAGGCGGCTGTCAAGAAAGGCATCCTGGGCGCGGACGTGTTCATCTTCCACAAATCGGAAAGCCCGACTACGGAAGACATGAGCGCCGTCAAGACGTTCACGATTGATGCCCCCGGCGTGGCGGAAGTCCACACCCTCCGGGATGACCTCAACCACAGGGAATTTGATGAAGTGCTCTGGTCGGAAGATTTGAGAATCACCGCTCCGATCGCCATTCAGCGCATTTCCGTGGCGTAACAACTCACAGCTTCCCCGTTTATGGATTGGCAACCGGTAAATGAAAGCATCCTGGATGAAGCTCTGGCTCCCAATGAGACTCAGAAAATCCGGATGAAGCGTCAGGACGCGGTGCAGCAAGGCGCACCAGATCCTGTGGCCGAGATTGTCACGGCTGTTCCCGCCGAAATCCGTTCCAGGATCGCGGCAGGCGGCCGCACCCGTTTGCGGGGAAGCGAGCAGGATATTCCCAGGGAACTGCGCTGGGTGGCCGTGGCTCTGGTGCGCTGGCGCTGCTTGGTGCGGTTCTCCCTGGGGGTAACAGAAGAACGGACGGCGGACTGGAACCGCGCCAACAAGGTGCTGGATGATCTTTCTTCCGGCGCTTACGTCCTGGCGGATGACGGCGGAGACTCTACGCCGCGCCCCCATTATTCCGGCCGTCCCATCCGCTGGGGGCCGCGCACCCGCAACGGCGTCATGTAACGAACCAAGACCATGCCATCCCTGATCGACATCATCAATGCCCTGAAACTGCTGCCTGTGAAGCTTACTGCGGCGCAGTGGGAAGGCATGCGCGCCGACATCAGGGAGCGTGCCTTTTTCATGGCGCTGGTGGATGAAGCTCATATCCTTCAGGAACACAGGGATGCTGTGAAAGGGATGATTGGCGGCAGCCTGTCCAAGACGGAAGCCCGCGAAGCGATAGGAGACTACCTGGCCTCCGCAGGGTATCAGCCCCCGGAGGGCAAGGAAGGAACCATACAGGACTTGCGCACCGTGCAACGCCAGAGCCTGGTGCTTGAAACCAACCAGGCCATGGTGGCCGGCTACGCGCAACAGGAACTGTTCCGTGGCTCCGTTGCGTTCCCGGCCCAGCGTCTGGTGCGCATTGCGGAACGGGTGGAAAAACGGGACTGGCCGTCACGATGGCGTGAAGCTTATGCTTTGGTAGGCGGTGAAGGAGCAAGCGCCCAGGAAATGGTGGCCCTGAATGAATCTCCGATCTGGACGGCCTTGTCCCGTTTTGATTTGCCCTATCCTCCCTATGATTATAACTCCGGCATGGGACGGCGCCCCGTCTCCTGGAATGACGCCCAGCGTCTGGGCCTGGTGAAGCCGGAAGACGCGGCGGCAATTGCCGCCCAGGGCAGAAAACGCGGCTCCATGAACTCGGGATTGCAGGCGAGTGGTGCCAGCCTGGATGCCGATGTTATGGCCCAGGTGACGGTTTTGTCCGGAGGGCGAGCCGTACGGAATGGAGACGCGCTTATCTGGAAGGGAGGGCAAGCGGCATGATCCGCCTCAAGGTTGACATAACCGGCAAGCTGGATTTGTCCCATGTGGATGCCAACGCCGCAGCCATGGAAGGAGCGCGGGCGGTTTATGCCGAAGTACTCCATAGTCTGGATGAAATGGGGCGCGCCTCCCAATCCCGCTATTTTTGGCCGGAAGCCTCACAAAGCATCATGCCTCCCCAGCTGGACGGGAACATGGCTGTTGTCCTGATCACCAAGAAAGGAGTGCGGCTGCACTGGAAAGGTGGAACGGTACGCCCGTCGGGCAAGACGTCCCGTGTAACAGGCCGCCCGATTAAAAGCCTGCTGGTGCCGTTTGACGATTCCCCAATACGCCGCCGAAGTCTGGCGGAAGCCGGCTATGATCCGAAGGAGGTCATGGTGCTGAAATCCGAAAATGGCCGCCCGTACCTGGCCCATGTCCGGAAGTACAAGAGAAAGGTGAATGGCAAAACGGCCAAGGTTACTCCGCTGGGATATTTCCTCAAATCCGCCACGATTGAAGCCAAGCCGGAAGTGATGCCATCCGCAGAAACCTTTCAAACCTCCGTCCGGGAGGCGGTCATGCAATACCTGGATTTACAATGAACACGATTCAAGATTCTCCGGAATTTACCTTTTGCGAGACGGTTATCAACCGTCTGTGTGAAAATGAAAACCTGCGTCCCCTTGTGCTGGAACAACCCTATGACCGGGATGACCAGACCCAAAAGCTGGCCCTGGCCGACCGTCAATATGACGGAGCCGTGGCCGTCATGCCCGCCGGGTTGGGCATGGACTGGCAGGGAGCCGACAACGCCAGAGTAAGCATCTGGACGGCACGGGTGGCCATTCTGGTCATGGTGACGGCCAAGACGGATGAAGATTCCGGATTGCGCCGGTCATCCGCCTTGCTGGCCGAAGTGATACGCACCTTGTCAGACTGGGACCCCGATGCCGGAGACGGGTTGATCATGGAGCCGTGGTTTGTGGGAACGGCGGACTTGATGGCGGAGGATGTGGCCGACCTGGAAAACATCGTCGGGAGGGTGGTCTTCCTTTCTCGCCGCATGCGAGTGTAACAATTTTCAACCCATAAAGAACCATGGCAAAAGTAGAAACCAAACAAGAACAGGCCCCGGCAGCAGCCGAGGGGGAAGCAAAGCAGGAAGCCTCCGTCAAGGTGCGCATCCTCAAGACAGGAACCGAGATTGACGGCTGGCGTTTTGCCGCCGGCTCGCTGGTGACGGTAACGGCCAAACAAGCCGAGGAACTTGCCGCCGACAAGGCAGCCAAGCGCGTGTATTAACACCTGACGTGCCCGTCAAACTAAAGACTAAATATTAAATACAAAAGACTAAACATTATGAGTGCAACAAGACGAGTGAACTACCTTATTGGCGGCATGCCGATCAGGATTGCCAAATTCGGGGTAACGGACGGTAGCAAGACAGTGGGCGCGGACGCATGTCCGGCAATCCCCACCTCCGAAGCTCCCGGCCCCTGGCTGTACCTGGGTAAAATCAAGAGCGGCCAGGTGGAGCAGGTCAAGAAGAACGTCCAGATTGAGGGCGTGAATGACGCCACCGGCATGTATGAAATGGAGGATGTAACCATGGTACAGCAGTACAAGCTTAAATTCACCACGCAGTACATTGCGCCGGAAGTGATTCAGCTTGCCTTTGGCGTGGCCGATGAACTGGCGGACAACCAGGAAGCCGTGCCGTTTATATCCAACGGTGAAATCAAGGTCTGGCTTTATGGCCGCCTGACGGACCACGCCGAAAACGGCAAGGATCTGATGGAGTGGTGCGTCATGGGCAGGCTGCGGCTGACGAATACTCCGAATTTCGCGTCCGACCCGGCAACCGCCGAATGGGAACTGAGCATTGAATACAGCCCGCTGCAAAAGCTGACGCCCAAGGCGCTGGCGGCCCAGGCATCAGCCTGATGAAAACCCGGAGCGGCGGGGGCAAGCAGCCTCCGCCCTCCATATCCCCCGATCACGATCAAGATGGAATTGGTAATTGATAGCAGAACAATGGCGGTTCGCTGGCCCTCCGGGGTGCCGGTAACGGATTTGTCCCTGGTGCTGGGCGACACGGTGCCGATGCGCATCCGTGTGGACCACGCACTCACGGATTGCACGCCGGCGCTGGCGGTCAAGCAGACGATAGGCAGCGCCGACCTGATCATGACCGTGACCGAGTTTACCCGCCAGGATGACTGGCAAGAAGCGTCCTGGGTGGTCAATACGGTTCCGCTCCAGGAGGCGCTGGGGAATGCGGATAGCGTAGCCCTGGTGGCCGAGGTGGTGCTGGTATCTCCGGACGGAGCGCAACACACCTCGCGCCCGATCAGGGTGACGGTGCGCCGGGACATCCTGCCGGTGGATTACGCGCCGCCCGCCGAGGTATTGGCCGATTGGCATGCTCTGATTGCTGCCGCCCTGGCGGCTCAGTTACCGGACGCCCTGCACGATGCCGGCATGTATGTCACTCCGGCCAGCGGCACGGCATCCATGTCGCCACCCGGCTATGACCAGGACCAGACCGTGGCGTGGTCATGGGCGCGGTTTAAATTTGGGGATGACACGTTGGTCGGCTACCAGGGTAACGTCTGCAAGGTGCGCGACGTGTACATGTGGGCCGTCCTCGGCACGACGGACACCACACCGCGCTGGCTGGACATCTGGCGACGTGCTCCGGGCGGGGACTGGGTATTGGCGGCACGATCCAGCCAGGCCGTAGCATCTAGCACTGACGTGGACTTGTACATGTGGGGGATGATTGGCGATACGGAGATTGTGATCGGGGATGAGGTGGCGCTGCATGTCTATGGTGGCACACCGGAGGCGCCAGTGGAGCTGCCCCTGTCCATCGCCCGCCAGATGGTGACGGCGGCTGATGGGCGCGGCATAGCGTCTGCGCTGGACGGACCGATTACCGATGCCACCGTCATGCCCGCAGTGATGTTGTCCTGCACTTATCAGGACGGCGTCAGCGTGGGAGGGGTTAATCTGGCCACCCGCGCCGAGGTGCAGCGGTTGACGGATTATGCTGCCGCTACCAGCAAGCAGACATACCAGGATGCCCGCGCATCCGAGGCGGCCAGGGACGCGGCCCAGGAGATTGCCGAGGGTCTGGCCATCACTGTTGGCACGGTCACGACGGGCGAGCCAGGCAGCCAGGCAACCGCCTCCCTGACACCCGGCAGCACGCCGGGATCGTGGCAACTGGATATGACCATACCGCGCGGGGACGTGGGCGCTGTGGACACCTCCAAATCCTACACATGGACACAGCCACAGGTATTTGATGCCACCGTCACGGCATCCAGGGGCGTGCGCGTGCCTCTTCCCGCCACGGCCCAGGAGGCGCTATCCTATGAGGCACTGCTAGAGCAGCAGGCCGCGGATAATTGGCGGCGGATGAACTACTACATGGAAACGCTGATCCCGTCATGGGTGACAACACTGGTGCGGCAGATGCAGATGTCCGACGCTTATAATGTAGTCACGGCAAACGCATCCTCTAAGGAGGCGGTGTATACCAACGATCTGCACGATTTTTTGATTACCATGACGCCCTCCGCCGGTGTGTCTTTGATTGGCCGATCTACAGGCGCGTGGAAATTTGCCAATTACATGGGAGATCATAACAATAGTGCTTATGCCGCCGCCGTTGTATGGCGGATTATCGGCTCTGACAAGGCGTCTATCCTGCTGGGGAGCACATCCCAAGGGTACTCATCGACAACTAATCCGGCAGCGCCCTGTTATGCTCACCCCATCCATTGGGCTGACTACAATCTGGACGCAGCGGATTACAGGTATCCGTTGCTCAACGCAGTCAATAATTACACCAGCCGGGACATGGCACCCGCATGGCAGGTGACGATTTACCCCACAGGTTACTTGGGGAGCACGGCTTCTTGCCTGATCCGAGGCACGGATTATGGGCGCGACGTTGGCGACCAGCTATATATGTGGGCACTTGTGCCCAAGATCACTTACGTTGCCGTGGCAATGGCACCCCGCGCAACCTCTGATCATCAAAACACCATGAACAGATGGGAACTGTTTGTCGATGGCAATTATGTTATGCCGATGACATCCTTGTTTTGTGGCAGCGGCCACACGGCCTGCGTCACAGTTAAGGCCAAGGCTCACGAGGCAAGCAGTACCTTGCAAGTGGGGCTGCGGATGGGAGGCATGAGGATTGACGCAGCCCCCGCGCTGGGAGTCAACGATGTACGATCCATTATGGGGCGCGTGGTGATGGACGGAGTAACGGCCAAGCCCATGCCGGCGGTGACGGCTTCCGCGCTGGATGTACCTGCGGAGGGCGGTGAGGTAACGCTGACGGTGTCGTCCACGCTGTCCGAGGCGGTTTATATACTCAACGATACCATGTGCGGGCATGACCCCGCCGCCGTATGGTGCATGCAGTCCTCTGAGCAGACACCAGCCGGAGGCGGCCAGATCACCCTGACGCTGGCTCCCAACACGACTGGCCAGCCCCGGCAGGTGTGGGCGTTTGTCGGCCATCACTATGCCCAAGCCGCCGTCGTCAAGATTAACCAGTTAGCGCAATAACACCATGCAAGAGATACATTTACAGTTTCCCCGACCCGGACAGTGGAACGAATTTGTTATGACCGCCAGATTCCCGGACAACAACGGCTTTGTGCGCTCCCTCTGCTATACACAAGCGGATATACCCGCCGCCCAGGCACCGGCCCTGGAAGCGGCGGTGGCCGCGATTGCCAGCATGGGCGAGGACTGGCAAGCCTCCCAGGCATGGGCGCGCCTGGTGCAGGTAACAACTTACAGTGATAATCAAGACAGCCCACCAACCACGACCGAGGCTGTAGAGCTGTCCGTCGAGGCCGTCAATACCCAGGGCGGACGCCGGACGTTCACGCAGGTGGACTACCCGGAATTCGTCATCACGGACCCCGCCGCCGTGGCATTTTTCAAATACTTCACTTCCGTAACCCTTAACTGATCATCATGGACGCTTACCGCTCGCAGGATACAGTGATCTACCGCCCGATCGGGGACGGTGCCCCGGAGGCGGTGGCATTGTGCAGTTACGGGGACGTGATGGTGTCCCTGGTGGATGTGGTGCCCTCCGTTCAGGTGCAGCGCGAGACTGTGATCGGCAGCCGCTGGATGCACCAGGCAGCACGCGGCAATGCCGGATTTCAGATGTCTTTTTCTCTGGCGCGGGCTTTCGATAGTTATGCCGCTGCCAGGGCTTGGGGATTAGATGCAGCGGAATTGCTGGCGATGTATCCGGAGGGCATGGTCACCTGGATGACAGCCTATCATTCCGGCATTCCGCAGAGGACGCGGGAGTACCACGCTACCCTTGACAATGTGCATCCCTTGCCGCCGACCAACGATCAGCGGTATGGAGCCACGGCGTTTTGGTGCGTCCTGGAAATTCAACTCTTTTTGACTGGAGATATTGACTAATGGATTACGACGTAAGCATCAGCATCGGCACAACCGCCAACCTGGGCGGCCTGCGCAAGGCCCAGCAGGCCGTGGACGGTCTGGCCAAGGCTGCCGGCAAGGTTCCCGGCAGCTTGTTGTCCGGGGGAGTAGGTGGTGCATCGGCCCCGCCTGTCTATACGGGCACTGCTTTCTCCAATGGCGGCATGTCCTGGCAGCTGGAAGGCGCGTCGGAACTAACCGGGTCCATTAAGCAGGTGGACAAGACCATCGGGGCCGCCGCTCAGGGTCTAAAGACAAATTCATCTTGGCTTTCGCGCAGCATTTCCGCATTGGCAGGATTACCTGGCAAGATTCAGGATTGGGGCAAGGGAGGCATGGATCAGATGCGCCGGTTTAACGGCGGATTGCAGAATATGGCTAACATGGCCAATCTGGGAAAACAGGCATGGGATATTGGCTGGAGCCTGGGACAGTCCTTGTCCAATGCGTTTGGCGTAGGAGCGGACAAGATCAAGGATAAAGTGGCCACCGCCCTGGACGCAGCCAAGGCCAAGATGGCCGCATGGCAAACGTCGCTTTCCGAAACTCTCTCACGGCAGAAAGAAGAAAAATGGTTGAAGAAGGAAGAAGCCGGCGTCAAGCAAATCAATGCGGCCTATGAAGCCCGCAAGAAGGTAATTGAAGACCTGGACCGCAAGGCCCAGGCGCGGCTGGAATTGGAGAACAAGCTTTTACAGATTGAAACCGAGAAGAACCGCAGCATCATCCGGCAGCGGCAAATCAGAGGGGATATTTCCGATTCCCAGGCACGCGACGAACTGGCCAAACTGGATGCCAAAGATGCAGAAGACCGCCGCCGCATTGAGCAGCAGCAGGCGGAACAAGCCCTCAAGACTGCCCAGCAGCTGGCCGAGGCCAAGGAGGAACAGGTGCGCCGCCTCCAGGAGTTCCAGCGGATGCCCAACAAGGGCAATGTGGAGAATTTGAGCAAAGAAGGCTTGTTCGGGCAAGTAGATAACCTCAAGGCAGCAGATGCCGCCTTGAAGGATTGGCAACGTATAGCGCAGCGTAAAGCAGAACTGGAAAAGGACATTGTCAAGGCTGACGGCAAGATACGGGACGGGATGTTTTCCCCGATAAAAGCCGCCTTCATCCCGCAGTGGCAGCAAAAGAAGGCCCAGGATGAAGAAAGCCTCAAGTCCGTCCTGGCCGAACAACAAGCCATGGCCGGCCAGTACGGCATGCAGGGGCAGGATTTTAGACAGGTGGCAGCTGTGCTGGCCAAGCGGTCCCAGGATGCCCGCACCGCCCTGGACAAGTCCATGGCTCTGATCAAGGACACCGGGCTGCTGGGTGATTTGAGCGGCAAGTCAGGAGATGCCGTATATCTGGAATATGCGCGGGTGCTGGAATTTGCACAAACTTTTATTCATAGGCAGACAGATGGTATAGAAGCCGCCCTCAAAGAATCCGTAGCCGCCCAGGATGCCGTTGACCAGGCCGGGGCGCGTCTACGGGATTTGCTGGCCCTGCATGGTGCGCAACGTGCAGCCGAGACCCAGGTATCCGCTGAAACAGGAAAGACCAACGCCCAGCAGGACGACAAGCAGCATGCGGCAACACTGGCCAGCAGCATGGCTGACCGTCTGGTCAAGGCCGCCGAAGCCCAGCACAAGGCAGCCGAACGGCAAACCAGGGCCGCCGAGAATACTAAAACGCAGCTGGGGTATGCGGTGGACAGCCTGAACCGCTATGCGGAAAAGTATGAGGACACGCCGCTATCCGGAGGCATAGAGCGGATATTGCAGACCATTACCAAGCTGCAAGGGAAGCCCGTTAAGGACCGCACCAAGGAAGAAACCAAAGACCTGGAACAACTCCGCAAGTGGATTGAAAACGTCAAGGATGATGGACGGTTTGACAATCTTGTCAAGGCGGCGACGGCGGCCCTGGATAACATGGACGCCGCCCTGGCGGCGGAAAAGAAACGGAAGGAAGCCGAAGCCAAGGCCAAAACCCTGGAAGAACGTTCCCGCAAATTGGCCGACCTGGACGGACAGATGGACCGCAAGAGCAAGGATGCCCTCACCCTGGATGACTGGATGATCAAGGAGCGCGGACGGCTCACCGGACGCATGGGTGAGCTGGGACGCACGGACGTGTCCGGACGCCTCCCGGAAGTGGAGGCGCTGGTGCGCAAGGTACTGTCTGACCAGGGCGACGGCGGCAAGGGAATTTCCCGCCGTGAATCCGGCGAACTCACCAGGATGTTGCAGCAGCTGGAAGCCATTTCCCCCCGTGATAGCACTCCGGAACTGGAAGCGGCCATGTCCCTGATCCGGGAAATGCTGACCAGCTACAGGACCACGTCAGCCAACCAAGCCAGGACACTGGCGGAACTCAACAAGCTGCGCCAGGAAGTGGCCCGCATCAAGAGTCAAACACAGTTCGGACCACGTAAATGAAAATCATCGAACTTACAGATAAAGCCCTGGAAGATGCGTCTTACAGTTGGCAAAATTTTACGCCGATGTGCGTTTCCTGGCGGCAGATGATCCGCCGCAAAAATGAGCCGCCCCCTTATGACTACAAGGAACCGGTGCGCGTCGTATGGTCCGGCGTCACTATCATGGAAGGAACGGTCCGGAGGTGCCGCCCCTCCTTTTCCGGTAACAGCTGGGCGTGGAATATAGAGGTTCATGACATTCTCAAGCCCCTGGAAGGGACGCTCTGCTTTAATGCCTCCGGCAGTCTGAAAGGTGCCTTGAATGCCAATGTAGCAGGCGGCAGTGATGTGGACGTGCCGCGCAAAATATATATTGCCCGCACGGTGAACAGTATCCTGGAAGATGCCCGCAAGTATGGATTGCTGGGGGCGGACGTGGGCATTCAGGTGGACGTTTCCTCCACGGCCTGGGTATGGGACACGGCGCTGGCATGTGATACTTACGCGGGAGTGTTGCGCAAGCTGCTGGGGGCGCGCCCTGGTATGGTGTGCTGGGTTGATTATTCCGGTTCTTCCCCCGTGATCAGAGTTGCAGATGGAGCCAGCCTTCCAGTGGTCACGCTGGATCGCGCCGGGGATTTGCTGACGGCCATAGATTTGGACCCGCGCCATGACCTGGTTCCCCCTGCGGTGGGGGTGGTGCTGACGGCAGGGCGCATGGCCTATCAATCCCAGGTTTGGCCGCGCGGGGCCTCCCTGCGCCAGGAGGGATGCGTAACCGTACAGATGGCCATTTCCGGCAACACGGATGAAACGGAAGAAGAACCGCCAAGCTCCGAGTCTCCCATGTGGGCTTTCCTTAAACCCGAAATACTGGTTCTTGGCGACAAGCTGCCCACCGGACCTGATGATGCTGCCGAGTGGTGGCAGGGAAAAGTTCCCAAGCTGGCGGAGGTTCCGGGAGCGCGCTTTGGGGCGGTCAAAAAAACCATCCTGAAAAACAAGGCCAGCGATGCCAGCAATTACAGCACGGCGGAAAGCGCCCAGGTTTATGAGTTGTTCAAGGGCGATTTGTCGCCGGTGTGTAAACTCATCAAGTGGTGTTATGTCTTGCTGACTCAGGAGGTCTATATCACGGTGCCGCCCCGTCCGGGCTTTGAGTTGCTTTTCGGAAAGCAAAAAGTGGTGAACGGCCAAAAACGCTGGTACAGCAAACTGACATGGAGGGGGCGCACGGTCAACACTCCCAAGCGCTGGTACAGGGCCGACAAGTCCGGGACAACGGGGCCGGAAGATGGTTCCACAATACCGGACAAGCCGGGCACAGGTGGCACAGAGCAGGAATGGCCGGATTATACCGGCGTCCTGCGGGATTATTATGAGATTACCCGGCAGCTTCCCTGGGAAGGGACGTTGCAGTCATTGCGTGCCTTGTCTCCCGCCGGGTTGGTAGGTCGTCAATTATCTATTACGGGCGGCCGCGCGGAATGGGTGGATATGTCCACCGTGGTGCAAGGGGTAAGCGTAGATTTAGCCGGCAGCAGCACGTCTATTAACACAGGGGTGCCAGCGCATTTGTCACTACAGGACATGCTGGACCGCGCCAAGTCCCTGCAATCTGGCCAAGATGTGCTGGACCAAGATGATCAGCAGGATAACCCAATCCTGACTATACAATACGACGATAATGCCTACAAATCACCGGAGGCCCCTACCATCGGGCCGGAGGGGGAGGTTATTTGGAATGAGGCTCCCGACCGTCCGGCTGGTTTTGGGTTCCAGGTTGTCCTGGACTGGGATGACGATAATACTACCGTGACCGGCTATCGGTTGCGGCCGGGGCTACTGCTTCTCAACGGGACGACGTTCTGCAACGCCGCCCCGGAACCTACCGAGGGAGACTGGTACAAGGGGGCCGTTACCAGCGGGGAAATTTGGCTCAATGTGAGGTTCAGCGGCAAAGGCAAGTACCAGGGCAGCACGGTAGCGTATTCGCAAGGTCAGGTGAATCCTTTGCGCCTCCAACCGGAAGAACCGGACGGGGAAGAGTTTTATTACTCCTTCCACCTGGCCACGATTACACCTGACCATGAAGTCATCCAGTATGAACTGGGTTCCATCCAGATTCCCGTTCATGGCGGTTCCAATTATCCCTATGGCCCAGCCTGAAAAATAGAACAACGATGATCAGAACTACCATTTTAACTTTCAATCGTGATGCGGCGCTATCTCTGGCGGCATTGCGTTGCGTGCGCCGGCGTTTGCCGGATGCCGCTGTAACGGTGGCCGATGATGGACACGATCCGGTCACGGCAGAGGTGGCCTCCCAAATGCAAGCCCTGGGTGCCAGGTATGTGCAGACGGATTTTCCACGGCGCGGCAACCTCAACGGCAGTTCCTGTGTGCGTGGCATCCTGGCGACGTTGCTGGACGGCACAGCCGATGACGATGTAGCCATCAAGCTGGATGCCGACACGGCATTGCGTTCTGACGGACCTGTGCGCCGGATGCTAGCGGCGGGTGCGGAAGGGTTCGGCAGCTGCTGCGACGGACGGATCATGTGCGGCCTGTGCTATGGGTTCACGGGGTCCGCGTTGCGCCGGATGCTTGCAGTTCTGGACCGGCTGCCCATTGGGGGTGACGATCCGGAGGATATAGCAACGGGACGCCTGGCCATGGCCGCAGGGGTTCCGCTTCATATAGAGCGGCCCTGGGCGGCATCACGGCCGGAGGGGCGCTGGGCGGCCTACCGCTGGCCAACGATGCCGGCAGTAGCCAAATATGACCGGCTGGACGTGGTGACGCTGGGCACTCTTCACATGCCCCGGCAGCAGATGGACGCAGCAGAATTCATTCGCGTATTTGACGAGTTGGCCGCCAGGGACGTGATCGGGGAGTAGGGAGGCCAGTTCAAGCCGTTTTCAAGGGAGGTGCAACCAGGTTGCAATGGGGATGCAGCGGGCAGACGTTCAAGGGCGTTTTTCCACGATGCTTGATAATTTTTCTACGATGCGCTGCGACGTTACAGGTGCGACGGCCAACACAGGATCGTGAAACCCGCTCAACAAAGTTTCAATCCACGCACCCGTGAGGGTGCGACGCGGAAGAACACCAAGGTGACGGGCAACACCATCGTTTCAATCCACGCACCCGTGAGGGTGCGACTGCGGACTGTCGCCAGGGAGCAGGCCAAAAACTGGTTTCAATCCACGCACCCGTGAGGGTGCGACCTTTCGGCTGCGGCAAAGGCCTGCTGCTCTTCTGGTTTCAATGTGAGGGTGCGACCCGCGTCAAAATCGAGAGTAAGGAGGACCTGGCGTTTCAATCCACGCACCCGTGAGGGTGCGACAAGCTGGTTTGACGATACCGCGCTCCGGCTTCCAGTTTCAATCCACGCACCCGTGAGGGTGCGACCTGTTATATCGGCGTCGATACCGGGGAAAGCGTAGTTTCAATCCACGCACCCGTGAGGGTGCGACCTGCGGAGCGGGACATATTGTTAATGTACTGCGAGTTTCAATCCACGCACCCGTGAGGGTGCGACCAAACTAAACTAAACTAAAAATATGGCACTGAAAGTTTCAATCCACGCACCCGTGAGGGTGCGACCTGGATGACATGCACCAGTTGGACGCCGTTGGAGGTTTCAATCCACGCACCCGTGAGGGTGCGACCGGCCAAGCAACTTTCAGAGCAGAGGAAAACTAACGTTTCAATCCACGCACCCGTGAGGGTGCGACGGCGGAAGGGAATATGCATTGAAAGTTAGTGGTACAAACAGCCCTTTGCGCCAACCTCTTTCAAGATGCATATTCCTTACCCCCTTATATTTTATTGGAAAGAATGTCAATCTACTGATTTCAAGGACTTACAGAAATCGCCGATCTCCCGGGGAATTTCTGTGAGCTTGAGGTTGGCGCAAACAGTTTATCGGTTCAGCAATTCATTTTGGAATTGCTGATTCCCATCTGGTTCACCAACCTGTTTTTGATGCTAGATGGTCAAGGGTCCATCGTCCAGCAACTTTTTCTCCACAGCCATTTTGAAATCAAAAGGCCGCTCCATATTAATGGAGTGGCCTTGAAGTGTTTTCCGGCATCGGCGGCTGTCAAAGGCGCCGTTAACGCACACGGGCAATGAGCCAGTGCAACAGGTCCTTGATGGCGACGCGTTCCTGTTCCATGGAGTCGCGGTGGCGAATAGTTACCGTGTCCTTGAGGGAGGCATCGTTTTCCCCAAGGGTTTCAAAGTCCACCGTGATACAGAAAGGTGTACCCACTTCATCCTGGCGGCGGTAGCGGCGGCCGACGGCTCCCGTTTCATCATAGAATACGGGCATCCACGGCTGGAGCGTTTTTTCAATTTCCCGGGCGATGCGCACCTGTTCCTCGTTTTTCTTGAGCAGCGGGAAAATAGCGGCCTTGATGGGAGCCATCCGGGGCACAAAGCGGAGCACGGTACGGACGTCTTTCTTGCCTTTGTCATCCACCAGTTCTTCTTCATCATAAGCTTCACAGATGATGGCCAGAATGGTGCGGTCACACCCGGCGGAGGGTTCCACCACATGGGGAATGAATTTTTCCCGCGTTTCTTCGTCAAAGTATTCCAACGGGCGTCCGGAACCTTTCTGGTGACAGCTCAGGTCATAGTCCGTGCGGTAGGCAATGCCTTCCAGTTCCTGGATGCCAAACGGGAATTCGTATTCCAGGTCATAGGTTTTCTTGGAGTAGAAGGCTCGTTCGCCGTCCGGAACGTCCAGAATATGGATGTGTTCGCGCGGCACGCCCACTTCGTCATAGAAGCAGAGGCGGTGTTCCAGCCATTCATCCACCAGGCGCAGACCGTCTTCCGGCCGGCAGAAGTATTCGATTTCCATTTGTTCGAATTCGCGGGAACGGAAGGTGAAGTTGCGCGGGTTGATTTCGTTGCGGAAGGATTTGCCGATCTGGGCGATCCCGAAGGGGAGCTTCACGCGGGAGCTGTCCAGGATGTTCTTGTATTGGCAGAAGATGGACTGGGCCGTTTCCGGGCGCAGCCAGCCAGTGGCATTGGGATCGTTTTCATCGGAGGTGGCTCCGATGGTCGTCTTGAACATGAGGTTGAATTCACGGGCTTCCGTCAGCAGGGAACCATTGGCGGGGTTGTACATGGTGGAGTCCGTTATGGCCTCCATGCGCTCGCCTTTCAGTTCCATTTCCTTGTGGGAGACGTCCTTGCCAGCCAGCTGGGCATAGTACTGGGCCGCAGTCTTGCGGGCCTTGTCCGCCTGTTTTTCTGAGTCCACCAGCACGGAGTATTCCTTTTCCATGCTCCAGGAGCCGTCCTTTTTAGCGGCTCCGGTGTAGAAAAATCCCATGCCGCTCTGGGCCGGCACCTGGTCGGCGCGCAGGCGTTCCTTGGTCAGCAGGCAGTCGCACATCGGGTCGGAGAATCCGCCCACATGGCCGGATGCCACCAGTACGGAGTTATGCGTCAGGATGGAACCGTCCATGCCGACCACATCGTCGCGCTCCTGCACGTTTTTGCGCCACCAGTATTCCTTGAGGTTGCGCTTGAGTTCCACCCCCATGGGACCGTAGTCCCAGCAACCATTCAGACCGCCATATATTTCAGCTGCCTGGAAGATGAAACCCCGCCTTTTGCAGAGGCTCACGATTTTCTCCATTCGGGCGGGATCTGTATTGGTTCTGTCTGCCATGATAATATCTATAATTGGGTTGGCTATGCGGGTTGTATTGATGACCGCAATCAGCGGCCAGTGAAAGCAAAAAGCGTGTCTTCTCAAGAATTCCAGGGGAGAGGCACATCCTTGAGCAGCTGGGAGTCATATCCAGCTTCCACCAGCGTGCGGAAGGCTTCCATCGCCTCCGGAGTCACAGGTTGTTCCGTGGAAAAACCGCGCCTGGGGTATTCCAGTATCCGCTGGAAGTCCCCCACCATGGCGGAGACAACCAGCTCCCGCGGCAGTTCCGGGGTCAAGTATTCCCGGAAAGTGACGGGAGGGGAGCTGACCGCCACCTGCGCTTCCGGCCACTGGGCCTGGAGCGTAGCCAGCGTACGCCGCTCCATGTACGGTTTTTGCAGGGCAATGAGGCTGGCAGGGTCCGGGATGCCGGCCTTTTTCAGGATTGTACGGGAAAAGCGGACGTTTTCCCCGGTGTTGGTAGATTTATTTTCAATGAGGATACGGTCTTCCGGCACTCCCTTTTTCATGGCCGCCTCAGCAAAGAGTTCCGCTTCCGGCACGGCCCATTCCCCGGTGAACCGCCCCACCCCGCCGGAAAACAGGAGAAGAGGGGCCAGCTTCCGCGCATAGAGTTCCGCCGCATATTCCGCCACCCGCACGTCATTGCTGCCAAGGATGAAGATGAGGTCCGCCGGGCGCAGCTCCTGCTTCACATGATGGTAGTCCCACAAAATTTCTATCGCTTCTTCCGGAGTCATCGGCCCTATGTACCCAAGAAGTTCCTTTCTGTAAACGCCGGATTCACCACAGTCCGTATTTGCCCCATTCCAGCGCGGCCCATCCCAGCAGCGCATTCGCCACCGCATGCATGACGATGACGGCGCACAGGTTTTTCTGCCACACGGCAAGAAGGTACGCCAAGGAACCGTAAATGAAGGCGCCGCAGTAGTCCACAGGCTGGTGCACGGCCATGAAACAGAGAGTGGTCACCCAGTACGCTTTCCAGCTATGCGTGCCGAAGGGGATTTTCCAGGGATGGTCCAGGTTCACCATCAGGCGCATCAGATAACCGCGCCAGAAGAGTTCCTCCACCAGCGCCACCACCACCACGGCACGGAAGAAGCGCAGGACCAGCGCCGCCAGCCAGCTCCAGGAATCCGGGGCAAAGACGACGCCGGGATCAAAGCCTTCCGGGCGCATGTCAATTCCCAGCAGGTACCGGTACCATGGCCAGGAGGGGTGGCCAAACCATGCATCCGGACCGCCCGGCAGACGGTCCGCCGCCATCGTAGGGGCCAGCCAGCACAGGATGCCCAGCACGCCGAAGAGGATTCCCCATGCGGCGGGTTTCCATTTCCAGTCCCAGTCAATGGCTTTTCTCCACCACAGGAGCAGGACAAAGCAGACGATGGCCTGCACAGGGTACAGCCATTGCTCCGGCGCCCTTCTCCACCAGGCGGCGGCGGGGTGGTTCCATTCCAGGAACGGCCCGCCAAGCTGCCACAGCAGGGTAAAGCCCATGAACACCGCAAACGGCGCTACGTACGCCCTTGTTTTCAAGGCCTCCGGGACGGAGTTCATGGACGCGGAGGGGTCAGGAAAGAGTTTTCACGAAACGCTCCATGCGGTTGCAGGCTTCCTTGATCTGGTCAAAGGCAGTCGCATAGCAGCAGCGCAGGAAGCCTTCCCCGCTTGCACCGAAAGCGGTACCGGGCACGGCGGCCACCTGCTCTTCCATCAGCAGGCGCGTGGCAAATTCCTTGCTGGAAAGGCCGAATTTGGAAATGTCCGGGAAGGCGTAGAATGCGCCGCCGGGCAAATGGCAGTCCATGCCGATTTCATTGAACCGCTTCACCAGGAAGTCCCGGCGCTGACGGTAGCTTTCCCGCATTTTCATCATGGCGGAGGTTCCGTTTTCCAGTGCTTCAATAGCCGCCTCCTGGGAAGTGATGGGCGCGCAGAGCATGGAGTACTGGTGAATTTTCATCATGGCGGAGATGAGCGGTTCCGGCCCGCAGGCATAACCCAGGCGGAAGCCCGTCATGGCAAATGCCTTGGAAAAGCCGTGCAGCAGCAGCGTGCGTTCCTTCATGCCCGGCAGGGTGGCGATGGAAACATGCGGCTTGCCGTCGTAACGCAGTTCACTGTAAATTTCATCCGTCAGCACAATGAGGTCGTTCTTGATGCAGAGGCGGGCAATTTCCTTGAGCGTTTCCACAGGAGCCACCGCTCCGGTCGGATTGGTGGGAAAGTTGAGCATCAGCACCTTGGTCCGGGGCGTAATGGAGGCTTCCAGCACGGCCGGATTCAGGGCAAACATATCCTGCTTGCTCGTAGGCACGGCGGTAGCCACGCCATAGGCCATGTTCACGCTGGGTGCGTAGGAGACGTAGCAGGGTTCGTGGTAAAGCACCTCGTCCCCCGGATTCAGCACGGCGCGCAGAGCCAGGTCAATGGCTTCACTGACGCCCACCGTCACCAGCACTTCATGCAGGGGGTCGTATTTTACATGGAAGAAGCCTTCCACATATTTGACAATGGAACGGCGCAGGGATTCCAATCCGTAGTTGGAAGTGTAGGAGGTGTGCCCTTTTTCCAGGGAGTAAATGGCCGCCTCGCGGATGTTCCACGGCGTGACGAAGTCCGGTTCCCCTACGCCCAGGGAGATGATGTCCGTCCGTCCCGTGACCAGGTCAAAGAATTCCCGGATGCCGGAACGGGGGATGGAGCTTACCTGCTCCGCAATTTTGTTCTGCCAGTTCATGATGATTTCTTTCGTGTCGGCAGGGGCTTACGGAGCAACAGCCAGGCGTTCATTCTGCGCGGGGGCCTCGAACACACAGCCGTTTTTCTTGTAGGTTTTCAGATGGAAGTGCGTGGAAGTGGACAGCACCCCTTCCAGCGTGGACAGTTTTTCCGCCACAAACCGGGCAATGTCACGCATGCTTTTTCCTTCCACCAGCACCAGCAGGTCAAAGCCGCCGCTCGCCAGATAGCAGGAGGAGACTTCGTCAAAACGGGAGATGCGCATCGCCAGGCGGTCAAAGCCGCCATCGCGTTCGGGCGTCATTTTTACTTCAATGAAGGCCGCTACCCTGCTGTCGTGTTCGTATTCCTCATTTACCACCGCCTGGTAGCCCAGAATCACGCCTTCCTTTTCCCACTGCTCCCGCTGGGCTCGAACGGCTTCTTCAGTCATGTCAAGACGTTCGGCCAATTCGCCATCGCTCAAGCGGGCTTGAGTCGCCAGTAACTGTAGAAGTGATGCAGTGGACATAAAATTTCAGGCATAAAAGACCCTTTTATAGCGAACGTGTCAAGAACACATATTACGCAAGGCTGACATCCGTTCTTTCCAACATAATAAAATACGTTCTTTTTCTTCAAAAAACAGCCGCCGTTCCGAGAATATAATGCTATTGCCTTCAATAAGATAACCATTATTTCAAACATCCGTTGGAATTATTTTCAGAGAATAGTTGCTCTAATCCGCCTTTTGTGCCATAGTAAAGTGCATAGACCTGTAGCGTCCCTTTACAAGGAACGCTTGTTTCCAATTTTTATATGACAGTCTGATATTATGAGCATGGCACTTAACCCGGATAGGGCTACCCTGAACTTTCTCAATGCCTTTCCGGAAGAAATCCGTCTGCGCGGCGAGAAGCTCCAGAAAGACGGAGCGGTTACGCAAATCTTTGGCAATCATTTGTATATTCAGGGCCGTGTGGAAGATGCGCACGGCGTACACCGCGTGAACCTCCGCCTCCAGGGCAACAGGTGGTTCGGGGCTTGCTCCACGGAAGACGAGGATCTGGCCGGAGCGGCCATGTACGCCGCCATGCTGGAACGCATGTACCGCGGCCAGGATCTTCCGGAGTCCCCGAACGAACTTAACGACGTTCCCCTGCTGGATATTCTGGAAGAGAAGCTGGGCCGCGAACTGGATGACAAGGAAGCGGATTACGTCAGCAAGCTGGAGAAGCGCTACCGCCGTTTCGCCATTGAGCAGGAAATCCATGACCATGACATGGTGCGCCTGAATCCCCGCTGGGAAATCGTCAGCTATGACCCGCTGGAACTGTGGCCCGTGCCTCCCACGAACATCCTTGAATTCTGGAATTACATCGCCTACGCCTTCAACAAGAGGCGCCTGCCCTACCCGGAATTCATGGAATCCATCACGGACCTGGAAAAAGTTCAGCGCAAGATTCACGAATGGGAGCGTTCCCGTGAAGTAGGCACTTGGTATGACCGCATCCAGTCCGTGAATGAACGACCCCCGCAGCCGCCCCGCGGAGAGCTGTTCATGAGGCTCGTTTCCACCATCAACGAGGGCCATTTCGAATACCGCCATTCCCTGAAGCAGGACTGGATTCCCGTCCGGGAAAAGCAGGATTTGGAACATCTGGAAAACCTGCATGAACGCGCTGCCGTGCGCATGGATGCCCAGACGGAAATCCTCCTTGTATCCCTGTCCGATTACGCCCGTGCGGAAGACGCCCTGACGCTGGACCTGGACCAGGAAGCCGCGTGCGCCCTGATGAACAAGCTTTTCCACCAGCCCGCCCTGAAAGGCTACCTGGTGAACCTGGATGAAAATTATTTCAAGGTGGTGGACGAACCGCTCAAGTGGATTTGCCAGGACGACCCCATTGAGCCGGACTGCTACGCCCTCCAGCTCGCCACGTCCACCGGCATCAACGTCTCCCACTCCGTCCGCCAGCTTCCCGGCCAGCAGGAGCTGTACCAGTCTGACGAAACCGTGTTCCCGGGCCCCCCCCGCTGGCTGGAGAGCACGGAAGTGGAACCCCGCTATTCCATTCCCAAGCAGGTCATCGACAGCCTTGAAGGGGTGGAATTCCTGCGCAAGATCGGCGCTTCCCTTCCCCCCAGCATGGAGGACCGCGTGGTGGACATTGACCTCCGCGGCACCTTTGACATGAAGATTGTCCGCGGCCTCACCTCCGCGGAAACGGAGCACGTGCTCTGTGAAGTAAGCGCCAGGGACGCTTCCGGCTACCGCACGGAAAAACTCGGCAAGGACGGCTGGGACGTCGCTCACCAGGAGCCCATGAAAAACAAGGCCCTGCTGCGCTTCATCCGGGAGCACCTCTATCCCATTCCCGGCCTGCTGGAAGAAATGGGCTTCTCCTATGATCCCCAGGTGGGCGCTTTCAAGGCCCGCGTTACCCGGCAGTTCCCTGAAAAATTTGCGGAGTGGGCCAAGCAGCTCCCGGAAGAGCTGACCGTCAACATGGATGACAAGCTCAAGACGCTGCTGGCGGACCCGGTGGCCGCCGCCGTGCGGTTTGAAGTAGTTAACCAGGAGATTGACTGGTTTGATCTCCGCATCGTCATTGACGTGGAAGGCGTCCAGCTTTCCAAGGAACAAATCCGCGCCCTGGTCGCCGCCAGAGGCGGCTACGTCCGTATGGACGACGGAGGCTGGATGCGCCTGGAAATCAAGCTGGACAACGACCAGCGCGACGCCGTCACCCGCCTGGGCCTGGACCCCTTCGACCTCTCCGGGGAAACCCACCGCATGCACGCCATGCAGCTGGCGGACCCGAAGGCCGCGGAAGTGTTCGACCCGAAGGCCTGGAAACGCATCAAGGACCGCACCGCGGAAATCAAGATCGATGTCAAGCCGGACGTCCCCTCCCAGCTCCAGGCCACCCTGCGCCCGTACCAGGTGGACGGCTTCCACTTCCTGGCCTATCTGGCCACGAACGGCTTCGGCGGCATTCTGGCGGACGACATGGGTTTGGGCAAAACCATCCAATCCATCACTTACGTGCTCTGGCTGCGTGAGGAATTCGCGCGCAAAAACAAATCCAAGAAGAAAATCGCCGTTCCTCCGGTACTCATCGTCTGCCCCAAGTCCGTGCTGGATGTCTGGGCCGGGGAAACGGAGAAATTCGCTCCCGGCGTGCGCGTACTCGTCATCCGCAGCAAGGATCAGGCCAATCTGGACGACATCCGGAAGAATTACGATATGGTCGTGGTCAACTACGCCCAGCTCCGCGTCTGCGGAGAAACCCTGAACCAGATCAAGTGGCTCACGGTCATCCTGGACGAAGGCCAGCAGATCAAGAACCCGGACTCCAAGGCGGCCAAGGCCGCCCGTGAAATCGTCTCCTACAACCGCCTGGTCCTTTCCGGCACGCCCATTGAAAACCGCCTGCTGGACATGTGGTCCCTCATGGCCTTCTCCATGCCCGGCGTTCTCGGTTCCCGTTCCTACTTCAAGAAGCGCTTTGACAAGCGCAAGGACCCGCAGAGCCAGAACCGCCTGGCCGCGCGCCTGAAACCCTTCCTGCTGCGCCGCACCAAATCACAGGTGGCGAAGGACCTGCCCCCCAGGACGGAAGAAGAAGTGTACGCCAAGATGGAAGGCATCCAGAGCCAGCTGTACAAGGCGGAACTCCGCCGCATCCAGCAGGCCCTGCTCGGCCTGGATTCAGACGAATCCGTCAAGAAAAACAGCTTCGCCATCCTGCAGGGCCTCATGCGCCTGCGCCAGATCTGCTGCCACCCCGGCCTGGTGGACCCCAAGTACGCCAAGGAAGACAGCGCCAAGATGACCGCCCTGTTCTACCTGCTGGACCAGCTCCGGGAGGAAGGGCACAAGGTGCTCGTCTTCTCCCAGTTCGTCTCCATGCTGGAAATTATCAAGAACCGGCTGGAAGCGGAAAACAGGCCGCTTAACTACCTTACCGGCCAGACCAAGGACCGCCGCGGGGAAATTGAAAAATTCCAGACTACCAAGGACCCGTCCGTCTTCCTGCTCTCCCTGAAAGCGGGGGGCGCCGGCCTCAACCTTACTTCCGCCTCCTACGTGGTCCTGTATGACCCGTGGTGGAACCCGGCCGTGGAAAGCCAGGCTATTGACCGTACGCACCGCATCGGCCAGAAGAACAAGGTGATTGCCTACCGCCTGCTGACGAAGGACTCCGTGGAAGAAAAAATCCGCATCCTCCAGCATCAGAAGAACCAGCTCGTCGCCAACGTGCTGGGTGACGAGGGCTTCACCTCCAGCCTGGGCATTGACGACCTGAACTTCATCCTCAACCACGGGGATGACGAAGAAGGCTAAGCCGATGGCGGTGAGTAGAGAGTAGTGAATAGAGATTAATTATTTCAACTTCCGGACATTGGTCCGCTCATTCTTTCCCTACTCTCTGATCTCTCATCATTAATCGCTATAAAAAAGCCCTGCAATTTCATGCAGGGCTTTTTTATTTCACCATTTAAGGCTGACAGGGTCCGTATGATAAAGAATCCCGGCCTCGTCACGCACAAGAAGAGTTAACTGGATGCGCGCAGGAAGGCGCAGCATCTGGAGGCCGTTGAACGCAAATATCTGCCCCTGGCACAACAGGGGACGGGAACCGAACAGTTCATCCCCTTCAATCACCTGCGTGCCGTCTTCATGGGAACGGACGGTCCACTTTTTACCGATGATGCGCACGGCGCCTTCCCCCGTATTGCGGATGCTCACATTGTAGGGCACGGGAATGCGCCCGTCGTCACGGACCATCCGCTCCAGCTTTTCATCCCGTGAATACAGGCTGCGCGGCGTGAGCCGCACTTCCAGGGTGGTCAGGAGGGGGAGAACCATACGGGAGCCGGGGAGGAATTATGATTCCACAGGAGCCAGGGCCGCCTTCATCAGCTCCAGCGTCGTCTTGCGGATGGCTTCCACGCCCGCCTTGGTGGGCTTGGCGTCCGGAGCCAGCGTCATCTGCTCCTGCAAGGTCGTCAGAAGGTTCATGATTTTTGCAATGTCCCGGCGTTCCTTCATTTCCGGCTCCACCCCGTCCAGGATGTAATGGAAGTATTCCGGCACGTCCGGCTGGAAGATGACCTTCGCCTTGTCCTCCGCAAACTTGTTATCCAGCGCCGCGGTAGCGGCATCCAGGGCGCGTATCCATCCTCCCAGGCCAATCAGGTTCGCCATGTCGGAATCCCGCAGGGAGGCAAGCTCCTGTTCCACGTCGGACTGAATCAGGGCCAGATTATTCTTGAAACTGCTCAAATCCCCGTCTTCCGCATTTTTCAGCAGGCTGGCGGCATGGCGGTTCACCCGTTCCCCGGCTCCGATGGCCTTCGCATAGCTGGAGAGGTCCAGCGCAATGGGCTTCACTTCGTTCATCTTGCCGCACTGCACGATCACAAAGCCGTCCGCCATCATGCCGCCAAGCTGGAGAGCCAGGGAGCAGCGGTCCATGGGGGGGCGTTCGGGACGCGCGCGCAGCGCCACGTTCTCCGGAATTTCCGGCAGCCCTTCCAGGTCTTCAAAAATCTTGCGGATGGACGGCGCGGTAAATTCGTTGATGCCCAGCTCCTCATTCATGTGGGAGTCGTCCAGCAGGCGTTCCGGAATGGCCGGCTGGCCCTGCCTGTCCTGCTTGCCGGGCGGCGGCGTCTGCACATCCAGCACGGCTTCCTCCTTCTCCGGGGCGTTTTCCTTCGCGGCGGCAAACGCCATTCCCCCCGTGACGGATACAGCCGCTGCCAGCACATACAATCTCTTCATAACAACACTCAAAAAGGTTAAGCAAAACGGAATATGTCTTGACTCTCGCCCTATGGTGTCTTATACGGGCGTCACGTCAAGGAAATCCCCCGCGCCTGACGCAAAAAGATACCAAACACCCTTTGCAAGCCCCGCATGTCTTTAAATTACAATTTTATCTGGCTCCTGTGCTATCTTCTGGTTCTCGTCGGCCTGGCCGGATACGGCTTTCACCGCCTGAGCATCGTTTACCTGTACTGGAAGAACCGCAACAACAAGCCCCAGCCCAAGTCCCGCTTCCAGGAACTGCCCGTCGTTACGGTCCAGCTCCCCATGTTCAATGAGAAGTTCGTCGTGGACCGCCTTCTGGAATCCGTAGCCGCTCTGGATTATCCTCAGGACAAGCTGGAAATCCAGATTCTGGACGATTCCACAGACGACACCACGGAACAGTGCTACCGCAAGGTGGAGGAACTGAAGGCCCGCGGCTTTGACGCCGTCTGCATCCACCGCACGGACCGCACGGGCTTCAAGGCCGGCGCGCTGGAAGCGGCCACCAAGGTGGCCAAGGGCGAATTCCTGCTGATTCTGGACGCCGATTTCGTTCCGGAACCGGACCTTCTGCAAAAAACCATCCATTTCTTCACGGATGAAGGCGTGGGCCTCGTCCAGACCCGCTGGGGCCACATCAACCGGGAATACAACCTTCTCACCCGCGTGCAGGGCATGTACCTGGACGGCCACTTCGCCATGGAGCAGACGGCGCGCAACCGCTCCGGGCGTTTCTTCACCTTCAACGGCACCGCCGGCATGTGGCGCAAGTGCGTGATCGGGGATGCGGGCGGCTGGTCCCATGACACCCTGACGGAAGACATGGACCTTTCCTACCGCGTCCAGCTCAAGGGCTGGCGCTTCATTTACCTGAACGATGTCGTCACCCCGGCGGAACTCCCCGTGGACATGGACGGGTTCAAGTCCCAGCAGCACCGCTGGACCAAGGGCTCCATCCAGGTCTGCCAGAAAATCCTGCTGGACATCTGGCGCTCCAAGGCTCCCCTCAAGGCCAAGGTGGAGGCCACCACGCACCTTACCTGCAATTATTCCTACCTGCTCCTGGCCCTGCTCTGCTTCCTGGTGTACCCCATCTGCACCCAGCGCATTCCGGAAAATGAAACGGTCTTCATGTGGTTCGTGAACGTGGCCCTGTTCTTCATGACCAGCGTGGCCGTCTGCATCTTCTACATGAGCGCCCAGATCGTGGTGCGCCCCAAATCCTGGTGGAAGGAGCTGCCCTACCTGCCGCTTCTCCTCACGCTGAGCGTGGGCATGGCGGTCAACAACGCCAAGGCCGTTCTGGAAGCCATCTTCGGCCATCAGTCCGCCTTCGTCCGCACGCCCAAGTACGGGGTGGACCAGAAGGAAAACAGGCAGCATGTCTCCCAGCTCAAGCGCAACGGGTACAGGGCCATCAAGTCCGTCGTCATCCCCGTCCTGGAAATCGCCTGCGGCACCTTCTTCCTGAACCTGATCATCATCATGATCCGCCAGGGCCATTACCTTTCCCCCATCCTGATGATTCCCTTCCTGGGATTCTACTACACGGGGTTCTGCTCCCTGGGCCGCATGATCTCCAACCTGCTGCCCGCCAAGCAAACTGCCAAAGCCAAGAACTGACACCTTTCCCATGCCTGCGCCTCTCTCGCAAGCAGTACGCCTGATTCAACTCGCCGGCGCCGCCTTCGCGGTGTTCGGCGCCTTGGTATCCTGCTCCCGTCCGGACTACCAGCCCACCGCCATCGTCAAGGATGGCGCCGTCGTTAGCGTCAGGGACCAGAAAATGGCCGTCATGCGCAACGGACACGTCGTAAAAACCTACCCCATCAGCACTTCCAAATTCGGTCTGGGCGACAGGAAGGGGAGCTGCCGCACTCCGCTGGGCGCCCACCGCATCGCCTCCAAGATCGGCACCGGACAGCCCAAGGGCATGGTGTTTAAAAGCCGCAAGCCCACCGGGGAATGCGTGGCCCCCAATTCTCCGGGCCGCGACCCCATCGTCACCCGCATCATGTGGCTGGAAGGGCTGGAAGGCCGCAACCGGAATGCCCACTCCCGCCTGATTTACATCCACGGAACGGCGGAAGAACGCACCATCGGCACGCCCGCTTCCTACGGCTGCGTGCGAATGAAAAGCAATGACGTGTACGAAGCCTTCAACCTGCTCCGGACCGGGGATCCCGTCGTGATCGAACGCTGCTCCATAGACGCTTCCCTGAAAGCTCTGGCCCAGGCGGAAAAAACGCAGGATTCCTCCCTGCTGGTCATGGCTTCCGCACCGTCTCTCATGGAGAATGCCAACACGGCTTCCATCATTTCCCACCGCCGCCGGGCATCCCGTCCTCCCGCCGTAGCCCTTTCCCGCAAGCAGACCGCGGCCGCCGGGAAGAAAGCCTCTCCCCACAAGCGGACGGCAGTCCGCAAGACAGTGAAGAGCTCCAAAGCCGCCGCCCGTTCCGCCAGGGGGACCCGTTACACCCTCGGCTGAACCGACCTTCCCCGCCATTCTTCCGGCATTCCCGTTCCTCCGCCTCCTGACATGGCTGTTTGAACGCATGGTTGCCTGCGTCCGTCACATTTGTTAACGTAGACTTATGGCCATGATGGAACATGAAGATATCAGCAATGAAAACCTGGCGGGCCACCTTCTGGTTTCCGCCCCCTATCTGGACGGCGGCGGCTTTTACCACTCCGTGATTTTTCTGAGCCGGGTGGAGGAGGAATTCGTCATAGGCCACATCCTGAACCATCCGGCCGGCATGAACGTGGGAGAAGTGGCGCGCCATACGGACATTCCGGAATCCCTTTACCCCGTTCCCATCTTCAAGGGAGGCCCCGTGGAGCGCAACCAGCTCATTTTCGCCGCCTTCGTCCGTACGGAGGACAAATTGCGCGTCCAGTTCCATCTACAGGAGGAACAGGCCCTGGAATACATTGAGGATCCCCACGCCATCCTGCGCGCCTACGTGGGCCACAGCGCCTGGACGCCCTCCCAGTTGCGCCGGGAGCTGAACGACCGCGCCTGGTACGTCTCCCCCACCGTGCCGGACATCTGCCTGGAGCCGGACTCCTCCAAGGTATGGGCCATGGCCATGCGGCGCCTCTCCCCCCTGCACCACATCATGAGCCACGCGCCCGCACAGCCTTCCCTGAATTGAACCATCCATCATGAGCATCCAACAGAATCTGGAACACATTCTCTCCCGCATCCGCTCCGCGGAACTCCGTGCCGGGCGTCCGGCTGGGTCCGCCCGCCTCGTCGCCGTCAGCAAAACCTTTCCTGCGGATGACGTGAAGGCGTGCTACGATGCGGGCCAGCGCATTTTCGGAGAAAACAGGGTTCAGGAGGCCCTGGGAAAAATCCCCGCTCTTCCTCCGGATACGGAATGGCACCTCATCGGCCCCCTGCAGCGCAACAAGGTGCGCAAGGCCCTGGAACATTTCACGCTGATCCACGCTGTGGACTCCCTGCGCCTGGCGCAGTTCATGGACGCCGTAGCGCAGGAGACGGGCAAACGCCCCCGCATCCTGCTGGAAGTGAACGTAGGGGATGAAGACAGCAAATTCGGCTTTTCCCCGGAGACTCTGGAACGGGAATGGCCGGAGCTGGCCGCGCTGGACCACCTTGAAATAGCCGGCCTCATGTGCATCCCTCCCCCGGTGGAAAATCCGGACGAAGCGCGCCCTTATTTCCGCCGCCTCCGGGAGCTGAAGGAAACCCTGTCCGGCAAGGGGGGAGCCCCGCTGAGGGAGCTTTCCATGGGCATGAGCCATGACTTTGAAACGGCTGTGGAGGAGGGCGCCACCCTCGTCCGCGTAGGCACCGCCATTTTCGGCGGCCGCTCCTATGCTCCGGCCCCGTGATTTTAGTTGGACAGAAGGAAAAGCGGCGTGTACGTTTGTTCCGGAATAACGGAACGGCCCGGACGGAGCCTTGATTTCAACACCCCATGCTGACAGGAGGAAAAAACGTGATTCCGCATGCGGTGCGGGACGTAGCGGATGCCGCCGCGGCATTTTCCGCCCGCATTGGTCCGGACCGTCATTTTGACTCCCAGGAAAACGTGGAGGAAGCCCTGGCGGAATGCTGCTCTCCGCAGAACGTCACCGTGATCGGCATGACGGGTTCCGGCAAGTCTTCCACGCTGGATGCCCTGGCCGGAGAACGGTTCTGTTCCCGCGTTTCCAGTGAAGCCACACTGGTCCGCTGGCAGTACAGGCCCCACCCCGCGCCCCACACCCATGAATGGGTGCTGGACCTTTTTTACCCGTCGGACGCCCTGCTGAACCTTGAGTTCTGGGACACCATCGGCCTGGAACAAGAGGACGCCCCCCGGAAGCTGAAGCACATCGTCCCCAAATCGGACGCCATTCTTGTGGTCATTTCCGCCAGGGACGGCAACCAGCTCCCTTTATGGGACTACCTCCGGACGCTGGAGGAACGGCTCCATTCCCGCATGGTGCTCGTCATCACCCACGCGGAGCTGCTATCCTTTGACCAGCTCCAGTCCCTGAAAGAGGAATTGCGCTCCACCTCCCGCGAACGCCTGGGCGTGCAGCTTCCCCTGTACCCCGTCACGACCGCCGGGGAGCAGGCTGGGGAAGGCGTGGAAGCGCTGAGAACATGCGTGCAGGAGGTGCTGAAACGCAGCCCGCTGACGGACAAGCGCGTGGAACGCCTGCTGCTGGCTACGGACCGCCTGCTGGAAGAACAGGGAAAGGTGCTCAATGAACTGCACCGCCTTTCCAAGATGGATTCCGGCTTCCTGACTTCCATTGACCGGGAGATAGACCGCATCCAGCTCCAGATGGAGGATGAAATGCCCGCACGGCTCAAGGCATACGCCCAGTACGTGCAGGACTGCGTGCCGCGGCTGGGGAAAAAATCGGCCCGGCAGATGGGGCGCTTCCTTTCCATCCGGCGCACGATGATCCTGCACAAGCTTCCTCCCGTCATTGACGAATGGTTTTATGAGCTGGTCAAGTCCGGCATTGAGGAACGGCACGCGTATTACAACAAGGAATTCCTGAACATCTGCCAGACGCACTGGAACCATGTGCGCCCCCGCGTGAAGGAACAGTGGGACTGCGACATAGGCGATTTTCCCGCCGCGCGGCTCCAGGCGGACCTGGAGGTGTACAAGGAGCGCCTGGGCCGTTCCATTTACATGCCCCTGAAGGATTTCGGCATCAAGCCGTGCCTCAGCAAGCTGTTTCTGGACCAGGAGGACGTGATGAGAACGGAAATCAAGCTGATGCTCATCCTGGTGATTCTGGGAGCCCTGCTGGGGTGCTTCGGAGAACATGCGGCGGGGTTTGCCTGCGTAGCCGCGGCCCTGGCCGTCTGGGTGGGCGGCAACCTGGGGCTGGCCTGGATGCAGTTCCGGCTGTCGCGCCAGATTGTAGCCGCGGCGGCGGAAATGCACATTGCCGTGGAATGCGGCCTGCGGACGCCCCTGTATGAAGCCATGGTCAGCGGCCTTTCCGATTACCGCAAACTGTACGCGGACATCCGCGGCCAGGTGGCCGGCGGCGTGGAACATCTCCAGCCCCTGCTGAATGCCCGCTACGACCTGTTCTATAAACTGACCGTGCAGAAACACCGGTTCCGCATCTAGCCCCTTTCCTTTTCGTCCGGAGACGCGGCTTCCTGTTCCCTGCCGCAGAAACGCACCCGCTTTCCATCAAGCATCACTCCGCGTCCGGCGTAATCACCATGTCCACATGCCTGTCATGGGCTTCCATGGGCAGGTCGTCCAGAAGCTGGCAGGGGAAGCAGACTCCCGCCAGGGAAACTCCCGCAGCCGGACCGGCCAGCAGGGTATCATAAAATCCGCCGCCGTACCCCAGCCGCTTGCCGTCCCGCGTAAACGCGGCTCCCGGCAGAACAATCAAATCCATTTCTCCCGCATGCAGTTCCGGGCAACCCGGGCCGGGTTCGCGAATGTCCCAGCAGCCCGTCACAAACTCCCCGTGGTGGCATACGCGGTGGAAGCTCAGCGTCCTTCCCTCATGCACCAGCGGGAAGTACCATTCCCGGTCCGGCAGCATGTCCAGCAGGGGCAGCAAATCCACTTCCCCCGGCCTGGCGGCAAAAACAGCCACGCGCCGGAAATTCTTTTCCCGTACCAGCGCCGCCACATGGCGGCAGATGGAACGGGACATGGCTTCCCGGGCGGCGGCGTCCAATCCGCCTATCCTTTCACGTATCATGCGGCGCACTTCCCTCTTGGAAGCCGCCGGACCGCTCACGGTTCCGGATTGGGGTGCTTTTCCTTCCATTCCAACAGGCTCTTTAAAAATACGCTTTCCAATGAGTTGCGCGGGTGTCCGGCTTCCAGCCATGCGGCGCGGCCGTCTTCCCTCACCAGCTCCTGCAACTGTTCCAGCAGCTCCGGGGAGGCATGCTCCAGCAGGATTTCCTGCTTGTCGGAATCCCGTGTCAGCTCGTTCATGGAACCCTCCGCAATGAGCAGCCCTTTAAAGATGACGCCCACCCGGTCGCAAACCTCCTGAACCTGTTCCAGCAGGTGGGAGCACAGGAAAACGGTTAGGCCGCGCGCCTTCAGGTTCTCAATAATGTTCCGGATGTCGCGGGAACCGAGGGGGTCTACGCCGGCGGTCGGTTCGTCCAGCACCAGCAGGCGCGGAGACTGAACCAGAGCCTGCGCCATGCCGACGCGCTGGAGCATTCCCTTGGAATAGCCGCCCAGCCGCCTGTCCGCCGCGTCGGCCAGCCCCACCAGGTCCAGCAGTTCACGGACTTTCTCTTTCAGGGATTTGCCGCTCAGGCCGCACAGCTTGCCGTAAAAGGAGACGGTTTCCGCCCCTGTCAGGAATTTGTAGAAGTAGGGGTTTTCCGGCAGAAAGCCTACCTCCTCCTTGCTGTCCGGGGACAGGCTGGATTTGCCGAAGATGGCGCACGACCCCTCCGTGGGCCTCACCAGCCCCAGCAGGGCCTTCATCAGGGTGGACTTGCCGGAGCCGTTCGGGCCAATGAGGCCGTATACCTCTCCCTGCCGGATGCTCATGTCTATCCCCCGCACGGCATGCACCACGGGCTTGCCAAGACCTGTCTTGAAGGTCTTGTGCAGGTTGACGATTTCAGCGGCGGCAGGCTGGTCCATAAGAACGCGGTCAATGCTTGATCTGCCCCAGGCGGCGCAGAAGAATCTGGCTCATGTCTATTCCCTTGGAGAACAGGTCCACCGGGAAGTTTTCATTGGGGGAGTGGATGCGCGCATCCGGCAGGCACATGCCCAGCATCAGGGCGTCCGCTCCCAGCACGCGCTTCATTTCCTCAATGATCGGGATGCTGCCGCCCTCCCTCACCAGCACGGGCTTGCGGCCAAAGGCCTCTTCCAGCGCCTGCTGGGCAGCCAGGCCGAACTCGGAATTCGGGTCGCACACGTAGGCGTTTCCGCCGTGGCCCCGCTTGAATTCCACCGTGACGCCCCTGGGGACATGGCTCTTCACATGTTCTTCCAGCAGCGTTTCAATCTTTTCCGGCTGCTGGCCGGGAACCAGGCGGCAGGAAATCTTGGCAAAGGCATGGCTGGGAATGATCGTCTTGCTTCCCTCTCCCTGGTAGCCGCCTCCGATGCCGTTGATTTCCAGCGTAGGACGGGCGAAAATGCATTCCGCCCCGGTGAAGCCCGATTCCGTCACCACGGTTTCCACGCCCGTCAGCTTCGCCAGCTCTTCATTGCTCATGCCGGGCACGGTGGCCCACATGCTGCGCTCCCACGTGGCGATGGGTTCCACGCCATCGTAAAAACCTCTCACGGCCACGCGGCCGTCCTCGTCATGGAAGGAAGTGATTATTTCCGCCAGGGCCGCAATGGGGTTGGCTACCGCGCCGCCGAACACGCCGGAATGAAGGTCCGCGGAAGGGCCCTTCACGATAATTTCCGCCCCGGCCAGGCCGCGCAGGCCATAGGAAAACGTCGGTGTGTCCGGAGCGGCCATCCCGGTATCGGAAACCACAATCACGTCGCAGGCCAGTTCGTCCCTGTGGTCCTTGATGAATTGGGAAAGACTTCCGCTGCCCACTTCCTCCTCCCCTTCCAGCAGGAAGATCACGTTCACCGGAAGGTGGCCGCCGTTCTGGCGGAGCAATTCCTCCACGCCCAGAATATGGGCGAACAACTGCCCCTTGTTATCCGTGGCGCCGCGGGCGTAAATCTTCCCGTCCCGCACTTCCGGTTCAAACGGGTCGGACTCCCACAGCTCAACCGGGTCCACGGGCTGCACATCATAATGGCCGTAAATCAGCACGGTTGGCTTGCCTTCCTCCCGCGGGCTGCGGGCCATCACAATGGGATGGAGGCGCGTCTTGTGGGCCGCGGCTTCCAGCCCCATGCCGGACAGCTTGTCCACCAGCCAGTCCGCGCAGTCGCTCACGTCCTGGGCGTGCTCCTTCTGGGCGGAAATGCTGGGGAATCTCAACAAGGTTGCCAATTGATCCAGTCTGTTCATGGCACCATCAGACCACGCCTGAGGCTTCAAATCAACCGGTAAAGTGTGGCATTCCGCGCCGGAACGGGCCTTTTTTCAAAAAAATGAGGCTTGCCCGCGGGTCTGGGAACAATATTTGATTGCCCTCGCGCGAGATTTGTTCCTTTATATAGGATTATGTTCAGCAAATCCAAAGTGAAGAAAGTGGATTTCGTCACCCTGTCCAAATTTTACGGCAAATACAAGGAAGCCCTCCAACTGGAGCTCATCAACAGCCCCGCCGGCCTCAGCCGCCACATTTGCGAACCCGCCCTCAACCGCCCCGGGCTGGCGATCGCCGGCTTTTACTCCTACTTTGCCAACAAGCGCATCCAGGTCTTCGGCTCCGCGGAGCTGGCCTACCTTCAAAAACTGCCGGAGGGCATGCGCAAATCCCGCATCCAGCGCATGTTCCGGTGCGAGGTGCCGGGCATCGTCTTCTCCCGTGACCAGGACCCGCCCCAGGAAATCGTGGAGCTGGCGGATGAGGCCGGCGTCTGCGTCTTCCGCACGAGCCTGGTGACCATGAAATTCGTCAACTCCGCCACCATCATTCTGGAAAACGAATTCGCGGAAAGCCTCACCCTGCACGGCTGCATGGTGGACGTGCGCGGCGTGGGCGTCCTCATCCGCGGCAAGAGCGGCGTGGGCAAGAGTGAAACGGCCCTGGGCCTGATTGAACGCGGGGCGGCCCTGGTGGCGGACGACATGGTGTACGTGCGCAACGTGGGCGGAGAACTGGTGGCCAGCGCGCCGGAGATGAGCCGCGGCTTCATGGAAGTGCGCGGGCTGGGCATCGTCAACATCACCACCCTCTTCGGCCTCAAATCCATCCGCCACAACAAGCGGCTGGACCTCATCGTCACCCTCATTCCCGCCAAGGACCAGGAAGCGCTGGACAGGCTGGGGCTGGAAAGGGAGGGCCTGGACGTTCTCGGGGAAAAAGTGCTCCATGTGCAGCTCTCCGTAGCCCCCGGCAGGGACATCGCCCGCCTGGTGGAAGTGGCCGCCATGGACTACCATCTCAAGGACATGGGCATCGACATGGCCGGGGAGTTCAACCGCCGCCTCATGTCAAACTTCCAGCCGCCTGAAAACCAGGACTGACAAAAAACTCTTGGAAAAAAACTTCAATTAGTGTACTTACCGTTCTAGCAACCGTTATCACCCCTTACTTCAAATTCCATGGTTACCAAGGAACTCACCATCATCAACAAACTCGGCATTCACGCGCGTCCGGCTGCTCAATTCGTCAAACTGGCCAGTAAATTTGATGCAGACATTGTCGTGGAGAAGGATGGCGAGGAAGTTGATGGAAAGAGTATTCTGGGCTTGATGATGCTGGCGGTAGGCCACGGCTCCAAGATCACCATCACGGCGGAAGGAAAGGATGAGCAGGAAGCGTTGAACGCGCTGGAAGACCTGATTTCCCGCAAGTTTGAAGAAGATTGAACACTCCGGCTCACGGCCATATGAGACCGGGCCATCAAGCCCGCAGATGATTCAGGAACCCATTTCCACGGAAGAAACCTGGCTTCAGGGCATTCCCGTTTCCCCCGGCATCGCCCTGGGCAAGATCAAAATTCAGATCAGCGGTTCCAAGGAACCCGTGGCGTATGAAATTTCCCCGGAGGAGGTGGATGCCGAATTGGTGCGCTTCCACCAGGCGCTGCAAACCACCGCGGATCAGATCCGGACGCTGCGTGAGCGCATGATCCAGATATCCGGGGAAAAGGACGCCTCCATCTTTGACGCCCACATCCTTCTTCTTCAGGACAAGGTCATCCTCCAGCAGGTTCAGACGGAGCTGCTCAAGCGCCTCCAGAACGTGGAGCACATCTTTTATGTGGTCATGCAGAACTACATGGAAGTCCTGCGCCGCGTGGACGATCCCTACCTGCGCGCCAAGACCGCGGACATGGAGGACGTCATGCAGCGGGTCATCAACAACCTCCGCAGCACGGAACCCCTGGAAGACGAGGAAGAAGCGGAGGAAGCCCAGGTGCTGGTGGCCTATGACCTGACCCCTTCCGACACGGCGGCCATGGACGCCAGCCTGATTCACGGCTTTGCCACGGAAATAGGCTCCTCCGTTTCCCACACCGCCATCCTCGCCCGCTCCATGGGCATTCCCGCCGTGGTGGGGCTGGACCAGGCCCTCCTGCGGGTGGAAAGCCACGCCCCCGCCATCCTGGACGGCTACAAGGGAGTGCTCATCCTGAAGCCCACGCAGGAGACGGTGGAGTACTACAACCGCCTCCAGGTGGAAAAGGAAAAGGCCTACAAGGCGCTGGAAGCGCTGCGGGACCTGCCTACCATCACCAGGGACGGCCGCAACATCCGCCTTTCCGTCAACGTGGAATTCCCCCATGAATACTCCGGCATCAAGGAGGTGGGGGCGGAAGGCGTGGGACTCTTCCGCACGGAATTCTTCCTGCTGGGCAATCCAGCCGGCATGCCGGACGAGGAGGAACAGACACGCTACTACAAGAAGCTGGCGGAAGGCTGCGCGCCCCACGGCGTCATCTTCCGCACGCTGGACTCCGGCGGCGACAAGCTGCCGTGCGAACGGCTCTGCACGCCGGAACCTAATCCCTTCCTGGGCTGGCGCGGCATCCGCGTCTCCCTCAGCCGTCCGGAGCTCTTCAAGCAGCAGCTCCGCGCCATTCTCCGCGCCTGCGCGGACACGCCCGGCTGCGGCATCATGTTCCCGATGATCTCCGGCTATACGGAGGTGGTCACCGCCAAGCACATCCTTCAGGAATGCCGGGAGGAACTGGAAAAGAAAAACGTTCCCTACGCGCGGGACCTGAAGGTGGGCATCATGATTGAAGTGCCCAGCGCCGCCATCATGACGGACGTGCTCGCCCGGGAGGTGGACTTCTTCTCCGTAGGCACGAACGACCTCACGCAGTACACCATCGCCGTGGACAGGGTCAACAACCGCGTCGCCAACATGTTCCGCCCCACGCACCCCGCCGTGGTGCGCATCATCGGCATGACGATCACTGCCGGAGAACGGGAAAACGTCCCCACGGCCATCTGCGGGGAAATGGCGGGGGACATCACCCTGCTTCCCCTGCTGATCGGGCTGGGCGCCACCTCCATGTCCGTGGGCGTGCATCTGGTCCCCATCATCCGGTACGCCATCCGCAACCTGGACTACGGCCAGTGCCGGGACATGGCGCAGAAGGCGCTTCAGGCGCCCAACAGCAGGACCATCGTGGACCTGAGCACGGCTCTGGCACGGAAATCCTATCCGGCCCTGTTTGAATAAGGCCTTCCCTTCCGGCGCATGCCGTACCGGAAAAAACGGCTCTTATCTCCGGCAAACTGCCGCGGGAACACGAATCCTTGACAGAATAGCCCGTTTCATGCGTTATATGAGTACTGGTCTTTTTATCATGAAAACTTTCAGCATTGCATTTTCTCTCATCCCGTTCCTGCTGGGAAGCGCCCTGCCCGCTTCCGCAGCACCCTCAAACACGCCCCGCGCGGCAGCCCAGAAACGCCCCAACATCATCCTTTTCCTGGTGGACGACATGGGCTGGCAGGATACATCCCTGCCCTTCTGGAGGGAAGCGGACGGCACGCCCAAGCCCACCTTCCTGAACAAGCGCTACCGCACGCCCAACATGGAGGCCCTGGGCAAGCAGGGCATGGTCTTCACGAACGCCTATGCGCAGCCCATCTGTTCCCCCAGCCGGTGCAGCCTCATCTCCGGCATGAACTCCGCCCGGCACCGCGTCACCAACTGGACGCTCCTGCGGGACCAGACCACGGATGCCGGCCACAAGGCGCTCAAAGCTCCTGCGGACTGGAGCATCAACGGCGTGCAGCCACTGGGCACCAAATCTTCCGGCACCACCCTTCTCCCCCTGACGGAAGAGAAAATCCAGTACAAGATGGAAAAGCCCTTTACCCCGGTGCTGGGGCTGCCCGCCCTGCTCAAAAAACAGGGCTATACCACCATCCACTGCGGGAAGGCCCACTTTGGCTCCAAAAATACCCCGGGGGCCAATCCCAAACTCTTCGGCTTTGACTACAACATCGCCGGCACGGAAATCGGCGGCCCGGCGGACTACCGGGGCTCCCAGAAATACGGCACGGGGAACTTCCACGTCCGCGGCCTGGATGAGAACAACTATTATGAAAACGACGTCTTCCTGACAGAGGCCCTGACGCAGGAGGTGCTGAAACGCCTGGACGCCATCAGGAACAACCCCAAGGAGGCGGACAAGCCCTTCTACCTGTACATGTCCCATTACGCCATCCACGCCCCCTTCGACATGCGCGGCTATGACAAGCGGTTTGCGGAAGACTACTCCAACCCCAACGACGGCCACAACTGGTCCGACAACGAAAAACGCTACTCCGCCCTGATCCAGGGGATGGACAAGAGCCTGGGCGACATCCGGCAGTACCTGGAAAAGAACAATCTGGATAAAAACACCGTCATCATCTTCATGGCGGACAACGGCGGCCTCGCCATCAGCGGGCGCATGGGCAACAAGGAATCCAACTACCCGCTGAGCTTCGGCAAGGGCTCCAACCGGGAAGGCGGCATCCGGGAGCCGATGATCGTTTACTGGCCCGGAGTCACCAAGCCGGAAAGCGTCTGCACCACTCCCGTCATCATTGAAGACTTCTTCCCGACCATTCTGGAAATGGCGGGAGCCAAAAAAATCCAGGCTCCGCAGGTCGTGGATGGCAAAAGCTTCGTCACCCTGCTGAAGGGCGGCAAAATGAACCCCAACCGCCCCCTGCTCTTCCATACGCCCAACGTCTGGGGGGAGGGGAACGGCAACAACTCGCTTTATTCCCCCAGCACGGCCATGCGCCAGGGGGACTGGAAGCTGATTTACTGGCACCCCACCCAGAAGTTTGAACTCTTCAACATCAAGGAAGACATCAGCGAGGAGCACAACCTGGCGGAACGGCATCCGGACCGCGTGAAAGCCATGGCAAAAACCATGACCGCCCTGCTCAAGGACCGCAAGGCCCAGATGCCCACCTACAAGAAAGACAACCCCGCCGGAGCCCGGGAAGGCTCCCCCGTGCCGTGGCCGGACCAGGCGGCGGCCAGGCTGTAAAGGCATCTCCACCCCTCCCCGGAAAGCCGCATTATTCCCTTTTCTTTTAAGGAAACAGGGAGTATGGTGCGGCTTTCCTGTTTTTATTCCCTTTCTCCATTCTCTTTACAATATCATGAAAAACCTTCTTTCCATCGAACAGCTTACCGGAGACGAAATCAAGGACCTGCTCGCGCTGGGCCACAAGCTCAAGGCGGAACGCGGCCATCACGAACGCCTGCCCCTGAAAGGCCAGACCTGGGCGCTTATTTTCTCCAAATCCTCCACCCGCACCCGCGTTTCCTTTGAAGTGGGCATCAGCGAACTGGGCGGACGCCCCATGTTCCTTTCCGTCCATGACATCCAGCTCGGGCGCGGAGAACCCATCAAGGACACGGCCCGCGTGCTGGGCCGCATGATCCACGGGGCCGCCATCCGGACTTACGGCCAGCAGGAAGTGGAGGAATTCGCCGGCTTCTCCGGCATTCCCACCATCAATGCCCTGACGGACGAGGAACACCCCTGCCAGATCCTGGCGGACCTGCTCACCATTGAGGAAATCTACGGCCCCGGCTCCTGGAAGGACATGAAGATCGCCTTTGTGGGGGACGGGGACAACAACATGTCCCGCTCCTGGATGTGGGCGGCCAAGAGGCTGGGCTTCACCCTCGCCATCGGCGCCCCGACCAACTACCTGCCGCTGGAGGACTTCCGCAGGCACCTGGACTGCGAGAACGTCATCTTCACCACGGACCCCGTGGAAGCCGTCAGGGGGGCCTCCGTCATCAACACGGACGTCTGGCTCTCCATGGGCCAGGAAGCGGAAGGCCTGTCCAAGGAAAAACACTTCTACCCCTACCAGGTGAACAGGGAGCTGCTGGAACACGCCGCCCCCAACCACTCCGCCTTCCACTGCCTGCCCGCCTACCGCGGCAAGGAAATCACGGAAGACGTGCTGGAACACTTCGCCCCCGTCATCTTCCGTGAAGCGGAAAACAGGGTCCACGCCCAGAAAGCCGTTCTCGCCACGCTGGCGGACGCCAACCGGGCATAACCGGCCTTTCCCACCAAAAATCCGAGCCATGAACTACGAAGAACGCCTGCAAGACCTGCTGGATGAACTGGACCTGTTCCAGGACTGGACGGAACGCTACGAATACATCATCAGCCTGGGCAAGAAGCTTCCAAAGCTGGACGAAGCCCACAAGACGGAGGACTCCCTCATCAAGGGCTGCCAGTCCCGCGTGTGGCTGTACACGGAGCCGGACAAGGGAGTGCTGAAGCTCTACGCGGACAGCGACTCCCTCATCACCAAGGGCCTCATTGCCGTCTTCATCCGGCTGCTCTCCGGCCTTCCCCCGGAAGAAATCCTGAAAGCGGACATGTCCAAGCTGGACAGGACCGGCCTGAAGGACCATCTGGCGCCCACCAGGGCGAACGCCCTCAACTCCATGGCCGCCCAGATCAAGCAGGCCGCCATGAACATGGTGGAACACCATTAATTTTTCCGGTACGATGACCCACGGCCTTCTCCCGCATCTCTTCCTTCTCTCCGCAGCCTGCTGCGCGTGCCTCTCATGCAGCAGCTCTTCCAGGGACATCACTATCCGCAGCGTCCCTTCCGGGGCCAGCCTGCGCGTGAACGGAGACTATGCGGGGCAGGCACCCGTCACGCTCTCTCTGAACAGGCACAAGCCCGTGCACGTGGCGGCGGACAAGCCCGGCTTCCTTTCCACGGAAAAAACCTTTTATCCGGAGATGACCACGCAGGGGGCCATCCTGTGGGGCCGCAACAACGAAAAGTCAAAAGACTTCAAGACGGACACCCTGACCATTCGCCTGAAAAAGGCGGACTCCGGAGCGCCGCCCCTGAGGGAACTGCCCGCACAGTGGTAACGGCCTCCCGGCCATGCCTCTCCCCGGGCACGGCTCCATTCCTTCCCTGACGCGCACGGCACGTGCCGCGCGCCCCCTTTGGGTCCTCTCCGCGTCCGGCCTTGATACGCCGGTTTTTCGCGGTAATGGCTATCCTTCCTCCTGCCCCAGGTGCCGGACCATGACGGCGGAACCCACCCTTTTCAGGACCAGGGCCGTACGCGGCAGCAGGTACAGGGAAAGATTCCCGTCTTCATCCGTAAAATGCGGCATGGAATCGTCCTGCCTTCCAAAGCCGCCGAAGCGGGCGCCGTCCGTATCCAGCACGACCCTCCATTCCCCCTTCTGGGGAGCGGGCAGCACGTAATCCATGATCGCCCTGTCTCCGGACCAGTTGAACACAAACAGCAGGCCGCCGCGGTGGAACGCCATGACCTGGTTGTTTTCGTCAATATTCAGCGGGAACGGCGGCGGATTGTTCAGCAGCCGTGCGTCCAGGGCCAGGCGGACCATGGCCTGGTCAAAGGCATTCAGGAACTTGAACCTGAGGGACGGATTATCCACCAGGGACCACTGGCGGCGGCAGTGCTCGTAAGACCAGCCGTTGCCTTCACGCGGAAAATCAATCCATTCCGGATGCCCGAACTCGTTGCCCATGAAATTCAGCCAGCCTTCCCCCCCGGTAGCCAGCGTCACCAGGCGGATCATCTTGTGCAGCGCCATGCCGCGGTCAACAACAAGGCTCTGCTGGTCCACGGCCATCTTCCAGTACATCTCCGCATCCATCAGGCGGAACGCCAGGGTCTTGTCCCCCACCAGGGCTTGGTCATGGCTCTCGCAGTAAGCCACGTGCGGCTCGCCGTAACGCCTGTTGGTCAGCGTATGCCACATGTCGCCCATGCTCCATTCCTCGTCCTTCTTCTCCTTGAGCAGCTTGATCCAGTAATCGGGAATGCCCATGGCCAGCCGATGGGAAAAGCCCAGGCCCCCTTCATCCACCGGGCGGCACAGCCCCGGCATGCCGGACATGTCCTCCGCAATCGCGACGGCGCCCGGTCTTACCCGCTGGATCAGCGTGGAGGCCAGCTGCAAATAAGCCACGGCATCCAGGTCCACGGACGGCCCGAAGTACGCGCCCAAATCCCCGAACGGCTCGTGGCCCCGGTGGAAATACAGCATGGACGTCACGCCGTCAAAACGGAACCCGTCAAAGCGGAACTCCTCCAGCCACCAGCGGACATTGGACAGCAGGAACTCAATCACCTCGTCCCGCCCATAGTCAAAGCAGCAGGAATCCCAGTCCGGATGATGGCCGCGCTCCCCGGGCAGGAAATACATGCCGCCGGAACCGTCAAAATTATTCAGACCTTCCGCCTCATTCTTCACGGCATGGGAATGCACCACATCCAGCAGCACGGCGATGTTCAGGCCGTGCGCCTGGTCAATCAGGTACTTCAGATCCTCCGGCGTGCCGAAACGGGAGGAAGGAGCGAAAAAGGAGGAAACGTGATAGCCGAAGGAGCCATAATAGGGATGCTCCTGGACGGCCATCAACTGGACGGTATTGTAGCCCAGTTTGGAAATGCGGGGGAGAACTTCATCCGCAAACTCCCGGTACGTATGCACGCGCTGCTCTTCCCCGCCCATGCCCACATGCGCCTCGTAAACGAACGGCACCTCTATCCGGGCAGGGTCAAAGCCGTTGTTCCTCCATTCATAGGGGTGCTCCGGCATCCATATCTCCCCTGCAAAATCATAAGTGGCGGGGTCCTGCACGGCCCTGGTGATCCACGCGGGAATACGGTCCTTCCCCGTGCCGTCCGCGCCGATCACGTGCACCTTCACCTTCTGCCCGTGGGCCAGCGCGTCAGGCGGCAGCGTTATCTCCCACACGCCGCGCTCATTCCGCACCAGCGGGTGGCTCTCCCGGTCCCAGCCGTTGAAATCCCCCGCCAGGAACAGTCCGCGGGCGGCGGGCGCCCATTCCCGGTACGTCCACGCCCCCGTCTCCGGATCACGGTTAAAGCCGTAATAGCGGTACCCCTGCGCATACCCCTCCAGAGAACCGGAACGCTGGCTGATCCTTTTCATTTTCAGGTCAAACAAACGCTGGCGGTCGCGTATCTGGCGGGAATACGGCTGGAGCCAGCCGTCCGCCATCACCAAACCGGGAATCGGGGGTCTTCTCATTATCCGATGATACTCCGCCCCAATCAGCAGGGTCAAGGAGAAAGACGTTCTTCCGGCCCTCCCCACGCATGGCCTGCGTCCGCAGCGTCAGGAACACCTCCTTTCCGGAGAATACGGCGCGGCGGAACGCCGGAACCACGCACCTCCTCCCATGCGCCCCTAGTCACATTCCGGCAAACGCCCGGTATCCCGCATGTACAGCATCCTGAGCAGCACTTCCTTGGAAATCCGGTTCAGGTCAAAATGCACAGGCGGAGAATCAGGAAGGACACCCCAGTCTCCATATTGCCCGTATAAAACCATTTCAGGCACCCGGGGCCCGGGAAAAGTCTTTCCTTCAAACAGGACGCTGGACAGGGGAAACATCCATTCATGACGGAAGGAATGGCGGCACGGTCCGGCAAAGGGAATTTCAAAACCCAGGCAGACGTTTCCATCCTCCACAGGATCCTTCCCTTCCATCACCAACTCATCCCTGATCCTCATTTTATCCTCATAAGAACACAGCGTTTGGTAACGGCGCGACGTGTTAGCTTCATAATCAATCAGCTTAGAAGCCTTGTAATTACGCAGCAGCCATTCCCGCTCCTCCGGATCATCCGGAGACCAGGAGCCGGGAGCAACATCGTACGGGAAAATGTCCACATTGCACAAGGTGCCCGGCAGCCCAATCTGGATAAACGGCTCCAGGCTGACGGAAAAGCCGCGGGAACCAAACAACTCGGCAGCACCCGCTCTCAGTCGTTCATAGTCGCTTCGCAGCATGGAAATATCCAGATCATCATCCCAGGGAATAAACCCCTTATGCCTGACCGCCCCCAGAAGGGTCCCGAAATCCAGCCAGTACTGGTAACCGTTTTCTTCAAGAATACTGCCCACTTCCTTTAAAAAAATGCCATGGCCTGCTGCACAACCCTCAGCACGCCGGACGCCGCCGGAACTTCCTCCGCCCGGACGGTGGACTTCACCAGCTTTCTCATCTGTGCATGCTCATTTTCCTTCCCCACCCTGAACCGGGCGCAGGGAATGCCGAACAACCTGATGGTACGCTTCTTTCTATCCGTGATTGAAGAAAGCACCGTCAGGCCGCAGCAGCGTACTTCCGTCACCCACAGATGTTTATTTTTCATTAGCTTTCCGGTTCTTCCGGCAGTGATGAACGAAGGCAATCTCATGGTGGGCAAATCTAGGCAGTGAATACGGGAAAATATCAATCTTTCCGTAAGCGAACAACGGGGGAGTCCTGAAACGGACCTTATCCACCGGATACCATAAGTCAATGAAAAACAATGCGGCTTTTTAATGAAAAACAACCATTTCCGTATATTAAAACCATTTTCTCCAAGATGCAGCTTTTGAAAAAATCCTCAATTCTCTTTTCCCCAACTTCCATAGCATGCGGATTGATCATCCGTTAAACGGATCGCTATCTCCATTTGAAGTTAAATCAATGAAAAGCGGGAAAATAGGGAAGGAAAATGAATTACGTACTTTTCCTTTTTCACCAATGTACTTTCCATTAACATGTTTTTGCAGAAATTTTTACTTTGACGGCGGATGATCAATCCGTTAAACATTGTTCTTGGTTCTTTTTAAGTTCTGAAGACAAATTAGAGTATTTATGCAGGCAATCATTTTAGCGGCCGGAATGGGAAAAAGACTGGGGCATCTCACCCAGGACAACACCAAATGCATGATTCAAGTGAACGGGGTAACGCTGATTGAGCGAATGCTGAGGCAACTGGACAACCTTTCCCCTTCCCTGGAGAAAATCGTCGTCGTCACGGGATACAAGGGAGCAAAACTTAAATCCTTCATCTCTCTTCTGGACATTTCCACGCCCGTGGAATACGTGGACAATCCCCTTTATGCCGCCACCAATAACATTTATTCCCTTTACCTGGCCAAGGAGCACCTGCTTCAGGACGATACGCTGCTCTTTGAATCCGACCTGATTTTTGAAGACTCCGTCATTGACGCCCTGCTCCACCATCCCTACCCCAGCCTGGCCCTCGTCGCCAAATTTGAAAGCTGGATGGACGGCACTGTCGTCACGCTGGATGAAGACGACAACATCAAGCAATTCATTCCCGGCAGCAAATTCTCCTATAAGAAAAAAACGGAATACTTCAAGACCGTCAACATTTACAAATTCAACAGGGATTTCTCCCGTACCCACTACGTCCCCTTCCTCACCGCTTACAGCAAAGCCCTGGGCAACAACGAATATTACGAGCAGGTGCTGCGGGTCATCGCCCTGCTGGACAAACCGGAAATCAAGGCCCTGCGTCTCGGCAGCGAAGCATGGTATGAAATAGACGACATCCAGGATCTGGACATAGCGGCTTCCATGTTCACACCAGACCGGGAGGAACACCTGCGCCTGATGGAGTCCCGGTACGGCGGCTACTGGCGCTACCCACGCATCAGGGATTTCTGCTACCTGGTCAATCCATACTTCCCCAACAAGCGCCTCATGTCCGAACTCAAGGCGAACTTTGAGCACCTGGTGCGGGAATACCCGTCCGGCATGAGGGTCAACAGCCTGCTGGCCGCAAAATACTTCGGCGTCAGCCAGGAATACATCTGCATCGGCAATGGCGCGGCGGAACTCATCAAGGCGCTCATGTCCCGCATGGAAGGGAAAATGGGCGTCGTCTACCCCACCTTTGAGGAATATCCCAACCGGGCGGCCCCGGATATGGTGGTGCCCTTCCATCCCGCTTCCTGGAATTTCAGCTACACGGCGGACGACCTGATGGAATTCTTTTCCGGCAAGGACATCAGCACCCTGCTCCTTGTCAATCCGGGCAATCCTTCCGGCTTCTTCCTCCCGAAGGCCGACGTGCTGCGCCTCTGCCTGTGGACGAAGGAGCGCGGCATTCGCCTGATCGTGGATGAATCCTTTGTGGATTTCTCTGAAGGCATGCCGGACAACACGTTGCTCCGGGACACCCTCCTTGAGGAGTACCCCCATTTGGCGGTGGTTAAAAGCATTTCAAAGTCCTACGGCGTTCCAGGCCTCCGCCTGGGGGTTCTGGCCTCTGCAGACAAAAAGCTGATTGCATGGATAAAAAAGGACGTTTCCATCTGGAACATTAATTCCATTGCCGAATTTTACATGCAGATCTTCGGGAAATATGAACAATCCTACGTGCGCGCATGCCGCCGGTTCATGGAGGAAAGAGACCGCTTCATGCAGGAACTCTCCCGCGTTCCCTTCCTGAACGTCCTCCCCTCCCAGGCCAACTACTTCATGTGCGAGGTAATGCCGCCCATGAAAGCCCGTACCCTCACGGGCCTCCTGTTGAAAAACCACTCCATCCTGATCAAGGATTGCAGCCGGAAAAAGGGCTTTGAGGGTAGGGAATTCATCCGCATCGCCGTCAGGAACAAGGCAGATAACGACGCCCTGGTACGCGCCATGCACGAGATATGTTCAATGCGTTCAAACTAGTCATTAACACCCTTTTCCCAAACGCCGCTTTTACCTTACTCCTCCTACTATGCTGACAATTCCTCACGAAATTATTTCCTCCCTCAATATTTCTCCTCGGCAGGCACTCCAATGGGTAAAAGAGTCCTTCCGTATCAAGGATGAAGAATCTGTCTTCCTTCCCCATAAAATAAGCATCGCCTTTGAAGAAGGAAAATTCATGAATACGATGCCCTGCATCGTCCCCGGCCTGAACGCCATGGGGGTAAAAATTGTAACACGTTATCCGGAACGTACCAAAACCATTAATGGGGAAATACTCCTTTATGATTATCATACCGGAGAGCTTCTGGCTCTTATGGACGCCTTTTGGGTCACGAACGCCCGTACCGGAGCAGTGGCCGCCCTCGCCCTTCAAACATTCGCCAGACAGGATTTCCAGACAATTTCCCTGATGGGGTTGGGAAATACGGCCCGCGCCACCATGGCATGTATTCTGGCATTATATCCTGAGAAAAACTTTACGGTGCGTCTTCTTTCCTACAAAACGCATGTTTCCCAATTCATTGAAGAATTCCAATGCCATAGCAACGTCCGTTTTGAAGAAGTGGAAAACATCAATAGTCTCATTGATGGAACAGACGCCGTTATTTCCTGCATTACTAATGCGGAGGGCCTCCTTGCCGAAAATAGCTGTTTCAAACCAGGCATTACTGTTATCCCCGTACATACAAAGGGGTTCCAGAATTGTGATTTGTTTTTCGACAAGGTATTTGCCGATGATCGTGACCATGTTAAGAATTTCCGGCACTTTGAGTGCTTTCGTCAATTTGGGGAAATAGCTCCGGTGCTGGCCGGAAAAGCAGCGGGAAGAACTTCCCCGGAAGAACGCATCCTCAGCTATAATATCGGGCTGGGACTCCACGATATCGTCTTCGCCAAGCACATTTATGACCGCCTGATCAATATTGAGGAGCAGAAGGAAAAATCCCCCTCCTTTCACTTCCGGCAAACGGCATGCCTGTCCTGATCAGCTGATTTCATCAACATATTCCCCTCGCCTGAAGCGGGAGGTAACGTCAGCCATGAAGATGGAATCCCCACGGGTCAAAAGACGGTTGTCATGACGGCAGCCGTGAATCAGGCGCAAAAACGCGGCCAGCTCATAGCGAAGGCCGTCGCCCTCAAACCTGATAAAATATTTCCTGTTCTGCCGGGGGTCTTCAAAACGCACCTCAAACATCTCCGTCTTCCACCACGGGGAGGGCACGTAAATATAGCCGCGCGTTCCCGTGACGCACAGGTCCCCCTCCCGCTTGGCTCCGATGGCGACCGTGGCGGAGGCTGCCGCATTGGGATAAAGGAAATCCGCCCGCGTAAAAAGGTCCACGCCCGTTTCCGGCTTCCTGCAAGTCGTGAAGCGGATGCGGCGGCTTTCCGTCCCCAGCAGCTTTCCGATGACGAAAACGGGATAAGCCCCCAGCTCCGTCCACGCCCCCCCGGCCTGCATGGGATCGAACTCCCTGCTTGAATCATCCTCAATCAATTTGGTGAACGCGGCGTCCACCGCCTTGATGGAACCGATAACTCCGCTTTCCGCCACGCCTATCAACTGCTGGAAAGCCGGGAAAAAGGCCGTTTTCAGCGCTTCCAGTAAAACGCATCCCCTCTCCGCGGCCAGCAGGAACAGCTCTTCCACCTCTTCCCGGGAAAGGGCAAGCGGCTTTTCGCACAGCACATGCTTTCCTTTCAGGAGGGCTCTTTTGACCAGTTCATAATGTAGATGATGCGGAACGGCCACGTAAACGGCATGGACCTTGTCCAGGAACCGTTCATACTCCGTGTAATATTCCAGCAGTTCATACGATTCCGCAAACCGGCGCACCTTCTCCTCGTCGCGTCCGTAAACGGCCGTTATTTCAATGCCGCTGACGTACTTGGACTCCTGGAGAAAACGGCCCGCTATGCGCCCGTGGCCGGCAATTCCCATGTGGACAATGAAATTCCGGGCGGAACGGAGGTCGGTTGAAGAAACGCCCTTCGTGCGCTCCAGGTAAACCACCTCGCAATGTTCGCGCAGATAATCGAACTTGCCCGTCCAGTCGGAACCGATCACGAAAATATCCGCCCCATACTTCTGGATGTCGTGCAGCTTCTGCCCTTCCAGCTCCTCCGTGATAATAAGGTCCGCCAATCCGGTCTTCCGGACATTTTCCACGCGTTCCTCCAGGCTTTCCAGCACATTCAGCTTGCCCCGGCTCTGGTCGTAGCTGTCTGTGGTCACGCCGACGATGAGGCGGTCCCCCAGCGCCCGGGCTCTTTTCAGAAGATTGACGTGCCCCGTATGAAGCAGGTCGAAAGTGCCGTAGGTGATAACCGTTTTCATGACTGGGACATGTCAATCTGCTTTCCGTAGACGTCAATGAAACGGTTCACCGCCGTCTCAAAGGGGACATGTTCCATCATGCGCTTTACGGAAGGGTGCTTGAACTGGATGCGGTCCGGATAGGACAGGTAATCGCCATAAAAAAATTGCAGGTACTGGCGCGCATGGTTGGGCACGGAGAATTTCATCCCCTCAAACTCCATGGATCCCAGGGGAAAGAACGTCTCATAGGGCAGATGAGTGTTTTTAGTAAATGTGATGGCCGGGGAAAGGAAAATTCCGGGGGTGTCCTCCTCCGCCGCCGGGTCCTTGCCTTCCAGAATCTCCCGGCGGATTTTCTGCTGGATCTGGTCATCGGTCATGTTCATCCGGCCATCCACCAGAACCACGTCTTTTTTAAACGCAGTAAGCCGCCTGTCCAGGCTGCCGTGCTGTTCCGGGGACACGAGGCTTTCCGAATAAAAATGATAAGGGTATACGTCAATGTTGAGAGGAGTGCCCTCATACCCTATTTGCAGGAAGGCATGCCTTTTCCAGGTAAATCCCTCCTCCCGCGGAAAGAGGGAGGGCAGCAGTTCCAGAAGGCGGTCGTACTCCGGCCTCATCATGCTTGCGTCCAGATCATCGTCCCACGGAATAAAGCCCCTGTGCCGCACCGCGCCCAGCAACGTTCCGTAATCCAGCCAGTACCGGAGGCCGTTTTCCCGGCACTTCCGCGCAAAAAGAGCCAGCAAAACGGTATTGCCTTCCTGAAGCAGCCTCAGCTTGCCCGTAGCCGGAGGAACCTGGGAAACGGGATGGTTGTAAATGAGAAGATTGCGGATATCTTCCAGCTTTGACGCCAAAGATTCGTTTCTTCTTCTCCTGAAACCATTCATAAACCGATTGATGATTTTCCGCCCATAATAAGGGAACTTACAGAGAACCATATATTTTATATGGTTTAATTCCATCATATTCAATCAGTTTTAAAAAATTCAAACCATCCGCCGAAATCGAACGGCCTTTAATCATTGAAGAGAAATCAGTATAATGCAACCTTTCAGCTATGCAACGTTTATTATATTGATTTTCATCAATAAAAAGCTTCTTTCACTCTGGCTAGAAGCTTGAAAATACAACTTTTACCTGAAAAGAAAAAAAAGAGGGAAGCTTTCCTGAAATTCTTTTTCCTTTTTTCTGGAACGCATTAAAAAATTACTGGAGCAACCGCTCCGTGAAAAATAACAGGCCGCATGAACAAAGACACTCCGCCAGCCGGGAAAAACCATGCGCTGCCGGTCAGCTACACAGCCCTAACCAGGCAAACTTTCCATAGCAAATGCCGCTACTTCAGCACGGGTTTATTTACAGCTTGTCCAGGGCGGAACGGCCGTAAGCCGTGTTGGGATACCTGTCCGCGGCTTCCTCCCAGTATTTCCGGGCCTTGTCCGGATTGTTGAGCTGGGAATCGTAAATCACTCCTATCTTGTACAGGAACAGCGCCCGGTCCTCCTTGCGCCATCTTCTGGACTCCAGGCCTTCCTGAAGGACTTCAACGGAATCCGCATACCGGCGCATATCGTTCAGCAGGCTGGATTCCATGAGCCAGGAACGCACCAGCCCCGAATTTTCCTTCCGGTAGCGCTCCAGCAGTTCCAGGGCTCCCTGCGGATCCCCGGAATTCAGCATGCGCCGGGCGGCGTCCACCAGCACTTCCTCATCCGTGGTGATGTTGGAGGAATACAGCGTCTTGGTCACCAGATCGCCCATCACGGGCAGCAGGTACTTGATCACGAGCCACACTTCAAAGGCAATCACCGGAATCAGGACGACCAGGGATTGCAGCGGGGAAAGGGGAATGGCCTGCGCCAGGAACGCAAAGAGGCCCAGGGGAAGCAGCACCAGCAGCAGCCGTATAAACGTGCGCCGGGCCAGCAGCAGAATCATTTTCAACATGGCGGGATTGTTCAAGGGAGTTAGAGGCAGTCCGGGCGGCTCCGGAGAAAAAGGAACGCCTCCGCGGCCCCGCCCGGAGGAAAGGGCCGCGGAGGCTTCCGTTTAAAAGCGGTAAACGGCTTCCACGCCCACGCGGATGCGGAAGTCCTCAATCGTGCTCATGCCGGTGTAGCGGCGGATTTCGGAACGGGTGTTTCCGGCCCAGTCCAGCTGGATGAAGGGAATGACGCGGAACCCGCGGCTGGCATCCACGCCCGTTACGCGCACGGGAGCCGCCAGCTTGATGTTCACCTGGTCAAATCCGGCCACGCCGGAGCCCCAGTAGCTGGAAGAATAGCCGGTTCCGGCGCTCAATTCCAGGTCCACCTTCTCATGAATCAGGCCGCTCCAGCGCTTGCCCGCGTTCAGGTCGATACGCCAGCCAATCATGCCGTAAAAGCCGTACTGCACGTCCAGGGAGCCAAAATAGCCGTGGCCCGGATCGTCATACGCCAGGCCTGCCGTCACGGACTGGGCCACGGAATGGGGGGCCTTCCCCATGTACTTGCTCAAATAGCCCGGCAGGCCGCCGTAATTGAATTCGTACCCCCCCCGGAAAGACAGGTTGGGGAACAGCTCCTTGACGGCCTTCCAGTTGGCGTCAAAGGCATCCTTGTCGCTCAGCAGGCCGTCGCAGAAGGCCATGTATTCCGCGCCGATTTCCTGCTTCCAGTCCCGGGCCAGGTTGAGATTCAGCTCACCGCCGATGTTGAACACGCCGCTGCGGTTCAGCAGGGAGGATGCCACCACGTCCTTGTAGGCATACCGGGAATCATAACCGATGTGGGCCGCGCCGCTGACCGTATCATTGTAGGAACTTGCGGGACGGGGGTCATAACCATATCCGTCATAGGCGCCGGCGGAAACCGCGGCCAGGGCTGAGGCCGCCATGAACAGGGCTGTTGCTTTCATAGTAAGCTTATCTTAATCATTTCAACCCCTCCAACGCAAGCAGAATCCCGGAACGGCACGGAGAAACGGACCTTGGCGGCAACAGCGGGAAAATCCCTTGAAAAAAGACAGGGTCTTTCTTGTAAAGAATCCCTTTCCTCCTATGATGGGGCAGTGATGGACTGGAACGCTGATTTGTACGAAAACAAGCATGATTTTGTCGCGGAATATGGCAGGGACCTGCTCTCCAACGTGCCGGAAAACCCCGGCCAGGCCATTCTGGACCTGGGCTGCGGAACCGGTACGCTGACGCACGCCCTGCTGGAAAAATCGACCTCCGTCGTCGGGCTGGACGCCTCCCCGGAAATGATTGGAAAGGCACGGCAGCTTTATCCCGGCATGGACTTCCGCGTGCTGGACGCCTGCCTCATGCCCTGGAACAACTGGTTTGACGTCATTTTTTCCAATGCCGCCTTCCATTGGATACCGGACCACGGGGCTCTTTTGAAAGCCGTCTCCCGCGCCTTGAAACCGCAGGGAAAACTGATCTGCGAATTTGGGGCCCACCGCAACATCCTCCGCATCAGGGAGGCCTTCCGGCCCAGCCTGGAGCGGATGAACCTCCCGTACAAGACACGTTTTTACTTCCCCACCGTGGAAGAATACCGCAGCATGCTGGAACAGGCAGGACTGCGCCCGGAAGTGGTGATGGACTTTGACCGCCCCACGCCGCTGAAGGACGGGCCGGACGGCTTGCGCAACTGGGCGCGCCAGTTCTTCTGGGCGGACCTGAAGTGCCTCCACGAAAAACGGCGCGTCCGGATTTTCGAGGAAATGGAAAAGGCCCTGCGGGACGAGCTGTGGGACGGCACCCAATGGGTGGCGGACTACCGGCGCATCCGGGTGATCGCTTCCAAATAAGCCGAAGGCCCCCACAGGGGAAAAGGCGCGCGGGCGTGCCGGATACGCTGATAATGCTTGAGCCTCCAACGGGCATTTTGTACAAAAGCCGCCAATGAGTATGTTCACTCCTTTTGAAGAAAAGATGGAATCCGCCGGCGTTCCGGCCGCAGCCGTCAAAGCTTTCTCCCGCTGTTACGAAGCTCTCGTCTCCAACCACTCCGGCATGATTCCGGAAACGGACATCCAGCCCGCCGACCAGGTGGTGGACTGGCAGGACATCACGGCCTCCACCCCCGCGGCGGACAAGGGCCTGATCTCCCAGTGCGTGTGCATCAAGCTCAACGGCGGCCTCGGCACGAGCATGGGACTCCAGAAGGCGAAAAGCCTGCTGAAGGTAAAGGGTGAAGACACGTTCCTGGACTTGATCGTCCGGCAGGTGAAGCACCTGCGCTCCATCTCCGGCACGCCCGTGCGCCTTCTGCTGATGAACTCCTTCTCCACCAGCGCGGATACGCTGGCCTACCTGGAAAAATACGCGTCTGACGGCTTTGCGGACCCCGCCCAGGTGGAGCTGATGCAGAACCGCGTTCCCAAAATCCTGGTGGACGGGCTCGCCCCGGCCAGTTGCCCGGAACAGCCGGAACTGGAATGGTGCCCGCCCGGCCACGGTGACCTGTACCCGGCCCTGCTGGGTTCCGGCTGGCTGGACCGCCTGCTGGCGGACGGCGTCAAATACGCCTTCGTCTCCAACTCCGACAATCTGGGCGCACAGCTTGACATGAACTTCCTGCGCTGGTTTGCGGAGAGCGGCGCCCCCTTCGTCATGGAAGTCACCCGCCGCACGGAGGCGGACAAGAAAGGCGGCCACCTGGCCGTCAGGAAGGCGGACGGCCACTTGATCCTGCGGGAAGTTGCCCAGTGCCCGGATGCGGACATTCCCGAATTCCAGAACATCTCCAAGCACCGCTATTTCAATACCAACACGCTCTGGATACGCCTGGACGCCCTCAAGGAAATCCTGGACGCCAACGGCGGCGTGCTCCCTCTGCCCATGATCCGGAACAGCAAGACGCTCAACCCCCGCGACCCGGAATCCGCCCCGGTGTACCAGCTGGAAACGGCCATGGGCGCGGGCATCGAGTGCTTCCCCGGCGCAAGGGCCGTCAACGTTCCGCGTTCCCGGTTCTTCCCCGTCAAGACCACGTCCGACCTGCTCCTGCTGCGTTCGGACGCCATCGCCGTGGATGAAGACGGCAAGGTGGCCCTGGCTCCGGAACGGGAAGGAAAAACTCCCGTTGTGGACCTGGACTCCAAGCTGTACAAGCTGGTGGACTCCCTGGACAGCCTGGGCCTGCCTTCCCTGATCGGGCTGGACAAGCTGACCCTGCGCGGCCGCTTCCACTTCCAGGACGGAGCCGTTCTCCAGGGCACGCTGCTGATGGAAAACGATTCCGAAGAAACGAAGGAAATCCTCCCGGGCGTTTATGCCGGAGCCTGAACTCCATTCTTCCGCCTCCGCTCCCCGCCCGGTCAAAGCCGGGCTGGGCGTGGAGGACATCCGGCACATTCCCGCCCGGGAAAGGGAGCTGCGCTTCACCCGCAACCGCGCGGGCTCCGTCCTGCTGGCGGCGGGATTCCTGCTGATCGCCACCGCCGCCTTCCTCCAGCTCACGGGTTACGATACAATCACCCCGTACCTGCCCGCCCCCCTGTGGGCCATGCAGGCTGCGGCGCTTGTTCCCGCCGTCCTCTGCCTGATTGCGGGGAGCCGCTGCCTGAAGCACGCGGCCGTCATCGTCACCCCGGTAGGCGTGGAAATCCTGCCCTTCCTGCGGGCGCGCCGCGCCATGCAATGGTGCTTCTGGCAGCAGATACGTTCTGCGGACCGGAAAGGCGGACGCCTGAACCTCCGCCTGACGGACGGCTCAACCGTCGCGGTCAGCCTGCGCTCCATGACAGCCGCCAGCCGGGAAATGCTGGTCCATGCGGTCCGGCAGCGCGTCAACACCCTGCAATGCTCCGGTTATGGTAAGGCCTGAAAAACTGGCCGCTCTCCAGGAGCGGATGGAAGCCCTGGGCATCCGTGAACAGGATCTGGAGGAAAGCTTTGTCCGCGGAAGCGGGCGCGGCGGCCAGAAGGTGAATAAAACCAACAACTGCGTTTATCTCAAGCACATCCCCACGGGAATCGCCGTCAAATGCCACGTGGACAGATCCCGCGAGCTCAACCGCTTTCTGGCGCGCAGGGAACTGTGCGACGCGGTGGAACAAATGCAAACGGGCCGATGCGCCGCGAGAGCCCGCGTCATCCAGCGCATGCGCCGGCAGAAGGACCGTAGAAGACGCAGGCGTTCCAGTCCTCCGGCTCCCTCTCCGGACAACGAATAACGGCTCCAAAAGCCGCTAGGAACGCGGGAAAACCTCCCGGTACTTCTCCTTCAGCATGGCGAATACATTGTGGGGGACATAGCGGCTCACCTGGCTTTCCCAGCCTTCCGGGCCAATCAGCCCCTTGATCATGCTGGAGGACAGTTCCGCCGTATCCCGCGGAGGCATCAGGAACACCGTGCAGACCTTGGGAGCCATGTCCGCATTAATATGGCGCATCACGCGTTCATATTCATAATCCTGCGTGGAACGGATGCCGCGCAGCATGAACGTGGCCCCGTGTTCGTTGGCAAAATCCACCAGAAAGCGGTTGTGGAACTCGGCAATGCGCACGTCCGGCATGTCGGAAAGCGCCACCCGCAGCATGGTCATGCGTTCCTCATGGGAAAACGTGTAGTGCTTGTCCGGATTGTCGCCTATGGCCACAATCAGCTCATCAAACATCCTCGCCCCCTGCTTGATCATCCATAAGTGACCATTGGTCAGAGGGTCAAAACTACCGGCATACACGGCGATGCGCTTCATTCGTGCCATGCTATACGCCCTCCTGCGGAAAATACAATCCTTTTCCATGCGGCGGACCCGCCCTCTCCATTCAGGCCCGCTCTTTTCCGGACATCCCTGCTTGACACTCCTGCAATAACGGCTAAACATTAACGGACAGCGCCTCACTTCCCGCGTGCGGGCGGCTGTTCCGCAACTATCCGACCTTTCTCCCATGACAGAACCTTCCTCTTCCTTTCCGGAGCGTCCATCCCTTCCGCCTTCCTGCCCCACCTCCGTCCGCAGAGATCCGCAGTCCCTGCTTTCCCCTTCCTGGTGGAGGCATGGGCACATCCCGCTGCTTGTCCTGATTGCCAGCGGCTTTGCCGCGGATTTCATGTTCGGTACATTGGAGGGCCTGGGCATCGGTACTGCGCTGGGCCTTCTGCTGTACACGGCGGCCTTTCTGGCACTGAGAACGGACCTCAGCCGGAAGGAGCAGGTGTTCCTTGTTTTCATGGCCGTGCTGAACGCTGCTGCGGCAGGCGCCAACCTAACTTCCTTTACCCAGTTCAATCTGCTCATCGGCCTGGGGCTTCCCGTGGTGATAACGTTCCTGCCGCGGAAAGAGGGCAACAGCTTTGACCCTGCCAAACGGTACGTCACCTGGTGGGGCTATAAATTTTTCCGGGTGACCCAGGCAAAAGAGGCGGCCGCAAACGTCCTGGGGAAAATTCCGCTTGCAGGCAGCGTCGCCATCGGAGTCATTCTGTTCCTGGTCTTCCTGTCCATCTTTGCGGACGGGAACCCTGTGGTCGCCGCCGTCAGAACAGCCATGAACAAATGGTTCTGGAGCTATTGCTCCTGGCTGGTTCCGGATATGGGAACGGTAGCGGACATCCTCCTGTGGTGCCTGGGAGCCCTGGCATTCGGCATTGCAGCCATGCCGCGCTCCCGCTCTTCCTTCCCGGAACAACACCCCGTGCGTCCGGGCAGCCCCTGGCTCCCGCACCTCCCCGCCGTTTCCCTGCTGTTCATCAACCTGGCTTTTCTGGTCAACAACGGCACGGACGTAGCGTTTTTATGGCGGGGAAGCGTTCCTGACGGCATCTCCCAGACCGCCTATCTGCACGACGGGGCGGACTCCATCATGCTGGCGGCCTTTCTTTCCGCCCTGGTGCTGCTGGTCCTGTTCCGTCCGGAAGGCTCCGTGCGGGCGTCAAAAACGGGAATCGTCCTGGGCTTCATCCTGGCGGCGCAGACGGGACTGCTCGCCGCCAGCGTGGGCATGAGGCTGTATTTCCAGATAAAAGATTTCGGCTTCTCTCCCAACCGCGTCACGGCCGGCATCTATTTGCTGATGGGAGCCTGCTTCCTGTACCTTCTCTTCCGCTACATGGCCGGCCATGGAAACTGGCTGCGTTATGGAAAACTCTGCGGCGCCATAGCCCTTGTTTTCCTGGCCCTGACCGGGCTCCGCAGTCCGTCCCAACTGAGCGGCGACCTGAACCTGATGACGATGGACAGACAGTCGGACTGGTATTTCAGCGATGGAGACCTGCCGCGCTTTGAACTCCGGGACAACATCCCCTTCGCCATGGCCGTCTACCGCCGGCTGGGAGGGGATACGGAAGCCGGAGCCAACGTTTACGCCATGACCCGGGAAGCCCTCCATGCCGAAAGCCGCATTTGGAACTGGCGTTCCCGCAACCTGCGGAAATGGAGACGGGACCGGCAGAGGATGCAGTTCCGGCAGCTTCCCGAACCCACGGCACAAGCCACCTACGGCACGGATGCGTGGCGTCCTTCCTCCCGGCCCACTGGAATGAGGCCTAACTGACGGAGGGGCCGGTTCCTGCGGCGCGGGGAAGATTTTCATCCCCCCGGCTTGTCAAGGAGCCGTATTTTTTGCATCATGCTTCTCCGTTATGCAGAAACGACGCGTCGTCATCCTGGGTTCCACCGGTTCCATCGGAACCAGCGCCCTGAAAGTCGCCCGGGACATTCCGGACAGAATGGAAATCGTGGGGCTGGCCGCCGGAACCAGCGTGGAGGCCCTGGCCCGCCAGGCGAGCGAATTCAACGTCCGCAACGTATGCATTTTTGACCCGTCCGGGGCGGACAAGCTGGCGCGCGCCCTTCCCGGCGCCCAGGTGGAAACGGGAGAGGAAGGCCTGTGCCGCCTGGCGCAGCTTCCGGAGGCGGACATGGTGCTGATCTCCATCGTGGGGACTGCCGGCCTCAAGCCCGCACTGGCCGCCATTGAAGCAGGCAAGGACCTCGCCATCGCCAGCAAGGAAATTCTGGTCATGGCCGGCCAGATTGTCATGGAAAAGGCGCGCCAAGCAGGTGTGCAGGTGCTTCCGGTGGACAGCGAACATAACGCCATCTTCCAGTGCCTGAACGGCAACCACGGCGGACCGGATGCCGTTTCCCGCCTGATTCTGACGGCGTCCGGCGGCCCCTTCCGCACCTGGAAGAAGGAAGACCTGGAGCACGTCACGCTGGAACAGGCCCTCAAGCACCCCACCTGGAGCATGGGCCGGAAAATCACCATAGACTCCGCCACCCTGTTCAACAAGGGGCTGGAAATGATTGAGGCCCGCTGGCTGTTTGATGTTCCCATGGAAAAGGTGGACGTCATCGTTCACCCGCAGAGCATCGTGCATTCCATGGTGGAATACCGGGACGGCACGGTGCTGGCCCAGATGAGCAGCTCGGACATGTGCTTCCCCATCCAGTACGCCGTCACGTGGCCGGACCGCGTTCCCAACTCCCTCAGGCAGCTCAACTTTGCGGAGATAGGCCAGCTGGTGTTCGAGGCGCCCCGTCCGGACGCCTTCCCAGCCCTGGACCTGGCGCGCAGGGCCGGCGCCAGCAGCAGCACCCTGGCCGCCGTCTACAACGCCGCCAATGAAGTGGCGGTGGACGCCTTCATTCAGGGAAAACTCACCTTCCCCGGCATCTGGAAACTGGTGGAAGCCGTCATGAACGACCACACCCCGGCAGATCCCCGCGGAGAGCTGGCCCCCATCCTGGAAGCGGACCAGTGGGCCAGGCGACGCGCGGCGGAACTGATTCCTTCCCTTTCCCGCCCTTCCTGACGCCATGACCGCCCGGACTCCCGCCGGAGCGCCCCCCCGGGCGGCGCGTATCACCATCCTGGACATCCTCCGGGCGCTGGCCCTGCTGGGCATCGTCATCGTCCACGCGCACGACCACTTCAACCTGTACCTCCCCATGCCCCCGGCGGAGGGATGGCAGGCCGCGGCCAACAGCGCGGCGGACTGGGCCTACGAACACCTTTTCGTCAGCAAATCCTTCCTTCTCTTCTCCTTCCTGTTCGGCCTCAGCTTCTTCATCCAGCTGGACAGGCAGGAACAGAAAGGCATCGACTTCCGGAAGCGCTTCATGTGGCGGCTGGCGCTCCTGTTCCTGCTTGGGTTGGCGCACACCCTTTTTTATGACGGGGACATCCTCACCATCTTCGGCGTGCTGGGTTTTGCCCTGGTAGCCCTGTACAAACGCGGCACGCCTCTTCTCGTCATCCTCTGCCTGCTGTGCCTGATGCAGCCCGTCGCCTTCATGGACACGCTGTCCCGCGCCGTACTGGCGGACCTGTGGCCGCATTCCTCCGGCTGGTTCCACCCGGCCTCCCCGGCGGCAGGCCCTTCGCGTGAATTCCTGTACGCCCACGGCAGCTGGGGGGAAGCGGCTCTGTGGAACCTGACGCAGGGCCAGGCGGGCAAATGGCAGTTCTTCCTGCTCAGCGGCCGCATCTGGCAGACGCTGGGCCTCTTCATCCTGGGCATGCTGGCGGGGAGATGGCAGGTCTTTGTGGACGCTCCGAACAAGCGCCGCCTGTTTCTGCGGATGCTTGGAATCTCCGGAACCCTGTTTCTGGCTCTGCTGGCGGCGCGCCTGCTCCTCACCTCCCGGCTGGACTCCGCGCTGGGAACGGACGCTGGACACCTTCTGCACCAATGGGAAAACCTCGCCTATACCGCGGCCTTCGTCTCCGCCGCCGTCCTGCTGTTCACCCATCCCGGCCTTCCCCTGCCATCCAGGCTGCTCAGCAGCGCCGGAAAATGCACGCTGACGTGCTACGTCTCCCAAACGCTGGTGTTCACCTTCCTGTTCTTCGGGTGGGGCCTGGGGCTGGCGCAAGGCATGGGGCCGTGGGCGTGCCTCTGTGCGGCGGTAGCCGTCTTCCTGCTTCAAGCCTGGGCGTGCCGCCTCTGGCTAGCCCTCTTCCTGTACGGCCCCCTGGAATGGCTGTGGCGCACCGCCACCATGTGCCGCATGCAGCCGTTCCGCAAGCGCATGCCATAGGAAGGGCGGCCCTTCTTCCTCCCTGCGTCTGTCAAAGCCCGGTTTCCCCGGAAGAAGGGGGAATAAAGCGCATGGCCTCCTGCGTCCGGTCCGCGATAAAGCCGTTCCTTTCGTAAAAAGGCACTCCTTCGCGGTAGGAGGTGAGCACCACGTTCAAATACCCGGCATAGCGCTTTTTGCACAGCTCCAGCAGGCGGGAGCCGACGCCGCACCCCTGGTACAGCGGATGCACCAGCAGGTAATGGACATACGCCGTCATGGTTCCGTCATCCATGGCGGCGATCAGTCCCGCCAGCCTGCCGCCGTCCCAGGCGGAAAACACGGTCCCGTAATGGAGCAATGCTTCCGCCAGGCGTTCCGGATGCCGCCCGGATTCCCATTGGACGGAAAGGAACAATTCCTCCAGCGCCGCCGGGGAAAATTCTTTGGTGTCAGTGTAGGAAAGAACCATGGAAAAAGGCATTTGTCCGTAAAAAAGGCTTTCCGCCCTGCAGGGCGGAAAGCCTGAAAAAAGAGGGAAAAGTGCTTCACTCGTCGTCTTCCGCGTCAAAGGCGGAATCTTCCGAATCAAAGTCCTCATCCAAGTGGGCGGTGAATTTCTTCACGCGCTGCTGGACGGGAAGCGGGGAGAGCACCATGTGCATGGTGTTGCCGGCCAGGCGCGGAGCCTGGTCCACCTGCGCCATGGTCTTCAAGTCCGCAATGACCTTGTTGAACATGTCATAGCCAAGTTCCTGGTGGGCGTTCTCACGGCCGCGGAAGCGGAGCTGGAAACGGACCTTGTGGCCGTGGTCCAGGAAGCTTTCCGCACGGGCCAGCTTCACGTTGTAGTCGTTCGTGTCCGTCCCGATGCGGAGCTTGACTTCCTTAAGCTTGATCGTGCGGCTCTTGTTGTTTTTCTGGAGCTTGGACTGCTGGTACTTGTACCGTCCATAGTCCACCACGCGGCACACGGGCGGATCGGCATTGCCCGCCACTTCCACCAGGTCCAGGCCCAGGGCCTTGGCCTTTTCCAGCGCGTCGCGCGTATTCATGACGCCGAGCTGGTCGCCGTTGGCGGTCACCACGCGCACGCGGGGGGCGCGGATGCGTTCATTCACACGGGTTTGATCACCGCGCTCACGGCGGCGATTACCATCATTATTCTTCGTTGGCTTGATTGGCACGTCCGGATACTACTAAACTAAATAAAATAACTTGGCAACTCAAATCATGGGGGAAATATGACGCTCCGCAATTTCCCTGACCACAACGTCCGCAAACTGTTCAAAGGGCATCGCCCCCAGGTCTCCCTTGTCCCGGTGGCGGACGGAAACGGTGCCTTCCTCCGCCTCACGCTGGCCCAGCACCAGCATGTAGGGAACGCGGTCCAGGCGGGCGTTGCGGATCTTCGCGCCGATCTTGTCCGGCGTTTCATCCACCGTCACGCGCACTCCCCTGGCGGCCAGGGCGGCGCGGTGCGCGGCGGCCACGTCCATCACCTTGTCGGAGATGGGGAGCACGCGCACCTGTTCCGGTGAAAGCCAGGTGGGGAATTTCCCTTCAAAATGCTCAATCAGCAGGCCCGTGAAACGCTCCATGGAGCCGAACGGCGCGCGGTGCACCATCACGGGGCGGTGCGGCTTGTTGTCCGCTCCGGTGTAATGTAGGTCAAACCGTTCCGGCAGGTTGTAGTCCACCTGCACGGTGCCCAGCTGCCATTCGCGCCCGATGGCGTCGCGCACGATGAAGTCGATCTTGGGGCCGTAAAAGGCGGCTTCCCCGGCTTCCTCGCTGTAGTCCGCGCCCAGCCATTCCGCGGCTTCCCTCAGGGCCTGTTCCGCCTTGTCCCAGTTTTCCGGAGAACCCACGTACTTGTCGCTTTCCGGGTCGCGCATGGAAAGGCGCACGCGGTAGTCCGTCATGCCCAGCGTGCCGAAGATGGTCTTCACGATGCCGAGGCACTGGCGGATTTCCCCGGCAAGCTGGTCAGGCGTGCAGAAAATGTGGGCGTCGTCCTGCGTAAAGCCGCGCACGCGGGTCATGCCGCCCAGCTCACCGCTCTGTTCCCAGCGGTACACGGTTCCGAATTCCGCCAGCCTCACGGGCAGGTCCCGGTAGGAATGGGCGTCATTCGCGTAAATCTTGATGTGGTGCGGGCAGTTCATCGGCTTGAGCATGTAGCCCTCAATGGTGCCGTCAGCCAGCCCGTTGAACAGTTCCGCGCAGGAAGCTCCTTCCTGGCTCAGCTTTTCCATGGCGTCCCGTTCCGGGATGGGCGCGTACTGGCTTTCCTGATAATACGGGAAGTGGCCGGACGTGCGGTACAGGTCCAGCTTGCCGATGTTGGGGGTGTACACCTGGGAATAGCCCAGCTTGTCCAGCTCCTGCGTGATGAAATCCTGAAGGGAGCGGCGGATGAGAGCCCCTTTGGGCTTCCAGAGGATCAGGCCCTGGCCCACGGCCTCGTCAATGCAGAAGAGACCCAGTTCACGGCCCAGCTTGCGGTGGTCCCGGCGGCGCGCTTCCTCCAGCCGTTCCAGGTGCTCGTCAAGCTGGATGCGGTTCGGGAAGCAGGTGCCGTAAATGCGCTGGAGCATAGGGCGGTTCTTGTCCCCCTTGTAGAAGGCGCTCGCCACGCTCATGATTTTGAACGCCTTGCAGTTGCCCGTACGGCCCACGTGCGGGCCGGCGCACAGGTCCGTAAAATCTCCGTTGCGGTACAGGGAAATCTCCTCGTCTTCCGGGATGTCATTTAGCAGATCAATTTTAAACTGGGAAGACGTATTGCGCGGCCCCAGGGCGCCCAATTCCCCGGATTCCGCCATCTTCATGGCCTCCGCGCGGGAAATAACTTCCTTCTGGAAAGGCTGGTTTTCCTTCACCACCTTCTTCATCTCCTCCTCAATGCGCTCAAAATCCTCTGTGCTGATGCGGTGGTCCAGCTCCACGTCGTAATAAAAACCGTTATCCACGGCGGGGCCGCCGGCCAGCTGGGCATCCGGCCAGAGGCGGCAAATGGCCGTAGCCAGAACGTGCGCGCAGGAGTGGCGCAGCCGTTCCAGATCAGACATCTGATGGCGTTCTTCAAGAGTCTTTCTTTCCTTGTGTTCGGACATACGCGCATTAGTTAACCTCCCCTAGGCACTGTTGGCAAATGCAAAAAACCCTCCTCTCCAAAAATTCAAGGCATGAACGCCGCGGAGACTTTCCGGAAGAGAACGAACACTCTCCCCTTTTTCTTCTTTACGGTTGCCGCACTGGAAAATCCGGTATAACAAGAAATTCATGCTGAATGTCATCTGCCATACCTTGGGAGCCGCTCTTCTTCTGCTTGGCATATGGATCATTCTGCTGGACTGGTACGTTTTCATCTCCCTTCATTTCACCAAGTCTGAACGATGGAACAGCTTTTCCTTCACACCATTCGCAGGAGGAATCCTCAGTTGCGCCGCTCTCCGGCTTCTTCCTCCTACCCGAGAAATGGGCATCCGATGGCTTCCCATCCTTCCGGATTCCGGTGTCATCCTGTACAGCGTCCATCTGGTTAAACAATTCTTCAAGTTTCTTTTTCGTCGTTCCCCATAAGCATTTTCTCATTTTGCACCATCGCGGGGAGAACTGGAAAAAACAGAATGCAACCATTTACCTTCCATCCGCTATCCCTCCCTCAACGAGTGATTTACACCTGCGGCCGTTTATGCCATAGTGGCGGCCAGCGGTTATGAAAATCCTCCCCCTCTCCCTTCTCTGCCTCTGCCTGCCCTGCGGCCTCTCCCGGGGCGACCAGCCGCCGGACGGCTCCCCCGTCCGCTTCCAGATCAGCATGGACCAGGCCGCGGAACACAAGGCTCCGGAACCGGACCCTGTTCCGGACCAGAGCACGCCGTTCAATGCGGCCAGGCTGCTGCTCCGCGCCCTTCAGGAAAAAACTGACTGGAAAAACGAACCGTACAAATCCCTGCCCGCCACCTCCCCCTTTGTAGGCCAGCTCAAGCTGAAAAGCATCCTTTCCCGCATGGAGGCGGTCCAGGCGTATGTAACCGGAGCGGCCCCGGAACGCCCCCCTTTTGTGGATGAAGCCTCCATCATCACCCAGGGAGACCTGGCGATGGCCTACATCCTGTTGCCGGACAAGACAAACCCGTACGTCTATGCAGCCACTGCGGTGGCCCTGGTGAAAAAGGGCGGCCAGTGGAAGGCCTCCCTGACCCCAGGGAGCTTTGACAATACGTTCCTTCCCTTTGACGACCAAATCCGGGAGGAAGCGAAAAAAATATCAGCGGAAGCCAAGAAGAAAATCTTCGGCCTCGCCCACCAGTACTCCGTGGCCGCCGTCAAAGCCGCCCTGGAGCACATCAAGCGGTTCCGTGTGGAAGCCGTAAAGGGGAAATCGGACGACGAACTCAAGACCCTGCTCATCCGCACCGTGAAAGGGGATGACCCGGCACGCATTGCCGCCCTGCTCGTTTCCCCGTACTACATGGAATCCGCCATCACCCAGAGCGCCCGGCTCACCCCCGTGGTCAAGGCCATGCGCCTTCAGGACAGGAGGGAGGAAAGCCGATACATCCAGCCCACCAACCTCAGCTTCATGACCTTTCCGAACACCATCCTGGTTCCCCTGCGCCCCCATCCGGATGACCAGATAGACCCGAACAAAACGGATGAGGACCAGCAGGAAGCCGCCAATAAGAACAATGCGAAGAAGAGCGGCAAGGACATTCACAGCATTGCGGCCATGACCATCCTGCCCCCGCGCATGAGCATGCCGGACACGGACAAGCCCGCTCTCATTTACCGCTATGCGCTGGAGAAAATCAAGGACCCCACGGATGGCTTCCCCGTCTTCAAAATGTATCTGACGGACGCCTTCACTTCATGGAACCTGAAAGCGGACGAATCCACCACCGCCCGCATCATGGCGGATTTCCACCGGACCTACCCCCCCCTGGCCTTTCCCACGCCGGAAGAGGCCGTGACCGCCGCCGGGCGCGCCCTGGCGAACCGGGACAGCCTGGCCATGATACGCATGCTGGCTCCGGCCAAATTCGCCTCCGTGAAGGAATTTGAAGACGCGCTCTCCCAGTTGAAAACGGTCATGGGCAGGATCCCCGCCCCCCGGACCGAGGTGAAGGAAAAAGGCGCTCCCGTCGTCAAGGCTGCCTACGTTCCCGTCACCAGGGACGGCGCCCCCGGCATCAAGGCCACCATCGGCGTGCGGCCCGCTTCCAGAAACGGATTCTCCGTCAACAACCTGTACCTTACCAAAACAGACAGCGGCTGGATGATCACCGGAGCTGATGTGGAGAACCCGCTGGCGCTGGACGAACAAAAAAAACCCTGAAAACCGCCCGGGGAACGCCCGCCCCTCTATCACACAACCTTTTCCATTATCACACCATGATGAATCTACCGATACGGCCGCGCCGCAACAGAAAATCCGCCAACATCCGGGGTCTCATCCGGGAAACCTCCCTCTCCCCGGAACACCTCATTTACCCGGTCTTCGTCCATGAAGGAACCGGGAACCAGCCCATTTCCTCCCTGCCCGGCTGCACGCGCTGGAGCGTCAAGGGCCTGGTGGAGGAAGCCAAGCGCCTGATGGACCTGGGCATCCGCACGCTGGACCTTTTCCCGGCCATCCCGGACGGAAAGAAAACCCCGGACGCCTGTGAGGCCTGCAACCCTGACGGCCTCATTCCGCGCACCATTTACGCGCTCAAGAGCGAGGTGCCCGGCATCACCGTCATGACGGACGTGGCGCTGGACCCCTACAATTCAGACGGTCACGACGGCCTGGTGGAATTCCGCTCCGACGGCACGATGGAAATCCTCAATGACGACTCCGTGGAGGTTCTCTGCCGCCAGGCTCTGTGCCACGCGGACGCCGGGGCGGACATCGTCTCCCCCAGCGACATGATGGACGGCCGCGTGGCCGCCATCCGCGCCACCCTGGATTCCGAGGCCTTGGACGACGTCTCCATCATGGCCTATACCGCCAAGTACGCCAGCGCCCTGTACGGGCCGTTCCGCGGCGCGCTGGAAAGCGCGCCGAAGGAGGGGGACAAGAAAACGTACCAGATGGACCCCGGCAACATCCGGGAAGCCCTCAGGGAAGCGCAGCTGGATGAAGCGGAAGGCGCGGACATCCTGATGGTGAAACCCGCCACGCTGTATCTGGACGTAATGGCCGCCATGCGGAAGCACGTGACGCTGCCGATAGCCGCCTACCACGTCAGCGGGGAGTACCTGATGATCAAATCCGCCGTGGCTTCCGGCTGGCTGGATGAACGGGAAACCGTTCTGGAGACTCTAACCTCCATCCGGCGCGCCGGGGCGGACATGATCCTCACGTATTACGCCCCCCAGGCCGCCGAATGGCTTAAACAACGCTGACGCCGCACGGCCTCCGCACAGGAGGTGGACGTACGGTCCAGAATACCGCTCTCCGCATGTCTACCTCCACAAAAATATTTGTCGGCATCGTGATCGTCGTCGTCATGGCGCTCACCTCCCTCTGGGGCGTCTATGCCCCCACCTTCTCGGAAGCCTACGTACTGCCCGTACAGATGACGACGGCGGACGGCGCCCCGCTGGGCAACTTCCAGTGCCGCCCGGTGGCCGCGGAAAACGGGAAGACGCTCCTGGTCTTCCGGGATACGGACTTCCTGCGCCAGACCACGGGGAACATGGTCCATTCCAAGATCATCCTTTCCTACAAGGGCACGCCGTTCTTTGAAGGCATCGTCCCCGGCCCCATGGAGGCCATAGAAATTCCCTCCGGGAACCTTCCGCCCCAGTTCCAGGCGCTCCAGCAGAACTGACCTGGGCTGCTCCGGAAAAGAAAACCTCCGGACCGGGAACCGCCCTGTTATGGCATTGTTACTGAAAGGGCGCAGGTTTCTCTATACAAACAGGGAAACATTGTGGTTTTATAGAATCAAACGATGAGTGATTCAGCCTATACCATTCTGATTGCGGAGGATGACGACAGCATCAGGCACGCCCTGACGGACGTGCTGACCGCATCCGGCTACGAGGTGCTGGCGCTGGAAGAGGGCCTGGCCGCCATCCGCGCCGTGCGGGAACGCAACTTTGACCTGGCCCTGCTGGACGTAGCCATGCCGGGAGCTGACGGCTTCCAGGTGCTCCAGGTCATGTCTGCGGAGCGCCCCGGCACGCCCGTCATCATGCTCACGGCGCGCGGGGAGGAGGAGGACCGCGTGCAGGGTCTCAAGCTGGGGGCGGACGACTACATCGTCAAGCCGTTCAGCATCCGGGAGCTGCTCGCCCGCATCGAGGCCGTGCTGCGCAGATCCCCGGAACGGCCGCGCCAGCTCCGGGAAATCCGGATCCCCGGCGCATCCCTGGACAGCGCCAACCGCCTGCTCACCTTTGAGGACGGAAAGGAAACCTCCCTGACCGCACGGGAATTCGAATTCCTCACGTACATGGCCACCCACCCCAACCGCGTCATCACGCGGGACGAACTGCTCCGGCGCGTGTGGGACGTGGACCCGCGCCTGACGGATACGCGCTCCGTGGAAATGACCGTCATGCGCCTCCGGGACAAGCTGGGGACCGTCGCGGCCGCCCCGCTGGAAACGCTCAGAAGCCAGGGCTACCGCTGGAACTCATCCTTCGTCTCCTGACCCGTGAACCGGCGCATACGCATCACTCTGCTGGCAATCAGCCTGCTGCTGGTCATCGGCACGCTCGGATGGCTCACCCACGTTCTGCTGGTGCAGGCGGAGGAAACTGGCCGCTCCGAACAGCGCATCAGGGTGGAGGCCCTGGCTCATGAAGCCAAGCTGGAAATGGACCGCCTCCTGACCTCCTTCATCACCTTTGAACAGGCCCGCGGCTACTTTGAATACCAGCCCTTTTACGCCTACAAGCGCCCTTATGACCAGCGCATGGGCTCCCCGGAACCCGGAGAGGCCGCCCGCGGCTCCAACCTCTCCTCCTACCTGCCGGACTACGTCACGGCCTATATCCAGATTTCCCCCTCCGGCCATGTAACCGGACCCGCGCTGAACCCGCAGCTTGCCGAACATCTGAATGAGCAGAAGGACCTCTACCAGCGGCTGAACGGCAAGGTCTCCGCCCTCACCTCCGTGCCGTCCAGCGGCAACCTCTGGACGGACATCCGGAATGAAATCCTGCATGAAGCCCCGGAACCTGAGCCGACGGCATCCGGCACGCCGGCCCAGGTGGAAACCGTCACCTCCTTCGTCCCAGTGGAAGACGGGGGGAACCTCTATATCCTGCGCCAGGTGCACACCAGCCGCGGCGTCTATTTGCAGGGGGCCCTGATGAACATGGACAACCTGAACCGGCGGCTGCCCGGCCAGGTAAAGCTGTTGCTTCCCCACAGCCGCCTGGCTACCTTCGATCCCTCCGCCCCGCCTCCCGCAGAAGCGCGGCAAACGGGCACGCTCCCCTTTGCCAACGCCCCCCTGGTCTTTCTGCCGGGAGACACCGGAGCCGTCCCCCTCCAGGACCACAAGAAAATGCTGACCTGGACGCTCACGCTCATCTGGAGCATGGTACTGCTGGGCGCGGCAGGCGTCATCTGGCTCATGCTGGGCACCTTCCGCCTGGAGCAGCGCCGCGGGGACTTCGTCTCCGCCGTCACCCATGAACTCAGGACGCCGCTCACCTCCTTCTCCCTGTATACGGAAATGCTGGAGGACGGCATGGTGCCGGAGCAGAAAAAGCCGGAATACTACGCCAACATGCAGCGGGAATGCCGCCGCCTGGAACACCTGATTGAAAACGTGCTCTCCTACTCCCGGCTCCAGCGGAACGCCATCCGCCGCACGCGGGATACGCTCACCTGCCAGGAACTCTTTGAACCCATTGCGGAAAAAATAGACCGACGGCTCCGGGAGGCGGGCATCAGCTTCTCCTTTGCCCTGGCGCAGCCCATCCGCATCCTACCCATTCATACGGATGCCGTCTCCGTGGAGCAGATCATGGACAACCTGACCTCCAACGCCATTAAATACGCCAAGGGGGAAAACGCCAAAGTCCAGCTCACCGTCCAGGCGGACCGCCACAACATCGTCATCCGCTTCCGGGACAACGGCCCGGGCATCTCCCCGAAAAACCGCAAGCTGGTGTTCAAGCCCTTCCGGCGCACGAAGGACGCCTCCGACAGCCGCAAGCCCGGCGTAGGCCTGGGGCTGGCGCTGGCCAAGGATACGGCACGCTCCCTGGGGGGGGACCTGAAACTGGAATTCGGCACCTTGGGGGGAGCCAGCTTCCTGCTGACACTTCCCAAATCCTGACCCCGCCAAGGGGCCTGCACGCCTCCATCTGCTTCCCGGCCCGCACGGAACCATCTTTCCTCTTCCATCTTTCCTCTTCCATCTTTCCTCTTCCATCTTTCCTCTTCCATCTTTCCTCTTCCATCGCATCCCCTTCCCTTGCAACATCCGGCCCAGGAAAATCCCGTCCGGCATGCTATGCGCTTGCCTTCACGTGACGGATATGTGACATTGAACCGCAACGCACGGCGGGACGAAAAATTCCCGTTCCACGCAGGAATATCCGCCTTCCCTTCCGGCGCGGCGGAGCGCAAAACGCATGGACATGCTATCATGAGTAAAAGGATTTTGATCACCGGAGGAGCCGGCTTCATCGGCTCCCACCTCAGCGAACGGCTTCTGAAAGAAGGCCATGAAGTCATCTGCATGGACAACTTCTTCACGGGCAGCAAGCAAAACCTCCTTCACCTGGCGGACTATCCCGGATTTGAAATAATCCGCCATGACGTCACCGTTCCCTGCGTGATGGAAGTGGACCAAATCTACAACCTGGCCTGCCCTGCCTCCCCTCCCCATTACCAGTTTGACCCCATCCACACGGTTAAAACCTCCGTGCTGGGCGCGCTGAACATGCTGGGCCTCGCCAAACGGTGCAAGGCCAGAATCCTCCAGGCTTCCACCAGCGAGGTATACGGCGACCCCGTGGTCCATCCCCAGCCGGAAACCTACTGGGGCAACGTCAATCCCGTGGGCGTCCGCTCCTGTTACGATGAAGGCAAAAGATGCGCGGAAACCCTGTTCATGGACTACCGCCGCATGAACGGGGTGGACATCCGCATCATCCGCATCTTCAACACCTACGGACCGCGCATGAACCCGAACGACGGCCGCGTGGTCTCCAACTTCATCGTGCAGGCGCTGAAAGGGGAAGACATCACCATTTACGGAACGGGCAGGCAGACCCGCAGTTTCCAGTACGTGGACGACCTGGTGGAAGGCATGGTCCGCATGATGAACACGGAAGGCTTTTCAGGCCCTGTGAACCTGGGAAATCCCGTGGAATTCACCATGCTGGAACTGGCGGAAAAAGTCATTGAAATGACGGGTTCTTCTTCCAAAACGGTCTTCCGTCCCCTGCCCCTGGACGACCCGGCCCAGCGCAAGCCGGACATTCGGCTGGCGGGAGAAAAACTGGGTTGGAAGCCCAATATTCCGCTGGAAAAAGGCCTTGAAAAAACCATCGCCTACTTCCGGAGCATTCTGTAGCGTTTCCGAGGCGCCGCATGCTTATGCGGCAACTTAATCATTATTGGCGAACTGATTTCATTAAAAGGCGTGGCTTACAGCCGCGTTCCTTTCGGTTGCCGCATAGGCAAGCGGCGCTCCAAGGAAGCAATCCGGAAATTCCGGGAAGCTTCCCATGCGGTCCATGAACTCCGGCATGCCGAGCGGCTCATTACCCGTTTTTGGCTGGTGCGGTAAAACGGTTCGGCTAAAATGAATTGTTATGAAACATGCCGACGCCCACGGAATCTATTCCACTCAAGCCACTGTCCGCACTTATGAAAGCGGTGCGGACGGCCTCATGAAACCGGAAACGGTTCTGCACTGGTTTCAGGAAATAGCGGAGGCCCACGCCTCCTCCCTCGGCTTCGGCTATGACTTTGTGATATCCCGCGGCCTGGCCTGGGTGGAAGTGCGCCTGAACACGGCCATCAGCCGCCTCCCCCGGTGGAAGGAAACGGTGGAACTCCGCACCTGGACCGCGCAGGAAACGCCGCTGCTGGCGCGCCGCAATCTGGAAATAAGGGACGCCCTGGGAAACCAAATCGTCACGGCAAGCTGCCTGTGGGCCGTCATTGACGTACGCCGCAGACGCCCGGTGCCGTTGAACAGGCACATTGATGCCTTCCCGGATACTCCGTGTGAAGAAACGGTGGCTCCGGCAGCCATGGATACCTCGGGCCTTCTGCCGACCATCCGGGAATGGATGGCGGAACGCCGCGATACGGACTTCAACCGCCACATCAACAATGCCGCCTACCTGGTCTGGGCGCTGGAATCCCTGCCGGATTCCTGGCTGGAGAACCATGAATTGACGGGAATCCACCTGCATTTCAAGAAGGAAACCCATGCGGGAGAATCCATGAAATCCCTGCTGTTCCGCCAGGACTCCCTCACCTCCCACCACATCATGCACGGAGACGAACTGCGGGCGGAAGCAGTGCTGGAATGGAAAGCCGCCGCAATCGCATAAAAAAGGCCCTATTCCTCGCCTTCCGGATTTTTCTGACATCAGACAGCGGACGAGGGCATGCAAGAGTATTCTGCGCCGTTTTATAGAATCGGAAGGGGCGTGCCGTGTGAAGGGCGGCGAGCGGCGCGGGGAGAGTAGTGGACAAAATGGACTTGATGGACAGGATGGACACCATTTTCTTTTTTCTATTCTGTCCTTTCAGCCCACACGGCCTATTACTCCGGAGGACGCTATTTCCTTACACAAGCAGGGCCGCCCCGGCTCTTGTCCGCAACGGCCCTGCTGGCTTGGAGAGTGGAACGTCTCCGCTCCACTCTCCTCTCTCAACTTTCAACTCTCCTTAAAAGTCATAACGGTAGCCCACGCTCCCGTTCACCGAGTTGGCTCCGTCACGGAAGTCCGCGTTCCCGTTGATGAAGACCGTTCCCTGCGTTCCTACCGGCACGCTCAGCCCCG